>Ga0207422_1000079_pt1 | contig 389402 bp, 359 predicted proteins | sample MarCyaLeptolynsp_FD_187757 | JGI IMG/M metagenome (GOLD analysis project Ga0207422, IMG submission 187757) | Marine cyanobacterial communities from Panama - species 1 Leptolyngbya sp. (SPAdes) | ecosystem: Environmental > Aquatic > Marine > Unclassified | place: Panama: Panama City | collected...
CGAACCGCGCATTGCGGAAGTCGAGATTGTTGTTGCTGCTATCGCCGACAATCGAGCTTTCGGTCTCGCCCCCGTCGATAATTTCCACGGAGTTGTTGGAGGCAAAGGACCGCAGTTCGATATCGCCATCGTCGGCTGAGACCACCCGGTCGGTGCCGCGCCCGCCGGCCAGCCGGTCCTGCGCATCCTGCGCCCCGTCCAGCACGAAAGTGTCGTTGCCGTCGCCGCCGTCCAACTGGTCCCGGCCAGACCCGCCGGTCAGCGTGTCGTCGCCGCTGCCGCCGAACAGGCGGTCATCGCCACTGCCGCCCTCGAGCTCGTCCGCGCCGCCTTCGCCGCGCAGCGTATCCCGGCCGCTGCCACCCAGGATACGGTCGCCGTCGCGCGTGCCCCGGACCGAGTCATTGCCCGCCCCGGCGTCGATTTCGTCGATGTTCTCGAACCGCGCATTGCGGAAGTCGAGATTGTTGTTGCTGCTATCGCCGACAATCGAGCTTTCGGTCTCGCCCCCGTCGATAATTTCCACGGAGTTGTTGGAGGCAAAGGACCGCAGTTCGATATCGCCGTCATCGGCTGAGACCACCCGGTCGGTGCCGCGCCCGCCGGCCAGCCGGTCCTGCGCATCCTGCGCCCCGTCCAGCACGAAGGTGTCGTTGCCGTCGCCGCCGTCCAGTTGGTCCCGCCCGGACCCGCCGGTCAGCGTGTCGTCGCCGCTGCCGCCGAACAGACGGTCGTCGCCGCTGCCGCCTTCGAGCTCGTCCGCGCCGCCTTCGCCGCGCAACGTGTCTCGTCCAGATCCACCGAGAATACGGTCCCCATCGCGGGTGCCCCGGACCGAGTCATTGCCCGCCCCGGCGTCGATTTCGTCGATGTTCTCGAACCGGGCGTTCCGGAAGTCGAGGTTGTTGTTGCTGCTGTCGCCGACAATCGAGCTTTCGGTCTCGCCCCCGTCGACAATCTCGACAGAGTTGTTGGAGGCAAAGGACCGCAATTCGATATCGCCGTCATCGGCTGACACCACGCGGTCGGTGCCGCGCCCGCCGGCCAGCCGGTCCTGCGCATCCTGCGCCCCGTCCAGCATGAAAGTGTCGTTGCCGTCGCCGCCGTCCAGCTGATCCCGCCCGGACCCGCCGGTTAGCGTGTCGTCGCCGCTGCCGCCGAACAGGCGATCATCACCGCTGCCACCGTCCAAAAAGTCGGAGCCGCCTTCGCCGCGTATCGTGTCATTGCCGGAGAGGCCGTCGATCGCCTCATCGTCGGAGGTTCCGCGCAGCGAGTCGCGGTTTCGCGTTCCCTGGATCAGGGTTCGATCTTCGACATCCGCGACGTCCACCTGGAAAGACGCCGTCTGCGATGCAGTGTCGCCGTCGGACTCCGTTGCGACAGCCGTGACTTGCAGTTCCAGGGTACCGAAGAAATCCTGAGGCGGGGTCAGGGTCAGACCATCCAGTTGGTTTGCGTCGACATGCCAGACGCCGCCTTGAAGGGTGCCGGCCGAGAGAGTCCCGCCGGACGGAACACCATCGATCACAACGGTGAGCGTCTCGGAACCGTCGAGATCCGTGAGGGCTGCCGTTATGTTCAGCGGAATGGCGGTATCCTCATCCCCGCTGACATTCGCGACGGCCAGATCCGGGGTGTCGGCATCCCCGCCCACAGACACGGTAAGGGCCGCTTGCGTCGACGACGTCGCGCCGGACGCGCTTTCCGTCGAGACCGCGGAAACGGAGATCGTGAAATCGGCATCGGCATTTGCCGGAGGCGTAATCGTCAGACCGTCCAAGTCGGCGGCTTGAAGGGACCAGGTGCCGTTCCCCTGATCCACCCCTGCCGAGAGCACCGCGCCCTCCGGAACATCCGAGAGGATGACCGCCAGCGTCTCCGACCCGTCGAGGTCGGTCAGCAGAGCCTCGATCTCCAGCGCGATCGCGGTGTCTTCCAGGCCCGCGGCGTTTTCGACCTGAAGGGTCACCGGCGAGGCATCCAGATCTTCTACCGCCTCTCCGTCGGGCTCTGTCAACAGTTCCGGATCGTCGTCCGGCCCGAGATCGACGAGCGCCTCCGGCTCTTCACCTTCCTCTGCGGCGATAACCTCTTCCAACGTATCCAGCGGCGCAGTGTCCGGCCCGGTATCCGGGCCGAATTCGCCATCCGGCGCGAGTTCCACGATGATCTCTATGGGGCCATCCGACGGGATCGAGACAATCCGGACCACGACTTCATCGGCAAAAGGGATGGACGGCAATTCAGCAGCACCGGCCCCGCTTTCGCCCGGACCGGCGGCGTCGCTACCGGCGGCTTGAGGCCCCAGGCGAAGCCTCGCCCCGTCGGGCAGCCCTTCCGTGATTGCGCCGAGATCCAGCCGGATCAGTCCTTGCAGATCCCCGGATGCGCTCTCCGCCTCGGCCAGCGTTTCCCGGTCGACGGTGACCCGGAAACGCCTGAGGTCCGCCAAGTTTTGAGCACCGCCATCAGGTGACGCTGTGCCCTCCTGCTCTCCGACACGCGGATCGATGCGCGTTCCCGAATGAATATTCGGATGCGTGACATCGATTTCCTCGGAAACCTCAATCGACGGCGTGAGGGAAAAGTCGGTCCGGGCGTTGTCGTCGCCTTCGGCGGAGTCGAAGTCGAAAAGTTCTACGAGCGCCTGGTTACCCGCGGTCCCATCGGTGGTGATCATACACTTGCCTACTCATCTGCACGTACCCCACCGTACATAAGCCTCGCATTTTATATAAATGTCTAAGGTTCGCAGTGACAACAGTCACAATTGCGTTTCCGCAGGTCATGTTAGGGGATCAATGCAAGTTTAGAGGTCCGAAGTTATTGAGCCACATAAGCAAAACGCGGTATATGCCTTCTTGGGTGCGGTTTGTCGCGGCTCCATGACGGCGTTTATTCGGCGTTTCGGGGCCTAATTCGGTGAGTAACCCGGTTGCGCGGGTAGGAAACGGCTATGGGCGCCCCAAGAGATCGATCCCGAAAGACGCGGTCCAACCATTTCGTGCGGACCTATATCTCGGCTGCTTTAAGGCGGTACGACGTCATGCTGGCGTCTTTGGGCCTGAATGCGCTGACCTTGGCGCTGCCGCTGGTGATCCTGCAGATGTACGACCGGGTCATCCCGGAAGGGTCGCTGGACACATTCGCTCTTTTGATGACGGGGATCGCGGTCGTGGTGGTCGTCGACGGACTGCTTCGCCTGGTCAGAAGCCGGGTCACGTCCTGGGCCGCCGCCCGCTTCGAACATGCAACCTCTCGGCGCGCGGTGGAGCGGCTTGTCGGGTCGGAGATTGATGACTTCGAGCACTCGTCCGCCAGCGAGCATTTGGAGCGCATCGCCGCGATCGAGCAATTGCGGGACTTCAACTCCGGGCAAGGACTGATCGCTTTATCGGACCTGCCGTTCGTTTTGGTTTTTCTAGGCCTGATCTACTTGATCGGCGGCGACCTGGTCTTCGCGCCCCTGGCCATCGCCGTTTTCGCAACCGTTTTCGCGCTGATCCTTGGACGCCTGCTGAACGGCGCCATACGGCGGCGCGCCGCGCTGGATGACGAGCGCTACAACTTCATTTTTCAGACCCTGTACGGTATCCACACGGTCAAGGGACTAGGCTTGGAAGCCCAGATGGTTCGCCAGTATCAGGCCTATCTCGGCCCCCTGGCCAAGGCTGTCGAGCGGGTCGCGTTTCTATCCTCGGTTGGCCAGTCGATGACGACGACCCTGGGCAATGTTGCCATGGTCGCGACAGCGGGGCTCGGCAGCATCCTGGTGGTCGGCGGGTCGCTGACCGGCGGGGCGCTCGTCGCCTGCATTCTGCTGGCCGGCCGGGCCGTGCAGCCTATGATGCGGATGATCGGCATCTGGATTCAGTCCCGGAACCTGGCGATCGCCGAAAGCCGTCTCAACGCTTTGCTGCGCATCGCCCAGGAAAGCGACCGTTCGCCCATGACGCTCGTCTGTCCCGAGGAGGTCGGAGACATTGTGTTGCAGTCGGCGACCTTGCACAGAGGCTCGCCCGACTATCCCGTTCTGGACGGCGTCAATCTGACAATTCCCAAAGGATCGATGGTGGCCGTCACCGGTCCGCTGGGCGGCGGCAAGTCGTCGTTCCTGGATATGCTGGGCGGCTTGTCGATGCCTGAAGAAGGAAGCGTCCGCTACAACGGCGTTCCGTTTAAGGACATCGATTGGCTGACATTCCGCAAACGCATCGGCTATGCCCGGCAGGACGTTGTCTTGTACCGTGGCACCCTGGCCGAGAATCTGGCGCTGTTCGAAGGCGGGGAACGGCTGCGTAAGGCGCTACAGGTCAGTCACGTTCTGGGTCTCGATGAAGTGATCGCCAAGATGCCGAAGGGCTTGGACACAAGGCTTGGCGATACGGCGAGCGATCTGCTCCCCGGAAACGTTCAGCAGCAAATCTCTCTGGCCCGGATACTCGCGACCAGTCCCGATCTCTTGCTGATCGACGAAGCGAACTCGGCCTTCGATCTGCAAACGGATTTGCGTTTCCGAAATCTGCTCCAGGCGATACACGGGGCGACAACCGTCGTGATGATCACCAGCCGGCCGTCGCTGATCGCGATAGCCGACATCGTCGTTTCAGTGGACCGCGGCCGTGTTCACGACGTCACCGAACAACACCGTCTGGAAACGCAGCAATCCCGTCTGGGCGCCGCCCAACCACCGGTCTTGCCGGCGTCGGAGGTGCAGGCATGACCGGCGCGCTGAGTTACGACCACGCCACCATCGACGAACGCTGCGATGCCTGGAAGGAAGCCATCGGCAATCGGCTGGGACCAAGCGCCGAGCTAACGCCGGTTCCCGCTCTTCTGGTCGCATTCCTGAGAGCTAGGGAATGGAACGGCTCATCCCGGCTGCTCGTGGATGCGCTACCCTACGGACGCGCGCCCCTCACCTTCGAGGACATGCGCAACGTACTGGCACGGCTGAATATCCGCACAATCCCCATCAAGATGAGACCGCGGCGGCTGCAACAAAGCATGCTGCCGTGTCTGCTCGACCCCGCCGACGGTTCCGCGCCGCTTGTCGTCATAGAGCGGAACGATTCCGGTTTCACGGTTGAGGACCCGACATCGGATGCAGGTCCCAACACGCTGAAGTCCCTTCCTCACGGGACCCTCTATCTGCAGGAGGACATTCCGCTTCAGGAAGCGACGGGACGCGATGCGTCGCGCGATTGGCTGAAGCTTCTGATCGGTGAATTCCGTCCGGTCATCATCGCCGCCTTCGCGATCGCTTTTCTGGTCAACCTGCTGTCGATCGTTGCGCCGCTGACGATCATGGTGATCTACGACCAGGTGATCGCGAAGGAGTCCCTGGACACGCTCTATCCCCTGGCCGTGGGCGTAGCCGTTGCGGTCGTCTTCGAGATCGTCCTGCGCTTCATCCGGGCGGGCGGCCAAGCCTATGTCGGCGCGAAACTGGACTACCAAGTCGGCATGCGGGTCTTCGAACAGATCCTGCACCTTGCCCCGCGCTTTACCGAGCGCGCACCGGTCGGCGGACAGGTTACCCGCATCCGCGACTTCGATTCCTTCCGCGAAATCTTCGCGGGTCCGCTCGCCTCCCTGGTCCTGGATATCCCGTTCACGCTCCTCTTTATCGTGGCACTCATGGTGATCGCGGGTCCCGTGTTCCTGCTGCCAATCGGTCTGGCGGCGGTTTACCTCGTCGTCGCGGTCATCGTGCTCCCCGAGTTGCGCAACCGCGCCAAGACGGTCGGCCGGACACGGTCCGACCGGTACACGTTTCTGGCCGAACTGATGGCGGCCATGCGGTCGGTGAAACAGCAGGCCGGCGAAATCACCTGGCTTGAACGGTTTAGAAAGCTCTCCGCGGACGCCACCTGGGCGAATTACGATGTCAACCGGTTGCATTCGGCCGCTCAGTCTTTGTCCCAAAGCCTGATGCTGGTTGCCGGGATCGCTACGCTGGGCATCTGCGTGACGCGGGTGCTCGACGATCAAATGACGCTTGGGGCGCTGATCGCGACCATGATGCTGGTATGGCGGGTGCTCGGTCCGATCCAGACACTGTTCGGTTTGGCCAACCGCCTGCATTTGATCCGGCAATCCCTGCAGCAGTTGATCGATTTGATCGGATTCACACGCGAACAGCATCCCGGCCAGTCGCCGGCCGCACCGATCTCCTTCTCCGGATCGCTTCAATTCAATCGCGTGTCCTTCAGATATACCCAGGATGCGAACCCCGCACTGCTCGGTGTCTCGTTCGATGTGCGGCGGGGCGAGGTTTTCGGCATCGCAGGCGACAGCGGCGCCGGGAAATCCACGGTCGCGAAACTCATCCTCGGCCTCTATCACGCTCAGGCCGGTTCGGTGACACTGGACGGGGTCGACCTTCGCCAACTGCTGCCCATCACCATGCGGCAGGGCATCAGCTACATGCCGCAACGCAACCACGCTTTCCCCGGCACGATCTACGACAACATTATCCTGGCAGATCCGACCGCCTCGATGGACCGGGTGCGTCAGGCCTGTCGGATGGCGGGGATCCTGCACAAGATCGAAAGCCTTCCGGACGGGTTCGAAACCCGCTTCCGGGACGGCTTGCAGTCTCATGTCCCTCAGGCATGGCTGCGCCAGCTCGCCCTGGCCAGGGCGTTCCTGATCGACGCGCCGATCTATATCCTGGATGAACCGACAGCCGCGTTGGACGAGGAAGACGAGCGCTATTTCCTGCGCGCCTTGGAAGTGCTGCGCGGGGAACGCACCGTGATCATGATCTCACAACGTCCGAGCCACATGCTTCTGTGCGACCGCCTGATGGTTCTGAACCAAGGGCAGATCGTCGATCTCGATCAGCCGGACCGCGCACTCGCCAACCTGCAAGCCAGAAACGCCGCGGCCCTTCAAGCCCCGGCAACATCGTAGAGGATCGTACAATGGCCGATCGAAAACCTCAGTCCCGGAACCGGCAGGACCTTGCCTACCTGACCCGCGAAGAGACGCTGGAGCAGGTCGCCCCTTCCCGGTTCGCGCTTTGGACGGCCTTGCTGACGCTGTGCCTTCTGGCGGGGGCGGGCTATTGGTCCTCTCAGGTCAAGATCACCGCGGTCGCCATCGCGGAAGGCGAGGTCATCCCGACCGGTGACGAGCGGGTCGTACAGCACCTGGAAGGCGGCATTATCGGTGAGATCGCGGTCACGGACGGCGACATGGTAGATGCCGGCGATGTCCTGGTCCGGTTCGACCCCACCCAACGGCAGGCGGAGTTGGATCAGATCCGTGCCCGGGAAGCGGCCCTGTCGATACGAGAACGGCGCTTGCGGGCATTTATCGATGGCGGCGAAGCCACCTATGACGATCTGCGCGCGGAATACCCGGATCTGGTGGCCGAGGCCGAATTCTCCCTCAGCGCCGCGCGGGAGAGAATAGAGGGCCGCAAGGCCGTCCTGAAAAGCCAGATCGAACAGCGGAAGCGGACGGTGAAGATCTTCCAGGATCAGTCCGCCAGTTTGAAGGTTCAGGAAAAGCTGATGGGCGAAGCCGCGGAGATGCGGCAGACCCTGTTCGATCGCGGCACCGGTTCCCGCGTCAACCTGATCGCGGCACAGCTTGAGTTGGCGAAGGTACAGGGGTCTCTGGCGGAAGCGCGGGCGTCCGCCGAACAGGCGCGGATTTCGATCGAAGAAACCCGCAATCAGATTGCAGAGCTCGATCTGAACGAGCGCGGAGCCGCCATGGATGAACTTTCTACGGTCCTGGCGGAACTGGCGGAGGTTCGCGAGAACCTGGAACGTCTGAATGACCGGGTAACGCGGCTGAACGTCGTCGCGCCGATCGAAGGCGTTGTACACCGGATGCAGGTCAACACGCCCGGCGCCGTGGTCGAACCGGCGGACGTGCTAATGACGATTGTTCCTCTTAACGAGGAAGTCGTGATCGAAGCCCGCATCCAGCCGAAAGACATCGGCTATCTGCAGGTCGGTCAGGAGGCCCGGGTGACGGTGAGCGGTTTCGATGTCCGCCGTTATGGCGTCCTCCCCGCCGAACTGGTGCAGGTTTCGCCAACAACCTTCGCGGACGAAACGGGCGGCACCTACTTCAAAGGCCGCTTGCGGCTGGGACAACCGGCCATCGTCGCCGATGGCGTCGAGCACCCGATCGTGCCCGGCATGACCGTTCAGTCCGACATCGCAATTTCGGACCAGTCGCTGTTGCAGTACCTGACGACACCGGTTTACGTGGCGTTGACGCGGGCCTTCACGGAACGATGAAAGTTTCGCCTGTCCCGGACAGGCCAGCGGTCACTCTCCAACTGGGACCAAGTCCATTACCAGGGGGCTGTTGTCGATTTTCCAGACCCCCTTGTCGCGGGCGCGCCGCCCTTCGAACGTAACATAACTTCGGCTTCCATAGTGCGGCAGAGGCCGCATCAAGGCCCCAACCGCGGCCGCATCGGCTGCGCGGATCAGCAACACGGGATGACCGTCGGCGCTGCGATGCGTCCACGCCGCCGCCGACCCCTCGGCAATCTGGGGCGGTATATCTGCGGACAGGATATCCTCGACATAGCGCCGGATGTCTTCATCGGCGCCGACCACGATCGCCGGCCCAACGAGCGTCCCTTCCACCGCCGGTACGGCTTTTTGGGAAAGCCGCGTTACTAGAGCGGATGCCGCTGCCTGGAAGGCCTCGTCCTCTCCCAGCAGCACCGCGTCAATCCTTTGCGCAAGCGTGATGTCCCGCATGATCTGCGGACTCTCACCGGGCAGTAGACGGCGAAAAACATCGAAGTCGGGATCGATCCGCACCCGGGTGGGGGAGCGATCGACCATGAGCGTGACAGTCTCTTCCGCACTCAAGAGCGGTACCTGCCGGCGCACGACCTCCCCTTCCGTCTCGATTACGACGGGAACGGAAAGCCGGTAGACCGCACCACTCTGGCGCAGGGACAAGGTCACGGCGTATCGGTCCCCTTGGCGGACGACGTTTGTGTCGGCCAACGCGATCTCCGGCGCGCCGGATTTCCTTATCCACTGGTCGAAGAACCATCCCAGTTCCTGTTGGGAGGCTTGCTCAAAGGCCCGTTGAATGTCCGTCCAACCCGCAACGCCGAGGCGATGCTCGCGCCAAAACGCTTGGATCGCCTCTTTGAAGGCGCGCTCGCCGATCCTGTCGTGGAGCATGTGAAGAACATGGGCGACTTTGTTGTAGCCGATGATCTGCGATGCTTGATGGGACTTCGAGATAAACGAAGACACGGGCGTATCGCCGGACGCCGGCAGGGCAGCATAGTCGCGCAACCAGCCAAGGCGCATCTCCCGCGCCGCGTCCGCCCCCCGTTGGCGCGCAAGACCGTAATCCGCGAAATATGTCGTCAGCCCTTCGGACCAGTTCCCGGTAGCATAATCGACGGCAACCCCATTGCCCCACCAGTTATGCAGGACTTCATGGGCAAGAGAGCGCCCGCGCATGAAGGGAAGCGGCACAATGGTCCGCCCGATATAGGTTAGATTGGGAAATCCAAGGCCGACGGGCAGCGGCGCCGACACGATATGGAAATCGTCGAAGGGATAAGGTCCGATCGCGTCCTGAAAAAGCCGGATAAAGGCGGCGGACTGGGCGATATAGTGATCCGAGGAACCGACAATCTCTTCGTGGAAATAGGTTCGGAAGCGGACTCCGTCGACCACTTCCTCCTTCACAGAGTAGGGGCCGATAAAGACAGAGGGCGGCTCGGTCGGGTAATCCGCTGCAAACTCGCCCCGAAACTCTGCGTCGGACGCAGATTCCGCAATGATACGGCCCGTCGCGACAGCGCGCTGAGGCCCGGCGATACGCACCCGCAGCCGATAGGTTACCTGATCCGTCCCCGTGTGCGGCAGCCAGACGGCATAGGACGGCAGAAAACTGCCCTCCTCCGGATCGGCAAGCGCCCCCCGGGCGCCGCGCCGCCGATCTCTCGGCGGCATTGCCGGAACCGTTCCACTTGCTCGTATCGTCACGGTCTCGAACGGACCGCCAGGGCTTTTGATCCGCCAATGGCGTCCGGCCCGCTCGACGGTCAGGGAGGTTCCCCGGGTCTCGGCGCCGTCGATCCGGAGCCAGTCTGCCAAGGCAATCGAAAGCTCGGCGGCAGGCGTAACGGTGATTGTATCGACGATCTCCAGTGCGCGGTTCTTGGGATCGAACGCAACCTCAGCCTCGTGATGCGGCAGGGCAGGTTGAGCATGCGCCGGCATGCCCACGAAGAAGAAAAACAGAAACGCTAAAGGCGCTAGAATCCGGCCACGGCTCATTGGGTTCCTTCCGGATGCGGCGGGAACTTGGCAACGATTGACAAGGTCTCTTCACCGCGCCGGACGTCAAGCGGCAACCATGTCCCCGGGGCTTGACGCTGAATGACCTCCACCAATTCACGGTTCTGGCGAACCTGAATACCGGCGGCGGCAACGATGATGTCTCCAACCGCCAAGTCTGAGGCCTGCGCCACGCTGTCGGGCGTGATCCTCAGAATGCGGATCCCCGGTTCCGACGCTTCGATAATCACGCCGAGGCGCGGTTTGGGCGGCCCGGCGAGGACCAGCGACGCTTGGTCGACGGTGAAGACCGCATCCGCCAGCGCCGGGTCCACGGCCTCACAGTCCTCTCCGACATTAACCGGAACAAGGATCGCGACATTCTCTATGCCCAAGTCTGCGAGCTGGTGCGGCACCCCGTGACCATACTCGACATGTCCGCGCCCCATCACACCGATCACCAACGACGCCGGATTCCGGTCTTTCGCCGCCACCAGGGCTTCAGCCATCGCCCTGTCCCAGGTCAGCTGGGCTTGCACGAAGTTGCCGAACGGCTCCGACGCCATGACGCTTTCCCGTGTCGGCTCGCCGTCTCCCGTCCCTGCGGCATTTGCTGCCTCTCCGGTCTGCGTGCCCGCGCCATGGCGTGTCTTGGCAAGAAAAACGGTCGCAAGGGCTTCGCGATAATCCGCGCTGGCCGCCGCCGGGTCGGTCACCCCTTCCCGGTCCTCTTCGGCTACGGATGCCCAGCCTTCGCGACCCACCTTGGAAATCAGGGAGCGGTCGACATTCAAGGCGATCATCGGGTTTCGGTTTATACGCGCCTGCTCGAACATCGGCATGTAGAACTCCGGCGCGTAGCCCCATACTTCGGACCACCGGCTTTGGCCCAAGAAACTTTTCTCGTCGAGTTCGCCGGCGGACCAGGCGTCGAGCGCGGACTGGACGGAGCGCGGGAACATCTCGAAACCCAGCACTATGTTGGGGTTCATCGCGCGCAGCCCAGCAATGGTTTGCGATTGCCAGAGATGATGATCGCGCGCCGTATGGCTTTCCCCAAGCAAGACAACATCTTTGCCGGAAAGCTCCTGAAAGACCGTTCTGACGTCCATCACCTGCTTTGTGGCGGGATCAACCCATTGACCCGCATCGCTGCAAGCCGCTTCCGGGTTCGATGGCACAGCTTCGGTCGGGGCAGAACAGGCGGCGGAAAGCAAAGCCAGCGCCGTCAACGAAGCAACCGACAAGGCCGCCCGACGGATCGCTTCATAAGGTTTCGTCATACGCTTGGTCCAATCACACAAAAGGGCTGCACCGGTTACGGTTTACACCAATCGTTCCGTTTCAACGAGTTTAAGACGCACTCGATGAATGCGCCCGCAGAATGCAAGGGCCATCGCGCCGCCCCGCGGCAGGACCGCCGTCCATCCATTTACTATTTTCCGCAGGAGACATCCGTGGCATCCCAAGGCTTGTCGCCATGGTGCCTAAGCTCTGCTTGCTCATGATATCCGCTCCCCGTCGGCGTGGGCTTAGCCTCGACATCGGTCGCGGTGGTTATGAAAAGGAAGGAAAAACAGACTACGGCGGCAACCCGATCAACAAGCATATGTCTTCTCCTCAATCACGCATTCGGACAAACGACCGATCCGCGGATCAACTTCGGTGTTTCGTAAAGTGCCGCGAGCGACGCATCTCCACGCACGTCGTTTGCCCTTAGACGGTCTCTTCAGATCCTTGCGGCTCGGACCGGCGTCCCATCATCCGGGTCAAGCGCTCGCGACATTCCGGGTCTGTCAGCGTTTTGCCGGCTACGGCCGCGGCCAGACCGGCCCCTGCACCGACAGCAAAGCCGGTGAGAAGCCCGCATTTCATCAGCTTCAATGAGATCAGCATCGGCAACTCCTATGTGTACTGTTACGGCCGCGCAGGACCGCTGGTTCCTTTCGAAGCCAAGCCTGCGTCAAAAAGGCCCTGAGCGCCCTGGTCTGCGTCTTTAAACATCCGAACCCGATTGACCACGGCTGCACACTCCATTTCCTTCAATTGGGTCCAGGAGGGGTTCTGACCCTACTGCCGTTGTTCGGCGATCCAGTCTTTGTAGACGCGTTGCACTGACTGCCGCCGCATGACGGCCTCAGCGATCCTGGTGACGTTCGGAAACTCCGTTACCGGCGGATGGCCAAGCGACGTTTCCAACCACGTAGTCAACATGAAGAGATAAATATCCGCGGCACTGAAACGGTCGCCCAGGACCCACTCATTACCGCCGATCTGATCGTCCACGATCTCCCAAGTCTCTCTCAGCCGTCGAATGCCGCGTCTCTGCGCGCTCGGCTCTTCCGCAGCGGTGTCGGCAAAACGGTCGGGGTAGTAACTCAACTGAAAAGCATTTTGCACCGAGCTCGAGAAATACACGAGCGTCTGCAAAAAGAGACTGCGTTCGGCGTCCTGCACCCCCGGTGCAAGCCCGGTCTGGGGATGACGGTCGCACAGGAAGACCGTAATGGCAGCGCACTCGTACATGGCGCGGTCCCCCCAGGCCAGAACCGGGACCCAGCCGTTAGGATTGAGCGCCAGCAGTTCAGGCGGCCGCGGCTCGTCCATGGCGATCGTAGACTGGATAAGGTCATAAGGTTCGCCAATTTCTTCCAGCATCACCCGTATTCCCATGGCAGCGCTTCCCGGCGCGTAGAAGAGCTTGTAGCTCATGCCGCTTCTCCCTCGTTGGGGTATTGTTCCAATGTCAGACTTTGCTACGAGTGCAGCGCATCCCGCCACACTCTGGGCGCCGCCACTTGTTCGGCCTCACAAACCTGCTCGAAGAGCCCCGCATCATGAAAAGTGTCAAGACCGGGATCGCCGACAAAAGCCACTATGATATGCGAAATCGCACGGCTGCCGTCCGCGAGGGGCATCACAACTTGGGTAAGCGCCGCGGCGCTCTTGCCGCCCCGTTTCAGTTCAGGAACAACCGCGGACTTTTGAGCCACGGCTTCTAGGTAGGGCATTAGAATGTTTCGGCAGGGGCGGCCGTGATAGGCTTCATTCAGGTACTGACCGGTCAGACCCATATTGTCCATTTGAGCGATCTTGGTTCCGACCAGCACCGCTTTGAAGCGCAATGGGCTGCACTCCACGGACAGCATCGCCAAGCGGCCCAACCATGGCTTTAGATTGCCATCGGGTGCAAAAGCGGTACGGCATGGCAATTCGCTGTCGCCCGAGGCTGCCACCGATGCCTGCCCCAGCACACTCCTGGTTCATATCTTTGCCATCTAGCGTTTATTTTCCACAACATCCTGGCAAGACAATCGAGCGCATCCGAAGCGGCAGGGGCACGTCCCTGCGAAAATGTCTCCTGCTTCGCAAGAAGACATCAGTTACGGCCGTTCTCTTTCCCGAAGGGACGTATCCCAGACGTAAACAGCGTGCGGTCAGGTTCCAATCCGAGCATCTCGGCAAGCTCAATGACGAACTCGACATCCGTGCTCTCCAATTCTCCACCAAGCGCACAAGCCCGAAGTGCTTCAAGTTCTTCCCGGCCCATGCACGGCATTTCCGGATGCGACATCACCTGATCGATCAGTTCGATGATCTTTTGCACTGGACAATTTCACCGCTCATCCTTGAATTCATTCCTACTATACAATTTTTAATTGCCTACTCAATCGCAATGGCGGCCCAAAGGCCTTTCAGCTTTCTTTACGCGCACCGGCGATGCAGCGAGTATTAGCGGTAGGAGGCATGCCGGGTGACACACTATGCAACATTCGACAGTTGGACCTACGAGACCTTCGAACCCACCACGCCGTCCAGCGAATTGGGTCCGTTTGACACCTTTGTCGACATCTGGCGCGGCAAAGCAAAAAACGGCGCGCTTCCAAGCTGGAAAGACTTCGACTTTACCGACTTCGACGGATGGATTGGCCGGATCATCGTCGAAGAACTCGTCTCCGAGGATCCGATTGATGTCCGCTACCTCTTATGGGGCACAACAGTAACCGAGATCTTTCAGTACGAGATGACCGGCAAACTCATGAGCGAAGCGCCACCAAACCAATTTGATCCAGTGGAATTCGAACTCATCGACAAGATGAGAAAAGACAAAGTCTTTGTGTTGGCCAAGGGCCCCATCAATTGGACTGGCCGCGACTATAAGATGGTGGCCGTTTTCGGACTCCCGTTGGCCAGCGACGGTCAAACCGTCGACCGAATTCTCCGCGCGGTCTGCGATCTATCCAAGCGCTAGAACAGGGCGTGCGAGTGTTGACGAAACGTATGGTGTGGGGTCGGCGGTAGCCGGATCGATGTATTCGTTCTTCCACCGCCGTTTGGTGCCCCAGGCATCCAACGCTACGATCTGTCGGCAATGCATTCCACAAGGCGGCTTAACGTTCCGGGTCCACGCGCCATAGGCGGTTTCTTGTCCTCGCTGCGTTTATAGACATACAGCCCCAGAACCGACAACGCGACCGACCACATCATCGACAGATCAGCAACGGCAACAATGACCGCTGCCGCGGCAGCCGCATCGGTGAGTATGACATAGACGATCGCCGCCATTACCATTGTCCAGGACAAGATCAACGCATACCCCATTGTCGGCCGCATCCGCCGAACGTAACGATCACTGCTGGCGCTCTCCACCTGAATGGTCTGATTAATAGCCTGTAACCGCTTGGTTTCTTCCTGATATAGGGAAATCGCCCGCTGGGCGGTTTGCCGCTGATATTCAAGCATCAGTTCCGGGTTCGCTTGAAGCGATTGAAGGGCTTCACCTTCATCGGCGACCCCGGTGACGCATTTGGCAACGCCGGCGGCTACCTCGGCAACCTTCCCCGCGGTGCTTTCGTCACTCGTGTCGAAAAGGCTCATCAAGGCGGGTGCCGCCTGAATCAACCCCATGACCACAGGCAAGATCATAACTGGTACCTCCTCATTGGTGGACGGAACTCAAAACGGAGTAACGATCCGGAAGTTTTCCGGCCGCCGCAACGGCGGACAAGGTTCTCCTGCTCAACTCAAATCTAGTTAAGAATTCGTCTCTTGCCGTTCAGACCAGGTGGCGTCTTCCGACCAGTATTGGCCACCGGCAACCAGGCAAGCCAACGTGGAACCGGGCGTCCGTCGGATGACGGACCAGGAACCGGCGTCCGAGACAAAGAACTCCAGTAACGAACCATCAGTCCCAACAGCGACCGCCTTTCGCCGCTCTTGGAAATCGGATTGGAGCTTCGTCACGATCTCGTCCCTCAACCCGCACGACTGTTGCGCCATCGCCGGAAAGCAGAAAAGTACAATGCTCGCTGCCGCGATCAAACCACGTTTCATCCGCAATCTCCTTCTACAATCCGAATTTTTGGCGAAGAAGGCTCCACGCCACCATTGCAAGAACGGCCAGTACCGCCCAAACGATCTTGTCGAGCCGTTGATGCAGGCGCACCATACTCGCCTTGATTTCCTGTCGAGTTTCGAAACAGTCTTTCTCGTGTGTCTCTATGCGCGCCAGCGCCTGGGCGGAGAGTTCCAGGGCCCTGTTGTTGTCCTCTGTTGTCATCATGGCCAACCGGACTCAATGTTGATCGCACGCAGGTCAGCCACGTCCACTGCGGACGCAACCTGCCCGTAAAGGACCGCCTCCCGGTCCACGCATGCATCCCGATAAGTGTCGACAGCCGCCAAGGCAGCATGCGCCGTCGTTGGATCGAACGTAACCAGATCGCCGGCTCGCGTTACGGCATTGAACGGAGCGACCGTTGCCCGCACCACAGCCTTTTCCAATTCACTATAGGCGTCGTTGTGAGTAGCCAGCGCCTTTCCGGACAGTTCCACTGTTCCGTTCAGGATGCGATCACGGTGTTTTTCGGTGATCCGACGTTTCAGAAGAATGCGGGCGGCGCCGACCTCCATCTCCTGAAGCGCATAGGGCTGTAAGACCGTATCAAGTTCACCGTCATAGACGAGGTTCAACGGCACGGCGTCGACGAAATCCGGCACTGTAACGGGCTTCTGATCGTTCACCTCGTAAACCCGCAAGGATTTCTTTTCCGCGGAACCTGTGCGATCGAACCAAGATGGATCGCGCCGCTCTCCCCCGTCCTCCAAGATCGCCTCCAGAATCGCGGTTCTTGAAGCTGCGACGATCGCGCCGTTTCTGACATAGGCATGCTGCATGATGTTTACTCCAGTGCTGCAAAGTCATTTTCAGTCAGAGTGCAAGGGTCTGGCATGCCGTGCGGCGTGATGACCCGGCCCCAGGGATGCGCGAAGGCAAAGCGGCCATCGCGCGTACCCTGCACCCGCGCCCAGGCTTCTGGCGCTCTGTATCCATTGGCGCGATCGATCTTCGTCAGCCAGGCGTTCGCCTCTGCGATCGATGCAAAAACTGCCGCGGTCATCCTCATGGCGGGGAATCCTTGTAGGGGTGGCCGAAAGGCAGCAAGGCAGCCTGGCCGTACTTGTGGGCGGCCCAGCCTTCCAGCTTATGCCGGTTGGTGGGGTTGAGCGTCCCCCGAAGGATCAGCAGTTCCGCCATGTCGAAACTCGCATTGCTCGATGGATTGAAAGACGAGCCGATGTAAAGCTCGTGATCAATCGCCCGTTGAGTAACAAGACCCTCAGACGTATCCGCCATGACAGTGCCATTCTTGAAGACCTGGATCTCCGCCGCATGTTGAACGGAGATGATCTGCCAGCCTTGCGTGGGACTGTCCCCACCATGCATCTGCCCGTCGAAAACCGCGGGGCCTTTTTGAGCTAATCGAGTAGTCGTTGCCAGAAAATCAAACCGATCAGTGGGATCGTTCAAGCTCACTATGAAACGCCAACTGAACGACGTTTCGCGCAAGTCGCCGATAATGAAAAAGGTCCAATCGCTCGCCGCCTCGGTTAGAACACCCGTCACCATGTGATCGTCGACGCCGTCAAACCGCACCACGTCATACCCATTGTTCTGAGTCAGCATAGGGCGGCTCGCAACGATGTTTTGAGAGGCTGTATGCCCGCTGAATTGATCGGTCATGTCGGTAACCGCCGATCCGTCCAAAAGGACCGAACCCGCCCCGTAGTGAATGAATCGGTTGGCGGCGGGCAGATCAGCGGGCGTCCAGGGACCGCCGGTGGACGCGGTAAACGGCCCAAGCACACCGCTGGTTTGAGAGGCGCTGCCCGCAACATTCGAGACTGCGTCTTCCCGGTAGAGGTAAGACCCCACGTCGGCCGGATCGGCCGGGGTGTAGGTGGCGGCCGTCGCCCCGGCGATTTCCGTATCGTCAACGCTGGCGGTGCCGTCCGCACTGCGGAACCATTTATAGGTTGGCGAGAACGGGCCGGTGCCGTCCCATTTGGCCGGCGCGGTTTCCGTCGTCGCTGTGCCGGTTTCCAGGGTCGCATGGGCGATGTCCGGCGGTGTCACGCCAGACGGCGGCACAATCGACGTAACCGCGTCCAGATCGGTTGGAAAACCGCTAGGGAGGGGCGGTAGGTTCCCGCCACTCTCCGCATCCAGCAGCGCCAGATAGATGATCGTATTGCCGTTCCCATTCGTGTCGGCATCAGCGGAACGGATTTTGAACCCGCCGCTGACAAAGTCGATATCGTTGGTGGTGTCCGGGGCTTCCGCCGTGTTGGCGTTGGCGCTTATGGTGTCGTCCAGCGGGTTCGTCCGCGAGCGCGCCGTGTCGTACATCTTGTTGTTGTTCACAAAGCCCGGACGCCGGATCAACAGCGCGGCCGGACGGCCGCCGCAATCCACGTAAGGACCGTCTGCGTTGCCGTTGCCGGTAAAGGCTCCGACAGCGCACAGCCCCGGTACCGACCGGAACAGATAGGCGATCCCGTCGACCCCGTTCGTATTCAGCGCGTTCGCCACGGTGAAATGCGTTGCCGTCGGTGCCGTGTCGTTCCAGACGTTCGAAACAGCCGCCGCCGCCGTATCATTCAGCAGCAACCGTTGTGTCGCGCCAAGCGCCTGGTGATAGACGTAACGCTCGCCCGCCGCGCCAGTCAGAACGACGATCATCATTTCCGGGATGCCGCCCAGCGAATGGGCTACCGGCTGGCTGACATTCGCGTCTCCTGTGAAGGGCTGAATGTCGAAGTGCGGACCTTCCCGGAACAGCCAGTAAGCGTAACGGTCAGTCAGTTGGTTGAACCCGCCGGCCGCACCCAGCCGCACACCCCCGGTGATAAAGGCTTCAACGCCGGTCGGTTCCGACGCTTCCGCTTGCGTAAGGTCTGTGAACAAGCTCAGCCCTGGCCCGCGTACTGCGTCGACAAGCCGATGACTGCCGATGCCGGACAGGATCTTTGCCCATACTAGATCCGGCGTCCAATCGCCCGCGCCCAGCAAGTTCACGTCATTGCCTGTGCCGATATGCACCAGCGCATCGAAGTAGTCCGCGCCCTGGTTGGCCGGTTGCGGCATGTCGGAATGGCGTAGCAGCTTTTGGCCGATGGCCGGGCCGATGTCGGCAAAGTCCCTCGCGCCGAAATTGTAGGTGCCGGCCGTCAAGACCAGCGCGCCGGGATCGGTGGTGGTCTGCGCCAGACCGTCCTTTTCGTAGTAGTAGACCGTCCCGTCGTCTTCGGGCCGCAGCGTGATCTTGGCGTTGCCGCCGGCAACCGTCAGATTGTTGTTGGACAGCGTGCCGGTGGTCAGCGGGTCCAGGGTGTCCAGCACAGCATAGGGGTTTTCTGGGGAGTGCGCCGACAGGTTGGACGCATTCATACTCACAGGCGTGTAGCTGTTGCCGTAGCTGCTGGCGTCAACACCGATAGTTTGGAAATCCAGAAAACAGGAATTGACGCCGCCTTTCGCTTCGACGACGGCCAACACATCTTCATCAGATTTCGGCACCCACCACTTGGCGTTACCCTGGCTGCGGACTTGCCCGAAATCAGTTGCGGTCATGGTGGACCCGTCGCCGTCGATATAGGCGATCTGCGCCAAATGCCCGTCGGTGTAGCTGGAACTGACAATCTGCCCAACATGGGCCGTAAAGCCCGGATCGTTGATGCGCGGGAGGTCTGTGAACTGAGGCGGTATTACAAGGGTTCCGATTTCCCAGTCGTCGAATATCTCGCCATTCAACCAGGCCCGGGCACGGTCGGCTTCCACGGCCTGGTCCGTATCAATAGCGATGACCATGTGGCTCCAGGCATTATCGAAAGCACGCCGGTTCGGGCGCAGCCGGATCGTGTAAGCACCGTCGTAAACAGTCACCGTGGGAGCATTCCGGAACGCCCCGATAATCGCAAAGTTATTGCTGTTGAAGGAAGAGGTCGGCGGGACAGCGCACGTATTTCCGTTTTCGCCCGGGTCGGCCGGATAGAACCAAAACGAAACCGTGAAAGCCCGCTTATTCCCGGCCGCAGGTACCCGCGTCATGGTCTCGTCTATACCGTTGAACGCGCCGGACTGCATGTCCGACACGGCAACGGCCGATCCACGGCGTAGCTGTTGAAGTGGGCCGCTCATACGCGCCTCATATCAACGGTGGCACCCTGGATCATGTAGGAGAACACCACCCGTTCCGTCCCCACTGTCGGGGTGCCTTGGCTCCCGAAATCGGCGCCCACAGGCCAACTAAACCCGCTGGCATTTCCGCTGGCGTTGTCGATCACGATGTTGCCGCCCTGACCGTCCGCCAGGTTGGCAAAGGTGACGGACATCGCACCAGCCGCAGGCGCGGGCGTGATCAAGAAGTTCTGTCCGTCATTGAAGTTGAGCGCTGCGTTGTGCGCAGCGATAAAGGGAGATCGTTGCGAACCGGTCCAGTTCTGGTCCGCCGCCAGGATTGACGCGGCGACCGAACCGATGACTGCGGTTGCATCCGCATCGTCCAGGATACTGGCCCAAAAGGCCGATACCGCCGCTTCAGGGGCGGTCGCTGCTACGGCAACCGGCTGTCCATTTTCATCGAAAGAAAGATAGTTGCCCGCTCTGACCAGTCGGTCGGGAAGAATGAATCCGTTCGTTGTGTCCGTGTCGTCGGTCGTCGCCAGCCGAAGAGCTGCATTAAGCTTTGCGAGCAATTCCTGCTGAGTAGCGGTTTGACGGTCGAACTCATCATTCAAGACCTTGGCGCGGAACTCGCCTTCTTGAAAGTCGCTGGTCCGCTCGATTGGGACTTCCCGGGTAAGGGTAACCTTTTGCTGGTTGGCCGGCGCTGTCGCAAAAGTAACAGTCCCTCCGTCATCGCTTCCGGCTCCGCTAACGGCATAACCTCCCGTTTCCGCCCCGATGTTGTCATCGAGATACACACGTAGATTCGTTTCGCTGAAGATAGGGAAAGGAAAGGTAAACGCCACCTGCGTTCCGTCCGCCAGATATTGGATCACCGGGCTGAGATTTCCGATACGAATATGTTCGCTTGTCATTCGGCAGGTTCCTTTGGAGGGAAGCGTTATGGTTGGTTCAGCCGGTTTGCAGAAAGCAGTCCGAGACCGAGAACACGACTCAATGCACTGCGACGAGAACGTTCCCCTTCCCGCCGGCTTCGAACCTGAACGCCTAAGTCTTGGAGCATCGCATCGGTTCTCAGACGCCCGCCGGATCGGTTCGCCGCCTCTATTGCAGCCTTGGAAAAAAGTCCGGCGCTGCCCGAATTGGGGTCTATACCCGCCCGCCCCGAACGATTGGCCTGACGCGCCAACGCTTTCTCCAACCGAGCCTCATTCTCCAGGTTGGCCTCACTTTCCCGCAAACGAACCTCTGCGCGCTGCAGGTCGAACGCGGCGCGCTGTGCGGCCTCATCACGAGAGGCGCCAAGCATGTCGTTCACGGTCCCTAAGCCCTTTAGAGCCGTTCCAAACAAATCCTTTGTGGTGAATACAGGAACCGGCGGTGGCCGTAGTACCGCACCGCCAGTGAACGCGCCGCCTGCCGTTGCAGGCCCGGCCGCAAGCCCAAACCCACCAGACGCCGCGGCTAGGGTCCCTATTGCAATCAACGGCAATGCCCGTTTGAACGTATCTCCACTCATGCTGCTATCTCCGAAGTAACCGACAAGACGGTCGCACGCGCCGCACTGTCACCGGCAACACGGATCGTCGCCCCGCCATCGCGTCTGTACTGACCGCCACACCATCCCAGAAAACGAAGTGTTCGCAGTCCCGTGAATGACGGTGGTGGCGCATCAAGCGCCTCTTCCCCAAACTCAGTGAAGACGATCGTTTGCCCGTTCACTGAGACCGGCCCACGGGTATCCGAGAACCGGATGGATGCTCGCACGATCCGATGCGCATTCCCGATCAAGGTGCCGTCCGAAAGTTTCGCCTCGATGGGCATGGTCTCAACCGCCCAGTCGAATGGCAGGCCGACCTCGACCGACGTCACATCATACGGCGTTGTCACCATACCGTTGCTGACTGGCTGCGCGCCCAGATCGGCCCCGCCTGGACCCAACACCCGAACCGTGTGTCCTTCAAGGTGGTCGAAACCACCCCAAACACGCGTCGCGTGTTCCTCAGAACTGGAAAGTGAGCAATCCAGGTCGTGGCCAAGCTTCAACCGTTCCAGGAAGTACCTATCAGTACCGTTGATGTTTCGTTTGACCACGATGTACGTGGACCGCCCTACGACAGAAACGCGCAGAACTTCCCCTTCGGTGTCCCACAAAGTCCACCCGGTCACGGACTGAGACTTCCGCGTATTCAGGACAGCCATGGTTCCGTCACTATTCACGACAAAGAGATGGTGCGCCGAATTGCCGAAGCCGCCGCGCCGTGCCGCCATGTCTACAGGTTCCCGCATCAGCGATCCCGACAACAGTGCCAGGTCCTGCGCCTGATAGATCGTGAACCCTGTTTCATCCGTTCCGGCCGGCAACAACTCCTGCACTGTCTGATGATGGTGGATCCCATCCTCATCCAGGAATGAATCGGAGATAAATACGACGGACCCGTCCATCTCCTGTGGGCGGATGTCAGCGGCCGGGACTTCGGTGTGCCTTTGAAAGTAGAAGTTCTTGGGCGTAACTGGAGACTCTTTCGCCACAAAAACGCCGCCGGATGTGAACAGGAAAAAGTCATCCAAAGCATACTGCTGCTGGATCTTGCTTACCCGATCCCCATCCATGGAGAATTCCACCGCACTGTCATCCAATGGCTCTCCATCGCTTGCAGTCTTTTCCTCGAAGTTGAAGAAGTCGTTTGTGACCGAGCCCCATTCGGTTTGCGGCCTCGATTGAGATCCGCCGAAATAAAGCCGTCCCTCAAAGAAGTAGACGGAAGACGGCCAGCCACGACGGTCGGACCACGTGTCCTCGGACTTCGATGCAGCGGTAGACATGTCGAACGACCAACCGGCAATCGGCGTTGCATCTTGGAAGGGTGTCGAGATGTTTATCTTGGCCAGTTTCGGTGATACGACGCTGGCTATGGTAGCGGTACCGCCGTTGCCCTTGATGGTTGCGCCAAGATCGCCGGCAACAAACCAATTCCGATCACAGGTCAGGTCAATGGACAGGCCGGACGTCGCCGCCGGTATTACGAGACCGGCAGGGAAACAAAGACCGAATTCATGTGATGGTAGGTTCGTTATGTCGAACTGTTCCAAGGCCCAGCGATCGTGCGCGCCTTGCCGGACCAACTTCCGATACCGATAGTCGGGATGCGTTAGGATGAGCGTATCCAGCGATTGCGTCATCCGAAGGCCCGCGAGATCGCGGCCGGGATACGGAGTCGTCAGTTGCGCTTGCAGCACACCATTGCGGAACACGCGGATGCTAAGGTGCGTGAAGACCAGCAGGTACTTCTGCTCGCTCGAGAACTCAAACTCACGCAGTAAAAGCCCCAGCGCTCCATCGGCAGCGGCGTCAGCGATCTCCGCGATAAAGCAGAAACCTTGCCGCATCGTTTGCCCACCAAGCGGCAACCCATGCATATTCCGGATTTCCAAGGCTCCAGCGTAGTACGCGTTCACGTCCTGCCGCGCCGCCAGATCGCGGTCGAGCATGCCGGCGGCAAAGCTGGCTTGCTGCGTCGCTGCGCGCGCCACCATCAGCCCCGAACCCCGACTAGATATTGCGCCCGAATGCGCCGGGGTGTCTGCTGCTGTGCGTCGATGGTCTTTGCGCGTTGAATAGAGTGTTCCGCCAACCGCGCCAGCGCTTCAGTCCGCGACGTGTTCTCGGTCAGTGGTAGGGCGAACTCGGCCGCCAACTTTGCGATCAGTACTTCGATGAAGTACGGCGGATAGCCGCTTTCATCGGGACGGAAAATGTAGGTTAGAACCACCCCGTCCTGGTTTGTGTGTAAGGTCCGCTCAAAGATTCTGTAGGCGACCCCCAATCCGGCACCAGCATCATCTCCGCCCACGGACAACGCCCGGAGGAAATCTGCGGGCAACTGATATGCATGGTCGAAATCAGCCGACGGCGTCGCGGCAAGCCTGGGAAGAGTAACCTGCCCCTTGGCGAAGCTCCAGGGATGGGCAGACAACAAACCGTCCCGCACGCTTTCATACCGGGTTCCTGCGATGATCGACTCCGCTGACCCTTCTTCGAACGACGCGATCGGCATGGCGGCAATCGCGACCAGGGCCTGACTGCAAATCTGATACTTGTTCATGATCGCCCCCAAGGCGGTTGGCGGAGCCGGCATAACCGGCTCCGCACGATCAAAGTGCTTCCTAAACGGCGCCGTCGCTTACCGTGACAGTGGTTCCGTCATTGGCGGTTACGGCCATGAAACCGACTGCATCGGCGGCGATCACGTAGATCAGATCGTCAACCGCCAGCATGCCGGACGCTGCGTCGAAGTAGGTCGCGCCCTCGATGGTCAGGCGATTGTCATCGGCCGACTTGTATTGCCACCAAGTCTGTCCATCGCCGTGCCCCATTGCGGACAAGTGTGTCTTGTCAAAAGCCATGATCCTCTGCTCCCTCTATCCCAAAACCGTATCGTGCTTGACCTGAATCCGAACCGCGCCTGCGGGATCGATGAGGCACGTTCCCTGCAGGATGCGCGTGTTCAAGAACCATTCGGATTTCGTATTTTCCCAGGACCAGGTGGATCGCAACTCAGTGGCGATCGCATGCCCAATGGCGGACTGATGGTAGATGACGCATGTCGCCTCGGTGGGCGTGGTCGGCAAGGCCGTATGCTGCATCCAAAGAATGTTCCGCCACTTCTTGGCTTCCGACCCTTGCAGCCAGGGCGCTTCCGCCTGTCCGATATAGTCTTTGTCCGCAAATTCCGGGATATTGAGGAGTTCCTCCCAGGCATGCGGTGTCACCACGGCGGTCCGATTTCCATCATCGGGAACGTCTCCGGCATTCAGGGCTTCAACCGCCAGCTGGACCTTCCCCTTCGTCAGTCCGCTCACAGTATCGCCGACCAACTGAATCCCAGCATCCAACGCCCGCGAAAGGATCAGATCATCCGTGTCCCGGCCGTGTGCATGAGCGAAGTTCTTGGCAATCACCAGCTTTTCATCGGCGCTGCTGATCAACTCGTCCAAATCCCCGACATAGTCGCCGCCATAGGAGGAGACCAAGTCGCATGGGACACGTCCGCGGGACGATGTAATGACCGGAACATCGGCGCCCCGGGCCTTAGTGCCGGTGGTAACCTTGCCGGCGGTATTGAAGTGGGTGCGCTCCCCTTTGACGTCCGTCTTGGTCCGCACGGTATTCCGCAACTTGGAGCCCTCGCGCTGGTAGGCGAGATGCACATCGGATTGGAACTCCTGGTCGAACCAGGCAGGTATATTCTCTGACATCGGGTATCCCTCGTCGTTTCCGATTCAGCACCGAATACGCCGGTGCGGGCGGGTCGGATTCGCAGCGGGTCTGTACCGTGATATGCCGCTGGGCGGATTTACCGCGATGGCCGAGGGTGTCGCCGGGTCTGGCCAGTGATATGCCGGTCAAGTGTCAGTATAGTGAGTATGGCAGGACGAGTAACGTAACGCGTTACAATTGGCCCAGAACAACTGCCTCGAAAGAGGTCTTTCAAATTCGATCAAAGAGAGTCTAGCCTACTGTTTCCTGTCACATAATCACTTTCACTAAGCCAGATCACCGCTATTACTGTTCATGTGTGTTTGATAGGTCTACATATTCATATGCACATTTTCGCTTCCCCGTAAGGAGAACGAAACCCATCACGCATCCGGCGCAAGGTCGCCGCATGGTCCGGGTACCCAAAGACCATGTGAGCGGGGTAATTCAGCAGGGTTGTTCTGCGGGGTTGTTCTGCGGGGTTTGCAAGTGGCCGTGAGACAGAATAGCGTCCCGGCACGGTTCGTCAGCAAGCCGGCAACATCGATCCGGTCCACTGGCGCCCTCGGAAACGGCACGCCGTGCAGGGGGGGAACGACGTATTCACTTTATTCAGTGAAAGAGCTATGTCGGCGGCCGACTCGCTCAAGAGGCCCTCAGCCTGCAAGGCCAGATCCACGGCCTGGCGCTAATCGTTAGCGGTTCAGTTCAGGCTCGGACAGCTTTCCGGTCTTTGGATCGATGGTGAAAATCACCGACGGCGTTACGCCCTTAAGCTTGCCCCCATCTTGGCTGATGTAAATACCGAGGAAGGACTGCGGCACCTTCTTGCCTTTCCGGCCTATCTTCAACTCATGGTCCTCTACAATCCAGAGCCGATTACCCTGGTTGTCGTAACCAAGAACATTTCGCCCGACGTTTTCATCGCCATACTCGAAGTCTGCAGTTTTTAGTCGAATTGCAGTAACGCCATCGAGTTCGATCGCTTCCGCAATCCTCTGATCAAATGAGATTTTCCGGCCCTCGAAGCTCATTGTCTTTTGGCCACTTTCTCCAACTTGCATCTCTAACGCCCCAATTCCTCGTATCTACCTGATAGTTTCCCCGATGGAGAACCAGTCGTCGTCAAGTGGATCCATGATCTCCACCTGAATCCCGCCTCCGTTACTAAAATCGTTCCCTGCCGCATTGCTAATGCGGACTTCAACACCAGGCGGAAGTGTTACTTCGCTTATGTGGGTTTTCTGCTCGGGAATAGCGTACAAATCCATGAGCTTCTCCAAGCCAACCGGTGTTGCAGTTATAGTATCAAACTCTTCTTTTGGGATCAGGAATTCACCAGCAGGTGTATTCTTCTGCTCCTCACGGACCAGCCGAACAAAACGATTGAAGTTCGTGTTAGTTTCCATCTCATACACGATACCATCCGGATCGTGTGCAGGCTGAAACTCGTCAAGTTCCGTCAGCTTGCCCTACTCCCTTAAACCCACTTCGGTTTCTCTTTTTGCTTCGCTTGCCTGTATGGACCTCTCAGGCGATGCACCGACCCTAGCCGCGAACGCGTCTAGCTTTTGCCGAGACAAGTTTGAGTCTGTTTCTTGGGGTTGCGTTTCACCCCTGTCCCAAGGCACCAACGGCTCGATGTCCGCATCGCTCGGTTCCTCATTGCCCAAACCGTCCGGCCCATCGGGTCTGCGTGGACCTAGGGGTGTCTGTTTGCTCGGGTTCGGTTGTTCTTTGTCCTCGTCTTTTCTCTTTCCACGCTCTCCAAGCAACCGCCTACCCAACGTCTTGAAAAAATCGATGAAAGGTTTCAAACGTGTACCAGCGGTACGGCCCAACGTTAGCCGGTCCGAATCTGCCCGCCCCGATCGACAGTCGACCCCGGCTTCCCTGTCAACGGCAATGGCAGTATCGCTTTGCGCGCTCTCCTGCGGGCGGAGAACATCCGGATCCCTGACCCGATCGTCCGACCGCAATTCAAATGCTTGCCGCTGCTCCTGGCCCGCATCGCCGCCGCGCGCCATGTCCCGGAACAGCGCCCCGAACTCGGCGTCGATCTCATCCGGGTCGGGGATGAAACCGACGTCGGCCAGTTCCAACAGCCACGGGTCGAACCCACACTCAAAATCGGGAAAGTCATGCACTTACCTGCATGCGCAGGATTTCATTCTGCTTCTACGAATCAGCCTTACGGCTATTTTTACATTTTCTTTGTATTTTGGAAGATACGAACAGATACAGTATTCACTCTACGTTCTATAATGACCATACGGGCGTATGCAGTGGTCGCCATCAAGAAACTGCATACATCTACACTCCACTCGTCTCGCATTCCGTCAAAGCCACTATTCTTGTGTCTTGGTGCAACAGTTAGCGATTCCACGCGGGATTGGTGAGCTTTCCTGTCCGTGCATCAATTTCATAAACCACCGACGGCGTGACACCCCTCAACAACCCATCTTCCTCGTCTACAAACACACTAAGGAAGGATTGCGGGACTAAACTATCCTTCGGCCCGATTTTTAGTTTGTGGTCTTCAACAATCCAAGTCTGATTTCCCTGCATGTCAAATCCGACTACGTTCCGTCCAACGGACGTATCCCCAGTGGCAAAGTCGCCCGTCTTAAGATGAACCACAACGCTGTCACCGACCTGAAATACGCTTTTGACGCGCTGCTCGAACGTACGGTCCTGCGCTCCAAATCTGACCGTGTGATCATCAACTTGCGTTACTGGCATGCTTCTCTACCTCACTTCCATTCTGAAAGTTCTTTGCCCGGAGAAAACCAGTCGTCGTCCAGAGGACTAACGATTTCAACTTGAATTCCTCCACCTTGACCAAATCTGTTTGTGGCAGCATTACTAACTTGCAACTGCACCCCAGGCGGAAGCGCCACCTCACTGAAATGAGTTTTATGGACAGGCAATGCATACTCGTCGCGTAGTCTCTCCAGCCCATTCGGTTGAGACATTATCGCATCGAACTCTTCTTTGGGCATTAGAAATTCACCTTCGGGCGCATTTGCCCGACGTTTCTCAACCAGTCGAATGAAACTTCTAAATGTCGCTGTGGACTCAGTTTCATAAACGCGCCCGTCTGGATCGTGTGCAGGCTCGAATGGTACTTCCAGTGGCAATTTCCCCCCACTCCTTAGCCATTCTTCGGTCAGTACATTGGCTTCACTCCCCGGTATGGATCGCCCGGGATCAAGGCCGTGTTTCTCCGCAAATTCATCAAATCGGGCAGCGTTTTTGACATACCGATCAGCAAGCTCTTTGTTGCCACCAAATCGTTCCTGGAGGGCGTCAAGGTCCAGCTCTAATGGAGGACGGCGTTCATTTTCTTCGAGAGGGTCGAGAGTCCGCTCCGGATCCTCAATATCATCGGGTGCTTCAGGCTTGCGTGGACCGACCTTAGGCTGACTACCTTGCTCCGTTCGGTCTTCCCGGTCCTTCCGATCCCCGCGCCTTCGAGGGCCTCTTTTCAAAACTTCCCAAAGAGCGCGTCCCGCCGCCGCCAACCACCACGGAATTGCTGTTTGATCGTGTAAGATCAGGTTCCGACCGGAGCTATCGCCCGAACGTTCCGTTCCGCTGCCGCTGGCCAAGCGATCCGTTTCGCTACTAACCACGATTTGTGGCGATAGCTCTTCCGAAGCCATTTGCAGTAGTTGCCGGGCCTCTGGATTCTTTTCCGGAAGGTCTTCGAACTCGAATTCCAAGGTCCGAGCACCTACTGGATCCGGCTCAGCTTCTGGGCGCTCCACAGTCGCGCGTTCTTCGCTCCCCGCTGCTCCCCGGTACACCATGTCCCGGAACAGCGACCCGAACTCGGCGTCGATCTCATCCGGGTCGGGGATGAAACCGAGGTCGGCCAGTTCCAACAGCCACAGGTCGGTATCGCCGCGCGTGCGCCGCAGTGCTTCCTCGTCCTGCTGCAGGCGCAGGATCTCCGCCTCTTCCCGCTCCCGCGCCAGGCGGGCGCGCTCCTGAACACGGGACTGGACGGTCCGCTCCATACGTTCCCGTGCAAAGCCGATCCGGGCCGTAGAGGCTGCATCGATCGGCGGGCGTTGAAAGTCGACAAGAGATACCCGACGGGGGCGGGGCATCGCCTAGTCTCCGTAGAGAGAACGAAACCCGTCTCGCACACGGCGCACGGTTTCCGCATGGTCCGGGTGTCCGGCGTCCATATAGGCGGGGCTGTTCTGCAGGCTCTGCAGGTGGCCCTGCGACAAGGCCGCTCCACCGGCACCGCCGGCACGGCTTGTCGGCAAACCGGCAACCCCAATCCGATCCTTGAGCGCCTTTAAGAACAACACACCGTTTGCAGACGAAGCAATCGATTCCAGGGTATCAGCAACACTGCTGTTCTCTGAGATCTCCTGCCCCAAAAGACCGTCGACCCAACGCCCTAGGTCCGTCAGCGTCCGTTCGGCGTCTTCACCCAACGCTTCATTCAAAAGGCCGGCTTGATCTTCGTCGCGGCGCCCCTGCCGCGCCGCCTCGTATGTATAGAAAACCGCCGTCAGTTCATCGAAATCGTCTTGGCTCAATCCCTTGGCCTTCGCCCATTCACTGACCGGTGCGAAGAGAGGGTGTTCCGTACTGGCCTCCAGCGTCTCTGCCAGTGTTTCGGGCACGGTCAATGTATAGGCGGTGGGAACCTCCTCCCGAGCGGCTGCCTTGTCGGAAATCTGTTTCCTCAGATCCATGGCCATTTTCGCCGCCGCGGCCCCATTGATCCCACCGGCGCCGTCGTTCAGCGTCGCATCCCAAAGATTTGCCGGCACCTGGAATCGTTCCCCCTTATGCGCGACCATACGGGGGCCATCGGTTCCAGGGCCGGCGCTCCGGTCCATCGGGATGAGACTTTCCGATCCTGGTCCGGCAAAGGTGGCGTCGGTGTTTTCAGCGCTGTTTTCCATCGCGAAGTTCGCTCTCTTTCATCATCGTTTCGATATAGGCGACCAGCCGCCGCTGCCCTTCCAGGTCACGCAGGACCGCTTCCGGCGTGTCGGGCGGCAAGCGTGCCTCCACGGTCTTGCGGCGTAAGTGATCCAGAACCGTCCGGCCCGGCACATCGGTAAAGCAACGGAGAAACTGGCTTCTTAGAAGGCGGTAGTCCTCCGCCGGGGGAATGCGGGTCGGCTTCATGGCGTCAAGCCAACGCCGGACCGGCGGATTGTTCTGCCAACCCGGTTTCCCCGCCCGGTTCCCCCCCGTCCGAAGCGGCGCCGGCGGCCATCTGGGCCAGTGCCTGAAACTGCTGTTGCTGCGCCTGAAGCTGAGCCTGTTGTTGCTGCATCAGCGTCTGTTCCTCCTCGCTGCGGCGCACCGTTTCCGGAATCTTGGAGTCGGCGAGATAGGCGTTCAGCACCTTTCGCCGGTCGACCGCCACCTCGATCAAGTCGGGGAAGAGTTGAGCGGCGGCCGCATAGCTCTGAATGGTGGAGGCCGCGTCCGCTTCTTCCTGCAACTTGACCAGAGGGGAGACGGGCACCGGCTTCAACGCCGCCGCCCCGCCCAGGGAAAACGGTGGAATGTAATAGGGACTGCCCGCCAGCGATGGATGCTGCAGCACGTCCAGAATACGCCGGACCAACGGCCCGGACAGTTCGGACAGCAAACGCAGCGATTCCGGCACTTCAACCGCTTCCTGTTGCGCGGCCCGCACGTCAATCTCAAAGGCCGTGCGCACCCGCGCGTCTTGCGGCGGCAGCGAGGGCCCCAGGATTGCTTGCCGGATTCCTTCTCTCAGTTCGGACAGGATCAACGCGCTGACATTGAAATCACCGGCAGGCTTCAAAGGTTCCAAACCGTCCGCATCCAAACTTCGCGGGATAATGACGCCAGGACCGAGCTCGAGATTCTCGGTGTTGATGACGGAGTTATCCGCGGTCTGCCACATCCCGACGATGGCGGTTTCTGCGTTTTGCAGGACGAGTTTAACAACCGCGTTCGCCGTCTTGATGTTGCCTAGCACCGACAACACAGGTCCACGGCCCATGATCTCGCCAACCGCCTTGTCCATGCGGAACACAATGATCGGCGAACTGGCATAGCGGCGCGCAACGATCCGGGTGTCGGAAAGAGCGGGTTCCGGCCCCTTCGAAAGCCAAACCTCATAGTCAAGACGCTCCCGGTCGTAATCCCACAGAAAGGCTTCGACCAAGTAGATGTCGGCTTCGGGGTTCTTTTCGATAGCCCGCGCGGTGTCCGACGGCAGGGACGCGTCCGCCCAGCGCAGAGACAAGGTTCGACCCGGGACGGCCCACTTGCGAAAGACGGTCCGGATCACACCGTCCGGCCCTTCCTCAAAGCCCAATTGATGCGTGGGGAGCGCCTCGAACCGCAACGGATCGTCCGGCGTGCCTTCATGAACCGTAATGGCGCCGGTGGAGATAAGACTGTCAGCCAGCGCCGGCGGCACTTCGATATGGAAGTTGCTGGCTTCCACGGCTCGGTGAAACCGGGTGCGAACCATCTCCAGATAATCCGGCCAAGCGTCCAAACCCGGAATGGCGACTTCTGCCTCTCGGTCGGGCTGGAAGTCGACCCACTCCCGAAATGCTGGAAAAAGCTGCCCGTGTAGCCTTGCTTTTCGTTCCCGAACCGCTTCCGGCGCAGTTGAGTCGAACACGTCTACGTCACGCTGATCGCCCTGGGCATGCCCGCCGAACCCATCGTGGTTCGGCAATGCATAGTGATAGGCATCCTTCAAGACACCATGCCACTGCTGCGTCCGCTCGAAAGCTTTCTGCGCGCGGCGCAATGTCTCGTTCTGCTCCGCGGGCATCAGCCGGCTCCCAACTTGGATCCAACACCGCGCCTGTCGATCACGCCCTGCTCCCCTGCAAAGGACAGTAAGGCCCGTGAGCCTTTACGGTTTCGCAGCCGGGCTCGGTTCTTCTTCTTGATGTCTTCTTTGAGCCGCTCGTTCTCCTGACGTTGGCGTTCGAGCTCAGACGTATCCGGTTTCGGCGATGATCCGCCCATAGACATGGTCCCTCAGTTTCGTATTGAGATGTCCGGAGTCTAAGGGGCCACGCGCCGCTCGATAATGTCACGCGCAACACTTTCGTTGCGGAATGCCCACACTCGTCTTCAATCCGCCATCCATACGGCGGGTATGCAGGGCGGCGCGCCTAATATAGACTTTGACTGAAAGACAGAAGGATCCTCGAAGCATGCGTCGTCCCTCGGTTAGTGCTTGCTGTCTGGCCGTTGCACTCCTGGCCGGCCCCGCCGGCGCGGGCGATGCGGTTGTGCTCGACATTGTCGGTTCGGCCGACGTCAGCCGGGGAGAGGTGCTTTCAGCGGAAACGCCTCTTTTCCTCCCAACCGATAGTTCCTTGGTCCTGGCCACCGCGGACGGCGGAAAGGTTGAAATCGCCGGGCCGTTCGAAGGCGCCATAGATCTGCCCGTAGCCAGCACCGTAGCGCAGCGTCAACTCGTAGATACGCTTGCCAGACTCGCCGCATCTTCCACCCTGACCGGCGAGGACCTGCGCAGAACCCGCAGTTTCGGGGGCGCCGTGCCGGATCCATGGTCTTATCAAGTCGGCAGCGGTACCGCCTATTGCTTCAGAGATGGCAACGCCTTGACCCTGTGGCGCAGCAAAAGCACGGCGCAGGTTCCCGTCACCTTCGCCCACCGCACGGGATCGGTCGATCTTTCTTGGCCGGCGGGTGCGTCGGGGTTGTCCTGGCCGCTAGACCTGCCGCGGCGGAATGGCGAGACCTATGACCTGACCGTCGCCGCCGCCAAGCAAGACGGGCTGCAACTGCTGGAAGCGCCGCAAACCCTGCCGACCCGCATGCACATGGCCGCCTGGATGACCGAAAGCGGGTGCCCCGAGCAAGCGATGCTGCTGGCCCTGACGGCGGACGTCGACAGACTGTTCGAAGGGCTTGGTAAGGCCGGCAAGTTCTGATCTGCGGTTCGATCCCGATGGTGATTGCCGCCCCGGCTTCGCACGCCCTCAAATCCTTCCTGAGCAGATTTGCTCAAGCTGATGCGCCGTCAGCATGGTTTGGGCGTAGCGGCAGGCGGAGCGCACGGTGATCGGACGGATTGGGCTAACCCTTCTGGCTTTGACGATTGTTTCCAGCGTTTATCTGGCGTGGAAAGGTCCCGCCTTCCTCGTACAAACAGCGACGGATGTGCTGCAGAAGGCTGGCCTGCCGAAAGTCAACTTCACCGTCAGCCGGATCACGCTCAGCGACGTCACCCTGGAAGGGATACGGGTCGGCGGCGACACCTTGGAAATCCCACGCCTGTCCGCTGTCTTCACCTGGCGGGAGCTGTTCGACGCGGAAGTCGGCGAACTCTCCATCGATGGATTGCGGCTGACAGCGAGTGTGACGCCGGATGGCCTGTCTTTCGGCGAACTCGACAAGTTCTTTTTTGCCGACCGAACGGTATCGGCGGCACCGGCTGCCGGGCCGACGCTAGATTGGCCCTTCCGCCGGATTACGCTGCAAAGCGCCAGAGTCGACATCCAGGAAAACGATGCGGTCCGATTGCGACTGACGGTCGATGGCGACGTCGCCCGCCGGCCAGATGGCGGATTGGCCATTGGCCCGGCCACGGTAACCGCCCAAAACACCGAAATCGACATCACGTCCGGCGTCACGGCATCGATCACCCCATCAGGCCTGCTCACCGCCAAGTTGGCGTTGACCAACGGTTCCATGACCTATCAAGGCATCGCGGCAAAGGCCCGGTTGGGCGAGATCTCCCTCACCTTGCCGCTGCAGGATCTGACGGCCGCAGAGGCGACAGGAAACCTGGATGTCGCTCTAGACGCGCTGCCATTCGGTCTTTCACCCGTTGCGGGACTGTCCCTAACCTATAGTCAGGGGTTCCTGTTGGCGGATCTTTCCGTTCTGGATCAGGGCAGTGGTTTGTCCGCGAACATCCAGACCACGGCAGACCTCAGCCAGGAGCCCACCCGTCAAACCGTGGCAGTCGATGCGTCCTTCGCCGCCACGGATGCGGCCCGCCTTCCAACCGGCCTTTTGCCGTTCCGCTTTTCTTCTGGGGACGCCCGCGCCCAAGTCTCCGTCAGCGCCCCAATGGGCCAACTGCAGAAGATCGCTCAGGCCGAAGACCTGAAAATGCTGTTTCAAGCGGCGCCCGATCTGCGCATCGGACTGTATGGCGACGGGCTGGAAAGTCCACTTTTCCCGGGGACCCTCTCTCTCGCTTCCTCTTTTTCACTCGCACCAAGCCCAGACGGGTCGCTGTCCTTGACCCTGTCGGAGGAAGCCACCCTTCGCATCACACCGACGGACGCTTCCCTTTGGGACGCGCTGATCGGGATCGCACGACAGGATGGTCCGGTTTCTCCCCTGACCCTGACCGTTTCCAAAACAGAGGGCCCCCTTCTTGCCGCCAGCCTTACCGGCAACAGCGCGAAAGTCCGGTTCAATGGCAGTTTTCGGACCGACGGCGGCGGCCTGCCGACCGTGCACGGCGCCGCCAAGGGCAATGCAAACCTGGACCTGGAAACGGGTATCGAGCGGGCGGAACTGGAGGCACTAACCCTGAACGCGCCCCATCTATCCGCTCTTGGGATCAGGTTCTCCGATCTAGAGGTATCCGCAGATGGCAAAGGCACCGCCGCAACGGCGGAGGGGGCCATCACGTTGCGCGCCGCTCTTGCCAGTCTGCCGCCTGCACCGGCGGTACTTGCGGGAGGGTCCGTCGATCTTCCCATGACATGGGAATTCCGGGAAGGGCGGCTAGCACTCGACGGAGGCGCGTGTCCCAGCCTAGCGTTCCAGAGGGTGGCCTATGCCGGTCTTACGGTCCAGGCACCGCAAGCGCGCTTTTGTTTGACGCCTTTTGCTTTGCGGGTCGATCGCGCCCCTCAAGGCGCAGGCGCAACGCTCCCTCAGATCGGCCTCAAAGCCGGCCTCCAGCATCAGGAGGGCCCTATCCTTGTCGCCCTTCCGGAACAGCATCGCCTGAAGATCGATACCGGCGGCGACAGCTTTGCGGTACACCTTCAAGGCGATCCCGATGCGATTCACCAGTTTGACGCTGACCTCGCCCTCGCCAAAGTGTTGGCACCGACGGTACCGGCGGATCTCAAGGATATTCACATCCGGATCTCCCAACCCGCGGCCTCCGCCGCTATTGCCCTGGAAACCAAGCTGGACATAAAGGATCTCGCGCGGCCGGCCCGTTTCGGTCCTGTCTCGCTCAGTTCGGATGCCACCATCATGCTGGGGGGCGGCGTCGAGGCTCAGGGAAGACTATCATTAGGGCGGGAACCCGACCCGATTAGCCTGGAGTGGGAAGCCGGCCACGACCTCTCGAACGGTTCCGGCAGGATGACGGCGCGTTTGCCTCCTTTCCGGTTCAGTGCCCGCGACTCCCGGCTTATAACCGCGATACCGCTTTTTGAGCCGTATCTTTCATCGGCCGCCGGGCAACTGCTCGGCGCTGTTTCGGCCGACTGGAAGGACGACCGCGGGTGCGCGCGAGGAGACAGCTTGGTCCGCAGCCTGCGCGCCGAGTTGACCGGCACCTCTCCCCTCCCCGCCGCCGGTATCGTTCAAGCTGCCCAGCTGGGATTGAGCGGCGAGGTTTGCGTCGATGCAGGCGCCATTTCCCGGCAACGCGGGCAAGTGCTTGTCGAAAACCTGTCCCTCAGCACCGAGCAGGTAACGGCCAAAGCCATGAACGCGGTTATTGACGTCCGGTCCATGGCGCCGCTCCGGACGGAACCGGCGCAACTCGTATCGATTGGCGTTATTGATGTCGGTTTTCCCCTCACCGACGGTATTGCAGAGTTCGAGATCGACGAACCGGAGAAATTCACGCTTCACCGTCTCGGCTTTGACTGGGTGGGCGGCACGGTACAAGTCGATCCTGTTTCTGTTGCCTTCGATGACCTTCCGGAAAGGCTGGACCTTCGCTTAAAGGGCCTGCAGATCGCGGAACTCACGAAACTGCTGCCCGATGCCGGCATCAGTGGCGAAGGATCGCTGCAAGGCCATATCCCGCTGTTCTTCGAAGCGGACGGTCCGGCAGTCAGGGACGGCTATCTCTCCTCCACCACCGGTGTGATCCGCTATCAGCCGAAGGCCGCCATCGGCGAAGAGGCCGGTGTGGTGGACGACGCGCTCTCCAATCTGCAATACTCCGATCTACGGCTCGATCTGGAAGGGGGCCTCAAGGGCGGCGCCGCCATCGCCCTGCATCTGGAAGGCCGCAATCCGGACTATTACGACGGCGTTCCCGTTGTTTTGGATCTGAACCTGACGGGGCCGGTTGGGTCGATGATGAATGACGGTTTGGCGGCGTACCGCGTGCCGGCGCAGATCGTCGAGCGGATGCGGCGGTTCGGCCAGTTCGAGTAGGGGGTGGATATGAATGGCAAGGCTCTTATCGCGCTGACGGCGCTGTTTCTCGCCGCCTCCTGCACGCCGACCGTGAAAGTCGAAGCACCCGACAAGCCTATTCACCTGAAGGTCGACATCACGATCAGTCAGGAAGTCCGGGTAAAGGTCGAAAACGATGTCAGCTCGATTTCCGTCGAACCCGCCATTCCGCTGGCGAAACGGGCCGGGTGGATCGGCGAGCGCATCGACGGGTATCTGGGCACGATCAGCGCCGATACGCCGGCCGATGTCCAAGATATCGTCTTGAAAGCGAACGAAGACCGGCTATCCCGTTTTGTGGCCATCGCTGAGTCCAGAGGGGCGCCGCTGTCTGTCGTGGAACTGGTCGCCGGTAAGAAGTTTATCGCAGAAACAGCGCCCGGCGAATATGTACAGAGCGATGAAGGCACTTGGGTGCGAAAACCCTGAAGGTCTGGCGCGCCGCCGCTAGGTGGGTTCACGACGGGTGAAGACAATTTCCTTAACGTTGCCCGTCGCCTCGTCGTAGAACATCACCGCATCAAACTCGTCGACCGCCGAGAAGACGATTTCATCCTTCGCAAGTCCGACAAAGAACAGGATCACGTCAATCAGCGCACCAAACCACGCCCGGGTCCGCTGGCCGTTTTCGTCCAGAGCAGCGGCCTTTACAGTGCCCCCTTCATCCCGAATGCGCGAAAGCCATTTGTCCAGGTCATCCGGAATAGCGTTTAGATTGACCCCTTCCGGCGTTGCCAAGACATAACTGGTATCGGCATTTCTCAGGGCCTGCGAAAACCGGAAATCGAAAGCAAGGCTGTCTGAGTAAACCAGCCCCTCGGGTTGCGGTTGGCCCGGCTCCTCCGGGCTGGCGTCAAGCGACGCCGCATCCGCAGTCGTTGGGGATGTACTGGCCCCATCCACCGCCTTTGGGCTTTGTGTCACGCAGCCGGTTAGAAGGGCGATTGCAAGGAGCGTCAGTACGTGCCGAAGAGGCGAGATCAGTTTTCTCCAAGATTGGTGACTTGAACCCGCCTATTTACCGCGGCATCCGGTTTGGCGGGATCGAGGAGGCGGCTCTCGCCGAACCCCCTCGCGACCAAGCGGCTCGCGCCAATCTTGTGTTGCTCCGTCAAGAAGTCCTTGACCGTGCGCGCCCTAAGTTCGGAAAGAATTTGGTTATACTCCTCACCGCCGGTCGCGTCCGTATGCCCGGCTATCATAAATCTATAATCCTGTAGATCGTTGGACGTCAGGGCTTCGCCCAGCACGTTCAACGCGGCCTCCCCCTTGTCGGTCAGCGTGTGAGAATTGAAGTCGAATTCGATACTCAAGTCGATACTGGGCGGGGCTTCAATCGACGCTCCGCCCCCTTCCGCTGAAGCTCCCGCGGAGGCCGGCATCTCTACGCTGATGCCACGGCCCGGTATCCCGCGAGTCCTTACCCCGGGCGGCGGCGCAGCCGGTTTCAGCGAGCGGATAACCTCCTCAACCTGAAGGCCGCTGCCCGTCCCTTGGGCCGCGACCGGCCCCGCCATTGCAACGGTTACGACCGCCGCAGCGGCGAATGAGAGAGGTCTCAGCAATTCAACGATCCGGTTCATACCGTGGCCTCGCTTCTAGTTCTGCCGCGCGGAGGTTTCGATATATGTGGCGCGGGCCGCAAATCGGCCGGTGATTTTCTTACTACCGATATCCAACATCCGTTGACGGAACCGTGTCAGATACGCGCGCTCCTTCTCAAGGATATCATACCCGTCTTCAAAAAGGGGAACATGCGATGCCACGGCGATGATCATCTCGCGCCCATAGGGCGGCCCGACACGAAAACGGGGCTTTGCCGGATCCAGTCCAAAGGTGACATCGGTATTCGGTGGAAACCTTTTGCCCGCGCCTTGCCAGCCGATCAGATGTACCGCTTCGCCGCCCGACGGCAGATAGGTCACATAAAGGTACGCCGGGAAATCCGGCGTCAGAATCCGAATCCCCATCAACGCCCCTTCGGTCAGCGCCGCCGCAAGTGAACCTTCCTCATCTACTGCCGCGACGGACAGCCCTTGCGGGCGTGAGAAGGTACGGGCGAATGTGGTCAGAGCCTCGCATTGAGGCCAGGGCCGAATTCTAACGGAGAGCTTCGCGTCGCTGGTTTCGGGGTGCTCCGACAACAGGTCCGTCAGCTCAAAAAGGTCGCGTTCCGTCGAGACGTACCCACCGAGCGACGACAGGGCACCCGACTCTATCGACATGGAAAGATTGGCGCATTCCAATCCGTTGGCAAAATTGGCCAGTTCCAACTTCCAATCGCCGGACTTGTCCAACGGCTTGCCATCCGCTTCGGTGCGCGCCGCCTCCTGCTCTACCTTTTCGCTTTTCGCGGCGATGGCCCGCCGCGCAGCGATTAGGGTATCCAAGGAATAGTCGCCGACATCGGCGACAAAGGCGGAGTCGAGGTCCGCGACCATGGACCGATAGGCGATCCACCCATACCCGTTGTCGCCCCAGTCCGTGCCCCAACTGTTGAAGGCGCGAAACGCCCCCTTTTTCTCATCATAGCCGACCAGGACGACGGCATGAGTGAGCGCCCGTTCACCATCCACGACATCACCGTAAACGGTTCCGGACGGCAGGTTTTCGAACCGCTTCGTGGCCCCCATCCCGATCACGACAGGACTTCCTTGGGCAAGTTCACCCTTGATGTCATCCAGGCGCAGATGGTTGATCCGTCGCCACCCGTCTATGCGGAAGCGATCGGCGACGGCCTGCACGGCCGGGGAAGGACGTTCCGTACAAGACGCCTCACGGTAGGGAAAATCCTCTATCGGCACTGTTCCCCGCTTCTGCAGGAATTTCAGCGCATCCGATATTCTCAGCGGCTCGGTGCAGTCCCGAGGGTTCGTTTTCAACTGGTTGTAAACAAAAGACGGGCTGAGAGGTGTTGCCCCAACGGTTTGAGAGGTCACGTTAGAAAAGAAACTGCGCAGCCCGTAGGCGGTCGCCCAGGCGGTGCAGGAACCTTGGCTTCCCTGATTCCCGGCTCGAGGAAAGAAATCGGAAAGGTCGGCGCGCGCCGGCAAATAGTCCCGGTACTGCGGCATCTCCCGGAAGACTTCGAATGGAACCGGCTCTTCCGGCAGAAGGCCCGTGCCACGCTGGGCCTGTGCGTTGGAGGAAAGGAACAGCGCCAGGCCCAGGCATACCCACCATCTAACGCCGATAGAAAACAACCTGATCCGCATTGCCGCTCTGTTTGTCGTATTCGATCAAAACGTTATAGCCCCCGGCAGGTTCAAGGAGTTCCTCCGCTTCCTGCGCTTCGTATGCCGCAACCGCCAAGTCGATTAGGGCGCCAACGATCCCTCTGGTCCGTTGCGCGTCTTCGCGGGCGGCCTCTCGCGCCTGTACATATCCGCCAGTGTCCTTGATTTTCGCAAACCACTTATCCAGCCGGCCCGGCACCGCATTCAGACTGAACGCCGCGGGGACATCGACGACGATCCGCTCTTCGTTCTCCAGCATCTCGCGGGAAAGGTCTTCGTCGAAACCGGAGAAGTCGAGGAAAACCAGTTCCGCATCTGCTGTTCCGGTCGCAGCCGGCGGCACAGCTTGCTCTGCCGCGCTGCTCTTCGCCTGCTGCTGCAGGACGGGTTCCGCTGTCGGACCGCTCATCGGCTCTGTCGCCGCAGTCGTGGTCGACGCTGGAGCTGACCCTTGCCCGGTTTGGCCCGCTGTTTGACAGCCGCTTGCCAGCACGGCGACCAGGCCAACCGTGACCATTCCTCTTCGCATTCGTTCGGCCTCTTTCCGCACGCGGCTCGACGCTTAAACTCTGTAACCACTACAGGAATACGACTGTGCCAAGAGTTCATTGGGCTGTCCAGTTCGCGCGGGCACCGGGACTAACGATGCCTGAGGCGATCCTACTGTCTTGGTCGATGAGCCGCGCCCCGAAGGCGCCTTCGATCTCATCGCCTCCTCTTGAGGGAATGTGGGACGCCCGATCACTTTCGGCGCCGTTCTCTTGAAAGGCTAGTGTCGACTCGCAATTATTGAAGGATGGAGAAACCATCCTCGCCGACACTTTGCGACCGAATCGAACGTCTGAGCCGTCTGGCGTCCTCGGATGCCAGATCAGGCGGCCTGAACGCCAGTCAGATGGCCGCATTGCGGTATCTGGCTCAGGCCAATCGTTTTTCCCGATCCCCCTCTCAGGTGGCCGACTATCTCGCCGCAACCCGGGGAACGGTGTCGCAAACTCTGAAAGCGCTTTTGCACAAGGGACTCGTCGAAGAGCGCCGTTCCGACGGCGACAAACGAAGTATTTCCTATGGCCTGACAGCGGAGGGACAAGACGCTGCCGGGACTGTCCCGGGATTGGAAACGTCGCTCCGCACCCTATCTGCAGCGCAACGTGATGAGGTTTCCAAATCATTGGACCTAGTCCTGGAAACCCTGGTCGCTGCAAACGGCGGGAAACGGTTCGGCCAGTGTCTGAGTTGCCGTTTCCACGAGCAGCGAGACGATGGGGGATACTGCGGACTGCTCAAAGTCCCACTGCTACCGGATGAAACCATGCAGATTTGCGCGGAGCACCAATCCAGGCCTGCCACATAGACGGCGCAGCGTCATTTTGGCGTGGACGTTCGGCGGAACTCGTCTCAAGAACCGACCATGATTCTATTCTCAGAGTAGCTGTGCCGTCGCTTCGAAAATCGCGGCACTTCTTATTACTGCGTATATGGGAGAAGTGCCGCGGCGGCGGATGAGCACACCGCCGCGGCAGCAACCGTCAGCTATTGTCGGAAACGGACTTCGGCAATTCCGGTGATGCACCCCACTCCGCCCAGGAGCGGTGGTAGGTCCGCACCTGCGGGTAACCCAACAAACGCAAGGCGAAATAGGTATGCGCGGACGCCTCGCCGGTTTGGCAGTGAATGACCACGTTTTTGTCCGGTGTCACGCCGTGGGCGGCGAAATGCGCCAAAAGTTCCTTCGCCGAGCGCATCGTATAGTCCTTATTCAAACTAGCCTTCCAGGGAATGCTGCGCGCCCATGGGATGTGGCCTGCAGCGAAGGTTTTGCTGGGGCGGACGTCGACGACAACCGTGTTCTCATCCCCTTCGCGCTCCAGGATCCAATCCGCGCTCGCGTAACGGCGCGGCGTCAGGTTGACCGGGAACGGATATGTGTCTTGAGCGTTCGATCCGTTACCGACAAGCGACGCCGGCGTGCGGCCCGGTTCCGTCAGCGACTCTCCGGCACTTTCCCAAGCCTGAATCCCGCCGTTGAGCAAACTGACATGCCGATGGCCGAAATACTCCAACACCCAGAACAAACGGGCGGCCCGGAATCCGCCTTTGTCGTCGTAAATGACGATGTCGGATTTCGCATCCAATCCTATCTGCCCAAGTAACGACGCCAGAACGTTGTTGTCTTTAAGGGCGCCGGGCACATGAGCGCGCGGATCGGTAAGCGCCGTGAAGGGAATGTTGATCGCGCCGGGGATGTGCCCTTTCGCAAAGGCCTTTTCTGAACGCACATCGATCACCCATACAGCCTGATCGGTATCGCTGGCCTTGCTTGACGTCACTGGCTCCATCTTCTCGACGAGTTCGGGGACACTCACCAAAAGCTCAGGCGACGCGTAGCCGGCTGAAAATGCCGGCCAGGCCAATGCAACGGCGATAGCGCCCGTGATGGCCGCAATGGCCCGTACTGCTAGTATCTTCATTGTCAATTCCGTCTTAGATCAATTGTTCCACCTGGAGGTGCGCCGCGCCGCCCGAACGCGGCCCGACGCTCCCAAGTCAATTGCGAAACAGTTCAGTCGATGTTCAGTCGACCGGCTGCGGCACAATACGCAAGTAGGGCTTTGGGGCCGTCCAGCCATGCGGGAAAGCTTCCCGCGCCGCCTCTTCGCTCAGCGACGGCAGGATGATAACGTCATGCCCTTGGGTCCAATTCGCCGGGGTCGCGACCTTGTGCTCGGCCGTCAACCGAAGCGAGTCCAGAACCCTGAGTACTTCTTCGAAGTTCCGTCCGGTGCTCATGGGATACGTGATCATCAATTTGATCGACTTGTCCGGGGCAATAACGAAGACGCTCCGCACCGTCTGATTGTCGGCCGCCGTTCGCCCGGCAGCCGTGCCGTCCAACGACGCGGGAAGCATGCCGTAGAGTTTGGCTACCTTCAGCTCCGTATCGGCGATCAGCGGATAGTTAAGAGAAACGCCCTGTGTCTCGGCAATGTCCTCCGACCACCGGTAGTGGGCATCCAAGGGATCCACGCTGATCCCGATGACCTTGACGTCACGTTTCCGGAACTCCGGCATCAGGCGCGCGACCGCGCCCAACTCAGTGGTACAGACCGGCGTGAAGTCCTTCGGGTGCGAAAAAAACAGGCACCAGGAATTCCCCATCCATTCATGAAAACGGATCGGACCTTCCGTCGTTTCCGCCTCAAAATCGGGCGCCATTTCGCCGAGCGACATACCCATTTCAATCTCCATTCAAGTCAGTGTCACTACAGGTTCGCACCCGCGGAGCACATAGCCCCGGGGTTCGATGCTGAACCATAAGGAACCGGTCATGCCGGCACCTGAATGGAATCGAAAACTTTTCTAAAAGAGGCAGCTGGAGTACGAGCCGGGAGACCTCCACCGCATGACGCAACGCTGAACGGCGCTATCCGGACCAGCCGGTCTGGGGCTCACCTTGTGTCATCCACTCACCGGCAAAGTGAACGTCGCGGGAACGGTCGAGCCTCTACGCGGGCTGCGCATCAGCCTGCGCTCCGTCGTCCTCCCTGATTTTTCGGATGAAGCTCTCCGTCTCCTGCATCAGAACGGTACTGTTTCGGGACATTTCTTCGGTCGCCGCCTGCAGTTCCTCCGTGGCGCTTCCGGTCGAGGTCGCGTCCTCAGCGACGCTTTCAATTTCGGAAATAACCCGGTCGAGCTTCTGCCGCGCCGCCTGCGCCGCCCGGGAGACCTCTCCGGTCGTCGCAGCCTGTTCCTCGACGGCTCCCGCAATTGAGGTCATCGTGGTGTTGGTCTTGTCGACCGCTTCGGCAATGGTACTTACCGCCTTGGTCGAGGCTTCGATTTCCGATAGCATTCCGGCCACCTGCCCACCGATATCAGCCGTTGCGTTGTGGGTCTGCGTTGCGAGAGACTTGACCTCATTGGCGACGACGGCGAACCCCTTCCCCGCATCCCCGGCCCGGGCAGCCTCGATCGTGGCGTTCAACGCCAGCAGGTTCGTTTGTTCCGCTATATCTGCAATCAAGTCGACGATCTGGTTGATCTTGGCGCTGGCTTCGTTCAGGGAGGCAACATTCCGGGCGGCGTCGGCGGCGAGACGCGCCGCCTCGTTTGTCAGTATAGAGGTTTCACCCACTTTGGAGGCGACCTCCTCTACAGCGTTGTTCACCTCGCCGACGCTGTCTGTGACCGAGGCGATGTCCTTCCCCGCATCGACAGCCGCGTCGCGAACCGTGTTCGATTTACCGGCTGTCCGGTTGGCGATACCGCTAACTTCGTTTGTCGTCGCAGACAGTTCCGTCGAAGAAGAAGACAGCGTTTCGATCACGCCCGCCACCGTGCCTTCGAACCCATCGGCCAGACCCAGCAAGACCCGACGCTGTTGGCGCTGTGTGTCGACGCGGAGTTGTTCCTGCTCCGCCCGGTAACGCTCGGCTTCTCGGGTTTCCTGTTTGAAATTCTCCATCGCCTTGCAGAGGGCGCCGACTTCAGGCGGACTCCGATACTGTGGCACTTCCGCCTCCAGGTTGCCGCCAGCCAACTCGCTCTGAACCTTGGTGACCTCTTCGATCGGGCGCGCAAGGCGTCGGCCGAAATACACACCCGCTGCACATACAACCACGCCAATGGCAATGCCAACGATTGCGAGATGCACAAGGAGTTGCATGACGGGCTCGAAGATCTCCTCGGTCTGCTCAAAAGCCGTAAAGGCGTAGCGCGTTCCAAGAAACTCTACCGGCGCGAAATGTGCTAAGTACTCCACGTCATCTATCTTGATGCGTGAAAACCCTTTCTCTCCTCGCACGGCAGCCCTGGTTGCCTCGTTATCGAGTTTACGGACAAGGATTGATTCGGTTGCAAGCGCCGTGTCGTTTCGCGCTAGAAAGTCTTCACCGACAACCACTGTTTCACCGGTCCGACCCAGGCCGGTCCGGCTGGAGAGGATCCCGTTGATCCGATCGACGGGCATCTGAAAAACGAGGGCCCCCTGGGTTCGGCCATCAATCACAATGGGCGCCGAAATGAAACTGGCCGGGGCATCGTAGCTCGGACCGTACGGCCTGAAGTCGAAGAAACTGTGGTCGCTTGGATCCGTCTTTTTCATCGCCGCGCGGAAGGCGTTGGCCAGATCGGTGTCTTTCCACTGCCCGGTATTCATATTGGTCGCATAGTCCAATTCCTTGAACACCGAATAGATCAGGTCGCCGCGATCGTTAAAAATGAAGACGTCGTAGTATCCCCGCAATTGCTGAAAACGACGGTAGTCCGGATGGTAGCGCGCGTGTGCATCGGAGTAGAGGGAGCCGTCCGGCGCGGCGTCCAGCTTCTCTTTTTCACCGGTTGGGTTCGGGTTATCGGTGATGTACAGCTGTTGCAGCGTCTTCAGTTGATTTGAACCCAACGCTATCCAAGCTTCAGAAAACTCCTCAAGCGCGGCCTTGGTGGTCAAAGAAGTCGCGTAGAGCGTAAGGTCCGTTCGGATCGAGTCGAGATAGTGGACAAACTCCTCGCGCCGGGTTTCGTCGACCGCTTCTAGCTTTCCCTCTGCTTCATCTTGAAGTGTTGTCGTGGCTTCGTACGCAAAGAACGTTCCTTCGATCAACACCGCCATCAGGGCCGGAATCACGGCAATCAAGAGTATCTGCTTCGACAAACGCATCCAACAGCTTCCCCATTTTCACTAGTGACCTCCTACAACCATCCCCGCCACGCCGACAACCGGTCACCATGATATATGCATCCAAAAGTATTAAAACATACTGAAACCTTAACAGTTTCTTAAAGAAGTAATTCTTATGGATGATCGGATAGCCATTTCCGTTGTAAGCGACCTTGACCCTCCGAGGAGTCCTGCTGACCGGCTGGGTTGCGATTCGCCATCCCTGAACATACTTTTTGGTTTGTCCCCGGCGGTAGCAGGATCGGTACTATGAAGCATCTCGAAACGCCCCGCAGAACGGTTGTGAGAGGTTTGCTCGGTGTGTCTGCACTGGGGCTGCTAAACCCGGCGCAGGCCTTCGCCGTAGCGACTCCGGCAGAACAGCGCCTGATCCCCTCTACCGGCGAGAGAATTCCGGCCGTTGGACTTGGAAGTTGGATTACTTTCAATGTCGGAAACGACCCCGTTTTACGCCAGGAAAGCACTGAGGTCATCGCGGCTTTTCTGCAGGCCGGCGGCGGCATGATCGACTCATCGCCGATGTACGGGTCCGCACAAGCTGTCATCGGCCAGGCGCTTAAATCGATTGGCGATACGAGCCGGGTCTTCTCCACGGACAAGGTCTGGACTCGAAACGACGATGGCAGCGGCCAGATCGAGGAGACACGCCGGCACTGGGGCGTGGAGGCTTTCGACCTGTTGCAGGTGCACAACCTCGTTTCCTGGAAATCCCATCTTCCGCGGCTGCTGGAAATGAAGGCGAAGGGCAGTCTTAGGTATGTCGGCATCACCACCTCGCACGGCCGCCGTCACGCGGAGCTCGCGGAGATCATGGCCGAGCACCCGATCGATTTCGTGCAATTGACGTATAACGTTCTCGACCGGGAGGCCGAGCAGCAATTGCTCCCCCTAGCGCAGGAACGCGGGATCGCGGTTATCGTGAACCGTCCTTTTCGCCGAGGTTCGCTAACCACGGCGTTGGCGGGAGAACCACTCCCCGCCTGGGCCGATGAGGTCGGCGCAAAGACGTGGGCGCAGCTTCTCCTGAAATTTATTCTGGCCCATCCCGCCGTTACGACCGTGATCCCGGCTACGACGAATGTCGATCACGTGAGGGAAAACAAACGGGCGGCTCTCAGCCCATTGCCCGATCCCGCGGCGCGCGAACGCATCGCCGCTGCGGTCCGCGCAGTCTGATGACGGAGTGGCTCAGCTACAGCCTGAGTGACTTCCTGCTTTTCTCGCCCCGCACTTACTGGCGCCTGCTGACCGCGGGCAACGATTACCTGTGGCCCCTGCAGCTTGCGACCGTGGCAATCGGCGCCGGCCTCGCCATGTCGATCCGGCAAACACGGCCTTGGTTCCGCTCCGCAGCGTTTCTAGTGTTGGGCCTGCTCTGGTGTTTCATCGCCTGGCAGTTCTTCTGGGTCGCGTACGCTCCCATCAACTGGATAGCACCCTATGTCGCGGTTGCATTTCTCATTCAGGCAGCCGCTTTCGTGCTGTACGGCGTTTTGTCTCCCGGGGAGAGGAAAGGCCAACTTGCGGCGGCCGGAGTCCCAGCAACCGGTTTGGTCGCTTATGGACTTTTTTTGCACCCATGGACGCCGTTGCTTTGGGATAGACCATTGGTATCCGCCGATGTTTTCGGTACCGCGCCCGATGCCACGGCGATTGTGACCCTGGGACTCATCTTGATGCAGTCGAGGTCAGCGGGACGCACGATGCTGCTTGTAATTCCGTTGACGTGGCTGACCATCAGCAGCCTTACCCATCTTGCCTTTCCAGATCCGCAAGGATGGTTACTGGTTTTCCTGACAGTTGCCGCCGCCACGACAGCTCTTTTCGGTCGTTTTGCCGGAACCGTACGCGCCTAAATCCGTTGTCCCTTCCGGGACGGTCCACAGGAGTCGCTGCAACCGCGCCGCGCCGCCGCGATAAGGGCCTTCGCAACCGAGTGCGCGTTTTCCGAAACACAGGCGGACAAATGGCCAGCCGAAATCAGTTCTTCCAGAAGATCCAGGTCAACCTCGGTAGGAACCAGTCGAATACCGAGGATCTGACGCGTCCGATACCGCGCTTGCCGTTCCGCAGCGTTGCTTTTGCGCGCGTGGATGCGCTTCTCCTCAGTCATCGGCGCCTTGTCCCGCCGGCTCTACATTCAGCGGCCAGGCTCCATCGAAGAGCAACCGGTCGTACAGCGCTTTCGGGGTGACCCAAGGGCCACGGATACTCCGTTTCAATACGGCCGCAGCATGACTGGCGCAGCAATGCACGCCCCAAAAACGCGGGTTCTCCAGTGGCTTGTCTTCAAGCGCAATGAGCGCACGTCCCGCAGACAAGTCCTCATCCAGACCGGCATCCATGACCGCCGCGACTTGCACGCCCGTGGATTGCGGATCGATCCTCAACCACATCCGCCGGCCGTCCGGCTTTTCCCCCAATGGGGCAAGCAGCACGACATGCCGGAACCCGTTCGGTTGTCTTTGAAGCAGCCAACGCAAAATGCGATGCCGCCAAGACTTGCCGCGTTCCGGATGATGTCGATTTTCCCATCCGATCGGATTCCGGAAAACGACCAACCACGGCTGACGCTCGTTGGATAACCAAAGCTTTCGCATGATGCGGGCGGCGGACTCCACTCTTACCGTGTTTACCATACCGTCGGGTGCCGCCGGGATGGCAGTCTCGGGATCCAGTGACCTCATGATCGCTTTCCTTTGCGAAATGGCGTGGCAGCAAAGACCGGGCGGGCCGGCGCGGCGGCTCTGGCGCGATAACCGGTTGCGAAGAGCCGGAAAGCATCGGCGCCATGGCTTGCTGCGTCATGCCTTGGATGGCTCTTGTAGACACCGAGTTTGCCGTCCCACTCCCGCCGGTAGGTCTCCAGGGCGTTTAATCCGGCGGCACATCCGCTCTGGTCGAACCAGCAGGTGGAGAGGGAATGGCGGACCATCTCAATTGCGTCTCCAAGGCTAACAGGCCGCGGCACGACCTTGACCGGACGCAGACCGTTTTCCAGCAAGATCTGCTTGCGTGTTTTCCCATCTCCCAGGGATCGAACCATCACGTCGTGCGGAAGAAAGTGTTCCCCCCAGATCTCGTACCCCAGCGCGCGCAGATAGCCGACGTAGTGCGGCAACGCCTCTCCGGAATTCTCATAGTAGTGGATGAACCGGTTCTCTAGTCCCACGCGCTGGTGAAACCAGATGGCCGTGCTGTCATCCATACCCAGGTCCCAGAAGGTATTGACCTCAATCCCCGGCTCATAAGGGATGTTCAGGATGCGCTTGTCCGTGCGGGCCCGGGCGATTTGGGGGGCGTAGTAGGCGCCTTGAAGGGCCGTTTCGAAAGCCTCGTCCGGGTAACTGGGATATTCGCGTTTCATGTCCGCGCCTTGGACTTCGGCCTTTTTCGCGTACCAGGCGCGCTGCGCATCATCCAAACGAATACCGTGGTCCGATTGCAGACCGGCAAAATAGGCCTGAAGAGGCGCCGGCACCGTTTCCGCCTCGGCAGCCGTCTCCAACCGGTAATCCGGATCACGCCACCAGGGAAAGAAGTGCAGCTTGAAGTCGAGTGGCGAGAGCGCCACGCCGGAATCCGCTTTTGCCTTAGTGGAACGGTAGAGCGCGTAGAAGTCACCTTCCCTCCCCTCTGCCGTGGATTCGATGAAGACGGTTTGCCCTTGTTCCACCGCGTTCAATGCGCCCGTCCGGACTTCACGCGCCTTTTCCGGATAGCGGGCGCAGATTTTTCCGTACTCCGAGACATGCAGGATGTTGAGGGTTCCTGACCGCATGCTCGTCCCTACCCGCAATGACGAACCGTTTGGAAAGGTCAATTGCCTGACAGAGTCCTGGCGTGCCTTCAGGATCCGGCGGAGGCCGGCCGGCAGGCGCTCGAACGGATACTTCACCTTGGTGCGGAAAATCTCTTCCGCGTCCTCCACCGTGTGAGCGATGATTCCGGCCCGGACATTGTCTTTGAAAAGACACTGATCCAGCGCCCATATTCCGATCAGTGTGGTGAAACCCAGCTGCCGTGCTTTCAGGATCAGGTTGAAGCTGTGCATATTTTCCAAAAACGCGCACTGAGCCGCGTTTGGACGGAACGTGACGTCCCTCCCCTTCTTGTCCTGAATTCGGTACAGATTGCTTAAGCGCCAGACCGGATCTTGAAGGTGGCTCTGGTTATTCGGCATGGCCAATCCCTGCCTTTGGTTCTTGCGGCGATCCTTCGGACGGCTCCTGGTTTCGGTCCGCAATCTCGCGCATGAGCGCGGCAAGATCGGAGTCGCTCTCGCCGCCTCCGCCGGCGAATAACCCCAGATGTTTTCCAAGCAGGTTGTATGCACTGACGCGGGCGGTAACGGGTGCGTTTTCATCCATTGCGATCCCGGCGAGGCCGGCAATGATCTCCTGGCTGCCGATCGGATTGCCAGCGCCCGCCGGTTCGGCAGCGGGCAGGTTGGGCTTGGGCACCTCCGGCGGAGCCTTGAAGCCCGAGGGATCATGCATCAGGAAAACCACCCCAGTCCGAGAGGCAACCGGCCACGCGTTCCGACCTTTGACTCCGCCGATGCGTTCGACACGGTGTCCTGGATGGTGGGAACGGAACGCCGTTCCGGCTCTTTCGCAACTCCCGCGGCAGGCGGACCGTCGGCCAGCAAGACGAGCCCCCGCTTCCGGTGCGGGATGCGCGCCAGTCTTCCTTTCAGTTCGAGGCGTTGGATCAGACGGTGCACGGAAGACTTGGACTTGAGGCCCATGGATACCGCGATTTCGCGGACTGTGGGCGTCACTTTCAGTTCGTCCGTCAACGCTTCGATGTGACGGATGCAGGTGGTCTCGCGCGCGGTCAACGGTTCTGCAGACCGGCAATGGTATCCTCCCGCTCGCATGGCCGTGACCGTATAACCTTGGTGGAGCAAGGCCTCGAGATCCCGGAACTCCGATGTCATCACGCGCTGTGTCAACGTCTGCTCCCTTCTTCGCGAAGCACATCCAACAACACGCTCGCCTCATCCGCCCTCGGTTTCCGGTAAGCTACTGCACAATGATCCGGGCAGTAGGGCGCGCCCGCACGGACCGGCCTCCCGCAAAAACGGGTTTGCGTTCCGGCGTCACGGCCAAGCGGCCACTGACAAGTCGCAGGCGGCGGCCCCAGGGCCGACGGGTTTGCGATTGATGCCGGGCCCGGGTGGAAGAGCGATCTTGTGCTTGATCGAACAAATCCGTCGCGAACGTCCGTTGAGGGTGGTGTATCGCGTTCCCGGACGGGTTCGGCATGCGGCAGGCCGTGGGGCGGTTCCGCACCGCTGTTTTCCATGTGTGTCTTCATTCACACACAATAGGCTAATTATTTTATCCTTACAACTAAAATTTTTTTCTCCCCTCATGAGGTCCTTTTTGCCAATCTCCGGCCATGCACTGGTCGGAACGTGTGAAAAGCGCCCTCGAGGCCCGTCAAATGACGAATGCCGCCTTGGCCCAGGCGATCGGCGTGCCGAGCAAGCGTCTGGATGCATGGCTGCAGGGACGGGTCGATCAGCCACGCGGCTTCAATTCCATTCTTCCGAAGATCGCTGAGGTCCTGAACGTATCGCCGAGTTGGTTGCGCGACGGCACCGATGAAACCGGGGCAACGACCGAACCGCCGGTCGGCCCAGGCCCGAGCAATGCCGCCCCCGACATTCGAAGCGCCGGCACGGCGGTTCCAAACATGCGTGACATGCCCAAGGACCTGCCGGTTCAGGGTACGGCCGCCGGGGCGGACGGTGGCGTCGGAGCAATGCAATTCGAAGGCGGGGTCGTGGACTATGTCAGGCGTCCGCCTGGGGTTTCAGGCGCAAAAGAAGTTTATGGTTTGTATGTCGTCGGGGAATCCATGTGGCCGCGCTTCCAAAACGGCGAGCTGGTCATTTGCCATCCGAGACGCCCGGTAAATTCAGGAGACGACGTGGTTATCCAGCTCCGGCGCGGTGAGTACGCCGAGTTGGAGGTCTTCGTTAAGACCCTGGTCCGGCGGGGCGCCGACACGGTGACCGCGCGTCAGTACAACCCGGATAGAGAGATAAGCTTCAAGACGGCCGACATTATCGCCATCCACCGTATTCTGAGCCTGCCGGAGTTATTGGGTTTCTAGCCCCGAGGCGTCTGCGGCAGCCCGAATACCGCCCATACGAACGTCGCAGACTCCGCCGAAACACGGCAGGACCGATTCTTGGCGAATGCATGGATAAGACGCTCTTGGTGTAAGAACGGCCAATCAGGGCCAGTTGACTTCACTGAAATAGATAATTATTTTATCCATCATGATCGATCCACCGCTCTACCTGCATGTGTATGAAAACTCCCAGGGGGAGATATTTTGCCTGGAGCTTGCCCCTGTCCCAACGACGCCAGCGGAAGCCCGCACGGCATTTCTCGAGCACGACGCTTTTTGGTGCGATTACAAATACACAGTTAAAGTGGAAGGAACCGCCGCCCAATACCTCAACACAGCCTCCGACATAGCCAAAGACGCAACCCGGTCCCGTCCCGACGACGCACAGGCTGATTTGTCCGACGCGGACGTCTGGCGGCTGGAACGCGCGGCGTTGCGTTTCCGCCCACCGCAATACACAGATCCACTCTCCGCCCGACCCTGCCGCCCGGCACCAGGGTCGGGAGGGGCGCTCGCCTAGAGCTATTTCCACTTATAACCGGCGTGCAATGACGACGGCCACGCTGGAGCCGGTTCCCACCATGCCCATCCATAGACGCAAAATCCAATTGATGCGGTCCGGGGCGAGACCGGCGGCCTCGTCCCGATGCTTAACCTCATCCGCCTGACAGGCCAAAAGCGCTTCGTACAAGGCGCGGTGCTCCTCCCTGCCGCTTAAAGCATCGATCTGACCTTGATAGTGCCGGTCGACGAACGTCTCCACCGCCTCGATCGTGGCGTAGACGGCCCCGGGTCCGAATAGGGCAGGCAACACGCCGGTCAGCCATCCGGCCAATCGCCAGGGTGGCAGGAGCAGGCTTCGTTTCTCCACGGGCAGTATTTCTTCGATTACTTCCAAGTGTCGCTGTTCCGTCGCCAGATGTTCGGTCGCGAACCGTCGAAGCGCCGGATCTCGAGCGACGGAAAGGATCCCTTGATAGATGCGCACGGCACCAGTTTCGCCGGCATGGTCGGAGCGTAGTTCCCGCTCCAGCCATAGGTCGAATTCGCTAACGGTCGCAGTCGTGTCTGACATCTCGAGACTCATCTCTGCATCACGAAAAGAGGTTTCTACCGCCTACGTGCCGCACCTCCAGTTGGATGGGCTGCCACCGCCTCTGCGGCAAACCGTCCGCCTGCTCCAATCCAAGGAATGCGACCAAATTGCGCAGTCCGGACAAAGCACGTCCGCGTAAACCGGATGATGCCAACGTATTTTGGCAGCCGGAAACCGACCGGCGAAGGCTGACAGTAAACCACCAATCAACAAGGGTAGTAGAAATGTCCAAGAGTTGCTCGTGCCGTTCCTGCATAAAAGAATCCGACCCAAAGTCGCTGCGAATTGCGGATTTCTTTCTGGAACTCAATCTGGTTTGCCCGAAATGCTGGGATCGGAAATGCCCGCAGATCGCAAACCACCGCGATGCCTGCCTGTTGGATGTGACCGGACCGTCCGCGTCGGAAAAGCAGGCCGCCTAGCACCCGGTTCCCGCCATTTAAGGGAGCGCACCGCCCCCGCGGTCCGGGTGTTATCCCAGTTACTCCCATCGCCCGACAGCGCGCCTATTTCGGCGTCCACACCTATGAGATGCGGGCCGTCTGCACTCACTTTTTCCATTTTGGCATAAGTACATCGACCGGCATCGCCCGGTTTTCGCCTGTACAGGCTGAGGCGCGCAGACTAAATCGGAGGCACGTTCGAAACAGCCATAACAATTTTGCGGTCGTTCCATGCCTCTCGACTTTGAATTTCTCGTTGTCGCCGTCCCGCTGCTGCTCATGACGGGCGCGGTCGCCGGACTGTTGGCCGGAATGCTGGGTGTCGGCGGCGGGATCGTTATTGTGCCGGTGCTGTTCTGGCTGATCCCGGTTTTTGGCATAGACCCCGCGATCGCGATGCACTGTGCCGTCGCAACATCGCTTGCCAGTATCATTTTCACATCGCTTTCGTCGGCCCGCGCCCACTACCGGAAAGGCGTGGTGGACCTTGTACTTCTGCGCCAATGGCTGCCGTGGATCATAATCGGTTCCGCCGCCGGCGGCATGCTGGCAACACAGTTGGATGGGGCTGTGCTGGGATGGATTTTCGGCGGCGTGGCTTTTGCCGTCGCCCTGCTCATGGTTCGTGCGCGCGCAATAGCGGTGTCTCAATCCCTGCCGACCGGTCGTGCGCCATCCGCCCTCCTGGCCGGGGGTATCGGCGTCTTTTCCGCGTTGATGGGGATCGGTGGCGGTACCTTGACCGTACCGGTGCTGTCGCTGTTTAGCATGCCCATCCACAAATCGGTGGGTACGGCGTCTTCCTTCGGCATCGCCATCGCCCTCAGCGCCGTCGGCTTTTTTGTCTGGGGCGGTTGGTCGGCAGTCGGACTGCCGCCAGGTTCGGTCGGTTATGTCAACGTGCCGGCCGCCATCTTGATCTCCAGCGTCTCCATCCTGACCGCACCTTTGGGCGCGAAGATCGCACACGCGCTGCCCAAATTAACGCTGCGGCGCGTGTTTGCCGCCTTCCTTTTCGTGACCGGCGCCCGGCTGGTCCTGTAATGCGGGCCTTTCATCCAATACCTGCTTTTTCAGCGAGCCGAAGGCGGCTTGGCTAAGCCACTGTGATTCCTAATTCTTTACACTAACAGGCACAGATTTACCCAATCGTGCTGAAACGGTCGATTTTTCTGGACGCACGAAACAAGAGGCGTAAATACACAAAAAAATTAGGGACATCTCATGATGATGACGATGACCAAACAGCACTATCGGGACTACACCGCGAAACTGTTTCGCGGCGCACGGCATCTGTGCGATGCCTGCCCAAAAAGCGCTTGCAGGTCGGAGCTTGCTCCCTATCACGACTGTGATCGCACCTGCCCGGCCGTGCGGCTGCGGTCGTTGGCCGGCGAAATGTCAGAATCGATACGGGCCAGGACAGGGGGGCGAACGCGCCCGGCGCAAGCGTCGGCCCGCGCAAGTTCCACAGCATCGTCGGTGCTGTAGGGCGCTAAAAGATGCCTTAACCCGCCGCGGCTTGGTCGAGGACCTCAACGCCGTCCGAGATTTCCGTCTGAAGAACGTCGTTGAACCGGTTGAAAGCGCCGCAAAGAGCGGCACGCCATGTCAGTTCCACGATTTGAGCATCATCGAAGTGGGCGCGAAGCCGTTCGAACATGCCGTCGCGGACGCGATGAAAATCGTTGGTGACGGCGATCGCATACTCGACTACCAGCCGGTCGACGGCATCGAACTCCTCCACCGTGTCGTAATCCAGGATGTTTTCCGCGGCCGTCTGGCTAATGCCCGACGCATTCAGCCTGGGCGTATGGTTGGAGACGCAGAACGTGCACTCGTTCAGTTTTGAGACGGTAACAAGCGCCAGTTCCAGGTAGCGCGGCGGCAGAACCCCTTCCGCCTTGAGGTCGAGCAGAAGGCCGAAAGTGTGTTCCAACACCGGCGGACGGTTCGCCATCACGCCAACAAGGCTTTCGAACGGGCCGTAGGTCCCGGCCTTATCGTAGACCTCACGGGCCTTGCCGCTGACATCACTTGCGGGAACGGTTCGAACACGGGGCATTTCGAGACCTCGTCACATCCAAAGGAGAGCCCGCAAATTGCGCCGCCTTCCATAGACGGTCAAGCGAGCGTGGTTGGTTAGTAGACCTGCTGCGGCAAATAGAGCGCGATCTGCGGGAAGGCGATCAACAGCGCAACCATGGCAATCATCATCAGCACAAAGGGCAACGCGCCCCAGGCAACGTCGTTGAACCGTCCGCCCCGGGTTCGGATACCCTGAACGACGTACAGGTTTACACCGATTGGCGGTGTGATCAGCGCCGTCTCCATTAGAACCGTTATCAAAATGCCGAACCAGACAGGATCGTAGCCAAGGGAAATGATCAGCGGGAAAACGACCGGCACCGTCGTCAGCAGCATGGAAAGCGTTTCCATGAACATCCCCAGGATCAGGTAAAAAATCACTAGGGCGATCATCGTCTGCAAGGGGGTCCAGCCCAGGTCGGAGATGAACTCGATTAGCGCCTGAGTGACCCCGATGAAGCCTAGTATGAAGTTCAGGAAAACCGCGGCCAGAATGATCAGCATGATCATCGCCGTCGTACGCATGGTGCCCTCAAAGGCCTCACGCAGCATCTTGAACGAAAGGCTTCGCTTCCATGCAGCCAAAATAAGCGCAAAGACCACGCCGATGGATGCCGCTTCCGTCGGGGTCGCGATACCCGCGTAAATCGACCCGACCACCACCCCGAAAAGTAGGATCGGCGGCAACAGGTCCGGCAGCACCCGGATCCGGTCAGCCCAGCTTGTCTGCGGTTTGTCTCCCGACCAGTCCGGCCGGATGACACAGGCGACAACGATGATCACGATGAACAGACCGGAGAGAATCAGGCCGGGAATGATTCCCGCCATGTAGAGTTCCGGTACCGACGTATCGGTGATCAGGCCATAGATGATCAGGTTGATCGAGGGCGGTATCAGAATCCCGAGCGTTCCCCCAGCCGCCAAGGATCCCAGGAAAAGGCCCTCATTATACCGGTATTTCTGTATTTCCGGATACGCCACCGTACCGACGGTCGCGGCCGTCGCAACGGAAGAGCCCGAAGAGGCCGCGAAGATCGCGCACGACCCGATATTCGCATGCATCAGACCGCCAGGCAGCCAGCTGAGCCACTGGGCGACGGCATTGTACATCCGCCGAGCCACCCCTGCGCGCAACATGATCTCGCCCAGCAGGATGAACATCGGGATTGCAACGAGGATGAATTCCTTCTGCTTGTCCCAGACGAACTCGCCCATGGCCCGGGACAGCCGGCCGTTCATGTAGATCTGATCCAGCCCCATGGAAAGAATGCCGAGCACCGCCGCCACCGGTACGGCGGCGACCACGAGCACCATCAGGGCAACAACAATCCAACCCGCCATCTACTTGCCCATCTCTTTCACGCCAGCGGTCCCTTCCGCGATCTCCTCCTGTACGCTGAGCGTACCGGTGAGCCGCTGCACGGCAGGCGCGCCGCCAACGAAGAAGGAGAGGATTGCGTAGACGATCAGGAAGACCAAAGTGATATTGAAAAACACCAACCCGGTAAGCCAGACCAATTGCGGGATCCACAAGGGGGTCAGAAGTGTGGTGACCGACACCGAGTCGTTAGCCCAAGAGTCGGCAAAGACATCCACCGCCTTGTTGGTCAGGTAGCCCATATAGAGCTGCAGCAGCAACAAACCGACAATATCCAGAACAGCCCGCACCGGTAGGGGCAGGATGTTGTACAGGGCGTCGATCCGGATGTTGGAGCGATGCAGCAGGCAGTACGCGTAAGCCCATGTGGTGGACCCGGCGAACACATACCCGGTGATCTCGTCGGACCCGGACATGGTCACGTTCAGGTACTTCCGCGACAACACGTCCAGCGTCACCATGATTGCAGCCAGCAGAAGGGCGGCTCCACCGACCCAGACCGCCCACAGGGACAGACGTTCAAGCACACCGTGAACTGTTACGAACGCTTTCAAGAAACCTTAGATCCCAACGCTTTTCAGAAGCAATCGGGTCCCCTCCTCCAATCCTGGGTCAGAGGGGACCCGCAGTGTTACGGCGAATACTCGGAACGCCGAAAGCCGATCAGATCGGTGCTTTCAGACCGGTGATTTCGCCCATTGTCGCGTTCCACTCTTCGGCGCAAGCCTTGCCGCACCGCTCAGCAAACCGCTTCAGGACGAAGTTTTCGACGATTCCCTTAAGCTTCGCCTGATCCGCCGCCGACGGCTCGATCGGCGTCATACCGCCGGGCTCACCCCACGGGCATGGACCCGCCGCGTTGCATTTGAGCGCCGTTGCGTCGGTTTCTTCGATCGACGCCCAGATTTCGTTTTCGACATTTGCTGCATTTTCACGGATTAGGGATTTGGTGGATTCGGAAAGCGAGTCCCAAGTATCCCCGTTCACGGCCATGAACGTCGCCGCATAACCAAGGCGGACCTGGATGTTGTGGGTGACAACCTGCCACCATTTGGCGTTATAGGCCGGGCCTGTCCCGGTTATACCGCAGTCGGCAACGCCTTTCTGCAGGGCCGGCACGACTTCAGCGAAAGCCAAAGTAACCGCCGACGCATCCAATCCTTCGATGAAATCGCCGAGCGATGTGGAATAAGCCCGGATTTTCTTGCCCGACAAACTGTCCAAGCTGCCATCGTCGCTCGCGTCGAGTTTGCACCAGAGCTGTTGGCTGGGGAAGGTGTAGAGCATCACGAGTTCAGCGTTGTACTTCGCACGCAACTCGCGACGGATGATCGGCTCGTAAGCTTTCAGAGCCTTTCTATAGGTACCGAAATCCTGGAACACACCGGCCAGATCGATCCCCTCGAGAGCGGGACTGTCCTGACTCGTATAGGTGGTCAGCGCGTGGACAGCATCATAGGTGCCCAGTTTAAGCAGCTTCACCACTTCGTAACCGGAAAGCCCCAACTCCGTATAGGGCTTTGCGTTCGCCGTGATTTTTCCGCCGGATGCTTCGGGCAGGATTTTCTGCCACATGCGGCTTTCGTGATCTTTCCAGTTGATCAGATTGCCCCAGGTTCCGACGACCGCGAATTCCTTGGTATCAACATCGTCCGCCAATCCTGGCGCCGACAACGCAGTGGTGGACAAAGCGGCGGCCAACGCCACTCCCATCAAACGTTTCATGACTGTGCCTCTCTATTCATTCTTGTGACTGATTATTGTTATTTCGATGACCATACCCCCCGGGGCGCGGAGTGAGAAGCCCATTGATGTCGAAAACCTTGTGGAATAACACCTCTGAACACGGACATGTGAAAAGACCGCCGGAAACGTGTCGGATTTTCTGAATCCAAACCCTTAGGATACGGACGATGCTCCCAATCAGCCTGCCACCAGCCACCGCCTTTACGCCGCCTGCGTTTTCCATGCCGGAGGGCGCAACCGACAGCCACGCACATGTTATCGATCCACCGGCGGACTATCCCTACGTCCCGGACCGGTCCTACGATCCCGCCCCGGCGCCCTTGGAGGCGTACAAGGCGATGCACGCCGCGCTCGGTTTGGAAAGGGCCGTCATCGTGACACCGTCGATCTATGGCACAGACAACCGGGCCACCATGCGCGCCATCCAGGGATACGGCCCGAACGCCCGCGGTATCGCAGTGGTCGACGAGACGATCGACGACACCGCCTTACAGCAGCTACATAACGGGGGGATCCGCGGCATTCGATTGAATGTCCTGTTCGGCGGCGGCGTAGGCTTGCGAGCGTTTTCTCCGTTGGCCGACCGGATTCGAGATCTTGGCTGGCACATTCAGCTCCTCATCGATGTCAGCCAGGATCTTGCGGCGCTGGCGCCTGAGATCCAACGCGCGGACCTTCCCGTCGTCATCGACCATATGGGGCACATGCCCGTGGAGAAGGGACTGCAGAATCCCGGTTTCGTCTTGTTGAACGAGTTCGTTCGCGACGGACTCTGCTGGATAAAACTCTCGGGTAACTATCGGATATCGAATGGCTTTCCGGGGTTTCAGGACGCCGTCCCTTTCGCGCAAGAACTGATCGACGCCTGTCCCGCACACATGGTTTGGGGCACCGACTGGCCCCACGTCGCACAGATGGAGAGGATGCCGAACACGGGGGATTTGTTGAACGCTTTGGCTGACTACGCCCCGGATCCCGCGGTCAGGAAAGCGATCCTCGTCGACAACCCGGCGGCGCTGTACGGGTTTGCGCCTTCCGTTGGCTAGCGTCCGGCATCCTTCAGCCACTTCTCCTTGTCGAAGGCGACATTGTTACCGAAGAAGTGCACGACCTTTTCCAACGACTCCATCTCCGCAACGCGATAGGTCCGTGTTGGGGTCAGAACCCGTTCCACTTCGGGATAGGCTTCCACCCAGGCATCCGCAGTCTGAAGCGTACTTTGCCGCTGCACAACATCCCAGATGTAGTAATGATGCGGGATGATAACCCGAGGCTCCAGACGGTCGATGATGTGGGCAACGTGAACATGTCCCATCACATGCTGGGAAGCATCGACCGGCAGTAACGCAATGTCGATTCGGCCCAATGCCTTCCAGATCGACTCCGGCGGATCGTGCCTGTTGTCCCCCCAATGCACGATGCGCAACCCGCCGGTCTCCACAACGATAAGGCAGTGATCCCATGATCGCGGATTGTCCGGTGGTTCCACATCCACACCGTGAAAGGCCTTGTGGATCTTCTTGAAGTCATAGATAGCACAACTTGAGTCTGTGGCATGCTTGTCCGCAAAACCATAGATCGTCATATCTCCAAATATGTATTTGCCGATCAGCCGGTCCAGAAGCACATGTGCGTCCAGACGATGCAGCGCATCATGATCGAAATGCGCGTGTGTCGAGGTGCCTATATCCACTGGGGTGACTGGAAAATCGGCAAAGTACCAGTCCCAAGCCCGCGAGGGATGATTGCGCCAAGGGTCGATCATCACGCTAACACCCATCGGTGAGGTGATGCGGAAAGCGGAACTGCCGAAATAGGCGATCTCCACCGGGCCGTCCTTTGCGGTGACCACGGTTTCCTGGAGCTCGATCATACGATTGTGGTTGCTCGTCATCTGCCAGACGTTGAGACCCGTGTCGATATCCACCATGCGCCAAGCCCTCTTAAACGGTATTCAGACGTGAAACCCTAATGTCCCGCCTCAGGGAAAGACAAGGATCGAAAAGACCCCGGCGTCACCCAGCGGCTTGGTAAGAAAATGTTAGTAATCTTGAATAAGGATATGGCCGGTATGGGGATACGGGATTTAAGCCAATCGGCGGAACTCCGGCAGCATGACGAACGAAGACAATCAGCCCGTGGCAATGATCACGTCCTACTTTGTTGGTGGGCTGATCGCGGCCGTGTGCGCGTGCTTCGTAGGGTATCAGTACTACGTGCAGATCGAGGAAACCGTCACCTCGGAAACCGTACAGCAAACGGAACTCGATCTACGGAATGTGCGAGGGCGCGTCGATACCCTTCTGGACACTCTTCTGGGGATCGTCACTTCCGCCGCGGTTCATGGCGCAGACAAGGCCGAAACAACCGACGACGACAAGCACTTCAGCGAAGCAAGATTCAACAAAGCCCTGGCCGAACGGTTCTCCTCTCTCAGAACGATCATCACCGTCAGCGCCGACGGGATCATCCTGAGCGACACGCGGGACGGCAATCCGGGCCGCGGCATCGACGTCTCCGACCGGGCGTACTTCAGGGCTCATCTCGATCCGGACGGACCGGACTATTTCGTCTCCGAACCGATCGAAAGCCGCGTCGACGGAAAATGGACATGGGTGATGTCCATGCCCATCCGCAACAAACAGGGTGAACTTCTGGCCGTAAGCCTTGTTTCGCTGGACCGCCGCTACTTTGCCGATGTGTTTGATGAAACCAGAGGAATGCCCGGGGCCTACTACATGCTGGTCCATGACAACGGGACGATCCTGGAGAGTACGGATGCCCGGGAGATCGCGATTGGCGGCAGCATTGAAGACTATGAAAATCTCGTCAGCATTACTGACGTAACACCCGCCCCCCTGCAGCTTGCCGCAGGACCGGACGGCGCCGACGGCCGGCCCGGCGACTTTGGCGGCCGGCGGTGGCCGGTTCAAGCGCATGTCATGATAAGCGAAGACTTCTTCGGAAACCGCCTGGTTTCCCACCGCGAAAGGGCGATCGCGCTGACCGCTCTGCTTGTTCTTGTCTCCACCATTCTCACCGTCTTGGCCTATCGCAGCGCGGCTTTGAATTTCCGAGCGCGTCAAGCCGCCGAGAACGCAAAGAAAAGCGCCCAGATCGCGCATTTCGCGGCCGTGCGCGCAAACGACGCCAAGACGCGCTTTCTCGCCAATACGAGCCACGAGTTGCGAACGCCGCTCAACGCCATCATCGGGTTTGCGGAACTCATCCAGCAACTGGGAACCGCAAATCTCAAACAGAAAACCTTGAACAGCTACATCGAGGATATTCACGCAAGCGGCAAACACTTGCTGGATCTGATCAACGATTTGCTGGACATCTCCCGGATCGAAACCGGACAGATCGTCTTGGATATCCAACCGCACACGCCGCGGGGCGTGGTCGATCAGGCGCTAGGCACATCCAGGCCTTTCCTGGACCGGCACAAGATCCGCGTCGATGTGGAGATCCGCACCGGTCAACGGATTCACTGCGATCAACGCGCCCTCACCCAATGCCTGACCAACCTGCTGACGAACGCCGCCAAGTTCTCCCCGGAGAATTCTCGCGTTTCCCTCAGCATCTCGGAACGGGATCACTGGTTGGACATCGTTGTCGAGGATTGGGGCTGCGGTATCGGCCGGGACGTTGTCCAGCAACTCGGCCAACCGTTCCTGCGCGGAAACGACCCGCATGTCGCGACAACGGAAGGCACGGGCCTCGGTCTGGCGATCACCAAAAACCTGGTCGATCATCACAAAGGATCGTTTTCGATTGCGGCGAAAGACCATGGCGGGACGCGTGCGGTCATCAGCTTGCGTCTGAAACCCCACGCCATCCCCAACCGGGGCGGGGCCAGCCAAGCGGCTTGACCGAAACCATGCAGTAAGCAGCCGGAGCGCTCCGGACACCAGCGATCTGTGGAGCGGTTACCGGCGCTGTGGAACGGTTACCCGCGAGGGACGCTTTCCGTCGGCTCGAACCAGATCTTCTGGCCGTGCAGGCGCCCCAACAGATCCCGGATCGCGTTCAGTTCGTCCATGTTCTGATCGACCTGCGGACAATCCTTCAATCGGTAGCTTTCGCCGCCGGCATCCAAAACCCGGCGCGACAATTCTCCGACCCGGTTCGACAGGCTTTGCTCAATCAGCTGCAAGTCCTGAATGTTCAGTTCAAATGATTTACGGTACTTGGCCATGCGCATCCTCCACAGCAGGATACGGGAGGTTGGCCGCAAAGGATCACAAGTCGTGACGCCAACGGATAAAAAACTGTCGCGAAAGCACGAAATCCGCGAGCGCGGTCATTAACTGGCCAAGTAGCGGTCGGTGTAGATCTGCACACCGATCGTCATGTCGATGGCAGCACCTGTCGTTCTCAGCGGGCAATGCACACTCTCATAGTCGAGATAGCTCTTCCGCGATCGCCACGTCACCCGGCCCCGGCGGAAAACCGGACACCGCTTTTCAATGGGAAGATTGAAAGAGGAGAGAACATGGTCCCGGCCTCCCTCATAGTCGCATTCAGAGACACGACGTCCGGTGAGGTCGCGCCCAACGATCCTGACAATATCGGTTCCCACCAAGCGGTAGCGAAAGTCACGGCCATCGTCGACTACGTCCATGAGAATCAGGTTGCCCATCCATGGGCGCAGTTCTTCAGCCGGGAAATCCGACCGCGCCGGCAAGCTGTCGTCCCCGCATTTCGAATGCCAGAGCTCGGCGAAAGACTGAATCGCCTCGGCTTCAGGATCAGAGACCAGATCCGCATCCGGTCCCGAATTTGACTGAACCATCACAGAGACCGCCTGATTTCCATAGAAACGGTCCTGCCCCGCATACACAGGTAGGTTCTTTCCGAAATCCCGGCAAGTCTTGAGACGCGCTAAACGCGCACATTCGGACGGCGCCGGCCTGAGTAAACACCTTCTGATCGCCTAAATCCGACGCGCTCCGGCTAGTCCGCGCAGGTGCGTCCGTGCCACCGCAGGTTCAGCGGCAATTGCGGCGCGCTCGCGCCATTCCCCTGACACGCCGTGTCGAGCTGCGCCTGGGTCAGGTTTTTCGTTCGGCGCAGGTCCGCCCCACCGATATTCGCGCCCGCCAGAATAGCCCCGGCCAAATCCGCGCCGCGCAGATCCGCGCCCCGCATCGGACCGCCATGGCTTCTCATCCCCGGTAAGGTTTCTTCGATGAGCGTCACAAGCTCCGGATCCTGTTTGCTTTTTTCCGCGCCGCTAAGCATCTGGTTGACCAGCGGCTCTTCGCCGAGGTCGGCATTGGAGAGGTCCGCGCCCGAGAGGTTCGCCATGCTCAGCACGATGCCACTGAGATCCGCGCCGCGCAGGTTCGCGCCGTGCAGACCGGCGCCGGTCATGATCGATCCGCGCAGGTCGGCGTTTGCCAGATCCGCCTGAGACAGCGATGCCATGCTGAGATAGGCGAACAGTCCTTCCACGCCCCTCAAGTGCGCCTCGCGCAACGTGGCGCCGGTAAGATTGGCGCCGGTTAGAATGGCGCCCGACAGTTCCGCCCGGTCCAGGTTTGCGGCGCTCAATCGGGCCCGGCTTAGATCCGCCAACTGAAACACCCGGTCGCTGAGGTCTTCACCGCTCAGGTTCCCGGCGCGAAGTTCCGCGCCGGACTGCGCTCCCGAATCCAGAATGTCGCCCGGACCAGCCGCCCAAGCCATCGCCCCTGCGAGCGTTACGGCAACAACCGAAATCTTTATCATGACCCCACCTCAAATCCATCCGATACACCGCGCAAAAGCGCACGGCACCTCACAAAATGACCTTCCTCATCATGTGAACGCTCGTGGACAATACCTTAGCCGGAGCCAGCAACCCAACTGCTGCCGTGCGTACGTTTTTAACTACTGTTCACTTTGGCAACATAGGTTGTTCCAAATGACATCATGTTACGCGCTGTTAAAATCGCGGCCTACGTCCGTTAACAAGCCGGCACGCGAACGCCGATATGGTCGCGTTCTTGGCCGCTCAACGACACTGACCGCTCTCGGTCGCCTGGCCGAGCCACAGACGGATGGGACGGGGCCAGCCCCTACCATCCGTGCGGCTCCGCCTATCGGCTAGATCCAATCCAAACACCAACTCTTCGGCTCGTCCGCGATAGCGCCGGTTGCCGGTTGTCCGGAGTAATACCGGCGCGATAGCATGCCTTTCAGACTTTCAAGGGGGCTGCATTGACCACGCCAAACACAAGCAATGCCGGCTATGCGGAAGAAGCGCCGGATTTGCTGATCCGGTACGAATCGCTGCCGTTCGAGCAGGTGCACGCGGCGACGCTGGACTATTTTCCGAGCAGCCCCGCGTCGGTCCTTGATATCGGTGCGGGAACGGGGCGCGATGCGGGTTACCTGGCGGCAGCCGGGCACCGAGTTGTCGCGGTGGAACCGACGCGGGAGTTGCGGGAGCCGGCCGCCCGCTTGCATCCGTCTGCGGCCATCAGATGGGTCGACGATAGTCTTCCCGACCTGGACAGTCTCCGCGCCGACGGCGCGGCCTATGACCTGGTGCTGATTTGGGCGGTGTGGATGCACTTGGACACGGCGCAGCGCCGACGGGCGATGACCATCGTGGCCGAGCTGATGAAGCCGGGCGGCAGACTGATGATGTCTTTGCGCCATGGACCGGTTCCGCCTGGACGGCGCATGTTCGACGTTCAGCCGGAAGAAACGATTGACCAAGCCGAACGCGAAGGCCTTCAGCTCCTGCTGCGGAAACAGACCGGCCCGCTGCAGAAGATCAACGCAGAAGCCGACGTAACCTGGTCGGTGCTGGTGTTCGAAAGAAGCGCGTAAGCCCGCCGCCGGCTGCGGTCAGACCCCCTCTTCCTCCAACACGCCGCGGCGGATCTGATCCCGCTCCATGCTTTCGAACAGGGCCTTGAAGTTGCCTTCGCCAAACCCTTCGTCGCCTTTGCGCTGAATGATCTCGAAGAAGATCGGCCCGATAACCGTCTCGGTGAAAATCTGCAGCAGAATGCCGCCGCCTTCGGTCGGCGCGCCGTCCAGCAGAATGCCGCGCGGCTTCAACTCCGCGATCGTCTCGCCATGTCCCGGAACGCGTTCATCGAGCATCTCGTAGTAGGTATCCGGCGGCGGCGTCATGAATTTTACCCCGGCGCCGCGCAACGCATCCACGGTCCCGTAGATATCTTCGGTAGACAGGGCGATGTGCTGAATCCCCTCGCCGTTATAGGCATTTAGGTATTCCTCGATCTGGGATTTGTCGTCCGAGGACTCGTTGATCGGAATACGGATCTTGCCGCACGGACTGGTCATCGCCTTGCTGGTCAAACCCGTCAATTTACCTTCGATATCGAAGAAACGGATTTCCTTGAAGTTGAACAGCTTCTCGTAGAAATGCGCCCAGGCGTCCATGCGACCCCGGAAAACGTTGTGTGTGAGATGGTCGACGGTGTGCAACCCGGCCCCTTTGGGATGCTGCTCCACGCCTTCGACCGGCACGAAATCGATGTCATAGATGGTCGGCGCGTCATATCGATCCACAAGGTAGATCAGGCTGTCGCCGATGCCGTGGATCGCCGGGATATTCAATTCCATCGGACCGACCTGCCCGTGAAACGGCTTCGCGCCGAGCTGCAGGGCGCGCTCATACGCCTTTGCCGCATCGACCACGCGGAACCCGATGGCGCATGCAGACGGCCCATGAACGTTGGCGAAGGCTTGCGCGAAACTGGTCGGCTCCGCGTTGACGATGAAATTGACGCCCCCTTGCCGATAGAGCGTCACATCCTTCGACCGGTGGCGCGCGACCGCGGTAAACCCCATCGTCTCGAACAATTGTTTCAAAGCCGCCGGGTCTTTCGCTGTGTACTCGACGAATTCAAACCCATCCGTTCCCATCGGGTTTACAGCGCTGATTACCCCAGGTTCGAACCCGTTAGCCCCTGCCGTCGCCGTCATGGTGCGCCTCCTACTCCTGAATTTTGAGTCTCGATGTCTCAGGCCGGGCGACAATATGCCGGGCCAGACCAGTTCATTCGGTCTTCACGAGATAGGGGAAAATGAAATTAGTTTCAAGTGAAACCAATTCACGTCAAGGATGGTCCAAGCCGGGTCCTACTGAATGACTTCGAACGACCGCGCGGCCTCTTCGCGCAGAAGGTCCACCGTCTCTTCCAGGCCGGCATTGGGAACGAACAGGTCTCCCAGCGTGTCACAGTCATACCCCAGGCGCGTCACGTCGCGGGTATAAACGAGCGCGACACGCTTGCCATCGAGCCCTGGTTTCTCGCTCTCAAAACTGCGAACGAAAACATCTTTCGACAGACCGTATCCTCTGCTCCCGACATTCCGGATCAGGGCGGCGACTGCAGCACTGACGCCGTCGACTTGTGCGGTGTCCACGCACTGCATGCGGGAAACGTAGTCCAGCCGTCCCAGTCGGACAGTCTCAGCAACCGGGCCGGCCGGCTCTTCGCTGGTTTCCGTCAGCGCTGCAGCGGTCGGTGGCGCGCCTGGAAGCAGGGCCACCTGCAGAAAAGCGGCTGGAACCGCGGCGGAGCGTTCCGCATAGAACCAGACCGGTCCCGGCACGTCGGCGACAGTGTCGCCACGCGGGTCGCTGTGCAGCTCGAACTGATAGGAAATACTGAGATTTTCCGAGACCGGCGGCACCACAGCCAACTCGTTATAGCGGTCGAACGTGTTGCCCGAGACGATGGGTGCGCTGCCGATATAAGCCTCGCTACGCTCCGAGCCGACCACGCCACAGCCTGCAGTCAGCGCAAGCGCCGCGAGGCACACCGCTGTCTTGCACCATCGTGTGACACCGACGTCATCGATCGCCATCAAAAACTTCCCCTCAGGACCGCTTTAACCCGTCCCGAACCAACCGCGCGAGCAAAAGGCTGGCTCCACAACATCATCAACCGTAACCGGCTGGTTCTTTTACGCCGATTTGGCGGTATAACACAAAACCCTCACACACCGTGCATCCGCACATCGACGAAATGAGAGCAAGAACATGGCGAGCACAAGCCTAGCCCTTCCGCCGGAGTTATCGGACTACGTTCGAAGCAAGGGGTGCCGGGAGCCTGAAATTCTGGAGCGGTTGCGCATCGAGACGCAAGCCATGACCCACGGCGTTATGCAGATATCGCCGGAACAGGGCGCCTTCATGCGACTTTTGGTGATGCTGACGGGCGCAAAGTCCTGTGTGGAAGTCGGGACTTTCACGGGTTACAGCGCCCTTGTGACGGCCCAGGCCCTGCCGCAGGATGGTCATCTCGTTTGCTGCGACGTCAGCGAGGAATGGACGCAGATTGCACAGCGCTATTGGGACGAAGCCGGCATAGCCGACAAGATCGATCTTCGCATCGGACCGGCCGCAGATTCGCTTGATGCCCTCATTGCCGACGGCAAATCGGGATCCATTGATTTCGCATTCATCGACGCCGACAAGGAAGCCTATGACGGATATTATGAACGCTGCCTGACCCTACTGCGGCCCGGCGGCCTGATTGCCGTGGATAACGTGCTGTGGGGCGGCGCGGTCCTGGACCCGCAGGATACGACCGCCGACACCGTGGCGCTTCGGGCGCTTAATGAAAAAATCGCCGCCGACGAGCGGGTCGACCACTGCCTTACCACAATAGGAGATGGTTTAACCCTGGCCAGAAAACGCCATTAGCACGTGGTCATGTGCCACTTTCTTGTTATTCTACAGTATGAAAGAAGGTCTTAGGAACCACCCGGGCAACCACGTGGCCGACAGATGGATATAGACACCCTATCGCTGCGGCAGCGGATCGGCACGGCCGTCCGGTACTTCCGCCTCAAACAGGGCCTCAGTCTTGACGATGTCGCCACGGCTATCGGAAGCGGCGACCCCGACCGGATAGCCAGAATCGAAGCCGGCGATGGCGGGGATCTTCTCGTAGAAGAGTTGGGCCGTCTGGCGGCCGCGCTCAACGCCCCAGTCAATGTTCTGGTGAATGGAAGCTTTGGGTCGGAGGAGGTCCGTTCCCCCCCGCCGGACTTCCAGATTCAGGACCGGTTGGTAGCCGACACCGTGGATCTTTTGCGCGTCTTGAAAGCCGAAGGCCGGTTGACCTTGTCCGAGGATCTGTTCGAACCCTACGCGCAAGCCGTTGCCGAGCGGGCGCTGGCAAAACGCCGCAGCTAATGCCCGTCACCTTTACTTGGAATCACTGAGGCGGCCAAAAGCAGCCAAAGATTGTGGCCCTGTGTCGAACGCCTATAGGAACCTTCCTCCCAAACCTTCCTAAGGAAGCCCTCGGCGCCGGCATCCTCCTAGATGCACCCTTTAATCACACCGTAAAGCCAGCTATTCTCGCGTAAGCGCTAATAAGGGAATGCCACAACCGTGACGCACGCGAACGACAATGGAACGATTTCGGGGCGGAAAGTCCCGTTTGTAGTCCAGACCGCGGACGAATTGGTGAACATGTCGATCCGGCTCAAAATGTCGGTTAGCGAACTCTTGAAAAGCGGAACTGTCGTCCTGGCCGGTTGCTCGGGGGACGAAGCTTTCGAACTGGAAGCGATTGAAGTAGGGGCCGATTTGAAGGCGAGCCTCTCGACTGCCGGAGACAATGATACAGTCGCTTAAACCGTCGGAAGATGCACGTGGCTGGTGGGTAATCCCGCACGAACACGGCGTCCGGCGGCAGGAGCATTTGGATTTCCAGAACACCGACCGCTACGACGATCTTGTCACACGGCAGATGGCCCGTCTCGGCGCTGGAACGGTTTACCATGAAAGAACGCGAACCTTTATCTCGCTACACCCGAAATACTGTCCGCCGGAGGTTATCGAGGAAACGTTGAACGTGGCGCGTTGCGGCGTTTCGCCCTACTACCTGCGCTACTACCTCGACGGGTGGGGTGTCCGCATTCTGGAAACCGTCGGCCAACTTGAAGAAGCGCTGCGGGTCATCGGCGCATTGGACAACGTTCGGGCTCTGCCGCGCCCACTCCAGATCACCCCGGTGGATGTCGGCATGGGTAAGACGCACGCAAGACTGCGCGACGTCATCGCCAACCCCCTCTCGCACCGGCACCAGATGGTCGTATTCGCCAAGCACAATGGCCAGTTCTTCTACGATGCGATCGGCCAGGACGCATTGGTCGTTTCGATCCTTGGCGAGGATTGGCGTCGGCGGACCCTCGGCGCCCCGCACGACAACGGCCTTGCCGATCGGGAATTCGACCGGAAGACCGCTGAAGCCTATGCCTGGGTCGCGAAAACGCGCCAGCCTCATACATCCAGGGTCTTCGGGCTCATGGATACGCCCGGCGGCGGCGTTTACCAGAACTATCTAAGGACTATTGTCTATATCGACGGGCCGGTGCCGCGGGTTGCGTCATGGTCACAACTTGCTGGCGATGCCGGGCCGCTAGGTCTAGCCGCTGGATAGTCCGGTCGATTTCGGCGTCGATATCGGACAAGGTGGACCAGAGGATGGTCTCGTACCATTGCGGTTGCCCCTCATCATCGCAGAAGGTCAAAGCGGCAAGGTCATTGTGGTAATACCCATAGCTCGCAAGGATTCCCTTTTCTGCGGTTGGGTACGGCGCCATGCCGAAGATGTAGCGCGGCGCCCCCGTCAGGACCGCGATCAGAAAAGCCATCTTCGGCAGTAGCTCCCGCCCCACAGGCATGTTGTCGATCATCTGGCCCCGCCAGTCGCGGTGCAGCCACATTTGCCCGTGGTAAATACCGTGTCCCGACAAGCCGTCGCTATTGTCGGCGCGGATGCGTGTTTCCGAAGGCGTTACCGGCGCCCCCGGCAGGCAATAGAGTCGAATCCGTTGCGCAAGATGCTCGGTCAGGGTCGTGTCGCCGAGATACCAGTGCCGCATGGCTTGAACATGAATGATTTTGTCCTCATGCCAGCCGCAGATCCAAAAGCCGTTATCTGGCCCGATATCCGATAAGTCCGGATCGAAAACCGGGAAGACCGGCCGGTCCATTCCTTCCTGGTAAGCGCGCGCCAACCCGTCGAAATCGGTCCGAATTTCCAGCTTGATCCCGATCTGTTCAAGAGCGGCAGCAAACCGTGCATACAGCAAAGCCGCATTGTGCGCCCGCACGCTCCGGTGTCTCATTGCCCCCTCCGCAACCCAATATGCACTTGCCTGCATAAAAACTAAACCTGATCTTGTAGGCAGAGTACAGGCCTAACGCAGCGATTTCTGACCCTTTCCGTCGACAAACAAGTCAGTTTCTGCGGCGCAACGCTCTGAGTATCAGCCAAAGGAAAACACCGCCAATCAGCAGTGCGCCCCACGCCTCCCAGCCGAGATGCTCCATATTGTCACCCATCACCACCATGATCGCCGTCATCGGCAGGATGCCGAGCCCGGTCGTCCAAAGAAACTGCCACCAGGAGATCTTGGTCAGCCCCGCCGCGTAGTTGATGAGATTGAACGCGATGACGGGAAAGAACCGCCCGACAAGAACCGCTTGCCAACCGTTACGGGCCGCCCAGTCATCGAGCGTTTCCCAATGCCGGTCGGATACCATGCGCTCGACGAACGGACGGCCGAATCGCCTTGAAAGAGCAAAAGCGACCGACGCCCCGATCATCGCGCCGGTCCAAGTAATCAGGGTGCCCCAGTAGGGTCCGTAGAGCATGCCGTTGGCGAAAGCGAGGAACTCGGCTGGAAAGGGTACGAAGGAATGCAGGATCATCAGCCCGATGGAACCGGCGACACCCCATACGCCCCAACCGTGGATGGTCTCGACAAAGGTCTGGATCGACATCTCCATGTCGAAATAGGCGACAATACCGATACAGAGTAGGGCCACGCCCAGGAGCCCGGCAAAAATCAGGAAGGGACCGGGCGCCCTTCCGCGGCGCAGCCCGGCTGCCGTTCGGACATCACTTTCGGCCGAAGGTTTCTCTGGGTTCCACATTCAAGCCCGGCGCATGCATCTCCGCGCCAGTATAGCCGCCCGTCGTTGCGTGATAAGACACAAGCCTGTGCGCGACACCCCGAGAGCGCGCGATGCACGGCGTTTGCAACTAGTCGGAGCCCCGCATCAGGCGGCCGCACGGCACCCCGTTATGCGGTAGCCCCAATGTCTCCAGTGTCGCCCAGGCCATCGCCTGGTTGGACGTCACCACCGGCTTCCCGAGCGTCTCTTCCAGCACCGCCACCACTTCGACCGCCCGCAAGTCGGTGCAGGATAGGACCAGCAACTCTGCTTGCGGGCTGTCCGCGCGCTTGGCTAACGCGATGATCTCATCCAACGCCATGGCACCTTGCCCGTAATTTCCGAGGTCTTCGGAAACGTCGGCGCGCGACACCGTCTCAATTCCATTCTGCCCCAGAAAGGCGATCCCCAGATCGTTCAAGGCCGAGACATAGGGAGAGGCAAAGGCAACCTGCCGCGCACCGAAATGACGGATTGCCTGGACCAGAGCGCCGGCCGCGGTGACGCTCTTCGCCCCGGTGGCGCGCTGGATGGCTGCCGACAAATCCCGGTCGAACGCATCACCGTGCGCCAGCGTGGCCGATGTGCAGCCGTAGAGCACCAGATCAGGGCGAACGCCTCCCAACAACCGGAGAGGTTCGTCGAGAGATGATGCACCAAGTCCGCCCATCTGTTCGGCATCCGGGACGGCGTCGACATCGTAACCGCCGAGCCGCGCGGTATGAATGCTGGCGCCTTTTGGACACAAGAGGGCCATGTCCGGCTCCAAATTCGTGTTGGTGAAAGGCACCAGGACGCCAATGCGCGCGCCCACCCGGCGGTTAACAGCCATGTCCATCGCTCTACCCTTCGCCTTTCCAACCATAAAGCCTTCGCGCGGCGCCGGCGCTGACGACACCTGTCTGCAGATCGCCGCGCACCGCTTCCCGCTGCCGCTGGGCCGGGTCTCCGAACCCGCCGCCCCCAGGTGTCTCCAAAACCAGCACCTGGTCCTCCGACAGAGTGACTTCACCCTTGTTCGGCAAGAGCGTGCCGTCCGCCAGACTGATTCGCCCCGGCGCTCCCGCCAGTCCGCCCGAACGCCCTTGCGCAGGAAACCGGGTCCGGTCGAAGGATAGGAATACCATCACCGGATCATCGCCCGAGGGCTGCACGTCGATACGTTGCCCCAAACCGCCGCGCCGCTGGCCTGCCCCACCGCTATCCTGGCGCAGTTCCCGGCGCTGAATCAGGATGGGCGCGACACTTTCCGAGATTTCCACCTGACTGCCCCAAACGCCGCTGGGAAAGGCTGTCGCCGACAGGCCATCCTTGCCCGGACGAGCGCCGGTGCCCCCGTTGTGCGTCAGTTCAACAGCGAAAATTTTGCCGCCGCGCGCTTCGGCGCCGGGCGCATTCCGCATCGGCAAATCATACATGCAAGAGGCGCCTTCCGCCGGAACGCGGTCGGGCAGCGCCTGCGCCAGACACCCGAAGACCAGATCCGGGGTCAACTGTCCCAACGTATGGCGCATCGCCACCGGGGCCGGCCGCTGCGCATTCAGAATGCACCCCGGCGGCCCTTGAACGATGAAGGGCGCCAGCGATCCCATATTGTTTGGAATATCCGCCCCGATGATACAGCGCAACGCGAAGACCGAGTAGGCCGCGGCATAGTTGAGCGGTACGTTTATGCCCTTGGCCGAGCAGGGGGACGTTCCCTCAAAATCGAGAACGATCCGGTCGGCTTCGACGGTAAGGGTCGCGCAGAGTTCCAGTTCCTTCTCGTAACCGTCCAAGCGCAGGCTGTTGCGGTAGATACCAGGCGGCACCTCCGCGATGGCCTGTTGGCATCCCTGGCGGGACGTCTCGATGATATGATTGGCGAGCGTGTCGAGAGACTCCAGGTTAAACTCATCCATGGTTTCGCTCAGCCGGCGGGCCCCGGTCTCGCAACAAGCTATCAGCGCATAGAGGTCGCCCTCGTTGGCGATCGGTTCCCGCGAGTTCGCCTTGACGATCTCGACAAGCAGTTCGTTGACCCGGCCACCTTCGACCAGACGGCAAGGCGGCACCAGCAATCCCTCGTCGAAAATGTCGGACCCTTCCGGCCCCATGCCCAAACCGCCCAGGTCGGAAAGGTGGGACGTGCACGCCGTGAAGCCCGCGATGCGCCCGTTTCGAAACACAGGCATCATTACCAGAAAGTCGTTGAGATGCCCGGAGGCTATCCATGGATCATTGGTAACAAACACATCCCCTTCATTGACCTCTTGCTCCGGGAACCTGTCGTGCAGGGTCCGTACGGCTTCCGCCATGGTGTTGATATGTCCAGGCGTACCCGTGACCGCCTGGGCCAGCATCCGCCCGTGCCGGTCGAAGACGCCGGCCGAGATATCACCGCATTCGCGGACAATTGGGCTGAACGCCGTTCGAATGAGGGCCTGCCCCTGCTCTTCGACAACGGCCAGCAGCCTGTTCCACAGAACCTGCATCTTTGTCCGATTGATCGCGCTCATGCCCCTGCACTCCCTTCCCGGTTCCGCGTCAGAATAAGGTTCCCCGCCGCATCGACGATGGCCCGGAAATCCGCGCTGACCAGGGTGGTGGTCTGCGCTTCGACGATCAGCGCAGGCCCTTTAAGGGACTGACCCGCGCCCAACCCGTCGCGCCGGTAAACCGCTGCGTCGCACCGCCGGCCCGTTAGATCACACAGGATCGGCCGAACGCCGCAGGGCTTCGCTTCTCCCGACGGGACGCTGTTGGCGACGGGATCCGGCGGTTCATCCGCCGTGGAGACCGTCACCAGCCAGTTCAGGATCTCAATCACCATGCCGGGGACGGCACGCACGAAAAGCCGTCGGTACTCCTCTTCGAAACACCTGCGCAGAAAGTCGAGATCGCTGGGCTGAAGCGGGCTCTCAGGTAGCGCAACTTCGATTTCATGACCTTGGCCGCGGTACCGCATGAAGGCGCTTTTGCGCACGTCCAGCCTCCCTTCCGGCGCGCCCAGGCGCACCACGGTTTCGGCTTCGGCGACCGTGTCCTCCAGCAGCCGGTTGACCGCGTCCAGATCCGCCGATTCAAGCTCCGTATAGCGGCTGCGCGCCACTTCGAAGGAAATCGGCGCGGATAGAAACCCGACGGCGGAGCCGACGCCCGGGTCGCGTGGGACGAGGATCCGGTCGACGCCCGCCCGCCGCGCCATGCGCGTCGCATGCAGGGGACCGTTGCCGCCGAACGCGATCATGGTGCGGTCGCCCAACTCCTTGCCGGATTCCACCGCATGCATGCGGCCGGCACTCGCCATGCTTTCATCGACGATTTGGCAAATGCCGTCCGCCGCCGCCGCGGAGCCCAGCGCCAGAGCGCCGCCAACATGCCGGTCGATGGCCTCGGCGGCCGCGGACGCATCGACTTGCAACCGGCCTTCCGCGAAAGCCGCCGGGTCGATCATCCCAAGGACAACGTCCGCATCCGTGACGGTGGGCTGCCCCCCGCCCTTGCCGAAGGCCGCCGGGCCCGGTTCGCTGCCCGCGCTCTTTGGCCCGACGGTCAGGCGCCCCAACGCGTCGACCCCGGCGATCGATCCGCCGCCGGCGCCGATCTCTATCATTTCGATCACCGGGATCCGCGCCGGAAGGCCGCTTCCCTTGATGAACCGCGCAGCCCGGGAGATCTCGAACTGGCGCGCGGTCTGCGGCGAGAAATCGTCGATCAGGCAGAGCTTGGCGGTGGTCCCCCCCATGTCGAAGGACAGAACTTTCTTCAGACCGCAGGCCGCAGCGGCCTGCGCCGCCAGGATCGCCCCGCCCGCCGGTCCGGATTCGACCAGCCGAATCGGAAACCGCGCCGCGTTTTCCAAGGCAGTCATGCCGCCGCTGGCCGTCATCATCAGGATGGGACAGCTCAGACCTGCGGCGGCGAAGCGCTGTTCCAGCGCCGCCAGATAGCCCGCCATAAGCGGCTGGATGTAAGCGTTGGCAATGGTGGTGCAGAGCCGGTCGTACTCCCGCGCCTCGGGGCTGACTTCACTCGAAAGCGACACCGATAGCCCGGGACGGCGTTCCAAAAGCAGGTCACGCAGTCGGCGCTCATGACGATCGTTTGCATAGGCATGGAGGAAACAGACTGCGACCGCCTCGGCCCCGCTTTCATCGATCTTCGACAACAAACCGTCGATAACGGTTTCGTCCAGCGGCACCAGCACCTCTCCCGCCGCCGAGATCCTCTCGGGCACCGTGAAACAGTGCTGCCGCGGAACGATCAGGTCCGGTTTTTCGATGTCTATATCGTACTGGCTGTAGCGGCGCTCATAGCCGATTTCCAAAATGTCCCGGAACCCCTCGGTCAGCACGGTGCAGACCGCCGCGCCGCGCCGTTCGATGAGGGCGTTGGTCGCAAGCGTCGTGCCGTGGATGAAGCCCGCGATATCCACGACGTCTCCGCCGGTCTGTTCCAAAACCTGCCGGACGCCATGCAAGGCGCCGTCGGTCGGGTCCGCGGGCGTCGTTGGCACTTTTGCCGTTGCCAGTATTTGGCGCTCGGCCCCCGCCAGGACCACGTCTGTGAAGGTACCGCCAATGTCGATGGCGACACGGATTGATCTCATGTTGGTCATCATGCTCGTAAGGATTTGAGAGCGGGCCCTGTCGGCCCTGGTGCGGCGTCAAAGCATTGCAGACGCCGGGCAAGTGGAAGGGCCAGGCCCTTCCGCCGCAGACGGGTTAGACCACCAGGTCGCAGCCGGTGGCGCGCCGGTCCAACCGGTCAGGAATTGTCACGAGGCAAACCATGCTTTTGCGCGTTTCTCCGCTCACCGTCGGAACGGTCTCGCGGCGCGAAACGCTTGTCAATTGAAATGAGGGCGAAGATCAGACCGGCCCCTGCCGGATGGATCAGCGTTTGGTATGGTTTCCGAAGATCTTGTGACGCACTTCATCGCCGACCTGGATATTGAAGCGGTCGACGATGCCGCCATTCACCTCGAGAACCGCGCGGACGGGCCCGTTCGAGGAAATCGGCTGCAAGGACAAGGGCACCGCCCGTTCGAAGATGTGCGAGATGATCCCATCCTGATCGATGAAGATCATGTCCAGCGGGATGTAGGTGTTCTTCATCCACATGGAAATCGGCTGGGGCTGTTGATAGTCGAACAGCATGCCGGCGTCCGCCGCCATCCGTTCCCGGAACATCAAACCCTGCCGCCGCTGAGCCGGGGACCGGGCGATCTCCACCTTGAAGGTATGCCTGCCGCCGACCTGTTTGACGATCTTCACCGTCCCGGTGGCAAAGTTGAGATTTTGCTGCTGTGCCGAGACCGGCGTCCAAAAGAAAGCAGCCAAGGTCAGAAGGAGGGTCGCGATAATCGACCGACGCGTCATGTGCACACCAACCCCTGTTATTTGTTCTAGTCCAAGGTTCCCCTTACCACATAGCGCGGTAATTCCCGGATTTCATCCCTAATCGGGCCATGTCTCCACGGATCACGCAATCCTTCGAACCAGTAAGAAGGTGGGTTTTTCGCACGGCTATGCCGCCAAGATAGATTTTGCAGTACCTGTTTTGCTGCTTTCGGTAGCGGCGCATCCAGATCGAAGCCGTTTAGAAGCCCCCAAATGCCCGACCAGCACCGCGCGACGCTCCAAGGGTTATAGCCGCCACCACCCAAAACCAGCACCCGCGGAGCCATTGGAACCAGCGATCGGACCGCCCGCCACAAGGCGTTGTTGGACAAAGACAGCTTGCTGAGGGGATCGTCCTCCAGACCATCGCAGCCGCATTGAAGCAGAAGCGCCTCCGGCTCGAACCACTCGACCAGCGGCAGGATGGCGCTTTCCATCAGAAAGGCATGCTCATCGTCGTTCAAACCGGAGGGCACGGGCAGATTGCGTGCCATGCCGCCGGCCCGGTCGTCGCGCGCGCCGCTGTTCGGCCAGCGGTCCCGTTCATGGATGGAAATCGTCAGCACGCGTTCATCGGCATGGAATGCATCCTGCACCCCATCCCCATGGTGAGCGTCCAGATCGACATAGGCGACCCGCGACAGTCCTTGGTCCAGCATCGTTAGAATGCCGAGCACGGGATCGTTGAAATAGCAGAACCCGCTGGCGCGGTCGGCCCGCCCGTGGTGGGTCCCGCCGGCCGGGCTGTGGACGATGCCGCCATCCTTCAACAGGCCGGCGGCATAGATCGACGCCCCCGCGGAGGTTGCCGGACGGCGAAACACTTCCTTGTAGATCGGATTGCCGTTGATGCCGATATGGTGACGCCGTTTCAGGTCTTCGGGCAAAGCGCCGTCCGCTTCGGCGCGGCGCACGGCGGCGATATAGTCTGGATCGTGGAACCGGGCGAGTTGCGCCGGCGTTGCGCGCGGGCTTTCGTGATAGACCTTCGGGTCGAGCCAACCCAACGCCTGGATCAGGTCCGTTACCGCGGAAACGCGGGGAATGGACAAGGGGTGTTTCGCACCGAGATGCGACCGGCGATAGATTTCATGCGCGATGTATTGCGGACGGGACAGCATTGAATCCGAACAACTATCCGCTTTTCGCGCCGAGCGGTTTTATCCCGGCATCGTAAGCGGCATAGAGCATGCGTTTGGCGAGTTCGATGGTTTGACGGCCTTTGGGGCCGCTGCGATGCACCGCCGCGGTAACCGAAGCCCCCCCGTAACTCAGGATCAGGTAAAGCGTTAAAGCGGCTTCTTCGAGCCGGGTTTGATCGAACAGATGACTGCATTGCCGCAGAATGATCTCCACACCCTGCCGTGTGTCATCGGCGTCAATCCCCTGGATGGCCTTGTCGCTCGCGTAGTTGGCCCAGATGTTCCGCAAGACGGGGTCGTCGCGATGCAACCGGTAAAACTCCTCCAACAAATCCGTACAAACGTGTGACAGCTCTTCCAAATCCTTTGGCGGCGGCGTCAGGGAAGCCTCTATCCCAAGCCTGTTGCTCGCAAGGTAGTCCTCGCACAGAGTCTCTATGATGGCGCTTTTGTTGGGAAAATACTGATAGATCGATCCGACCGTAATATCCGCTGCTTCCGCGATATCGCTGACTTTCAGGCCCGCGCACCCTCTATCGAGGATCAGCTTCTTGGCTGTTTCGAGAATGACTTCGACACGCCTTTGGCTGCGCTCCTGGCGCGGCGCGCGAACCTGTTCCTTTTTTTGCCGTACTTTTCCCATGCAATCTCAAAATCTGACTTTCTCTCAGATTTAGGTTGACGAAGCTCGGACGGTCAACCTATTTAATCTGACGCATCCTCATTTTACTGAGAACACTTCGCCTATGCGGAGTGTCGAACGATCCAAGGTAGAAGGAACTGTCTTCAGTTTTCTCCCGCCTACGCCTAACTTTTTACTCTTTTCCCCGGGCAAGAAGGATGAAGCTGAGTCTTTTTCATCTTCCTATATCCCGAACAGCCCTTCTCCACCGGCAACAGGGCCGACGGCAAACAGCTATGCACCTGCGACCAAAGAAGAGTGAATGAGATATGATCAACGCAAGAACTCTCAAACGCCGGCACATCGTGCCCTTGATCGCCTTGGTGCTGGCACTGCCGGTGTTGGCCGGCTGCGACGAAGAACCCGAGAAGACGTCCGAGAGCGTTCGTCCCGTCCGAGCGATCCAAGTCGAAACGGCTCAGACAATTGCCCGACGCTGGTTCTCGGGCCGCGCCAAAGCCTCGCAAGAGATCGATCTGTCCTTCCGGATCCCGGGACCATTGGTGGAACGCCCTGTCGATGTCGGCGACACGGTTCAACAAAACCAGATCATCGCGCGAATAGATCCGGCAATTTATCTTGCCGAAAGGCGGCGGTCAGAGGCGGAACTTGAACGCGCCCTCGCCGAGTTGACCGACGCCGAGGCGCAGCTGGACAGGCAGGCCCGGCTGTCGGAACGCGGGCACGTGTCGGACGCTTCCCTCGACCGTGCCGCCGCCACTGCGAAGGTTGCGCAGGCCAACGTTGGATCCGCCGAGGCCGCGTTGGAAAGGGCAAAGCTGGACCTGGGTTACACGGAATTGCGCGCTCCCTTCACGGGAGAAATCACGCGCACATATGCAGAGAATTTCCAGGACGTCGGCGCAGCCCAACCGATCGTCAGACTGATCGACAGCACACGAATCGAAATGATCGTCGACGTGCCTGAAAGCATGATTTCGTTCGTGCACCTCATCAAGAATGTGGACGTTGTTTTCGACCCCTTCCCCGACACTGTTGTAAAGGCATCGATCAAAGAGGTCGCAACCGAAGCGAACGAAACAACGAGAACCTTTCCGGTGACTCTTATGATGGACCAGCCCGAAGGTATTCGGGTCCTGCCGGGCATGGCGGGCCGCGCCTCCAGCCCGGACGAACCCATCCAAGGGGAAATCGGACTTCTGATCATTCCAGATTCCGCGGTTTTAGGCGGGGCCGCCGACAATAAAAGCTACGTCTGGCTTCTCGATCTGGAGAAAAACTCGGTCTCGCGACGGGAGGTCGTCCTCGGCCAACCGACACGCCAGGGCCACCAAGTTCTCTCCGGCATCCAGGTGGGAGAGTGGATCGTAACCGCCGGGGTTCACTACCTACGCGACGGCCAAGTGGTCAAACTGATGCAGCCGGCCCAAGACGCGCGCTAGGGAGAGCAGCCATGAACCTCGCCAGAGCCGCACTCAACAACCGCGCCACGACCAATTTCGCCGCCATACTGCTGGCGCTTGGCGGGTTGTTGAGTTTTCTAACCCTGGGACAGCTGGAAGATCCGGAATTCTCCATCAAGAACGCGAACATCGTCACCCTGTACCCAGGCGCCAGCCCACAGGAAGTAGAAGAGGAAGTCACCAACAAGATCGAGCTCGAGCTCCAAGAGATCCCGGAAATCAAGCACATCGAATCGACCTCTCAAGCAGGGCTTTCCTACATCCAGGTGGAAATCAAACCGGACTATTGGGCGGACAGGCTTCCGCAAATCTGGGACTCTTTAAGACGTAAGGTGCGGGATGTTCAAAACCAACTTCCGCCAGGCGCTCTTCGTCCGGAGATCTTCGACGATTTCGGTGACGTTTTCGGGTTTCAGCTCGCCCTTGTCGGCGATGGATTTGAATACGCGGAGATCGAAGACTATGCGAAGAAGATTCAAAAGGACCTGAGCCTTGTAGAGGGGGTTGCGCGCGTTGACCTGTGGGGAGTGCAGCCTCAGGTTCTGTATGTCGAGATATCGCAGGCCCAGCTCTCGGAACTAGGCATCACCCAAGAGAATGTGGCGTCTACGCTGGCGTTTCAGAACTCTGTGGTTGACGCAGGCGGGGTGGACCAAACCAGCCGCAGACTACGGCTATCCGTGACCGGCGCATTCGAAACGCCGCTGGATATCGGGAACCTCCCCATCGTGCCATCCGCCTCGGAAAGCCTGGCTGCGTCGTCCTTCGGCCAACCTGACGTAACCGATGGATTGATCCGCATTCGAGACATCGCAACCGTTCGCTCGGGCTACCTCGAACCCCCGGTATCAATGATGCGCTTCGATGGGCGGACCGCTGTTGGAATATCCATCTCAAACGACGCGGGTGTGAACATCGTCGACGTTGGCGCAGCCCTTGAGGAACGGATTGAGGCTCTCAAAACGGTTCTGCCAGTGGGAATTGAAATAGAAAAGGTACACTGGCAGTCCGAAGTCGTCAGCGAAGCCGTCGACGGTTTTCTGATCAGCTTCTTGGAGGCGCTCGCGATTGTAATCGGCATCGTCGCCCTGTTCATGGGCTGGCGTATGGGGATTGTCATCGGACTGGCCCTCGCCTTCACGATCCTTGCCACCTTCATCGTCATGGCACTGACCGGTATCGACCTGCAACGCGTCTCCCTGGGCGCTCTCGTGGTGGCGTTGGGAATGATGGTCGACAACGCAATTGTCGTCGCCGACGGTTACCTCGTTCGGCGTCAATCCGGCATGGACCCTGAAACGGCGGCTGCCGAGTCCGCACGACTTCCCGCGTGGCCACTGCTCGGCGCGACTGCTGTCGCCATCATGGCCTTTTTTCCAATTTTCGCGTCAAACGAGGATGTCGGCGAATACTGTCAGACCCTTTTCACCGTGATCGCGATTTCGCTCGCGGTGAGTTGGGTCGTGTCGATGACAATAACGCCCCTTAGCTGCATCGCCTTCCTGAAAGATGCGCCGGCGGATCAAGGCGCTTCCCCCTACTCGGGCGCATTCTTTCAGAGTTACAGAAAAACGCTTGAAGCGGCCATATCCGCACGATGGATCACCATCTTCGTTATGGTTGCGCTGTTGGCCGGATCGGTCGTCGGCTTCGGGCATGTGCGCCAGTTATTCTTTCCGGATTCGTCCATGTCCAAATTCATGGTGGACTACTGGGCACCGCAGGGCACACGGATCGAGACGGTGGCGGCCGATCTTCGCAAAGTCGAAGAGAAGCTTTCCGAAGAGGCCGGCGTTACCGGCGTGGCCGCTTTTATTGGGTCCGGACCGCCGCGGTTCTACCTTCCCGTGTCTCCCGAGTTCTCCAATCAGTCCTACGGCCAAATCATTGTGAATGTCGCAAATGCCGGGGAGATTGAGCGTATCATCGCGGACTTGCAGCCTTGGCTGACACGCAACTATCCGGACGCACTGCCTGTTGTCCGCAAGTATGGTGTGGGCCCCTCAAACCCCTGGAAACTTGAAACAAGAATTGTCGGACCGAGCGACGCCGATCCGGCAGTCCTGCGGGACATCGCAATGGATGTCGCATCCATCTACCGGGCAGACCCCGAAGTCGCACAAGTTAGAACCGACTGGCGGCAACGCGTGCAGCGGATTGAAGCGGACTATAATCAGGAAAGAGCGCGCTGGGCCTCCGTGAACCGCGTGTCTGTTGCCGCGTCGCTGAAACAGGCCTTCGATGGCCGTGTTGTCGGATTGTTTAGGGACCAGGATCGCCTGATACCGATTGTCCTCAGGCTGGCGGAAGAAAACCGTCAGAACGTGGCCGCCATGGACGTGCTTCCGGTTCAGCAACAGGGGTCGGCGCAAAGCGTGCCGGTCGCGCAGGCGCTGGACGGGCTTCAAACCGTTTGGGAAGACCCGCTTCTGCTGCGACGGGACCGGCACCGAACGATTACCATCCAGGCCAACCCCGTGCTCGGGGTTACCGCTCCCGCCGTGTTTGAAAAAGTCGGCCCAGCGATCGCGCAGCTTCAGCTCCCCGACGGCTACAGAATGGAATGGGGCGGCGATTACGAGTCGAGCGAAACGGCGAACGCCTCCCTTGTTCCAGGGCTGATGCCGGCGCTCGCGGTCATGGCCTTGATTATCGTTGGCATGTTCAACGCTTTTCGTCCGCCAATGGTCATTCTGCTGACTATTCCGTTCGCATTCATCGGCATAACGGCAGGCTTGCTGATTTTCGATGCTCCGTTCGGCTTCATGGCGCTTCTCGGCGCAATGAGCCTGAGCGGCATGATGGTGAAGAACGCCATCGTCCTGCTCGACCAGATCAATTTGGAACTGGCCGATGGGCGCGACCGCTACGATGCGACAATTCAGGCGTCCTTGTCGCGTTTGCGGCCGGTCATGCTCGCGGCGGGCACTACGGTCTTGGGCGTGATACCGCTATTGCAGGATGTCTTCTGGGTCGGGATGGCGGTAACGATTATTGGCGGCCTCACCGTCGGGTCCGTTCTGACGATGCTGGCCGTACCGCTTTTCTACGCTGTTTCATACAACCTCCGGAACCCTCAAACGCCCGCACCGATCGGCGAGAAAATCCATGCCTAGTCAAGAATTCTACATCGCCGGCCCCGCCGTTCTGGTCGTTGCCATAGCGGTTTGGTTCTTCGGGGCCAAGGTCAACACCAACATACCCTGGCTGGAACGTCTTAGTATCCCCGTTGTGGTGACCGGCGGTTTTCTCTTTAGCGCCGCACTGATGGTCACACATTCAACTCTCGGCATATCAGTGGCGTTCGATCTGGAGCTCCGCGACCTGTTGCTTGTGACATTCTTCGCAAGCATCGGATTGTCGGCAAAGGTATCCACCCTGATCGGGGGAGGCGCGAAACTCGCGCTGCTGATCCTGGTTACGGGTGTGTTTCTCGTCGCCCAAAGCCTCACGGGCGTGACGTTGGCATCGGCTTTCGGGGTCGCGCCCGAATACGGGTTGTTCGCGGGCAGCATCTCCCTGGCGGGCGGACATGGCACCGCCATCGCCTGGGGACAAGTCGCCGAGCAGAACGGATTGGTTGCGGCCAAAGAGGTGGGGCTCGCCTTTGCGACCTTCGGACTGGTCGCCGGCGGGCTGATCGGCGGTCCGATTGCCGAACATCTTGTCCGGCGGCACAAACTCACGCCGGCTGCGGCAGAAATCGCGGTTTCGCCCGCCAAGCCAAAACAGAACGGCCCTATCCCTTTGCCGCTTCTTTCCGAAGCGTTGGGAACACTCTTGGCGCTTGCAGTCTGCGTTCAAGGCGCGGAAATGCTGAATGCCTACCTGGAAGCGAACGGTATCACGATCCCGAAATTCCTGTGCGCAATGCTTTCGGGCATCGTTCTCGGCAATCTCCTCGAATTCCTGGGCCGCCCGGTGCATTCGGTTGCCCTCGAGAGCGCTGCGGAACTCAGCCTTCAGCTCTTCCTGGTCATGAGCCTAATGAGTGTGCAGCTCTGGGTGCTTTCCGGTGCCCTGAACATGATCCTGCTTGCATTGCTGGTACAAACGGCGTTGGCGACAGCATTCGCGACCTATGTCGTTTTCCACGTAATGGGCCGGAACTACGACGCGGCCATCGTTTCGGCCGGATTTGCCGGACTGGGCATGGGCGCAACACCGGTAGGCATTGCGAACATGAATGCGGTAACCGAAAAACACGGTCCGTCCCCAAAAGCTTTTTTGATCATTCCGCTGATCGGGGCTTTCTTCCTCGACATTATGAATGCGTTCGTCATCAAGGGCTTTCTGGCGATGCCCTTCATTAGCCAATAGTCGGCGGCCGCCAGACAGCACAAAGGACCCATACGCCGCGCCAGCTGGGCGGCGGGAGGTCGGCCCCACATTCAATTGTTGAGATGTTCGTGCGCCCCAGGCCGCCCCGGGCCGGCAAACTCAGCATCAAGCCGCTTCGCCGTCCGGGCCGCCATCCGTCGACGTCTGCTGCCGTTGCCACATCTCGGCATAGACCCCGCCCGCCGCGACAAGATCGTCGTGACGGCCGCGCTCCGCGATCTCACCGGCTTGCAGCACGATGATCTCGTCCGCATCGACCACCGTCGAAAGCCGGTGCGCGATGATCAGGGTGGTCCGCCCTTTCGAAACGTCACGCAGACTGGCCTGAATTTCCCGTTCGGTCGCCGTATCGAGCGCGGACGTCGCCTCGTCGAACAACAGGATGGGCGGGTTCTTCAGGATGGTTCGGGCAATCGCGACGCGCTGTTTCTCGCCGCCCGACAGTTTCAACCCCCGTTCGCCGACCGTGGTGTCGTAACCGTCGGGCAACTGTTCGATAAATGTATCGATCTGGGCCAAGCGGGCCGCGCGCCGCACCTCGTCCATGGTTGCGCCGGCCCGCCCATAGGCGATGTTGTAGCGCACCGTGTCGTTAAACAGCACGGTGTCCTGCGGCACGATGCCGATCGCGTCGCGCAGACTGCGCTGCGTGACCGAACGCAGGTCCTGACCGTCGATCCGAACGCTGCCTTCGTTGACATCGTAGAAACGGAACAAGAGCCGGCTGATCGTGGATTTGCCCGCACCGCTGGGGCCGACGATCGCGATGGTGCCGCCTTTCGGGACCGAGAAGCCGACGCCTTTCAGGATCGGCCGGCGCGCATCGTAGCCGAACTTCACATCTTCGAACTCGATGCGCCCGTCATCGACCCGCAATGGCGGGGCGTCCGGGACATCCTTGATCTCGGCCGGAACGTCCAGCATTGAAAACATATCTTCCATGTCGGTCAGCGACTGGCGGATTTGCCGGTACACGAAACCCAGGAAGTTCAGCGGCAGATAGAGCTGTATCAGATAGGTATTGACCAGAACGAAGTCACCGATGGTCATCTCCCCGGCGGCCATGCCCTGGGCGGCGAGATACATTACGGCGACCAAACCGGCGGCGATGACCGCTCCTTGCCCGACATTGACGACCGAAAGGCTGGCGATGGACCGGATTGCGGCCGCCTCATACCGCTTCAAGGACTGGTCGTAACGGTCGGCCTCGTGGGTTTCCGCGCCGAAATACTTGACCGTTTCGAAATTCAACAGGCTGTCGATGGCCTTGGTGTTCGCCTCGGTGTCGGATTCGTTCATACGCCGGCGGTACTTCAGGCGCCATTCGGTCACGACCAGAGTAAAGGCGATGTAGGTGCAGATGGTGACCAGCGTGATCAGCGCGAACCAGATGTTGAACAATCCCCACAGCACCGCGCAGACCAGCAATATCTCGACCAAGGTCGGGATGATGTTGAACAGCATGAAGGAAAGAACGAACTCGATCCCCTTCACCCCGCGTTCGATAATCCGGCTCAACCCGCCGGTCTGGCGTTCCAGATGGAAGCGCAGCGACAGAGCGTGCAAATGCCGGAAGGTCTCCAAAGCGACTTGGCGGATTGCCCGCTGCGCCACTTTCACGAACAGGATTTCGCGCAGTTCCTGGAACACCACGGCCAGGACACGCGCACCGCCATAGGCCAGCAGAAGCGCGGTCGGAACCACCAGCACCGCCGCCGCATCGGCCGCCGCCGGCGACAGTGCATCGACGGCATCCTTGTAGAACAACGGCACCGAGACGTTGGCCACCTTGGCCGCCGTCAGCGCCGCCATCGCCAGCACCACCCGCGCCCGCAGTTCGAAGGAATCCCGGGGCCACAGATACGGCATCAAGGTGCGCAGCGTCTTGCCCTGTCGTCTGATCGCGTCGGTCATGGTGTCCTTTCAGTGCCGAGCAGACATAGGCCGCCCTCTACCGGCGGGCAACCGTTGACCTTCGATTGCCAGGTTGCGGAGTGATCGGTCGGCGGCTAGCCTTTCAAAAAGTAAGGTTATGCCGCGTTGAGGGGTGGGGACTAAATCATGGGCATTCGGACAATCCTGGTTCATTTGGCGGTCGACGACGAGCGGAAGAACCGTCTCGACGCCGGAATCTCCCTTGCTCAGGCACTCGACGCCAACCTGGTCTGCCTCTATGTGGCGGCGGCCGTCCACATTCCCGCAGGCGCGGCGGGACGCGGCGCCTCCGCCGCCTACCTCGCCGAGGCGCATCAGGTCGGACGCGAACGTCTGGCCGAAATCAAAGCCGAGACCGACGCCACCTGCGCCGAAGCCGGCGTCCGCTGGGAATGGGTGGCAAGCGACACCGACCATTTCGACAGTCTGATGGAACATGTACACCGGACGGACCTGACGGTGCTGACCCAGGTGCAGTTCGACCATATCGAGGATCGCCTGATGTTTCAGCTTCCGGAACTGGTCATCCGGGAAGCCGGCGGCCCGGTGCTGGTTCTGCCGAAAGGCAAGGTTCCGACCAACCTGTCCAGGCCCGTTCACACCCTGATCGCCTGGCGGTTCAGCAAGGAAGCGATCCGGGCGGTGCGCGATACGCTGCCGATCCTGCACCGCAGCCACAAGGTGACGCTGATGGTTTTGGACCAGGACAGCCAGCCGCATTGCGCCCCCGAACTGGCCCGCGACTACCTCTCGCAACATGGAATCACCGCGGACCTGATACATAAACCGGACGCGCCGCTGGTTGGCGAGGAGATCCTGGATACGGCGCACGCAGTCGGCGCGGACCGGATCATCATGGGGGCTTATGGCCGCAGCGCCCTTCGCGAAGTGTTTTTCACCGGGCCCAGCCGCTTCGTCCTGGGGCACACGGACATCCCGATCTATATGTCGCACTAGCGCGGCGGCGCCCGCTAAAAACCCGCAGGGGGCAGCCGGGCGGCGTTGATCCGCGGCGGCGCCAAGCCGTTAAGGTTTGGCCACTGTCTTTCGCAGGGTCTCTATTTCCTGGCGCAGGGCGCGCACTTCCTCCAATAGTTCAACGCGCTCGTCATGCGCGGCGGCCGCTTGCTCTGCCGCTTTTTCGCGGGATTCCTCGCCGCTCAGCGTCTGCAGAGAATTGACGATCAGGGCGATGAACAGGTTCAGCACGGCGAAGCTGGTGATGATGATGAACGGCACGAAGAACAGCCAGGACCAGCCATGGACCGCCATGACGGGCCGGACGATGCCCATCGACCAGCTCTCCAAGGTCATAATCTGGAACAGCGTATACATCGACGACCCGACCGAGCCGAACCAGTCCGGAAAGTCCGCCGCGAACAGCTTCGTCGCCATGACGGCCGCCACGTAGAACACAAGTCCCAGCACCGCAATGATAGAGGCCATACCGGGAACCGCGGACAGCAGGGCGCCCACGACATTGCGCATCTGCGGAACCACCGACAACAGCCGTAAAGCCCGCAGGATGCGAAGCGCGCGCAGCACCGAAAAAGCGCCCGCCGACGGCATCAACGCCACCGCCACGATGACGAAATCGAAAATGTTCCAGCCCTTGGTGAAGAATCGCGGCCCGTAGCCGTACAGCTTCAGAGCGATCTCAACGGTAAAGATGGCCAGAGCGACCCGGTCGATAACAATCAGGACGCCGCCGGCTGCCGCCATCACCGTCTCGGACGTCTCCAGGCCCAATGTCACCGCATTTACGGCGATCACTACGCTGATGAAGTTCACGAAGGCGGCCTTTTCGACAAAGGCGCGCACATTGTGACGCGTGGTCGCTAAGAAGCCTTTCGGCGCCTGCGCCGTGGAATCGAGTGTCATGCCTGTCTTATCGGCTTAGTGGATTGGACCTGGACGGGAATTAGTGCACGGACGCGCCGAATTCCAGCCTTGCATCTCGAAACCGGCCGGCCGGCGGGTAAAGAAAAGGCCCGCCGGAGCGAGCCTTGTTCGTTCAATCGTCGCGCTGGGTTCGCTCTTCGCGTTCGTGGCGCTCCTGAGCCTCGAGCGAGAGTGTTGCGATCGGACGCGCCTCCAGGCGGCGCAAAGAAATCGGTTCGCCGGTGTCTTCGCAATACCCGTATGTCCCGTCCGTGACCCGCTGGAGCGCCGCGTCGATCTTTGCGATCAGCTTGCGCTCCCTGTCGCGGGTCCGCAATTCCAGCGACCGGTCCGTTTCCATGCTTGCGCGGTCGGTCAGGTCGGGTTGAGCCAGGTTCTCTTCCTGCATGCTTTCAAGCGTGTCCGAGCTCTCCCGCAGGAGTTCACCACGCCAACGCAGCAGTCTTTGCCGAAAATACTCTTGCTGCAGCGGGTTCATGAACTCTTCGTCGTTGCTGGGGATGTAGTCGGGGGGAAGGAGATTGGCGGAAAAAGATGAGTTCTTGCTTTTGGCGGTACGGGAAGAACGGCCAGTCGACATAACATACTCCTACCTTCGCCGCGAACGGCGATAACGGTGCCCTCGCGCGGGACGTATAGGCGGTTAGGCGCTGAAACACAACGATAACTTTGCGAAAAAATCGCGTATCTGTATTACGATTTTGTCACAAGGAGGGTGGGGAGTTGCGCGCGCTAACGCTGGAGTTTTGCCAGTTCGACGCGTGCCCGCAGCTCGATTTCGTCCAAAATTGCGGCCAGTTTAGGATCTTCCGCCTGGACCTTGCGGTCCGACGCGGATTGGGCCAATTCCTCCAGCTTGTCGGCCGGAATAATGCCGAGCAGCAGGCCCGTGCGCACCCCGTCGAGAGCGTCCAGCATGTCCTCGCCCCAACTAAAGGCGCGTCGGTTTCCGCCACCGGTCAGGGCATCTCCGGCCGCATCGACCTCCTGCAGCGCCAAAAGCGACTCGGCCGCGCCGACCGACGCCGCCGCGGACGCCGCAACAGCCTCGCCGCCGTCCGCAGGCTCGGCATCGCCGAGCGAATTGCGGAAAGAGGCGCCTCCCGAACGGGTGGCCTTGCCTGCCTTGCGCACCGAGCCGGGCGATTTTGCCGATCCGGGCCCGTCGACCTTCATTCCGTGAACCCTCTGCACAATCCATCAACGGCGGTACACTATCCGGATTCCTGGATGTGCAAAAGCGGACATGATCCGGGCTGCAGATTTTGCCTGCGGACGCGCGCTCCCTCCGGCCTCCGCCAACAGCCGCCATAAGCCCAAAAGCGTAGCGTTTCCGCTGATTTCCTGGGGCCTCAACGATGGCACGGTATTCGCATTACCGGTCAGGGAGAGAGACTTTAGTAGAGATACGAGGCAGGAATGATCCGTTCCGCAACATCCCGTCTGATCGGCCGACTCTGGCTCAGCGCCGGTCTTGTTCTGGCCCTGATGCTCGCCGCGAACACAGCGTCGGCGCAGTCCAGGATCAAGGACATCGTCGATTTCGAAGGCGTTCGGGACAACATGCTGGTGGGCTATGGCCTGGTGGTCGGCCTCAACGGCACCGGCGACGGGCTGAACAACTCGATTTTCACGCGCGAAAGCCTGATCGGCATGCTCCAGCGGCTTGGCGTGAACGCCGATGACAACGCGCTGAACACCAACAACGTCGCCGCGGTCATGGTCACGGCGACCCTGCAACCCTTCGCCAGAAGCGGCACCCGCATCGATGTCGGCGTTGCGGCGATGGGGAACGCCAGCAGCCTGCTGGGCGGCACCTTGCTTGTAACGCCGCTGGTCGGCGCCGACGGCGAGGTTTACGCGGTCGCCCAAGGGACCCTGGCGGTCGGCGGGTTCGCGGCCCAAGGGGCCGCCGAGACCATCATCAAGGGCGTCCCGACCAGTGGACGCATCGCGAACGGGGCCATCGTGGAACGGGAAGTGCCGTTCAGTCTGGGCGACATGCGCCGCATGAACATCACCCTGCGGAACCCCGACTTCACCACGGCGCGCCGGGTCAGCCGCGCGATCAACGCCTTTGTCGGACTGGAAACGACACGCGTGCTGGATCCCGGCACCGTCGAAATGAACGTACCCGACACCTACGAGGGACAGATCGTCGAACTGATCACCGATATCGAGCAGTTGCGCGTCGAGCCGGACCAGATGGCCCGGGTCGTCATCGACGAGCAGTCGGGCGTCATCGTGATGGGCGAAAACGTCCGCATCAACGAAGTTGCTATCGCCCAGGGCAGCCTGACCATCCGGATTACCGAAACGCCTCAGGTCTCGCAGCCGCAGCCCTTCTCGAATACCGGGACGACGCAGGAAGTGCCGCGCACGGAGATTACCGTCGATGAAGGCGGCGACCGCCGCCTGGCCGTCCTCAATACCGGCGTCAGCCTTCAGGAAGTGGTGAACGGACTGAACGCCCTGGGGGTCGGCCCGCGCGACATGATCACCATTCTGCAAGCGATCAAGGCCGCTGGCGCGCTGCAAGCTGAAATCGAGTTCCTGTGATGACCGATCTTCTTCCCAATCAGGCGTTTGAACTCGCCACCTCCGGCATCCACCGGCCCGCCACGGCAAATCTGGACTCCGCCGCAGCCGTCCGGGACCCGGACGCCGCGGCAAAAGACTTCGAAGCCTTCTTCATCGCGCACATGCTGGATCAGATGTTCGCCGGCATTTCCACGGAAGGCATGTTCGGCGGCGGGCAAGCGGAGAAAACCTTCCGCGGCCTGCTGCACCAGGAATACGGCAAGGCGATCGCCGACAAAGGCGGACTGGGGATCGGCACGATTGTCAGCAGCGAAATCCTTCAGATGCAGGAACTTGCGAACCAATGACGACGGACGCGCAACAAACGGCCAATCCCTATCTTCAGCAGGACCAGGTGCCTGAGACCGCCCCTGATACGGCGCCGGACACAGCACCAGCCGCGACGCCGGCCGCCAGTTCGCGAACGGCGGCAATGATCGAATTGGTGGACCGCCTTATCGATGTGCTGATCCGTGAGAACGCGATGTTGTCGCGACCGAAATCCAGGGATCTCGGTCCCGTGGTTGCAGAAAAGCAAAATCTGTTCGCCGAGTACGAGGCGATGCTGAAACAGATCGGCAGCCTCTCCGGTTTGATGGCCGAAACCCCGCCCGACCAGAAGGCCGTGTTGATGACACGCGCCAAGGAGTTCGATGACCTCCTGCGGGAGAACGAGTTGAAACTGGATGCAATGGTGAAGACCAGCGAGCACATCATGAATGTGATGTCCAAGGTGGCCCGCAAGATGACCCAGCCCGTCCAGGGCTATGGCCGCCAGGGATCCATGGCTGATTCCCCCAAAACCATCGCACCCGTCGCGGTCAATCAGACCCTCTAATCACCGATTGCCTGCGCAATGCCGGAACTGGTCCGGCGATTGCAAGGAAGTCCCCCAGAGTGAATTCCGTACGGGACTTCTAGCATGAGCCTTTCCGCCGCATTGGACGCCGCCGTTTCCAGCCTGGGATCGATCAACCGGGCGGTAAACGTTGCCTCGCAGAACGTCGCGAACGCGACGAACGAGGACTATAACGCTCAGGAAGCGATCTTCACGGACATCACGAATGGCGGGGTCCGGATCGGCGAAATCGTACGCCGGGTGAATGACGGCCTGCGCGACGAACTGCTGTCGGAAATCAACACAGCGTCGGCAAACCGCGCCCGCAACGATGCCTACGAACTGATCGAGACCCTAACCGGAACGCTGAACGGCCTGACACCACTGACCGACCTGGTCGATGATTTCCGCAATGCCTGGCGCGCCTTTGAAGCCGCACCGGAAAGCGATGCCGCGCGCACGGATGTGGTGCTGCTAGGACAGTCCCTGACCACCGAAATCGAGCGTATCTCCCGGGGCCTCGACACGATCGAAAGCCAGATCCGGACAAATCTTGCCGACACGATCGACGACCTGAACGGAAATCTTGCCGAGATCAATCGCCTCAACTCGGCAATCATCCGCGAACGCGCGTCCTTCCGCCCGACCGCGGACCTCGAAAGTTTGCGCGATGCGGAGATCCTGGAAGTCGCCGAGATTTTCGATATCACCGTCCTCAACAACAGTGACGGGTCGGTATCGCTGTTCTCGACAACAGGTCTGGACTTGGTCGATGTCACGCCGTCAACCTTCACCTTCAATGAAGGCAGCTTCACGCTCACGAAGACCGGATCCTCTTCCAACGATTTGCTGCCCTTCGTCACCGATGGGCGGTTGCGGGCTGAGATCAACCTGCTTGCCCGGGATGGCGCGTCGATCCAAAGCACGGCGAACGGCGTCGGCACGATACAGAAGCTACGCAATCAGTTGGACGAACTGGCATTTTCCTTCGTGGATGTGTCGGCGGCCCAGGCGACCGGCAACGTCTTCGTGGATGAAACGACCGACATCACGACCTTCACCGGGGTCGATGCCGGCGATGTCATCACGATAAACGTCGGCGGCAGCGACCAGACGGTGACCGTTACCGCGAACATGACCGCCGCTCAGCTGGTCGCCGCCTTGGACGCGCTAACCAATGTTGATGCCCGGATCGACGGTAGTGGGCAGGTTCAGATTCTGTCGAACGCCGGCGACATCACCATCACCGACACGAACGGCGCCGCCGCGGGCTTGGGGATCGTCTCAAGCAGCCCGCAGACTTTCGCGCAAGGCATCGCCGCGAGCTTCGCGCGGGCCTACCAGTCGGAGATCACCACCGGCAGCGTCGCGCTGACCGCCACCACCGACTTGATCGCCACGACCGGACTAACCGACCCCTCAACCTTTACCGTTACGGCCGGCGGCGCGGGTGCGACGACGATCACCATCGGAACCGGTGCCGGCCAGGCGCAAACCGCCGCCGACCTGATCGCAGCACTCAACGATGTCGAAGGCATCCGGGCGGAGTTGAACGCAAACGGTTTCCTCGAAATCTCCAGCGTGTCCGGAAGTCTGGCCGTCACGGACGCCACCGCGACGCCGCTGGCGTCCCTTGGGTTCACGACGGTTGCCAACGTCGCCACGCTTGAAGGCACGCCGTTGAACGGCGAGGCCGCGCGGTTCTTCGAAGCCGAAACAGGGACAACGCCATTCGATGTCAGCCGGGTCAACCTCCGCGTCAACGACACCCTGATCGACAACAGCGAACAGGTGAAGCAACTGATCGGGAACCGGGTTGTCGACGCCCTCAACGGCGAATCCCGCAACATCACCGGCTCCGGTGTATCGATCCAAAGCGAAGACTATACCGGCCTTGCCGCCGGGATTCTGGTGGAAATCAGCCGCCAGGGAGAGATCGCAACACGGGAATTCACCCGCGCCGATACCCTGCGCGAAAGCCTGTTCCAGGCCTTGCGCGACGAAGTCGGCGTCAATGTGGACGAAGAACTGGCGCGGCTAACCGTGCTCCAGAATTCCTTTGCAGCAACAGCCCGCGTGCTTAGCATCGTCGACGATCTGTTCGGCACGCTGGAGACCATCGTTCAGTAACCGCCAACGATCGGCTGAACCAGAAGGGTAGGCGCCGTTGAAAGAATTGAAAGTTGGAGTGATCGGTCTCGGCGTCGGGGAAAGGCACGCCATGGCCTATCGGTCACTCCCCAATGTCACCGTCACCGCGGTCTGCGACATTGATCCCGTCAAACTGTCCGAAGTTGCGGACCGCCAGGAAGTGTCGGGCCGATACAGCGATTTTCGTGAGATGCTGGACCGCGAGGATCTGGACGCGGTGTCGATCTGTTCGTTCGACGACCAACATGCGGACCAGGCCGTTGCCGCCTTCGACGCCGGCCTCCATGTAATGGTCGAAAAGCCGGTGGCGCTCAACCGGGCGAACCTGGAGCGCATCATCCGCGCGCAACAGGACTCCGGCTGTCAGTTGTCCTCCAACCTCATCCTGCGGCAAAGTCCGCGCTTCATCCGTCTGCGCGACAGGGTTGCCGCCGGGGATTTCGGCGACCTTCACTATGTCGAAGGGGACTACCTTCATCAGATCCTGTGGAAGATCACGGAAGGATGGCGCGGAAAGATGGATTTCTACTGCGTCGCCTATGGCGGTGGCATCCATCTGATCGACCTGATGCGCTGGATTTGCGGCGAAGAGGTTACCCAGGTCACCGCGATGGCAGCGAAAAAGCTGACCCGCGGCACGGCATTCCCCTACCCCGATACGATGGCGTGCCTGTTACGGTTCGAGAGCGACCTGTTGGGTAAATCGACCACCAGTTTCGGCACCCAGCGTCCGATCATGCACACCCTGAACCTCTATGGGTCAAAGGCCAGTTTCGAGAACGCCGTCCCCGACGCCCTCCTCTTCAGCGGCGACCGGCAAGAGGACCTGACCCTTGTCGACGATCCTTATCCCGCGATCGAAAAGGGCGATCTGCTGCCAAAGTTCGTGGAGGCCATCCGGAACGGGACCGAGCCGCCGGTCACCGCGCGCGACGTATATCGGGTGATGGAAATCTGTTTCGCGTGCTGGGAATCGGTCCAACAAGGGCGGCAAATCGATGTCAGCTACACACTCTAAACCGCAGGACGCCGCCGGTATGAGCGAGCCTAAAACCCCTATTCCCTTTGGCAAACCGCAACTGGACCAAGACGCGTTCGACGGTGTCCAGGCCGTTCTAGAAAGCGGCATGCTGGTTCACGGCAAGGTCACCGAAGCCTTTGAAACCGCTTTCGCCAAACGGGTCGGCACGCAGCATGCCGTTGCGGTGTCGAGCTGCACGGCCGGCCTGCATTTGGCGCTTTTCGTGAACCAGATCGGTCCCGGCGACAAAGTGGCTGTACCGGCCATGACCCACGTAGCAACAGCCCATGCGGTCGAGCTGGTGGGCGCTCAGCCGGTCTTTATCGACATCGATCCGGCGACCGGCAACATGGACCCGGACAGACTGGCCGACGCGGCACGGCATTCCGGACCGCTGGCGGCCGTGATGCCTGTCCACTATCTGGGCCTGCCTTGCGAGATGGATGCGATCCATGAAGTCGCGCAAGAGCAGAACGCCTTCATTCTGGAAGACTGCGCCCTTGCCGTGGACGCCACCTACGCCGGCCGCAAGGCAGGCGGACTAGGTCTTGCGGGCGCCTTTTCCTTCTACCCGGTAAAACATATGACGTCTATCGAAGGCGGCATGGTCACCACGGACGACGAAACGCTTGCCACGGCGATCCGCAAGCGGCGGGCGTTCAGCTACAACAGAAGCCTGGGCGAACGGACGCGTCCCGGAATCTATGATGTCGACGCCCTGGGTTACAATTACCGAATGAGTGAAGTTGAAGCCGCCGTCGGTCTGTCCCAAATAGCGCGGCTGGACACCTTCCAGGAGGCGCGCGCGCGGAACGATGCGATCCTGCGACAAGGCCTTACCGGTCTGGAAGATCTGACTATTTTCCCGGATCGCGTGGGCAAGGCTGTATCCAGCCATTATTGCCTTAATATTGTTTTACCGCGCGACGGGTCGGTCAGCCGGGATTTCGTGGTGGACGACCTGAAGGCGAACGGGATCGGCACTTCGGTTCACTATCCTTCCGCCGTGCCGCTGTTCGCCTACTACAGGGAGAAGTACGGCTTCAAGACCGGCGACTTTCCCAACGCCGAGTGGCTTGGTCATCAAACGATCTCGCTACCGGTCGCCCCCCATGTTTCAGAGGAGGACGCGCACCGGATCGTCGTCTGTGTGCGCGCCGCGTACGAAAAGGCTAGAAAACAATGAGCCATATCCCTTACGAAAGCCTGAGCAGTAAATTGATCGGTCAGCGTATCATGCTGATCGGCGGCGCCGGATTTATCGGGCACAATCTTTCGCTTGAACTGGCCAGGCTCGGCGCGACGGTGATGATCGTCGATAACCTGATGGTCAACAGTCTGATCGAGAACGCTTTCATGTTGGATCAGGATCCGGTCCAGCGAACCGCCTACCGGAACTTTCTCCACGAACGGTTCTCGCTGCTCCGCGCGGCGCGGGTCGAGTTGCGCAACGCGGATGCGAGAATTCTGACCGACCTCGGCCGGTGCTTCGAGGAGTTCGAGCCCACCAAGGTGGTACACCTTTCCGCCATCGCAAGTGCGGTCGACGCGAAACAGGAACCGGGTCTTTGCTTCGACCTGCAGTTGATCACTCTCCGGAACACCTTGGAACTGGTGCGTGCCAAGGGTCAGCAGATCAACCAGGTCATGTTCATGTCCTCCAGCACGGTCTACGGCGACTTCGAAGGCGACAGCGTCGATGAACGCACCTTCCCGCGCCCCGAAGGCATCTACGCCAACGCCAAGTTCATGGGTGAACGGCTGGTCCGGACCTACCGCACCCAGTACGGATTGGGCACCACCGTGATACGGCCCTCCGCGCTTTATGGAGAGCGCTGCATCTCACGCCGCGTCAGTCAGATGTTCATCGAGAATGCGTTGACCGGCAAACCCCTTCTGCTGGAAGGCGGCGGAGATGGACGGCTCGACTTCACTTATATTAGAGACCTGGTGCAGGGTCAGGTGCGCGCGCTTGCGCTGCACGGCGGCCCCGTCGACTCCAATACGTTCAACATCACCTTCGGCAATGCGCGGACGATCGCAGATCTGGCCGCCGTGGTGAAGGAGATCGTCCCGGACGCGATTCTGGAAGACAGACCCCGCGCCGCGGACAAACCGGTTCGTGGCACATTGTCGATCGAGCGGGCGCGAGAGGTGCTGGGTTTCGAACCCGAATACACGCTGGAAGACGGCTATAAGCAATATTGCCAATGGTATGTCGACGCCTGGCACCGGGCAAAGCGTGAAACCAATCTCGCTTGATTGAATTTTGGTCCCTGCTGTGGTCTTCATGGGCCCGGGGGCGGTCGCGCCACATGAAAAAGCGGTTGAGGAGGTTTGATGCCTGAAAAGGCAGCGCATATCGTATTGGCCCGATTGGGGTCGGAACGCCTGCCGGGAAAGGCGCTGCTGCCGCTCGGCGGACGGCCGCTCCTGGCGCTGACGATCGAACGGCTTCGGCAGTGCGAACATGTGAGCAGAATCATCCTGGCAACCACAACAGCGTCAGAGGACGACAAGCTGGAGGCCTTCGCGCACGATGAAGGTATTGAAGTCTTCCGTGGCAGTGGGCGGGACGTTGCCGGGCGCTGTCTGACCTGCGCCTTGCAGAACCGCCTGGAGTGGTTCGTCCGGATTTGCGGCGACAGCCCGTTTATCGATCCGCGCGTGGTCGATCAGGTCTGTGAACTGTATTTGGAAGAGCGTCCGGATGTCGCCACGAACGTTCATCCCCGCACCTTCCCGGTCGGCTGCAGTGTGGAAGCCGTCGAGACCGCCGCCCTGCGGCGCCTGTGCGCAACCACCAAGGATTTGCGTTATCGCGAGCATGTAACAAGTTTCTTCTACGATCACGAGGACATGTTCAGCATCGAGAACGTCGCAGCGCCGGATAACCGTTTCCAAGGGGAAGCGATTGCTGTCGACACACATTCCGACTATGAACGCGCTCAGTGGGTCTACGATCATCTCTCGGACCCGGCGACCGCGCCGGTCGAGGAAGTCGTCAAGACATCCAATCGGTGGGGTGGGAAAGACATCAAAGAAGACTGAGTAGCGGTCGCTCGTTTTCTACCCTCCCACCCCTTTGCAATGAATGAGTTTTAATGATGAAAATCGATCCGATATCCCCGCCCCGTCCATTCACCGTGAAGGGTGTTACAATGGAGCATGCCGCTGATATTCAGCTTGCGGCGGACGAGTTGGTGACTTTCAAAACACCGAGCGGTGCAGAGTATGACGTGACCGCTAAGGATTGGGGATTTTACGCAACGCCCTCTACGAACGGCCGGCTGAGAGACTATGGGTTCAAGACAGCGGTTGCGCGGAGTGAAGCGACGGGACGACTCTATGTCCTGCTGGTTGAAAAGGACAAGATGCCCGCCTTTGATGCCTACTGCGTAGAGCAGCAGTTGGTGATCGACACCTGGCTGGACGAAGACGACGAGAGCGTCGCACCTTAATTCGGCCTCATTGAGACGACGTATCCGGCCCTCTGGCCAGGAAAGCCGGGTGCAGCGAAGCCCTAGTCTTTTGCTTTCATCGACGCCGGGCCGCTCGGATGCCAATGCCAGGTTTCGGCTTGCCCGACTTCCTCGAACCCGAGTTTTTCGTATAGACGCAGTGCCGGAAGATTGGCCGCCTGCGTGCCGACGCGCATCTCCACGCAAGTCCCGCTGTAACGTTCCAGGGCCGCGCCGATCAGCGCGCTAGCGGCCCCCTTCCCATGAAACGCCGGTGAAACGGCAATCAGATCGATGATCGCCGTGGTGCCCCGCAAGTTGACGGCATTAAAGCCGGCAACGCTCCCCGCGCGTACCGCCAAGAAGACGCTGTCCGCCCGGCCGCGTATGCTGTTCTCGATCCATGCGGCCTTCAAATCGCTGGCAACGCGATCGTCGATCCGCGGGTCCGCATGAAACCGGTCGGATCTTAGGGCCAAGGCAGCGATGGCCCGGCAGGCCTCGACGTCCGTTTCACCAGCCTGCTCGATGCGCCAGGTCGATCGAACCGGCGGTGCGTCTTCCAGAGATCTGGCATAGGTGACCAACTGTTCGATCTTGCGGAACCCAGCCGCCTTCAAGGGCTCGCCTTCTCCCACAGCGGTCCGGCAGACGACCAATCGGCAGCCTGCGTCCAAAGCCCAGGCTACTGCTTCCTCGGCTCCGGTCGGATCGCTCAAGGCGAAAACGGGACCACCGAGAAAGGACGCCTCGAAAGGGCGGACATCGAGGTAGGCAGGTGGCGAACAGGCCATCGGCCTAGCCGCCCGACGCCAGGGTCAGAAAGGCACGCAGTGTGTATTTGCCGCTGGGTTCAACCAGCCTCTCCAAAAGGGCGACTCGGAAACCGGCCTTGACCGCCAGCATTGCAAGCGAAGCCGCGGAATAAGCGTCATAGTGCTCTATAAAGAACTCTTCCCGGTCTGGACTGTCGGCAAGCGCTGCTTCACCGTCGGGCAGTTCGACGTAACACAGGCCGTCCGCCGCCAGGCAGTCCTTCGCTCGGCGCAACATCGCGACCGGGTCCGTTACATGTTCGAGGACTTTGTTGAAGGTGACCAGATCGAACGGGCGATCGAATGAGACATCCATGAAATCGCCGGCCAGCGCCTCTACACCCGCCGCCTGCCGCGCGTGATCGGCGCCCCGCGCATCCGGATCCAAGGCCAGGCAAGACCACCCCAGCATCCGCATGACGGCCGGAAAGACGGCAAGGCCGGACCCGACATCCAGCAGACGCCCGGGCTCGCTCTTGCCGGTAAGACGATGCCAGACCGCATCGACGCGGTCCGCCCTCGCCCGGTTATCCGACGTGCCGTCCGGCAAGGCCATGATTTTACGAAAGGTCGCGGCCATTCGGTCGCCGCCGTAGGTCCGGTCCCAATAGGCCGCGGAATAGATCCCGCCCAGATCCATTGCGTGAGCGTTCACGACGTGCCCGCACTCACCGCATTGCCAGAGGGCACGGCGATAAGGGGTGAACCCGAAGTCGGTCTCGCCGGTCGGCGGCGCGTCATAGTCGGCGCACAGGCCCCACGCGTCGGCGCCGCAGAAACGACAGGCCGCTCCTGGAGCCGGGGCGCTCACAACTCGGCTGTGTAACGCTCGAAACGCTTCTTGCAGAGGTCCTTCAGGACCGCCGGCATGAAGCCGTAAAACCGTCCGCTGCGGTTCTGCGGACGGCTGATGAACTGCCCGAAGGTTTGCAGCATATGCAGACCGTTGATCACGAGTTGCACGCAGACCTCGGTGTTGGCGGCGCGGAACTCGTGCATTTCCATGTCGGGTTCTATCGGGATTGCCGCGCTCAGCACCACGCCGCCCCGCTCGGTGTTCGATTCCACCCGGTGCAGCGTGGACACCAGACCGTCGAAATCCTTGTGGTAAATCGCCCAAAGATGGGTATCGATCCCGAAATAGTCCTCCGGATTGGCGCCGTGCAGATTGACGATCCTGTCCGGGCGGATTTCGATCAGGTTTCTATCCAGCTTGCCGGTTCCGTACGCGACGATCGCGTCCGGCGAGAACTCCTGAATTTTCTGAATGCAATCCGGGTCGTTCACATCGTGATAAGTATGCGTCGGCGCGAACTCGCCGAGCGGCGGATCCTGACCGTCGAACCAGAGCTTCTTCTCGTACTCGTCGCTCTCGTCTTCGAAATCGTGATGCGTGTCGAATTCCGCGGAGATCGGCCTGCGTTCTTCAAACACCATGACGCTGGTCACGCGCTTCGCGATCTCCCGAACGAAGTAGACATGATGCAGCGTTTGAGTCGTCAGAATGGCGACTCTCATGTCGGTTGGCATGTCCGCCATGGCCAGTCCTCGATTAGAAAGTCAGGTATCTTCCAGATATTGCCGTCCAGTGTCCAGATTGAAGGATTCCTGAAGCGCTCGCAAACTTCCCAGAACCAACTCACCGGCATGTCCTGAAACGCGCAGAAGGCCTCGATATCCGACAAGGGCGCGTCCCATCCCTGCCGGCGCAGCAAGGCAATCGCCTCTTCGCGGCTTGTCCGGCCGCTGCGGATCTGAACAGACAGGTTATCGAAGCTTCGCGTCATGCCGAATTTGTACCACTTGAGGAAGTGGTGCAGGGACACGAAGCGGCAATCGATGTCCGCAAAATCCCAGGTCCCCGTTTTCAAATCCGCAGTGGAATGGCGGAAGCCATGCTCGGCAGCGATCCGGGTATTCTCAAAACTGTCCCATTTGAAGAACGATCCCAGAAAAATGGACTCCACCTTGAAATCCGGCGCGCTCGGAATCCGGTAGGCCGCAAGTTCCTGGTGTGTCAGTCCCTCCGCGCCTACCCAGTCCTCGGCGTTGGTCGATTGGAGACAACCATGTTTGGCGAGCCAATCCGCGTCCAGGTGCGTCGCCATCCGTTCCTGCGCGGTGCCGCCATATTCGAGTTGGGCGTTCTCCCCCCAGACGATCAAGGGAATGCGCAGTTGTATGGCAAGGCGGATCGGGATGGCGAAGAGCGCCATGTGCATCGGCAAACCGGTCGCCCCCACCCGTTCGAAAGCCGCTTTCATAAAGCGCTTCTCGACATCCGGATCGATGGTGTAGTCGATATGATCGACCCGCAGATTGGCGATCATGGAGTCGAGGTTCGCTTGCCCGATTTCGGTGCGCGCCGGTGTCCGCCATGTCACGGCCAGCACGTTCAACCCGAACTCCTTCGCCCGGACGATCTGATACCAGCTGTCCTTTCCGCCGCTCACCGGGACGATGCAGTCATAACCGCTACTGCGGTTCTTGGCGTCCTCGACCAGATCTTCGAAAGCCCCGCGGCGGGCTGCCCAGTCGATCCGCTCCTCCTTGTCCCGATGGCCGAGACAGGCCGAGCACACGCCGTCATCGCCGATCGTGATACCCGGCCTGGTATCCGGCAGAATGCAGATCTTGCAGTAGCGCATCAGTGGCCGCCCCCCTTCGTCACGCCGCTGACTCCAGAAACATCTTGGCGGAAATCAACGAGAACAGAAACTTGCTTTCACTGTTTGCCGTGACTTTGTCTTTTAGAAGGGCGTCGACCTTGTCCCGGCGGACCACATCGTAAAGCGGCGAAGCATCGAGCATATAGGCCCTGGTGTCCGGATCGTCCAGATCGAGCAAGTCGGCGATCGGCGCGTTGATCCCCTGCTTGCGCGGATTGGCCATGATGGAGGGCGACGCCACCGGCCCGCCAATCCGGCGTAGGATCGCCTTCGGCAAGCCGCCGCCGACAAGGTGTTCCGTCGGTACGCTGAACAGAAACTCCGCCAGTCCGCCATCCAAATAGACCGCCCGGTTCTCCACCGAATAGGCCATGGAAGCGAGATCGTCTTCGTGCAGCATCACTGGGACGGTCTCCACCATCAATTCGTTCAGCATTCGGTTGCGCAGCAGATCCCCGCAATAGAAATGTTCCGCATGCGATTCGTCGAACGGCTCGGACAGAAAACCCGCGAAACGCTCCGCGCCGAGAAAGATATGCCGCCTGGATGACGGCCGATCCACGAAGGCCCGCGGATCTTGGAGAAACGGGTTTCGGACGAACCGGCCGTAGGACCCCTGCCATTCCCGGATCAAATCCTCGAAATCCGGCCGTGCCTGCTGCGTCGCCAGCCAGAACAGGTAGTGATCGTAGTATCCGGTGAACAGTTCATCCGCGCCGGTGCCGCCCAGCGATACCTTGTAGCCCGCATCGTGGATCGCTTCCGAGACGAGCGCATGAAGGTAGTACGAGATGGTCATCAACGGCCCGTCGAAATAGGCAACCAGTCTCTGCATACGCTCCAGAAAGCCCGTCTTGGGTATTGTGACCGGGGTGTGCGGGCATTGAAAGAAATCGACCGCATCTTTGATCGCAGCGGTCTCGTCATAGCGCGGATCCTCTTCCAAAACCGAGAAGGCGGCGACCCGCCGTCCCAACAGATTTTGCGCGATCCCCAGGATGACGTTGGAATCGATCCCGCCGCTGAGCCGCACGGCGACCGGCACATCGGCGCGCAATCTATAGTCCACCGCGCGCACGACATGCTCGCGCGCACCCTCGACCGCGTCATCCAGGCTCATCGCTACCGGCGCGTGCCGCAATTCCCAATAGCGCCTAGGCTCGGAAACGCCGTCACCAGCAATGCGGATGAAGTAGCCGGGCGGACATTCCTCAATCTCGTCGTAGAAGGTCTGCCGCCGGAAATACAAGGACTTGTAGCCGTTCACCAGATAACGGCGAAGCTGTTGAAGATTGGGGGTGGGCTTCCGGCCGGTGAGCGCCCGCAGCGCCTTTACTTCCGAGGCGAAGAAAAACCCGTCCGGCGTCCGCCAAGTATAGAGCGGCTTCTCGCCAAAGCGGTCGCGGCTGAGGATCAGCATGCCTTCCGCTTCATCGTAAAGCGCCAGGGCCCACATGCCTTCGAACCGCCGGAAAGCGCCCACGCCCCATTGCCGGTAAGCTTCGAGCACGACCTCCGTGTCGCCCGTGGTCGTAAAGCGCGCGCCAAGATCCGTTAACGTCCGCCGCAGTTCCGGATAGTTGTAAATCTCTCCGTTATAGATGAGCACCAGTCCGTCCTTGCGGAAGGGCTGATCGGACCGCGGGTCAAGATCGACGATCGAGAGGCGGGTGTGAAGAAAACACAGTTGGGCGGAGCCCACCGCCCCGGCAAACCGGCCTGAACCGTCCGGCCCGCGCGCCTGCATCACGGCCAAGGTATCCGCCAGTCTGTCCGGCGAAACCGGCCCTGGCGTCACCGCTCCTGCAATGCCGCACATCTACGCTATCCTGTTGTGGGGAACCAATTCGGCTTCAGCACCGGATGCCCATGATCTCTTCACGGCATTGCCGCTCAAGCCGCCGCCATTTCGCGAAGGTCGCCGGCAAGGGCCATACTGTCCTGACGCATTTCCGCAAGCAGCGCCATCAAGGTGGTGCGGAAGAAAGAGAAAAACTCCGCCCGCGCCTCCTGCGGCAAACGTCTGTATGTCCTGTACAGGAAGGTGTAACAGACCATCATCGTGCCGATATGCATCTTCTGAACGCAGATGTCCGCGTCCGCCGCCGTCGGATTGTCCAAAAGCGTCTTCAGGTCGTCGAACAGGCGTCGAAGATCGACATTCTCCGGATCGATACCACCCAACACCGCCTCGATCGACATGTAGAAGAGGTCGAGTGCGTCGCGCAGCACTTCCAGGCGCTCGACCGGGGCCAGATCCTCTTTTTCGGCCGCGTCCAGTTCTCCAGTGAACCGTTCCATGTCCCGCGCTTTCAGCGAAACGTCGGCCGTGATCGCCGCCGACTCCGGTAAGCATGGCAGGGTTCCTGGAATGCGTATCCCATCGCTGAGGTTCCAAACATTGACCTGCTTGTACCGCGCAATGAGCCCGGCAAAATGGACGCTTGCAAAGAGAAAACTCTGGCTCGTCAGGACGGTCCCGCCGAAATTTCCAGGGGCCTCGATGGTGTAGTTCGTCGCCGCCAGATGCAGAGGATGCGTTTTCAGGAATTCCTCATCGGCCATATAGACAGAATGCCGGCTGTGATGCTGACCCTTTTCCCGCGCGCCGAGATCGACCCCAACCAGATAGAGGTTCCGGAACCCCATTCCCAAAGCGATCCGCGCCGCCGTATTCGCCACCGTAGGGGCGGCATAGTAGATCTCGCCATAGCGCTGTCCAAACAGTTTGGACGAACAAACGCTGTCCCTGAAGAACTGTATTCTCTTGTTAAAACAAGCAGTTAGTGCAGGTCGAACCGTATTGCTCGAGATCAGCGTGATGCCGGACAGATCGTGTTTCTGGGAAAGTCCCTGAATGATCTCAACGGGTCCTGGCGTGTTCTCGATCTCGACATGAAAGTCAGGCCGAATGCCGTAACCCAGCAAAGCGCCAAGGCCGGTGCCGCAGCTGATCACCACCGCCGTATCGCGGTTCTCACGCACAAACTCAATCGATTGGTCGACAGACGGACCGGATCCACAGATGATGACCGGAGTTTTTTTATCTGCCCTGGGCTTGTCGGCGAACACCAGCGACGGTTGGGCCGTGACATTGCCGACATAGTTCCGGATCATGGTCTGCTCGTCTTCGAAGAAGCCGGGGTTTGCAGACAGTACCGGCAGCCGCGCCAGGAAGCGCTTCTTGCTTTCGTCCAACACAAACGACGCGTAATGATCGAAGATGTACGATCCGTCGATCAGTCCGAAAGAGTCCTGCCGCATCATGTAAAAGACGAAGTTGGCAATCACTTCCGGGACGTTGTCGATGATGATGTTCATGGATCCACGCCGCTTGTTCAGCAGTTCGAACAAGGATCCAAAGTCAACAAGATGCATGGCATGAAAGAGAAACTCGTCGAACTGCTCGACAATGATCACCGAACGCACGTCGAGCCGGTTGATCAAATCTTCCAAATGCAGGCCCAGTCCCAGGCCGAAGATGATCAGATAGCCGCCGTCCTGGTCGACCACCGTGTCGGCTCCGGCGAGCCCCTTTTCATCCAGATAGGCGACGCCCGTACGCACCATGCGTTCGGCTATCCGATCCCCGTGGTCCGGGGGCTTTGGCCAGCCCTGCAAGATCCGTTGCGACTTTTCCGAAAGAAACCGTTCCACCTGCGCCTCGGAATGCGCCTTCGCATCGGTTCCGTAGAGCAAGGTATGTCCGAGATCGAGATCCAGGTCCGCCGTGTCAGTCGATCCAACAAGGCGGGTATAAGCCGTGAAGGCGCCGTCGAACCTTGGCGCCAGATGCGGTTGATATGTCCGCAGCGCTTCCAAGTTGCTCTGATAGAGGTCGTCTGTCATGCCGTGTCGGTCCTCGTATCCTTAGCCGCGCGCGATCAGCCGTTCAGGCCTTATTGTCCGCCGGGGCGCTCGACGCCAATTCCCGCATTGCCGTAAAAAAGGCCTTTGCGGCAGCGGCAACCCTGTCCGACCGGACCGCTGCATCCATCTGTGCTTGAACAGTCTTCGCACAGGCGTTGTAGGCATCCGCGTTACCGGCGAGGTCCGATGCTGCCTGCATCAGATCCGGTATCGTATCGTACACCAGTTCTCCAAGCCCCAAGCCCGAGAAAACGGCCGTCACCGTCTGGTTTTTCAACGGTCCTTTCGCGGTCGCCAGGACTGGGCACGCTCTGCTCAGCAACTCCCAGGCGAGCGTCGCATCCTGATCCGGCCCCAGTTCCAGAACCAGATCGACCGAATCCGCAAAGCCATCCACCGCAAGCACCGGATTGTCCGTCAAAGGACTGTAATCCAACCGGTCGAGAAAGCCGTGCTCTTGGATTCGTGGCTCCAGATCGTCGGCGCCGGGCACACCGCCAAGAGCGTTGGGTTCGACAACGATCCGTATCCTGTCATGCGCATCGCAAAGCTTTGCCAGGGCCTTGAGAACCGCATCGGTGTATTTCCGCGACGCCGCACACAGGCCGATGCGGAACGGGGCGCCAAGGGGAATTTGACGGGCCGGCGCAACGATGGTGTCGGGCGACGGGGAGAAGCAGGGTGCGTCCCGCATGTCCGCACAGCCTTTGGCGCTTACGGCGCCAGCCGTGATAAACCCGTCATACAGACTGGACTGGTCGTCGCTTTCACCGAACCAACTGACGACATACGGCGCCGGCCTGGCGGCAACCACACCCGGGCGGCCGTCGGCACCAAGGCCGTCCAAGTCCAAAAGAAGATCCAAGCAATCGTTCCGAACAATGCGCGCTGCGGTCTTATCGTCGATACCCCGAATATCGGTCCAGTTGGCCACGGCGCCGCGCACGCGCCGCGCCAGCGTGTCGTCCACCGGGTTATTGCTGTAGACGTGCACCTCGACGGTATCTTTGGGCGCATGGGCCAAAATCGGCCAAATCATCTCCACCCCTTGGCCGCTGCGAAGGCGGCCGGACAGGACGCCGACCCTGCAAATGGAGGAGTCGCCTGGCAAAAGGTCTTCGGGGTCGACCGCGAAGCTGACCTCCCAGAGGCGTTCGGCCTGCTTGATTTCCTCAACGTCCGGATCGGGCTGCAGCGCCAGATCGCGGATCATGGCCGAGCGCACCGCAGGGTCCGCCGAGAGATCTTCCAGGGCGTTGACGTGGCATGCCTGCCCTTCCTCAAACCGACCGATCCGCGTGAGGATCGTGCCGACAATAGACATATCCGAGGCATCCGCCTTGCCGATCGAAGACAGGGCCTGACTGGCCAAAAGGGCGTCGAAGGGTTTCCCCAGACGCAGAAGACTATCCCGGGCGCCCCGCCATCCGGCAGCATTCGCGGAACCTGCTTCGATCCCTTGGCGGTACTTTTCCAAGGCATCGGAAAAGCGGCCCTGATCGAACAGCACGCGCGCTTCATCAACGGCGTTGCGGCGATCCATGCCGAGCATCGCCTCCTCGAAGGTGCCTAGCCACTTCGGGATCAACGCTTGCAGCGCCGCGCGCCCCGGTAGGGAAACGGACAGCTTGCCGAAAAACAGGGCGTCGTTGAGACGGCCCAGCTTGGCGCTGACGATTGCCAGCGCCTCTGCATGCTCCATCACCGCGGGCTTTGCATCGTGCGCGATCCGAAACAGCTCTTCCGCACGGAGCAGCTCGTTCATCTGGATCGCCGCCAGCCCTAAAACATGCACCGCCTCGGCCTCACCCGGCGCAATGGCCAAGGCCTCGCCCGTGGCGTCAACGGCGGCTTCCGGCTCTTCGGCCTCTAAAGAGTCGAGCGCCTGTTTCAAAAGGGTTTCTACCCTCTCGCGGTCGGCTGACATACACGGACGCCTTTCAATGATCGCGGCGATGGGAATGGAAAGTCAAGCAATGGTCGGTGATACGACGATTCTGACAGGCAAGGGGAGCCCTATGGATCATCGGAAATTCGCACGGGATTCCGCGCCGGACCGGGACACGCGCCCGGCGGGCGCGCGCCCCGTCACCGACGGATTAGTTCAGAAGCTGAAGGATCGCCTGCTGCTGCTGGCCGGAGATCGACAGCGCCTGGATACCCAACTGCTGCCTGGTCTGCAGAGCCACAAGGTTGGCACCTTCCTCGTTCAGATCCGCAAGCGTCAGCTTGTCGGAACCGACCGAAAGTTCGTTCACATATTCGGTCGTGAAGTCCAGACGGGTTTGCAGGATGGCGACGTTTGAACCGATCGACTGCGCCAGACCGCGCAACCTGCCGATACCGGCATCCAGGTTGGCGACAGCCGTTGTCGCAAAACCCACGTTCGTATTGTCCAAACCGAACGAGGTAAACGACCCCGCCGAAATCCCGAAGTTCGAGATATCGAAAGAAGAGTTCAGGGTGAAGAAGGCCGCCACGGAGAAGATACCAAGATCCGTGTCCGCAACCGTCGTATTCAGGTTGAGGCCCTGAACCTGCAAGCGCGACGAGGTCCTGACACCGAACGCGACATCCAATGTGGAGTTGGAAGAGGTCAGAAGGTTCAAGCCCTGGTAGGACGTATCCTCCACCAGCTCGAAGATCTGCTTGCCGACTTCGATGAACTGACTGGTCGCCGCCTGCCGCTCCTGGGTTGACTGGGAACGGGCGGCTTCGATGATACCTTTGAGCTGGTTGAGCAGATCGTCGATCGCCTCGATGGCGTCCAGCGCGGTGTTCAATGCACTGATGCCCTGGTCGATATCGTCACGGCGAAGCTGGAAGTCGTTAGCACGGTCCGACAACGTTCGCGCCCGGAAGAAGTTGACCGCGTCGTCCACCACTTCGTTGATGGCCCGGCCGGTCGACAACCGTGTCTGCGTCCGCTCGCTGAGAACCTGCGTCCGCTGCAGGGAAAGCAGCGACGCCCGCTGGGCGGCTGTAAGCGCGATATCGCTTGTCATGATCTCTCTACCTTTCTGGCTGACGGATTCTCCGCCGCTCCTTCTCTCTCATCGTTCTGTTGAGACGGAGCCGAACGCTTGCAACGGTTACCCGCACTTCGCCCGGCATGCTCTTGCCGAACGATTTCAAGTTCCGTGCCAGAAATTTTTAAGAGATTGGAATCGCTAACTTTTGAAAAACCAGCGATTGCCGATAGAGAGGAAAATCAAGGATGGACCGGGCAAAGAAATGGGGCCCCGCAAAGGGGGCCCCAGGAGAGATGCGTCCGATCGAGAGAGAGATTGAGAGACCGAACGAACTCTAAAGTCGTTACCGACCTTAGTTCAGAAGCGCCAGAATGGCCTGCTGCTGCTGACCGGAAATAGCCAGCGACTGGATACCCAGCTGCTGTCTGGTCTGCAGGGCCACCAAGTTGGCGCCTTCTTCGTTCAAGTCCGCCAATGTCAACGAATCGGCGCCCGTGTTCAGTGTGTTCACATACTGATCGGTGAAGTCCAACCGGGTTTGCAGGATGGCGACGTTACCACCCAGTGTCGCCCCCGCGGCACGAAGCCGTGAGACACCGGACTGAATGGCGTTGACCGCGGTCGTTGCAAACGAAACGTTGGAGTTGTCCGCCCCGAAGGAGGTGAACGACCCCCCGGAGACCCCGAAGTTCGAGACGTTGAACGAGGAGTTTGCCGTAAAGAACGCAACAACCGAGAAAACACCCAAAGAGGTGTTGGCGACGGTGGTGTTCAGATCGAAACCCGTGACCTGCAGACGGGAAGATGTCCGCACGCCGAACGCGACGTCCAGCGTCGAGTTGGTCGAGGACAGAAGGTTCAAACCGGCAAAGGAAGCATCTTCGACAAGCTCGAAGATCTGTTTGCCAACTTCGATAAACTGGGTCGTCGCAGAGATACGTTCCGCAGTGGACTGGGAACGCGCCGCTTCGACGATACCTTGAAGCTGGCTGAGCAAGTTATCCACCGATTCAATGGCTGTCAGCGCGGTATTCAGCGAGCTGATCCCTTGATCGATTTCATCCCGGCGAAGCGCGAAGTCTTCTCCACGGTCCGTCAGGGCCTGAGCCCGGAAGAAACGAACCGCGTCATCCACCACGCTGTTGACCTCACGGCCCGTGGTCAAACGGGTCTGAGTTCGATCGCTAAGAGTCTGAGTTTGCTGAAGGGAGAGCAGCGACGAGCGTTGCGCCGCTGTAAGAGCGATATCAGTCATACTATGATCCTTTCTGGACTACATGTTCCCCGAACTTCTGTTCAGGCACTTCTTCTGAAGCCTTTCTAGGAAGTCAGAAGCCTTTTTCTAAGTCAAGACAAAATTGCCTATCTCACCCCGAGCACTAAAAAACATTATTTATCAGATGCTTGCGAAGAGCCTGCAGAATCTGACCGGGTGCTTGGGAATCATTTTCCTATCTGGAGCAGCCATATTGCCGGAACTGCGCGCGCATCGGGCGGCGGGTGGCACGGCCATCGCGGCGGAAACCGGTGCTTCTTGGCACATCCTTTGCTTTTACACGATGAAGTTCTCCGTCCGGCATCCGGCACGGGGCCAAACGCAGCGGAAAGACTAGGTTTCATGGTATCGCGTATCAGCACGTTCGGCGCCCTTCAGGCAGACCTCGCCCTCATTCAACGGCAAAACCAGCAGTTCGACCTGCTGAATTTCCGCGTGGCGACCGGACGTAAATTCCAGGAGCTGAAAAACTTCGGTACTCAGGCGCCGAGAATACTGGACCTGGAATCCGAGATCCGCACCCGGCAAGGCTATGTCGACGCCATCGGTCTGGCTGAATTGAACCTGCGCTCTTACGACGCCACCCTGGCGCGGCTCGTCGAGGTTGTCGACGACGTACTGCAGGCGACCGAACCGCTCTCGACCCAGGACGCCAACTTCACGACCAACACGGACGTGCTGGCGACCAACCTGTTGATCGAGGTCGAAGCCAACCTGAATCTGGAGATCGGGGACCGTTTTCTGTACGCGGGGACGCGCTTCGACACGGATCCGGTGATCGATCTGCGCACCCTGCCGATTTACACGGCCAACGATATCGGCGTCGCCAATGCAATCGAGACGGCCGACAACATCCCGACTTTCATTGTCGACAACGGCGGCGCGAACACGGCGGTTTCATACCACACGCAAGGCCCCAACACGCAAGATCCGCGCTCGTTCGATCAAGTTGCCGTCACAATTGCCGACGATGCGCTGCTGACCTATGGCATTACCGCGACCGAACCGGCCTTCCAAAACCTGATTGAGTCCCTGGTGCGGCTGCGTTCCTCCACTCAGGCCGGCCTGACCGAGGCACAGCGCGAGACCTTCCTGGCAGAAGCCTCCAACGCGGCGCAAAGCGCCCGCGATGAGTTACGTCAGTTGCAATCTCGCAACGGCCTGGCCCTGAACAGGCTTATCGATCAGAAAGAAACCCACGAGAGCTTCATCAATATCAGCCAAGTCGCGCTCGACGACATAACGCTTGCGGACGATGCGACAGCAGCAGCCGAAATCTCGACGCTAAGCGCACAAATACAAGCATCTTTCACCACCATCGCGACACGGCGTCAGTTGTCTTTGGTGAATTTCCTGTAGGCCGCGGCGCAACGGATTGAGACATCGCGAAGCAACAGTCTATGGGCGTATTAACGCGAAATTTACCAATGCAGTCGATAGTATGGTATAAAAGCTGGATTATGCATGAGAATCAGCCCTTTAATAGGATTTTCGGAAAGCCTTTGTGCAGCCGCCCGGGCAAACGGTCCGGACGCTGTAAAGATCGTATGCTACGCTGGTGCCGCCGATGAGTAATCCTTACGCCTCGCAACAACGCTCGCAACTGGCGAACGCGGCCCCACAGTCGGCCGAGGGCTGGGCGCTTGTGGAGACGGCCCGTCGGCTTGAATCCGCGAAGCAAAATCCGCAAGACCTGGAAGCGATCCTCGCCGCTGTGCGCACAAACTGGCGGATCTGGACCATCATTCAGTCATCCCTGGTGGACCCCGATTGCCCCCTGCCGCGTGAAATCAGGGAAAACCTGTTGAACCTCAGCCGGTTCATCGACCGCCGCTCCGCCGAACTGATCGCCTCGCCGAAAGACGTTCACAAGTTGGACGTTCTGATCAATATCGACCGGCAGATCGGCGCCGGCTTGCTGGGCAACCCGTCGGAGGATGAGGCGGCCGGACAACCCGCCGCAGCCCCTGCGACCGAGGGCACGTCAGCCCCACAGTCCGCGGCGACGCTGGTTTCCGCCCAGGAAAACACGGCTGAAAAACCCACCGAGCCGACGCCTCCCAGCAGTGGCGTCGAACGCAGCGCGACGACCACCACCACGACCGAGGCCTGAAGCCCCCGGATCTGAAAGGGCCGCGCGATGGCCGACGGCCCGACGCTTATCCTTCTGATGAAAGCCATGGAAGCGGATTTCTTTTCCGACTTCCTGCGCCGGCTGGCACCGGGCCTCACCCTGGTACGTGCCGAGTCCGTCGAGGATTTGGAGCGTCTGGTGCCGACCCGGAGGTCCGATGTGCGGATCATGGCCTTCAGCACGAACGTCATTGTCCCGCCGGAAATCCTGCGCCGCATCGCTTACAACGCGATCAACTTTCATCCCGGTCCGCCGGAATATCCGGGATACCGGCCGACCGGGTTCGCCCTATACAAAGGGGCGAGGCGCTACGGCGTTACGGCGCACTATATGACCGACCGGGTCGACGAAGGCCCCATCGTCGGCGCCGAACGGTTCGCCGTGCCCGCGGATGCCTGGCTGATCGATGTCGTCAAGGAGGCGTATCAGCGGTTGGCGCGCCTGGCGCTCGGTCTGCTGCCGCAAATCATTCAGGTTTCCAAGCCGGTAGCCGCCCTGCCGGAACGTTGGGGCCAGAAAAAGACCACACGGGCGGAGTACGAAGCAATGCGCCGCGTTCCGCCCGATATGGAAGAGGCGGAACTGCGCCTGCGCTTTCGCTGCTTCGATGGAATCTATTCGGATCTGGAGGAGCGCCCGGAGCCGCGGACCGAGGGAGGCTACCCGGCCTCCATGCCGACGGCCTGTAAACGCTCGGTTTCGTGATCGATGAGATCCTGGGTTTTGCGCAGCGCATCGTAATAGCGCTCCGCGGCAATCAGACTGCGGACATCGCCCAAAATATCGCCGGCGCTCGGGGCCGCCTGCATGTAATCCTTCTCCAACTGCCGGTAGAGGTCGAGATATTGCGGACGGTCGGTGTCGAAGAGATAGGCGCATTGTAGCGCGTAGTAGATCCGCCGTGCCGGGGTGACCGCATCCTGTTCCGACATCACCTCCTTGCGGCGCAGAATATCCACACGGTTGTGCAGAATGATCGTTGTCGCTTCGCCGCCGTTCTCGATGACGGCGCCGTTGATGATGATCTTTTCCTTGGACGGCAGTTTGATGCGGAGTGGCATGGCGGTTCGTTCCTTCTGAAACTCGATTATGTCACGGTGTCGGCGCCGTTTCCAACGGCGCGCCGGATGCAGGCGTCTCAAAAAAAGAAACCTGCATGCCCAGACGTAGGGGCTATGCAGGTTTCTTGCCACTCTCGCGACCGATGATCGCGCGGATGGAGGGCTACCGGGTGATAATTTCCGGCCCCATCAGGGCGTGCGGCAGGAACGTGGATATCCACGGCACATAGGTCACCAGGATCAGGAAGATGAACATGATCCCGACAAAGGGGAGTGCCGCCTGGACAACGCGCATCACCGACATTTTGGCGACCCCCGCCGTCACGAACAGATTCAACCCGACCGGCGGCGTAATCATGCCGATTTCCATATTCACAACCATGATGATGCCGAGATGGATGGGATCGATCCCGAGTTCGATGGCGATCGGAAAAACCAGCGGGGCGACGATCACTAGCAGGCCCGAGGGCTCCATGAACTGGCCGCCGATCAACAGGATGACGTTTACGATCACCAGAAACAGCACCGGACCGAAGCCGGCGCCCAGCATCGCTTCGGTGATCAGCTGCGGGATACGTTCCTCGGTCAGGACATGCTTCAGGATCAGCGCGTTGGCGATGATGAACATCAGCATGATGGTCAGCTTGCCCGCCTCGAACAGCGCCTTCTTCGTATCCGGGTGCCACAGCACCGAGACGACCCGCAGCGGAAACGCGTAGTCACGATGCCCTTCCTCGCTGAAGGGCCCCATGTCGCGATAGACGAAGTTGGCGATCAAGAAGGCATAAACCGCGGAAACGGCAGCCGCTTCCGTCGGCGTGAAAATGCCGCCGTAAATGCCGCCCAGAATGATCACGATCAGCATCAAACCCCACAGGGCGCCGCGTGCGGAAGCCAGGATCTCTCTGATCCCCGCCCACGGCTGCGCCGGCAGCTGCTTGATGCGCGCGACGATGTAAATCCCGATCATTAGCATCAGTCCGGCCAGCAGACCGGGAATGACACCGGCAAGGAACATACGCCCGACCGAGACATCGGTCGCCGCGGCGTACACCACCATCACGATGGAGGGCGGGATCAGAATGCCGAGCGTTCCTGCATTGCAGATCACGCCGGCGGCGAATTCCTTAGTGTAGCCGACCTGGCGCATGCCCGCGATGACAATACTGCCCACCGCAACCACGGTTGCCGGCGACGACCCGGACAAGGCCGCAAACATCATGCAGGCAAAGACGGACGCAATGGCCAAACCGCCCCGGACATGGCCGACACAGGCAATGGCGAAACGGATAATTCTGCGCGCCACGCCGCCTGTCGACATGAAGGTCGAGGCCAGGATGAAGAAGGGGATCGCCAGCAGCGTGTAGTGACCGTCGAAAGCCGCGAACAGCGTCTGCGCGACCGATGCCAGCGACCCGTCTGCATAGATCAGCAGGAAGACAATGCTGGACAGGCCCAGGGCAATCGCGATCGGCACGCCCAGGAACAACAGGCCGATCACCATGCCGAACAAGAATACTACAGACATGGCTCAGCCCTCCTTGCCCGTCGGTTGGGTCAGATGCTCGTCTTCCTCCATTTCATGGCTGGCGATGATCAGGTCCAACTCTCCCTTGAACACCTGCCACGCGACCTGCAGGAAGCGGAAGGTCAGGAGCGCCATGCCCAGCGGCAATGCGAAGTAGGGGATGAAACGCGGCAGTTTCTCCCACCGCTCGCCCTCGTTCATCGAGTCTTTCAGGAACTGGAGAAGTTCCGGCATCGGCACGTCATCGGTTTCGAGCCAGGCGCGCTTGGTTGCGAACGGGTACCAGTAGTCCCAACTGCCCTTGAGGATCAGCGCGGCAAAGGCCAGACAGGCCGCCACGGCGGTCAGGGCCGCGAGGCGCTTCAGCTTTGGCGGCAAAAGGTTGACCACGACATCGACGCCCAGATGAAGGTTCTTCTTGACGCAGTAGGAGACGCCGATGAGCACCAGCCAGGCGAACAGAAAGACCGTCACCTCCAATGCCCAGAGCAGGTTGTCGTTGAAAACGTACCGAGCGACGACGTTCACGAAGGTGATCACCGTCATCAATCCTAGGACGATGGCGATGAAACTCTCCTCCAAGTGATCGATGCGCGCGCCCCAGCGGGACGGTGACGGACCGGACATCTCTTCCTCCCCCGAAAGTCAGGGACGCCGGCGCCGGGGGTCTGAAGCCCCCTCTGACACGACGCCGGCGTCCCCGTTACTTGTGCCGATAACGGCGGTTAGTTGCTGGCGTTGGCCGCCTGGGCGGCTTCGATGATATCCGCGCCGATGTCGCCTTCGAACTTGGCCCAGACCGGCTTGAGGGCCGCAACCCATTCCTGCCGCTGGTCGGCGGTCAGCGTGCGGACCACGCCGCCGGACTCGATGATCTTCGCCTTGTTTTCCTGATTGACCGCTTCGGAAGCGGCGTTGCGGGTCAGCGTGACCTCACGCAGGATTTGTGCGAACTGGCTGCGAACGTCATCCGGCAGTTCGTCCCACCATTCCGTCGACGTCACGACCAGATAATCGATGATGCCGTGGTTGGTTTCGGTGATGCCGTCCTGCACTTCGAAGAACTTCTTCCCGTAGATGTTCGACCAGGTGTTTTCCTGACCGTCGATCACCTTGGTCTGCAGGCCGCCATAGACTTCCTTGAACGACATCTTCTGGGGATTGGCGCCGAGTTGCTCGAACTGCGCGACCAGCACGTCGGAAGCCTGTACGCGGAACTTGAGACCGTCGGCATCGGACGGCGTCAGCAGCGGCACGCTTGCCGACATCTGTTTCATGCCGTTGTGCCAGAACTCCAATCCTTTCAGCCCTTTGCGGCGCATCGCGTTCTTCAACTTGTCGCCGGTTTCGGAGGTCTGGAACCGGTCCACCGCATTGATGTCTTCAAACATGAAGGGCAGATCGAAGATCCGGTACTTCTTGGTGAACTTCTCGAATTTGGAGAGCGACGGCGCGGCCAGTTGAACGTCCCCGTTCAGCATGGCTTCCAGCACCTTGTTGTCGTCGTACAGCGTGGAGTTCGGGTAGACCTCCATGCAGGCCTTCCCATTCATCTCGTCATTCACCCGCTGTTCCAGCAGCGTGGCGGCGATCCCTTTCGGGTGCTTGTCCGTGTTTGTGACGTGACTGAATTTGATTTTGATTTCGCCCGGATCGCAGGCGGCCAAGGCGGGCGCGCTGACGGTGGCGAGAACAGCCGCACCGAGTGCTGCGGCGGCAAGGGTCTTATACATTCTCTTCACTCCCCGATGGGTTTGCAGGTAACCGCCGCGTTCATTTACGGCGGCCGATCAGGGAGATGACTTGGCAACCTACATGCCAGGTGCCGCAGGGCATCGGCAGCACAGCCAAAAATCTTTCAAGATATTGAATTTTAATGGGTTTCTAGAGCGCCACTCTTCGGACAGGCGGAATGCTCGATGAAATGAGGGTACGATCCGACACATTCGGCCGTCAGCATGTGTAGTTTTTCATACATAGCGCCAGAGTTGGTGAAACAAAATTACAAGGCCTTGCAGCCTTCGCCGCCCTAACGCTCCCACAGGCGCGGGAAGAATCCGCTGTCCAGGGCGTCCCCTTCCTTGTGTCCGGCGGCTTCGAAAATCGCGCGTTCGCCCTTGGCCCATTCGCCGCGGTACTCAATCCGCGCATCTTCTGCGGCGAAACGGGCGGTGAAGCGCATGCTGTCCCGCTGCGTGACGATGGTATCGCGCGCGCCATGCAAGGTGCGGATATCGAAGAAGATGCAGTCGCCGGCCTCCAGATCGAAATCCACCAGGTCGTAGCGCTCGGGCGCGCCGTCGATGTCGGGGGCTTCCTCGTACAAGATACCGTTGACCATGCCCGCCTCGCCCGCCGTTTCATGACCCGCGAAGAAGGTGCGCAGGAAGTGCCGCCCCCAGAGATGCGAGCCCTTGACGAAAGAAATCCCGCTCTTCCGGTCGACCGCCTCCAGCGGCAGCCACAGCACGCACATGGAGCCCGTGAAATCGAAATAGGAAACATCATGGTGCCATGGCGGGCGTCCCTCCGATCCCGCCTGACGGTAGAACCAGTTGTCCATGACAAGGTTGATCCGCGCGGCGTCCAGCAACGCCGCCGCATAGCCGGCTGCCGGAGAACTCCGCAAGAAATCCTCGAATGCCGGTATTTCCGCCCAGGCCCAGAAGTCCTCCCAATAGTGGGCAGCGGCACTGTCCGGAGTATGGCGGACCAGACGCGCGGTCGGCGTTTCCAGATCCTGCCGGATCCCTTCCCTCAGTCGGTCCAGCCAGGCGCGGGAAAAGGCGCCGGGCAGATGCACCACCCCGTCGCGCCTGAAACGATCCGCCTGCACCTGACTGACCTCCATCTATCCGTCCCCCTTGTCCACGGTAATCCCGTATTTCCGCATTTTGTCGTACAGGGTCTTTCTTGAGACGGCCAAGGCTTCGTATGTGGCTTTGAGGCTGCCGCCATGCTGGGCAAGCGCGGTTTCGATCACCTGCCGTTCGACCGTGTCCATCTGCGCCGATAAGGTTCGCTCTCCGCCGCCCGCCTCCTCCCGGCCGAGACCGCCTGCGCCCAGCGCGAAGCGGATCGCCGCGTTCTGCAACTCCCGGACATTGCCCGGCCAGTCCCTGGACAACAGTTCCGCGTTGACGCTAGGCGACGGCGTCACGTCCGGCCGTTTATAGCGCTGGCAGGCCTGATCGACGAAGTGCTGGAAAAGCAACGGGATGTCGTTCCGGCGGTCGCGCAGTGGGGGAATCGCCAGGGTCAAGACATCCAGCCGGTAATAGAGATCCTCCCTAAATCGGCCGGCATCGGCGAGTTCCCGCAAATCCTCTTTCGTCGCGGCGACCACCCGTACATCCACCGGCACCTCTTCATTCCCGCCCAAGGGAACGACCGTGCGATCCTGCAGGACGCGCAACAATTTGACCTGCACATCCAGCGGCATGCTTTCGATCTCATCCAAAAACAGAGTTCCGCCGCTTGCAAACTCGATACGCCCGGTGCGGGCCTTCCCGGCCCCGGTGAAAGCCCCCGCCTTGTGGCCGAACAGCTCGCTTTCAATCAGGGTTTCCGGCAACGCACCGCAGTTGATGGCGACGAACCGGCCGTCGCGGCGCGGGCTGTGATCGTGAAGGCTGCGGGCAACCAGTTCTTTACCGGCCCCCGTCTCGCCCAAGATCAGGACATCCGCATCGGTCTGGGCGAAGTCCAGGATATTTTCGCGCAGCCGCACCATCTCGGCAGACCTCCCGACAAGAGTATGTTCCAAACCGCCGCGCGCACCCAATGCCGAGCGCAAAGCGCGGTTCTCCAAAACGAGTTGCCGCTTTTCCAGGGCCCGCCGCACCGCGTCCACCAACTGATCCGAGGGAAACGGCTTTTCGATAAAGTCGTAGGCGCCTTCCCGCATCGCTTGAACCGCCATCGCGACGTCGCCATGACCGGTAATCAGGATTACCGGGACTTCCGCATCGATAGAAAGAATACCGGCCATCAAGTCCAGGCCGCTGCTGCCGGGCATCTTGATATCGGTCACGACCACCCCGGGCCAAGCGCGGCCGATCCTCTCGACGACCCCTTCGGCGGCGGGAAAGGTTTCTACGGGAATGTCCGCAAGATCCAACGCCTGCGCACAGGCCGTCCGCAGATGCTCCTCGTCATCGACCAGAAACACGGCGCCGTTCACGCGACAGCCTCAAGCGGTTCGCCGGCACGCCTGAGGGACAAAGAGAGGACCGCGCCCCCCTCCTCTCTGTTCGCCGCTTCTATCGTTCCGCCAAATTGGTTCACCAATCCGTAGGTGATCGAGAGGCCCAGCCCCATGCCTTTGCCGACCTCTTTGGTGGAGTAGAACGGGTCGAACAGTTTCTCGATCTCGTCCGCGCTGATCCCTTGACCGGAATCCGCCACATCCACCAGCACGGATTTTCCGTCCAGGTTCTCACGCACCGTGATCGCTATCCGCCGCACGTCGCTTTCCTGCATGGCATCCAAGGCATTGGAGATCAGATTCACGAAAACCTGCTGCAGCCTGACCGCCCCGGCGACGACCAACACATCCTCAGCCGGCAGATCTTTCACGATCTCAACCTGGTCGGTATCGATTCTTTGCCGTAACAGCGCCAAGGATTCTTCAATTGCGGCATTGACCGATACGGGCCGCAGTTCCACCGGCTCCTCCCGCGAGTAGGTGCGCAAGTTCCGGATAATCCGCGCCATACGGTCAGTCAGACCGGATATCTCCACCAGGTTCCGGATCGCTTGCTCGACGCGCCCGCGGTCCATGAATCCCTTTGCGTTATCGGCATAGGATCTGATTGCGGCAAGCGGCTGGTTCAGTTCATGGCTCAACCCGGCCGACATCTGCCCAAGGGCCGCCAACTTCGTCGCCTGGACAAGGCTGGCCTGGGTCTGGCGTACCGCATCTTCGGCCCGTGTGCGCTCCGCCACCTCCCGCAGCAGATCGACGTTGGCCTTCATCAAATCCTCGGTGCGTTCCTGTACCCTACGTTCCAACTCAGTGTTGGCGCGCTCCTGCACGGCAATCCGTTCCGAGAGCCGGCGCCGGCGCTGGTGCAATGCCGCGGCCGCCATCGCCAAACTTGTCAGCAACGCTGCGGCAACCGCAACGGCGGTCCGGACCTGACTTTGGACATCCTGCGTTCCGGACAGCAGCATCACGCGCCAGCCCGCCTCCCCGATCTCCTCCTCGACAACCAAAAAATTCTCGCTCGACCCGCCGGTCGCAACGGCTCTGTCGTCCACGTCCAACAGGAAGCGCCCGGTGGGTTGCGGGTCGGTTCTTTCCGTTTCCAACGTTCGCAGGACCTGAGAACCGTATTGGCGGCTTTCCCGGATGGCGGCCAACGTCTCGTCGGTCAGCGGCTGCAAAGTACTGTACCGCCAGTCCGGACGGGTGCTCATAAAGACCACCCCCATCTCGTCCACGACAATAACTTCACTGTCCAAACGCGCCCAACTCTCTTCGTGATGCCCGACGGGGAGCTTCACGACCACGGCACCGATGACCGGACCGCTATTCAAGGGAATGGGATCGCGCACGGGATGGGCGAAGTAATAGCCCCGTTCGCCGGATGTGGTGCCAAGCGCAAAGTACCGCCCGAGTTGCCCATCCATCGCCTGTTGAAAGTAGGGTCGGTAGCGGAAGTTCTTGCCCACAAAGGTGCGTTCCGCGTCCCAGTTGCTGGCCGCGATGGTCAAACCGGCAGCGTCCATAAGGTAGACGTCAGACGCACCGGACACGTCGGACACACGCGTCAGTTCGGCATTCGATCGGGTAACGAACACCGTATCGTCCGGCCTCTTCAACGCCGCGACAAGCACCGGGTCGGTGGAGAGCACTCTTGGCAGATACCGGAACTTTTCCAGATCTCCGCGCAGGTTCTCCACCAACAGATCGAGTGTGTTTCGGCCGCGCTGTTCAATCTGATCCAGGGTAATCTGGCGCGAGATGGCCGCGGTTTGCCACAGCACCACCCCGGCAATCGCGCCAATCAACGCAATCACGGCCAGGATCGGGAACTGTAGCAGAATACGCATGGCGTTCGTTGGTGCGGTTTGGCGGCATTTGGTCAAGCGACACGATAGCACTCAACACATGCGCTCATCAAAGCACCGTGTCGCAAACTCTTAAATGGGCGGGAACGATCTGATTTATTCAGGAAGACGGCGGGTCGGCGTCGCCGAACTCGCCATTGCGGATTTTCTGCGGCAGCCTCTCGATCAGCAGGGCCGCCCCTTCGCGGCCGATCGTGCGGACGAAAACACTGATCGCCAGCGCCAGCAGAGTTTCGTGCACGACCCGGCTGGAAACCGGCCCCTGCTCACTCTCGCGCATCGCCTCCATCAAACGGACGATGGTCTCGCGGCGGCCCTTGGCGATCTCGGCCTGGACAGCCGGGTCGACGGCCTGGGCTTGTTGTGCGCCCGCGGCGGCATCGCCCTCAGCGACGGCCGGCGCTTCATCCAGCGACGTTCTGTTCTCATTGGCCGGTTTCTTATCCATACAACAAAGAATTCCCTGCGTTACGCAATAGATCGGAGCAGGCTGTTCTCCGGACGGTCCGGCCTTACAGGGCGCGTTTTACCAATCTTGCCGGGCTCAGCAACCGACCGAGCCCGAAACTACGCCTTGCGTTAACCATACCGGTATTCACGGCAGTGCCTTGATTTCAAGGCTATTTTGAACTACGTTTGCATATAGAGACAAAGTGTCCCGTCGCTAGAAGGCTATGGGCGGAACGTTTAACGTCAAGTTAACGGCTCCCTTTGGTCTTACGCTCGTCGTTTTAAGGAGCGACGGTTATCCGTGTTCAGCAGAAGCTTTCCGGAGGTAGAAGATGGAAGTTTCATTAAATACATCGCCGACGCCCCTGCCGCAGCAGCAGCCGTCGTCGACCCCTCCGAACCCCGCCGCAGATGCAGGCGCGGTTCCGACGTTGCAGTCCACACCGGACAATGTGGTTACCGCACCCGTCGCCCCCACGGAAACCAATGTCCGTGAAGACGATGCGTTTCGCCGGCAAGGCGGCGGAGCCCGTGAAGGCGCCGTTGCCTCATTGAACGATCTGCAAATTGAAGGGCTTAGCACCCGTGTCGGTTTCGATGCGGAAAGCGAGACGGTGTTTCTGGAGATCCTTCAGCCGCAAACGGACGAAGTAATCCAGCGGATCCCGTCCGAAGGGCTGGTGCAGTTCCTGAATGAGCAGTTCGATCAGATCGTGTCCAGCGCCGGTAGCGACAGCGCCATAGACCAAAGCGTTTGACCCAGCCGAAACGGCCCGCCGTAGCGCAACGCGCTTCAGAGGGCCGGTTCAACCCGAGCGGATTTCAAACACGATAAAGCCCCCCGGAACAGCGGTTCACGGGGGCATTTGCGTTCCCGCCGGACCGCGTTGCGATGGCCGGGACGTCGGGTGAGGGCATTTTTTTCCATACCCGGCACGATTAGCCCCCAATGCCTACCCTCAAAACCTGCCGACATCCGCGAGAATCCAACCCCGGCTGTCGAAACAGACTCATAAATTTTTGATTCTAAACAGATTTTGAAGAACGCCGATCCTGGCCCGCCGATTGCTGATGATATGCGGAAACGAACCGTCAGGAGTCCGCAATGAGCACGTCGGCCATCGACCAGGTAACGGAAAACCCCGCCGCGAGCCAACAGACGAAGCAGAAGAAGCAAGGCCAGTCGAGCAACTCGGACTTGTTTGCGGCAATGGTCCAGGGTCAGGTTCCGCAGAACATTTCCTTTACCCGCATCGACCGTCAGTTGGACGTACCGAAAGCGGCGAAATCGGATGACGCACAGTCCCAGTCGACACCTTTTGCCGATGACCGCGCCGGCACTGAGACGGATACGGTCGACAAATATGAAACTGACATCTCCGACGACCCGGCCCCGGTAAGCCGCCAGGATCAGGCGCCGCGCAACGAAAACCGCGACACCAGCAGTGCAGATGCGAACCCGGCCGACGGGAAGGATACGGCGTCGGCGGCGGATACCGTGCAAAAACCGAAAGACAAGGGTGAGCAGAGCGACGGGACGGACGCGAGCGCGAATGCCGCGGCGGCGAACGCAAACACCGCACAGCCGGGCACCGAGGCGCAACGCTTTGCTGCGGAAGTGACAGTCGCGAAAGGCCCGAACCAAAATGCGGCGCGGCAGGCGGCCAACGCCAATGTGGAGGCCAACTCCAACGTTCAAACGCAAATCGCGAGCAAAGACCCGGCCCTGGCTCAGAAAGCCGCCGGCCAAGCGCGGGGCAACGTCACCACCAGTGAACAGGCGGTCGCAAAACCCGCGGGTGCCTTGGCGGCGAATGCGGCAACCACTGTCCAGTCGGACGGCGCGGCGCAAACCACGCAAAGCAATACAACGGGCGATGCCCGCCCGACCGCAACGCAATTGGCGAACGCGGCAAGCGATCAAGAAGCACAAGTGCAGACCCAAGCGGGCCCCGCCAAAGCGAAGACCGCTGGGGCCGCAACCGGCAATGAGAAGAAGCAGGCGGCCGGCGAGAACAACCAAACCGCCTCGTCCAATAACGCGAACCAGAGCCAATCGGCCCAGAATTTCGCGGCCCTTGCGGCCAATACCGCAACGCCGGCCCAGGCGGTGGCCCAGGGCGGCGGTGCGACCGGACAGGTTACCGGTCCCTTGACGGCCGATCCCGTGAACGGCGCCGTTCCCGTCCAACAAGCGCAGACAAGCGCGGCGGCGCGCGCGGCGGCGAAGACCGCGGCCGCGGCCAAACCCAACGTGCCGCCGCAGGTGCTGACCGACCAGGTGGCCGTCAATATCAACCGCGCGGCAGGCCAAGGTCTTGACCGCATCACCATCCAAATGCGCCCGCCCGAGCTCGGCCGGGTCGATGTGAAAATGGAAGTCGCCCAAGACGGCCGCCTCACCGCGGTGATCTCGGTCGAACGCCAGGAAACCTACGACATGCTGCGGGGAGATTCCCGCGCCCTCGCACAAGCCCTTCAGGATGCGGGCCTGCAGGCGGACCAGAACAGCCTCAGCTTCAACTTGAAGGGTCAGGGCGGCGACACGGCGGGCAACGGCGCGTCGGGAGGTTCTTCTAACGGCGGCGAAGGCGGCGAGGCGGACGGCGGCATGCCGGGCCTTGACGACGGTCTGCTGGCGCTGGGCGAAACCGCGCAGCCGAATGCCGACGGACGCTATGACGTACGGGTCTAGTCAGTAAGCCGACCCTTGTCCCTGAACAGGAATTGATCAATGTCTGATACCGAAGCCATCTCAGCCATTACCGGCAACAGCAGAAGCAACACTGCACAACAATCGCGAGTCTCCTTCGGCGACGACTTCGACGATTTTCTGACCCTGCTGACCACACAGTTGCAGAACCAGGACCCGCTGGAGCCGACGGACACCACGGAATTCACCAACCAGTTGGTGCTGTTCGCCGGTGTCGAACAGGACATCAGCCAGAACGACAACCTTGAGCAATTGATCGGGCTGGAAGCGGCCAATCAAGCGGTCGGCGCGCTCGGCTATATCGGCAAAGAAGTCGAAGCCGAGGGCAACATCTTCGTGCTCGAGGAAGGCGATACGGGCGTCGAACTCAACTACTCGCTTGCCGACACGGCCACGAACGCCGCGATTACGGTATTCGACGCAGCCGGCAACGTCGCTTTTGTCGGTCAGGTCGACAAGGAGTTCGGTCCGCACACCTTCGTTTGGGACGCCCTGGGCGCGAACGGCACACCCGTGGAACCCGGCGCCTACACATTCCAAGTCAACGCGGTAAACGCGGACGACCAGCCGATTCCCGTCACGCTCAGCACCAAGAACACGGTTGACGGCGTCGAGTCCGACGATACCGGGACGTTCCTGACCAGCGGTATCTTGAGCATTCCGCTGGACAAGGTCTTCGCCACCACCGTGCCGCCGGTGCAGACGGCAGACGCCGGCGCGTGACCTGACAGTCTTTTTTGAGGCGCGGAGAACCGCCGCCGTTCAATCCGCAGAAGCAGATACATCGCGCGTTTTACCGCGCAAACACGTCGCAAAGACGGAGGATTGATCGATGAGTATTTTTGGCGCATTGCGGTCGGGCGTTTCTGGCCTGTTCGTGCAAAGCCAGGCCTTGGCGACCACCGCGGACAACATCGCCAACGTGAACACGACAGGCTACAAGGTGAACCGGGTGCAGTTCTCCACCCTGGTGACCAACTCGGCCTCGCCGACCTTGTTCTCCTCCGGCGGCGTGCAAAGCCGTGTCGCGCGCGACAACGACGTTCAGGGTCTGCTGGCGGCTTCTTCAAGCGCGACGGACGTTGCGATCGTGGGTCAGGGTTTCTTCACCGTCACGGACGAGGTCACCTTCAACTCCTCTAGCGGACGCTTCGAACCGGCGGGGAACGCGTTCTTCACCCGGTCCGGGGAATTTCGTCCGGACCAGGACGGCAACCTTGTGAATGCAGCGGGCTTCTTCCTTACCGGCTGGGCGAGAAACGCGACCGATACCGGTTTCGAGGTAACGAACGTTGCCAACGCCTTTTCCGCGGTCAACATCTCCGGGTCGTCGGCCGTCGCGACGCCGACCACGGAAGTCACGCTCAGCGCCAACCTGCAAGCCTCCACGGCAACCGGTGAAACGTTCCAGATCTCCCAGCAGATCTTCAACCGGCAGGGTGCACAGCGCACCCTGAACCTGACCTTTACGAAGAACAGCACGGCGGACGTCTGGGACTTGAGCGCCGAGCTGGTCGGTGGCGGGCAGTTCGTCGACATTGACGTCAACGACGACGGCACGACGCAAGCCGGCTTGTTCGACACGGACGGCGACGGCGCGTTGAGCGATGCCGAGCGCGCCAACGTGCCCGCTGTCGGCGGCGCCACAGGCAACAACTCGTACGCTGCGGCGGATATCGATTTGCTTGCTCTGGTCGGCACGCAAGCGGTCGCGAACTTGGGTCAGATCACCTTCAACGCGGACGGGTCCATTCAGCAAACAACGTCGAACGCAGGCGGCGGGGACATCACCTTCGGCAACGGGACGTCGTCGAACCTGAACTTCCTGATCGACTACGACGCCAACTCCGGAACCGACGACGACCTGGTCCCGATCACCCTGAACCTTGGCACCTTGAACGCCACTGACGGCCTGACTCAGTTCGAAGGCGCAAATGTCATCAACAACTTGGATCAGAACGGACGCCAGTTCGGGTCGCTGACCGGTGTGACGATTTCGGAGGAAGGCGTCGTCACGGCCCTGTTCGACAATGGCGTCACCCGCGAGATCTTTCAGGTTCCGATCACCACCTTCAACAACCCCAACGCCCTGACTCCTCTGTCCGGAAACATCTTCATCCAGACCGACGAAAGCGGCCAGCCCGTGGCGCGTGTCGCCGGGACCGGCGGATCGGGGGCGATCTCTCCATCGTCGCTGGAACAGTCGACGGTCGACATCGCGGACGAATTTACAAAGCTGATCATCACGCAGCGCGCCTTCTCGGCGAACACGCGGACGATCACGACGGCGGACGAACTGCTGGACGAGTTGATCCGGACCATTCGTTAACCTTCGACAGCACTTTTTTAGAATTGGAAATGCCGCCCTTTTGGGCGGCATTTTCGCATTTTGGCAAGCAACATCTTGTTTTAATTGAATTATCTGCCTTTAGAGACAGAAGGCTGAATTTAGATAAAATTTTAGTAAATTTATTCTTTGTTAACTTTTGGCCCCTATGCTAACTCATGCAAGGCCGTAAAACGCCAGCGACGATGAGAGACAGAGACAAATCACCGGACCAGGAGAGCTGCTATGAAAGGCCAGTTCATCATGGGCCCGGATGAAGAAGAAGCCAAACAAAAGGCAGACACATCCGTCGTCCACTTCCCAGGTGCAGAGCTTGCACCCCAGAAGATCGCCAGGACCACGGGTCCCGGCCTTCCCCCGCCCACGTTGAAACGCTGGACGCCGCAATACAAGCAGGCGGTCGTTCTCGCCGTCCATCGCGGCTTCCTGACATTGCGGGAGGCCTGCCGGCGCTACTCGCTGTCGGTGGAAGAGTTTCAAGATTGGGAAACAGCCATCGCGAAACACGGTAAAGCCGGGTTAAAGGTAACGCGCCTTAGCGGCTTCCGCCGGACCGAGCGCCGGTCCGCATTCTAGGCCACCCGGGACGCTATTCCAGAAAACCAGGTTAGACGCGCGCCGCCGCGCCGCACCGCCGGTTTATGCGGCGGCCGCGCGCATCAAACTCAGAAAGTGTTTGTGCGATGGTCACGACAACACGGGATATGATCTTTTACTTGCCGAATACTTCAGACGTAAGTGTTCGTGGGCAAGTTCAAGTAATACTAGGCTATTTTTGCCTATTTTCTTCTTTGAAGTCTTTCGCAAATCACTTATCGTCATTGTGGGAGATATTACAGGAGAGGCGAATCGACTGCCCCACAACGGTCTGTGCGTTGAAGTTTGACGCAAAGCCCGAGTCCGGTTTGAGAGGGCCAGGACACCGCGAGGAAAATGTCGGTTCAGAGAGCGCCGCGTGCGTTCGGGGAGAGGTATTGTGAATAGTTTGGTGCAGGTAATTCAGAGTTTGGGCCCAGGGCGGGTCGCCGCCATCGGCGGTGTCGCCGTGGCTCTTATGGCGTTCTTCATTTTCATGATGACGCATTTAACTTCCCCCGACATGCGGCTGCTCTACGGCGATTTGGACCAGACCGACGCGAACCAGATCATCAGCCAACTGACGGCTCAGGACGTTCCGTTCGAACTGCGCAACCAGGGTTCGGAAGTTCTCGTCCCCGCCGACATGGTGACCCAGCTGCGTCTTTCGATGGCCGAGCTCGGCTTCGGCGGCCGGATTCTCGGTAACGAGCTGTTCGATCGGGAACAGAGTTTCGGCACTTCCAGCTTCATGCAGCAGGTGACCAGTCAACGCGCCCTGGAGGGCGAGTTGGCGCGCACGATTTCGAGCCTGACCACCGTGAAGTCGGCCCGTGTGCATCTTGTTCTGCCGCAACGGGAACTTTTCACCCGCGAAGTCCGGGAGCCCAGCGCCTCGGTCATCCTGCGGATGCGCGGCGGTCAGCGTTTGGACAGACAGCAGGTGCTGGCCATTCAGCATCTGGTCGCAACCGGCGTCGACCGTCTGAAACCGACCAACATCACCATCGCCGACGACAGAGGCACGCTGCTCGCCCGCGGCGGCGACGAGGAAGGTCTCGTCTCGGCGGCCAATGACGAGCTGCGTTCCAACTATGAAGGACGCATCGCGCGCCGGATCGAGGAGTTGATCGAACGCACCGTCGGGTTCGGCAAAGTGCGTGTCGAAGTTCAAGCGGACCTCGATCTCAATCAGGTCGTCCAGAATGTCGAAACCTACGATCCGGAAGGTCAGGTTCTGCGCTCGACCGAAACGATCGAAGAGGCGAACAGCCTTTCCGAAGCGGGCGAAGACGCGGTCACGGTGGGGAACAACCTGCCCGACGGCGGCGGCGCGTTCGGGGGCGACGGCGGCACCTCGGAAAACTCCAACCGCACCGAGGAACGTTCCAACTTCGAGATCTCCCGCACTCAGATCAACACGGTCCGGGCGCCGGGCGAGGTCCGCAGCGTCTCCGTGGCTGTCCTGATCGACGGAACCTACAATGTCTCGACACCGGAAGGGGCCGACGAACCGGTCCGCGAATATGTCGCGCGCACCGAGCAGGAGATGGAAAATATCGAGGCATTGGTGAAATCCGCCATCGGCTTCGAGGACGGCGTCGATACCGTAGAAATCATCAACATGCCGTTTGCCGACCCGGTCGACTTCGCGGATGACGGCCCGGATCTGCTGTTCGGCCTAACACCGGAGAACATCGAACGGATCGTCGAGATCCTGATCCTCGGCGCGCTCGGCATCCTCGCCATCCTGCTGCTGCTGCGGCCGGCGATCTCCAAGATCCTGGACATCTCCGCGGTGCAGCCTGGCGTCGCCACGGCCGAGGAAGAGGCCGCTCCTGCCCTGATCACCGACCAGAGCGGCGCGCTCGTCGCCGCGCCGGCCGGCGGCGGCCTGGTGCCCGCCGAACTGGGCGGCGAGGCCGAGGACGAGGTCGAAAGCATGATCGACATCGCCCATATCGAAGGGCGGGTGAAAGCCTCCTCGATGAAGAAAATCGGGGAGATTATAGACAAACATCCGGAAGAGGCCGTAGCGATCCTGCGCAACTGGATGTATCAGGAAGGGGGCGCCTAGTGCGCCGCCCCCTTGGCAAGCGCCGCGAATCCGCGACGCTTGCTGTTGGCGTTGACGGTTCTGGGTTGAGAAATGCGCGTTAGAGAGGACTATCGAGGGCTATCGGGACCCGAAAAGGCGGCCATCATGATGCTGGCCATCGGGGAAGACTATGCCGCGCGCCTCTTCACCATCATGGATGACGAGGAAATCCGCGAGATCTCCTCCTCCATGGCCAATCTGGGAACGGTCAGTTCGAACGTCGTCGAACGGCTGTTCGTCGAATTCGCCGAACAAATCTCCTCCACCGGCAGCTTGGTCGGCTCCTACGAAAGTACCGAACGCCTGCTGGGCAAGGTGCTCGATTCCGACCGCGTCACTCAGATCATGGAGGAAATCCGGGGTCCCGCCGGCCGCACGATGTGGGACAAACTCGCCAATGTGAACGAAGTCGTGCTGGCGAACTATCTGAAGAACGAATATCCGCAGACCGTCGCCGTCGTGCTGTCCAAGATCAAGGCCGACCACGGCTCGCGCGTGCTGGCCGCCCTGCCCGAAAGCTTCGCCATGGAAGTGATCATGCGCATGCTGCGGATGGAGGCGGTCCAGAAGGAAGTGCTCGACGATGTCGAACGCACGCTGCGCAACGAATTCATGACCAACCTGGCGCGCACCGCGCGGCGCGACAGCCACGAGATGATGGCGGAAATCTTCAACAGCCTGGACCGGAACACGGAAAACCGGTTCATGACCCTGTTGGAGGAGCGCAACCGCGACAGCGCCGAACGCATCAAGGCCCTGATGTTCACCTTCGAAGACCTGCAGAAGCTGGATCCCACCGGGGTTCAGACGCTGCTGCGGAACGTGGACAAGGACAAGCTGGGCATTGCGCTCAAGGGCTCGTCCGATCAGATCAAGGAACTGTTCTTCGGCAACATGTCGGAACGTGCGGCGAAGATCCTGCGCGAAGACATGGCCGCGCTCGGCCCGGTGCGGCTGCGCGATGTCGACGATGCACAGATGGAAATGGTGAACCTGGCGAAAGACCTGGCCGCCAAGGGCGAAATCGTAATCTCCGAAGGCAGCGCCGAAGACGAGCTGATCTACTGACGGCATGACGACAGCAACAGCCAAACCCTTTCTGTTCGACACATCCTTCGACGAGGAGGAGCTTCGCCGCCAGGCCGATGCGCGCCAACAGGCCGAGGAAGAAGCCCGCCTGGAGGAACTGCGCGCCGAGGAGGAGGCCAATCCGCCTCCGCCCACCTTCAGCGAAGAAGAGTTACAGGCCGCCCAGGCCGCCGCCTGGCAGGAGGGACACGCCGCCGGGGTCGCCGACGCGCAGAAGGAACGCGAGGCGCAGATCACGGATTTGCTGGAAAACCTGACGGCCCTGGTCAGCGGCATGCATGTCCACCAGGATGTCACGAACGAACAAATCGGCCTGCATCTCAGCAAGGTTGCCGTGGCCGTGATGAAACACATCCTGCCCGACTGGATCGAGAAACAGGGCGCCGGCGAAGTAAAGGCGGTCCTGGGTGATTGTTTCGAACGCATCCCGTTCGACAGCAAAATGATCGTCACCGTTTCACCGGAAACCGAAACGCTGATCACCGACAGTATCGAACTGCTGGCCGCGCGAAGCGGTTTCGAAGGCCGGATCCGGCTGGTCGGCGATCCCGAAATGGGGCCGAGCGACCTGACCGCGGTCTGGGACGGCGGCGGACTCGAACGGCTGGAGAGCGCGATTTGGCAGGATATCGAAACACGGATGGCGCGCGTCGCCGGCCAGCATGCCGCCCCGGCAAGGTCGGACGCCCCGGCAACGTCGGACGCCCCGCCCACTCCCCAACAATCGGAGGCCGCCGACCCGGCACCGGCGCCCACCGCACCGGACGCAGCCCCTCAGGAGGTGAATGATGTCTGACGAAACCCAAGATCTGGACCTCAACGAGCTTGAGGAAAGCGACCAGAACGGCGAACCGTTGGATCCGCGCGCCGCGGATCTGGTCACGCCCACAGGCGCGCGCGATCTGGAAGCGGTCTACGAAATCCCGGTTCAGGTTTCCGCTGTCCTCGGCAAGGCCCACATGCAGGTCAGTCAGTTGCTGAAACTGGGCCGGGGCGCCGTGGTCGAACTGGACCGTAAAGTCGGGGAAGCAATCGACATCTACGTCAACAACCGGTTGGTCGCCCGCGGCGAGGTCGTCGTCGTCGATGACAAGCTGGGCGTGACGATGACGGAAATCATTAAGTCGGATAAGACGGGCGGCTGATGGCGACGGACCTGGAACGCAGCGCGGAACACGGCCTGAGCCATCCGGTCGGCGGCAAGGGCGCGGTCGACTTGGCGACCGTCCTTGGCATCCTGGCCGCGGTCGGACTGATTGCCGCCGCGATCATCCTGGGCGGCACGCCCGCCGCGTTCGTCGACGGTCCGGCCATGCTGATCGTGTTCGGCGGCACCTTCGGGGTGACCGCCGCCTGTTTCTCCCTGCAGGACATGTTGAGCGCCTTCAAGGACGTTACCCAAACCGTTTTCCGCAATCAGCACGACGCCCGCGCATCGGCCATCCGTATGCTGCAAGTGGCGCAGGTTGCGCGCTATCGCGGTGTTCTGGCCATCCAATCCTACATCCCTGCCCTGGAAGGCCACCCGATGCTGGTTCAGGGACTGAACATGGTGGTCGACGGTACAAGCGGCGACGATGCAGAGCGGATCATGCAGCGCGAAGTGCAGGCACAAGCGCAACGCAACGCGCGGTCTGTCAGCATCCTCCGCAAAGCGGCGGAACTGTCGCCCGCGATGGGGCTAATCGGAACACTGGTCGGTCTGGTGCAGATGTTGAGCAACCTGGAAGACCCCTCCACCATCGGCCCCAGCATGGCGATCGCCCTGCTCACCACCTTCTACGGCGCATGCCTCGCAAACATCGTTTTCAATCCGCTGGCCTCGAAACTGGAGAGAAACGCGGCCGAGGACATGATCGTCAATCATCTCTGCGTCACGGCCGTCGGCTCAATCGGCCGGCAGGAGAATCCGCGCCGGCTGGAGATGCTGTTCAACACCATGCTGCCGCCGTCCAAGCGGGTCGATTACTTCGGCTAGCGGCGGCGAAATACGAAATTCGTGAATTGGATATAGGTTTAGGATGAAACTTCTGATCGTCGGCAGCCTTGGGGGGCACCTGACCACTGCCAGCCAGATCGCCATGAAACGGGGCGCAAAGGTCACGTCGGTAAACAATACCGACGACGCTATGAGTGCACTGCGTTCGGGATACGGCGCGGACCTTGCGATGGTCGATGCGCGGATGGACATCGAGGGTTTCGCCAAAGCCCTCGAGTCAGAGCGCATATCGCTTCCGATCATCGCCTGCGGCATCGAAGGAACCGGGGCCGACGTCGCGGTGGCTTCGATCAAGGCGGGCGCCAAGGAATATCTTCCCCTGCCGCCGGACCCGGAACTGATCGCTGCGGTCTTCGAGGCCGTGGCCGAGGAAAGTCACGCGATCATTCACCGCGACCCGGCCATGCAGGACGTGCTGCGCCTGGCCGACCAGATCGCGCCCAGCGACGCATCCGTTCTGATTACCGGCGAGTCCGGTACCGGTAAGGAGGTTATGGCGCGCTACGTCCATGCGAAAAGCAAACGCGCAACGGCGGAATTCGTCGCCCTCAACTGCGCCGCGATCCCCGAAAACCTTTTGGAGTCGGAATTGTTCGGGCACGAAAAGGGTGCCTTTTCCGGCGCCATCGCACGGCGGATCGGCAAATTCGAGCAGGCGAATGGCGGAACCTTGCTGCTGGACGAGATCAGCGAAATGGATCCGCGGCTGCAGGCAAAACTGCTGCGCGCCATCCAGGAACGCGAGATTGACCGGGTGGGCGGCGCTAAGCCGGTCCAGGTCGATGTGCGCTTGTTGGCGACCTCGAACCGAAATCTGGAAAAGGAAGTCGCAGACGGTAACTTCCGTGAAGATCTCTATTTCCGGCTGAATGTGGTGAACCTGCGTCTCCCCTCGCTGCGCGAGAAACCACAGGACATTCCGGTTCTGGCGGACCACTTCGTGAAGAAATACGCAGAAGCCAACGCCATGCCCGAACGGCCCTTGTCGGATGCCGCCTTGGCGAAACTGTCGGCCCATCGCTGGTCCGGCAATGTCCGCGAGCTTGAAAACACCATGCACCGCGCCGTCCTTCTGGCCCAGGGCGAGGAAATCGGCGAAGAGGCAATTCTGCTGACCGGCGGCCCAACCAAGGCCCCTGAACCGGTTGCCGCGTCCATCGCACCGCCGCAAGCCGCTGCCGCGGCCGCTTCGGTGGAGACCGGCGGGACGCCGGCAGAGGATGAGCCGGGCCGCGCCGGGATGGTCGGCAAGACGGTCGCGGAGGTCGAGCGGGACCTGATCATCGACACACTGCAACACTGTCTTGGCAACCGCACCCACGCGGCAAACATCCTGGGCATTTCTATCCGCACCCTTCGGAACAAGTTGAAACAGTATTCCGAGGAAGGCATGGCCGTCCCGGCGCCGGGCGACGGCTAAGGGCCGCGGCGCGCGTAAGCTCGGTCAGGGGAGACTGAATGTCCGACACCGAACCAGGATCGGCATCTGCACCCGCTCCGGCGGCGGGCAGCGGCGTTCAGCCCGTACCGGACGGAACACCGCCCGGCGGCTTCAACCTCGGCGATACGCTTCGCGGCGCAAACTTCAGCAAGGACCTGCTGCTGCCGATCGGCATTCTGGCGATCCTCGTTCTGTTGCTGGTCCCCTTGCCGACGCCGGCCCTCGACTTCGCTCTGTCGATCTCCATCACCTTTTCCGTCGTCATTCTGCTGACCGTCGTCCTGATCAAATCGCCGCTTGAACTGACCTCGTTCCCGACGATCCTGCTGATCGCGACCATGCTCCGGCTGGGCCTGAACGTGGCGTCGACGCGCCTTATCCTGTCCGAAGGTCATACGGGCACGGATGCGGCAGGCCGGGTTATCGAAGCTTTCGGATCCTTCGTCGCGGGCGGAAACTACGTCATCGGGATCATCGTGTTCTCGATCCTGGTGATCATCAACTTCATCGTAATCACCAAAGGCGCCGGGCGTATCGCGGAAGTCGCCGCCCGTTTCACCTTGGACGCCATGCCCGGTAAGCAGATGGCGATCGACGCCGATCTATCGTCGGGCCTGATCAACGAGGATGACGCCCGCACGCGCCGGAAAGAGCTGGAAACGGAAAGCTCATTCTACGGCGCGATGGACGGTGCCTCGAAATTCGTTCGCGGCGATGCCATCGCCGGCATTCTGATCACCTTCATCAACATCATCGGCGGCATCATTATCGGCGTGGTCCAAAAGGACATGTCGATGGGTGAAGCGGCGGAGAACTACACGTTGCTGACTATCGGCGACGGTCTGGTCAGTCAGATCCCGGCGCTGGTCGTCTCGACCGGGGCCGGCATGCTTGTCACCAAGGCCGGCGTGACCGGGGCGACGGACGCGGCGGTTTTCGGACAGTTGACGAACTACCGGATGACCCTGTGGATCGCCGCCGGCCTGCTGGTGCTGATGAGCTTCATCCCCGGGCTTCCCGCCTGGCCGTTCGCCCTGTTGGCCGTCGTCTGCGGCACCTCCGCCTACTTCCTGCAGCGGCAGGACAAGCAGTCGGAGGTTGCGGCACGCATCGCCGAGATGGAGGAGGACGTTCCGGTAGCGCCGCCGGAAGAGCCTATTTCTACCGCCTTGCAGATCGACCTGATCCGCCTGGAACTGGGATACGGCCTGCTGCCGCTGATCAATGCGAATGACGAACACCGCCTAACCGACCAGATCAAGGCCCTGCGCCGGCAGATCGCGGGCGAGATGGGTTTCGTCATGCCCGCCGTCCGTATTCAGGACAACCTGCAGCTTCCGGCGAACTCCTACGTCATCCGGGTCAAGGAAATCGAGGCCGGGAAAGGCGACCTGCGCCCGAACATGCATCTTGTGATCGATCCGCGCGGTGAAAAGATCACGCTGCCGGGCGAGGCGACGGTCGAGCCCACCTTCGGCCTGCCGGCAATGTGGATCCATGACAACCAGCGCGAAGAGGCGATGTTCCGCGGCTATACCGTGGTCGATCCCTCGACGGTCGTCGTGACCCACATTACCGAGATCGTGAAAGACAACATGCCGGAGCTGTTGTCCTACGCGGAAACGCAAAAGCTGATCGACGAGCTGCCGGAAAGTCAGAAGAAACTGATCGACGATCTGATCCCCAGCCAGATCAATCTGGGCGGCATTCAGCGTGTCCTGCAGAACCTGCTGAACGAGCGCGTGTCGATCCGGGACCTGCCGACCATCTTGGAAGGCGTTTCCGAAGCGGTGGGCTACACCCGCAATGTCACCCAGATAACCGAGCATGTGCGCGCCCGGCTGTCACGGCAGCTGTCCGACTCGAACGTCAATGCGGAAGGCATCGTCACGCTGATTACCTTGACGCCGGAATGGGAAGAAACCTTCATGCAAAGCATCGTCGGTCAGGGCGATGAACAGCATTTGGCCATGCCGCCCACGAAACTGCAGGAATTCATCACAGGCGTGCGCAGCGCTTTCGAGCGCGCCGCCATGAACGGCGAAACGCCCGCTCTTCTGGTCAGCCCGCAGATTAGACCTTTCGTTCGGTCGGTGATCGAACGGTTCCGCCCGGTGACCGTCGTGCTGTCTCAGAACGAAATACACCCGAAGGCCAAAATCCGCACGGTGGCCCAGATTTGAGCCCCCGTTTGACAGTCACCCCCGCCTTAACTAAGGCGTTGTAGATGCGGCTGAAGACCTTCCACGCAAAGTCCCTGAAGGACGCCATGTTGCTGGTGCGCGAGCAACTGGGTGAGGACGCCATCATCGTGGCGACGCAGGATACGGAAGGGCCGCAAGGCGCGCGCGTCACCGCCGCGGTGGAACAGGAAGAGGATCCGTTCGAGGGCTTGGCCGCCACTGATATAGACGTGCTGGAGACCATCACCGCGGCGCTGGAACGGCATGGGGCGCCCCCGGACCTGACGGACAGACTGGTGGACGAGGCGTCGATGGTTGAAGACTCCGACCCGACGAAGGCACTGACCTATGCGCTGGAGGAAGTCTTCCAATTCAACCCGCTTCCCGTGAACGCCGCCAACGGCCCCTTGATCCTGATCGGTCCGCCAGGCGTGGGTAAAACCGTCGGCTGCGTGAAACTGGCGGCCCGGGCCGCGCTGCAGGACCTGCAGCAGGAAGAGGATGAGGCGATCGATCACCGGAAATCCGGAAACCGACTGCCGGTCAATCTGGTCGGTGCGGACAAGGCGAAGATCGGCGCCCTGGAGCAACTGGCGCTGTATGCGGACAAACTGGGTGCCCACATGGTCGTGGTCAGCGATGGGAAAGGCCTCGCCAAGGCGCTTGCCAAACTGCCCTCGAACGAACTGGTGGTGATCGACACGCCGGGCACCAACCCGTTCAACCTGGAAGAACTCGCCCATATCGTGGATCTGGCCGAAGCCACCGAGATGGAACCCGTACTCGTTCTAACGGCCGGCCGCGACGCGGAAGAAGCAACGGACCTGGCCAAGGCCTTCCGTCCCGCCGGCGCGACCCGTTTGTTGATCACCGGCTATGACGTTGCACGGCGCCTGGGCTCCATGCTGGCCGCGGCGCAAGCCAGCGGTCTGGCCTTGTCCGATATCGGCCGGTCCCCACGCATTGCGGACGGCTTCGTACCCTTGGACGCCGAAACGCTGGCGCGAATGTTGCTCCCGAATTCCTCCCAGCCACAGGGAGCGCCGCCCGCGTCATGAACAGTCGCATAACAAACCCGGCCCGCCTGCGCTGCGGCAAAGGGATAGACCATGAGTGATAACGCACAGGCCGCGAAACTCTCGGCCATCGACGGCAGCCGCATGATCGCGGTCGGCAGCGGCAAGGGCGGCGTCGGGAAGACCTGGTTCGCCATTACCTTGAGCCACGTATTGGCGCGCAAAGGTTTGAAGACACTGCTGTTCGATGGGGATTTAGGGCTCGCGAACGTCGACATTCAGCTCGGACTGATGCCGAAACGCGACCTCGGCGAAGTGGTAGCGGGCAAAGCCTCGATGAAAAGCGTGACCACACACTACGACGCCGGCGGTTTCGACATTCTGGCCGGACGATCCGGCGCAGGCGCGCTCGCCACCCTGCCCCCGCCGCGGCTGCTGCGTCTGCGTCAGGACCTGTCAAACTTCTCAAAGAGCTACGATAAGGTCGTTCTGGATCTCGGCGCGGGCGTCGACCGTACCGTCCAGATCCTCTCCACGCCGGCGCATCTTGTCCTGCTGGTGGTGAATGACGAGCCGACCAGCCTGACGGACGCCTATGCCTTCATCAAACTGGCGCATCAAGCCGGGTCTCACGCGCATGTGCAGGTGGTCGTCAACATGGCGGAGAACAAGAAGGCCGGCGAGCGGACCTATGGGACGCTTGCCAAGGCCTGTGCGAATTTCCTGAGTTTCGAACCCCCGTTGGCCGGTATCGTGCGCCGGGATGCCAAGGTCCGGGACAGCATTCGCGCACAATTGCCGCTGCTGACCCGTTCGCCGACCAGCGAGGCGGCCTCGGACGTCGAAGCCATCGCCGACACGGTGATCGGCTAGGCGCCTTCAGGCGCCGCATCCAGCCCGGGAATCCGAACCAGATCGGACGACAAGGCGTCCAAGAAGTGCCTCAGACGCCGGGCCTGGTGCCGTGCGGGCAAATAGGCGGCGCTAAGAGGCAACCGCGCCGCACGCCAAGACGGCGCCAGGTCGACCAGCGTGCCCGCCGCCAGTTCATCCGCGATGAACCAGCGCGGCAGCACCGCGGCGCCCACCCCCATCAATACCGCGCGCTTTACCGCAAAGATGTTGTTGGTGGTCAGGTTCAGCGGCGGGCGAAGTTCAGCCTGCCGACCTGCCGGACCGGTTAAACCGATCCGTCCTCCTTCAAACGGCGATAAGGCGACAAACGGGGTTTTGCCCAACCGGTCAATCGTATCTCCCGCTTCCTCCGGCCTGAGGTCCGGCCTGAGGTCCGACCGACCAACCACCAGCCGTTCAATCGAGGCAAGCGGCCGGACAATCAGCCGGTCGTCGGGTACCGGTCCGACCTTGATCCAGAGATCGCATCCGACCTCGGCAAAGCGGATCGCTTCGTCCTCCAGATGCCATTCCAGCGATACGGCCGGATTGTCCAATTGGAACTGCAAGGCAATGTCGGCCAAATGGCCTTGGCCCAGAGCAACCGGCGCCACGACCTTTAGCGGCCCCTTCACCGACCGATCCGCCGGGGCGTGGCGTTCTTCCAGCATCTCCCAGCCCGATAGAAGCGTGCGGGCCTCCGCAAGAAGGCTGCGTCCGGCCAGAGTCAGCGCCAAGGAATGCGTGGTGCGGCGGACCAAATCGACGGCGAGCCGGTCCTCAAGCTCCATCAGCTGACGGCTCGCGGTGGCCTGAGACAGGTTGAGATCGCGGGCCGCTGCACTGATTGAGCCTCTCTCCGAGATCCGGACGAAGGTTTCCAGCAGCGTAAGACGGTCGAGGGATTTACTCATGCATCTAATGTATAACCAAAATCCATTTTATGTCTCTACCGTATTTTTCCCTTCGAGCGCATCTTCCGTCGCGTCACCTTCAACGAACGGAGAAAACGATGACCTCGAAGACTTACACCCTGGGCGGCGACCTGACCGTCAACCGGCTTGGATACGGCGCCATGCGCTTGACCGGACAGCCGGGCAATTTCGGACCGTATCCCGCCTGGGCGGACGGCGTGGACCTGTTGCGGCATGCAGCCAGCCTGGGCGTCGGTTTCTTCGACAGCGCTTGGGCCTACGGCCCCGAGCACGCCGACCGCATTGTCGGCGAAGCGCTGGCGAAGGAGGACGTGGTGATCGCCACCAAGGGCGGCGTCGACAAGCCCGAGCCCGGCAAGATCGTTGTCGACGGCAGTCCCGAAACGCTCCTGCGTCAAGTGAACAAGGCGCGGATCAACCTGAACCGCGAACAGATCGACCTTTTCCAATTGCACAGGGTCGATCCGGAGACCCCTATCGAGGACTCGGTCTCCGCGCTGGCACAAGCACGTGCCGACGGGCTCATCCGCCATATCGGCCTCTCGAACGTGTCGCGCGATCAGTTGGAACGCGCCTTGGCGGTCGCGCCCATCGCCAGCGTGCAAAACCGTTTCAACATGGCGGATACGGAAGCGGATGCGCTGGTCGACTATACCGCGGAGCGCGGCATTGCCTTCATTCCTTACGGTCCGCTGGGCGCAAACCCGATGCAGCCGGGCGCAAACCTGCCCGCCCTTGAGGCGCTGGCCTGGCTGCTGCGCCGTTCCCCCAACATCATCGCCATTCCGGGCACGACCAAAAAGGCGCACCTGGAAGAGAACATGCGTGTTTGGGAAACCGTCGCCCAACTGGACCGCGAGGGCGCGCAATGACCCCGCAAATACACAAGATGGCGGTGCTGACCTGGCTTGTCGTCTACCCGCTGATCACCGTTTTGATCCTGATTTTGGAGCCCCTGATCCGGGGTCTGCCGGTACCGGTCCGCACCTTGTTCCTCACGCTGATCATGGTGCCGTGCATGGTCTATGTCGCCATGCCGGCCGCCAAGAACCGGTTCAAGCGCTGGCTTGAACCGAACCCGTCACACCCGAAAAACCACTAGGGGAAAACCGATGACCGACACTGTTCACCCGTTTCACACTCAGCCTAAGGACACCTTCGCGCTGAAATTCGCACCGCATCTGGGGCTGCTGGGCCCGGACCAGGGAATGTTCCGCCACCATGCCGGGGATGATCCGGTCGACCAGATCCGCTTCATGGCCGAGCAGGGCTTCACGGCCCTGGAGGACAACTGGATGAAGGCGCGCGACGTTGAAGACCAAAAGCGGATCGGCCGTGCCCTTGAACGCCACGGCATGGAAATGGGCGTCATCGTGAACACGATGCGCTACGCCGAACCGACTTTTGTCCTAAACGACGCCTCCGAGAGAGAACGGCTTATCCGGGAAGTCCGCGACACCGCGGAAGTCGCCCGGCGTGTCGGCGCGCGCTATGTCACGACCTTATCGGGCGCCGCACACCCCTGGCTGCCGCGAGACTATCAGACGGCCAATATGGTCGAGAACCTGAAATGGGCTGGGGACGCCGCCGCCCGGGAAGGCCTCGTTCTGGCGCTGGAGCCGATCAACCTTAAAGGTTGGCCCGGCACTTTCATGACCGAAGTCGGGCACGCCTATCTGATCGCCAAGGCCGTGAACCTGCCCAGCGTGAAAATCCTGTACGACTTCTGGCACCAGCAGATCCACGGCGGCGACCTGATCGAAAACCTCGAATTTGCCTGGGACGAAATCGCCTACGTTCAGATTGCGGACAATCCGGGGCGCGTCGAGCCCGGCCTCGGAGAAATCAACTACCGGTCCATCATGACCCGCATGGCGACGCTTGGATATGACGGCATCGTCGGCCTTGAATTCGCAAATGCGGGTTCCGGCAAGACGGGAGAAGTGTCCGTCCTGGACGCTGTCCGCAACATCGATCCTGGAACAAAAGCTGCATCCGTGTCCGATGATGCGTTTCAACGCAGACTCGCCTAGTCTGACGGACAACCATGAATACTCCGGTTCAGCCGCCGCCCGGCCCACCGCCGACCGCCGCGCCCCCGCCCAGTTCCGGGGTGTCGGGCGCGGTCGTGCAGGCGCCCCCCGCCGTCGCCGAAGCTTTGGGCAGCGGCACGCCGGTCTCCGGCACGCTCGCCTCCCTGACAACCGGGGGCCAGGTCACGATCCGAACCGACGCCGGGCTGTTGCAGCTTCAACTGCCTCCCGGTCTCGATCTTCCGCGCGGAGCTGCCGTGTCGGTACAGCTCGATCCGGCCACCGGGCGGGTGCAATTACGGCTCGGAGAGCCTGCGCAGACCGCTTCCGCGGCAACGGCAACCGCTTCAACCGCGTCTCCGGGACCGTCGGTCATCACCGCGCTCAGCCAAGGCAGCACATTGACGGCGACCCTGGTGAGCCCCCCGGCCCCGGGCGGCGGCGGCTTACCGCTTCCCGGTTTGGTCATTCTGCAGGATACGGCCCCGGCGGTCGCCCAAGCCCTGCTCGCCGCCCGGATCTCGACGGCCACGGTCACTGGCAGCCCGCAGCAGGGACTGATTTCCCTGCAGGGCCCGTCGGGCGCCTTCACGGTGCTAAGCCCTCTCGCTCTCACCGCGGGCAGCACGGTGCAGATCACCGCCGGAGGCACGGGGCCTGGACAGTTTTTCACTCTGACACCGGTGCAGGGGCCAGCCGGGACAGGCCAGGCGCCGGGACCGGCCGCGCAATCTCCCCAAACCGCACAATCCGGACAGCCGTCGCCCGCCCCGCAATCCCCGGCGGCCGCCGCGTCCGCGCAATCGACCGCCGCGCCCGGCGCTTCCCTGACGGCGGGTGCTCAAGTGCCGTTTCGCATTGTCTCGATCGCACCGCCGGGCAGTCCGGCGCCCACGGGCTTGCCGGTGAACAGCACCGTCCCGGGGTTTCCCGTCCTGGAGGGGCAGGTCATCGGCCAGACAGGCGCGTCCGCCACGCTGGTGCGGACGACGGCGGGCGTCTTTTCGCTGCCCACCGGCGGGGCATCTTTTCCGGAAGGCACCCGGCTGACCCTGGAGATCATCGCGCCGCCCGCCGCGCCGCAGGCGGCTCATAGTGCCGGCGCGCGGTTCAGCGGGGGCTACGCGGTTCTGCAAGAGCTCGTCGCCTTGCTGCAGCAGGCCGACCCCGTCGCGGCGCGCCAAGCCGCCCAGGTGCTGCTGCCGACCCTCGGGCCGCAACTGGCGCCCGCCTTGCTCTTCCTGCTGCAGGCCCTTCGGGTCGGGGGAGCGCCGCGCTGGCTCGGCCCCCAGGCCGCCAAGACCGTGGACCAACTCCGCCGCGGGTCGGTCGACAGGCTCGACAGGGAACTCTCATCCCTGCGCGGCCGGGCCGTGGATGGGGCGGGAGGAGAATGGCGAACCTATCAATTGCCGGTTCTGACCGACGGCGCGGTCGAGGCGCTGCGGCTCTATACGCGGGACCGCGACGGCGGATCTCCAGGGGGAGACGAGGACGACCGGCCGCGCGGCCAACGCTTTGTCATCGAAATCAACTTCACGCGGCTTGGCCCCTATCAGTTCGACACCATGGTCCGCGATAAGCACCTGGATCTGATGGTTAGGTCTCATCGCCGCGTCCCCGAAGACATGCGGCGCGGCCTGCATGACGTCTTCGCGAGTACGGTCCAGGCGCTGGGTCTTACCGGAACGGTCGGCTATCATGTCGTGAAGGAATTCGATCTTCGGGCCGACCCGTCCCTGTCCGGGACGGAAACACGGGGCATGAGCGTATGACAAGCGAACTCAGACAATTGGAAAGCGAACGCGTCCGGCGGCAATCCTGCATCGAGACCGCGCCGAACCCGGAGTTCCACGGCGACTATCTCTGCCTGTTGAGCGGCACCCTGGGGCAGCATGGCGGCGCCGGCCAGTCCGCCGCCGTGACGCTGCGCTACGTGCCCGACAAATGGCTGATCAAACCGGCGGTCTTTACCGCCTATCTCTCCCAGGTTCCGGCCACGGAAGACCGACTGCTGGAGGAGACGGCGCATCTGATCCTGGACGATTTGAACAACCAGCTGGTCGCGCGTTGGGTGCAGATTCTCCTCGATGTACCGTCCCCGGACGGTGGACCACCGGCCCATCGCGTACTGCTGGAAGACCGGCAACCGCAGTGGGACAACCCCTCCCTCCTGGCCCGCGTCCGGCAGTTCTGACAGGCCGGCGCGCGCCTTCGCAGATGCAGCAATTACTTGGTCCACAGGGATCGTTACTTCAGGAACCGCCTGAATACTTTGCGGACCCAAGTACCCATTAGTATTTCCTGCAACAAAACTATCATAATAGTTGAGCTGTCCTGACATATAAGCCCCCTACCGTGTATCCGGGCGTGCAGCACAGCACTCACCCTGGCGCACTTCGAGGCAACGACTGATGACACGGTCCGCACCGGAATATTCGGGCGATCCAGCCCGATTCACCGACCGGCTCCTGGCCTGGCTGGACGAAACGGGATCGGCTGTCCAGGCCGACACGGACCTGAACGTGCTGCAGCATGGGCTGAAGACGGCGGCCCTCGCGCGCGATGAAAACGCACCGGACCCGGAAGTCGTCGCCGCCCTGTTGCACGATGTCGGCCTTATCCTGTTGAAGACGCAGGGACCCGACGGCGTGGCGGCGGCGGACCGCTGCGGCGAGATCGTCGGGGCCGCCTGGCTGGCCCGGCATTTCCGGCCGGCCGTCTCCGAACCGGTGCGTCTGCATCAGATCGCCAAACGCTGGCTGTTCGCGATGGATAAGGGCTATCGCGACGCCTTGAGCGATCAGGCTTTCCGGCTGCTCGCCAGCATGGGCGGCCCGATGGCGGAGAGCGAGCGTCAGCAGTTCGAACGGCATGAGCACTGGGGCGCGTCGGTCGCCCTGGCCCGCCGTGCGGATCTCTCTCCGGGCGCCGCTCTGTCGGAAGACGATCTCAATGCCTTGCGCCCGGCAATCATGAATTGCCTGGCCCCGCAAATGACCAGTCAGGTCGCCTGACCGGCCAAGACGCCTTCGGCGCGCCGCACGAAAAGCGCCGCCGCCAACCCCACCGCGGACGACAGCAGCATGATCGTCAACAGCATATAGACGCCGTTCCCCGCCGATACCGCCAGCCCGGTGACGGTCGTCAGGATCGCACCCGCCCCGACGGTCAGCGCCCCGGTCAGGCCGGATGCGCTGCCGGCCAGATCGGGCCGCACCGACACCGCCCCGGTGTTGCTGCTCGGCATGGTCAAACCGTTGCCGATACCGACGAAAACCGTGGCAGCGAAGAACAGGCTTTTGTCCAACAGGCCCGCCGCCAGCAGGACGAGGCCCGCCGCCAGCCCACCGCAGGCGACCGTGCGGCCCAGCACCATCATGGTGGGCAAGGCCGTGCGTTTTGCGAAACGGCCGGAGAGAAAACTGCCGAACATAAAGCCCGCGGTGATGGTGCCCATGAAAAAGCCCAGCGTGGAGGGCGCCATGTCGAATTCAACCGCCGCGACCAGGGGCGTCCCCGCCAGAAAGACGTAAAAGGCACCGGTCGAGAAAGCCGAACAGACGGCATACCCCCAGAAGCGCGTGTTCGCCAAAAGCTGGGGATAGATCTGCATTTGCCGGCGCAGCGTCGCCGACCGGTTTTGGTTGGTTTCGCCGAGATCGGCCCAGCACAAAAGCAGCGCGACGGTTCCCAGCACCGCATAGGCGATGAAGTTCGCGCGCCAGCCGAACAACTCGTCCAAGACGCCCCCCACCATCGGTCCCAGCATAGGGGCGACGGCCATGCACATGCTGATGAAACCGACAACGCTGGCGGCCTCCTGAGGGTCCCGCGTGTCACGGACCACGGCCAGCGAAATCGCCCAGCCGGAAACGATCGCGCCCTGCAGGACACGAAAGGCCAAGAAGACGTAGACATCGGTCGCAAGAGCGCAGGCGGTCGAGGCGATGGCGAACACGAGCAGCGCCGCCAAGAGCACCGGCCGTCTGCCGTAGCGATCCGACAAGGGGCCGATGATAATTTGCAGGAAAGCGGTAATGCCCAGATAACCGGCGATCGCCAGACTGACCAGCGCATAGTCGACCTGAAATTCCTCCGCCATCGCCGGCAACGAGGGAAGAAACATGTTCAGCGACAAGGTCGCCAGACCGGTCAGCAAGACCAGCGTGGCGAAACGGGGCGGTGTGGTGGCGGCTTGGAACATCCTGATGCTTCCTGGTACGGCCGGCTGCGGCAAGCGGATGTGCACCAACAAAAAACCCCCGACACAGTCGGGGGCGCATGGAGCAACGGTCCGGGTCCGTCAGCGGTCCATGCGCGGTCCTCCTACGATGACGACAACACGTTTGATTCTGGGGTCGGTCACGGCCGGTTTCTCCAATTGAACAACGCCGACGCTACGCCCGATCGGAAGTCCCGTCAATTTCCGTCTCCATCGCCGTGCACCGGATCAGCAGACGGAAGTGTCCGGTGAAGTCGTTGATCGGATAGTGCAGGGTAAAGCGGTTGTCCCACAGGGCGAGGTCCCCTTCCTCCCAACGGTGCCGGCAGGTGAACTCCGGTTTGGTCATGTGCTTGTCGAGAAAGTCGAGCAAGGGCGCGCTCTCCTCGGCCGTCATGCCGTCGAAGCGCGTGACGAACATCCGGTTCAGGTAAAGCCCTTCCTTGCCGGTATCCGGATGGATCCGGACCACCGGGTGAATTGCGGTCTCCCCTTCCCGGTCGGGCTGGCCGGGCCCGTCGTAACTATGGACCGCCTGCAATCCGCGCAGCACCGTCTGCAGACCGGGGCTCAACGCCTCGAACGCGGCAATGGTGCTGGCAAACCCCGTATCGCCGCCAAGCGGAGGGATTGTCAGCGCATGCAACACCGAGAGATACCCGGCCGGTTTGCGGAAAGTGACATCCGCATGCCAGCAGACGCCGCCGAACAGCCGCTCGCCGTCCGGTTCCTTGCGCATCTCCAAGACTTCCGGCACGCCCGGTGATCGGATCACCCCTTCATCGCTGTGGTGATAGAAGGGCGGTCCGAAGTTGGCGGTGAAGTCACGCAGCGCTTCCGGCGTCAAATCCTGTCCCTTGATGAACAGCACCAGGTGGTCGGCCAAGGCGGCCCGGATAAAGCTCAAGTCCTCCGGCGCGGTTTTCGAACCGACATGCAGGCCGCGCACAACCGCCCCCACATGCGGGGTCATAGGATGAAGTTTCGCGGCCGAGTTTGTTTTACGCAAGGCGGCAGTCATCATAGCAGGTCCGTAGAAAACGTGTTTCCTTACCGCTCTACACCCGTCGCGGTTTACGGCGCAAGAGGCTGCTGCTACCCGCTTTTGACCTGCGCCCGCGCCTTGTTACGCGCCTTTACGGTCTCAAACTCGGGCGCGTCCTTCTGCTTCAAACAAGCGGCGCAGATCGGATTGACCATGCCGGTCCGCAATTGGCTGCGGATCGCGTTGATCTTCTCCCCATCCCAGATTTCTTTAAGCGACTGGTCCTTGATGTTGCCCAGATTCAGCAGTTCGGACTTGGCGAAAAAGGTGCAGCAGGGCGTGACGTCGCCGTTTGACCAGACATGCAGGCTGTTGAAGGGATAGGCGCAAACCGGGTCGGCCACTTCCTGGAAGGGTTGCCCTGGTTCGTGCAAGCCCGGATCCTGCATCACCGAGAAGTCGCGCAGGCGCTGAAAGTCTATGTAATCGGCGACATCCCGCCACTTCTCCAGGAAAGCCTCCTGCTCGCCGATATTCAGGTCCTGAACGCAGAAGCAGAGCCGTAGCACCGGCAGCGACGCGCCGGCCTCATCACGCAATCGGCGGAAAGTCCGCAGATTCTGCTCGATCCGTGTGAGTTCGTCCTTACCGCGGATCTTGCGATAGGTCTCCGGCGTTGCGGCGTCGAGCGACACCTCCAGCCGCGAGACACCCGTGGCGATCAGAAAACGGCTCATCTCCTCGGTCAGCAGAACGCCATTGGTGCCCAGGAAAATATCCATCACACCCGCTTCGGCTGACGCGCTCAGCACATCCCGAACGCCTTTATGCAGCAGCGGTTCGGACCCCAATCCGACGACGACGGCAGGCAGGTCGTGGCGGCTGCATTCGTCCAGCAATCCCTCTATATCGCCAACATCCAACACCGCTTTCTTGTCCTGATGGTTGATCGTGTAACACATCACGCAATTCAGATTGCAGCGGTTGACCAGTTCCAGCGTCACGGTGAGGGGAAATTCCGGCAGGTCGTCGCGCTCGAAATAGACCAGACTGTCGCGGTAATTCTGGCGGTAGACGCGAAAGCGCTCCCCAAACCGCTCGGTCAGGATCTCCTCGAACGGAGACAGCGCAACCGTATCGGTAAAATCAGTGTTGCGGGTTTCGGTTTCGGTCATTCAGACATGGCGGCCTTGCGGGCGAGTTCAGGCCACCTCCGTTGCGCCTATAGCGACGTGAACATGTCGTCGAACTGGCTTTTCAGCGTCGCCAACTCTGCGTTCAACGCCTCGACAAACTGGGTGAAAAATCTGCTTTTCTGATCAGGATCCATTCGCATCTCAAAAAAACGGCCGAACTGCAGCGCCGCAATAATCGTGCCGGTAAAGGTCGTGCGGACAGCCGCCTCAACAGTGTGGCTCGAATCAAGATGTCCGCCAAGGAGAAGCGGCAGCAGCCGGTCATGCAGCCCCGTGACCGGATGGGGTTGATCGGCCGTCCGCGGCGCGTCGGCCAAAATGGCTGCAATCGCCTCGAATTGCCGGCCGACCCCTGCCAGATACTTCGGCACGGCACCGCCGCTGGAGAGTGCGCCCGCAGCCCGCCACGGCAGCGCCGTCTCCACTGCCTCGGCATAATCGGCAGGCGGCAGAGAAGGCGGGCTGAGGGAAAGCGCTTCCGACTTACGGGGAACAGCTCCATGAATCGCAATCCCGTCGGAGCAGTTGAGGACCGTCCCCTCCGTCCAGTCCGCGAAAAACTGTTGGAAGGTGGTACGCGCGGCCAAGAACTGTTTGTTGGTGACCGCCTGACCGCCGAAATTGGCCGGCACGGGCTGGTTCAGCGGCGACAACGCCATCCAGTCTTCGTTGCGGCTGTAGAGCGAGTCGCTGGCGTGCTGATGCGCGGCCTGCCGGGATCCCAAATCGACGCCGAACAGATAAACCTCCGTATGGCCCATGGCCGCCGCCGCCCGGCAGGCCAAGTTGGAGACCGACGGCGTGCTGAAGTGCAGGATATCCACAGGCCGTGCCATCAGCCGGGTCGGAATCAGCAGTTCCCTGAAATAGAAGATCGATTTGTCGAACAGTTTCGGCAGGCGCGGGTCGACGATGTAGGGCGCCAGAAATGTAATGCCCGAATAGTCGTGGACCCGAGCATCGTCGGTCAGAATGCCCGCATAGTTGGGATCGTTCTCGATCTCGCAGTGAAACTGCGGCTTGATCCCGTTTTTCAGAAGCGCGCTTGTCCCCGTCCCCGCTCCGAAGATCACCGCTTTGTCCACATGCCGCCGGATCGCCTCAATCGACCGGTCAAGCGATGGCCCGCTGCCGACCACAAAGGCGGGCGGCGCGGCATTGTCGGGCCGCCCGCCCGGCAGCAATTGCCGGTGCGGCACCGCGGCAGCGTTTTCCACCGCATGTTTCAGCATCAGGCACTCGTCCTCGAAGAAACCAACGGTGCCGTGCAGGATGGGAAAGGTTTCGCGGACCGCCGCTGCAAGCGCGTCCGAGGCCGGGTCCCGGTGATGCCGGTACAGATAGCTGCCGTCGACCAGGGCGAAATCGGGTCCGCGCAGGCTGCCGATCAGCGCACCCGCGGTCTGCACCGGATCGCCGGCCGGACCGATCGTCAGCCCGCCGCCACGCTGCTTCAGCGTTTCGATCATCCGCGCCCAGGGCAGGACATGCATCGACCAGTAAATCAGCTCGGAATCGGATTCGACGATCAACAGGTTGCGAAAATCCAACCGCTCGATCAGTTGCGGCAGATGAATGCCGAGCCCCAACCCGATGGAAATCAAGTATGCCCCGCCGCCCGCGGGTTCCTGAGCGATCTCAACGCCCTGCATCTCGCCCAGCAGCCGGCGTGGAAGACGGATGTGGCTGAATTCCAACAGCTTGCCGGAATCGTAGCGGGTAAAAGGCAAAAACAGCCGGTCGGGCTGTTTGCAGAACGCCTCCACCTGAAGGGCTGCGAAAGTCAGCGCGTCCGGCTGGTAAAGCGGCGCGCCGTTGATCGCCGCATTCAGGCTACCGTCCTCCAACTTGCCCGTCAGTCGCACCCGCGCCGGCTTGGTGCGCTTGAACGCTTTCACAAGGTCCTTCGGCAGATAGCGTTTTAGAGCCCGAAGGTTTTCTTCAAAGAGACGGTCGTTCACTTAGCGGTCCTGGCAAACTGGCAGGGACGAAAGTCCGTCCACAATTCTCCTCAAACGTAGATCGCGATTCCCCGTTCCCGATCAAACCTCAGCCCCGACGGCTCCAATCGCCACTGGACTAAACATCAGACGACTGACCGCTCCGCCAGACCGTCGGGTAAAGATCCCCGCCGTAGCGCTCCCCTTCCTCCAATCCCGGGTCGCACGTCGGGATGGCGACTTGCCCTTTGCGCTTATGATACCGCGCGTCGTCGCCAAGCCAGCGGGTGGCGAGCGCGCGGCGGCGGCCCGGATAGGGGTTTCCCGGCGCGCCGTGGACAATCATCGCCTGGAAGACCAGGCAATCGCCCGGCTCCATCGCAAACCGCAAGATGCTGTGTTTCTCCCGCTCGGCTTCAATGTCGGGCAAGGACGACAGGTCCGTGCCCTGATAAGGCGATCCGTCCAGAAAGTTGTGCGGATTGTGTTCCGGCCAACGATGACTGCCGGCGATGTATTCGACGCAGACATTCTCCGGCACCGGGTCGAAGGGAACCCAGACGGAGGCAACCTGACGGCCCGATACCGCCCAGTAGGGCTGATCCTGATGCCAGGGCGTCCGGTTGGGCGTGCCGCCCTCTTTCACCAGCAACTGGTCGTAAAAGAAAGTCGCAGCACTAGCCCGCATGACGCGGCCGGCGATTTCCGCCGCCGGGGACTCCAGCACGAAACGCCGGAATGTCGGCTGCCGCTGCCAGACGTCGAGATCCCCGAAAAACCGCCCGCCGCTGTTCGGGTCGGCATACTCTTCCGCGAAGGGGCCGGGAGAAGCCATGGCGGCGTCCACAGCTTCTTGCATCAGCGCAACCCAGTCGCGACCGAAGGCCCCGCGAATACAGACGACGCCGTCGCGTTCATAGGCGGCGACGCTTTCCTCGGTGATCGGGATTGACAGGCTCTCCATGGGATGGAGAGCCTAGACCAGCTATTTCAGGGTTTCACTCAAATAGGCCATCAGGTTGTCCATGTCGGCGTCTTTCTTGATGCCGGCAAAGGCCATCTTGGTGCCCTTGATGTATTTCTTGGGCGCGGCCAGATAGCCCCGAAGCGTGTCGTCTTCCCAGACAATCCCCGAGTTCTTCATGGCCTTGGAGTACTTCGTGTAACTCTCATGCGTGCCCGCCGTGCGGCCAAACAGCCCTTCCAGGGACGGACCGGGCTTCTTCTTGTTGCCCTCCAGCACGTGGCAAGCCTTGCACTTGTTAAACACTTTCTTGCCTTTCGCGGCATCGCCGGCAAAGGCCGGTCCAGCGGCGGCAACGGAGATCACGGCAAGTGCAAGCAAAGTTTTCTTCATTTCAGGCCCCCTCTTCATGAAGCGATTTTCGGATACCACCAACCTAGTTACCCACGGATGTTTTTCCACGCGGCAAGCTGTCACAAAAGAAACCGCCCTGCGGCGCGCAAGGCGGTTTCAGGTCCTCGGGTCAAGAAGACATCAGTTACAGGTCATCGTCGCTTTCAGCGTGGCCAGAAGCCCCTCCGACGCGGGCATGCCGCGGTCGTCGTAGTTCTGGTGCGCCCAACGCATGAAGGCCCAGCGGATCTCGTCCGCCCGGTTCAAGGCAGGCAAGCAGATGTTGTTTTCCTTGGTGGCGTAGCCGACTTCCGTTATCGCGTCGGTAAAGCCGTTGATGTACTGCTCGCATTCGGCTTCCGCAGCCTCGCCCCAGCGGCTGTCATTGTCGCCCTCGATACAGGGTTTCAACAAATCGGCCACCGAATAGACCTTGGACTTTCTGTCCGCCGCCTCGGCGGGGGCTGAAACGGCCCCCAGGGCGACCGCCCCGGCCAGCAGGGCTGAGGCGGTCAGTGTGGCAAGATGCTTTCTCATTCCGAACGCTCCCGTGCATAGGCGTGCAGCGCCTTGTCCATGACGGCCCGGTGCTGCTCGTTGTTGACGAATGCCGGCGAGTTGACTTTGTCCCACAGCTTCTCGTCCACCATGTTCTGGTGACAACCAACGCACAGGCCGGTCCGTTCCATCTTGGCACGCATGGCGCCCGGCAGCGGACCTGTCAGAGGCCAATGGGATCCGATCGAGACCAGTTGCTCGTCGTCGCGGGTCACGATCTGGCTGAGGTCGTGGTCCAGGGACGGCACCGGCTGGATCTGGGTCTGGTACTGTTTCGGGATGATTTGACCCGTCGCCGTTTCCAGTTCCACCACATGCCCGTCCTCATAGCCCAGCAGGAAGCGGCCATCCTCGATCCCGTAACCCAGGGTCTTCGGATTGTCGTGGCAGCTTTCGCAACTGCGCGCTTTCCGGCCTGCCGTGTGCGGCTGCACCGCGGCATGGTCCAGACCTTTGCCTTCCGGCGTCATCCAGGTTTCGTTGTGGACGATGGTGTTGCCGTCCTTGTCGATAACCGTGGTGATCACCTGACAACCCGGCATCAGCGGGCTGACGCGGCCTTCGCCGTTGATCCCCAGGATCGGCGTTTCCCACCGCAGATAGCTGCGGGTTTCGGAAACCTTGCCCGGTCCCGGAATGCCGTTGGTTCCCAGTTCGGCGTCGGCGGTCAGGCCATTGTCGCCCCGGGAGTTGGCATTGTTGATCCAGTCGATATCGGTCTTGCCTTCGGAATAGTCGACCGTGACGTGGCAGCCATAACACTGCGGCGCCCAGTCGGCATGGCAGGCATAACACTCCATGCTTTCCATATGCTGGCCGACCGCGCCCATCGCGACCTTGGCCTCCGCCGATTTCCAGCCGTCGGTTTCCGAAAGCTGTTTCAGAACCGGCACCTCGAAGTCGAGTCCCGAGGCCGAGTGCAGGATGACCTTGTTGCCCTTACGCACCACGTTGCCGTACGGGTTGCCGCGCGCGGTCAGCAGATAGCCGTCCTGCGGATCGTATTCGGTACCGAAGTACATGAAGGCCGGCAGTTCGTCGGAGGTTCCCCGCGGCTCGTTTCCGATATCCGTCTGGTGTTCCTCGCCATGACCAAGCGGCAGTTCCCACGGATAGGAAGCAACCGTGCCGTGGCAATCCTCACACTCGATTTCCACCTGTGCCAGGGTCGTGCCGAAGATGTTGCCGTCCCCATGCATGTCGATGGAGGTGTGGCAATCCTGGCATAACAGGCCGCCCTGCGGGTTGCCGGGCCGGCTCTGAACCTGGTGGTGAAGATCGTCTTTCACGAAAGTGTAGGACTTGGTGTGCAGCTTGGGCTGCTTACCGCCCGTTTCGTTGTAGGGGCTGCCGTACGGGAATTCCATGATGCCCTGATAGCTGGTGCCGATCCGCTTACCGCGGTTGTGGCACGAGCTGCAGCTCTCATTCGGAATACCGCTATATTCAACGTCGCCGACCTGAACCTTGGTCTTGCGCGTGCCCTGCATGACGTGCGCCAGCAGACGGCCCGGCTGTTCCTTGCTCAAGGTCGGATCGCCACCTTCATAGAGGCCTTCGTTGGAATACGGCACGTGACAGGACGAACAACCGGCACCCCGGAAGTCACCCCGTTTCTCGCGCCCGTTCACCCCGACATGGCAGCGCTGACACTGCTGACGGGAATAGGTGATGCCGGCCAGATTCGGGTGTTTCGGGATCTGGTCCACATCGACATCCGGGATCTGCTCGATTTTCGAGGGGATCTGATCCGGATGCGCCTCGACATAGGCGGTCATATATTCGATGTACGCTTCGGACCCGATATCCGGCACCGGGCCGTTCTCGTCGGTCAGCGTATAGTTGCCGTAGACCACTTTATGGTCTTTCTGCAGGCCCCAGGCCCAGAGGTTGCCTTGAAGCTTGCCGGCTTCCGTATTCATCAGGGACTTGGTGACGCGTTCGGCGTACCCGTCGTGACACTGCCCGCAGGCCTGCTCCGCCGCCCCCAGCGCACCGGGATCGGGATAGAAGGTGTGCGGCCCGCCATTCTCGCCAATCGACGCCAGGGTTCCGCTATGCGCTTCGTCCTTGCTTGTCGCCGCCGGGTTCCCGCCGTGGCAGACCACGCAGCCGCCGGGGTCGCCGACTTCGGCTCCCATTTCTTCGATCGTGTCCTGCATCGCCCCCTGCGAGAATCTTTCAATTCCCTGGTGACAGGATTGGCAGCCAAGCTCCTTGGCGCGCTCTTCGGACACGGTTTCGAAATCACTCGCCGACGCGGGCGATATCAAAGCCATTAACCCAATAAAAAGTGAAGCCACCCCATAAGATAGGAAGCGATTCATAGTGTCCCCCTGACCGACGACAAAATGCGTCGATTGCAGACTATCGCCTTCCAGAAATGAGGTACTGACGTAGATCAAAATCCATCAACTTCTTCACGAATTTTTTTATTGACCCATGTCAGATCGCCCTCCCGGCAATGCGGGTACTGTGCGGACCCTACGCCGATAGAAACCGGCATACGAGGAACGACCGCATGAACATCGATACGGCCCAGACCAGTTCTCAACGCACCCGCAACAAGGAAGCGCCCTGGACGCTTGCCGCATCGCGCTGTCAGATCTGCGCCGCCTTTCCCTGCAAGCTGCATCCGTACCTGACGAGCGAAACACTGGAGATCCTGTCGGAGAACGGAACAACCCGCTCTCTCAGCCCGAACGGCACAAACGGCGGTGTCCCCATCGCCGACTTCAAGGGAACGCTCGCGGTCCTGGTACAGGGTCACGGCATGGCCGAACATCACAGCCCGGACGGCGCGCGTACCGTGCTGCACTTCTTCCGGTCGGGCGACATCGTCTATTACGAGGGCATGGATACCAGCCAAGGCGTCGTCGGCATCCGGGGCGAGTTCGTCTTCCGTCCGCTCAGTCCGGTGCGGCTCTGCCTGATTCCCGAGACGCTGCTGCGGAACTCCAAGGAGTTGGCAGGCATGCTGGACATGGCCTGCTCCGAAATCTGCGCGCTCCACACGCAACAGATTCTGTTGGGCAAGATGCCGGCCTATCAGCGCCTCGCCTATTTCCTGTTCCACGAGGCTGCGCGCAGCACACCGGCGATCGCGAACGATCCGTCGGCGCCCGGCAACGGCCCGGTGGCGTTGGTCCTGCCCATGGTCCGGGCCGATATCGCGGACTATCTAGGGGTGAATCTGGAAACCGTCAGCCGCTGTTTCACGCGCCTCCGCAAGGACGGCATGATTGCGCTGCCGAAACCCAACACGGTCGTCATTCCGGACCCGGCTGCGCTGCGCAAACTGTTCGAGGGCGCCATCTGAACGACCGGCCGGCCCGAACGGCCCCAGTTGCTTGTACCCCCTTGCCGGACTGCATACTCTGACCGCCGATACTATTCTCAGGCAGGGTATTCATGGCGGCTTCACCATCTTCCGAACGTCAGTCCGTCGGCAGCTTCGACTATATCGTTATCGGCGCCGGATCGGCGGGCTGCGTGCTCGCCAACCGGCTGAGCGCCGACGGCACCAAGCGTGTCCTGTTGCTGGAAGCCGGCGGCAAGGATGATTGGTACTGGATCCATATTCCGGTCGGCTACCTGAAGACCATGCACAATCCGCGCACCGACTGGTGTTTCAAGGCGGAAGCCGATCCCGGTCTTAACGGCCGGGCGCTCAACTACCCGCGCGGGCGGGTTCTGGGCGGCTGCAGTTCGATCAACGGCATGATCTATATGCGCGGTCAGGCGCGCGACTATGATCAGTGGCGGCAAATGGGGAATGCCGGTTGGGGCTGGACCGACGTGCTCCCCTATTTCATGCAAGCGGAGGACTATCAGCATGGCGCCGACGAACTGCACGGCGCGGGCGGCGAAATTCCGGTGCAGGACGGGCGCAGCCATGTCGAAGTGCTGGACGCCTTCATGGAAGCAGCGATCGAGTACGGCATTCCCAAAACCGACGACTTCAACCGCGGCAATAACGAGGGTGTCGGCTATTTCCACGTGACCCAGCGCAAAGGGCTGCGCTGGAGCGCGGCGAAAGCCTTTCTGCACCCGGTGAAGCACCGCGCCAACCTGACCCTGATGATCAAGTCGCAGGCCGAGCGCATCCGGTTCGACGGCAGACGGGCGGTCGGCCTGGACTTCATCCGCGACGGCAAGCCGGTGACCGCGGACGCGACGGGCGAGGTCATTCTGGCCACCGGCTCCGTCGGCTCGCCGCATCTGCTGCAACTCTCCGGCATCGGTCCGGGCGCCCTGTTGCAACAGCACGGCGTTGAGGTGCTGCAGGACGCGCCGGATGTCGGCGGCAACTTGCAGGACCATTTGCAGATCCGCACCGTCTATAAGGTGAAGAACACCAAGACGCTGAACGAGCGCGTGAATTCCCCCATCCAGAAGGCCTTGATGGGGTTGGAATTCGCGCTCTTCCGGAAGGGTCCCTTGACCAGCGCGCCCAGCCATCTGGGCTGTTTCGCGAAATCGGACCCGTCGATGGAAACGCCGAACCTGGAATATCACATCCAGCCTATCAGCACCGACAAGCTCGGCGACCCTCTGCACCCCTTCCCCGCCTTCACCGCCAGCGTCTGCAACCTGCGCCCGGAAAGCCGCGGGTCGATCGAACTGACCTCCCCCGATTTCCAGCAGCATCCGAAGATCGCGCTCAACTATCTTTCCACGCCGGGAGACCGGCAAGTCGCCGCCGACGCGTTGAAGCTGACCCGCAAGATCGTACTGGGGACGGAGCGGATGAAACGCCACGATCCGGAAGAACTGATGCCCGGCCCGTCGCTGCAGACGGACCAGGAACTGGCGGACGCTGCCGGCGATATCGGGACGACGATTTTCCATCCGGTCGGCACCTGCCGGATGGGCAACGATCCCGGCGCGGTGGTCGACGATCAGCTGCGGGTGCGCGGGGTCGAAGGCTTGCGTGTCGTCGATGCCTCAGTGATGCCAACCATCACATCCGGCAACACCGCAGCGCCCACCATGATGATCGCCGAGAAAGCGTCAGCGATGATTTTGGGAGCGGCGCGGGCGTAAACCTAAGGCCCGCCATACAGCCACGCCAGCCCGTTGTGCGACTGTTCCGGTGTGCGCGCGCCGAGCTGGATGTTGCGCAACTCGCGGGTCACGCCGCTCGCGTGGTAGACATCGCCCAGGAAGCGGGCCATCAGTTGCACGCGGGCGGTGCGCAGATAGCGGGCTTCCGAATAAGCCTTGAATGCCGCGGCATAATCGCGGTCCATCTCCTCCACCAGGTCGGCCATGATGACCGCGTCTTCCAGCGCCATGTTCGCGCCTTGCGCGAAGTATTGCAGCATCGGGTGGGCCGCATCTCCCAGCAGCGCCACGCAGCCGTCCGACCAGTCCTTCACGGGCTCCCGGTCGCACAGCACCCACATGCGCCAGGTCTCGATCTTGTCCAGCAGGCTTTTCGGGCGCGGGTCGATCCCCAGGAATTTCTCCTTCAACTCAGCCGGATCGCCCGCGGCGTCCCAGCCTTCCTCGTAACGGTCGGAATGAAAGACGGCGACAAGGTTGAACAGTTCCGAGCGGCGCAGCGGATAATGCACAAGGTGTGTTTTAGGGCCGGCCCAGAGCGTCGCCGCGTTCCAGCGCACTTCCGGCGGCACGTCCTTCATCGGCAGGACCGCGCGGTAGGCGATATGGCCAGAGACCCGGGGCGGCCCATCATCCACGATCTGACCGCGGATCTTGGACCATAACCCATCCGCCCCGATCAGCGCCGGGCCGGTCACCGCGGTGCCGTCCGACAGCAGCAGCTGGACCTTGCCCTTGCTCTGTGCGTAGCAACTCACCATCTGGCCGGTGCGTAACTCCACCATGCCCGTATCGATGCAGGCGGACATCAAGGTGCGGTGCAGATCGGCCCGGTGAGTCACCGCATAGGGCTGACCGAATTTCTCGCGGAAGGCGCCCGTCAGGGATACCCGGGTGATCTGCTCGCCCGACAGGCTGTCCATCATGATCAGGTCTTCGACGAAGACCGCGCTTTCGTTGATCGCCTCGGTAACGCCCAGCCGGTCGAACATGCGGAAGACGTTGGGACCCAACTGAATACCGGCGCCGATTTCCCCAAAGGCATCGGCGCGCTCCAGGATCAACGAGGAGATGCCCTTGCGCGCGAACGCCAGCGCCGCCCCCATGCCGCCGATCCCGCCGCCGACAATGATGACCCGCTCGGTGCTTTCGTTCGACATGAAGCGCCCTCCCCCTGTTCGTCTAAACGCTATATCGGCAGCGCCATCTCACACAACCGTGTTGGGACGCGCTTTGACGCAGCGCAGGCATTTGCCTAGGGTCGCGCGCCCACGGACAAGCTTAAGGTGAGGAAAGACCATGGACGCCGACGCCCTGCGCGCGATGCAGGCCCCGATCAAAGACAAGTACAAGACCGATCCGGATGCCGCCAAGATCACCCTGAAAGCCGAAGGCAGCCTGGGCGAAGGCATCGCCTGCCGAATTGAAACCGGCAAGGCCATCGCCGAAGCCGGCCTACATCCGGCAACCGGCGGGGACGGCACACAGCTTTGTTCCGGAGACATGCTGCTGGAGGCGCTGGTCGCCTGCGCCGGCGTGACGCTGAAAGCGGTGGCGACAGCCTTGGATATCCCGGTGCGCGACGGAACGGTGACCGCGTCGGGCGTGCTCGATTTCCGGGGCACTCTGGGCGTTGAACGCGAAGCGCCGGTGGGCTTCGAATCCATCGAGCTTTCGTTCGACCTGGATGCGGACGCGACCGACGATCAGATCGCCACGCTGCATAAACTGACCGAACGCTATTGCGTGGTCCTGCAGACCATCAAGGGGAACGCACCTGTCGCCTCCGGGATCACGCTCCGTTAACGGGCTTCCCCCACAGATCGTACTCGCCGGCCTCGTCGATCTCGACCGGAACCAAATCGCCGACCTTGAGAGAACCGGGCTCGTCGATGAAGACGTTGCCGTCGATTTCCGGCGCGTCCGCATAGCAGCGTCCGATCGCGCCCTCCGCGTCGACGGAGTCGATCAAGACATCGAGCGTCCTGCCCACCTTGGCCGCCAGGCGTTGCTCGCTGATTTTCTGCTGGTGCGCCATGAAGCGGTCCCAGCGTTCCTGTTTCACCGCGTCCGGCACCGCGCCGTCGATGGCGTTGGCCGCCGCGCCCTCGACCGGCTCGTACTTGAAACAGCCCACCCGGTCCAACTGCGCTTCGCTTAGCCAATCCAGCAGGAACTGAAACTCCTCTTCGGTTTCGCCCGGAAAGCCGACAATGAAGGTGGATCGGATTGCAAGGTCCGGGCAATCGCGTCGCCAGGCCTGAATCCGGTCCAGGGTTTTCTCCTGATTGCCGGGCCGGCGCATGCGTTTGAGGACACTGGGGCTGGCATGCTGATAGGGGATATCCAAATAGGGCAACACCTTGCCCTCGGCCATCAGCGGGATCACCTGATCCACATGCGGATAGGGATAGACATAGTGCAGCCGCACCCAGACGCCGAGGTCGCCGAGCGCTTCCGCCAGATCGACGAATTTCGCCCGGACCGGCCGCCCGTTCCAATTGCTTTCGGCGTATTTCAGATCGACGCCATAGGCGCTGGTATCCTGGGAGATGACCAGCAGTTCCTTCACGCCCGCCTTCACCAGACGCTCGGCCTCGTACAAAACCTTTGCCGCCGGGCGGCTGGCCAGCTTGCCGCGCATGGACGGGATGATACAGAAGCTGCAGCTGTTGTTGCAGCCTTCTGAAATCTTCAGATAGGCGTAGTGGCGCGGCGTCAGCCGCAAACCTTCCGGCGGCACCAGATCGAGGAACGGGTCGTGCGCCGGCGGGACGACATCATGCACCGCCTCGACGACCTGTTCGTACTGCTGCGGGCCGGTAACGGCCAGCACGTCCGGATGTTGCTCGCGGATCAGATCCTCGTCGACACCCATGCAGCCGGTCACGATGACCCGGCCGTTTTCGTCCAGCGCTTCACCGATCGCCTCCAGGCTTTCCGCCTTGGCGCTGTCGAGAAAACCGCAGGTATTTACGATGACCACGTCCGCGCCTTCGTAATCGGGCGAGAGTTCGTAGCCTTCCGAACGCAGCTTGGTGATGATGCGTTCGGAATCCACCAGAGCCTTCGGGCATCCAAGGCTGACCATGCCGACCTTGGCCGGCGCAAGTTCGCGTGTTTCTTTGTTCATGACGGGGGGAGATAGTGGGCCGCGGCACAAAAGCCAATGTTTTTCGCCACCCGCACCCCGGAAGCTATTGTCCGCGCACCTTCTGAAGTTCCCGACCGAAGGAAGCCGGATCCTCGGCCGCCAGCAAGGTCATGAACCCCGTGTAGTCCACCACGGCGCCGTCGACGGCGATGGCCAGCGTCATGTCCTTGCGCAGGGTCATCCGGATCGGTCCGTCCAAGGTCGTCTCATGTCCTGTATAGAGCCCGGGCCCTTCCCGGACGACATCCCGGGCGGTGACCTTCCCGGGCGAGACCGAGGTCGCCGGCAACAGGTGATAACCGTCCACCGTATAGATCCGGCCGCGCTCTATTCTGAACCGGGTATCGGTCACGTTCAGCCGCCAAACCCCATCGATCGGCGCCGCCTCGGTGGCCTGTACCTCCGCCGACCGCTTCAGGCTGTCGGGAAACAGGAAACCGGATGGGGCCGGCAGCGGGTCCGCCATGGCAAGCCTCATATCGCCGCTGACAAGCGCCGGCGCCGGGGCAGGTTGGACAGGCTGCGGCAGCGGCGCCGGCGGTCCGCCGACTTCAGGCGGGCCGGCAAAATAGAAATCGCCGGTCAGCGAGGAGGATTCCCACGGCACTTGCCGATTCCCGGTCCGTTCCAGCACCTCGATCCGCACACGCTTGAAGACGTCCTCCACCTGCAGACCGGGAATCCGCATCGCACGGGACAGCGCCCGCGTATAAGGGCTGTTGTTCCCCGTCCCATCTTCCGCCACCTTGCCCGGCGCGGTCGAAAAGGCGACCAGCGTGCCGGTCGGCGCGTCCATCCGCGCCAAGCCGTTGCCGCTGCCGGATCGGGTGGCTCCCTCAAACGGATTGTTCCGGCAGGCATCCAGGATAACGATGTTCAGGCCGCCGTCGTACCGGTTCAGCGTGTCCAGCATGTCGGACGCGCGCACCCCTTCGATCTTGACGTCCAGCGGATCGCGGATCTCGGCATCGACGGGGATCAGATAGTTTTCGCCGTCGATTTGCACCCCATGTCCCGCATAGTAGATCAGCGCAACGGTGTCCGGTTCGGCCGCCTCCAAGAGTTTTCCGAAATCGACGACGGCGCGCTGCAGGCCGCGGCGGTCGAGATCGGTGTGCGCCGACACGGTAAAGCCCAGCGCCTCGAGCGAGGCCGACATCAGGGCGGCGTCGTTCACCGGGTTGGGCAGCGGCGCGGTCGCATAGCCGCCATTGCCGATGACCAGCGCGATGCGGCGCTCGGCCAGGGCCGTTTGGCCGGAGAGCAGGAGGAAGCAAACCCCTGCCAGGAAAGAAAACATGGCAAGTCTTGGAAACATGGTAGAATGCTACCATCCAGTTTTTTCATCTTCCAGCGCCCGGGTGACGCATGTCCAAACGAACCGAAGAACTGTTTGAAAAGGTCTATGCGCCCGGCACCAAGGAAGAGCAGGCCGCGGCCTATTCCGAGTGGGCGGAAACCTACGACAGTGCCATGGCGGAGAGCGGATATGTCTCGCCGCCGAAACTCGCCGCGCTGCTCGCTGAACATTGCGGCCGGGAAAGCATTGTTTTGGACGTGGGGTGCGGCACGGGCCTCAGCGGCCAGGCGCTTGCGGATGCAGGGTTCGAGACGTTCGACGGGATAGACATCTCCGACGGGATGCTGGCCGAGGCCGCTGTGAAGGGCGTCTACCGGCGGCTGTTCGAGGTCGATCTGTTCAAAGGGATACCGGTGGAGGACGGACAGTACGATGCGGCCTTCTCAACCGGCACCTTCACCCTCGGCCATGTCGGCCCGCAGCAGATCCCGGAAGTCATCCGCACGCTCAAGCCCGGCGGACTGTTCTGTCTGACGGTCAGCGACGCTTCCTGGGCAGATCAGAAGTACGACGCGGAACTCAACGCGCTTGCCGAGAGATGTTTCGAGACGGTCTATAACGAACTGCACGACCATGTGCTGAGCCACGGCATGCAGGCACATTTCCTGATCTTGAAGAAAGTCTAGCCCGCGGACGGCGTCGTCGGGATGCCGGCCGGCGGCGTGTAATAGTCGGACGCCTCTTCCGTGCGGATCTGCCGCGTCATCTTCAACCCCGTCGGCGTGTCCAGCGTTCCGGCGAAGATCGAAATCTTGTCGTCGTCGAAGCGCCGCCAGAACAGGTTGCCCCCGCAACGGCCGCAGAAACCGCGTTCCGCGATCTCCGACGATTGGAACCAGGTCAGGGTTTCTCCGGAGGTGATCTCCAGGCCGTCCTGGGCGATCCGGGTCGCCGCCACGTGGTGGCCGGAAGTCTTGCGGCACTGCCCGCAATGACAGGCGACGACGTCCCGGAAAGGCCCGGTGGCGGTGTAAGTCACACCGCCGCACAGGCACGATCCGGTCAATGTGTCAGGCGTTTGGGTCACGCTGCGCCTTCCTCGTTGAAGAACGCGAAGGCCCGGACTTCCATGCTGATCCGCGGCGGCGCGTCATCCGGCGTCGTCGGATCGTCGAAGGCGGTGTGCGGCGACAACCGGCCGCGGCCGTCCGTGGCGCTGTCGTGTCCTTTGATCAGGATGACCTCGTCCTGGGTCATTTCCGGATAGTAGAACCAGCGCTGACCGTAGTTGTAGGCGAGTTCGTAAACTTCGCCCTGCCGCTCGCCGTAATCCAGCACGGCCGCCTTCAAGTCCTGCTGCCGCACGCTGCGCGCATCGGCGAGCGCCAGCGGTGCGCGTTTCACCGCCGCGCCGAAAGGCCGCCAGGCGTTCACCTGGATGAAGCGGCCGTTCAGCTTTTTCCGGCCTTCTTCTTCACCCAACAGATCCAGGACCCGCTGCGGCGCGGATGTCTCGGTATAGTCGTTATGCACATGGGCGACGGACCGGCGCGCGTTCCCCGCCCCGTCGGACCGGCGGATCGTGTGGTCGAAAATCAACACCTCGTCGGCCCCGGTCTTTTCTTTGATCAGAGCCTCGACCTCCGCATAGTAGGTGGTGCGGATCGCTTCCTCATCCTCCAGGTCGTGCAGCGCCGTCTGGTGGTCGTACAGCGCAAACCCTTCCCAATCCAAGGCGGGTCGGCGCGGCACCGCACGGCCGTTGGTGATCGCAACGTCCGTCGGACGGTACTCGTAGCTTCTGTCGGGCGCTTCCGCGCCGTCCTTTACGTGGATGATCAGGTCCTCTTCGCCTTGATCGACGAAGTTGAGCGCCGCCGTAACATGGGTCCGGGGCGCAGCGTGATGGGGTCGGATCGCAGTCATTTCAAGTCTCCTGCCGCAACTTCTTTTTCAAGAATTTCTTTGTGCGGCTTTCGTCCGTTGAACAGAGGTTCGATTTCGTTACAAGCATATTTGGCCGTATCCAAACCAAGTACAAACGATGCTTTCTTGCATCACTTGATAGTTTTTCTTAAAAATAATCATGGTCGACCTGCCCCCGCTCAACAGTCTCCGCGCCTTTGAGGCCGCCGCCCGCCATCTGAGTTTCACCAAGGCGGCGGCGGAATTGCACGTGACCCCCGCGGCGGTCAGCCAGCAAATCCGGCAGCTGGAGGCCCATTACGGGTTGTCCCTTTTCCGGCGCACCACGCGATCCCTGGTCCTGACTGAAGATGCCCAGCGTGCTCTGCCCGCGGTCCGGGATGCGTTTGAAAGCCTGGGTCAGGTGCATCACCGCTTGTCCGCCCACCGGGACAGCAATCTGCTTACCGTAAGCGCCAGCCCGTCGGTCGGCGAACGCTGGCTGTTGCCGCGCCTTGAGCGGTTTCGGGCGCTGCACCCGGATATCGATATCCGGATAGACGCGACGGACATGCTCGTGGATTTCAACCGGGACCAGGTCGATATCGCCATCCGCTACGGTCGGGGCGTCTATGACGGGTTGGAGGCCGACGCCCTGATGGAAGACATCGTTTTTCCGGTCTGCAGCCCGGCCTTGCTGCAGGGCGACCCGCCTTTGAGAACGCCTCACGACCTGTGCCACCACACGCTGCTTCATCCGGAATGGCGGCAGGAACGCGACGCTGCGCCAAGCTGGCAAATGTGGCTGCGGGCCGCCGGCGTGAAGAACGTCGACCCGACCCGCGGCATGCGCTTTTCGATGGACGCCATGCTGGCCCGCGCCGCGGCAGACGGTATGGGCGTGGCCTTGGCCTTGCGTTCCATGGTGCAGCAGGAGCTGGACGCCGGGACCCTGGTCAGGCCCTTTACCGGCACGGATTTCGAGGAAATCGCCGCAAGCTTCCGCCCTTATCTGGTCTACCCGAAAGAGAATCTGGCGCTTTCCCGGGTCGCCGCGTTCCGCGACTGGGCGCTGGCGGAGGCGGAATCGGCGCGTGTCTGAGACTGGACGGTCCTGCAGTTCCTGATTGACCCAAATGCCCACCCATAGCGCGCTCAAAGCCAATGGGCGCTATGAATGGACGCTCATATTCCGTTACACTCATAGCGCGAGGATGTGGGAGAGCTGGAGCAATGAAACACCTAGTCGTGTGCCTGGACGGCACTTGGAACGATCGCGATTCCGAGGCGTCGATCACCAACGTCGTCAAGATCATGCGCTGTGTCGAAAACCGGGACTGTAACGGCAATCCACAGGTCACCTTTTACGACGCCGGCGTCGGCACCGGCGATGTCGTCGACCGGATCACCGGTGGGGCCTTCGGGAAAGGGCTGGTGGAGAATATCCAGGATGGCTATCGCTTCCTCTGCAACAACTACGAAGAGGGCGACAAACTCTACGTGTTCGGCTTTTCCCGCGGCGCTTATACCGCCAGAAGTCTGTGCGGCCTGGTCTGCAGTCAGGGCCTGTTGCGCAAGAATCAGCTTCACCGCGTCGATGTTGTCTGGAACCGCTTCAAGGGCCAGCCGCCCGCCCGGACGGATGAGATAGAGCCGCCCATCGAGGTTGGGATAGAGTGCCTCGGCGTTTGGGACACGGTCGGGGCGCTCGGCATTCCGGAAACGATCGTCAGCAGGTTGGGCATCGGAAAGGCGCAGAAGGAGCGCCTGCGTTTTCTGGACACCAACCTGTCGGACAAGATCGCCGTCGCGCTCCACGGCATCGCCATCGACGAAAAACGGGCTCCCTTCCGCCCCACCCTATGGCAGTACAAGGAAGGCAGCGACGCGCCCGCCAAACATACGGTCGAGCAGGTCTGGTTTCCGGGCGTGCATTCCGATTTGGGCGGCGGCTACAAGAAGCACGACCTGAGCGACAACGCCCTGCGCTGGATGATAGACCGCGTCGCCGCCCTCACATCCCTCCGCCTCGATCAAAGCCATGTCGCGCTTCGGGACGGGGACAAAAGCGACGGCCCGATGCATGACAGCATGTCGCCGATGTATGCCGTAAGCGGCTTCATCCCGTATGACAGGGTGATTTCGGGAACGCCCTTCGACCGGACGACTTTTCAGAAGTGGCGCTTCGGGGAAGCCGGCCCGGACGACGATCTGATGCAACCGGACGACGGGCACAAGTTCTATCCGCAGGCCCTGCACCGATCCGCTGAAGCGCGGCATGGGACCAGGGTGACCGTCATCAAAGATGAAGCAAAGAACCGGTCGGAGACCGTTCCCTACGAACCGGCCAACCTGACCGCAGCCCTGAAGGCGAAGGTGCCCGTCACCCCCTAGATCGGCTGAACGATCATTCCATATCGAGCGGCAGGTCGAGCTTGATGTGGACGTCCTTCAACTGCTGCTCGTCCACCGTGGCCGGCGCCCCCATCATCAGATCCTGGGCCATCTGGTTCATCGGGAACATGGTGACCTCGCGGATGTTCTCCGTCCCCGCCAGCAGCATGACGATCCGGTCGATGCCCGGCGCCGAGCCGCCGTGCGGCGGCGCGCCCAGCTTCAGTGCGTTGATCATGCCGCCAAACCGGTTGTCGACCACTTCCGGGCCGTACCCGGCGATCCCGAAGGCCTTGTACATCACTTCCGGCAGATGGTTCCGGATCGCACCCGAGGACAGTTCGATCCCGTTACAGACGATGTCGTACTGATAGGCCAAAATATCCAGCGGATCCTGGGTCTCCAGCGCCTCCATCCCGCCCTGCGGCATGGAAAACGGGTTGTGGCTGAATTCAATCTTCTGCTGCTTCTCGTCGAATTCGAACATCGGGTAGTCGACGATCCAGCAGAATTCGAAGTGGTTCTGATCGATCAGGTCCAACTGGGTGCCGATTTCGGTCCGCGCGAGCCCGGCGAACCCGGCGGCGTCCGCTTCCTTCCCACAGACAAAGAAGACCGCGTCGCCGTCGTTCAGGTTGGCCGCTTCCTTGATCGCGGCAATCCGGCCCTCGTCGAGGTTTTTGGCGATCGGACCGGCGGGACCGTCTTCCTTGAAATTGATATAGCCAAGGCCCGGCTGTCCCTGGGACTGGGCCCAGGAGTTCAGCTTGTCGAACCAGCTGCGCGGCTGGGCCGATGCGCCGGGCGCCGGGATGGCGCGGACGACCGCCCCTTCTTCCACCAAACGCGCAAAGATCTTGAAGTCCGAGCCCCGGAAGGCTTCGGAAACGTCCGCGATGACGATCGGGTTGCGCAAGTCGGGCTTGTCGTTGCCGTATTTCAGCATCGATTCCTTGTAGGGAATGCGCTGGAAGGGCGCGGTGGACACGGTGCGCCCGTCGGCGAATTCCTCGAACACGCCGTGCAGGACCGGTTCGATGGCGGCGAACACATCTTCCTGGGTCACGAAGGACATCTCGAAATCGAGCTGATAGAACTCGCCCGGCGAGCGGTCGGCGCGGGCATCCTCGTCCCGGAAGCAGGGTGCGATCTGGAAATAGCGGTCGAAGCCGGCGACCATGATCAGCTGCTTGAACTGCTGCGGGGCCTGCGGCAAGGCGTAGAACTGGCCGGGATGCAGGCGGCTGGGCACCAGGAAGTCGCGCGCCCCTTCCGGACTGGAAGCCGTCAGGATCGGGGTCTGAAACTCGGTAAAGCCCTGGCCCACCATACGCTGACGGATCGAGGTGATGACCTGGCTGCGCAGCATGATGTTGCGATGCATTTCCTCGCGCCGTAGATCCAGGAACCGGTACTTGAGGCGGATATCCTCCGGATAGTTGGCGTCCTGGTTCACCGGCATCGGTAGTTGCGCGGCGTGTGAGAGGATATGCAGCTCGCGGATGATCAGCTCGACCTCGCCGGTGGGCAGGTTCGGGTTTACCGTCTCGTCAGTACGCTTTACCACCTCGCCGGTCACGCTGATGACCGATTCGTTCGACAGGCCTTCGACTTTGCCGAACAGGTCGCTGGAGCTGTCGATCACGCACTGGGTCAGCCCGGCATTGTCGCGCAGATCCACGAACAACAGGTTGCCGTGGTCGCGCTTGCGATGGACCCATCCAGACAGGCGGACGGTCTCGCCCGCGTCGCTCAAACGAATGTCGCCGCAGGTGTGCGTGCGGTAAGCGTGCATGATCAAGTGCTCCGGGAATGAAATACCGGCCAGAGGCCGCAAGAATCTGGGGCCGGATTGGCCATTTCCCCGGCTCGATGTCAAGGGGCGGGGCCGCCTGAACCGGAAAATCCGTGCATCGGGCCAAGGGGTCTCGACCGCCGGGTCAAGACCACTATAGTGAACCTCATGCCAGCCCGCACCAAATCGTCGCCGTCCGACCCATCCGACAATCTCAGCGTCACCCCCATCACCGAGACGGATGCGCTGCATGCGTTCTGCGAGTCGCAGAAGGACAGCGCTTTCCTGACCGTCGACACCGAATTCGTGCGGGAGTCGACCTATTACCCGCAGCTTTGTCTGGTTCAGGTGGCCGGAGACACCGGCGCCGCCGCCATCGACACGCTGGCGGACGGGCTGGACCTGTCGCCGCTGTTCGATCTGCTGAAAGCGCCGGATCTGATGAAGGTCTTCCACGCAGCGCGCCAGGATCTGGAGATTTTCTACACGCTGACGGGCGCCGTCCCGGCCCCGGTCTTCGACACTCAGGTGGCCGCCATGGTTCTCGGCTTCGGAGACCAGGTGGGCTACGAGGTTCTGGTCAACAAAGTCCTCGGACAGTCGCTGGACAAAAGCTCCCGCTTTACCGACTGGTCGCACCGGCCACTGACCGACCGGCAGCTGCGGTACGCCATGGCGGACGTCGTCCATCTTCGCCCGATCTACGAGGAACTGAGCCGGCGGCTCGGCGAAAACGGCCGCGCGCATTGGCTGACGGAGGAAATGCAGGTTCTGACGGCGGAGGGAACCTATCGCAACGAGCCGGAAGATGCCTGGCGGCGCCTGAAGGCGCGCGGCATGCGCCCGCGTCCGCTTGCCGTCCTGAAACAGGTGGCGGCCTGGCGCGAACGCGAGGCGCAACGCCGGAATACGCCGCGAAACCGGGTCATCCGCGACGACACCCTGTTAGACATTGCGGGCTCCATGCCGTCGGAATCGAAGGATCTGAAACGGATCCGGGGCCTGGGCAAAAACGTGCCGGACAGCCGGATGGGGACGGACATCCTGAAAGCCGTGGCCGAGGCCATGGCCATCCCGAAGGAAGATCTGCCTGTCCACAAACGGCGGGAGGCGCCGCCGCCGGGCGTTGGGCCGACCACCGAATTGCTGAAAGTCCTGCTGAAGGCCCGCTGCGACCGTCTGGGCATCGCCCCAAGGCTGATCGCAAACAGCGACGAACTTGAGAAGCTCGCCATGGACGACGACGCCGACATACCGTCCCTGAAAGGCTGGCGGCGCGAATTGTTCGGCAACGACGCCCTTGCCCTCAAACATGGGAGACTGGCGCTGACCATCGCCGAAAACGCCGTCGATGTGATGCGGCTTGAAGAGGACGCGTGAAAGGGCTGCTGACCATCCTGGCGGTCATCGTCATCGGCGCCTTCGGCGCGGTGGGATATCTTTACAGTCAGGACGGCGGCCAGGACAGGATCGCCTCCCTGTTCCAGTCGGCGGTCGAGCGGGTTTCGCAACTCGCGCCCGGCGGCCAGCCCCCCTCCGGAGACGCGTTGACGCCGGCCCAAGGACCAAAGGCGGAACCGGCGGCGACGGCCGAAACGCCCGCCTCCCCCACCCAGCCGCTTTCCATCGCAACGGCGTCCGGACAACCGACCGACGAGACGGGTCCGTTGCGCCTTGGCATGCCGATCGACTGCGTGGTCGGGCGGAATTGTCTTATCCAGGCCTTCGTCGACACCGACCCGGGGCCGGGCTTCGCCGATTACCGCTGCGGGTCGCTTAGTTTCGAACGTAATCAGGGCACGCAAATCCGGCTTCCGGATCAGGCAGCCATGCACGCCGGCGTTAACGTGCTGGCCGTCGCGCCGGGAGAGGTCCTCAGGGTTCGAGACGGTCTGCCGGATATCGACTACCGGCTAATCGGCCGGGAAGCACTGGGCAAGTCGGCGCTCGGCAATGTCGTCCTGCTGCGCCACCGCGACGGCTACATCACCGCCTACGGCCATCTAAAGCAGGGCAGCATAAAAGTCGCCGAAGGAGACCGGGTCGGCCCGGGGCAGATCCTGGGCCAAGTCGGGCTGTCCGGCGTCAGCGAGTATCCGCACCTGCATTTCGAGGTCCGCCTGAACCGGGAGGTCATCGACCCCTTCACGGGTCAAGTGCAAGGCGCCGGCTGTGGCGAAGCGGAAACCGCGGAACCGGTCTGGACATCGGCGGCGCTCAAGCAGCTCTCCTATCATCCGACGGCCGTTTTGCGCATCGGGTTCGCGGAAACCGATCTGAACGAAGCTGCGGTCGAATACGGACTGCTGAAAGACACGCGGTCGACCGTTGGCGACGCCGCGGATCTGATCCTGCATGTCTCGGTTTCCGGCAGCCGCACCGGCGATACCGCCCGGCTGGAGATTTTCGGTCCGTCCGGTAACGCGTTGGCGTCGACCAGCAGCACCTTGACCGACGATGCCGCCGTGCGGCTTCTGCGCGCGGGTCCGGACAAGGCGACGGCGCCGCTCGCACCCGGCACCTATAGCGGGGTCTTCACCCTCACCCGTCTCACTGACGGCGAATCCCGAACCGTCATCAGCGCGCAAACCGAGATCCAGGTCGAGTGACCGGGCCTTCCAGGGCCGCGCCGCAACCCGCAATCTTGCAACATTACAGTGGTTTGCGGGTTTGCAGGTAACGTGTTAAGGGACCTGACCGCCGAAACTGAAACGCCCGGCCATGGACAGCTCAAGCCACTCTCTTCCGCCATTGGCCGTCGACCTGGACGGCACGCTCGTGAGGACGGACACGCTCCATGAGCAGTTGGCCCAGGCCGTAAAAAAGCATCCTTTGCACCTGCCGTCGCTGCTGACCGGAATCACCCGAGGCAAGGCGCAATTCAAGGCGGCGATTGCGGAAAAGATTGAGATCGACGGCGCGCTGCTGCCCTACAACGAGGACGTCGTCGACTACCTGCGCGAAGAAAAGGCGAAGGGCCGCAAGATCATCCTGGCGACCGCCGCGCATGAAAGCATCGCCAAAGCCGTCGCGGACCATCTCGACCTGTTCGACGAGGTCATCGGCACCTCGGAAAACCGGAATCTGAAAGGCGCGAACAAGGCCGATGCTTTGGAAAGCGCCGTCGGAGACGCAAACTTCGATTATATCGGAGATTCTTCCGCGGACCGGGCCATCTGGGAACGGGCGGGCCGGGCGCTGGTCGTCGCACCGCAACAGTCGGCGGCCAAGTCACTGGCCGGACCGGTCAAGGTTGAAAAGCTCTTCGCGACGGAACGGGCTGGCTTGAAGACCTACCTGAAGGCCATGCGCATACACCAGTGGGCGAAGAACGTTCTGCTGGCCACGCCGCTTTTCCTGTCGCAGCAATATACCGACCCCGCCCTGTGGGTGCCGCTGATCGCCGCCTTTATCAGTTTCGGACTGTGTGCGTCGGCCACCTATTGCTGGAACGATCTGCTGGACCTGCCTTCAGACCGCCGTCACGCCACGAAACGGAACCGTCCGTTCGCCAGCGGCAAAATCAGCATCAAGGACGGCTTGGTCTTCTCGGCCCTGTGCCTGCTGGCGAGCTTTCTGCTGGCCTACGCGCTGGTAGGCGCGGGTTTCATTCTTCTGCTGCTTGGATACATCGTAACGACCGTATCCTATTCCTTCCTGATCAAGACCAAGCCGGTCGCCGACGTCATCGTCCTGGGCGCGTTCTACGCTTACCGGATATTCGCCGGCGGGATCGCGGTCGGGATCATGCCGTCGGAATGGCTGCTGTCGTTCTCCATGTTCTTCTTCGTCAGCCTCGGCTTCATGAAACGCATGTCGGACATGCAGGTCGAAGCACCGAAGAACGAGAAAATCTCCGGCCGGGGATACTTTCCCGAAGACCGGTCGATCATCCAGGTGTTCGGCGTCGCGGCCGGGTACAGCGCCGTCATCATTATGGCGTTGTACATCACCGACGAGAACGTCACGGCATTGTACAAGAACCCTGAATACCTATGGTTCGTCTGCCTGGGGCTCTTGTACTGGATTTCCCGCACCTGGATCCTGGCGGCCCGGGGCCACATGCCCGACGATCCGGTGGTGTTTGCCTTGAAGGACAAGATCAGTCTGCTGTGCGGGTTGTTCGTCGTCGGCGCGGTGCTGCTGGCTGCCGGCATTCTTGGTTAGAGTTTTATGCAGCCCCTTCCTTCCCAGGCCATAGAGACATTGTTCCTGAACCGCCGCTGGCTGATCGCGGCGATCGTTCTGGGCTGCATCCTCAGGCTGGTTTGGTCGGTACTGGTTCCCATGGAGCCGGTTTCGGACAGCAACGCATACCACGTCTTCGCCCAGAACATCGTGAATCACGGCACCTACGGCTGGGAACCCGGAAAGCACACCGCTTATTGGGCGGTCGGCTATTCCGCCATCGTGGCGTTCTTTTACTGGATCTTCGGCGTCGACTTCGCGCCCGTGATCGCCTTCAATATTTTCGTCTCCGTCGCGGTCATTTTCCTTGTCGGCGGTCTCGCCCGAGCGTGGTTCGGGGACAATGCGGGCTTACTCGCCAGTGCGGTCATTGCGCTCTGGCCTAACATGATTTTCCAGACAACGGTTCTCTCCAGCGAGATCCTGTTTATCGGTCTCGTGGTGGCCGCTCTTCTGCTGCACGCACGGGCCGGCAAGTCATTCCTCGCCTGGGTCTTCCTTGGGCTGGTCCTGGGGTTGGCCTGTTATGTCCGGCCCGTGGCCCTGCTCATCCCCATCGTCTTGGCGATGACTGAAATCGGCTGGAAGCGCTCGCGCATCCTGCCGACCGTGCTGGGATGCGGCGCTGCAATCGCTATCATTCTTCTGGTTCTTTCACCCTGGACCTATCGGAACTACACCGTGTTCGGAACGCCTGTCCTGGTGTCGACGAACTTCGCGGCAAACTTTTGGATGGGCAACAATCCGGAGACGACCGGCGCCTATCAGCCCCTGCCGTCATGGGTGGCCGGCATGGGAGAGATAGAACGCGCCGACCTGCTGAAGGAGGCGTCCTATGGTTACATCGCCGAGGAGCCGGGCGCTTTCGTGCTGCGGACGATCCAGAAACTCTTCAAGCTCCATATGGGCGAGACCATATTCGTGCATTGGAACGTGCATGGGATCGAACGGGTCTTTGGGTCTTGGGCGCATCTTCCCTTAAAGGCGATAGCGTCGGGCTACTGGTACGCAGCCCTGTTGTTCGGACTAGCCGGTCTCGTCATCGTTGCCGCGCGGCGCGATTGGTACCGTCAGATCTTTCATCCCGCGATCCTGATGTGGGCCTATTTCTCCGCCGTCCACGCGGTAATTGTCGTCGGCGACCGATACCATTTCCCCAACATCCCCTTTATCGTTGTCCTTGCAACGGTCAGCGCAGCTTTTCTTTCCAATAAATTCGCATCACGCCCGGACACCTCTGCGACCGTCCGCGCAGCAAAGGATTAAAGCATAACATGAGTGCATGGATTTTACTGGCCATCGCCATTATGGCGAATGCGTCGACCAACATCTGCCTGCGCGCAGCAGCTCGCTCCGTCGAGAGCAAAACGCCGCTTGGGATCGCGCAGGAACTGTTGCTTTCTCCCATGGCCTGGATGGGAGTGATCAGCGGATTCGTGCTGCTTGGCACCTACATGGCGGCAATCCGCCAGCTTCCCTTGAGCGTCTCCTATGCCATCGTCACCATCATGTCGATGGTGGTACTGATCATCTGGGGCGGGTTCACCGGCACCGAAGCCCTGAACGTCAAACGGTTCATCGGCATGGGGCTGGTCATTCTCGGCACGGTGACGCTGATCGCTTCAACGGCCGACGCCACGGCGGCGCGCTAGGAAAGGCCTCAGCGGACCTGCCGTACCGACGACGGCAGGTTCATCACCTTGGACAGGGCGTTCAAACGCCGCTCCACGACTTCGCCGGCGAATGCTTCGCTTTCGGCGTCCTTAACCTCGAGCAGCAATGTGTCGTCTACGCGGCGCAGGGTGAATTTCTCCAGGATTGTCGGGATACCGCCCGAAAGCGTGTAGGCAAGCCGCATCCCGAGGCCGACGGCGCGCGCCCGCGCCGTTTCCTCTTCGCTCAGCAGACTGCGGACAGTGCCCGCCGCCGCGTTGCCGCTGCGTACCTGCGAGTGCCGCGACGACACCGCGAGCGCCATGAAGGCGCGATCCCGGTGCGACAGGCCCACGAAGGGAAAGCGCAGAATCCGCATCAACGAATGTTCGGCGCGGTAGTCCGGATGTTCGACCCGGGCGATGTCGGCCATCAGACAGGCGGCTTGGCGCAACCTGTCTTCCACCGCATCCGCATCCGGGAAGGCCGGCTTCAGCCACGCACTCATCGCATCCCCGTCGACGGCGCTGGTGTGACGGAGTGCGGCGAACCGGCGGCAATAGGCGATCAGGGGATCTTCCGCGCGCCGCTCCTCGCTGAGGCGGCCATAGAGGCAGCCTTCCCGCAGCCCATAGGCGGAAAGCACGACACTGCTGGGCCGGACACGCAACAGAATGCGGTGCATCAGCATACCTGCAAACGCCAGGGTTCCGATCCGGCGCTTGCTGATGCCCGGCACCTTGGCAAGCGTCTCGACAGACAGGTTGGAGACAATTTTGCAGAATTCCACCGCATCCGCGCTGGAGATCTCGTAGTTGTGGATGATGTGCAACGGGTAATCGGCGTGGTTCATATGCATCTTCGCGACCGACCGCCAGGCACCGCCCACGGCATAGAACGTGCGGCCGCGCCCGCTTTCCAGCCAGTCGACCGCATCCAACGCCTTGTCCACCGCGTCAACGGCCCGGGACGGATTGTCCAACTCCTTGCGCGAAAACCGTATCGGACCGAGCGGCAGCGTGGTGAAGGTCCCGGGGCTGCGATCGCGGACATCCACCAGTTCGACGCTGCCGCCGCCAAGGTCGCCGAGGATGCCGTCCGCGTCGGGCGTGCCGGACAACAGGCCAAAGGCCGCGTAGCGCGCCTCTTCCTCGCCACTCAGCACTTGCACGTCACAGCCGCAAGCCTGGCGCACGAGATCGGTGAACGCGGCGCCGTTCCCGGCCTCGCGGACGGCAGCGGTCGCCAGCATCTCGATACTGACGACGCCCATCTCCTCGGCCAGACGCACGAAACGTTTTAACGTTTGCACCGTGTGGGCGACCGCATCCTTCGGAAGCAAGCCGGTCCGGTCCAAGTCCTGGCCCAAACCGCACAAGACCTTTTCGTTGAAAACAGGCAGCGCCGCGCGTTCGTCGCTTTCATAGACGACGAGGCGGACCGAGTTGGACCCGATGTCGATAACGGCGACAGGCAGTGCCTGAATCCGCTGCAGATCGGCCAACTGTATCTCCTTCGACGACAGTGTCGCGCGCGCCCGGAATCAAACCGCGCTATTTGCGTTTCGAGGACCGCGTCTTAGAGGGTTTTTTCGTCTTCTTCAATGCCGTCCCGCGCCCAGACAGACTGGGATTGGTCATGAAGAAATGGTGGCAATTGAACCCGTCTCCGATCGGCGCATGCCGGATGAAACTGCCGTCGGCCTGCATGTCCCAGCTTTGCGCCTGGTCGTCCAGATTGCCGCGCATCACCTGCTCCAGCACCTGACGTTTCACCGTATTGTTGCGGACCGGCACCAAGGTCTCGACACGGCGGTTCAAATTCCGCGGCATCAGGTCGGCGGAAGAGATGAAGACCCGCGCGTCGAGCGACGGCAGACCGTGTCCGGCGCCGAAGCAATAGATCCGGCTGTGTTCCAGGAACCGGCCGACGATACTTTTCACGCGGATATTGTCCGACAAGCCCGGCACGCCGGGCCGCAGGCAACAGATGCCCCGGGCGATGATATCGACCTGGACGCCCGCGGATGAGGCCCGGTAGAGCGCATCGATGATATCGGGATCGACGAGGCTGTTCGCCTTCAGCCAGATCTGCGCCTTTTTGCCGGCGGCGGCGTGCTCGATCTCCTCCTCGATGCTCTCCATCAAGGTTTCGCGCAGGGTCAGAGGCGCCAGCGACAATTGCGACAGTTCGCTGGGCGTGGCGTAACCGGTCATGTAGTTGAAGGTCAGCGCCGCATCCTGACCAAGATCGGGATCCACGGTGAAGTAGCTGAGGTCGGTGTAGATCTTGGCGGTAATGGGGTGGTAGTTGCCGGTGCCAAAATGCACGTAGGTGCGCAGATGGCGGCCCTCCCGCCGCACCACCATCGAGACCTTGGCGTGCGTCTTCAGATCGACGAACCCGTAAACCACCTGAACGCCCGCCCGTTCCAGATCCCGCGCCCAGCGGATGTTGGCTTCTTCGTCGAACCGGGCCTTCAATTCCACCAGGGCGGTGACCGATTTTCCGGATTCGGCTGCTTCCTGAAGCGCCTTGACGATCGGCGAGTCGTTGGAGGTGCGGTAGAGCGTCTGCTTGATGGCCACGACCGCCGGATCCTGAGCCGCCTGCCGCAGGAACTGCACCACCACATCGAAACTCTCGTAAGGGTGATGGACGATGATGTCCTTTGCCCGGATGGCGGCAAAACAGTCCCCGCCATAGTCCCGGATCCTCTCTGGGAAGCGCGCATTGTGCGTTTCGAACAGCAAGTCCCGGCGGTCGCTCACGATCATCTGTTTGACATCACCGAGCCCGAGCAGCCCGTCCAGCGTAAAGACGTCTTCCAGGTCGACGCTGAGTTGGTCGATCACGAAGTCCCGAAGGTCCTCCGGCATGTCCGCGGTCATCTTGAGCCTGATGACATGGCCGCGGCGGCGACGCCGGAGCATGCTTTCAAAGGTTAGGACCAGATCTTCGGCCTCTTCGTCGATCTCCATGTCGCTGTCCCGGATCAGCCGGAACATGCCCTTGCCCAGCAGTTGAAAGCCCGGGAACAGCCGATCGAAATACAAGCTGAGCACGTCTTCAAGGGCGATGAATCGGATCGAGCGTCCCGGCAGACGGATAAAACGGTCGAGGTTGGAGGGCATGATCAGCAGACCGTTCATGTGTCGGTCGTCGCTTTGCCGGAACAATTCCAGCGCCAGGACCAGCCCCATGTTCGGAATGAAGGGGAACGGGTGGGCGGGATCAACCGCCAGCGGGGTCAAAGCCGGAAAGATCTGCTCCAGGAACCAGCCGTCGAGCCAGGTCTTCTCGCGCGCGGCAAGCTGATCCGCCTTGACCAGGGAAATGCCCGCGTCCCGCAGATCTTCAATCACGACCGACCATTGTTCCTGCTGGCGCAACATCAGGCCGCCCGCTTCCTCCGAGATCGCATCGAGCTGCTGGCGCGGCGACATCCCTTCCTGAGAGAAGGACGCGACGCTCGCGGCAACCTGCCCTTTCAGACCGGCCACCCGCACCATGTAGAACTCGTCCAGGTTGGTGGCGGAGATCGACAGGAACCGTAGCCGTTCCAGGACCGGGTGTTTGGGGTTGGCGGCTTCTTCCAGGACGCGTTGGTTGAAGGAGAGCCAAGACAGCTCGCGGTTGATGAAACGATCCGGCGAGTCGATGGTGATACCGCCCATCGACTGTGTTTCATCCGCGGTCGCTACCGCCTGCTTGGCCGTCGCCATTTAACGCCACCTCTAGTCTGTTCAAATACGCAGAAACGCCCGAAACCTTAGAATCCGGGTTTTCAGGCGCGGTTTCAAGATGTTCATCTGGGCTGTGGAATCGACCTAGCATACTGAAAATGCGCTTGTTAAGTGACCGCTTTGTGACAGGCCGATACGGTTTGCCGCGCGTGGAAGGAAGGCACACGAGGCCATGCTGACATTGTTTCTGCTCAGACATGCGAAATCGAGTTGGGAGGACACCTCGCTCGACGACTACGACCGCCCCTTGAACGCACGGGGTCAGCGTTCCGCCCCCGCCGTCGGCAAGTATCTGGTGGAAAAGGGTTATCTACCCGACTTGATCCTTTGTTCCGGCGCCCGCCGCACCCGGGAAACCCTTGGTCTTATCGTGCCTTATTTGGATGGCGATCTGCGGATTCGGGTCGAAGAGGCGTTGTACCGGGCCCATGACGGAGAGGCGCTGCTACAGCGCCTGCAAGCGGTCGACGCGAGAGCGCGTAGCGTCATGCTGATCGGCCACAATCCGGCAATGCAGGACCTGTTTACGGCGTTGGCTACCGGCGGCGATCCGCTTGCGTTGGAGAGATTGGCTGCGAAATTCCCAACCGCCGCCCTGGCCGTGCTCTCGTCCGAAGCGACATCCTGGCGCGACATTGCGATGTCCGGCGCAACCGTAACCGACCACGCACTGCCGCGCGACTTGCTGCAAGAATAGAAAGGCCGGGAGCTCTGCCGTGGTTTCGGTTCGTGCCGCCGCTTGCGAACGCTGCTAGCGCCAGAACGGCCGCATGTTCCGCAGCGCCGACCATTCACGGTCCAGATGGGACAAACCCTGTTCGATCCGGGCCGAATGCCACCCGTCGAGCATCCCCTGCATCCGGTCGCGCGTCTTGCCGCGCGGGATGCTGAGATGCTCCAGGACGGAGCTCTGCACCAACGCGTCGTTCAGTCCGCCCAGGCAGTCCTGCAGCGCGCCCAGTTGGCGGACATAGGGTTTGGCCGCTTTGTCGCTATAGAGGCCACGGAAGAAGGCCGCCGCGTAACGCAGTTTTTTCAGATCGATCCGCAGAGGGTGGAGAAACTCTTCTTCAAGCTTGGACGGCTTCTTTCCGCCGTCCCGCAACACCCGCTTGAGCCGCTTATCCAAATTTTTCGCGGCGAAGTCCGTCAAGGCGATGCTGCCGTTTTCCGCCTTGTCGATTTCCAGCAACCAACCTTCGAGGCGCAAGAGTATCTCGGAATAGCGCGCTGATTGCAGGGTCTCGATAGCCTGCGCATAGGCGGTGTCGCGTGCCGCCCACGCCGTTTTTGTGACGGCTTCCAAGGTCGGGTCCGACCCGAAACGATGGTTCAGCGGCGCCAGTGTTTCTTCCAGTAGGACATCGAGGTCGCGGGCGGGCCCCAAGGATGTCTGCAGCCAGCTCAACTCCGACTTTGCCCAATCGAAGAAAGCCGGATCGAGCACCGATTTGTAGATCGACAGCGCGGATCGCATGCGCCGGATGCCGACACGCGCCTGGTGCACGCCCTCGGGGTCCTCGCCCAACAGCACCACCGGCGCGTTTGCCATGGACTGTTCGATCCCGCTCCGCATGAAACCCGCGAAGGCGGTCAGAACCGACATTTTGTGGGACACAGACGGCCCCGCGGCCCGAACCGGCTGCGGATCTTCGCCCACAAAGAGCGCATAGCCCCGCGCCGCCTTACTGTCCTTGTCCAGCACCAGCCGATAGGTGCGCACCAGTTCCAGAGCAAAGGCCAGCAGGTCGGCGGCATCGCCGCTTTGCAGTTCAAGCTCTACCTCGCTGATCGGGCGCTTCTTGTCGCCGCCCGAGCGGATTTCGCCCTGATCCAAGGCGACTTCCATACGCGACTGACCGTAGACGATCTGCCATGTCGTCCGCTTGATGTCGGTCACGAAGACCGGTTCCAGTCCCTCCGCTTCCTGTCGCTTCAGCAGCCATTTGCGCAGACGGGTATCGCCGATCAGGTCGAGTTGAGGTTCAGCGCTCTCCACATAGGCGTTCCATTCGGAGCGCGCCTGCAAGCCCCCCTGTATCCCTTTTGGCGCCTTCAGGGTTTGTTCGATCGAGCGCCCGGCCTGGCGCAGCCGCAAGGCCACCTTCTTTCCCCGTAGCGCGAGTGAAGGCGTATCGAAGTAGGTGCTGATCAGGTGGCTGGCGCCGGCGCGGGCGATCTTGTGGTCGCGCAGCAAAGGGCAACGCCGGAACCGTCCGACATCGGCCGGATCGAGCCGCAGTTTCAACTCGATCTCCGTGACCGGACCGTTGTTCTGCGGCCCGGCCCTCGAGGCATCGTCCAAGGCGGCGGCGTCCGTTTGTTGCAAATTCATGACAGCGTCATTTTTTCGTAATAGTTGTGTTTTTCGTACCTTACAGCGTGTTTTCGAACAAGACTTCCCGAACCAGAGGCACCGTTACCTTGCGCCGGGCGGCCAACCCGGCCCGGTCGATTTTTCGCACCGCCTCCTGATAAGCCGCGAAAGTCCGTTCCAGGCGCAGCCGCAGGAACCCGACAACCGCCGGGTCCACGGTCAAGCGCCGATCATTGAACAGCTTGATCAGAAGCGCCCCTAGGAGATCATCATCGGGTGCGTGGATTTCAACCACTGTGGCGGCTGCAAGCCGTGATGTCAGATCGGGCAACTTGTAAGGAAGGCGCGCCGGTGCGGCCCGGGTCGCGCTCAGAAGGAAGCCGCCGCGCTCCCGGACCGTATTGAAAAGGTGAAACAGCAAGCGCTCGTCCTCGACCGCGTCCAGACGGTCCAAGGTCCAGGCGGTGCCGTCTCCCAGGACGCTGTCCAAGGTATCCACGTAAAGCGCCTCCGCCGCCAAGGGAAGTGCACCCGACTTCTCGCACCATGCCGAAAGAAGATGCGTTTTGCCTGCACCCGCCGGCCCATAGACTATCGCATGCGGTCCGGTCCAGGCGGGCCAGGCATCGACCAGGGCCGCCGCTGCCGCGTTGCAGTCGGTGATCAGAAAGTCGTCCCTGCCATGCGACGGCAGAAACTCCAGAGCGAGCGGAAACTGTGCTCCGATCATGCGTCGCGGGAAGGTTCGTCGGCGGATGGCTCGTCCGCCGGCGGTTCGGCAGGGGGCGGTTCGGCTGAGGGTGGTGCGCCATGGCTGTACAAGGCGCTGTTCAGATATTGCGCAATGGTAAACCGGGCCAAGACGCCGACGACGGCGGCCACCGGAACCGCCAACAGGATCCCCAGAAATCCGAACAAGGCGCCGCCCGCCATCAGGGCGAAAATGATCCAGACTTCGTGCAGCTTGACCCGGCCACCCACCAGCTTGGGGGTCAGGAAGTTACCCTCGATCACCTGCCCCACCGCGAACACGGCACCGACCATCAGAAGCGGCACCAGCCCGTCGAATTGCGCCAACGCGATCCCAAAGCCCAGCACGAAGCCGATCAGCATGCCGAAATACGGAATGAAAGAGACCAACCCGGTGAACAATCCGACGACAAAGCCGAAGTCCAGGCCGACCGCCGTCAGGCCGATCCCGTACAACAAACCCAGGATCATGCAGACCATGGCCTGACCCCGGGCGAAGCCGGCCAGGATCTCGTCGACTTCCTTGACCAGCCCCCGGATCGTTTCCGCCTGTGCCAGCGGCAGCCAACTGTCGATCCGCTCGACCATGCGGTCCCAATCGCGCAACAGATAGAAGGCGATGATGGGGGTGATGATCGCCAGCGACAGAATGTTCGCCACGGCGCCGAGGCCGCCTAGAACCTCGCTTACGGCGCGCGCGCCCCAACTCAGGACAGTGCCGGCATATTGCGTTGCGGATTTGCCGACATCCCGGATTTCGTTCTCGTCCAATTGGGCGGCGACAAGTTCCAGCAACGGGCGCAACTTCACTTCAATAGCAGCCATGTAGGCCGGTATCTTGGCCACGAATTCGGCAATCTGTCCGAAAACCAAGGGCGCGACGGCCGCGCTGAGCAGAATGACGATGACAAAGAAAATCGCCGTGACCAGCCCTGTTGCGGCGGTACGTGAGAGCTTCTTCTCCTCCAGCCAGTCACAGACGGGATCCAGGAAATACGCCACGGCCATCGCCGCCACGAAGGGAAGTAGAATGGTCCTGAGGAGATAGAGGGCGGCGATAAAGACGAGAAGGCCCGCAACCCAGCTCCAGGTTTTCTGCTGCGTGGTCATCGCGGCTTCAGCGGGCCGCTTCCAACACCCAGCGCCCATCTTCCGGGCGCTGCGCCAAACCGAGATTCTGCTGACTCAAGCCACGGCGCAGTTGCGCCAAATCCCCGGTGTAGAGGATATCAAGCTCAGCAGCGGAGATGGTCAGTTCCTTGACCTCCGTCCGGCGCACGATCACCAGCTTCGACAGTTTGCTCTGCACCGCCAGCCAGGCACGCAGGTCCGCCAACGGCACGGTCACGGCGATGCGCTGCTCGCCCTGGGCGGCCGAAATCAGGTTGGCCTGTTTCCAGTATCGCTCAACGGCGACAGACGCCGCTTGGGCGGAGCGCAGATACAGCGCCTCCGGCGCCTCGCCGGCTATAGGTGCGATTGTCTCCACAAAGGATGTTCCTTCCCAGCCGCGTCCGTAACCGGTCACCGTCACGGTCAGGCCGAGCCCGCCGCCGGCAACCGGCGTTGGCCGGGCGACAACCGCCAAGGCGCCGCCCGCACGGTACTTGCCGGCGATCCGGCCGATCGCCTCGGGCTCACCGGCAAGGGCCTGTTGCAGCCCAATTGCCGATACGTCCGACAGATCCCCCATCGGCACGATCAGAGGGGCGAGGCCTTGCATCGGCTCAATGCCGCTCCAGGCCTCGAACCAGACATTGCCCTCGTCCCAAAGCTTTGTTCCGGACGGCGATTCGAAAATCGGCAGCACCACCATCGGGCGGCTCGCCGTTTCCGAGTACGCTATGCCGGCCCCGGTCAGGATCGGACGCACGGCCGACGGCCTGAACCGGTAGGTCACATTCGCCAGATAGCGCCCGCCGCCGATCCGTTCGTCCGACACCGAGATGTTTCGGATCAGCGCTTCGGTTTCCGCTGCCGGGATAGTCGGCAGACGACCCCAGTCTTCCGGCAGGGTCAGCCGTTGCAAAAGCATGGTTAGCGCCCGCTGCCTGCCTTCGGCGATCGCCGCGTCTTTGGCGGCGACTTCCGTGGCCGCCCGCCGGTCCACGGGCAGGTCCCTGACCGTGAAGACACGGCTTGTTTGCGCCCAAGCCTGCGGCGTCCAAAAGCCAAGCGGCGCGGACAACAGCGCCAACAGGATTAAAGACCGGAAAAGCACGGGAAAGGCCGCCTTCGCTAAGATTGCATTCAACATCTCTTCGAGTATGGTGCCGCACTGTTTTTGGCAACGCATTTATATCCGCTCAAACAGGAGGCGGCCATAGCCACGAAGGACGCAGATCCGACCCCGGGCCATCCGGCCAACGGGCTGACCTATAAAGACGCGGGCGTCGACATCGATGCCGGCAACGCCTTGGTCGACGCCATCAAACCGATGACCAAGAGCACCGCGCGTCCCGGCGCGGATGGCGCGCTGGGCGGCTTCGGGGGGCTCTTCGACCTGCGCGCGGCCGGGTTCTCAGATCCGGTTCTTGTAGCGGCGACTGACGGCGTCGGAACGAAGCTGAAGATTGCCATCGACGCGGAGCAGCATAACGGGGTCGGCATCGATCTGGTCGCCATGTGCGTCAACGACCTGATCGTCCAAGGCGCCGAGCCGCTGTTTTTCCTGGACTATTTCGCCACGGGCGAACTGTCGGTCGACGTCGGCGCGTCGGTCGTCTCGGGCATTGCCGAAGGCTGCCGCCAGGCCGGCTGCGCCCTGATCGGCGGCGAAACGGCGGAAATGCCGGGCATGTATGGAGCCGGCGACTACGACCTGGCGGGGTTCGCCGTCGGCGCGGCGGAACGAGGCGCTTTGTTGGACGGCAGCACCGTTCAAGAGGGCGACATCCTCTTGGGTCTGGCCTCCAGCGGCGTGCATTCCAACGGTTTCTCTTTGGTCCGGAAAGTCGTGGAGATCAGCGGTCGGGCATGGTCCGACGAGGCCCCCTTCGAGCAAGGGCGCACGCTTGGCGAAGCGCTGCTGACGCCGACCCGGATCTATGTCCGCGCCTGCCTCGACGCGATTCGCACCGGGGCCGTGCGGGGTCTGGTGCACATTACGGGCGGCGGCTTTTACGAAAACCTGCCGCGCATTCTGCCGGACGGGCTCGGCTGCACGCTGAACGTAGAGAGTTGGCCTTCTCTGCCGGTCTTTGACTGGCTGCAGAAGTCCGGCGGTATTTCCAGCATCGAGATGCACCGGACGTTCAACTGCGGCATCGGCATGGTACTGGTGGTCGACCCTGCTCAAGTCCAAACCGTGAGCGAGGTTCTTGCGCGGCACGGGGAACAGGCATTTGCCATCGGCAGCGTCACCGCGCCAACCGACGGACAGGACCGCGTGCAAATCCTGGGGATCGATTCTTGAGCGGCAGCGGCCGTTTGCGCCGCCGGGTCGGTGTCCTGATTTCGGGAAGCGGGTCGAACCTCCAGGCACTGATCGACTCCTGCGCCACCCCGGAAAGCCCGGCCGAGATCGTGTTGGTAATCTCCAACCGGGACGACGCCTATGGTCTCACCCGGGCGCGAAACGCCGGGATCGCCACGTGCACCATCGATCACACCGCTTTTCCCGACCGGCCGTCTTTCGAACGGAAGATCCTGAGCGCCCTGTCCGAACAAGGCGTGGAGATCGTTTGTCTGGCCGGCTTCATGCGCATCCTGACCCCGGGCTTTGTCGAGCAATGGGAGGATCGCATGCTGAACGTACATCCCTCTCTTCTCCCGGACTACAAGGGCTTGCATACCCATCAGCGCGCTCTGGACGACGGGGCCGACTGGCACGGATGCACCGTCCACCTGGTGCGCCCGGCCCTCGATGACGGCCCGCTGGTCGTGCAAGCGCGGGTCCCGGTCTTGGACGGCGACGATGCCGACAGCCTCGCGGCGCGTGTTCTGGTCCAAGAACATCGGATCTATCCTTTGGCACTACAGCTGCTTGCCGCGGGTCGGGTTGAAGTGAAGGGCGATACGGCCTTGATCGACGGCCTGACCGGTCCCTTGTCGCCCGACGCTGTCAGCCAACCGAAAGTTTCATGACAATCTGCGGAAAACCTTGAGAATACGGGGAGAGTCCGTAAACTTATAACAACGCGAACGGGGCGTTAAAGAGTTTTGGACGGGAGAGATCCGCATGGATGACATGGAATTCAAGAATGCGCCGCAGGCGAACCTGCAAACCTGGTCGGGCGTCGGCAAACTGATCGCCTACTCCACGGTGGCGGTTGTTATCGTGCTGCTGATCATGGCGGCAACGCTCGTCTGACGCGTCCTTCCGGTCTTCACGGGACCAGGAAACGAAAAGGCGGGACCGAACGGCCCCGCCTTTATCATGTCGAACGGCTGAACGCCGCGCGGCGTTAGCCGACGATTTCGGAACCGGCGAAGAAATACGCGATTTCCTGCGCAGCCGTTTCCGGCGCGTCTGAACCATGAACCGAGTTGGCTTCGACGGATTCGCCGTACAGTTTACGAACAGTACCGTCATCCGCATTGGCGGGGTTGGTCGCTCCCATCACTTCACGGTTCTTGGTGATTGCGCTTTCGCCTTCCAGGACCTGAACAACGACCGGGCCGGACGTCATGAACGACACCAGGTCCTTGTAGAAAGCCCGTTCCTTGTGAACCTCGTAAAAGGTTTCCGCCTGCTGCTGCGTCAAGCGCACGCGCTTTTGCGCGATGATGCGCAGGCCCGCGTCTTCGAACATGGCGTTGATTTTTCCGGTCAGGTTCCGGCGCGTGGCGTCCGGTTTGATGATCGACAGCGTACGTTCTACCGACATTTTGCTCACCCTCTTAGTCTATCCCAATTTGTTCACACCGCGGCGGGCCTCCGGATCAACAACGCGTTCCATCATGTGCAGTCCGTTGCGGACGCAAGTCAGGAGAGAAAACGTTCTGGTTCGGGAGGGATCTCTTCGCAGCGGTTGTATTCGCTTTCGCCATCCTTGAGCGACGGCTGGCGGGCTTATAGCGGCGAAGCGGTTCCGCCGCAACCCCATCCGAGGAAGCCGGCGAACCGCCGGAATGGGCTTTGCCCGCATCGCCCGCGCGTGCTATGCGGCGCGCCGACGACGAGGCCCGAATGCTGACGATATCCGACATCACCTACAGAATTGGCGGGCGAACCCTGCTGGACGGAGCCACCGCGCAGATCGGCGACCGGCAAAAGGTCGGCCTCGTCGGCCATAACGGGGCCGGCAAGTCGACGCTCTTGAAATTGCTGCGCGGAGACATCGCCGCCGATGCGGGAGAGGTTAAACTTGCAACCCGCCGCCGCATCGGCAGCGTCGCGCAGGAAGCGCCCAGCGGCGACCAGCCCCTGACAGACGTGGTCCTGGCGGCCGACGCGGAACGAACCGCCTTGCTGGAGGAGGAGACGACCGCGACCGATCCGCACCGGATCGCGGAAATCCACACCCGGTTGGCCGATATCGGATCGCACACCGCGCCGGCCCGCGCCGCCGTCATCCTCGCCGGTCTCGGCTTCGACGAGGAACAGCAAAGGCAGCCCGTCGATAACTTCTCGGGCGGCTGGAAAATGCGCGTGGCCCTGGCGGCGGCTCTCTTCTCCGAACCCGATTTCCTGCTGCTCGACGAACCGACCAACCATCTCGATCTGGAAGCCTCTCTTTGGCTGGAAGACTACTTGGCGAGTTATCCGCGCGGTTTGATTTTGGTCAGCCACGACCGCGGCATCCTGAACCGTATCCCCGGCTCCATCCTGCATTTGGAGGACGGCAAGTTGACCCGCTATTCCGGCGGATACGACCGGTTCGAGAGGACACGCTCCGAGGCACAGATGCGCCAGGCGGCCCTCTACACGAAGCAGCAGGAACAGAGACGCCGGATCCAGGCGTTCGTCGACCGGTTTAGGGCCAAGGCGACGAAGGCGCGGCAGGCCCAGAGCCGGCTAAAAATGCTGCAGCGGATGGAACCCATCGCAGCGGTCGCCGAAAGGCGGGCGATCCATTTCGAACTGCCGAAGCCGGAACCGCTGTCGCCGCCGCTGCTGACCTTGGAAGAAGCATCGGTGGGCTACGGGGACGCCCCGGCCGTTCTCTCCGACCTGAACCTCCGCATCGACATGGACGACCGGATCGCGCTGCTCGGCGCAAATGGGAACGGGAAAACGACCTTGCTGCGGTTACTCTCCAAGCGGCTGCCGGTAACCGGCGGCAAGCTGCGCGGTTCGCATAAACTCGAAGTCGGCTACTTCGCTCAGAACCAGTTGGACGAGTTACCCGCCTCGATGACCGCCATTGAATACCTGCAGTCGCTTGAGGAAATGGCGACGGAACAGAAGCTGCGGACACATCTTGGTGGCTTCGCTTTCGGTCAGGAAAAGGCCGACGTGAAAATCGCCAACCTGTCCGGCGGCGAGAAGGCGCGCCTGGCGCTTGCCGTGATCTGCCGCAAAAAACCGCATATTCTGCTGCTGGATGAGCCGACCAACCATCTTGATGTCGATGCGCGCCAGTCCTTGGTGCAGGCCCTGGCGGACTACGAGGGCGCCGTGGTGCTGGTCAGTCACGATCCGCACTTGGTGACCGCCTGCGCCGACCGGCTTTGGCTGGTATCCGACGGCGGCTGCACGCCGTTCGACGGCGACTTGGACGACTACCGCCGTCTGCTTTTCGATCAGCGGCGCGCCGAAAAACGCGCCAAGCGCGGCGAGGATGCCGCGCAAAAAACCGATTCACGGAAAGACGACCGACGGGCGCGAGCGGCGGCGCGCGAAGCCCTTGCGCCCTTGCGCAAGCGGCTTAACGGATTGGAACGGCGTCTTGAGGACGCAACCCAGAGCCGGGCTCATGTGCATGCGCAGCTAGCCGACCCGGCGACCTACGCCATGCCATCGGAGGCACAAGCCGATCTGCAACGCAAATCGGCCGCACTGGACACAGAGATCGACGCGCTGGAATCCGAATGGCTGGTCGTTTCGGAAGAGTTGGAGCTGGCGCAGACCGGCGGCTGAACCTGTCACCGCCGTTTGGGCGGCGCTATTCTACGGGTGCGGGCTCGCAAAGATAAAACGCTATCGCCACCGTCCCGCCGCCGGGGGGCATGGTCATGGTGACGCCTTGCCCGCCGCTGAACTGCATCACCACATTTCCCGACTCACCGAACAGAATGGTCGAGATCTGGCGCCGCCGGTCAGCGGTGCGCGCCGTGATCGGGACATAGCTTTTGCCGAGGTTGCTGTCCTGTACCACGACGTTTTCTTCAAAATCGAAGAGCAGCGTTTCAATACTGCGGGGTTCCGCCACTTTGCACCGGTTCTTGAAACGCCCGCCGCACGCCGCCTGGAAAGGCTCCTGCGTGCAAGTCCAGCGCGCGGACTCCCGCCACATCGTCTGGGCCAGGGCGGGCGTAGCCCATGCAAATCCCAGACAAACGGCAATACCTGTCAGAACCGAGCGCAGAATGTTCTTGCGCCACTTGGATTGTCGCACAATCAAACTCCCCAAATAACGGTGTTGCCCCCTGTCCCCAACGCCAACTCTATAATCCTACTCACGAACGTAACGAAATCACGCTTGCGTTTGCGCGCGTCGAACCGGTCACCCGTCAAGGGGCCGCCTGGACCTCCTGCTTCTTTTGCCAGCCGCCGCGGTCATTCTGCTGCCAATAGGTCAGCCCCAGCCCCTGATCCTTGAAGCGCGCCCATTGGCCGCGCGCTTTCTGCAGCGCAGTCTCGTCATTACCGTCGAACAGCACGCAGACGGTTTCGAACAACCCGCTATTGTCGGTATCCGCACCGTCAGTGAGGAACAAGACATCCGCTGAATTCGGGTTCTCGTCCTCCACCGTCAACCAGATCGGCTGCAAGGCCGCGTGACCTTCCTGCTTTCCGCCATGGGGCACAAAGCTGCGGTCGTCATAGGTCCAAAGATGCTGGTCCAGCGCTTCCACGCGCGCTTCAGAGGAGGCCATCACAACGGCGCGCCATCCCCTGTCGAGGCTGCGGACCAACAGATCCGGCAAGGCGTGATCCAAGCTTGTCCGCGTCATGTGATAGAACCTGACCTCCGGCATCCTGAACGCCCTCTCGGTTGCGGCCTAGGACCCTTCGTAGTTGTCCGCCACCAGACGGTCCAGCAAGCGGACCCCGAACGCCGTCGCGCCCTTGGGTGTTGTCGCCCCATCTTTGCCGGACCAGGTCACCCCAGCAATGTCGAGATGCGCCCATGGCACCTTGTTCACGAAACGCTGCAGGAACTGCGCGGCTGTAATCGAGCCGGCGGCGCGGCCGCCGATATTCTTCATGTCGGCGCCGTCGGTCTTCAACAGCTTGTCATAGGCGTCCGCCAACGGCATCCGCCAGACCTTTTCCCCGGTCGCTTCGCCCGCGGCGGAGAGGTTACCGGAGAGGGCATCGTCGTTGGAGAAGAATCCGGCATAGTCGTTCCCGAGCGCAATGATCATCGCGCCGGTCAGGGTCGCCAGGTCGATCATGAAACGCGGCTTGTACTTTTCCTGCGTGTACCAAAGCGCGTCCGCCAGAACGAGCCGCCCTTCCGCATCCGTATTGTGAATCTCGATAGTCTGGCCGGACATCGAGGTGACGATGTCCCCGGGACGCTGCGCGCCGCCGTCCGGCATATTCTCGACCAGTCCGATCACGCCGATGACATTGGCTTTAGCCTTACGCCCGGCCAGCGCCTTCATCAGCCCCGTCACCACGCCGGCGCCGCCCATATCCCACTTCATCTCTTCCATGCCGGGCCCCGGCTTGAGCGAGATACCGCCCGTGTCGAACGTTACGCCCTTGCCGACAAAGGCGATGGGCTGCGTATTGGCGCGGGCGCCGTTCCATCGCATGACCACCAACTGGCTCTCGCGCGTCGACCCCTGGCCAACGCCGAGTAGCGCGCCCATGCCGAGTTTCTGCATCTTCTTTTCGTTCAGCACCTCGACCTTGATGCCAAGTTCCGAGAGCTTCGCCGCCTCCGCCGCGAAGCTTTCCGGGTACAGAACGTTCGGCGGCTCGGAAACGAGATCTCTGGTCAATTTCACGCCCTCGACCAGGGCCGCCATCGGTTTGAAAGCCCGACGCGCAGCCGCCGCGTTGTCCACGACAATCGTCGCCTTGCGAAGGCTCGGTTTCTGGTCGGCAGTTTCCTGGGTTCTGTATTTATCGAACCGGTAGCTGCGCAATTGCATGCCTGCTGCCAGATTGGCCGCCGCAGAGGCCAGATCTTCCGCGCCGCCGTCGAGAAAGATGACCGCATCCTTGTCGCTGGCCGCGTTCAAGGCCGGCACAAGCCCGCCGCCCAGCGCCTGAAACCCTTGTTCGTCCAGGCCCTTGCCGAGCCCCACGAGAACCACGCGGTCGGCCTGCAGACCGGTCGGCGCCGAGATTTGCAGCGATTGCCCCCTCTTGCCCGTAAACCGGCTGGCTTTCATCGCCCGGGCGACGGAGCCGCCCGTTTCCTTGTCGATCCTCTGCGCCGCCGCGGTCAGTTTTCGGCCTTCCTCAACACCAACGACGATTGCGCCTGATTTCGGACTCGCACTGGCAGCGAAACTGATTTTCATATCTTATGCCTCTGCTGGATCTGACTTGAATAGAGTTGCGGGATAACAAGAAAAACGTGGCTAGGAAAAGCTCAGCATGGTGCCGCACCCGCCGACAGCTTTCCACAACAACCTAGAAACCGATCATCGCTTCGGCAAGGCCGCAGCCCCGGAAAGCGGAGCGGTCAGGGATTCACTTCCTGGTATTCGAACGCAGCGTCGGTCGAGCGACCGGCCGCCAGCCCATCGGCGATCAGGCTCACGACACGGTCGGCCGTCTCCGTGCCGTAGTGAAGCGAATCCCAATATCGAAGGTCATCGGTCGTAATCTCGGACCGGATCCGGAAATTGAACACATGCGCGTTCCCGGCCCGGGCGCCGATCGCAGCAATCCGCGAAACGCACTCTTGCCAGAAAGCCTCCGCCTGGCTGCCAGGGACGGCAATGCTGATCGCATGAACAGGGGCGATCAGAAAGATCTTCCGCGTCGACTCCGGCAACGCGGTGACTGCCTTGGCGAGGATCTCATGATCTGGAAATCGCAATTGTTGGCGGAAGTCGCCGTAGCCGCCTGCGGGCGGCACCTCCGGCGGCGCCAGCACCGGCGCCTGTGAGCCGTAAATCAGCTCGCGCGCCTTCTCCTGGTCGTATTCCCGCAGCGGCGGCAGAAAGTTCCGGTAACCGTCCCGGCCATACTTCTCCTGCCGCAAACCGAGAAGTTGTGCGACCTGCCTTCCGGCCTGCTCAACACTGGAGAAATTCAGCAAATGAAGCACATCGTTCCAGCGCGAGTCGTCATAGAGCCACGGCGGGAACGGACGCTCCGTAAATTGCGGCGACGGCCTTGTAGCGCACCAAACCGCATCGATGCCGAAGATAACCGTCCTAGGCAACGGGTGGTGGCGCAGGAACAGATCCAGGATCTGCGCCTGTTCATAGGGCATTCCGCTGTTCATCGAGAGGTTGGCGAAGCGTCCACCGATCGACGCGTTGAGCTTCGCAGGCTCCAGCAAGCGCGTCGTGGAGGTCCCGATGACGATACTGTCGAAAGCCGGGTCCATGGCGATGGCCGGGTATGAGAAGCGCTGATTGGTGGTCGCCGGCGCCCGGTCGAAGTCCGGCGAGAAGGGCAAGGTGTCATAAGGGTCGGCAATGACAAGAAAGGAGACAACAAACAGCAATGCACCGGCGCCCACGCCGGCGATGAGGCGCGCGAACCGTCGCCAGGAAGCGTTTTCCGCTGCTTGAGTTCCGCGTTCGGACATGACCCCTCTAGAACTGGAAATAGATGAATTCCTGATTTGCGCCGGTGCCAAGATGCAGAACCATCGCCGCGAAGGCCAGACCCGCCGCCACGGCGACGATCCGCATGGGTTTCAGCAATTCGAAAGCGATTACCTGGCTGGTCGGCCCGATCGCGGCAATTGCCAGCCCGGCGGCGAGCCACAGCCAATCGGTCATATGCTCGGACCAGGAGAAGGCCCCTGCACCGGCCGCTGCGCCGTCGCCGGCCATCGCGGACCAAACGGCAAGAGCGTCACCGAAGCTCTCCGCCCGAAACAGCACCCACGCCATAAACACAAACGCCATGGTCAGGAACCAGGACGGCGCCGCATGTAAATGCCATCCCGTGCGCCGCCACAAATGGACCACGACCAAGCCACCTCCGTGCAGCAGGCCCCAGGCCACGAAAGACCAGGCGGCCCCGTGCCACAATCCGCCCAGGAACATGGTAGCAGTCAGGGCGAGAGCCTGACGCGCCCAGCCTGCGCGGGCGCCGCCGAGCGGGATGTAGAGATAATCCCGCAGGAAACGCGACAACGTCATGTGCCAGCGGCGCCAGAACTCAACCAGAGAAACCGCCCTGTAAGGGGCGTTGAAGTTCAGCGGCAGGCTGATGCCGGCCAGCAAGGCAAGGCCGATCGCCATATCCGAATAGCCGGAGAAGTCATAGTAAATCTGCAGACCGAAGGCGAGCGCGCCGGTCCAGGCGGTCGCCGCCGCAACACCCGACGCAAGAGTGGCGGGTTCGAACAGCGGGTCCGCCATCCCGGCGAATGTTCCGGCGAGGACAGATTTCTTGACGATCCCGATCAGCAGCAGCACCAAGCCGATGGACATGCGTTGTGCGACCCCCTCCCGTTTCGGGTTCTGGGCAAACAGGGGGATGACCTCGTCGTGCCGGACGATGGGTCCGGCGATCAGCTGCGGAAAGAAGCTGACATAGAGGGCATAGTCATCCAGCCGGTAGAGCGGGGCTTTCCCGCGCCCGATATCGGCGAGATAGGAAATCTGCTGAAAAGTGAAGAAACTTATCCCAAGCGGCAGGATGATGGACCAGGGTTCCCGTTCCGATCCCATCATCCAAAACAGGCTGTCGGTAAAGAAGTCGGCATACTTGAAAACACTGAGCACCAAGAGATTGAGAGCAATCCCGGCCGGCACGGCAAAACGCCGGCCGTGCGTCACGGCCCACTGCGCCAGAATCCAGTTGGCTCCGATGGACACCACAAGCAGCGGCAGCAGACGTACGTCCCAATAGGCGTAGAACAGCCAGGACGCGGCAATCATCCAAGAGTTCCGTCCTAGCTTGCTGTGCGCCGACGCGTACCACCCCAGCAGCGCAACGGGCAGAAACAGCAATAGGAATTCCTGAGAATGAAATAGCATTCCGAATGGGTTCGTCGTTTGATCGCGCGCCGGAACCGCTGTTTGTCAGCACCGTCCGGCCCGCGTTTCCTATGCCCTCATCGGCCCGCTCGAAACAAGGAAAATCAGGGACATGGCCCGCTGTCGGACCAGGCCGCACAACGCTTATTTGACGTGCATCCCCGTCGGGCCTTTGCTAAACCCAAGGCACGTGGAAGAGCAGCCTTAGCCTCTGCTCCGGAGGGGTTTGAACGCGATATGAACGCCGTTACCCGGCATATGACGTGGCAAATCTTGGTCGTGGCCGTGGTCGCCAGTGCGATCCTGTGCACCGCCGTGGTCCTGCAGCAATCGGTTCGCTTCGTCGATTTGATCGTCAATCGCGGACTGCCGGCCAGCGATCTTGTCTATCTGTCCTTTTTGATTACCCCGCGTTTCCTGGCAATCGTGCTTCCCGTGGCGGTTTTCGGGGCGACCCTATTCACCTATCACCGCATGCAGGTCGGCAACGAACTGGTGGTCTTGCGGACCGCCGGCCTAAATTCACTGGGCTTGAGCGCACCAGGGCTTGTCGCCGGCGGAGTGTGCTGCGTCGTCAGCTTCTTCTTTTCGCTCTACCTGATGCCGTTGTCAGCGCAGAGTCTGCGTGCGTATCTGAATGACGCACGTTCGGAGATCGGGTCTGTCTTGATCAAAGAGGGCGAGTTCAACGCCATACATGACGACCTGACGGTCTATGCACGGCAACGCGCTGAAAACGGAGATCTGATTGGCCTGATCATTCACTCGCGGCAAGACAACGGCGACGACATCACGGTTGTTGCGGAACGCGGCGCCATCATCGATTCCCCCGGGGGCGCGCGAATCCTGCTGGCCGACGGCAATCAACAGACCCTGTCCAGCGGAGAACTGCACAGCGTCGATTTCGAAGAGTATGTGTTCGACTTGGTCGAGAATAAGCCGGAAGAAGGCAGCTATTGGGTCAAGCCCAAAGAGCGGTTCTTGCCGGATCTGTTGTTCCCCTCCGATTCGCCCGGCGACGTCCGCTATCGCGGCAAACTGGTGGCTGAGGGTCACAACCGCCTGGCCCAGCCGCTTCTGGCGATGGCTTACGTCGTGGTCGCCCTTGCATTTCTGTTAAAGACTCAGTTCAGCCGCCGCAGCAACGCCAAGCCGATGTTCCTGGCGATCGGCAGCGTCGTAACCATGCTGGTTGCAAATCTCGGGCTGGTCTCCGCCGCCAGCAAGAACTTGTCGTTGGTCCCCCTGCTTTACGCCGGCGCGCTGGTGCCATTGGCGATCGGACTGATCGTCTTGGCGCGGCCCAAGTCCATTCGGCGTGGGGTCCAACCGGACTTCGCCTAGCGACGTACGATCGGCATGCTTTTCCAAGACACCATATCCCGCTACCTGGCCCGGCAGTATCTCAACTGGCTCTTGGGCGTGCTGCTGGTGTTCGCGTTCCTGATATCGGTGTTCGACGTTGTCGAACTCTTGCGCCGGGCCGCCGGCAAGGACGGCGTTTCAATCGGGGTCATCCTGCAAATGGCCGCCTTCAAGCTGCCGCTGCTGATACAAGACCTTTCCCCCTTCATCATCCTAATCAGTTCGATGCTCGCCTTCTGGCGGCTCGCCAAGGCGAACGAGCTTGTGGTGGCGCGGGCGGCGGGCCTGTCGCCGTGGCAGATTGTCGGCCCGGTGATCAGTATCGTACTTCTGCTGGGGATTGTGCAGATCGCCGTCTTGAACCCTGTCGGTGCGCGCCTGAACGCGCAGTTCGAGCGCATCGAAACCGAATATTTTCGGCACGAGACAAGCCAACTGGCGTTGGCTCGGAGTGGTTTCTGGGTGCGTCAACCAACCGAGCAAGGCTCAACCGTCATTCACGCGAAGTCGGTGGCCGGCGAACAGCTCGAAATCAACGAGGTCATGGTGCTGTCCCTGGACGAGCGCGAGAGATTTCTGTCGCGCATCGACGCGGAATCTGGCGTTCTAGGAGATGGTGTTTGGATCTTCAGGAACGCTTGGCTGACCAGTCCGGAAGGCAAGCGAACGTACTATGATGAATGGAACATTCCGACCGATATGACCTTTGACCGCATTCGCGAGAGCTTCGCTTCCGCGGATACAATCAGCTTCTGGGATCTACCCGGCTTCATCGACACACTTCGGGAAGCCGGTTTCAACGCAGTCGAGCACAGGCTGCGCTTTCACGCCCTCCTGTCGACGCCCCTGCTTCTGTGCGCCATGGTGCTTGCCGCGGCGATTTTCAGTCTGCGGGCCAGCCAGCGTTTGGGCGCGGCCTATATGGTGATCGGCGGCATCTCCATCGGTTTCGTCTTTTTCTTCATCACCAAGATCGTCAACGCGATCGGCCTTTCCGCGGAAATCCCAGTCTTGCTCGCCGCCTGGATCCCGGCGGGGGTCATGACCATGCTGGCACTCGCCGCATTGCTGCATTTGGAAGACGGCTGACACATGACGGTCGCGTGCGGGTTCAGGTCGGTCTTTCCGTGTCAGGTGCGATCCAGTTTCGCTCTTCTCGGCTGGCTGGTTCTGGTTCTTGTTGCCTCTAGTCTTCCGGTCGCGTCGCAAGACCTGGGGGGCGCGCCCATCCTTTTCAGCGCGGACGAAATCACGAACGACCAAGAACTCGGAATCGTGACCGCGCGGGGGAATGTGGAAATCCTTCAAGGCGAACGCGTTTTGTTGGCCGACTCCGTCAGTTTGAACAGAAAAACAGAAACGGTTTCCGCGCGCGGCAACATCAAGCTTCTGGAGCCGACCGGCGAGGTGATCTTTGCCGAATACATTGAACTGACCAACGAGTTGCGCGACGGGGTTTTGGAAGAGATCCGGATCTTGCTCGTGGACAATGCGCGGCTTGCCGGAAACGGCGCGCGGCGCAGCGGCGGTAACATCACCGAGCTTGCGAAAGGCGTCTACACGCCCTGCCTGCTGTGTAAGGACGATCCCGATAAGTCGCCATTGTGGCAGGTGAAGGCGCGGCGGGTCATCCACGATCAGAAAAACCGCAAGATCGAATACCGGGACGCTGTGCTGGAAATGTGGGGGCTTCCCGTCGCCTACACGCCTTACTTCGAACATCCCGACCCGACGGTGCAGCGAGAGACGGGCTTCCTGTTTCCTGAGTTTGGGGATAACAGCAATGTCGGCTTCTTCTTCAGAGCGCCGTTCTTCTGGGCAATCGCCGACGACCGGGACGCAACGATCGATCCGATCTATACCAACAACGACGGCGTCATCTATTCCGGCGAGTACCGCCAACGCTTCAACAATGGCGAGGTGAATCTGTCGGGAAGCTTCGCCATCGCCGATCGGGAAGTTGGGTCGCCGAACGTAACCGAAATCCGGCGCGACGAAACGCGCGGCCACATCTTTGCCGACGCCCGCTTCGACATTAACGACAATTGGCGCACCGGCATCGATGTGGAACGGTCCACCGATCAAACCTATCTGCGGCGTTTCAATTTCTTTGAAAGCAGAGGCTCGACACTGGAAAGCAACGCCTTTGTCGAAGGGTTTAACGGCCGGAACTATGCGGCTGCGAACGCCTATCTGTTTCAGGACACCCGGACCGGACAACGGCCGGATTCGCCCATCGTTCTGCCCTTGCTCGAATATAACGGGCTTGGCGAGACCGACCGCTATGGCGGCCGTTGGGCTCTGGACACCAGCTTCCGCTATCTGTCTCAGGACGACCGCGCGGACAATCAGCGCGTTTCCGTCGATGCCGGATACGAAGTCCCCTTTACCTCTTCAATCGGGGTCGTCACCACGGTGACCGCCAATCTGCGTCTCGACGCCTATCATACCGAGCACAACGCGGCGTTCGACGAAGCCGGGCGTAGAACCGAAGACGGGTTCGAGGGGCGCATTCATCCCGCGCTGAAAATCGATATGCGGTATCCGTTCGTTCGGCCCGACAGTTCCGGCGAGACCGTCATCGAGCCGGTCGTCGCCTTTTTCACGGCGCCCAATGGCGGCAATCCGCCCGGTATATCCAACGATGACAGTGTTGTCGTTGAAATCGACGAAACCAATCTGTTCGACCAAAACAGGACGCCCGGATTGGACCGAGTGGAAGGCGGCACGCGTCTGGCTTACGGCCTACGGGCGTCGCGGTTCTTCGCCACGGGCGGTTCTATCGCCGGCTTCATCGGGCAAAGCCACAAATTCACGGCGGACCGCGATCTGGAAACCGAAACCGGATTGGAAAACGGTTCCTCGGACTTCGTCGGGCGCCTTGATGTCCGGCCGTCGCAATATGTCGACACCTTCTACCGCTTTCGTTTCAACAACGACGATGCGGAATTCAATAGAAGCGAACTGGGCGCCCGGTTTGGGTCCAGCGCGTTCCAGATTGGCGCGGATTATACCTTCCTGCGTGAAGGTGAAGTCGATGACGTCGCACAGTTGGACGAACTGACGCTCCGCTTTAATGCCCAGTGGGACGACTATTGGAGCTTGCGGCTGTTCACACGCCAGGATCTTACCGGAGACACAGAACCCTTGGAACACCAGGCCGGTATCCGATATGAAGACGAGTGCTTTATTTTCGACGCCCGGTTCCGCCGGACGTTCACGAGCTCCGCCGACGTCGACGAAATCGACGAATATGTCGTCCGATTGACCTTCAAGACCCTGGGCGGGGTAGAGACGGACCTGTTCTGATGCAGTCTTTTAAGGTTTCCATGCGCGCCGTCCTCGGCATTCTGTGTCTCAGTCTGGGCCTGATCGCCAGCCAGGCTTCGGCGCAGCAAGGCGTCATGCGGATCGCGGCGATCGTCAATGACGATCTGATTTCCGTCTACGACTTGCAGAACCGCGTCCGCTGGGTCGTCCTGTCGAGCGGCATCAACGCCGATCAGAGCAACCAAAGACGCATTGTTCAACAGGTCCTGCGGGATCTGGTCGACGAAAGACTGCGCCTGCAAGAGGCCGAACGCCTGAGCATCCGTGTTACCGACCGCGAAATCGACCGGCAAATCCAAGGCCAAGCTCAGCGGCAGAACATGAGCGTCGAGAGGTTTCTACAGCAGGTCGCCCAACGTGGCATCGACCCTGCCACGGTACGTACCCAGGTACGCTCCAGCATCGCCTGGAACAAGCTGGCAACGCGACAACTGCGCCGCCAGGTCGATGTTGGCGAAGACGAGATCGACGATGAATTGGAAAAACTGCGCGAAGCGCTTAACCAGCCGCAAAAGTTTTTGCGCGAAATCTTTCTGGGCTTCGATTCCGAAGCCAGCGAGGTAGAGACGTTTCAGACAGCCGAGCGCATTGTTCAACAGGCGCAGGAGGGGTCGGACTTCGCGAGCTTGGCGCGTGCCTTCTCTCAGAATCGGACGGCCCAGCAAGGCGGCGAGGTCGGTTGGGTGGCGGAATCCCAAATTAGTCCGGATCTGGTCGACGCATTCCGCGCCTTGGGGCCCGGTGATACATCGGACCCGATCCGCACACCGTCCGGCGTGATGATCCTTCATGTTGCGGAACAGCGGGCCGGCGGCGTTTCCGTTCAGGATGCCCGGTTGAGCCTGTTTCAGATTTCACTGCCGATGCCGGCGAACGCCGGGCAGGCACAGCGCAGTGCGGCCGCCGGATTCCTCAACGAAATCCGTCCGGCGATCGCTTCCTGCGACTCGGCTAGAGAGGTCGCGGGGCAGATCCAGGATGCAAGCGCCGCTGCGGCCAACGACATCCGGCTCGGTGACATGCCGCAAAACCTGCAAGCCGCTCTGTCGGCCTTGCAACCCGGAGAAACCTCTCCTCCAGTCCAGACGCCGCGGGCCGTTCTGATCGCGACGATCTGTGAACGCGACGATGCAGGCGCTGCCTTGCCGACCAGAGGCGAGATTCTGAATCGGATCGGCACAGAGCGCATGGAACTGCTCGCCCGTCGCTACATGCGGGACCTTCGGCGCGAGGCCTTCATCGACATTCGGCTTTAGTACCCTGGAACAGAAATACGGATGATTAAAGTCGTGTCAGGAAATGCACCGGCAAGGAAGGATTCGCGACGCGATGCAGACGCATCGCGAGCGGGGCTTGACGCTGTCCGGCGCTGTTCCAGGCGCGCCTTCGGTCGCCTCTCCGCCCGTCCGGAGGGCGTCAAGGCTGTTTACCGATGCGTGGTATCGCCTTCACACCCTTTCCTGCCCGGACGGATGGAAAGGCGATCTTTAATGATCCGTATTTCTGTTCCAGGACTCTAGGCTGCGCGGCAATGACCGATGATCCGCGCGCCCTCCCAAGTCGTGGGCCTTGCGATGACTGAGGCCGTCGATGCCCTTCCACCGCTGCGCGAGGTTGTCGCCGCCCACGGCCTTGCGGCCAAAAAACGTCTCGGCCAGCACTTTCTTCTCGACCTCAATCTGACGCGCAAAATCGCCCGATCGGCCGGCGATCTTTCCACAGGTTCGGTGATAGAAGTCGGACCAGGACCCGGCGGCCTGACGCGCGCCATATTGCAATGCGGCGCGCGGAATGTCGTGGCGATAGAAAAGGACCCTCGCTGCGTCGACGCGCTGGGGCCGCTGGTCGACGCGTCGGACGGCGCCTTGACCGTTCTATCCGAAGACGCGACGACGATCGGTATTGGCAGCCTCGGCACGGCCCCGCGCCGCATTATCGCGAACCTGCCTTACAATGTCGGTACGCCATTGCTGATCGGCTGGCTCCACGATGCCGCTGAAATCCATTCGATGACATTAATGTTCCAAAAGGAAGTCGCGGAACGCATTTGCGCGCAACCCGGCCAAGCACAGTACGGGCGGCTTTCCGTTCTGTGCAATTGGCGCTGTACGACCGAGTACCTCTTTACCTTGCCTGCCCGCGCTTTCACACCGCCGCCGAAGATCGACTCGGCCGTGGTCCGGCTGACGCCGCACCAAACCCTGCCCTTCGATGGGACGATAGAGGATCTGCAGACCGTCACCGCGGCCGCTTTCGGTCAGCGCCGAAAGACCTTGCGCCGTTCCTTGCGTCAGTTGAACTGCGATGCGGAGGCTTTGCTTCAGGCTACCGGCATAGACGGCGCATTGCGCGCGGAGACGCTGACAATTGAGGATTACGGGCGTCTGGCGGCGGCCTTTTCAGCGCTCAAGACCGGCTAGCGTCTCGACCGCACAGGCAGCATCGGGGTTTCGGGACTAGCGCCCCGACCGCAGGCCTTTGACAAATTCACCGAGACCGACCTGGCGGCGGCGGCGCAGGCGTTCCGACTGAAGTATTGCCCGGACGTTGGAAACGCTATCTTCGAAATCCCTGTTAACGATGACCCAGTCATATTCCGGATAGTGGCTCATCTCGTCGGCGGCCTTTTCCATGCGCCGCGCAACGACCTCGGCAGGATCCTGGGCCCGTGAGTGCAGCCGGCGCTCGAGCTCGATGGTAGAGGGCGGCAGAATGAAAACCCGCACCAGGTCGTCTTCCGCCTGCTCCGCCAGCTGCTGGGTGCCCTGCCAGTCGATATCGAACATTACGTCCTGTCCGACGGCCAAGGCCTGCATGACAGGCTCTTTCGGCGTGCCGTAGTAATGATCGAAAACCTTGGCGTACTCCAGCAGTTCACCGCGGTTCACCATCAGGTCGAAATCGGTCTTGTCGACGAAATGATAATCTGCGCCGGCCACTTCGGCGGGCCGGCGCGGACGCGTCGTCACCGAGACGGACATCGCAATATCCGCATCCGACTCCAGGATCGCCCGTGCGATGGAGGACTTGCCCGCGCCGGACGGCGACGACAGGACAAGCATCAGGCCACGCCGTTCGATCTGGTTGAAAGGATTGGAATCGCTGGTCATATCGGTACTCGTTAGCTCACGCTGCAAAGGCCGCCGTTATAAGGCGATTCACACCCCAACCGCCAATCCCGCAGCCCGCCTATTCCAGGTTGGCCGACTGTTCCTTCACTTGGTCGATCACCGCTTTCAGATCGAGACCGATTTGGGTGAGGTCGGTATCCGAGGATTTGCTGCATAAGGTGTTGGCCTCGCGATTGAACTCCTGGCTCAGGAAATCCAACTTCCGGCCCACCGGCCCGCCGCCGGTCAACAGCCCGCGCGCGGCCCCGACATGCGCGGTCAGCCGGTCCAGTTCCTCCCGGATATCCGCCTTGGTAGCAAGCACCGCCACCTCCTGGGCCAGCCGTTCAGGGTCGACGGCGTCCTTGGTCCCCAAAAGCTCCTCGATCTGCGCCATCATACGGTCCCGAATTGCGGGAAGCCGCGCCGCATCCAGCGCGGCGGCTCTCTGCACAAGATCTTCGATCTCGCCGATCCGGGCGATCAGCACATCCCCGGTTTTGACGCCTTCCTCCGAACGCGCCTCCCGCAGCCCCGCAATGGCCTCCTCCAGCGTGCCGAGTACGGCGGCGCACCGCTCCGCATCCTCCGCCGCCGACTGCCGGTCGTCACTGGCATCGACGACGCCGCGAACGCCAAGCAGCCGGTCTATGCGCGCATCCTGTCCACGCGACCGGCACATTTCCTCAAGCGTGGTGAGAAAGGTCTCGTTGACCTGAATGTCCGGCTGCTCAGCATGACTGCGTATATCGAGAGAGACCGAGAGCGACCCACGGGCGAAAGTCCCGGTGATCCGTTTACGGATCTGCTGATCCAGTCTTTCGAACCCCATGCCCACACGCATGCGGATATCCAGTCCCCGCCCGTTCACGCTGCGCAATTCCCAGGCCCAGCGGTAGCGGTCGTCGGATCCTTCGGCGCGGCCGAAACCCGTCATACTCTGTACCTTTGCGCTCCCGCCCGTCGACATCCGTCACTCCAATCGCTGCTTTCCTTGCGCCCGGCGCTGACAATAATGAATGGCGACCCATAAGCCCATCGGAACTTCCGCGCATGTCCAACCCCGCCAGCATCCTCATCACCGGCGCCTCCAGCGGTCTTGGAGAAGCGCTGGCCCGCCGCCTGGCCGGTCCCGACGTGACGCTGTGGCTGACGGGCCGTAACGCGGAGCGGTTGGCGGAAACAGAAGCCGCCTGCGAGGCCAAAGGCGCGACGGTGTCTTGCGCCCTCTTGGATACAAGGGACAGGGACGCCATGGACGGCTTCGTCCGCCGCGCGGACAGTACAGCCCCGCTGACCTTGGTGATCGCCAATTCCGGAATTTCCGGCGGCACCGGATCCGGCGGCGAAAGCGACATGCAGGCCCGGGAAATCTTCGATGTGAACCTGACAGGCGTGATCAACACGATCCACCCGGCGATCGCCCCCATGCGCGCGCGCAAGCAAGGCCAAATCGCGGTGATGAGTTCCCTGGCGGCATATCGCGGCTTTCCGGGCGCCCCGGCCTACAGCGCGTCCAAGGCGGCGGTAAAGGTCTATGCCGAAGCGCTGCGCGGAGCGCTGGCGGCGGACGGAATTGCGGTTACGGCTATATGCCCCGGATTTGTAAAGTCCCGTATGACGGCGGTGAACGACTTCCCGATGCCCTTCCTGATGGAAGCGGATCGTGCTGCAGAAGTCATGGTGCGGGGCCTTGAGCGCCGGAAAACCGTGATCGCCTTTCCCTGGCCGATGCATGCGATGGTCAGCCTGCTCTCCTTACTGCCGCCCGGCCTGGCCGTCCGGCTGTTGAGCAGACTGCCCCAGAAGAGCTAAGCGGTGTTGCCAGCCCGCAACGGCCGGTCCGCTTCCGTTGCGGGCGCCTGCATGTAATCCCTTGTCATGGGAAGGGCGCTGCGCGACCGGGTCAACTGCATCTGGAAAACCATCATCCGGTCAAACCGGAAGCTCATCTCGCTGCCGGCCAGATAGAATTCCCACATCCGGCAGAAGCGGTCGTCGTACAGATCCCGAACCTGATCCCAATTCTCGGAAAACCGGTCTCGCCAGTGTTTCAGGGTTTCCGCATAATGCAGGCGCAAGATCTCGACATCGGTGACCCACATCTGGGACGCTTCGACGGCGTGAAACACTTCGGACATGGCCGGGATGTAGCCGCCCGGAAAGATATACTTTTTTATGAACGCGTTGGTAACGGACGGTCTGTCCGCGCGCCCGATCGAATGCAAAAGCGCCACGCCATCCTGTTTCATCAGGCTCTCGACCTTGCGGAAGAAGGTTTTGTAGTGCGGCGCGCCGACATGCTCGAACATGCCGACCGACACGATCCGATCGAACTGTTCTTCCACCAGACGGTAGTCCCGCAGTTCGAACCTGACCCGGTTGGAGAGGCCGGCTTCCTCCGCCCGCCGCCGCGCGACGGCCAACTGCTCTTTTGAGAGAGTGATGCCCAGGACTTCCGCATCGGTCTTTCGGGCGATATGCAAGGCCATTCCGCCCCAGCCGCACCCGATGTCCAGGACCTGCTGACCGTCCTGGATATCCAACTTTTGGACAATGTGGTCCTTCTTCGCCTCCTGCGCTTCCTCAAGCGTCATATCGGGCCGTTCGAAATAGGCGCAGGAATACTGCCGGTCACGGTCCAGAAAGAGCTCGTAGAGGCGTTCGGAAAGGTCGTAATGATGGGCCACGTTTCGCTGCGACCGTGAGACAGGATTATATTGCTGAACCTTACGGACCCAACGCCCCAGCGCCGCGCTGAAGCGGCCCGCCGCGGGCATGCGCGACCCATTGGCCCGTATGTTCCGACCGGCATAGATCAGGAAATCCCAAATCGTACCGTTCTCGACCTCCATCGTGCCGTTCATATAGGCTTCGCCGAAGCCGAGCTCGGGCCTGAGCGCAAGTCTCCAGTGGAGGCTGGGATCTTTTAGCCGGATGGTCAACGCGTTGAGCCATCCGCCGGCCGGCATTTCACCGATCCGATGCTCCGCACCTCGCGCGTCGAGAATGCGCAAATGGCCTACCTTAGTGTAAGCGCCAAGAACTTTGGCCAGGAGCACCCCACCTCTCCCAACAACAGCATTTATCAACGATACTATACAATTAGTATCGAGCTGGGCCGGCGTCCAGGCAGGAGAAGACAACTTTTTCTAAGAATAAATGCCTATTGCTCGCGCTGACGCTGCAGGCGCCGCCACTTGGCGACGTTTCGGTTATGCTCCGACAGCGTCTTGGCAAAAGCGTGACCGCCTGTGCCGTCGGCGACGAAATACAAGGCATCGGTCACAGTAGGGTTCAGAACGGCCAGGATCGACTCCCGTCCCGGATTGGTAATCGGCCCCGGCGGCAAACCATCGATCGTATAGGTGTTGTAATCGCTCTTCGCACGCAGGTCGGAGCGCAGCAAGCGACGCCCTAGAGGCGCCTGGCCGCGGGTGATCCCATAGACCACGGTGGGATCGGACTGCAGGCGCATGCCTTTGCGCAGCCGGTTCATGAAGACACCCGCCACCTTGCCGCGCTCGCCATCGACGCCGGTTTCCTTCTCAACGATCGATGCCAGGATGACGGCTTCGCGCCAGGAGGAAATCGGAAGGTCCGCCGCGCGTGTCTCCCACAACGCCGTTTCCAGCGCCCGCATAGACTCTTCCATACGGGCCAACATGGTCTCGCGCTCGGTCCCGCGGGTGAAGCGGTAGGTCTCGGGCAGCAGCGACCCTTCCTCCGGCACGCCGGAGAGCGCGCCCTCCAAGATCGGCGTCGCCTTCAGCAGCGCCACGACCTCGTGGCTGGTCAGGCCTTCCGGCACGGTGACGGACCGTTGGATCACGTCGTGCTCGGCCAGCTTCTCAAGAATATCGGGAATGAACGTCTGCGGCGGGAAAGCGTATTCCCCCGCCGTCAGCCTTTTGTGCCGTTTGTCCAATCGGGCACCGAGGAGGAAAACACGCGCGTCGGCCACAAGGCCGTTCTCTTCGAGCATCCGTCCGATCGCTGTCAGACTGGTTCCCGGCGCAATGATCAGTTCTACGGTTTCAAGATTGCTGCTGGGCCGATGATAGCTCCGGTATCCCCAGCCCGCGACAGCGGCCGCGGTTACCGTGACCGCCACCGTGAGGAGCAGGAATAGTTTGGCTAAACGTTTCATGCCCTCCGGGTGCGCGGCGGCAGATTGTTAGGGAGCCGGGCCGAAAATCAGCGATGCGTTGGTCCCGCCGAAGCCGAAGGAATTCGAAAGCGCATAGTCGACTTTCCGTTCCTGAGCCTCTTTCGGAACCAAATTCATATCGCAGCCGTCCGACGGGTTTTCCAGATTCAAAGTCGGTGGAACGACACCCGTTTCAATGGACTTGACGGAGAAAATGGCCTCGATCGCCCCGGCCGCCCCCAGCAGGTGGCCCACCGCGGACTTCGTCGAGGACATAACGACATTGCCGGCATGATCGCCCATCAGCCGCTTCACGGCGTTATGCTCGATCTCGTCGCCCAACGGGGTCGAGGTTCCGTGCGCGTTGATGTAATCGATCTGCTCGATACTGACGTCGGAATTGCGGAACGCGCCTTTCATTGCACGGTATCCGCCGTTCCCGTCTTCCGCCGGCGCGGTCAGGTGGTACGCGTCGCCGCTGAGGCCGTAGCCGCAGACTTCGGCATAGATCCGGGCCCCGCGCTTTTTGGCGTGCTCCAGCTCTTCAAGCACAAGAACAGCGGCCCCCTCGCCCATGACGAAGCCGTCGCGATCCTTGTCCCACGGACGCGATGCCGTCGTGGGATCGTCGTTGAAATTGGTCGACAAGGCCCGGGATGCACAGAAACCCGCGATCCCCATCCGGCAGACGGCTGCTTCCGTACCGCCCGCCACCATGACATCCGCATCGCCCCACATGATCAGCCGGGACGCATCACCCACCGCATGCGAACCGGTAGCGCAAGCCGTCACCACAGAATGGTTCGGGCCCCGGAAACCATGCCGGATAGAAACGAAGCCCGACGCCAGATTGATCAGATTTGCCGGAATAAAGAACGGAGACAGACGCCGCGGCCCTCGGTCCAAGACCTTCAATGTGCCCTCGGAAATCCCCTCGAGCCCGCCGATGCCAGAGCCGATCATGACTCCCGTGACGTCGAGATCCTCTTCTTCCGTCGGCTGCCACCCCGAATCCTTGACCGCTTCATCCGCCGCCGCCATGGCGTAGGCGATGAAGGTGTCCATCTTCTTCTGCTCTTTGCGGTCGACGTGATCGTCGATGTTGAAATGGCCGTGCTCGGTCTCCCCAACGGGAATGACCCCGGCGATTTTCGACGGCAGGTCCGATACATCGAACCCCTGGATCGAACTGATCCCGGATTCGCCCTTCGTCAGACGCTGCCAAATATGATCGACGCCACACCCCAGGGGGCTAACAGCGCCAAGACCCGTTACGACGACTCGTCTCATCAACACCCGCTCCAAGCACGCGAAACCGCCGGGCGCGCTTATGGCGCCCGGCTAAACCCTTAACCGGCGTTTTCGCCGATGAAGTTGATCGCGTCTTTGACAGTGAGGATTTTCTCAGCGGCATCATCCGGAATTTCCACGCCGAACTCTTCTTCGAACGCCATCACAAGCTCAACGGTGTCCAGACTGTCGGCGCCCAAATCATCGATGAAGCTGGCATTGTCTTCGACTTTCGCCTCGTCCACGCCAAGATGTTCTACAACGATTTTTTTAACGCGCTCAGCAACGTCGCTCATTTCTAATGTCCTTTGTGCTGCGCCCCTCCGCGGAGGCGACCCATGTTGATTTTCAAGGCAACGGAAAGACGCCAGCAACGACCAGAGCCGCGAAATTCCTAAACCAAGGGACGTCCATCCCCAAAACGGCGCGTGTCCTAACATAGTTGCACGGACCGCGCCAGCCCCGCTCAACCGGTGGTCCAGTGAGCACGATTCGCCGGGCTATCCTAGCGTCAGACATGCTCTCGGGACGCAAAAAGCAAGCGTTAGATCATCGCCATACCGCCGTTGATATGCAGGGTCTGGCCGGTCACGTAGGCGGCTTCTTCGGAGGCGAGATACACGACGCCCGCGGCAATATCCTGCGGCGTCCCCATACGGCCCGCCGGGATCGCCGACAGCAGCTTTTCCTGTTGCTGATCGCCCAACGCGTCGGTCATCGCCGTTTCGATAAAGCCGGGCGCCAGACAATTCACCGTGATGCCACGGCTGGCCACTTCCTGCGCCAGCGATTTCGACATGCCGATCATGCCGGCCTTGGAGGCGGCATAGTTGGCCTGGCCCGGATTGCCGGTAACGCCGACAATCGAGGTAATGCCGATAATCCGGCCCCAGCGGCGTTTCATCATGCCCCGCAGCACGGCGCGCGAGAGCCGGAAGGCCGCTGTCAGGTTCACGTTCAGCACGGTCTCCCAATCCTCGTCCTTGAGGCGCATCGCCAAGTTGTCCCGGGTCAGGCCCGCATTGTTGATCAGGATATCGATCTGGCCTGCCGCGGCTTCGCTGTCCTTGATCAGTGCATCGAGAGCGTCCGGGTCCGACAGATTGGCGGGTGCGACATGGGCGCGTTCCCCCAGTTTCTCGGCCACTGCGCTCAAGGCGTCAACGCGTGTACCGGTCAGCACGACGGACGCACCCCGGTTATGCAACGCCGCCGCGATCTCCTGGCCCAGGCCGCCGGATGCCCCGGTCACCAAAGCTGTCTTACCAGTAAGGTCAAACATGATTTCCCCGCTGTTCGCTGTTTTTGCGGACCTGCTCCGCCGTTTCTACAGACTGCTCAAAAAGCTCTCGACATCCGCCGGTGTGTTCACGGCAACACCGGACATTTCCTTGTCGATTCGCCGCGTGAGGCCCGTAAGGACCTTACCCGCGCCGATCTCGACCAGCGTGTCGACATCCTGTTGTTTGAGAAAGAGCATGCTTTCGCGCCAGCGAACCCGGCCGCAGACCTGCTCGACCAGCAAGTCGCGGATTCGGTCCGGGGCCGTCACGAGGTCGGCCGTTACATTTGCGACGAGGGGAAGACTGGGCGCGGCGATTTCCGTCCGCGCCAGAGCGTCCCGCATCGCGTCCGCCGCCGGCTGCATCATATCGCAATGGAACGGGGCGGAGACCGGCAAGGGCATCGCCCGCTTCGCGCCTTTTTCCTTGGCGATGACCACCGCACGCTCGATCGCGGCGGCGCTGCCGCTCAGCACCACTTGGCCGGGCGCGTTGTCATTGGCGGCCGCGCAGACATCACCGCCGGCCGCCTCTTCCACAACCGCTTCTGCGGCCTCCAAGTCCAGGCCCAGGATGGCAGCCATTGCCCCCTCGCCCACCGGCACCGCCGACTGCATCGCCTGACCGCGCAATTTCAGCAGGCGGGCCGCGTCGGCCAAATCGAAGGCGCGCGCCGCCGCCAGGGCCGAATATTCGCCGAGACTGTGGCCGGCCACGAAAGACGCCATGTCGGAGATCGGTTTTCCCGCTTCCGTCTCAAGTACCCGAACGGTCGCGAGGCTCACCGCCATCAAGGCGGGCTGCGCGTTTTCCGTCAGGGTCAAGGTTTCCTCCGGGCCTTCCTGCATCAAGCGAAACAGGTGCTGCCCCAAGGCTTCGTCAACCTCTTCGAAAACCTCCCGCGCCGCGCCGAACGCGTCTGCGAGATCTTTTCCCATGCCTACGGTTTGCGATCCCTGTCCGGGAAAGACGAACGCCCGCGCCATTCACGCGCCCCCTCTTCAATTCAGATTACGTCGGAATTCGGTGCGAATGGCGCTCATATTGCGTCTGCCGCCCCGCTTTGCAAGCGGGACGGCAGCGCAGAAAGAACGGCGTAGCTAAGGTCAGCCGGCGCGGACCCTGGAAAGGAAGGAGTTCATTTCCTTGGCCATTTCCTCGGTCTTCTCGCCCAATTCGCTGATTGCACTGGAAATCTGGGAAGCCGCCGCACCGGTATCGTTGGCCGCCTGCTTCACGACTTCCACATTGTGACTGACGCCTTCCGCATCGCCGGAGGCAGCCTGAGCGCTGCGGGCGATCTCGCGGGTCGCGGCATCCTGTTCCTCGACCGCCGCGGCGATCGTGGTTGCGATTTCGTTGACGTCGCTGACGGTCTTGCTGATCGAGCGGATCGCCTCGATCGCGCTTTTGCTCACCCGTTGCATCGCGTCGACATGGGAGGCGATTTCCTCCGTCGCCTTGCCTGTCTGACTTGCCAGGCTCTTAACCTCTCCGGCAACCACGGCGAAACCCTTGCCCGCCTCGCCCGCGCGGGCGGCTTCGATCGTGGCATTCAGGGCCAGTAGGTTGGTCTGTTCGGCAATCTCGGAAATGACGGACAACACCGAACTAATACTGTCGCTTGCCTTGGACAGTTCGCCGACGGTCTGGCTGGTCTGTTCGGCTGTGCGGACCGCGTTGCCGGCGATTTCCGTCGATCGGCTGACCTGACGGTTCACATCGGCGATGGAGGCCGCCAATTCCTCGGCCGCAGCCGCCATCGACTGTACGGCGCCGTTCGCCCGGTCGGTCGCCTGCGCCGCCGAACCGCTCTGTTCTTGCGTGTCGTTCGCCAGACCGGACATCTGACTGGCCGATGCGCCGATTTCCTTCGCCGACGTCCGCACGGATTGAACCGCCGATCCAATAGCCTGCTCGAACTCGTCGGCCATCTTGATCATGGATTCACGTTTCTCCGCCGCCGCCCGTTCGGCCCGGCGCTCTTCTTCGGCTCGGTGGGTACGGACATCCTGAGCCTGCTGTTTGAAGATTTCCACCGCTTCGGCCATCGATCCCACTTCGTCGGAACGCCCGACACCGGGGATATCCACCTCAAGCTCGTCGTTGCTCAAGGCCTGCATGGTTTCGGTCATGCGGCGCAATGGGGACCCGATATGGCGTCCCATGAAGGCGGCAATCCCGCCGCCCAGGGCCACGGCCGCGACGCCGGCGATCACGATGGCCAGAACACTGCTGGATTGCGTATCGGCCAGGGAGGCTTCCACTTCGGAGCGGACCGTTGCCAGCGCGGCCGCTGCGGTTCCGCGGTCGCCGGAGATCTTTTCCTCGGCGGCCGCCATGTTTGTCAACGCTTCCGCAGTCTGGGCGAGTGCCGTCTTGACCGACTCCGCTTCGGCAATGATCGACTCAAGAGCCGCCTCCGCGTTCGTGCCCGCTGCCGCAGTTTTCGCCAATTTTGCCAGGCTCGAGATCCGCGCCACCGTCTTGTCGATCTCTCCTTGGGCCGATGAATCTCCATCGAGAAGTTGGGTGACCGCCAGACGGACCTCTTTCACGGCGATGACCAGCCGTCCGGCGTTCTTCTGCAACGTGGACATCTGCGCCATGGAGGCCTTGCTCTCGGCGGCACCTTCAATCGCCGCCGCGATCGCGCGCTTGTGCCTTTTCTCCAGGGCCGCGGTGAAGACATTGATGTTACGGCTGGCCTTCTTCAGAGCCGCGCGCGCCTCGTCGGGGTTCTTTGCTTCCGTAAACGCCGTCACCAGGCTGTCGAAAGAACTCCGGTAAACGTTCACCGCTCCGGCGATTTTCTGCGCAATACCTTCTTCATCCGTTCCCTTGACCGACTTTCTCATTTTCAACGCGGTCAAGAACATTTCCTTGGTGTATTTCTTGGTCGCTTCCAGGTCCTCTTCGGTCCAGGTCAACCGGTAGGATGTTTCGGCCTGCCGCGCATGAAGCGCGGAACGAATGAGGTTTTCCGCGAACTCATTGGCCGCAAGACGATCGTTCATCCGCGTTTCGGCGGCGGCAAGATCCTCCGCCGCCGTCTCGGCAAGCAAGCCGGCTTCTTTGTTGATTTTCAAAGCGAGCGAGGCGATGGCGTCCAGACTGGTGCGGGAATCCTCAACCAACCGGTTGGTTTCCGCGGCGATCCCAATCGACTGTTGCAGGGTGGTGTCAAACTCGCCGGACGCGGCAATCGCCGCGCGCAAGGCAGCGACCACTTCCTCGCTGGTCGAGGATGTCGCCAGGGCTTCCTTCCCGGACAGCGCATCCTTCAGCTTTGCTGCCGCCTGCTCGGCCTTCGCCGGCTCCCGCGAAGCTTGGAACTCGCTTACCAGTTGATAAGTCTCATCAAACTGCGCGGCGGTCTGATTTGTCTTGTTCAAGAATGCAACGCCGCTGGAGTAGGTCTGAAGTGCCGAATAACCGACCACACCAGTAACGATTGTCAGGCACAGAACCGCACCAAAACCTACCCCCACCTTTGCGCCAATCCGCATGCGCCGCCTCCATAGAAGAGTTTGCTCATTCGCTCAATGCGAGAAAATTAGCGGTACATCATTAAGAAAAGATTTACGTTTCGAGCCGATATTTCCTCCAGACGACACGGCAACAAAGCGTCAGCGACCCAGGACCCGTCGCCGTGGAACAGCGCTTATTACGATTTTTGCGACTTAGCGAAGCTTGGAGGAGAGCCTCATGAAGAAAGTAGTCATCGCCGCATTGACCGCCGGCTTTATTGCGGGCGGAAGTTCTTTCACCGCGTCCGCGAACGAATTCGAACCGCAGATCATGGATATCCTGAACAACCAGGTGAAGTCCTGGCTGTCCGATCCCGCCGTAGTTGATGCGATCAAGGCCCAAAACGACGCCCATGCCGGCCTGAGCGCCGCCGATATCGACGGGCTGGACAAGACATGGCGCGCCGAAGCGAAAGCCGGTGGCGGCGACCTGGTCAACAAGGTGCTTGGCACGGACCTTTCGAAGTTTCTGACCTCTAAGAAGGAAGCCTCGAACGGTGTGTTCAGCGAAATCTTCGTGATGGACAACAAAGGCCTGAATGTCGGCCAAAGCGATGTCACGTCCGACTATATGCAGGGCGACGAAGGCAAATGGCAGAAAACCTATTCCGCCGGACCGGACGCCGTCTTCGTGGACGAAGTTGAATTCGACGACAGCTCCCAGACCTTTCAATCACAGGTAAGCACGACCATCGTCGACCCGGCGACCGGTTCGCCGATCGGCGCGATTACCTTGGGTATCAACGTCGAGAACCTGTAAACTTCCCGACTTTTCCCGTACCGTCGAAACGGGGCGATGCGGCCGCAATACGCGGCCCATCCGCCCCGTTTCTTTTTGCCCGGAATTTCCTTGCATTGCGCCCCCGGCGCGCGTAAAAGCCGCCGTCCGCTGGGGAAAAGCCGCAGCGGCACTCCTTGCCGGCGGATGGCGACGGACCGTCCGAATAGCCGCCGGCTGGATCCAGGCGGCAGGTGCGAAGCAATTCGTTCACTGCGCTGGATCGTGAAGAAGCCAAAAGGAGATCCAAATTGGCATTTTATGAAACCGTGTTTATTGCACGGCAGGATATTTCTGCCGCGCAAGCCGAGGCACTTGCTGATCAGTATGCCGAGCATATCACTAGCAATGACGGCCGTATTTCCCGGCGTGAAAACTGGGGCCTGAAAAATCTGGCTTACCGGATGAACAAGAACCGGAAAGGCCACTACGTGATGTTCAACTACGAGGCCAACTCGGACGTTGTCGCGGAGATGGAACGTACCATGCGTCTTTCCGAAGACGTGCTGCGCTACATGACGATCCGCACGGACGATCTTCCGGAAGAGCCCAGCGTTGTCCTGCAGCGCCGCGAAGAGCGCGGCCGCGGCGACCGCGATCGCGGTGACCGGGGAGATCGTGGCGACCGCGGCGATCGCCGCCCGCGCCGTGAAGAGCGTCCGCAACCCGCAGAAGGAGCAGAAGCATGAGCACCCGTCCCTTCGGCCGGCGGCCCTTCTTCCGCCGCAAGAAATCCTGCCCGTTCTCCGGCCCCAACGCGCCGGTGATCGATTATAAGGATGTGAAGCTGCTGCAACGCTTCATCTCCGAACGTGGAAAGATCGTGCCGTCCCGCATCACCGCCGTCAGCGTCAAGAAACAGCGGCAGTTGGCGAAAGCCATTAAGCGGGCCCGGTATCTGGGTCTTATCCCCTACGTCCTGAACAACTAGGGGGAGCCCGTCAGATGCAAGTCATTCTCTTGGAACGCGTCGAGAAACTCGGCCAGATGGGCGACCAGGTCACCGTCAAGCCGGGGTTCGCCCGCAACTTCCTGCTGCCGCAAGGCAAGGCGCTGCGCGCCACGCCGCAGAACGTTGAGCGCTTCGAAACCGAACGCGCCCAGCTTGAGGCACAGAACCTGGAACGCCGTACCGAGGCGGAAGCCGTTGGCGCGAAGATGGACGACCTCACGGTCGTGATCATCCGCGCCGCGTCGGAATCCGGTCAGCTTTACGGTTCGGTTAACGCCCGCGACATCGCAGACGTCGTTACGGAAGCCGGGTTCACCGTGTCCCGCAGTCAGGTCGTCCTGGACAAGCCGATCAAGACGCTGGGGATCTTCGATCTTCGCGTGCGTCTGCATCCGGAAGTCACGCAGACCGTCAAGATCAACGTGGCCCAGTCGGAAGAAGAGGCGGAAGCCCAGGCCGACCGTGTCGCGCGCGGTGAGCCGGCGGTGCTGACCGCCGCGCTGCTGGACCAGCAGGAAGCTGCCCGGATCGCCGAGGAACAGTCCGCTGCGATGGCCGAGGCGGCTGCCGAAAACGCGGCTGCCGAAGAAGCCGAAGGCGAGGCTGCGACGGAAACCGAGGAAACGGCCGAAGCGTAAGCTCGGGCCGAATCGGCATACAGTTTCGGGCGTGCTTGGCAGAGTGCCGGGCGCGCCCGATTTCTTTCAGGCATGGCCGATATGGGCGAATTCGAAGCGACCCCGATATCCTCGTTATCCACAGACGCGGTTCCCCATCCGTTCCCGCTGACGCGCAAGCTGTGCGCCTTTAGTCTCCCGTGATGACGACATCCTCCCCCCAGACTCTCCACCCTTTTCCCGAAGACGAAACCCAGGAACTGGGGCTTCGCGAACCGCCCCACAACCTGGAGGTGGAAGCGGCCCTGTTGGGCGCTGTCTTGCGGAACAATCGCGCGTTCGAGCAGGTCAGCGACCTGCTTTCCGCCGAGCACTTCTATGCCCCCGAACATCAGCGCATCTACAGCGCGATCCGGCAGATCACCGAAAAAGGCCAGATCGCGAACGCCACGACGCTGAGCCATGTGATGGATACCGACCCGTTGATCCGCGAGGTCGGCGGCGGCAGTTATCTGTTCGAGCTGGCGGCTAACGTCGTCACCGTGATCAATGCCAAAGACTATGCCGAGACGATCCGCGATCTGCATCTGAAACGCGAACTGATCGGCCTGGGCGAAGACGTGGCGAACGAGGCCTACGATCTGGAAGATCTGGAGGACACCGCCGAACGACAGATCGAACGCGCGGAACACCGGCTGTACCAGCTTGCCACCACGGGCGAGGTGGACCGGGGCGTCTCGACCCTGAAATCGGCCGTGGAACTGGCGTTGGAATCCGCCGAACAGGCCTATAAACGCGACACGCACCTGGTCGGTGTGACCACCGGCTTCCGCGACGTCGACCAGATGCTGGGGGGGCTGCACCGCTCGGATTTGCTAATCCTGGCCGGTCGTCCCTCGATGGGAAAAACCTCGCTGGCCACCAACATGGCGTTCAACGCCGCCAAGGCCTACAACCGGCGCGAAGACGAGAACGGCAATGTCTTCGAAGAAGGCGGCAAGGTTCTGTTCTTTTCCCTGGAAATGTCGGCGGAACAGCTCGCTTCCCGTATCCTGTCCGAACAATCGCGCGTCGCCAGCGACAAGATCCGGCGCGGCGCGATCGAAACCGACGAGTTCGAGCAACTGGCCATCGCCGCACAGGAACTGTCGCAGGTTCCGCTTTTCATCGACGACACGCCGGCCCTCACGATCACGGGGCTGCGGCAGCGGGCGCGGCGGGTGAAGCGTCAGCACGGGCTGCATATGATCGTCGTGGATTATCTGCAACTGCTGCAGGGCCCGGCGGACAAACGCAACGACAACCGCGTTCAGGAAGTCTCGGACATCACGCGCGGTTTGAAGACCTTGGCCAAGGAACTCGACGTGCCGGTCCTGGCGCTGAGCCAGTTGAGCCGTCAGGTTGAACAGCGGGAGGACAAACGCCCGCAACTCTCGGATCTTCGCGAATCCGGTTCTATCGAACAGGATGCCGACGTGGTTACATTCATTTACCGGCCCGAGTATTATCTGCAACGCGAACATCCGACGGAACGCCAGAACGAAGCACCCGACAAGTTCCAGGAACGTGTCGAACGCCACAACCAACGCTTAAACGACAGCCGAAACATTGCCGAAGTCATCATCGCCAAACAGCGCCACGGTCCCATTGGAATTGTCGAACTCTTCTTCGACGGAAACTACACACGGTTCGAGGATCTCGACCGTCACCATGACGAAGGCGGTTTCTAAACCGGCTGACGACGGGCGGGTGGCATGAGCGTCCCTGACGGTCCGGTCCATGCGCCGGCAGTTCTGACAATCGACCTGGATGCGCTGGCGTGGAACTGGCGCTTCCTCGGCGAAAAGGCCGCACCGGCCCGCGCTTCAGCGGTGGTGAAGGCGAACGGCTATGGACTGGGCGCGTCCATTGTCGCCAGAACCCTCGCCCAAGCCGGATGCAGCCTGTTCTTCACGGCGCATCTCGACGAGGCGATCACGGTGCGTCAGACCCTCCCCGACCCCGCGATCGAAATCGGCGTTTTGAACGGGCTGTCTGCCGGCGACGAAGATGTCTACGGCGACCACAATCTGTTCCCCGTCCTGAACGATATCGAACAAGTCGCGCTTTGGCAGCGGCACTGCCGGGACCACGGAACGGCGCCGGCCGCGCTGCAAGTCGATACCGGCATGACCCGCCTAGGCCTACCAGAGCGCGAGGTGGACCGGCTGATCGCCGATCCCGGTCTGCTGGACGGTCTCGACTGCCGCTACCTGATGAGCCACATGGCGTGCGCCGACACGCCGGATCATCCGCTGAACCGGCAGCAATTGGACCGTTTCCGACGGATCGTCGAGGCGGTTCCGCACAGATTCGCCATGTTGGCCGCCAGCAGCGCCATCTTTCTGGGGCCGGAATGGCACTTCGACCTGGTCCGTCCAGGCGTTGCCCTGTATGGCGGGCGCCCTTGCGAAGGTGTCGAGAATCCGCTGCGTCAGGTGGTTCGGCTGGACGCAAAAATCCTTCAAATCCAGGACGTTGACGCCCCTCAGACCGTTGGATATGGTGCCTCGCACAAAATCGAAGGTCCCGCCAAAGTCGCAACCGTAGGGGTTGGATATGCCGACGGTTATCTTCGCAGTCTCAGCGGGAAGGCCACAGCGGTTCTGGACGGGGTGACCATTCCCTTGGTTGGTCGTGTATCGATGGATCTTTTGACATTTGACATCTCTACGGTGCCCGACGCCAAGGTCGGCGACTGGGTCCAGTTGATCGGCCCGGACCACCCGATCGACGCGCTGGCGGATCAGGCCGGGACCATCGGGTATGAGATCCTGACAGGTCTGGGGCCGCGCTATGCGCGCCGGTTCATCGGGGGCGCCGGGTGAGCGAACCACCAAAAAGCTCCGGCCCGCTCGAGGGCCTTCGGCGGATCGGTGCGGCGTTTCTGGGCTTCCTGGAAGCGACGGGCCGGCTGGCGGTGTTCGCGGCAACGGGTCTGTCCCACTGTTTCAGACCGCCGATCTATATGCGCCTGATCGGTCAGCAGATGATCGATATCGGCTACTACTCCCTGCCGGTGGTCGGGTTGACTACCTTGTTCGCAGGCATGGTTCTGGCCCTGCAGAGCTACACAGGCTTCGCGCGGTTTTCCGCGGAGAGCGCGATCCCCAGCGTGGTGGTTCTCTCCATGACCCGGGAGTTGGGTCCGGTTCTGGCGGGGCTCATGATCGCCGGACGGATCGGCGCGGCGATGGCCGCCGAACTCGGCACCATGCGGGTAACCGAACAGATCGACGCCCTGGAAACACTCAGCACCAACCCCTTCAAGTACCTCGTCGCACCACGGTTGATCGCCGGCGTCACCATGATGCCGCTGCTGGTTCTGGTCGGCGACGTGATCGGGGTGTTCGGCGGCTACATCGTCTCGGTCTACAAACTGGGCTTCAACGCATCGGCCTACATTCAGAACACCTGGGACTTCGTTCAGTTCGAAGACATATTCTCCGGACTGGTCAAGGCGGCCATGTTCGGGTTTCTGGTCTCGCTGATGGGCTGCTATCACGGCTACCACAGCCGGGGCGGTGCCCAAGGCGTCGGCACGGCCACCACGAATGCCGTGGTCAGTGCCTCGATCCTTATCCTGGTCTTCAACTACATCATCACCGAACTGTTTTTCGCGCAATGAGCACGGCAGGCAAGACACCGAAGATCAAGATGACCGGCGTCGCCAAACGCTTCGGTCCCAAAGTGGTGCTGGACGGCTTTGACCTGGAGGTTATGCCCCAGGAATCCGTGGTTATCATCGGCGGCTCCGGCTCTGGCAAGTCGGTGTCGCTGAAGTGCATCCTGGGCCTCCTGGCCCCGGACCAGGGCACGATCGAAATAGATGGCGTGGATGTCAGCACCCTATCCCGTCGGGAGCGCGAAGAGGTCAACAGCCGCATCGGGATGCTGTTCCAGAACGCGGCCTTGTTCGACTCGCTGCCGGTTTGGGAGAATGTGGCCTTCGGCCTGATCCAGGGTCAGCACATGCCCCGCGCCAAAGCGCGGGATGTCGCGATGGAAAAGCTAAGCCAGGTCGGATTGGGCCCCGATGTGGGCGTTCTGGGCCCGGCGGAACTCTCCGGCGGCATGCGCAAGCGCGTCGGTTTGGCACGGGCCATCGCCGGCGATCCGGACATTATTTTCTTCGACGAGCCGACCACAGGCCTCGACCCCATCATGGGGCACGTGATCGACGATCTTATCGTGGCCTGCGTGCGCCAGGTGGGCGCCACAGCGCTTTCAATCACGCATGACATGCCCAGCGCGCGCCGAATCTCGGACCGTATGGCCATGCTGTACAAGGGCAAGAATGTCTGGCAGGGCGCGACAGCCACGATCGATGCCAGCGGCAATGATTATGTCGACCAGTTCATCAACGGCCGTGCCGACGGCCCGATCCAGATGGAAGTCTTCAGACCGTAACGCTCGGTCCGGCTAAAGCGGCTGGGTCTCGAACAAACGAAAGACCGCATCCAGGGATGCGGCCTTATTCGTCGTCCGGCAGTTACCGGTCGCGCAGAGTTAACCCTGGCGCGCCTTGAACCGCGGATTGGTCTTGTTGATGACGTAGACCCGGCCCTTACGGCGGATCACGCGGCAATCCTTGTGCCGCTTTTTCAACGTCTTCAGAGAGCTAGCCACTCGCATCTCAGGTCTCCACTCGCGCTACACATCCGCCGACCACCCTTTCGGCCGGTCGTTTGCGGCGCAGCATGTTTCCGAAAGAGCGCGGAACATAAGAACCGGCCGGGCTGCTGTCAAGCGCCCACACCGCCTTAATATTCGGCGTCCTTAATGGCGTGTATCCGGTACAGGCGCAGGGCGCCGCTTTCCAGCGCCCGGCTGCGCGCCATCCAGAATTCCGCCTCTTTCATCATCTGGTTCACGAAGTCCCGGGTCAGGTCCTCGCGGCTCAGCCCCTGGACGAATTCGGCCCACCCCCGTGTGATATGGCCGGTATAGGCTTTGGTGTCGTCTTTCTCGACACGAACGTCAAAACCCAGCCCTTCGAGCATCTGCGTATAGCTGCCGACAATCGCCGGGGATGCCGTCTCCGGCTCCTTGGTCAGCCAAGCCCTGACATTCACATCTTCCGCGGCTTCCTCGTCCCGCAGCATCAGGTCGGTCATCACAATATGGCCGAACGGCCGCACCGCATCCGCAACCTTGCGCAGGAAAGCGGATTTCAGCGGCAGTTCGTAGAGCATTTCACGCATCAAAGCGCCGTCGAACGAAGACGGTTTGAAAGCCACCGTCTCAGGGTCGAAGTCACTGACCGGCACCTGGCGTGCCAATCCCTTGATATTGCTGATCTCATCCGCATGCGCCGCCAGTTCGGCGTCGCGGTCCATACCGGTCACCCAAACGCCCAGTTCCTTATGGATCTGGCGGGAGCCTCCCCCCAACCCGGCACTGAGATCCAGCAACGAGTTCTGGTTGGTCAAGGCCATGGGCCGCACCAGTTCGACGGAATAGTCCGCCCGTCCCGGACGCACCACTTCGAACTCCTTACCCCACAGGCGTCGGCAAAAGGCCAGCCGGTTATCCGGCCAGTTCGATTGATCCTGTTCCGGGTCCGGCGCATCAACTTCGATGGCCGATGCCGAGGCGGGCTTCCGCTTGCCACCGTCATCGGACACCCGTTCGATCATCGCCTCCGGTTCCAAGCCCTCCCACCAGGCTTTGAACCGGACCATGAACGGGATGTAGTCGTCCCTCGATTTCGTTGCGTGCAAACCCACCCAGAGCTCTCCTTCGCTGCACCGCATCGCGTGATGTCTATCACTGCATTATTCACGAAATCCGTTAACAAATCGTAGAGGATTGGTTGGATATATAAAAAACCACGCAATCTTTAGGCGATAGCGAATTTGTTTGCCTTGAAAGCGCCGTGTGTGTGCCGCATTTCAGCCACATCCGTCGGGCAGGGTAGTGCGTAGTAAAGTACAAGGTTCGGAACAGGGATTCAGACCATGACCGATTTCGAAAGGCAGAACGCCGTACACAGAGAACTCCGCGACGGCGATTTTTCGTCCAGAACGCGGACCAGCGTCAACGATGGCGACATGTTCCGAATGGCGAAAATCTTCGGATTGACGGTGTTCGTCGTGTTCGGTCTGATCGGAACGCTCGCCGTTCTCAGCGTCTGAGCCACAGGCCCGGCCCCAGGGCTAACCCCCTAACGCGGGTTCTCGCTGTCCAACCAGATCGTTACCGGCCCGTCATTCACCAGCGATACCTGCATTTCCGCCCCGAACCGGCCGGTCTCAACGTGAAGCTCCTGATCGCGTAGGGCGTCGCAGAAAGTCTCGAACAGACGATTACCATCCTCCGGCGGCGCCGCATCGGAGAAGCCCGGCCGATTGCCGCTTTTCCACCGCGCCGCAAGGGTGAACTGGCTGACCGCCAAAACCGTCCCCCCGGCATCACGAACGGACCGGTTCATCTTGCCGTCATCGTCGGAGAAGATCCGCATGGCCGCGACCTTGCGGGCGAGATAACCCACCGTCTCCGGCGTATCGGAGGGTTCGGCGCACGCAAAAACAAGCAGGCCGGCTCCAATCGCTCCGACGGTCTCTTCACCGACCGTCACGCGCGCCTCGCCGACCCGCTGCAACAACAGTTTCAAGTGCGACGCCTATTTCGCGTATTCGGATTCCTTGGAGGATGAATCGCCGTCGTTCGACTTTCCACCCGACTTGCGCGCCGGCTTGGCCTTCGGCTTGTCATCCTCAAATCGGAAGACCAGCTTGTCGGCCTTGTCGTCCCGATCGACGACCACCAATCCGCCCTTGGTCAAGTTACCGAACAGCAACTCCTCGGCCAGCGGCTGCTTGATATTCTCCTGAATGATGCGCCCCAACGGCCGCGCGCCGTAGAGTTTGTCGTAGCCTTTCCGTCCCAGCCACGACCGCGCCTCGTCGGTCAATTCAATGGCGACCTGCCGATCGCTCAGCTGCGATTCCAGTTCCATGACAAACTTGTCGACGACCTTGCCGATCACATCTTCGGAGAGGTAGTCGAACGGAATGACCGCATCCAGACGGTTGCGGAACTCGGGCGTGAACATCCGCTCGACCGCTTCCGTATCCGCGCCGGCCCGGTCTTCCCGACCAAATCCGATTGCGGGCTTCGCCATATCGGCGGCGCCGGCATTCGTCGTCATGATCAGGACCACGTTCCGAAAGTCGACCGATTTCCCGTTATTGTCGGTCAGCTTGCCGTAATCCATGACCTGCAGAAGGATGTTGAACAGATCGGGATGCGCCTTCTCGATCTCGTCCAGCAGCACCACGCAATGCGGCGTCTGATCGATCGCGTCGGTAAGCAAGCCGCCCTGGTCGAAGCCGACGTAACCCGGAGGCGCCCCGATCAGCCGCGACACGGTGTGCCGCTCCATATATTCCGACATATCGAACCGTTTCAGCTCAACACCCAGCGTTTTCGCCAGTTGGCGCGCCACCTCGGTCTTACCCACCCCGGTCGGTCCGGAGAACAAGTAGCTGCCGATCGGCTTTTCAGGATCGCGCAGCCCGGCGCGGGACAGCTTGATCGCCGACGACAATGCGTCGATCGCCTTGTCCTGCCCGTAGACAACCATCTGCAGATCGGATTCCAGGTTCTTCAACGCTTCCCGGTCGTCGCGGGAAACCTGCTTCGGTGGGATCCGGGCGATCTTGGCGACAACCGCTTCGACATCCTTCACGCCAATCGTCTTTTTGCGGCGCGATTCCGGCAGAAGCATCTGCGCGGCACCAACCTCGTCGATGACGTCGATCGCCTTGTCCGGCAGTTTTCGGTCGTTGATGTAGCGGGACGACAGGTCCACAGCCGTGCGGATCGCATCCGCAGTATAGCGAACCTTGTGGTGCTCTTCGTAGTAGGGTTTCAGCCCCTTGAGGATCTTCACCGTGTCTTCCAGGGACGGCTCCGTCACATCGATCTTCTGGAAACGCCGCGCCAGGGCACGGTCCTTTTCGAAGTAACCGCGGAACTCCTTGTAGGTGGTCGAACCGACGCAGCGCAGCGTGCCACTGGCCAAAGCCGGTTTCAGCAGGTTTGAAGCGTCCATGGCGCCGCCGGTCGTCGCGCCCGCACCGATCACCGTGTGAATTTCATCGATGAACAGGATCGCCCCTTCTGTCTCCTCCAACTCCTTCATCACGGCTTTCAGCCGCTCTTCGAAGTCGCCGCGATACCGCGTCCCGGCCAGCAGGGTCCCCATATCGAGCTGGAAAATTGTGCAGTCCGTCAGGACATCCGGCACGTCTTCTTCGACGATCCGCTTGGCAAGGCCTTCGGCAATAGCCGTCTTGCCCACGCCGGGATCGCCCACCAGCAAGGGGTTGTTCTTGGTGCGCCGGCAAAGGATCTGGATCGTCCGCTCGACCTCGTCCGTCCGGCCGATAAGCGGATCGATCTTACCGTCGCGCGCCTTCTCGTTCAGATCGACGCAATAGGCGTCTAGCGCTTCGGAGCCTTCCTTGTTGACTTCCTCCGCCTTGGAGTCCTCGTCCGCGCCGCTAACCGGCTTCGAGCTATTGCTCTCGCCGGGAACCTTGGCGATGCCGTGACTGATATAGTTCACCGCGTCGAAACGGGTCATGTCCTGCAACTGCAGGAAGTAGACGGCGTGGCTCTCGCGCTCGGAAAAAATGGCGACGAGCACGTTGGCCCCGGTCACCTCTTCCCGCCCGGAAGACTGCACGTGGATCGCCGCCCGCTGCAGCACGCGTTGAAAACCGGCCGTCGGTTTCGGGTCATCCTCCGACGCGGCGATCAAGGAAGAGAGATCGTTGTCCAAATAGTCGACGACATCGCTGCGCAGTTTCTCAAGCTCCACGCCGCAAGCACGCAGGACCGCGACCGCGTCCTGATCGTCCGCCAGCGCCAGAAGCAGATGCTCCAGTGTCGCATATTCATGGCGGCGGGGGCGGGCATGGGAGAGAGCCCGGTGCAGCGTTTCTTCGAGGTTTTTTGAGAGCATGCTAACAATCGTCCTTTGCACTGCCCGTAGACGGATCGCCAAGCCGCCGCCGGATTTGCCGAGTGAGGCAGATGAGTGAAGCCTCTATGAGTATTTTGGGGCGTCCGGCGCATCCGCGCCAGTCCCCAGATGCTACATCTTTGTGTCCGCACGGTGCGACGCAAGTCCCAATGCGCCCTCTCCGCGGTAATGCAGCAGGCTTATTCTTTCTCCAGCGTGCATTGCAGCGGATGTTGTTCCTTACGCGCGAGGTCCATGACCTGGTTCACCTTGGTCTCGGCAACGTCATACGTGTAAACGCCGCAAATCCCGACACCGCGGCGGTGAACGTGCAGCATGATCTGCGTCGCTTCCTCGCGGTTCTTTCCAAAAAAACGTTCCAATACGTAGACGACGAACTCCATCGGCGTGTAGTCGTCGTTCAGCATCAGCACTTTGTACATCGACGGCTTTTTTGTTTTCGGCTTGGCCTTCGTCAGCAGGCCTGAATCCTGATCCTGATCGACGCCGTCGTCGTTGTTCTCGTCGGATGCAAGAATGACGCCGCCCTGCGACAGTCCTGCGCCTCCAACATCCTCCCATGCCGATCGATCGATCAATACGCTCATGACCAAACTGCCAACCTTGTCCTCACACCGCGCCCACAGCCGGCGACGGCCTAATGATATTGGATTCCCCGACGGGATTGAAAGTGGTGCGATGCATTTGTGGCACGATACGTAAGACGCACCGCGTTGGGATGACAATTTCGTCAAACCCTGCCCGCACAGCGGGCCTGTTCCTGGCCTGATTCAAGACCAAACAGGCCCTGTTGGACCACGAATCGCAAGGATCGCGCGGGATTTGCGCTAAATCGGAAACCGCGGACCCAACCGGGACCGCCATCGGTTGAGGACGGTTTAGGATTCCAGCCCTTCCCAACCTGGAACCGCATCCGGCTCTTCCTCGAACGCTTCCTGGATCGGCTGTTCCAGAGGTTTGCGGCCGGCCTTGATGGCCTTCTGGATTTCGATCGACATCTCTTCCTGACGGCACAGGCCCAGTTCGACCGGGGACCGCGGACGCAGGTTCGAGGAATTCCAATGCGAACGGTCGCGGATCGCCTGGATCGTCGGCTTGGTGGTGCCGATCAGCCGGCCGATCTGCGCGTCGCTCAATTCCGGGTGATGGCGGAGCAGCCAGGAGATCGCATCCGGCTTGTCGGCGCGTTTCGAAACCGGCGTGTAGCGCGGCCCCTTCTGCCGCACGACCGGCTCCGGCAAGTCGGTAACGAGAATCTGCAGACGCGCCGTCGCATCGGCTTCGCAGCGGGCGATTTCGTCGGCGGTCAGCTGTCCGTTCCCCACCGGATCGAGGCCTTGCATGCCTGGCGCCACTTCGCCGTCGGCGATCGCTTGAACCTCAAGCATATGCAGGCCCGTGAAATCGGAAACCTGGTCGAATGTCAGGGTCGTGTTGTCGATCAGCCAAACGGCGGTCGCCTTGGGCATCAAAAGTTTCGCCATTGCGTCTTCTCCTTCAGGCGCCGGGACTTCCTGTGAATTCCACCTTGGCCGTCGTGCAAAGCGTTGCACCCCGGGGGGAAGGCGCGAGCCTGTTAACACCGGCTCTCACTTTCCCCAAGACCGACCAAAGTACATTAATTGGTTGGGATGAGGGGCATATAACACCGCCGGGCAGGCTTTAAAAGAGCCGGGGCACATCCCGGGCACCGCCGACGCCGGCGGGCGCGCACCTGCCGACGAACACCAACGCGCGACGCCCTGCCTCAAACAGCAAAACGGCCCGGAAAATCCGGGCCGTTCGCCTGTAAGCCCGGCTGGCCGGGCGAACCGATCGGGTCAAACTGTCGCTTAGGCAGCGAGCGGCTTAACCATCCGTTCCACGGTGCTGTTCATGTGCGCCTGGACCGGTTCGAACGCTTCGGTCGCGACTTTCACGCCGATTTCGCTCAGCTTGCCGCTTTCGTTGACGAAAGAGTCGAAGCTGGTGCGGGCGAACTCGGACTGGATCTCGACGACTTCGTTCAAGCTCTTGGCGGTCATCAGGGCCTTCGCCGTCTCGGCGTTGGCATCAGCCGCGGATTTCACGAAAGCGTAGTAGGCTTTGCCGAACTCTTCGGAGCCTTTGACGACGGCATCGTTGAACTTCGCGTAGACGTCGAAGGTCTCTTTGCTGATCGCGGTCATTTCATCGTAGCTTTTCAGCGCGGCGTCGGAGGCTTTTTCGACCTGTTCCTTGGTCACCGCAACGGCCTGCTCGACCTGCTCTTTGGTGGCGGAAACAGCCTGCTCGACGGTCTGTTTGCCGGCGGCGACAGCTTCGTCGATTTTCTTGACGTCGATTTTCGGCGCGGCGGTTTTGGTCTTGCTGGCACTCATAGTAATTCTCCTGACTGTGCGGGGCCCCTCTGGCGCCCAGATAAGCGGTCTGTGATGCGGCCCGACCGCCGTTAGGGTATAAGCGTTTCTTGCGGCAACACGCTTTGCTGCGCCGCACAACAACATCAGGTATATAGGTACGATCGTAAGTGTGTCAAGGAATTATTGTGCGCCGCACAAATTCGGTTTTATCTTTTATTTACGACGATATAACTATGGAAAAGACTGATCTTCGCCGTAGTTTTGACCCAAGACTGCGCGATCATCACGCAGATGCAACATGTAATGCGAAAAACCGTGTTGCCGCGCAGGATTGTAGTCCAACCGGCCCAGCCTGCGATCGGCCCCTTTGCGGTTAACCGGAATGCTGCTGATATCGTGCGTGAACAGGGCGGCCGGAAAACTCAATGCTTGGTAGTCCGGATCGGGAGAGACCCAGGCATCGAAGGTAAAAGACCCGTCGACACAGGCACCGACAAGCCAGAAGTGCCATTCGGTCAGCAAGGGGTCGGGCACCGGGTCCGCCTTCCTGGCGCGATCGGACCGCCACGCCTCGACGATTTGATCGACCGCCGCCGCCTCTACGCGCACGGTGTCGTCTGCTGGCGAAAAGTAGGACAGGATGGACTCGTCCAGCCGAAACGCCCTTAGCGGAACGCGCGCCCTGTGCACGCGGGTGCGTACAGTTGCGGCCGCAACGTCGAGATCGTATGCGCGGACCTGTCTCGAACGGTCCGCGTTCAACACGAATCGGATCCGGTCCGGCGCCCCCGCCCTGCATTCCCGGCGGATATCGGCGGCGCTGATGAAATCAATCCATGCCCATCGACGCTCAAGAGGATTTGATATCTCGCCGCTGGACGTCTGAGCGCAGGCGGTAAGAACAGCCAAAGAAAACAAAAGAAAAAGGCGCATTGGTAACCAATTCTTAGAAAACCATGGAAATACTACTAGATTATTGGGGCCGCCGCTGTGTTTCGCAAAGGGCGGTTACCAAAAAAATGGACATGCGCGCCGGAAACATCAGTCGTTAATAATTGTGCAGGCACGCATGGACGGATTCGAGCGATTCGGCTATAGATATGGCGAGTCGGCTTCGAAGACTTTGTAATATTGGCTTATTATTGGGGATCGTCCGGACACATGAGTAAAATGACAGATAAGATCCAACGCCATTACTTGCGAAGCTTTTTGCTGGCTCTTCTGCCGTTGGTTCTGTTCGTCTGGTCGGCGCCCGCGTCCGCCAAATACGCATCGCTGGTGATCGAGGAAGAAACCGGCCGCGTCTTGCACGCCCGGAACCCGGACACCCTGCGGCACCCGGCGTCGCTCACCAAAATCATGACGCTGTACATGCTCTTCGACGCGCTGCGCGACGGACGCCTTACCATGGACCAACGCCTAAAGGTTTCCCGCGCGGCGAGTCGCATGCCGTCGAGCAAGCTTGGCCTGGGACGTGGAGAGACGATTACCGTACGCCAGGCGGTCATGGCGCTGGTCGTGAAATCCGCCAACGACGTGGCCGTCGTGGTCGCAGAAGCCTTGGCGGGCAGCGAAGCCGCCTTTGCTGATCAGATGACCCGCAAGGCCCGTGCGCTCGGCATGCGAAAGACGACCTTCAAAAACGCCTCCGGCCTGTATCATCGGAACCAGAAGTCCACGGCCCGCGACATGGCCCGTTTGGCGCAGCGGATGCGGACCGATTTCCCGGAATACTATGGCATCTTCCGGTCGCGCTCCTTTACCTTCCGCGGTCACAAATACCGCAGCCACAACAAGCTGCTCTCCCGCTATCCCGGCGCGGAGGGCATGAAAACGGGCTATATCGGCGCGGCTGGCTTTAATCTGGTCACCTCCGCCAACCGCCACGGCGTTCGTTTGGTCGGTGTGGTATTCGGCGGAAAATCGTCGCGCAGCCGCGACCGCCACATGATGGACCTGCTGGACCGGGCCTTCGTGGGCTATGAAGCCCTTGCGATCCGCCCGCCGCGCCGCCCCGGCCTGCCGACGCTGGCGACCACGCAGGTTGCGCGCGCCAGCCAACCGGCAGCCGCCGCGCAACACCCCAATCCGTTCCTGCAACAAGTCAACACGGCCTTGGCCCGCACATCGGCGGCGCCCGCCGCCCCTAAGGCGCCGGTTCGCACCGCACGGGTAGAGCAGAGCGGCGGCGCCTGGTCGGTTCAGGTCGGCGCCTACCGCAGCAAGGGGCGTGCCCTCGCCGCCGCGGAGAAGGCGCAGACCCGCCTTGGCAGCGTCGGGTCGCAAACCATCGTTACGGTCGTGCCGTCCCGGCGCACCAGCCGCCCCCTGTTCCGCTCGCGCCTTGCGGGTCTGAGCAAGCCGGCGGCCTACAACGTCTGCAACATGCTGAAACAGCAGCGTGTCGATTGTATGGTGTTCGCGCCGGCCCGGGGCGAACAAGTTGCGGAACGCCCTCAATAGGCACAACATAGGCTGGTAACGTAGCGCCCCGGACTTGCGCCCGCCACTGGACGGAGCGGCGAATTCCAGGCGATCTGAACGAGACAGGAACCATCCATGATCGGATTGCAGCGCCCCGTTCTTGTTCTCTGTGCGGTCCTGTTGTCCGCCCTCGCAACCCTGCCCTTCACGACCGGTTCGGCGGAAGCTCAATCTCGCGCGCTGGGACTGTTGCGCCGCGAACCCGCCACGTTGTTTGACCTGGGTATCGTTTATCTGCGACAGCGCATCGACCGGGTGGTGAACCGCCAGGCAGTCCGCGCGGACGCCTCGGTTAACGCCTTCATCAATCCCGATCTCAGTGACGACCCTACCATAGACATCAACATCACCGTGCACCGACCCGGCTCCTTGGCGAGCATGTCCTGTGTCGAGTTCCGCCGGCAGATCATCACCAAATTCCTGAACCTGGAGGGCGGCGGCGATGCGCAGGAGCAGGCTACCCTGATCATGGGATTTGCCTTCCTGCACCGCGGGCTGCCGGCAGAATCGCCGACCTCTCTGGGCCGGGAAATGAGCGAACTCTTCACCGTGACGGTGAACCATAGCGGCGAGACCTGCACCGGTCCCCTGGTCTAAACGCCTTCCCCAACTTCAGTCAGCGGAGCCGTAACCGTGCCTCATCTTCAGATCGACGACGGGAATAGCCTTTACTACGAACACCACGCGCCGAGCCGGCCGGATGGGAAGACATTCGTTTTCGTCAATCCGATCACCGGGGACTGTTCGCTGTGGGAAGCCAGGATCGCGCCGACGCTGCGAGAGGCCGGCCACGGCACCCTGATCTACAATTTCCGGGGGCAGGCGAAGAGCACGTTCGCACCCGATCTCGCGCTGGACGCCGGCGTCATCGTTGCCGATCTTCAACGCGTCATCGCGGCCTGCGGAGCCGATCACCCGATCGTCGTCGGCCTGTCGATCGGCGGTCTCTACGGCGTCCGCGCGGTGGAACACGGCGCCCAGTTCGACGGCTTGGTGCTGATCAACACCTTGCGCCGGATGTCGCCTCGGATCGATTGGATGAACCGGATCTGTGTACGCCTGATGCGTATGGGCGGTCCGACTCTGCTGCGCGACACGATGAGCCACGTGATTACCGGGCCGCCAACACACGCGGCGATGATCGACGACATTTTCGACGCGGAGCCGGCCTACGAACCGATGCCGGAAGATGCCGGCTTCATGAACCTCGTCACCCACATGGCGCAAACGGACTGGACGATGGACTGCCGGGCCCTGGATCTCCCGGTTTTGGTGACCACCGGATATCAGGACCGCGTCTTCTACGATGCGGCGGATGTCGACGACATGTTCGCGGAACTGCCGAACGGTATACGGCTGGACATGCCGCATGCGGGTCACATGATCCCCGCAGAACGCCCCAAGGAATTGATCGTCGCCTTGCTCGGCTTCGCGGCCAGCCTCTGACTCTACCCGCGCTTTCAAGCGAAGTTCCGGTGATGCTTATGTGAAGTTTCTGTTGCCGGACCGCGCCGGATCTTGCCCGGCCGCGCGAAACCGCTCATGCATAAGCGGTTGGGGAAAGTGAGGAAACGCTCATGCGGGAACCCGTTCCGATTACCTATGCTGATCCCAGCATGCCCAGACTGCACCGCGCCGTCATCAAGACGGTTGAAAAAGTCACGGGCCGCGGCGCCCTCACGCGACGCTACAAGCGTTATCTCGCCGCCGGAGGCCATCTCTCCGGACCGGCTGCCTGGGACCTGGCGATCCGGCAGTTGGGCGTCGAGTTCAATGCCGATGTCTTGCCGCAGGTGAAACGGGCCGACCGCGGCCTGCTGCTGATCGCGAACCATCCGTTCGGTGTCATCGACGGGTTCGTGCTGTCCTGGATCTGTTCGCGTATCGATCCCGGCTTCAAGGTGATTTCGAACGGTGTACTGCTCCAGGAACCGAGCTTGAAGGAAAACCTTCTGCCCATCAGTTTCAACGGAAACCGCGAGGCGAACCGGATCAACGTCAACACCCGCCGCCAGGCCATCGAGCACCTGCAGCAAAACGGCGTGGTCGGAATCTTTCCGGCAGGCGCCGTCTCTTGGTCGCAGCGGCCCCGAGCGCCGGTCCGGGACGAGGACTGGAAGCCGATGACCGGCAAGCTTATCCAGGCATCCGGTTGCGACGTCCTTCCGATCCGGTTCTACGGCAAGAATTCGCTGCCTTTCCAAATCGCCAGCCGGCACAGCCCGGTTTTGCGCCTGGGCCTGTTGCTGAACGAAGTGCGCAACAAACTGGACAGTTGGATCGATGTCGATGTCGGCAAGCGTATCGACTACGAAGCGCTGCCGGATTTGGAGCCCGCGCAACTGGCCCATCATTTACGCCGGCGGATGGGCGTTTGACCGGCGGCGGCCCGCTTCAGTAACCGTATTGCCTGCGGTACGCCGGGCTGCCAGCATGCGCGTGTAACATCCACGCTGGAGCAAGCGCATGTCCCCACCCCCTGTTCAGGCTCTTTTGTTCGACGTGTTCGGAACCGTCGTCGACTGGCGCGGCAGCATCACGCGAGAGGCCGAAGCCTTCGGTAAACGCCATGGTCTTGAGCGAGACTGGGAGGCCTTCGCGCAGGACTGGCGCGCCCTGTATCAGCCCGCCATGGAAGAGGTTCGGTCCGCCCAGCGCGGTTTCGTCAAACTCGATATCCTGCACCGGGAGAACCTGGACAAGCTCCTGATCAAGTACGAGATCGATGGGATTTCCGAAGCGGACACCGACCACTTGAACCGGGCCTGGCACCGCCTTGTGCCTTGGGCCGACACCGTCCCGGGGATGAACCGTCTGCGCCGGCGCCACATCCTGGCGAGCATGTCGAACGGCAACATCGCCCTGATGGTCAATATGGCACGCTACGCCGCCCTGCCATGGGATGCCATCTTGGGGGCTGAGGTGGCGCGCGCCTACAAACCGATGCCGGAGAGTTACCTAAGAAGTTGCGAGGCGCTCAGTCTCGCGCCGGAGGCGTGTATGCTGGTCGCCGCCCACAACAGTGATCTGGAAGCCGCGCGCGCATGCGGATTGCGCACCGCCTACGTCAACCGGCCCACGGAATACGGTGCTCTTCAGACCGTCGACTTCCAAGCCACCAGCGATTGGGACTACGTCGCCGCATCGATGATCGAGCTTGCCGATCAAATGGGATGCTGAGGATGGCAGATCGCCCGAACATCCTGCTGATCCAGGCAGACCAACTCTCGGCAACGGCTCTGAAATGCTACGGAAACAACGTGACCGTGACGCCCACCATCGACCGGCTCGCCGCCGAGGGTGTGGTCTTCACGCAGAGCTATTGCAATTATCCCCTTTGCGCCCCCAGCCGGTTTTCCATGATGGCCGGGCAATTGGCGAGCCGCATCGGCGCCTATGACAATGGGGCGGAATTCCCGTCCGGCATTCCGACCTTTGCGCACTATCTGCGCGCCGCCGGCTACAAGACCTGTCTGTCGGGCAAGATGCACTTCATCGGCGCGGACCAATTGCATGGCTTCGACGAGCGGCTGACCAGCGACATCTACCCGGGGGACTTCGTCTGGGCCGCCGATTGGGACGAGGATCAGCATCGGGACACAAACGGCCCCAGCGCGGTCACTATTGCCGGCAAGTGCACCGGCAGCGTGCAGATCGACTATGACGAACAGGTCGCAGCGCGAGCCGTCGACTGGTTGGGCGCGCAAGACGCCGGCGGCAATCCCTTCCTGCTGACCGTCTCCTTTACCCATCCGCACGATCCCTTCGTCTGTAAGGAAGAATACTGGGATCTGTATCAGGACGTTCAGATCCCGATGCCGGCCGCGCCGCCCGCCGACGACCCGCACTCCAAGCGAATGCTCCATCAGTACGGCATGGAACCGTCGGCCTTCACCGAAGATCAGATCCGGACGGCGCGGCGCGGTTACTACGGCGCGGTCTCTTACCTGGACGACAAGATCGCCGCGGTTTTGGACGCTTTGGGACAGGCCGGTCTTGAAGACAACACAATCGTCATCCTCACCGCCGATCATGGGGAGATGCTGGGCGAGCACGGTTTGTGGATGAAGAAACTGTTTTTCGAGGAAGCGCTGGCTGTGCCGCTGATCTTTCACGCGCCTAACCGGTTCGGCCCCGCGCGTATCGATGGCCTTTCCTCTCTTGTCGATCTTCTGCCGACCTTGGTTGGCCTGACCGGGGCGCAATCCCCCATCGAAGACCTGTCGGGCATGGATCTTTCACCGCACCTTCTGTCTGGCAGTTCGCTGCCGGACCGCCCGCTCTTGGCGGAACTGACATGCGAGGGAACACCGGGCCCTGTCCTGATGCTTCGGCGCGGAACCCTGAAATACGTCTGGAGCGCCGTCGACCCGCCGATGCTGTTCGATTTGGACCAAGACCCGCACGAATGCATCAACCTCGCCGGATCGAAGAAGCATGCGGCGGTGGAGGCCGCCTTGGAGCAGGAGTTGCTCGCCACCTGGGACCCGGAAACCTTGACGCGGGACATCCGGTTGACGCAGGTCCGACGGCGGCTGGTGCACCGCGCGCACAAAGCGACAGGCACGAAACCCGATTGGGACTATCGTGAATCACCAACGCCCGACGAGCGCTGGATGCGCGGCCTGACCAGTTACAACGACTGGGCATTCGGCTCGATCTCCGGATTGGGGGATGACTAGCCTGCGACGGACGCCGTTGCGACAAACCAGCCGGGGCAGTCACAGCCTCTATTAACGTCCCCCGAAAAGCCGATCCGGTTCGCTCCCAGCGGGGCGCCCTTCGGACACGCCCTGGCAATCCTAGTCCAGCCCGTCCTGGAACCGGGTCTTCCACGTCTTCTCCCAACGCGAGAGGGGTGGACGATTTTCCGTGATGTCCCCGGCGGCCCACAGGATGCGCTTACGGTCCATCTCCGGCGTCGTTTCATCGTCAGGACAAAGAATATAGAAGTCTCCCTTGTCGAGACCCGCCCGCATGTAATCGACAACCTGATGCGGCCGCCAGGCGCCTTGTTTGTGTTCGCGGTCACCCGTGGTCGTCCAGCCCGGGATCAACAGATGTGCGGTCACCCGGCAGCCGTCGATGTTCCTCAGATGATGCTGCAAGCCTTCGGTATAGGTCTTCAAGGCCGATTTAGTGATGTTGTAGGCGAGGTTCCCCGGCGGATTGGTAATGCCCTGCTTGGAACCGACATTGACGATTACCGCGCGGTCGCCGTTTGCCAGCATCCTTGGAAGAAAGGCACGAACCCCGTTTTCCACACCCCAGAAGTTCACGTCCATCGACCGGCGCCAGTCCGTTTGGGCACCGTCCACACCACCGCCGACACGCGTCACCGCGTTGTTCATCAGAAGATCGACGGCCCCGAACGCCTCATGCGCTGTGTCGCGCAACGCTTCCATCGCGTCGCGGTCGGCGACGTCGCATTCGGCCGCCAACAGCGTGGCCCCGCCGACCGCCTCCTCGATATCCGCCTTCACCGCGGCAAGCGCCTCTCCCCCCAGGTCGGCCAGAACCACGTTCATGCCCCACCCGGCAAAGGCTTTGCAGGCCGCCTTTCCAATCCCGCTGGCGGCGCCGGTAACGACGGCGGTGCGCCCTTCCGCGAAGATCGGCGGCACGGCTCTCTAGCCCCCCAGGAACAGCCGGCCCACTTCGGGGTTCTGCAACAGGTCGTCCCCCTTGCCGGCGATCGCCAGTTCGCCGGAGACCAGGACATAGCCGATATCGGCGAACTCCAGGCCCTTCTTGGCGTTCTGTTCGACCATGATAATGGTCTTGCCTTCGCCATGCTGCAGGTCATCCAGGATTTCAAACACCATATCGATGAAGCGCGGCTCCAGTCCGATGGAGGGTTCGTCGACCAGCAGAACATCCGGGTTCATCACCAGCGCGCGGGAAATCTCCAGCAGACGGCGCTCGCCGCCTGAGAGGACCTTGGCCGGATGTCTCCGGCGCTGCGCGAGACGGTCGTACTTTTCGAACACCCGCTCCGCCGCCTGCTTGGCTTCTTCCTGCGTGTCCATCAGATAGCCGCCCATCCAGAGGTTCTCTTCCACGGTCATGCCGGGAAAGACGGACTTGTCCTGCAGAATGTAAGCAATCCCTGCTTCCTTCAGCTTCTGGTTGGGCGACAGGTTCGTGACATCCTTGCGGGTCGAGGCATCGCCCACGGTGATCGAACCGCCGAAGATGTTCGTGAAACCGAAAATCGAGTGCAGGATCGTCGACTTCCCCGCCCCGTTCGGGCCGATCAGGCACAAAGACTGGCCCTTCGAGACCTGAAGGTTGATATCGTGCAGGATCTCCATCTTGCCGTATCCGGCGCGCAGACCGTCGATCTGAACGAACGGGTCGTTGTTGGCTAGACCCGCGATCTTCGACAGTTCCACCGGTTCGGCCATCTGCCGGGCCTGTTCGTTGACGTCGTCCACCGAAATGACGGTGTCGACGGCTCCCATGTGATAGCCGGTAGAGCGGCGGTTTTCGTCCGTCATGCTTTTCGCTCCCCTGCCCTAATGCGCGCCCAGATAGGCGTCGATGACACGTTGGTTGTTCTGAACCTCGTCCGGCGAACCGGATGCAAGCATCTCCCCATGCGCCAGGCAGTAAACCTTGTCGGCCATGTTCATGATCACGCGCATGTTGTGTTCAATCACCAGAAGGGTGATGCCGAATTCCGTGTTCGCACGTTTCAACCGGTCTATAAGGCCGTTGATCAGGGTCGGATTGATACCGGCGGTCGGCTCGTCCAACAGCAGAACCTTGGGCTCGTTCATCAGCGCCATGGCGAATTCCAACAGCTTCTGCTGACCGAAGGAAAGGTCCCCGCTCGGCAGGAAACGCTTGCTGTACAGACCGACGAACTCCAACAGTCTTTCCGCCTTTTCCCGGTCCTCTTTGCCATAGCGCCCGAACATATCCATGAATCCATGCCTGCGGTGCGGGATGGAGATCAGCATGTTCTGAACGCAGTTCATCTCGCTATAAATACGGGTTTGCTGGAATGTCCGAAGAAGGCCCAGCCTGGCAATCTCTTGAACCCGCAGCTTTGAAATCTCCTGCCCCTCGAACTTGATCGACCCTTCGTCTATCGGATGGTACCCGACGATGGAGTTGAAGAGCGTGGTCTTGCCCGATCCGTTCGGTCCGATCAGGCCGGTGATCTTGCCGTCCTCGACTTCCAAAGAGATGTCCTTATTCGCAACTACGCCGCCGAATGACTTCGAAACGCCGGAGACTTCAATGACCTTTTGAGCCATCAGTCCGCTCCCCCTTTGGCTTGGGAGCCGGTCGGCGCCGGTTCCACCTTAATCCCGAAAAACTCGGGCCACCGTTCCTTCATCCAGCCGACGATCCCTTGCTGGAAGAACACGACGTTGATGATGATGATCAGCCCCAGCGCAATCCACTGCCACCCCAAGAGATGGGTCCAGGTGACTTCCTTGATGGTGTGGAACAGCACCGCGCCGAGGACGGGCCCCCAGATCGTGCCCTTGCCCCCCAGCAACGCCATCGCGACCATGAAAATCCCAAAGGTGATGGTCGGAAAGGCGACCTCCAGGGGCTCGATGAAATGGATGATGTTGCCGTGCAAGGCGCCGGAGATGCCCAGGAAGAAGGCGGAACTGGCCCAAGCCACCGACTTGTACCGCAGCGTGTGGATACCCATCCCTTCGGCTTTTTCCTCGTCATCGCGGATTGCGTTCACCGCCAGGCCGAACCGCGTCGAGTAGAGCCACTTGTAGAAAACGTATGTTGCGATGGCCGAGGTCAGGCAGAGGAAATAGAAGAACATCGCCTCGTCATCGCCGGTCCCGGGGAACAGATCCATGTCCGCCGGATAAAGCGGCAGGGAGATGCCGCCGCCGCCGCCGACCCAGGTCCAGGAGCCGATCAACTCTGCCGCAGCAAGAGCCAGCCCCAAGGTTCCGATTGCGAAATACGGGCCCCGCAGACCGAAGAAAATGCGCCCGAGGATAAAGGCCAGTAGCACCGATCCTATGGCCGCCGCGCCAATCCCGACGAACAGTCCGGTGAAATAGGTGGCGTCGCTAATCTCCACCTTAACCGCACCGTAGGCAGAGGTGTATTCGCCGACGTCATAGCCTGCGACCATGATCTGCGCGACGGCGGAGATATACATGCCGGCGCCGAAGAAGAAGATGTTCCCCAGGCTGTTGTAGCCCATTTGGCCGCCCATCGCGTCCCAGGTGAGTGCGAACAGGACCATGATCCAGAGCAGCGAAATCTGCTGAATATAGGCCGGAAACAGGAACGGACCGATCACTCCCAGGACCAAGACGGTGGCCTGCAGAAGCATATTCCGGCGTTCAATGTCCATAACGAACCCCTCTTACATCGCCGCGGGCATCGAGCCGCGGCGCTTTTCAATTCCTTTTGGCGAGCCTCACTGGACGACCTGGCGCAGCTTGCTCATTTGCATCTGCCGCCAGACCAACACCAGCAAAAGCAGGATGACGACGGTCGCCTGCTGGAATTCCGCCCCCAAAACGAAACCCGAATACTGCTCGATGACGCCCATTCCCAACGCAGCGGTAATAACCGCGGGCAGGTTGCCGATGCCCGCGGCCGTCACAATCACGAAGGACCGGATCGAATGCGTGACGCCGTAGAACGGCTGGATGACCCAGATCATCGAAATCAGAACGCCCGCCGCGCCGCAGATCGCAGCGTTCAGCGAATAGGTGAAAGCGTAGACATTGTCCGTGTCGATCCCCATCACACGCGCGGCACGGGCATCCTGCGCCGTCGCGCGGATCGCCTGCCCCATCCGGCTGTGCTTCATGAACAGCACGACGGCACCGGCTAGTATTGCGCAAACCCCGAACGAGACGAATTTGATGTTTGAGACGGTCACGAAGCCGCCGGCCATCGTTGCGGTCCCCATGTCGGACTCCACCGCCTGTACCTCCGGCCCGAAGGCAAGGTTCAGCGCCTGCTGGATAACGATCGCCAGACCGAAGGTGGATAGCAGCGAGGTGAACATATCCTTCGCCACCACGCGCTTGATGATCGTGACATAAACGGCCCAGCCGAAAACGAACATCACCACGATGGCGATCGGCATGGCCAGCAGCGGATGCAGGCCGACCTTGCCCATGTACCAGGCGAAGTATCCGCCCATGATCACGAACTCGCCCTGACACAGGTTTTTCACGTTCATCACGCCCCAAACCAGCGCCAGACCGTAGGCGGCCAAGGCGAAGACCGCGCCGATCAGCAGGCCGTCCAGTAGCAGCTGAATGTTAAAGACGGGCGCTTCCGCCAACAGGATCGACAAATTGGTCAGCATCGCTGGCTCCCGGGGACCGAGTTGGAAAAAATTGAAAGATGCAGGCGCGCGCGGCTCCTCCCGGGCGATAACCCGGGAAGAAGCCTACGCTGCCAGAAGGTCGTTAGTTCGCTTTACGCGGATGGACCAAAGCGTGCGACGCCCACTCGGACGGAGCGACCACGTTGTATTTGCCGCCTTGGATCTGACGCAGAACCATCGGCTTGGCGATATTGTTCCCGGCTTCGGAGAACTTGATATTGCCATAGAAGGTCGACATTTCCGTCGCAGACAGGGCGTCCCGTACTTTCTGCGGATCGGTGGTGCCGGCGCGTTCGAACGCATCCTTCCACACCATCACCGCAGCAGAAGCCTGGGCCGACTGATACGGCACGGTGTTGTAGCCGTCGAAGGTGTTCTTAAACAGCTCGTGATACTCCGCCGCTGTTCCCATCAGCTCGTCCTTGTAGCTCAAGGTCTCGGCCCATTGCGTGGAGCACAGGAAGCCTTCCGAGGCTGCAGGGAATTTGTCGTGCACTTTCGCCGACTCGCAGTGCGTCATGGCGATCATCGGGACGTCGATTTTCATTTCCCCGATTTGCCGCGCCGCCGTTGCCGCGCCCTTGGAATGGCCGGAGACGATCAAGAGATCCGGCTTCAGCGCCTTGGTCTTGGTCAAGGTTGCGGACATGTCGCTCAAGTCGCGCGGCAGCTTGTCGTCGATGACGATTTTCATACCGTATTTCTTCGCATCGTCGATGACGCCGGCGCGCACGTCCAGCGAGAAGGGATCGTTCTCGAACGCCATGGCGATCTTCACGTCCGACGGGGACTTCCCGTTCTTCTCAGCCATTTCAGCGGCCAGGGTGATCGCGCTCGCCAGGTACTGTTCGGACGTCGACAGCACCGCGAACAGATACTTGTAGCCTTGCGTGAACAAGGACCGCGAAGCGCCTTCCGCCTCGACCATCGGCACCTTGTACTTCTCGGTCACGGGCGCCGCCGCCTTCGTGGTGGCGGAGCTGTACGGGCCGAGGATGTATTGGATGCCGTCCTGCTGGATCAGACGCTCCAGCAACTGGGCGGTACGCGCAGGGGTCGACTCATCGTCGTAGTAGCGGACCTCAAGCTTGTAGGTCTTGCCATCGATTTTGACGCCGCCGGCCTCGTTGATCATCTTGACGGCCAAGTCATAGCCGTTCTTGGCGTGAATTCCGTTGGTGGAATATTTGCCGGTGAAGGAGATGGCGGATCCGAGAACGATGGTGTCCCCTTCAATCTTGGCCAATGCATCGGTTGTTCCGACGACTCCCACGCCCAGCATAAACGCCAGGGCAGTTCCTGCCCCGAGTAGGGTTTTCAGCATGATTAACCTCCCAGTTTGCCGGACACTGCGCCCGGTCATATTGGCTAAACTTTAAGCCCCCGGTTTTCCGGTTGAGCCTCCGTTCGACGCGGCTTTTTTTTCTGAATCAATACCGCTATTCGAAGTGAGGGTACGAGAGGTCCGTGTCGTTGCAAATAGTTTTTTGCGGATGGCCTACTCCACGTTCTCTCCGCTAGTCTCCCGCCACGGCGTTTTTCAAAGCGGCAAATTCAGCGTGTCAGATAGAGTTATGAGGGGGTTTCAAGCCATGAACGCGGAAAAATTCGAGGTGTTTCTGATCGACTCCATCGACCCGGGCGCAGCGGCGACGCTGGCTGAGACCTGCACCGTGATCGACAGCAGCGACCCTGCAATCGACGCGTGGCCCGAGCGCGCCCACGCCATCATCACCCGCACGGCACACATCTCCGCCGATCAGATAGCCAGATCGAAACGGCTGAAAGTGATCGCCAAACACGGCATCGGTGTCGACCACATCGATCTGGACGCCGCCAAGGCGCGCGACATTCCCGTCATCAACACGCCCGGCACCAACGCGCAATCCGTCGCGGAACTTACCTTGATGCTGGCCATCGCCGCCGCCCGTAACACGCGCCCGGCGGAAGCGGCGCTGAGAACAGGCAATTCGGGCGACACCTTCACCTGGCGCGGGTTCGATGTCGCGGGCCTGCGCGTCGGGATCGTCGGTCTCGGCAATGTCGGTCAGAAGACCGCCCCGGTCTTCAAGAACGGCCTGAACTGCCCGGTCACGGCCTACGATCCGTACATCACGAACGAGCCGTTCGAGACGCTCGGCGTGACGCGCGCGAACAGTCTGGAGACGCTTTTGGAACAAACCGACATTCTCTGTCTGCACGTCCCGCTGAACGAGGAGACGCGCGGCATGATCGGGTCCCGGGAGCTTGCGCTGCTGCCCGACCGCGCGCTTGTCATCAACGCTGCGCGCGGCGGGATTGTAGAGGAAGACGCTCTCTACCAGGCACTCGACAACGGCCGGATCTATGCCGCGGGAAGCGACGTCTTTGCCGTCGAGCCTCCGCCAGCGGACCACCCGCTGCTGTCATGCAGGAACTTCATCGCCACGCCGCATATCGGGGCGGCGACCGCCGATTCTGCCAAACGCAGCGGCGAGACGGTCGTGCGTCTGGTGCTGGAGATCTTGAACGGCGGCGCGCCGACCACCCTGGTCTATTAGAAACCCAACCCCGCCAGCACGTGCGGCAGTTTGGCCTTCAGACCGAAGAACCCCTTGGTCGCATGAGGCCAAACCAGCGCATCGTATCGCCGTTGCACGCGCTGCAAAGACAGCCCGTGGCGCGCGAGTGCGGGTTCGCTGACGTTTAACAGGTCCGCCACCGGACCGACCGGCGCGTAGGCCGTGACGATCGTCGAGATACCGTCGCGCTCAGCCCATGATACGAGCCCCTCGACGAACCTATCCGGATCGATATCGTTCTCCGGCAGCGACCAGTGTGTCGACGCATCGGCCAGCGCGTTGCGCAGTGCAAGACCGGAGAAGACCGCCGCCGGTGCGCCGACTTCCAACGGAGAGCCACGGCCCAGCGGCGACAAACCGGCCAAGGACGAGGGCGCCTCTCGGAGCGGCAAGGACGCCGGGTGGCAATCTTCTTCCGTCAGCAGCAGGCCGTACCGGCCGCCCCCGCCCTCTGTCATTCCGGTTGGAAGCGGACCAAGCGGGTAGGAGGCGGCCTCCTCCAGCGGGGGTGCCGTCTGGGCCAATTCTCCTTCGGGATTGAAACGGCCTTCCGTGTAGCGCGCGATGTTCGCGGGCCGCGCCAGATAAGTTTTGCCCTTGGTGTGCAGCCCACCCACCCAGCGCCAGCTCAAGGTGTTCGAGGCCGGGTCGCCGTCCAACAAGTGCCTAAGGAAAAAGTCGGCGCCCAATTGCCAGGGCAGCCGCAGCGTAAAGATCCAGATGCTGGCGAACCACATGCGGGTGTGGTTGTGGAGATAGCCCGTCTCCACCAGTTCGGCGGCCCAGGCGTCGAAACAGGCGATGCCGGTGCGCCCGGAAACCGCCTCGGTATAGCGGCTTTCGAAGGCGGCATCTCTCGACAGGCGGTCGACCTGCGCTTCAACCGCATCGACATAGTCCCGCCAGACCCGCGGCCTGTGCTCCAGCCAGCCTTTGAAGTAGCCGCGCCAGAAGACCTCCTGCACGAACTTCTCACTGGCGGCAAAGGTGTGGCGCGTCAGGACCGCTTCCAGAACCTCCTGCTCGAGCAACAGGCGGTGCCGGATCCAGGGAGACAGGATTGAGGTGTTGCCGCGATGCTCCTGTCCATAATCGTAGTTGCGGGTCCCCGCATAGGCCTTGCCGGCACGGCTTGCGAAGGCAGCGAGCCTGGCCCGCGCTGCGGCTTGGGTCGGGTCCCAGACAGGGGCGGGGCAGCCGGTATCAGGGCCGGTGAATAGATCATCAAACATACCGGCTTATACGCGGGAAACCCTCCCTGGATGACCGTTTGGACGGACAGGACGCCGCATCGGCACTTGCGGTTAGCCGCTAACCCTTCGCCGCCGAAACGGTCTTTGCGCTGCGGCGGCAGCGTTCGGAACAGTAGCGCACGGTTTCCCAATCCTTCGCCCACTTCTTCCTCCAGGCAAACGGCCGTTCACAGACCGGGCACTGCTTCGTCGGCAAGTCGGCTTTACGGCGCATCTTCATCCACCCCGCCCCTCTTCCAGCGCGAGCGAAAGCTGATCCCGGTTTTTCGATGGCACCCGCTTGGCCTTGTTCCCCGTCATGGGCATGCCGCTTTTCCGGCTGCCGTGCTTGTCTTGAATCCGGTCGGCCTCATCCCGGAAGGCCGGTCCGCGCCGCACGGCCCACACTTTCTGACGGGCCTCTTTCGCAGCGGCCAGATGGTCGACGACCGGATGCGGGTAGATCTTTCCCAGAAGACCCGCCGCGCCGTCCCAGTCCCACGGCTGCTGAAGAAAGCGGTCGGGCACGTCGGCCAACTCCGGCACCCAGCGGCGCACGAAGGCGCCGTCCGGATCCTGATCGTGCCCCTGTTTCACGGGATTATAGATCCGCACCGTATTGATCCCGGTGGTGCCGGACTGCATCTGCACCTGGGGCCAGTGAATGCCCGCATCGTAGTCCGTGAACCGGCGTGCCAGATGCTCGCCCGGCTTCCGCCAATCCAGCCATAGATGATAGCTGGCGACAGCCATGACCATCGCCCGCATGCGGAAGTTCAACCAACCGGTCGCAGCGAGCGAGCGCATGCAGGCATCGACGAAAGGCAGGCCGGTTTCCCCCGCCTTCCAGGCTTCCAGCCGGACTCCGTCCGGTTCGGCCGGGCGCAAACCGGCATAGGCGGGATGGAGCGGCGCGTGCTCCAGTCCCGGTTCGTCTTCAAGTTTCTGCGTGAAATGATCCCGCCAATGCAATCGGCCGGAAAAGGATGTCATGGCGCCCCGCCAGGATCCCGTCGTCCCCTTGGGCATCTCCTTCAGCGCGCGTTGCCGCGCCCAGGTTGCTTGAGCGACTTCCCGCATGGAGACGGTGCCCCACGCAAGATGCGGCGACAGCCTGGAACAGGCCCAGGCCCCGGTCACCGGCGAAGACATCGCGCTTCGGTAGGTTTCGCCCCGTTCTGATAAAAACCCGCCCAAGGTCTCCAGAGCCGCCGCCCGTCCGCCCTTCTGCCGTTCCGGACAGAGGTCGTCGGCCAGTCCCAGATCCCGCGCTGTGGGAACCGGACCTGGCTCAAACTCCGGCAAAGGCGCCAGCGCGCTGGGGGGCGGCGTCAACGGTTCCGCCATGAACCGATCCCACTTTCGCGCCCAGCCGTTGCGGGACGCGATCCGGCGGATGACGCCGTTCTGCTTGACCTCGTGCCATTCCACACCCTGCGCCCGGCACCAGTCGGCGACTTCACGGTCCCGCCGGTAGGTCCAGTCGTTTCCCGTCTCTTCGTGCGACCACAAAGTGACGGCGGGATGACGGCGCAGAACCTCCTGCAATACCTCCGGTACCGCCCCTGTCCGGACGAGGAGAGGTTGGCCGAGACGGTGTAGCCCGTCACGTAGTTCCTGCAGGCTTTCACGCACGAACGCCCATTGCCGCGCGGACATGTCCGGCTGCCGCCAGAGATCGGGTTCGATCACGAACAGCGGCACTACCGGTCCGGTACGGGATGCTTCCGCCAAAACACGGTGGTCGGCGACGCGCAGGTCGCGTTTGAACCAAACGATATTCACGAATACCCCGACCGGTCTAAACAGTTCCTGCAAACTGTTACGGCAGCGAGGCGGCGAAGGATTATCCGGATCGGCTTTCCGTCACGGCTACCGCTGTGTCGCGGATCGTCGCCCAGGCAGCTTCGACATGCCGGCGCTCTGTCCAGGTCTGGCCGATATTGAAGCGAATGGCGTATTGGCCGCGCACCCGGGTCTGGGTCACATAGACGGACCCGCTATCGTTCAACGCATTCACCAGGCGCTCGTTCAAGGCGTCCAGACGCGCCTCGTCACCCTGATCCTGAGGCCGGTACCGGAAGGTTATCAGAGCCAACGACCGCGGCGCGACCAGTTCGAAAGCCGCATCGGCATGGACCCAACCCTCGAAGTCTTCGGCCAGGCCGATATGGGCGCGGATCATCGCTTGCAGCCCGTCCACCCCATAGGACCGGATGACGAACCACAGTTTCAGCGCCCGGAACCGGCGGCCCAGCGGTACGCTCCAATCCCGGTAGTCGATCACCTGCCCCTGTTCCCGCGACTTCAGAAATTCCGGCAGAATGGTCAGCGTTTTGATCAGGTCGTCCGGCTCCCGTACGTAGTGCGCCGCGCAGTCGAAGTTGGTAAACAGCCATTTGTGCGGGTTGAAGACCAGGCTGTCGGCATAGTCGATACCCTCCAACATCCATCGCGTTTCCGGCAGGATCCAGGCACTGCCGGCCCAAGCGGCGTCGACATGCAGGAAAATCCCGTACTTGCGGCAAGTCTCGCCGATCGGCCGCAGCGGGTCGACCGCGCCGACCCCCGTCGCCCCCAGCGAGGCCACGACGATCGTGGGTTTGGCGCCCGCCGCGATGTCCTCCTGGATCATCGCTTCGAGTGCTTCCGGCCGCATCGAAAATCCGTCGTCCACCGGGACCATGCGGAGGTTCTCAGCCCCAAGTCCGGCGATCTTGATGCCCTTTTCCGTCGCCGAATGGGTTTCGCCGGATGTGTACGCGGTCAGGCGCGGCACCGCTTTCAATCCTGCCTTGTTCACCGCCCAGTCGGTGGCTTTCTCGCGTGCGGTCAGGATCGCGCAAAGGATCGCGCCCGAGGCTGAATCCTGAATGACCCCGGTAAACCCTTCCGGGAGACCGGTCATTTGCCGAAGCCAGTCGAGAACCCGGGTCTCCATTTCCGTGGCGGCGGGGGAGGTCTGCCACAGCATGCATTGCGCGCCGAGCGTCGCAGTGAGCATTTCCGCCAGGACCGACGGCGGAGAGGAGTTTGCCGTGAAATATGCGAAGAAGCTGGGATGCTGCCAGTGGGTGACCCCCGGCATCACATCGCGCTTAAAATCCTCGAAAATCTGCGCCATCGGCTCCGGCTGGGCGGGTGGTGCTCCCGGCAAAGCATCGGCGATCTCTCCGGGTTTTACTTGCGCGCGGACCGGATAGGTTTCGACGTTGGAGAGGTAATCGGCCATCCAATCGACCATGCGGTGAGCTTCCGCCCGAAACGTCTCGATATCCATCCCAACCACCCTTTCGCCAAAAGACCCGCTAGCGTCGAAGCCGCACCCTTAACCCTAATTTCGTTGTTGTTTTTTCAGATCTGAGGCACACTCCCCGTCGGGAAGGTACTAGCGTGAAGTCGGGCGCGTGCGTCAAGCACATGGCCGTTTCGCGGAGGTTTTTGGAAGACGTGACGTGACCGACACAGCCATCGCCGATGTCGTCATCCGCTGGTTTCCAGCGGTGTTTTTTACGTTTGTCGCTGTTTTTTATACATTCCGCATTCTCTGGCTCCACCGCGCCGGAGCGACCCGCCGCGTCGACATGCGGAACGAGGACGGCTCGGTCTGCGTCGCGCATATCGCGTTTCGGGTGTTGCGCGTGGCGATCTGGCTCGCCGCGGTGACACGCGCCGTCTATCCGCCTTTCGACCTGGTCTTGTTGCCCATCCCCTTCATGGCAGAGCCCGCGGCGATGCTGTTAGGCAACGGGCTCTTGGCCCTGGCCTTCATCTGGATCCTCATCGTCCATACAGCGATGGGCGAAAGCTGGCGTTCCGGGATCGCGCAAGACGCCCCGGCGCCGCTTGTCACCACCGGGATCTTCGCCTGGTCGCGAAACCCCACCTTTCTGGGTGTTTTGGCCGGCCAGATCGGTTTCCTCCTGGCAGTCCCCAGTCTGTTTTCTCTGCTTTGCCTTGCACTTGGAATTTGGGCCATCGGCTTGCGGGTGCGCAAAGAAGAAACCTTCCTGCTGGGGCGGCATGGCGAAGCCTATGTCAGCTACTGCAGATCGGTGCCGCGGTGGGTCGCCATCTTCGCGACGGATCGAGAGCCGGCCACCGGGATCGACACCGTGAACGGTGCGAATACCCGTTGAACGCCGGTCGGCCGCCTTTGCCCTGAAACGAGGCTCGGTTTTCATCGGCTGAAGGATTGGAGCGCGCTGGAGGAACTCTGCTTTTCACCGCAAGGATGAAGGGCGTCGCGCAGCCCGCCTCATAACCTGCGCCGCCGCGCAGTGCCGCCGCCTGCGCCTGCCCAAGAGATCTGCAATGCAGTCGAAACACAACTTTAGGATATATCGTATTTCATTTATGTGTCATTTTCGTGTGCGACACTGACCTACCAATCCAAGGGAGACGCGGCATGGCGAAACTGAAGATCTGCAATTGGAACATTGAATGGATGAACAAATGGTTCGGGTCGGACGCCGGGCCGGTCGCTTTGAAACCGTCGGGGTCGATCAGCGGCGTCAGCGATATCGACGATTTGGTGACCCGGGTTGCGAAAGTCATCAAGGATATGGATCCGGACATTCTCGCCGTGCAGGAAGGGCCGTCCCGCTATGCCGAGATGACGTATTTCGTAACGAATTATCTTGGCGGAAAATACGAGATCATTGGGCCATCCGGCAATGACGCTCAGAAACTCTATGCGTTGGTCAAGAAGTCCGGCCCTTTGTCCGGCGCCCACAAGATTGAAGAAGAGTTCGGCTTCGAATTCGACGAGCAATGGGACGTCGATATCGATGGGGACATGAAACTGACCAGCGACGACGAGTATGACTTCACGCGCACACCACTTGTCTTAAAGGCCGATTTACCGGACGGCAGAACCGTCAGGTTCATCAATCTGCACTCCAAATCCAAATTCGTGTACCGGGGCAGAAGTCTTTGGAACAACCCGGCCACACGGCAGACGTTCGTGGAAGAAGCCCTGCTGGCGCGACGCCGGATCGCGGCCGAAGCGGCGCGAATACGCACCTACCTGAACCTTGTCTTCCAACACGAACCGGACGCGCCCGTGGTCGTTGCCGGAGATTTCAACGACGGGCCCGGCATGGACTATTTCGAACGCCTCTACCTGTCCAACAATGTCGCCGGGCTGATCGCGGGAACCCCGTTCAATCCGCAAACAATGCTGCGCCACGCTTTTGTCGACCAAGTTTCCAAGAAGGATAACTATACGGCCGTCTTCGACGACTTCGTGGACGGCATCAAGGATCGAAAAGTGTTGCTCGATCATATCTTTCTTTCCGCGTCGCTGTACTGGAAGGGCAGCGCGGTGGCGGTCAAGGGAAGGATCGAGCATAAAATCTGGAACAATCACTCCAAGCCGGGCGCGCCGGGCCATCGCGAAAAACACCCGAGCGATCACAGGCCGCAGACAGCCGAAGTAACGATTTGAGCCGGATGCGCGGCCGCCTCGTGCGGCCGTGTCATTCTGTTTGACCCCGGGGTTTCTATGGCAGAGTGTGCGGGGGCGCGAAACTGCGCCACCGTCACCCACCCTCTCGCCGCAGACAGATATTATGGCCCCAAACGCATTCGAAGCCGATTATGTCATCGTGGGCGCGGGCTCCGCCGGCTGTGTGCTGGCCAACCGCCTCAGCGCCGACGGCAAATCCAAGGTCCTGCTGCTGGAAGCCGGCGGATCCGACCGGTCCGTCTTCATTCAGATGCCGTCGGCCCTGTCGATCCCGATGAACATGCCGAAGTACAACTGGTTCTACGAATCCGAGCCGGAACCCCATCTCGACAATCGCCGCCTGCACTGTCCGCGCGGTAAGGTCCTGGGCGGTTCGTCCTCGATAAACGGAATGGTCTATGTCCGCGGCCACGCCTGCGATTTCGACGAGTGGGAAGAGCAAGGCGCCGCCGGATGGGGCTATCGCCACTGTCTGCCGTACTTCCGCCGGGCGGAAACCTGGCGGGATGGGGACGCCGACGATTACCGGGGCGGCGATGGCCCTCTGGTTACCAGCAACGGCAACCGCATGAGGAACCCGCTTTACCTGGCTTTTGTGGAGGCCGGAAAACAGGCCGGTTACCTCGAAACCGAGGACTATAACGGGTTCAATCAGGAAGGCTTCGGACCGATGCATATGACCGTCAAAGACGGTGTGCGCTGGTCGACTGCGAATGCCTATCTGAAGCCGGCCCTCAACCGGCCCAACCTACGGGTGGAAACCGGCATCCTCACGCGCCGTATCCTGCTGGATGGCCGTCGCGCTATAGGGGTGGAGTTCGAGCAAGGCGGCAAGGTCAAAACCGCACGCGCCAACGCGGAAGTGATCCTGTCCGCAGGGTCGGTCGGCTCGCCGATGTTATTGCAGCTTTCCGGTATAGGACCTTCGGACATCCTCAATCATGCCGGCGTCGATATCGTGCACGACCTGCCGGGCGTCGGGAAAAACCTGCAGGACCATCTAGAAGTCTATTTCCAGTACCGGTGCAAGGAACCGATAACGCTGAACGGGCAGCTTGACTGGCTGCACAAAGGCATGATCGGGGCGCGCTGGCTGTTGACCAGAACCGGCCTTGGCGCGACCAACCATTTCGAATCCTGCGCCTTCATCCGCTCGCGCGCCGGGATCAAGTGGCCGGATATCCAGTACCACTTTCTGCCCGCCGCCATGCGCTATGACGGCAATGCCTCTTTCGACGGTCACGGTTTCCAGGTCCATGTCGGTCCGAACAAGCCGAAAAGCCGAGGGGCGGTCGCAATCCGCAATGGCGATGCGGCGCAGAAACCGTCGATCCTGTTCAACTACATGGAAGAGCAGGAAGACGTTGAAGCATTTCGGGCCTGTATCCGGCTGACACGGGAGATAATCGCGCAGCCGGCGATGGACAAGTTTCGCGACGAGGAAATTCAACCGGGCGCCGCGGCCGACACCGACGAGGCGATCGACGCCTGGGTCCGGCAGAATGCGGAGAGCGCCTACCATCCCTCCTGCACCTGCAAGATCGGCGACGAGACCGATCCGATGGCTGTTCTCAATTCTGAATGCCGGGTCCGGGGAATGGAGAATCTGCGTGTCATCGACAGCTCTGTCTTTCCTACAATCCCGAACGGCAATCTGAACGGCCCGACCATCATGGTGGCCGAAAAGGCATCGGACATGGTTCTCGGCAAATCTCCCTTGCCCGCCTCCAACGCGCCGAGCTGGATCGATCCCGAATGGGAAACACGTCAACGGTCGGGCACGCCACTTCGCGCGTAGAGCGCGGCGGCAAAAACCGATTGGTGCATCCATTTACACGTAATCCACGTATCCGTTTCGTGCGTCCGATCTCTCGGTATCCGGTTGACTTCGGCGGCGTGCGTCACCACGTCACGCGCACATCGCGGGCAACAGGATAAGCAGTAAATGACCTTTGAACTTCTCCATCCTCTCCGGTTTACCGCGGTCGCGGCTTTTACCGGCTTTCTCGCCTTCGGGACAGCGGCGCCGGCCCTTGCCGACGGCCACGCGAAAGGCGACTCCGGCCTCTCCGGATTCGTCTTCCTGGGCGGCGGGGTCAGCAACGAATACGAGGGGTCGGAGGACTTTGAGCCGCTGCCGCTGTTGGGCGGCCGGCTGCAGTATGAAGGCTATTACGCGCAGCTGATCGGGACCGGCGTTAAAGTCAACGTGCTGAACTCGCCACGGTTCAACTTCGGACCCATTCTCAACTATCGGTTCGGGCGGGACGACGATGTGGAAAACACCGCGGTTTCAAGGCTCGACGAGGTCGACGACTCGTTCGAAGCAGGCCTGTTCGCCCGGATGAATTTCCGGCCGAACACAACCACACGGCACCGGGCGGGTGTCGAGATCGACTTCCGCCAGGATGTCTCGGACGGCCACGAAGGCTTTCTGTTCACGGTCGGCGCGGACTACAGTGCCCCGATCGGAGAGCGCTGGGATTTGGGCGTGAACCTCTCCACCACTTATGCCAACGATGACTACATGGAGAGCTTCTTCGGCGTGAACGCCGCCGGCAGCGCGCGCAGCGGGCTGCGCCAGTTCAGTGCTGAAAGCGGGTTCAAGGACGTGTCGTTGGGTATCAGCCCAAGCTACTCCTTCAACGAAAGCTGGGGCGTATTCGGACGTTTGCAGTATTCCGAGCTGCTCGGAGATGCGGCGGACAGCCCGATCGTCGACGACGAAGGCAGCAGCAGCCAGTTCTTTGCCGGACTGGGCGTCAGCTACCGTTTCTAGATCAAGCCTCCGCAGGCGTTCCGAGCGCGGTTCCAATCTCCTGAGTACGGGACGTCACCAATCGCGTGACGCCTCGTCCACGAGCCAGCGGCGAAACAGATCGACCGCTTCATCGCCCTTCAACCGGTCCGGAACGATAACGTCGTAGCCGCCCTGCGGGATTACGCTTTGCGCAACCGCCGGCACAAGACTGCCCCGGTCCAGCAAAGGCTGGATCAGACGCCGCCACCCCAATACGATCCCCTGCCCTTCCAGCGCGGCCTGGGTGGCCAGAATGTAGCTGGTATAATGCGGCCCCGGCATCGAGGCAGCGGTCTCTATAGACAAGCACGCGAACCATTCCGCCCAGGCCATCCAAGGTTCGTCCGATTCCAAATGCAGCAATGGAAGGGCCAGAAGATCTTCCGCCGTTTCCAAGTCCGGATGTCCCGTCCGGTATGCCGGGCTGCACACCGCCATGACTTCATCCCGGAACACCCTTTTTACCGCGTATCCGGGCCGGTTCTGATCAGTGAACACAATGCCGACGTCGAAATCGGGAAACGTGTCGCGGACATCCAGATCCTTGGTCAGCAGATTGACCTCCAGCGCCGGATACGCGGCGAAAAACCGGGTGAGGCGCGGCATCAGCCAATAGGAAGAAAAAGCCGTCGTCGCCGCCACCGCGATCCGTCCCGGATCGGGCCGCCCGCGCACGGACTGAACGGCCGTTTCAATACCGTCGATCCCATCTCGAACGGCAGCGGCGATCACGCTGGCCGCGGGCGCCGGCCGGATCCGAGGTCTCTCCCGCACGATCAGCTGTAAGCCCAGGTAATCCTCCAGCGCCTTCACTTGCTGACTGACCGCAGCCTGGCTGACCTTTAGTTCTCGCGCCGCCTTTGTAAAGCTGACGTGACGCACAACAGATTCCAATGCGAGAAAAGCGCTCAGCGGCGGTAGGTTCTTAAGCCTGATCGACATAACCACAACTTATGTCGATATTAGCAAACAGGCAATTGAGTCCCGCATCGTCTTACCGGACACTTTTTCTGCTGGCGGTGGAAAACCTTTAGGAGCGAGCGATGCCGGACCAATCGTTTATGCTGACCGACGACGTTCGCGCGGCGTTGAGTAAAGTCGACCGTCCGTTGACCGATGCACACGGTCTGCCGAACGACTTCTTTACCAGCGAGGCGTTCTTCACCTTTGAACGCGACACGCTGTTCGCCAAGACCTGGGCGGTCGTCGGCTGCGGCGCGGACCTTCCGAAGCCGGGCGACCTCAAGCCGGTGGATTTCATGGGCCTGCCCCTGCTGCTGACGCGCACCCAGGACGGGGACATTCGGGTCTTTCACAATGTCTGCAGTCATCGCGGGCTGGAACTGGTCAGCGGCCACCAACATGTCAGTCGCTTCATCCGCTGCCCTTATCACGCCTGGACCTATACGCTGGATGGCGAGCTGCACTCCATGCCGGGCATCGGCGGACCGGGCAAGAACCAATGCCCCGGCTTCGAGAAAGGGAAGCATGGATTGAAGACCGTCCGCAGCGCGGTCTGGCTGGATATGATCTTCGTGAACCTCAGCGGCGACGCGGAGCCGTTCGAGGATTACATCGCGCCGCTGACCGAACGCTGGAAGGATTATGACCTGACCTTGCTGCGCCACGGCGGCGAGAAATCGTCCTGGGCGCTGGATCTGGCCGCGAATTGGAAGTTCGGCGTGGAGAACCATTGCGACGGCTATCACCTGCCGATGGTGCATCCCGAACTGAACGCCGTTTCCCGATTGGAGGATCACTATCCGATCATCGGACCGGAAGGATACTACGCAGGTCAGGGCAGCGTCGCCTACAACGCCGCCCGGCCCGGCGACGCACCGCAACTGCCACGTTTCCCAGGCCTGTCGGAACAGCACCAGTCGCTGTCGGAATACATCTCTCTTTTTCCGAACGCCACCGTCGGCATTCACATCGACCATCTCTGGATTGTCTGGTTTCAGCCGATGGCGCCGGACCGCACGCTGGAACGGATGGAGATTTACTATCCCGGCGGCGAGGTGGCGGAGGATCCTGCCTACGCGCCGGTTCGGGAAGAGGTTCACCGGTTCTGGTTCAAGGTCTGGGGCGAGGATCAATGGGCCGTGGAAGGGTTACAGCGCGGTCGCGCCTCTCCCGCCTTCGAGGGCGGCGCGTTTTCTCCCGCCATGGACGGACCGGCACACGCCTTCCACAAATGGGCTGCGGACTTCATCCAACGCGGGTAAGCTTTCGGCCTCTCGACTTTCCAGAGGCCTGCAATGACGGTTCTGCCGCGTACCCGTTTCTTTTACCTCCGGCACGGGCAGACCGACTGGAACCTGCGCGGTATGGCGCAAGGAAACCAGGACGTTCCCCTGAACGACCGGGGACGGGAACAAGCGCGCGAGGCCGCCGCCTCCGCCGCCAAGTTGGATATCGCGGACATCATCTCCAGCCCGCTTTCCCGGGCCTATGAGACCGCATCCATTGTCGGCGGTGCGATCGGACTGGATCCCAGTATCGATCCGGCCCTGAAGGAGGTGTGCTGGGGGGAAATGGAAGGGACCGGGGAGAAGACCTGGCTAAAGGATTGGCAAGCAGGACGTCATGAGATTCCGGGCGCCGAGACCTTCGCCGATTTCGTTCATCGTGCGGCTGCCGCGGTCACGCGTATTCTGGACGAACCCGGCCCTACCCTGATCGTCGCCCATGGCGGTGTCTATTGGGGTGTCCAAAAGGCGCTGGGCCTCAAGGTTGTCGACATTCCGAACGGCATGATCCTGGAGCATATCCCTTGCGACGACGCTCCCAACGGTTGGCGTGTGATGGTCCGCTGACCGTCCCATCGCCGCGGTCCGGCTGCCGGCATGGTGTTCGGAACGGAAATTGCTTAGACTCAAGGCGAATTGACGAAGGATCGTCGCGGATGACCGCCGAATTGCTGACCGACAAAGTCGCCGAAGGAAACCGCCTGTTCGCAGCGGGAAATCTGGAAGCCGCGGCAAAGCTCTTTCTAGACGCCCTCAACGACGATGGGACCGATCTGGAGGCCGCCTATGGGCTGGGAACCGTCGCTCTGCGGATCGGTGAATTCCCGCGCGCCTTGGAAATCGCCGGCCTTCTAACCTCCGCGCAGCCACATTCAACGAAGTACCTCCATCTGCAAGGCGAAGCCGCGATTCAATTGCGCCGCGCCGACGAGGCGGTCGACGTCTTTCGACGGCTCCTGGCGCTCGATCCCGACAACGAAGACGCCCGTAAACGATTGATCAACGCCTTGCTGCCCGGAGAGACCTACTACCACCTGCTGGCGCGTCTTCACCCTCTTCTGACGCCGTCGACCTACATCGAGATCGGCATCGACCGTGGACGCTCTCTCTTCCTTGCCGGGCCGGACTGTAGGGCGATCGGCATCGACCCAGCTCCGGTCATCGATGTCGAGTTTCAGGGCACACCGGATATCCATACGGTAACCAGCGATGCGTTTTTCGCCGAGCAGGATGTTCCGGCCCTGTTGGGGCAGCCGCACTTCGACCTGGCCTTTATCGACGGGTTGCACACGTTTGATCAGGCGCTTAAGGACTTCATCAACCTCACCCGGTATGCCGGGCCGGACTCGGTAATCCTGATGCACGATTGTTATCCGTTGGATGCCGCTTCCTGCACTCGTGACAGACAGACGAACATCTGGAGCGGCGATGTCTGGAAGGTTGTCTGCGCCTTGCGCCATGCAGTGCCGGACATCGATCTGGTCACCATCAAAACCCCGCCCACCGGTTTGGGGTTGGCAAAGAACTGCCACGGCCTCTACGAAACGCTCGACGCGCGGTATGACGACTTGGTCGCGATGTTCAAGGACCGCGATTTCGAGTGGCTGGCAGACGATATGGACCGCCGCCTGAACGCCATTCCAAACGATTGGCAGAGCATCGTCCGCCATCTTGGCAGAGGGTGAAGCCGGCCCCCGTTTTGAAGAGCCTGCGCGTGTCTTGCCGGGTCCGCCCTAGCGCTCAACCACCAGCGGCTCCAGAATGGGCGCCTTTTCGTACACAACCATGCTGTCGTAAAAGGCCACGCTGTGCGTGGTTCGGCAAAACTCGCTCGCCGGGACCGGCTCGGTTCTCTCTTCCCTCGGTGTGTGGAAATACCTGAACCTGTCCGACTGCGCCGTCCATCCCATCAACTCGAACGCTTTCAGCGCACTGACGGTCAGGAAATTCTGGGCCTGCGGGTCGGTGCCGGTGAAGTGCGGCCACAGGTTGGTGTGGGTATCCTCAACCAAATAGACTGCGCGTTCGGAGGTTTCGGGATAGAGGGCTTCGAAAGAGACGATTTGTTGTTGCGGTGTATGTCCCCCGTCATCGATCACGACATCAAAGGGGCCGAATTCTTCCGCAACGGATTTCAGAAAGGCCGCGTCGGCCTGATCCCCGATCCGCACGTGCGTACGTTCGCGCTCGAACTGCCGGCACTCGGGATTGATGTCCAACCCTACGATCGTCGCTGCGGCGCCGAAATAGTCCCGCCACATGTCCAGCGAGCCGCCTTTATGCACGCCAATCTCAAGCAGCGTCAGTGGCGTGTCCCGGAAGCGCGCGAAGTGCCGGTGATAGATGTCGAGATAGTGGACCCACTTGTAGACGGGGCGCTCGTGCTCGCCGTAAAAGTAAGCCTTCAGGGGGTTCGGTTCGCCGTCCAGATCCGAATGTGTTTGCGCCACGCCGTTCACCGCCTTCGCCTTTTGACCGGCGGGGAGTGTGGCCCATCGCGTGCCCTGTCCACAAGGGCACGCGATGGTGAAACCGCACCAACCTTACTCCGCTGGCGCGGGAACAACCTTGTGCAGGTTTTCGGGCTTCACCCGGTTCGCGACCATCCGGTCATGCAGGCCGGAGATGATCTTGCTGCCCGTCTTCTCAAACAGGAACGGCAGAAAGGCATGCCCCAGGCAGGCGAACGCCGCGACGAACAGGGGCCCCGAAAAACTCAACGCCTGCCCCATATGTTCGGTATAGGTTTCGCCGACACTGTTGGGGTGATCCGTAAACATATTCGCCATAACAAACTCCTGAAAACCGCGTTGGGCCCCAGCCCGATATCTGCCTCTACTTTGGAGACATTCGCCTGAAATGTGTTTGCTTTTTTGGCGCATAAAACACTCAATGATATAAGATTTTTCTTTCTTTTGTTCATTTCATAGACAAATCATCTATTTTCCTACAGAAAGTATGAAGAATGGACCCAATCGACAGAAAGATCCTGGCGGAACTGCAGCGGGACGGGACGCTATCGAACACGGAATTGGCGGACCGGGTCGGGTTGTCGACCACGCCGTGTTGGCGGCGGGTCCGCCTGTTGGAGGAGCAAGGCTATATCCGCGGCCGGGTCGCCCTTCTGGACAGGGTGCGGCTGAATGTCGGGGTGACGGTCTTCGTCGCCGTAAAAACCGCCAGCCACGATGCGGATTGGCTTGCGGACTTCGCACTCGCCGTGGACGACATGCCGGAGGTGCAGGAATTCTATCGCATGAGCGGCGACGTCGACTATCTGATGAAGGTGACGGTGCCGGACATCGCGGCCTATGACGATTTCTACAAGCGACTGATCGCCCGGATCGACCTCAGCGACGTCTCCTCCAGCTTCGCGATGGAAGAGATCAAAAACACGACGGAACTGCCGCTCAGCTATTTATGATCAGGTTCCTGTTGTTCGTTTTTCACCGGCACCGCTACACTTGGGCCGCAATCGGATTAGGAGGCATTGATGGGCGGTATGATTCAATTCAGTAAACACGGTGAAGCAGGCACGACCGACGGCTATTTGGCGGCCGCGGATGGCGCCAAGACCGGAATTGTCGTTATCCAGGAATGGTGGGGGTTGAATGACCAGATCAAAGGGGTGGCCGACCGGTTCGCGGCAGCGGGATATACGGCTCTGGCGCCCGATCTGTATCAGGGTCGCGTTACCCAGGACCCGGACGAAGCGAACCATATGATGACCGGGATGGACTGGGACGGCGCCTACAACGACGTGCGCGGGGCGGTGCAGCGCCTCAAGCGAGACTGCGAAACCGTGGCGGTTCTCGGCTTTTGCATGGGCGGCGCGATCACGGTGATTGCCGGCGTCAAAATCCCGGAATGCGACGCCGCGGTCTGCTACTACGGTATTCCCGACAAGGCCGTCGCCGATCCCAAGGACATGGCCGTACCGTTCCTGGGTCACTTCGCCAGCGAGGACGACTGGTGCACGCCGGCCGCGGTCGACGGCTTGAAAGCCGATCTGGCGACCGTATCGACGCCCGTCGAGGTTCACACCTATGAGGGTCAGCAACACGCTTTTTTCAACGAGGTCAGTGCGGCCTACGATAAATCTTCGGCCGAGCTGTCATGGGACCGCACGCTGACATTCTTGAAAGCGAATCTATAGCGTCCACGGAGGACCGAATCACGAGGGGCGCTGCCTAGGCAGCGCCCCTTTTTTAAAGCAAAACCCGGCGCCAATTCTATTCCGCCGCTTGTGCTTCCGGCTGCGGAACCGGTTCCCGCATGGTGACGAACTCTTCGGCGCTGGTCGGATGGATCCCGATCGTCGCGTCGAAGTCCGCCTTGGTGGCGCCCGCCTTGAAGGCTACGCCGATCCCCTGCGTGATTTCGCCCGCATCCGGACCGACCATGTGGAACCCGACGACCCGGTCCGACGCCCGGTCCACGATCATTTTGATCAGGGTCCGTTCCTGGGCCCCGGAAAGCGTGTGCTTCATGGGACGAAAATCCGAGCGATAGATGTCGACTTCGCCGTACTCCTCGCGCGCCTGGGTTTCCGTCAAACCGACGGTTCCGATGGACGGCTGCGAAAACACCGCGGTTGGAATATCGCGATAATCCATCTTGCGGCTCTCGCCCTTATACGTGTTGTGCGAGAAAACCATGCCTTCGGCGATCGCCACCGGGGTCAGCGCGACCCGGTCGATCACGTCACCCAGCGCGTAGATCGACGGAACGCTGGTTTGGAAGTCCTCGTTGACCTTGATGGCGCCCTTCTTCGACAGTTCGACGCCCACCGCCTCGAGGCCCAGCGTCGCCGTGTTCGGATGACGCCCGGTTGCATAGAGAACCACGTCGGTTTCCAAAACCGATCCGTCCTCCAGTGTTGCCGTCAGTGTGTCTCCGTCTTTCGCAATCGACGCGATGTTCGCGTTGAATCGCAGATCGACGCCTTTCTTGATCATCTCGTCGCGAAGAAAGCCCCGCACATCCTCGTCGAACCCCCGTAGGAACAGCGGCCCTCGGTACAATTGCGTGGTCTCTACGCCCAGACCGTTCAAAATCCCGGCAAATTCGACGGCGATGTAACCGCCGCCGACCACAACCACCCGTTCCGGCAGATCGTCCAGGAAGAAAAACTCGTTGGACGTGGTCACATGCTCTTTTCCCGGGATGTCCGGCACCGTCGGCCAGCCGCCCGTCGCGATCAAGATGCGCTCGGCCGTGACATGCTTGCCGCCGACGTCGACCGTGTGCGGATCGACGACCTTAGCCCGAGCCCGGAACAATTCCACGCCCGCACCATCCAACAGATTTCCGTACACACCGTTCAATCGGCTGATTTCGGCATTCTTATTGGAGATCAAAGTCTTCCAGTCGAATTGACGGTCGCCGACCGACCAGCCGTATCCAGCGGCGTCGTGAAACTCTTCCCGAAAATGCGACGCATAGACGAACAGTTTTTTCGGTACACAGCCAACATTCACGCAGGTTCCGCCGAGGTTCCAGTCCTCCGCAATCCCCACGCGCGCCCCCATGGTCGCCGACATTCGCGCAGCGCGCACACCGCCGGAGCCCGCACCGATTACGAAAAGATCAAAGTCGTACTGACTCATGACATCCTCCATACGCCCTGCCGTGCCGGCAGGGAACCGTGGCTGGCATTGCAGCCGCTGTGTTAGCTATTACTTTCCAGGGAACGTATTGGAAATGACCGTGAAGATCTCCCATATCGTACCTGGATCCGGTTTTAACAATCACGCGTGAGTGAACGCACTCTTTCTTGTGACAAGAATATCTGCTCAGGACTCGGCATGACCGATAATAGACTCGCCAGCAAGGGCGACAAGCACGCGGAAACCGCGGAGAAGCCGGTCTTTCGCGCGCTGCGCATGTGCACGAACTTTCGTGCGGGATACACGCTGCCATCTTGCGGGGCGCGGGGCGCGGCAGAGGTTGCCGCCGAGCTTGAGCGCCAGTGGCCGGAGAGAAATCTACCCTTCGAGCTGGAAACCGTGCATTGTATGGGAAAGTGCCATATAGGCCCGACCATGAAGCTGATTCCGGCCGGACCGTTTATTCTGGGCGCACGAACGAAGGAAGACGTCACCCGGATCCTCGATTTGCTCGAAGCCGGCGACTTCGACCAGGCGGCGCAGGAATTTGCGGAACCAAAGCCACTTTGACTGCGCTGCCAAGAGCAGACGGAACCCGATCGACACCCGCGACCATGCCAAAGCCCAACGCGCTCCTCGTTCTATTTCTTGCCGCTACCCTCACGACTTTGGACGTCGGCGTCGCGCAGGCGCAGTCAGGCGACAATCCCCGTTTCATACCATTGGGCAGGATACCGCAGTTGCTCCAGCCGGGCGGGCTGCAACCACCGAAATTCAGGCGCGGGTCACGCCCGATCAAATTCTTTGTAGACGAAGCCTCTCTGCCGCAGAGCCTGTCGCGAAACCTGTCAAACGCTTGCGCACATGGCCGGTTCAACACCAAGAGCGTCGGCCGGTATTTCGTTGAGATTCAAACCCAGAACGGCCGTGTCCGGCGGTTTGGCTTTGCCAACGCGAAAGGCTTCAATCTGCGGGACCCGGACAATCTGCGCGGTCGCGACTTCGCCTTTCTGTTTGAGTTGGACGGCACGTCTCAGTGCCGGGTCTATGCACTGGCCACAGTGTTCTAGCCGGCGTTTAGCCCCTCGACGCGACGCCCCCGCTCTTTCCTTTGCTGGTTCGAACAACCGTTAGATTTTGTCGCCGGACCGATACTGTCTTTCAGGGCAGGTCTTTAGACAGGCCGACTAAGCTTACCGGTGAACAGCAACCGCCAGGACGGGAACGGTACGAATGCTTACAGCGGACCAGGTCGGCTTTTACCGGGACAACGGCTATCTGCTCGTCCCGAATGTCTTCACCCCCGAAGAGGTTGCGGCGCTGAATATGGTGACCGACCAGTTCTGCGAGGCCAGCCTTTCGATAACGGCAAGCGACGCCATCTTCGACATCGGCCCCGGCCATAGTGCGGAGACACCAAAACTGCGCCGCATCAAACATCCGATTAAGCAGAATCCTGTTTACGACCAGGCGATGCGGAACCCCCGTTTGATCGCCATTCTTAAGCAACTGCTGGGCGACGCGATCCGTTTTGACCATTCGAAGCTGAACATCAAACCGGTTAGTGGCGGCGCCGATATCGATTGGCATCAGGATTGGGCCTTCTACCCGCACACCAATGACGACCTTCTCGCCGTGGGTGTCATGCTGGGCGATGTCGGACCGGACAGCGGGCCCCTGCAGGTGGTGCCCGGCAGCCATCTTGGGGCGACGCACAATCACCATTCGGATGGACTGTTCTGCGGCGCGATCACCGATACACCCGCCGAGACCCTCGCCGCTAAGGCGGTGGCCCTGACCGGCGCGGCCGGATCGGTGACCATCCACCATGTGCGCACGGTTCACGGTTCCGCACCGAACACCGGCGCGCAGGATAGGCGGCTGCTTCTGTTCAGCTACGCCGCCGTCGATGCCTGGCCCCTCGTGCCGGAGGAAGAGTTGGACGCATTCAACAGCCGAATTCTGACCGGCGAGGCGACCTTTGCCCCACGGCAGGTCGCCCTTCCGGTCCGGCTGCCCTTACCGCGCGCGTCGGAAGACGACTCGATCTTCGACAATCAAAGCCACAAGCAGCAGGAATTGGAAGACGCTTGATCGCAAAGGCGTGGCGCGTAAGCCCGCTCGCGCGAAATTTAGCTTTGGGTGCTGTGCTACCGCCGGGACTCCGTGCACAATGCCCGCGGCATTCAACGCGGGAGGGACGCTGTGCGCAACGCCATACGCCTTAGCAGCGGCTTGATCCTGATGGTGTTCGTGGTGACCCATCTCCTGAACCATTCCGTGGGTCTGCTCTCCATCACCTCCATGGACAAGGCACGGCTCATTCTCAACGCCCCGTGGACCAACATCGTCGGCGGGCCACTTCTGATCCTGGCCCTGATCTCGCACATTCTTCTGGCCTTCTACAGCATCTACCAGCGCACTTCCCTGAAAATGAGCGCCTGGGAAACCAGTCAACTTGGCCTGGGGCTGGCGATTCCGATCCTGCTTGGTCCCCATTTGGCCGGTGTCCTGGCAGGACAGTGGATTTTCGGGTTCAACCCGACCTATGAGTGGGTCATCGCCCACTATTGGGTGATATCTCCCTGGGAAGGCGTGGTTCAGGCGGCCGGTCTGCTCGTCTGCTGGATTCACGGCTCGATCGGCGTTCACTACTGGCTGCGCCTGAAGGAAGGGTATGCGGCCTGGACGCCGTATCTGTTGGTTTTCGCAATCGCCCTACCCGTTGCTGCCTTGGGGGGATACATCTCCGCTGGGTTCGAAGCGCTCCGCTTGGCAGCGGACCCAGCCTTCACGACGCTCGCCTTTGCCGGAATAGGCTTGCATGGCGACGATGCCGAGACCGTCGATGAAATGGTTCGCTGGTCGACGGCCACCGCTGTAGCGCTTATCGCCGTGCCTTTTGCCCTGCGCGGCGTCCGGGCGCTTGCAGACCGGGCCCGCAGCCGCCCTACCCTGAGCTTGCCGGATGGGCAGAAGCTTGCCATCCAGAAGGGAGCCACGGTTTTGGAGACCTTGCGCGCCGCCGGTGTGCCGCATGCGTCGGTGTGCGGCGGCCGCGGCCGTTGCACGACCTGCCGCGTGCGTGTCCTGCAAGGCGCCGACAGCCTCGGCGAACCCGACGGCGTCGAAGCCCGCGCGCTTTCCCGGATCGATGCCCCGCCGGGAATGCGGCTGGCCTGCCAGATCAGCCCGATCGAAGACACCGCCATCGTGCCGTTATTGCCACCGCGCGCAACGGCCGCCCAGGGTCGACAACCCGGCGGCCTCGAAGGGCAGGAACTGGACGTCACGTTCCTGTTCATAGACCTGCGCGGCTCGACCAAACTTGGGGAGACGAAACTTCCCTATGACGTCCTGTTCATCCTCAACCAGTTCTTCGCGGAGATGACCAAGGCTCTGCAGGAAAGCAATGGACATTACGCCCAGTTCAACGGCGACGGACTGATGGCGATTTTCGGCATGACCCGAAGCAGCCCGGAAGCCGGCGCGCGGGACGCAATGGTGGGCGCCGCGGCGATGCTGCGCAGGATCGAGGAATTAAACCAGACTCTGGAAAGCGAGCTTCCTTTTCCGCTGTCGATCGGGATCGGGATAAACAGCGGCGAAGCAATCGTCGGTGCAATGGGCCCACCCAACGCCCTGACAGTCACGGCCATCGGCGACAGCGTCAACACCGCGGCGCGTCTGGAAGCCTTATGCAAAGACCATGGCAAGCCTTTGGTCGTTTCACAAAAAACCGCCCAACTTGCAGGACTTGCCTTGCCCGACGAAGCGTTGCATGCCCTTGAATTGCGGGGTCGGTCCGAGGCAACGGCCTACTATGTCTTGGACGCCGCGCCGGAACCGTCGAAGGGGACCCTTGTATGAGCCGCTTGCTGGTCATCGGAAACAAGAACTATTCCTCCTGGTCGTTGCGCCCGTGGCTGGCGATGAGAAAAGCGGGCGTGCCCTTCGAAGAAGTGCAGGTCCTGTTGGACAAGCCCGATACCAAAGCGACCATTCTCAAATACTCGCCGGCCGGCAAGGTGCCGGTCCTGGTCGAAGAGGGCCGGTCGATATGGGACTCGCTGGCGATCTGCGAATGGGCAGCGGAACAGAACCGCGGCCTGTGGCCGGAAGATGCCCTGTTGCGTGCGCATGCCCGGTCCATCAGCGCGGAAATGCATGCAAGCTTTCCCGCCTTGAGAGCGCAGATGCCGATGAATGTCCGCGCAACACGCCGGGTACCAATCACACCGGATTTGCAAAGAGACATCGATCGCGTCGCAGAGCTCTGGATCGAATGCCGCCGAAACCACGGAGCCACCGGGGATTGGCTGTTCGGCGCTTTCAGCGTCGCGGATGCGATGTATGCACCGGTGGCGACCCGACTACGCACCTATCAGGTCGATTTGCCCGATGCCGCCCTTTCCTACATCGAGACACTCTATGCGGATCCTGATTTTCAGGAATGGAAGGCGGCAGCAGAAATCGAAGAGGATATCCTCCGGATTGAGGAGGTCGGCGAATAACCATCCCGCCTCCTCTGCGCCGTTGACCTCGGATCAGGCCTCCCAAAAATACTTCGAAGCTTCCTTGCGGGCCGCATCGGGTTCAATTCCGATGTCCTTGAGCCTTTCGGGAGGCAAGGCCGCCAAGCGAAGACGCGTGGCATGTCTATGCCCCCAAAGCGCCAAGAGATCTTCAATCCGGGAAAGAACGCCTTTAGGGGTTGCGACTGACGTTTTGAACGCCCGTACAGTGACGGTGTAGAGCATATCGACTCTCCTTTCATCAGCTGGTGTCAGCCGAAAATGGAGGACGCCGGCAGCCTCTCAAATCCACATTAATGAACACGCTGTATTAGATAAGTTTTAGGACCCGGCCTGTTCATGAATTTGCCTGTCCTGCGGCTGCGGAGACGGACGGTGTAATCGTCTACTCCGAGAGGACAGAAACACTGCCCCGCCGTCCCCACCGCTTTTCGGCGCATGCATCAAGCCTCCCAGAAACGTTTGGCGGCTTCTTTCCGCGCCGCTTCGGCCGTCACACCGATATCGGACAACCGGTCGGCACTCATTTCCGCCAGCTGACAGCGCTCGCAATGCCGATCGTACCACAAGGCCAAGATGCCTGATGCCTTTGCGATCAGGCTCTTAGGTGTCGGGATCGAGGGTATGAAGTCCCGTTTGATGATGGTGTGTGTCATCGGAAAATCTCCTTTCGACGTTCGATACGAACCGAATATGGGATTATTTAATTTGACCTTCAAACGCGTATTTCTTAATTTTGTGTTTAGTATTTATTACTCTTTGAGATCCAAATGCGCCTTCCTCCGTTGAACGCCTTGCGGGCTTTCGAAGCCGCCGCCCGCCATGCCAGCTTCCTGCATGCGGCCCAGGAGTTGAACGTAACGCCGGCTGCCATCAGCCATCAGATCAAGACACTGGAAGGATTTCTGGGGGTCTCCCTGTTCAGGCGTCTGGCGCGCGGCGTGGACCTGACCGATTCAGGCCGCGAGTTGTTGCCGGAAATCACGCGGGGGTTCGCGCATTTCGGGCGTGGCATCGGCAGTGTATCGGGCGGCATGCTGTCCGGTCTTCTGACCGTCACGGTTCTACCCTCCTTGGCGCACCATTGGCTGTTACCAAGACTCAGCGGGTTCCTGGACGCCTTTCCTGACATCAATGTCCGCGTTCAGTCGAGCGGCGCGCGACAGATCGATTTCAAAGAGGACGCAGATCTGCGGATCTGGTTCGGTCTTGGCGATTATCCCGGCTACCGGTCCGTGCTGTTGATGACGGACGAGATCTTTCCGGTTTGCGCGCCGGCACTTTTGAACCGGCATCCGCTGCGGACCTTCGCCGACCTGAAGCACCATCGGTTATTACAGGACATCAATGTCGATCAGCTCGAAAGGACGATGACCTGGCGGCAATGGCTCAAGGAAGCCGGCAGTACGCTGGAAGCCGAAGGCAAAACCGTGGAGTTCAACGACTCCGCCCTGCTGACCCACGCCGCCGTACATGGACAAGGTGTCGCGCTCGGCCGCCGCTCCCTGGTGCGGGAATATCTAAGAACGGGCCGCCTGACCCGTCTGTTCAAGGAGACGCGGGCCAGCGAGTATTCCTACTATACCGTCACCACGGAAGAAAAAGCCGAACACCCCCGGGTCAAGGTCTTCGTCAACTGGCTGGAGGAACAGGTCCGGCTGGACCGGGAACGGGATTGAGGGACCTCTATTCGACAGTCACGCTCTTCGCCAGGTTGCGCGGCTGATCCACGTCCGTGCCCTTGATGACAGCGGTATGGTAGGCCAGCAGTTGCACTGGAATTGAATAAAGGATCGGCGCCACGAAGGGGTCGACATCCGGCAATTCGATGCTGGCGAAGGGCTCGGCCTGTTTATTCATCTTCTCGATCCCCCGGGCGTCGGAAAGGAAGATGACCTTGCCGCCGCGAGAGACCATTTCCTGAACGTTGCTGGCGGTTTTATCGAACAGCGCGTCCGACGGGGCCACCATGATGATCGGCACTTCGTCCTCGATCAGCGCGATGGGCCCGTGTTTCATCTCGCCGGCGGCATAGCCCTCTGCATGGATGTAGGAAATCTCCTTCAGCTTCAGTGCGCCTTCCATCGCGATGGGATAGCCGGAACCACGGCCCATATAGAAGACGTCTCGGGCCTTGGCGACGGTTTGGGCGATTTCGGCGATATGCTCGTCATGGTTCAGTACTTCCGCCGCCCGTCCGGGTACCTCCGCCAGTGCGCTGGCCAAGGCCGCCTCGCGGGCATGGTCGATAGCGCCGCGGGCCCTGGCCGCCGCAATCGCGATACAGGCCAGCACGGTCAGTTGCGTTGTGAAGGCCTTGGTCGAGGCAACGCCGATCTCCGGCCCCGCCTTGGTCAGGATTACCGCATCGGATTCCCGGGCGATCGTGCTCTCCGGCACATTGACGATCGACAGGATATGCTGGCCTTCGCGGCGGCAGAACCGCAAGGCCTCCAACGTATCCAAGGTTTCGCCGGACTGACTGATGAACATGGCCAAACCGTCGTCCGGCAAGGGCGCTTCGCGATATCGAAACTCAGACGCGATATCCACTTCCACCGGAATTCGGGCCAGGCTTTCGAACCAGTATTTCGAAACAAGACCGGCGAATGCGGCGGTACCGCAGGCCGATAGCGTGATGCGGGGGACCGAGGCGAAGTCGATCGGCAGCGGCGGCAGGGTCACCGTCTGCGCCGCCGGGTTGAGGACGGTCGAGAGCGTGTCGCCGATCACGGTCGGTTGCTCGTAGATCTCCTTCAACATGAAGTGGGGATAGTTCCCCTTGCCAATAATCGCACCCGACACAGCTGTCTCGACAATCGGCCGGCGAACAGGCGCGCCGGTAACATCGAACACGTCCGCGCCTTCGCTTCCGAGCACCGCCCAATCGCCGTCTTCCAGATAACAGATCCGCCGTGTCAGCGGCGCCAGCGCAAGGGCGTCAGAACCGAAATACATTTCGCCATCGCCATATCCAATGGCCAGGGGTGTGCCGCGCCGCGCGCCGATCATCAGATCATGCTCACCCTTGAAGATGATCACGAAGGCGAACGCGCCCTCCAGGCCCGGAAGGGTTTTTGCCACGGCTTCCTTCGGGCTCAATCCCTCATCCAAGTATTTGTTGAGGACATGCGCCACGACCTCGGTATCGGTTTCGCTGACGATGTTTTCGGCGCGCGCACCCAGCGATTCCTTCAGTTCCAGGAAGTTCTCGATGATACCGTTGTGTACGATAGCCACGTTTTCTGAAATGTGCGGATGCGCATTGTTCTCCGATGGCACACCGTGGGTCGCCCAGCGCGTGTGGCCAATCCCGACCGTCCCGCCGAGAGGCTGGCCGTCGAGAACCTCCGTAAGGTTGGAAAGCTTGCCCTCCGCCCGGCGGCGGTCGATCGATCCATTGACCAGCGTGGCGATCCCTGCCGAGTCGTAACCCCGATATTCCAGGCGCTTCAAACCGTCCAACAGAAGCGGTGCAGCCGGCTGCTTGCCGAGAATGCCAACTATTCCACACATAGGTAATAACTCCGGATAAACAGAGAATTAGGACTTTTTTTGCTGGGCTTTCGTGGCTTGGCGAGAGTCCCGGAAACGCTTCGCAGCCCCCTCGCGCGAGACCTGACTGCCTCGGGCTACCGCCATAGCGTCCGGATCGACATCCTGCGTTACCGTGCTGCCCGCCCCGACGATCGCGCCCTCGCCGACGGTAACCGGCGCAACCAGGGCGGTATTCGACCCGATAAACGCCCCCTCGCCCACCGTTGTCCGGGATTTGAGGTATCCATCATAGTTACAGGTGATCGTGCCCGCACCGATATTGGCCTTGGTACCGATCGACGCATCGCCGATGTAAGAAAGATGATTGGCTTTGGCGCCGTCGCCCAAAACGGCGTTCTTGACCTCGACGAAATTGCCGACCCGGGCGCCGGCGCCGACCTCCGTGCCGGGCCGCAGCCTCGCAAAAGGGCCGATTTGGGCGCCGCCGCGCACGATGGCCCCTTCCAGGTGACAGAAGTCGCGGATCTCCGTCCCGGCTTCGACCGTGACGCCGGGACCGAACACCACGTTCCGCCCGATTTCGACCCCAGGCGCGAGAACCGTGTCGTGCGAGAACCAGACCGTATCCGGGTCCAACAGCGTGACACCCGCGTCAAGCGTTTCGGCACGCCGCATCTCCTGATACTGACGTTCCGCAGCCGCCAGATCCGCCTTGCTGTCCACACCGAACAACTCGGCTTCCGGGGCCACAATCGCCGCGCAAGCGCGGCCGTCCTCACGGGCGATCGCCACAAGATCCGTGAGGTAGTACTCGCCCTTGGCGTTGTTATTGTCCACCCGATCGAGCCACCCCGAAAGCGCCGTCGCGTCGACCGCCATGACACCCGAATTGCAGAAGGTGATGGCCCGTTGTTCCTCCGTGGCGTCCCGATGTTCGACAATCGCCTGCAGCGCGCCGGCCTGATCGACAATCAGACGGCCATAGTTGGTCGGGTCATCGGCCTCAAAGCCGAGCACCACGACCCCCGCTCCGTCCCGGCGCGCCTCAACCATCTTTTTCAGGGTGGCCGTGCTGAGAAACGGAGAATCGCCGTAAACAATCAGCACGCTCTCGGCGGCGGCGGCCTGCTCAGCAAGCAAAGGACGCGCGGCCTTCACCGCATCGGCCGTCCCCAACCGGTCGGTCTGTTCCGCCGTACCGACCGGGGCGACTTCTTCTTGCAGATCCGGCATGTCAGGGCCGACGACCACGACGGTCGCAACCGGTTCCAGCGCCCGCACGGTGTTGAGGACGTGAGACACCATGGCAAGACCGCCGACGCGGTGCATGGCTTTCGGCATTGCGGACTTCATTCGCGTGCCCAGCCCGGCGGCAAGGATAACAATCGCGCAAGGATGATCGGTCATGGGTCCAAATGTGAGGCGGTGTATGGGTTCGTTAAATGCACATCACTAATGCCATGCGTTCCCCTGGGCCGCCAAGTCACTCTTTGTTTCGGGGGATATACGATTGTTTCAGTCGATTTCATCCTGTGCCGGTCACGTTTACTTGGAAGCCTCTGCGATCGAATTGCCGTTTAGCCGGGCAGGAGCCGGTTTGCAGGCGATGCGGCGCATCGGCAAAGACCGTCTCAGGGGCCGACGGAAACGTGGCACGCGCGAGAGGGGTCGCGGCGCACCAGCGACCGCTGGTGCCCAACCGCGTCTCTAACTGCTCATCTTGGCAAGCCGCACTTCATGGCGAACCTCGGAGAGAAGCTCGAGGACCCTGCCCCGCTGGTCTTCGTCCAACTGTTCGAGGCCATCATTGATTACAAGCTGCATATCCAGGTTCAACTCGCCACCGCCCTGACCGGCCTTGATCAGGCTTTCGGCGAGATCTTCGCCGCAGATTTCCGACAGCTTGGCCGTCAGCCGGGGTAGAAATTCCTTGACGAGATCTTCTTCTGACACAGGTTGTCATCCAGATAACCGACCAGGACGCCAAACCGGCAGTCCAACGAACCCTGCCCGTCCAGCGCCGTCAGTGTGGCGCATATTAGAAAAGGATAAAAGTATTGCGTGCCGCTTCCCTGAAACGGGGCCGCCCCGCAAAGGCGCACCGTCTGGCCATCATCTTCGACCTGGACGGTACGCTGATAGACAGCGCGGCGGACATTGCCGCCGCCGCCAACAGTGTCCTGGGCGAAGCGGGCGCATCCCCCCTGCCGGAACACGCCGTCTTGCGCATGGTCGGCGGCGGCGCCGCCAAACTGCTGGAACGCGCCTATGCCAAGGCAAACCTTCCGCTGGAAAACCCGGAGGCGGTCCTCGACCGTTTCCTGATCCACTATCATACCGGCCGGAAGACACGCACACGGCCCTATCCGGGCGTGACCGGCCTGTTGCGCCGATTGCGGCGGGCCGGGCATCCGTTGGCGATTTGTACGAACAAACCGGGCGCCGCGACACGGAAAATCCTGGCGAAGCTTGGTTGGACGGGCATTTTCGACGTGGTCCTGGCGGGCGACGACCTGCCGGTCAAAAAACCGGACCCGGCGCATGTCACTGTGGCGCTGCGTATGATGGGCGCCACACCCAGAAATGCTTTGTTCGTGGGGGACACCCATGTCGACGTCGCCGCGGCAAAGGCGGCCGGCCTACCGGTCGCGGTCCTGACCCACGGCTACGCGCACGGGCCGGTTTCATGCCTGAGAGCCGACTATCTCCTGAAAAACGTCCGCGCGCTGAACGGTTTGGTCGGGACCTGATTGCCGGCGATGCGCGTAGCGCGTCAGTCCGGCTTCAGGGCTTGTTGCCGACCGCCCGCCGACACACTGGTCAAGTGCGCCATCAGCACACCATAGGCGGTTTCGATCCGCAGCCGCACGGGAATGGCCGGCGCGTCTTCTATCGGTCTGCCGACATAGACCACGCGATTGCGCGCGGTCTTGGCGTATTTGCTTTTTTCCTTGCGGTCGCCGCCCAGCAGCGTGAACTCGACCTCGCACGCCTGCGCCGCGCCTTCGAAGATAGAATAGTCGTTGGGCTCGAAGATCTCGGTGCCCCGGTCCGTCACGGTCAGATCATAGCGCCGCTTGCCGTCGAACACGTTGAAGGTACCGGCGCATTGATCGCCTCGGGTCATCGCTTCGGACAACTGCGCGATCACACTAAGCGGATCGACCGTGCCAACCTCCGCATCGTCCGGCAGGGCATTCACTTCCTCCAGGTCCGGCGGCGGCTCGACGAGGACGCCTTCAACGGTGCCCTCGCCGTCGTAGCTGACCTCGACAACCCGTTCCTCACCGTTCCAGATACCGAAGTTCTTATGCTCGAGCGGCACGGCTTCTCCTTCCACAAACCGGCCTTGGGTTCGTGTCTGGCCGTGCCAGGAGAAGAAAAAGTCCAGCATGCCCCGGCTGTTGGCGTCGGCGGTCAGGGTGTAGGCCGCCGTATTCCGGTTCAGGGCCGCCCGCGCGGAGACGATATGAAAACCGCCGAAAAAGACTTCGTAGGTCATTTCGACCGGGTCGGTGCTCTCCGCCGCACCGGGCGTCGCCGCGGCGCCCAGAAGCATTGCCGATAGGGCCGCGCCCCGCAGTATCGATGTGCTCATCCCGTCAGCCCCATTCCTTGCCTTGGACAGTCCGGTTCCAACCATAAACTGCACCGGGAAGTATACTTTCACTTACGTACGACGGCTAGGCCCTCTCCGATCACGGATTGAGGAGGCGGTGCATATCCAAGCTCGGCGGCGGCACGTCGGTCTGGGAAAGCATGTCGTGCACTTGGCCCCGATGATGCGTTTGGTGGTTGAAAAGATGGGCCAGAAGCATGGCGTTGGGATCGCGAAGGATCCGGCCCTGATGGTTCACATACTCGATATGCCCGGTCAGCCACGCCGGGGTCAGCCCCTTCGCGAACGCCGTTAGCCGCGCGTCTTCCGTCTGCCGCGCCGCGCGCAAATCGTCGATTTCATCGTAGAGAAGGGCATCCAGACCGGTCGAAGGCGCCTCGCCGCCTTCGAACCGGGCCAACCAGACACGATCTCCAACCAGAATATGGTTCAAGGTCGCGAATATGGAGCCAAAAAAGGCAGGACGCGCGTGTTTCAAGGCGGTCGTATCCAGATCGGCGCAAGCCGCGTAGAGAACCGCATTGGCCCTGGCGTTGTAGCGCGCCAAACGCTGGAAGTGATCGATCAGGTCCGACATCCCTAAATCTCCGGTCGTTATGATGGGTGTTTTGGGAGCTAGCCGTCACGCGTCCCGATACGCCGCCTGCCTGCCGGTAGAGGCACCCGTTTGCGGCGCCACGCCAACCGCTTGACACCGAAAGGCGGCACGCGTACATCCACGGCCCTTACCGCCGCACAATCCAATTTCGGCGACGGGCGCGTAGCTCAGCGGGAGAGCACTGCCTTCACACGGCAGGGGTCACTGGTTCAATCCCAGTCGCGCCCACCATTTCCACGTTTGAATCATGGATGGTCAGATTTAACCCCGGCGACGGAATAAACGGCCAAATAAACCAGTCGCCTCGTTGATGTGACGCGTGGGATCGACATTCCGAAACTCACCCTCTTTAACAGTGGTTTTCGTCCAACTACTCAAATTATTTGAAAGCATGTCGGTACGGCCGAAGTAGATTGCCTTAACTCGAATGGTCATCAACCCATCGATCATCGCAATTTTCTTAACGATTACTCGAAGACTTCCGTAAAAGATTGAGTAAATCATGATCAGCAGAATTGTGTAACGTACAACGTTATACAGATCGCCCCACGGGTCGTAGGCTAACACTTGAAGCTCACGAGTCAGGCGATCGCGCACCACTGCTTTGTCACCGCCACGTTCTTCCCGAATTTGGCCCTCAATTTCGCGAGCTTTGTCTAGGGCATTGTCAATCGCCTCTACCGAAGACCTTCGCACTTCAAGGTAGTCTTCGCGCGACAGCTTTCCCTCGAACTGATCTATCCAACGAGCGTCTTCGCCCGCCAATGCCAAGATAGGAACATGTGAATAGACCGGTGTTGCATCCATCCGCACAAAAGTCAGCAGAGAGAATGTGAGAAAGTAATCGCCTTCGCCAATGATCAGTTCGACATCCCGAGCCGACGGGCTTCCAAAGAGCCGTACATAGGCCTGCGAGTTTCTACGACTCTCATCCACAGCTAAGAAGTTAAAGTCAACAATTCTAGCTTGGTAGTCCCGGTGCCGATTGGACAAGATATCGAGTAGTCCGTTTGCATCTGGAGAGGTGCTGATAGCGTTCCGTAAATCGGACAACCCCTCAGAATAGGCGTCCAGCATCTCAATCTGGGAGTCTGCTATGAAGATCTGGTTTGTTTCTCGGCCAAGCCCCTGAAGGATTTTATCAACATCTAGGGTATTTTGTGCCAACTCCTGATCAAAAAGCCCCGATGGATCCGAAAACAAACGAGCGATCCGCTCAATTCGAATACCCTCTTGGGAAATACTGTAGGACGCAAAAAAGGTCAGAATGATGAGGAAAACGCACACAACGCTAATGATCACGTTCTCTCTTTTTTGCTCAACGACCAAATCCTTGACACGCCCATCGGCCCAATCACGGTGACTCTCAGAGTCAACGACCTGCGTTGGTACTATCGTGGCACCACTTCCGCCGCCGGTTTTGGTTGGCTGTTCGGGCTGCGGCTGTTCAGGTTGCGGCTGTTCAGGTTGCGGCTGTTCAGGTTCTGCTTGAGCGATCTTCTCAGCGCCATCTCCAACATCAGACATTTTTTCATCCCCATGATGTCATCCGACGCACGACGTTACATTTTCACACAACTACCCAATGCGTCTGCTACCTTCCAAACACCGTAGATTAGACACGCTCCACCAGCATTACCTGTTGGTTTTAATGCCTTCACGTCCTGTCGTTTGAGCATATCGAAAAACACTAGGCGTCGTTGAAGTAAGACCAACGTGTGCCGCGGGCCCTAGTTTCGCTTCGTCACTGTGGCCCTATCGACGCATTGCTAGGATCAAGAACGGGCCGTCCTAGACGGCCAATCAATCCATCAATGACGGAATCCCTGATTTTGCGTTTCTGAGCTAGGCCTGAACAACCACAGCACACGCCAAAACCGACAAGAGCTTAAACCGCCCCTATCCCTTGCTGCCGGAAGTAGTTATCCTCGCCATCATTTTGCATTGCTAAATTAGGGCGGGGACGGAAATGGCGGTTCAAATTCGACTGCGGGTGAGTTTGGTGACTTCGATCCTGCTGGTCGTCGCGCTCGCAACGTTGGTCCACCTGGGGACAACGCGCCATTTCGGTTCGATGGCATCGACAGAGACCGCCAGCACCACCTTCACGCTCCTGGCCAGCCGTGCGAAGGACCAACTCGACACGCAGGTATTGAGTATTTCTCGGCTTGCCGAACTCGGTGCGTCGCACGCCATGATCGACTCCGTGCCAGGCAAGCAGGTCGATGCGCCCCTGCTGCTGTTCATGCAGGAAGCTCTGCAGATCAACCCGTCAATCTACTCTCTCTACTACGGGTTCGGCGACGGCTCCTTCGTCCAGGTCATCGCGGTGCGTGGAGACGAGCGGATCAGAGATGCGCACAAGGCCCCCGCGGAGACCGGCTGGATCGTTCGCACCATTACACCGGACAATGCAGGCGTGGCGGCCGCGTCCCGTCAACAGCACTGGTCGTTCCGGAACGACCGCTTCGTCGAGATCGCGGAACAAACCGACGTCAATCCGGCTTACGATCCCCGACAGCGCCCTTGGTACGGCATGGCCCTGGCATCCACCCAAGCCGCACTGTCGGATCCCTATATATACAACTCCTTACAGGCACCCGGCCTCACGGTTTCAATGCAGATGCCCGACGGCCAGGGTGTGTTCGGCGTGGATCTGACGCTGACACAACTGGCCGATCTTCTGAACGCGCTTCGGGTTTCGGAAAACGGCGGGGTCGTTGTCTATGACTCGCAAGGACGGATTCTGGCCGCGTCGGAAGCAATTGGACGGCATGACCATCTCGCAAATCTGGCGGACGTGGAAAGCTGGTCCGCACAGGCGGTCCTTGATGCGAAGCGACAGGACACCGGGGGTGGCTTGCAGCGCATTCAGTTGAACGAAGAAGCCTTTGTTTATGGCGATGCCTGGAGTGCGGCCGGTCGCAACCTGCAGATCGCGGTCTTTGCGCCAGTCGGGGACTATACCGGTCCATTTGACCGCATCCAGCAATATATGCTGGCCCTGTCCTTGGTAACCTTCCTCCTCGTCGTGCCGGTAGCGCTGGCCCTGTCGGCAGGCATCGTTCGACATGTGAAGGCGCTGGCGGAAGACGCCAGCCGGGTCGCGGACCTGGATTTCACCGGGCCGGAGCCGGTGCCCTCGCGGATTCTGGAACTGAATGCGCTTGCCGGCGCGTTTTCATTGATGAAATCGGGGCTCGCCGAGCGAACGGATGCCCTGGAAGTTTCCGAGGAAAAGCTCAGCCGTTTGGTCGATCTCGGCATCGGCATGAGTTCGGAACACGACACCGACAAGCTGATGGACTTGATTCTGGATGGCGCAAAACTGATCACGAACGCGGAAGGCGGAACGCTCTACACCGTATCTGAAGAGAACGGACTGGAATTCCAGATTATCCGGAACGATACGCTGGGCATCAATATCAGTTCTGCGTACCAGGGTGACATCGACATGCCCCCTGTCCCGATATGGCACGAGGACCGCACGGCAAATCTTCAGAACGTTGCCAGCAATTGCGTGCACCAAGGCCGTACGATCAACATCGACGATGCCTATAATTCGACCGAGTTCGACTTCTCCGGCACGAAAAAGTTCGATGAAGCCAACGGCTATCGCTCGAAATCCTTCATCGCGGTTCCGCTCAATCCACGCGGCGGGTCGACCATCGGCGTTCTTCAGCTCATCAATGCACGAGATCCGGAAACCGGCGAGGTCTGTCCGTTCGACACGGAAGTCCAGGGTTTTGTAGAAGCGCTTGCCGCGCAAGCGGCAACCGCTCTTCACAACCGCGACCTGCTGGATCAGCAAGAAGCGCTGATGGATGCCATGATCCAAATAATTGCCGGCGCCATCGATGCGAAGAGCCCTTACACCGGCGGGCACTGCGAACGCGTACCGGAACTGGCAATGATGCTGGCCGACGTCGCAAGCAGCAAGAAAGACGGGCCCCTCGCCGCGTTCTCCTTCGATACCGAAGACGAGTGGCGCGAGTTCCGCATCGGCGCCTGGCTTCACGATTGCGGCAAAGTCGTGACGCCCGAATACGTCGTCGATAAGGCAACGAAGCTGGAGACGATATACAACCGTATCCACGAAGTTCGAACGCGGTTCGAGGTTCTCTTGCGCGATGCCGAGATCGAGCGGCTTAAAGCGATTGCCGCAGGGACCGAGGCGGCCGATGCACTACAAGTCTTCGAGACACGAAAGCGCCAGTTGGAGGAGGATTTTGCGTTCATTGCAGACAGCAATGTCGGTGGCGAATTCATGGAAGACGCCGCCATCGAAAGACTCGAACAGATCGGAAGTCAGACATGGCTGCGGCACTTCAGCGACAGGCTCGGCCTTTCATTCGATGAAACGCGCCGATGCGCGGATCCATCGCCGTCATTGCCGGCCGAGGAACGTTTGCTGGATGACAAACCTTCGCACATCATCGCGCGCCAAGGCGATGTCCGGGACCTGTACGAAGGGTTGGGTTTCAAAATTCCCATGCCGGATCATCTCTATAACCAAGGCGAGCTGTACAACTTGTCGATAAAGCGCGGCACGTTGACGGCGGAAGAGCGGTTCAAGATCAACGAACACATCATGCAGACCATCGCGATGCTGGAGCGTCTACCGTTCCCGAAATCGCTCAGCCGGGTTCCCGAGTATGCCGGGACGCACCACGAGACCCTGATTGGAACGGGCTATCCCCGCAGACTGGATGCGTCGCAGCTCTCGGTACCTGCGCGCATTATGGCAATCGCGGACATATTCGAAGCACTGACGGCGTCGGACCGCCCCTACAAGGCGGCCAAATCGCTGTCCGAGTCCGTGCGTATCCTCAGCTTTTTCAAAAAGGACGGCCATGTCGACCCAGACCTTTTCGATCTGTTCCTGACCAGTGGCGTCTACAAAGACTACGCCAAGCGTTTCCTGGACCCGGGTCAAATCGATGACGTTGATATCGGCTCTTACCTCGGTCCGGTCCCCACTTAGCCGATATCGCTCCTCACCCGCCTCAAGCCGCACCGGTCAGTCCAGCACCGCCACAGCATCGACTTCGAACAACATGCCATCGAGAGCGAGGCGCGGGACCGGCACCAGTGTTTGCGCAGGCAGATGATCGCCGAAAAGCTCCTCAAGACGCTGGGTCATAATGGACAGCATCGATTGATCGTAGCCGACCACATAGGTCGTCAGCTTCATCACCTGGTCCGGACGCGCACCAACTTCCCTCAACGCCGCGGCGAGATTGGCGTAAGCCTGTCTGACCTGTGCGGAGAAGCGTGGCGACAATGCTCCCGTTGCGTCCTCGCCCCCCTGTCCCGCCAGATACGCGATGCGCGAGACGTCTGTGGCGACAACCGCATGGCTGTAGCCGTTCGGGCTCGGGTCGTACAGGCTGTTCGGGTTGACGGTCGACAGTGTTACCGAGGAATTCTCGGCGGCGGCAACGGACGATAGTACGGTCATAACGGTAAAAGCTCCTGCAAGTAGGGAAGGTTTGGTTCCTAGAAGGGACTGAGTGTTTTTGAACATGGGGCGTTGTTCCAGTAACGGACGCACGCGACCGACCGCGACGAACGCGACGCTCTCGCATGCTGAGTGGAAATCACTGTTTTAGTGTATTGAGATCGCGTCCAACCGGGTCAGCTTTTCCGGGTTGCGCATTACGAAGATGTCCGTGACACGTCCCCGGTCGTCAAAGCCGAAGTTCGCGGTTGCTTCCACCTGGCCTTCCCGTGTCAGCACGACACCTTTGGCGCCGTTGATGTCCGCAATACGCCAGTCATAGGCACTCCAAAAGCCCCTCAACCTGTCCGCAATGAAGCGCAGCACCCTATCCCTGCCGTGAAGTACATCGCGCAAGGATGCAACCTTGCCTCCACTATCCGCGTGGAGGCGTATATCGTCGGACAGCAGTTGCGCCAGGGGTGCAGTCGCGCCGCTGGAAACGGCTTCCTGAAACGCCGCGAGAAGCTGGTTCTGGCGTTCCCGAGTTACGGTCTGCCGAACCTTGGCGCGGTCGATGGAGCGTTTGGCCCTGGAGACAAGCTTGCGGCAAGCGTCCTCGCGCAGGTCCAGCGACTCGGCAATATCCGGATAGGGAATGTCGAAGATGTCGTGCAGCAGGTAGGCGGCGCGCTCCTTGGGCGACAATCGTTCCAGCATCAGCAAGAATGCGGTGGCGAGCGAGGAGGCTAGTGCCGACTGTCCTTCAGGATCCGTGTCGCTCACAGCGTGGATCGGTTCCGGCAACCAAGCTCCGACGTAATCGACCCGGCTGCGATGCGCGGCGCGCAGCATATCCAGGCAACGGCGGGTGCAGACCGTCGTCAGCCACGCGCCAGGCTTGTCGATGAAGTTTCGGTCGGCTCCTTGCCACTTGACATAGGTGTCTTGCACGGCGTCTTCGGCATCGGAAAGCAAGCCGAGGATACGGTAGGACAACCCCAGCAGCTTAGGCCGCGCGTCCTCGAAAACCGTCGCGTCGATCAAGTCCATCGTCTTAGTGCCTTGAGATATTCATACGGTTCCAAAGGTTGATCATTGCGATGCTCGAAGTTAGCACGCCGATTTCCTGATCCGTGAAATGCGACCTCAACCGGGCGCGTATGTCGCCCAAATCCCGTCCGGCGTCGAGGTCGGTCAAGGCCTCCGTCCATTCAAGCGCAACGCGCTCCTGTCGCGTGAAGTCGTCGGTTTGATCCCAGACGACGACCCGGTCGAGCCGATCGTGTGTTTCGCCGTCTTCCAAAGCTTCTCGGATATGCATCTTCACACAGAAGCCGCACCGGTTCATCTGGGATGCGCGCAATTGTACTAGATGGTGGATCTTTGCATCAAGCTCGTGAGCATCCATGGCTGTATGAACGGCGGCCATGGCCTGCATGACGCCGGGCACCACCTGCTCATAGCGAACGCCTGCTGATTTTGTCATCTTCTTCGTCCTCTTCGTTTGAAACGCTGTTTCAATGAAGTGACGATCGACAACTGGCTTGATGTGACATGCGTGCAGAAAAAAATCGGCCTCCGGCCTTCTGGAGAGACCGATCCGCTTTTAAAGGCGGATAACAGATCTTGAGTGAAGGCCCGAGACCTTTGATGCCGGCTAGGCTGCCGCCAACCAGGACGACATTCGGTCTTCAGGCATGGGACGACCGATCAAAAACCCCTGCAAGCCGTCGCAGCGTAGAGCCTGGAGCGCGCTTGCCTGGGCCTGTGTCTCGACGCCTTCGGCGATGACGCCGATATCCAAGCTATGCGCCATGTTAAGGATCGCCTCGACAATGGCGTAGTCGGCCCTTTCCTTCAGAAAGGCGGAAACGAATTGCCGGTCGATCTTCAGGATGTCGACCGGGAGCCGCTTGAGATGGGCGAGTGACGAGTAGCCGCTGCCAAAGTCGTCCACTGCGAACCGAATTCCGAGGGCGTGCAACTCTTTCACCTTCTCAAAAACCGCAACATCCGTGATCATGACGTTTTCCGTGATCTCCAACTCTAGCCGATCGGCGGCGAGGCCGCTGTCCACCAAAGCGCAGCGCACGGTATCGACAAAATCGGGAGCCCCAAACTGAACCGGGGAGATGTTGACCGCCACCGCCGGATATCCATGAGCCTTGTCTTGCCATGCGGCGCACTGCCGGCATGCTTTCTGCAAAACCAGCTTGCCGATATCGTGGATCAAACCGCTTTCTTCGGCGGACTGGATGAAGCCGTCCGGCCCTACCAATCCGTTGGCCGGGTGCTCCCAGCGCACCAGGGCCTCGACGGTCAGGCCGCGATGTCCGATAGCGGTTCGCTGCGGTTGGTAGAAAAGAACAAACTCGTCACGAACGATCGCCAGACGCAGATCGCTATCGAGCGAATGAGCCGCCTTCGCTTTCTCGTCTATTTCGCGTGCGAAAAACTGATACGTACCCCGACCGCAGGACTTGGCCTCATACAAGGCTTTGTCGCTGTTCTGCATCAATTCCGCGGTGCTCCGCCCATCGCGCGGAAATACGCTGATCCCCGCGCTCGTTCCGGTCTTGATCAAGCTGCCGTCCAGCACAACGGGCTCTGCAAACGTCTCGATGATACGGTTCGCCACGCGTGTTGCCATCTCCGGACGTTCAATATCGGTAAGAACGACCGCGAATTCGTCGCCACCCAGGCGGGCGGCGCAATCGGTCTCCCGTATTGCCGCCATTATGCTGTCAGCGAAGAACTTGAGCAGTGCGTCACCGACCGGATGGCCGTAGGTATCGTTAACCGCCTTGAAACGGTCCAGATCGAACAGCAGCAGCCCCACCATCGACCCTCTCCGATCCGCGGAACTGAGGGCCTGGTCGAGGGACGCCTCAAACTCGCGTCGATTGGAGAGCTGGGTCAACGGGTCGATGCGAGCGAGTTCCTCGGCCTGGCGCCGGTACTCCTCGGCCGTTTCCAAAGCGACCTCAAGCCGATGCTTCGCCAATCCCAGTTCATCCGCCATGGCGACGATATCGGCCGCATTCGCCTCGAACCGGGTCAATTGGTCTTCCAGCTCGACGATCCTCGCGCGCAAACCCTCGACGAGTTCGTCCTCCAGCAATCCAGCGCCGGCCTGTCGGCCGTCATCCTCGTTCGCGGCGATCTTGGAGTTTATCTGAGCAACTTTCATTTAAACTTGTTCCGGAAACGGATCGCTCCCAACAGTCGGATCCTCGGATCGGGCCCGGCGTTTTGAGACGCGCGGAAGACTAGAAGTGCATAAGTTTAGAATTGGTTAATGTAGAAATCCCGCCGAGCACGGCGTCCCCATGGGTTCGGAAACGGCCGGACGGCGCTTTAGGTCCCCCCAAAGCGCCGTCCATGCTGTTCGAAGCGAACCTCAAAACTGGGGAAAATACCCCGGCCGGTTCTTCAACTTCGGCTTACGCCAAGTCGAAACGGTCGGCTTCCATAACCTTCGTCCAGGCCGCAACAAAGTCCTTCACGAACTTCGCACCGTTGTCGTCCTGGGCGTAGACTTCAGCGTAAGCCCGAAGGATCGAGCTTGAGCCGAAAACCAGGTCGGCGCTGGTCGCCGTGAACTTCACCGCGCCGGTTTTACGGTCGCGCAGCTCGTAAGAGCCGTCGGCCTCCACCGGATGCCAGCTGTTGGACATGTCGGTCAGATTGACGAAGAAGTCGTTTGTCAATTGACCTTCGCGTTCGGTGAAGACGCCGTGCTTGGAGCCGCCATGGTTGGCCCCGACCACCCGCAGACCGCCGACCAGAATGGTCATTTCGGCAGCGGTGAGGCCGAGCAGCTGAGCGCGATCCAGCATCATTTCTTCCGGGCTGGCGGCGTACTTTTCCTTCTGCCAATTCCGGAAGCCATCCGCGAGCGGCTCCAGCACCGAGAAGGACGCTTCGTCGGTTTGGTCGGCCGACGCATCGCCGCGCCCCGGTGTGAACGGAACCTCGACGCTATGCCCGGCAGCCTTGATCGTCTGCTCCAGCCCGACATTGCCGGCAAGCACGATCACGTCTGCAATGGACGCACCCGCTTCTGCCGCGATCGGCTCAAGAGCATTCAAGACGTTACCGAGGCGCGCCGGTTCGTTGCCTTCCCAATCCTTCTGGGGAGCCAAACGAATGCGTGCGCCGTTGGCACCGCCCCGCTTGTCGGAGCCCCGGAAGGTCCGGGCACTATCCCACGCGGTCGCGATCAAGTCCGCCGCAGACAGACCGGTCGCTTCGATCTTGGCCTTCACGGCGGCAACGTCGTAGGCGGTCGAACCGGCTGGGATCGGATCCTGCCAGATCAGGTCTTCCGCCGGAACGTCCGGCCCCAGATAGTTGGCCTTGGGCCCCATATCCCGGTGGGTCAACTTGAACCAAGCGCGGGCGAAGGTATCGGCGAAATACGCGGGATCGGCCATGAATTTCTGGCAAATCTCGTTGTAGATCGGGTCCACCTTCATCGCCATGTCCGCATCCGTCATCATCGGCATGCGGCGGACGGACGGATCGGTCGGGTCGACCGGCTTTTCGTCTTCCGGCATGTTGACGGGCTGCCACTGATTGGCCCCGGCAGGGGACTTGGTGAGTTCCCAATCGTAGCCGAACAGGTAGTCGAAATAGCCCATGTCCCACTGGGTCGGGTTCTTCGTCCAAGCACCCTCGATGCCGGAGGTATGGGCGTTGGTCGCTTTGCCGTCCAATGCCGCGTTCATCCAACCCAGGCCTTGGGATTCGATGGTGGCCCCTTCCGGTTCCGCGCCGACATCCGCGCCAGCCGCCGTACCGTGAGCTTTCCCGACCGTGTGACCGCCGCAGGTCAGCGCCGCCGTCTCTTCATCGTTCATCGCCATCCGGGCGAAGGTCTCGCGAACATGCAGGGCCGTCCGCGCCGGGTCCGGGTTACCGTTCACCCCTTCCGGGTTCACATAGATCAGCCCCATATGGACCGCACCGAGCGGGTTATGAAGCGTGGACGGATCGTCGAGGTCTCCGTACCGGTTTTCGCTCGGAGCCAGGAATTCGGTCTCGGCGCCCCAATTTACGTCTTGTTCCGGCGCCCAGATGTCCTCGCGGCCAAAGCCGAACCCGAAGGTTTTCAATCCCATGGACTCGTAAGCCATGTTGCCGGCCAGAATGATCAGGTCGGCCCAGGACAGCGCATTGCCGTACTTCTTCTTGACCGGCCAGAGCAGGCGCCGGGCTTTGTCCAAGTTGCCGTTGTCGGGCCAACTGTTGAGGGGTGCGAAGCGGATGTTGCCCGCGCCGGCCCCGCCGCGTCCATCTGAGGTGCGATAGCTGCCGGCAGAGTGCCAGGCCAACCGGATCATCAATCCGCCATAGTGACCATAATCAGCCGGCCACCAATCCTGGCTTTCGGTCATCAACGCTTTTACGTCGGCTTTAACAGCCTCGTAGTCGAGCCCCTTTGCCGCTTCCCGGTGGTCGTAGTCCGGGTCCATAGGGTTCGTTCGAGCACCATGCTGGTGCAAAATGTCGAGGTTTAAGGCGTTCGGCCACCACTTCGTAACCGGCGCCTCGTTCGAGGTGTTGCCGCCGTGCATGAATGGGCAACCCTGAGGTATCCTACTTCCGTCCATAATTTCCTCCATGGATGGGCATGTGCGTGTCACAGTCAGAAAAATAGCAGCCAGCCATTAATCGGCCCAATCTATATATCCAATCGAAATAATCGGTATTGATGATCACTCCGAAAGACCAGATATGGCCGACCAAAGCCCATAGAACCGTTGAAAAGGGCACTGGTCCGCCTGTCGGAAAACCTAGAATGGGAGGTAGGAGAAAACGCGTGCGGGTCCAGTGCCCTTGGTGAGAATGCCAAAGAAGTGAAAAGTCGGCGCAGGATTGCTTACCGAAGCGCGCATGCCCGGCATCCGGTGTGCGGGAGTGTCAGAGAGGTCTGAGCGGCGGGGCCGTCAGAAAACAAACCGCCCGAGGACGAACAACAGGCCGACGATCTGGACCGTGTTGATGGCCACGGAAAGACGATGGAGGCGGTTGAAGCGCCGTCCGGCCTCTAGATCGCCGTCAAGCTGCCTGTCCCGCGCCCGGTTGATGGCGGGCATCAGCATTTGCCGGGAAACCAGGGTGGAGAGGACAACCGCCGAGGTCACCGACGCGGGCACGATATCGACGCCGGCAAAGGCCGCTGTCGCCAAAACGGCCACCACGATGATGAACAGGTAGTACCACGGGAAAACACCGCGAATGAAGCGGGCGGCGGTTTCCGCTTCCAAACGTATGAAGATCTGCGGCGCCATCACCGCCGAGAAAAACAGCATGCCGCCCAAAAGCATCGCGGTCAGCAGTACCCCGATGGCGACTAGCTCCTGAACCAGCATGTCCCTAGACTTCTTTATCCTTGGCGGTCCGGTGGAACTTCATGAAAACGGTCCTGAACTCCTGAAGGGTCACCACGTCATCCTTATCAAGATCGAACATCTCAAAAGTCGACCCGTAACGCTCGAGTTTCGCGGCATCGTGCTCGACCCGGGTCATTTCCCCATTTCCGTCTATGTCGGTCTTGGTGAAGATGTGGTCAGCCACTTTCAACGGCGAGAAACCGCCGCCCGCAAAGGCGGCAGACGAAAACATCAGAACAGAAACGATCGCTGCAAGTCTCACCATGGCTCGGTCCCCTTTCGCTACCTAATGGTACCTACGCAGCGGACTCCGCTTTGGACGGATCGGCCAGACGGATCCGTTCGGGCAATTCGTCACATCGGAATGGCGCGAGCGGGTTCAAAAAACCATCACAATGTGAACCGCAATTGACATCATCTCGCCTTCAACGGCAGCTTGTTGACAACTCCCCTTCAGTCAAATGCTACACAATTTCAAGAACATGAGGTGTGGTATGTTGAAAAAAGCAGTTGGACTGGCGGCGGCACTGCTCGTGGCGCCCGTTACTATGGCGGAAGCGGCCGTCATTGATTTGACCTTGAACAGTTTGACGAGCCTGAATGGCGCGACCTCGTCAGCGGCCATCGGAACAAGCGGCGCGCTGCAAGTCGGCCCGAGCGCGGATCTGTTCACGCCGTTGGAATACCAGCTGACGGTGAACAGCGGTACTTTCAACTTCAACGAAAACCACAACAGCGTCGCCGGCTTCTGCGGATCCGTCCTGACCTGTCAGAAAGATGGTCTGGGCATCAACAACGATGAACTGACCGCCCCTCATCAGACGTTGACGATCGATTTTTCACGGGAAGTGTGGATCGATGAGTTGTTCTTCCTCGACCTTTTCCCGCACAAGACCAACCTTCGGCCCGACGGGTCTCCCGCACGCGAACAAGCGGTCTTGACCGTGGTCAACACTGCGGACCCAAGCTTCAACACGACGTTCATTTACGACTCCTCTGTTGTCCGCGAAAAAGGCGGCCCGCTGCAGATCACCAACCCCTTCCGCACGGTGCAGGCGACGCAGCTTGTCTTCTCGGCGTTTGACGGTATCGACCTTCGGGATGACCGATCGAACGATTACGCGGTTGCCGGCCTTCGGGTGAGCGACATCGGCGTTGTGCCGGTTCCTGCGGCATTGCCCTTGCTGCTTACCGGTCTTGCAGCGCTTGGTCTGGCGGCACGGAAGCGGAAATCTGCTAGCCGTCAGTAGACCGGGGCGCCAATCGCGCCACGCTCAAGCTTTACGCCCGTTTGCTGCCGCAAGCGGGCGTTTTTCTTGCCGGACAAGCAAAGCGCAGATCGGTTTTCGGTGACGCTGTGCAACTGTTGAAGCAGCGCATCCAATCTAAACGGTAACGCGCACGCCGCCGGAAACGGCGTATCCCTCAGGTGGCGGCCGTCGCGGGCTCAGGGGGTTCCTGTCCCGGCTGTGTCTGGGGAACGCGCACAAAGCTGCCGTCCTGCTCCAGAATGACCAGATTACGCCCGCCGCCCTTCGCCGCATACAAGGCCTCGTCGGCCCTGTTCAACAGGCTGTCGATGCCGTCATCCAGCTGCAGCATCGCGACACCGATCGACATCGTAACGGATTGCGAAGCCCCAGCCGTCTTCATTACGAATTCCTGTTCCGCAATCGTATAGCGGAGACGCTCGGCCACGACCAAGGCGACCTCTTCCTCGGTGTCCGGCAACACGGCGACAAACTCCTCGCCGCCCAGCCGGGCCACCGTATCCACGCTGCGGACATGATCGACGACACGGCGTGACAGTTCGATCAGAACCTCGTCGCCGGCCGCATGGCCGTGGGAGTCGTTAACGCGCTTGAAGTAATCGATATCGAACATCAGCAGCGCCAGAGGCTTTCCGGTCTGCTTGTGGCGATCGATCATGCCGCCAAGGTGCGCGGTCACATAGCGGCGGTTATAAAGGCCGGTCAAAGAATCCGTCAGCGCCATGACAAGACTGCGCTCGTAATTCTCGCGCAGTCTTTCCTGGTAGCGCTGGCGCTTGATCTGGGTGCGTACCCGCGCCAACAGTTCGTTCCGGTCGATCGGCTTGATCAGATAGTCGTTGACCCCAAGGTCCAACCCCTTGGCGATCTTGTCCATCTCATGTTCTTCGGCCACCAACAGGATCGGTGTGTAGCGCGTTTTGTCCAACGCACGCAGTCGGCTGACCAGACGGAGGGCGTCCGACGTACGCAGGTTCAAATTGACAATGGCGAGATCGAAACTCTCCTCTTGGGAGGCAGCGTCAAGCGTCTCTTCGGCGGTCCGCGCATGAACCAGAACGGACTTGTCCTGCTGCAGCGTCTCGCTGACCTTCATCCAGTCGATTTCGCCGTCTTCGATCACAAGGATTCTGGCGCCGGTCGTGTCGACGTCGGCGATCGCCCCCTCTTCCTGCAACACACCCAGTTGACCGGATGTCTGCTCGCGCAAACGCCACTCGTCGGTCAGCATCTTAAGCCGCACCAGCGACCGGACGCGGGCAAACAGGGCCGTATCGTTCAGAGGCTTGGTAAGGAAATCGTCGGCACCGGCCTCCAGACCGCGCACCCGGTCGGCCGTATCCGACAGCGCGGTCACCATGACGACCGGAATGTGCGTTGTCTTCGGATTGGCCTTGATCCGGCGGCAGACTTCAAATCCGTCCATGCCGGGCATCATCACGTCCAAAAGCACGATATCCGGCGCATCCGCTTCAATCGACGCCAAGGCCCCGGGACCGTCGCCGGCGGTTACGACGTCGAAATACTCGCTCGTCAGTTTTGCTTCGAGCAATTTGACGTTCGGCAGCAGGTCGTCGACGACTAGGACGCGGGCTGTCATGGATGTTTTTTCAGTTCTTGCGCCGGCCAGGACATGGCTTGGCCCGCGATCCGGGCGCTGCGTTCCTTCACCACGTTATCCATCCTGCCAGACCTAACTTTGCAAGCCGCCCTAGTCGAGGAACCGGGCAACGGTTTCCAGGAAGTTCGTCACCGAAATCGGTTTGGCGATATAGGCCTCGCAGCCCCCTTCGCGGATCTTCTCCTCGTCGCCCTTCATCGCGAACGCCGTCACGGCAATGATCGGAATGGCGCGAAGGTCATCGTCCTCCTTGATCCACTTCGTCACCTCCAAGCCGGAGACTTCGGGCAACTGGATATCCATCAGAATCAAGTCGGGTCGTTCGGTCCGCGCCATTTTCAGCGCTTCCATGCCGTCGCGCGTCTCGATAATGTCGTAGCCTCGGGATTCAAGCAGGTCGTGGAAAAGCTTCATGTTGAGTTCGTTATCCTCAACAATCATCACCTTGTGAGCCATTTTAACCTCGTTCTTGGATCCACTAGGGCTGGATATACCCGACGGACGACCCGGCCGCACCCCCGAGCTTGCGCATCCGGGTTATGGATATATCAGTAAACTTACCAGTAGGTTAACATGTCCTAACAGACAATCTCCGCAAACAAAACCGACCAAACATCCAACAGCGGAACTTTTTTGGCATGAGAATTGGCATCGATCTCGGCGGAACCAAGGTCGAAGGGGTCGCCCTTTCCGGCAATGGCACCATAGCGGAACGGATCCGAATGCCCTCGCCGCGCGGCGACTATCGTGAAACTATTAACGCAATCAAAGAATTGGTTTCTTTGCTTGAAATCAAAACGGGTGCGGGTTCCAGCGTCGGTATCGGTATACCGGGAACAGTATCCAGTCACACCAACCTGGTGAAGAACGCCAACTCGACATGGCTGATCGGAAAGCCGCTGCATGACGATTTGGAAAGCGCGTTGAACCGGCCCGTCCGGGTTTCGAACGATGCGAACTGTTTCGCCCTTTCGGAAGCCGTGGATGGAGCGGCGGCGGACGCCTCCGTCGCGTTTGGCGTGATATTAGGCACCGGAGTCGGCGGCGGTTTGGTTATAAATGGACAAATTATCGGCGGCCTTAACGGGATCGCGGGCGAATGGGGCCACAATCCTCTCCCCTGGCCCGGTGCGGACGAACTGCCAGGCCCTCCCTGCTATTGCGGCAAAGAGGGTTGCATTGAGACCTTTCTGTCCGGACCGGGCCTGGCGGCGGACTACCGCCGGGCGGGCGGGGATGACATCACGGCGGACGCCATCGTCGCGGAGCGAACTCCAAGGGCCGAGACTGTGCTGAAGCGCTACGAAGAACGCCTGGCGCGTGCTTTGGCCAGCGTTATCAACGTTGTCGATCCGGACGTCATCGTATTGGGCGGCGGCCTATCGAACATCGAGAGATTGTATCAAACGGTTCCGCGCCTGCTTCGACACTGGGTTTTCTCGGATTCCGTCGACACCGTCATACGGCCCCCGAAGCACGGCGACTCGAGCGGTGTGCGGGGTGCAGCCTGGTTGTGGCCCGATGCCGGATAAACCGCCCGACAGTCTGTGCCGCGATTGCCTGTATGTCTGGCGCGCGGACGATCAGCCCGAGTCCCAAGGCGGCGCCGGCACTTGTCCGGCTTGCCGCTCCCGACGGATCAAAACGCACGCCGAGCTTCATGGGTTGGGGATCGCTCATATCGATTGCGACGCCTTCTATGCTTCGGTCGAGAAGCGCGACGACCCCAGCCTGCGCGACAAGCCGGTTATCGTCGGCGGCGGCAGGCGCGGGGTGGTCTCCGCCGCTTGCTACGTCGCCCGGATGTACGGCGTGCGCTCGGCGATGCCGATGTTCAAAGCTTTGAAGGCCTGTCCCGACGCCGTCGTCATCCGACCGAACATGGATAAGTATGCCGCCGCCGGACGCGAGATCCGCACCATGATGCGCGACGTGACACCCTTGGTTCAGCCGATATCCATCGATGAGGCCTTTCTGGATCTGACAGGCACCGAAGCCGTTCATCACGCCAGCCCTGCGCTGACCCTGGCCAAGCTTGTCTTGCGCATCGAGGCGGAAATCGGGGTCACGGCATCGATCGGGCTGAGCTACAATAAGTTCCTTGCCAAAGTGGCCAGCGACTTGGACAAGCCCCGCGGGTTCGCGGTAATTGGCGCCGCGGAGGCTTTAGATTTTCTCTCTGACAAGCCGGTCAAGATGATCTGGGGTGTGGGCAAGGCGCTGGAGCGCAAACTGCATCAGGACGGGATCGCCACGATCGGTCAGATTCGAGACGTCGACCGCAAGTCGCTGACGCGCCGCTACGGCTCGATGGGCGAGCGGCTCTACAACTTCTCCCGCGGTGTCGACGAAAGGCGCGTAGACCCGGAATCGGAGACCAAGAGCATCTCCGCCGAGACTACCTTTGAAGAAGACATCGCCGATTTTCAGCCTTTGGCGCAGATCCTGTGGCCGCTCTGCGAAACGGTATCGCGGCGGCTGAAAAAGGCCGAACTGTCCGCGGGCAGCGTGCATCTGAAACTGCGCACGGCGGACTTCAAGATCCTGACCCGCAGCCGGAAACTCGGAAACCCGACCCAGATGGCCGAAATCCTGTTTCGCCAGGGACTGGATCTGCTGGAAAAGGAGACCGATGGGCGGCAGTATCGGCTTCTCGGCATCGGTGGCGCCGATCTTGGCGCCGCGGAAGAAGCCGACATTCCAGACCTTGCCGACCCCGACCGGGACAAGGCCGCCAAGCTAGAGCGCGTCATGGATGAAATAAGAGAAAAACTCGGCCAAACGGCGGTGAAAAAGGGGCGCTCCCTATGACGGCAGGGAGCCAGGCGCCGGGCGCGTCGGACCAGGCAAGCGGAAACCTTCGTGGATCGCTGTTCATGTGTCTAAGCATGGCCGGGTTCATCCTGAACGACACCGCGACAAAGTGGATCTCCGATGACCTCAGCCTGTTTCAGATCATCTTCATCCGCGGCTTGTTCGCGACCGTGTTGATCGGCTGCCTTGCCGCCTACAAGGGCAAGCTGCGGTTCCGCCCGAACCGCCGGGACACCAAAATCCTCGCCCTCCGGCTGGTCGGGGAAGTAGGGGCTACCTTTTGTTTTCTCAACGCGCTGTTCAACATGCCGATCGCCAATGCGACCGCTATTCTTCAGTCACTCCCGCTGGCCGTCACCCTGGCCGCCGCGCTGTTTTTGGGCGAACGCGTCGGGTGGCGGCGCTATACCGCGATCTTCGCCGGCTTCATCGGCGTCCTGATCATCATCCGGCCCGGTACGGAGGGGTTCTCCTCTTATTCTCTGTGGGCCGTGGCCGCTGTAGGACTGATCACGTTGCGGGATCTTTCGACCCGCATGCTGTCGGCCAACGTGCCCAGCCTGTTCGTCACTTTTCTCGCGGCGGTCGGGGTGACGCTTTTGGGCGCCGTTTTTGTCCCATTTACGGAATGGCGACCCGTCCAAGGCGAACACTTCGCATTTCTAGGGTTTGCCGCGGTCTTGGTCTTTGTCGGCTATCTTTTCGGTGTGCTGGCGATGCGGACCGGCGAAATCAGTTTCATCTCTCCCTTCCGATACACAATCTTGATCTGGGCCGTCGTGCTGGGGTTCGTTGTCTTCGGCGACGTACCCGATAACTGGACCCTGATCGGCAGCGCCATCGTTGTCGGCATGGGGGTCTATGCCTTCTACCGCGAACGGGTCCGAGGCCGGCAACCGCACTGACCGACTGAAGGCGCCCTTCGGAAAAGCAGCAATTTCCGAGGTTTACGTTGCATTTATAATTGCGTCGTATACTAGTCCGCACCAGTAGCCCTCAGCTATTTTGGGGCCAGTTCTTTTTATAAGTTTTTGTTTCAGGGGTTTTGGAATGGCTTGGCGTCAGCAGATGCTTCTCGTCGCAATTGTCGGCGTCTTCCTTTTTGCCACACTTTCCATCCTTAGCTGGATTCGCGGAGAGCAGGCGCAAGAGGCGGCGACCGCCATTCAGAAACAGATGCTGCCGGAGATTATCCAGCTGAAGCAAATGCGCAGCGGTGCCTTGATAACCCTGACCGCTGTAAACGAAGTGGTTCTGATCCGGACAACGATCGAGCACCTTTCCGAACAGGCCAGAGACGCCGACGATTTGGAAGAGGACGAGGAAGAACTCGCCGGCGAACTGCAGGAAATCGAAGAAGGGCGGACGCGCGTGCGCGACGGCTATGCGGCTTATCTGGCCTTGACCCAAACCCCGGAGGCACGTCAACGGATCGAAGAGGTGTACGAGGCGTTCTCTCAATTCTGGGATGCCGGCCTCCGAATTCTGACATTGACGGAAAACGAGCTCGACTTTGAGGAGATAGATGAGGCCAAGGAAGAGTTCGAAGACCGTGAGGAAGAGCTGCTCGGTCTGATCGACATCTTGATTGCGGACCGCATCGCCGCAAACGAAGCGTCACTCGCAATGGCCATCGACTCCGTGGAGGGCATGGCGCTGCAGGCCGGGCTGACCGGTTTGCTGGGGATCTTTGTACTGGTGGCGTTTGTCTTGTTTTCCGTTCGTCTGATGACACGGCAGGAAGACACACAGGCCGCACTGCGAACCCAAACGGAGACCGCGCAAAATGCCTTGCGGCAAGCCGAAGAGGCCCGCAATCAGGCGATGCGGCTTGGTGAGGCGAAGACCAGTTTTCTGGCGATGATGAGCCACGAGATCAGGACGCCAATGAACGGCGTGATCGGCATGATCGACCTGATGGAACACACCAAACTGTCGGCGCAGCAATCCCAATATCTCAATATCATCCGGGACTCGGCATTCGCTCTGCTCTCGGTCATTAACGACGTGCTTGATTTGACGCGGATGCAAACGGGCCGGTTCGAGATCCGGCCCGAGCCTGTCGAGATTGCCGAGCTGATAAGCTCGGTAACGGACCTGATGCAGGCATCCTTGCGACAAAAAGGGCTGGGCCTGAACGTCAGCGTGGATGGGGCGCTTCCCACCGAGGTTCTGCTGGATCCGATCCGCATCCGTCAGGTGTTGACCAACATCGTCGGGAATGCGGTGAAGTTCACGGATCAGGGGTCCATCAGTGTCAAAGCATCCGTTGCCGCCACGTCCAAGTTCAGTGGAAAAGCTTTGCGGATCGATATTGCCGACACCGGCCCCGGCATCGCGGATGCCGAGCAGCATGTGATATTCGAACCCTTTACTCAGGCAGACTCCTCGCTGAGCCGCCGGCACGACGGGGCCGGCCTCGGCTTGAGTATCTGCAAGTCCTTGGTCGAAGCGATGGGCGGCACGATTGATCTGGAGTCCGCGCCCGAAAAAGGGTCGATCTTTTCGGTCTGGGTGCCCTTGCGTGTGGCCGAAGAACCGGCCAATGCAAACCTGGCTGACGCCGGCGACCACAAGCGCCCCAACCTGGAGGACGCGGCGGATCCGGACTCGGCGCTGCGCGTTCTGATCGTCGACGACAACGAAGTAAACCGCATCGTCGCAGAGGAAATACTGATCTCCCTGGGGCATGTCCCCAGGGTCGCCGGTAGCGGTTCCGAAGCGGTGAAACTGGCGGCCACCGATGACTTCGACCTTGTCTTTATGGATCTTCAGATGCACGGCATGGACGGCTTCGAGACCATGGCCAGGATCCGCGAGAGTGCCGGGCCCGGCCAGGCCCCGGCGATCGTTGCGATGACGGCCCATGCCTCCGAGGCATCGCGGGAAAACGCGATGGCGCGGGGCATGGAAGGGTTTCTGGCGAAACCGGTAACGCGCAGCGATGTAGCCGAGTGTGTGGCCGCCTTCACGACAGGCAGGGCCCGTAAGAAACCCGCCTAGTTACCCTCAAAATCGTGTCCCGCTTCGCGCTTTACAGCGGCCGGGACCTGCGGCAAGTCTCAATCAACACGATAGGGAGAAAGACGCCGCCATGACGCGCAAGCCGAGACTGTTGGTCACCCGCCTGACGCCGCCGAACGTCGAAGCACGGATCGCCCGCGACTACGATGCCATCGTAAACCCTGACGACGTCATCATGACGACGGAAGAACTGCTCGAGAAGGCGCAGGGTTGTGACGGCATCCTGTGCTCGCCGACCGAAGCCATGCCGGCGGAGGTGATCGAGCAACTGCCCGAGAGCGTGCGTGTCCTCGCCACCTTTTCCGTTGGCTATGACCAGATCGACGTGCCGGCGGCAACCGCGCGCGGCATTAAGGTGGGCAACACGCCCGATGTTCTGGACGATGCAACGGCGGACATCGCGATGTTGTGTCTTCTCGGCGCCGCGCGCATGGCGCATAACGCGACGACCGTGCTGCGAACCGGCGCTTGGAAACGTTGGGAGCCGACCGGTCTGCTCGGCGTCCAGGTTACAGGCAAACGGCTCGGGATCATCGGCATGGGCCGGATCGGCCGCGCGCTGGCAAAACGCGCCCGAGGATTCGACATGCAGATTCACTATAACAACCGATCGCGGTTGACACCGGACCTGGAAGCGGGCGCAACCTACCATTCGGACCCGGAGGAAATGCTGCCGCACTGCGATTTCCTGAGTTTCAACTGCCCTCTGACCGAACAGACACGCCATTTCCTGAACCGGGACCGGATCGCGCGGCTGCCGGACGGCGCGGTGGTCGTGAACACGGCGCGTGGACCGGTCGTGGAAGACACGGCCCTGATCGACGCCTTGAAGACGGGGAAAGTCGCCGCGGCCGGACTGGACGTGTTCGAAGGCGAGCCCGCGTTCAACCAGGCTTATCTGGATTTACCCAACGCCTTTCTCTTGCCGCACATCGGTTCGGCAACAGTGGAAACGCGCGATGCAATGGGCTTCAAGTGCCTCGATAACCTGGATGCCTTTTTCGCCGGCCGCCCCTTGCCGGCCCCCGTAAACTGATAAAACCAGTACAGGAGCATCACCATGGCCGAAAAAGCCCTGATCGTCGGCACCGGTATCGGATTGTCCGCAAGCCTCGCCCGCCTTTTCAAAAAGAACGGCATGGACGTCGCCTTGGCGTCGCGAAACCCGGACAAGAACGCTGCCCTGGCTGAAGAGACCAGTGCATTGAACCTTGCCTGCGACGCTTCGGACATCAGCAGCGTCGACACTCTTTTTAAGGCGCTGGACGACGGCTTCGGCGCGCCGGACATCGTGGTCTACAACCCAAGTGCCCGAGTGCGCGGACCGGTTGCCGAGTTGGATCCCGAGAAAGTCAGGGACGCGATCCTGGTGACCTGCTATGGCGGTTTCCTGGTCGCCCAACAGGCGGTGCGCCGCATGGAGGCGCGCGGTTCTGGAACACTTCTGTTCACCGGGGCTTCAGCGGGCGTCAAGGGCTACCCAAACTCCTCCAGCTTCGCGATGGGCAAGTTCGGTCTGCGCGGCTTGTGCCAAAGCCTGGCGCGGGAACTCCAGCCGAAGAACATCCATGTAGCGCATTTTGTCATCGACGGGGCCATCGCCATCGACGGGCGCCCTTGGCCGGCCGACAAGCCTGAGGACAGCCGGTTGGAACCGGACGCCATCGCGGAAACCTATCTCCACGTACACCGGCAGCATCGCAGTGCCTGGACTTGGGAAGTCGAGCTTCGCCCCTGGGTCGAAACATTCTGAGGGCCGAGGCTTTCTGAACGCGGACCCTGCGCCTGCCGATAGAGGCCGCGCCCGGAACCGACAATCGCGGCGGCAAACGCGGGCGCAGGCGCACCCTCTTCAGGAGGGCGGAAAGGGTCCGCAGCGTCCGGCCGCGCCCAGACCCCAGGGATGGATTGCAGAAGGTGTTTCCGCCGGCGTCTGCCGGCAGGGTGGATACTGAATTGATATGCCGCGGCCGAGCGCGGCGCGCGGAACGGGTCCGCGCGGAGAAACCGCCCTAGTGTGTCAGGCGGTAGAGTTCATCCTTAACGGTAAGCTTTTCACGTTTGATGTTGTGTACGGCAACGTCATCAGGCATCGGGCGGCTGTTTTCTTCCTCAAGCTGATGCTCGAGGTCCGCGTGTTTGGCTTTCAATGCTTCGATGCGTGCTTCCTGGCTCATAGATGTCTTCCTCCTACACTTCTTCGTGTGCCAACACCGACCGTTCGGCCAAAGCACGGAAGAATGTGGGAGTCCCGCCAGACAAAGGGATCGATATACGGTTTGTGTCTGTTGCAGTGGACTAGATTTACCCCAACACCTCCAGGCCCAACCGAGTCACGGTCCGACATCAGGCGGCGGCGTCCGGCTGCGCGTCTGGCAGCGGGTGGCACGTGTCGGATTGCCACGGATCCATGGCGGAGTCTTGCCCGTATCGTGCGTTATCCAACACTGTCACGGCGGATTTCCCCGCCTGCATAAAGTATGGTATCGCATTCGGCGCAGAAGTCGAGGAAACATGTCGGAAAATACGAAAATCATCGTCGGAATGAGCGGCGCTTCAGGCTCGATCTATGGCATCAGGCTACTGGAATCGCTCAAGAATCTGGGAGTCGAAACGCATTTGGTGATCTCCAAGGCCGGCGAAATGACCCTAGCCTACGAGACGGACTTTAAGGCCAAGGACATTCGTGCCATGGCAACCAAATCCCATCCGATCGGCGATGTCGGCGCCTCTTGCGCCAGCGGGAGTTTTCACACGGCCGGCATGATCATCGCGCCCTGCTCCATGAAAACGCTGGCCGAAATCGCAACCGGCGTTACCTCCACACTGCTGACGCGCGCGGCCGACGTCTGCCTGAAGGAAAGGCGCCGTTTGGTCCTGATGGTGCGCGAGACTCCGTTGACCAACGTGCATATCCGAAACATGTTAACGGTAAGCGAAATGGGGGGGATCATCGCGCCGCCGGTGCCGGCTTTCTATGCCAATCCATCGTCCATAGACGATCTGGTCGACCATTCGGTGGGCCGTGTGCTGGACCTGTTCGGTCTGGATACCGGCGCGGTCAAACGCTGGCGCGCGCATGAGGACCTTCCCGCTAATAAACCCTGATCCTACAAACCGGCAGGCTCTCGGCCAGAGGCCCCGCCTTAGCGAAAGCGAGAGCATGAAGCGCAAGCACCGCACGAAGATCGTCGCCACCCTGGGTCCGTCCTCCAGCACGCCGGAAAAAATCGAACAGCTCTTCATGGCCGGCGTCGATGTGTTCCGCATGAACTTCTCGCATGGGGAGCCGGACGAACACCGGGCCCGCCATGCCGCCATTCGCGCCGTCGAGAGTTCCGCCGGACGGCCCATCGGCATCATGATGGATCTGCAAGGCCCCAAGCTGCGGGTCGGGAAGTTCAAGGATGGCCCCATCACCCTCGCGCAGGGCGACAAGTTCCGGCTGGACCTCGACGAAGAGCCCGGCAATCAGGAGCGCGCGCCCTTGCCGCATCCGGAAATCTTCGCCGCTTTGGAGCCCGACGTCGACCTGTTGTTGGACGACGGGAAGGTCCGCCTGCGGGTGAAGAGCTGTGGACCCCAGTTTGCCGACACCGAAGTGGTCGTCGGCGGCCGCCTCTCGGAACGCAAAGGCGTCAATGTCCCGGGTGTCGTCCTGCCGCTCTCCGCCCTGACGGAAAAAGATCGCCGCGACATGGAATTCGGTCTCAGCCTCGGAGTCGACTGGTGTGCGCTCTCCTTCGTGCAGCGGCCGGAGGATGTCGAAGAAGCACGCGATCTGGTCAAGGGCCGCGCCGGAATCCTCGCCAAGCTTGAAAAACCTTCCGCGGTCGAGCGGCTCGAGGAAATCGTCGCCCTCTCCGATGCGATCATGGTGGCCCGTGGCGATCTCGGCGTGGAAATGCCCGCCGAGGACGTCCCCGTGCAGCAACGGCGCATCGTCACCGCCTGCCGTGCGGCGGGTAAGCCGGTCGTGGTGGCGACCCAGATGCTCGACTCCATGATGGAACGGCCCGTGCCGACCCGCGCCGAAGCCTCGGACGTGGCAACTGCGGTGTATGAAGGCGCCGATGCGGTCATGCTGTCCGGCGAAACCGCGGCGGGCGACTACCCGATCGAAGCGGTCGAAATGATGAACCGGATCATCGAACGCGTGCAGTTGGAAGAGCTTTACTGGACGGGCTTGGACAGCCAGCGGCATCCGCCGGAAGACACCACCCCGGATGCGATCAGCGCGGCGGTGCGCATCGCGTCGGATACCATGCTTCCCTCAGCCATCGTCACTTACACAACCTCTGGGTCGACGGCATTTCGGATGGCGCGCGAGCGGCCGCGGTTCCCGATTATCAGCCTGACCCCGCGCGAGACAACGGCGCGCCGGCAAACCTTGGTTTGGGGCGTTCACTCCTGCCGAACGCCGGACGCGATGGATCTGGACGACATGGTGGACACCGCGACCCATCAGGCACGGATCGACGGGTTTGCGGAACCGGGCGACCGGCTGGTCATCACCGCTGGCGTTCCCTTCGGCACGCCGGGAAAAACCAATCTGTTGCGGATCGCGCGGGTGGGCCAGAAAGACTGACCGGCTTAGATGCGTCGGTCGGAGAGCTCTTTGCGGAGCTGATCCACCCGAATCAGTGCGTTGCCGAGGAACGGGTGCACTTCCAGCGCCGCCTCATACGCCTCCAACGCCGCTTCCGCATCCTCCAGCGCGTCGTTGATCAGACCAAGGCCCGACAACGCGCCGAAGTGCCGGGGCTCCAAGGCAAGGGTGCGTTTAACATCTTCGATCGACGCATCCAGATCGCCGATCAGATACAACACCGTCGCCCGCTTGTTCCAGCCTTCGGCGAAGTCGGGTTCCAGCTCCACGATGGTTGAGAAATTGTCGTAGGCAGTGGGGAAATCGCCGGACTGCATGGCCTGGACGCCCTGACGCATCAGGATATTGATGCTGTTCTTCTCGGAATTCAGCCAGATATCCCAGATCACCCGCTCCAAGGCCTGCGCGGATGCCGGTGACTGACTGGCCTGAAGCTGTTCGAAGAGCTGATCCAAACGCGGATCGTTTTGGTCGGCCTGAACAGGTCCGGATAGAGCCAGGGCAAAGCCCAGCGAGAGAACGGCAAAGAGTTTGACGGCGGTGTTTTTCATGCGCCAAGTATGCGCAGAACGCGTATTCACTGCAATTGCCGGAGCACGATGGCGGAACCAGCCACATATTTCTGCGACGATGCCGCGGAAGCCCGGGACCGGTTCCTGGATCTGTGTACGCGGACCGGCTTGACGGTTGGATCAATTCCGTCCCGGTCCACCGGTTTCTCGTGCGATTTCACACGCTTGGGCGCGCCCTCCGCAACGCATCTGCTGGTATTGGCAAGTGGCGCCGGAGGGGTGGCCGGCTTTGTCCACGCGGGCCTCTGTAGCGCGCTGCTTGGGGAGCAGCTGCAGCGCCATCTTGGTCGAAATGTCGCAATCGTCTTGGTCCATGCGGTCAACCCAAAAGGTCCCGCGTGGCCTGCTCCCGGGGCAAACCGCGCGGACTTGCCCAACGCCGATGATGCGGATGACGGCGCTGTTTGGAGCGACGCCCTGCTGAACGCGGCGGATGCCCGATTTCGTGCCCATATCCGGGCCCGTGACCAGTCGGAAGCCAAAGAAGAGGCAGAAGCAGCCAACAGTCAGACGGCCTGGACCGCCGACAACGCGGCTGTCATCGCGCGGGATCAGCTGCAGGATGCCCGCTTCGCGCTGTTGCTAGACTTTCGCACAGGCCTGGGCGGCTGGGCGGACCCGACCATTCTCAACACCGCGCCCCCCAGCGACGCGGCCCACGCCCGGGCGCGCCGCTGGTACCCAAGCGCCGTCAGCGGACCGCTCCACACGCCGGGAGCGCCGCAAGGGGCCGGACTGGCCGCGTTTCTTTCCGAAACCCAGCATGTCGCGGCGACGGTGGAATTCGGGACCTTCCGGCAAGCGGCTGCGCTCGGCAGGCTGACAAGCTCCGGCGCGGGTTTCGATCCCTATCCAAAGAGCCGCGATTGGCGGACCCGGGTCTGGAACCACTCAGAACGGATAATCCTTCAAGCCATCAGCGCATGCGAGGAGATGATTGCCGCCGAGCGGCCGGCCAGGAAAAGCTCGGCCCCTTCCTGACACAGGCCCGGACAATCCCTAACGAGGAGATCCGGCAAGTCAGGAGGGCGAAAAACGCAAAGACAAGCAGGACATCCCACCGTCCAGTTTCGCCGCCTCGCTGTTGCCGACCGTGCGCACGGTATAGCCTTCTGCCGCCAGCCGTTCTGCGGTGCGCGGAAAACCGGCCGGCGTGATCACCAGATCGTTGAACCGGATGCTGTTGGCGCTGGCTTCTTCGCCCTCCGCCGTCTCGATCACGCGGTATCCTTCGAAACAACCCGACGCAGCCAGACGACGGGTCGAAAGAACGGTCTCTTCATCCAGCAGGGAGCAATCGGTCTTGAAATGCAGAACGCCGGGCGGCGTGTCGACCACCCGGACCGTGTATCCCCAGCGGCCGCTCAGCCTCTGAAGCGCCTCCACGCCGGGGCCATCGGTCCGTGCGGACAACCCGACCAGGATCTCCCGTTCGGTGACCAGGATGTCCCCGCCCTCGATGCGGGCCGGGGCCTCCACAGTCAGGATCTCGCCGTACAGGTTGCGGAGAGCATCGACAATGGACGGGACTTCACCCTGGCGCGTCTCCGCCCCCGGCCGCATCGCGATCGCCCCTTCCGGCAGGCAAAGAGCGGCATCTTCGACGAAAACAGCGTCCGGGAAGCCCGCGAGCGGCTCCAGCACGCTCACCGTCGCGCCCGTGGATCTTAGTGCGTCTACATAATCCGCATGGTGGCTTCGGAAGATCTCCAGACTGGGTGAACCGGTATCGACCGCGCGCAACCCATCCACGACCTCGGCCCCCGGCAACCGCGTTACGGCATGAGAAAAAGTTATCGACCGGCCCGCCATGTCCGTTCCCCCTGTTATCGTTCGTCGTGCCTTAGAAGCGCGCAGGCGTCCCAAAATCAAACGAAAAGACCACGGACACGGAAAAGCCCGGGAACAAGCGGGCCTAGTTCCGGAGCCCTTCAGGCGTCTCGCCGCCGGTCGCCCAATCCAGCAGCTCGACAGTATGGACCACGGGCACGTCTGCGGCCGTCGCGATCTGTGTGATGCAGCCGATATTGCCGGCCGCGATCAGTTCCGGGTTGACCTTCTTGATGTTCGCAACCTTGCGGTCCCGCAGGGTCGTCGCCAATTCCGGCTGCATAATGTTGTAGGTCCCCGCCGACCCGCAGCACAGATGGGCTTCCGGCACTTCCACCACATCGAACCCCGCCATCTTAAGAAGCGTCTTGGGTTGCTGCGTAATCTTTTGTCCATGCTGCATGGAACAAGCGGAATGATAGGCAACGCGCCGTCCCTGCCCGGCCGAGGCCGCCTCTTCAGGCAGGCCGAGATCGACCAGAAATTCCGTAATGTCCTTGGTCAGGGACGAAACCGTCTCCGCATCCTTCGCCATCGCCGCATCGTTTCGGAACATGAAACCGTAATCCTTGACGGTGGTCCCGCAGCCCGATGCATTGATGATGATCGCGTCCAACGGGTCGCGCTTGTGCGCCTTCATCCAGGCTTGGATATTGGCCGCCGCCTGATGATGGCTTGCATCGACCTCGCCCATATGATGCACTAGCGCCCCGCAACATCCCACACCGTTGGTCACTTCCACTTCGACGCCCAGCCTGTTCAACAGGCGGACGGTGGCCTCGTTGATTTGCGGCTGCAGCACCGGCTGGGCGCACCCGTTCAGCATGGCGATGCGTGCTCTGCGCTCACCCTCGGCGGCGAAGATCTGCGGCGTATCGACCGGCGAGGCCTTGGGCAGTTTCTTGGGCGCCAGTCTCAGCATCGCGCCCATGCGCCCGCCGAACAGTCCCCCGATGACGGGCTCCAGCGGCCTGGCGGCCCAAGCACCGGCCAACGCGACCCGGAAAAGCCGGGGATTGGGCAAAAGGACGGCCAGCAGTTTCCGCAGTAACCGGTCCGCGAGCGGCCGGATATGCGTCTTGTTGATGTAAGCGCGCGCATGATCCACCAAATGCATGTAATGCACGCCCGACGGGCAGGTCGTCATGCAGCTCAAGCAGCTCAGGCAGCGGTCGATGTGTTTTACAATCCTGCTGGGCGCGGGCTTCTCGTTCTCCAGCATGTCCTTGATCTGATAGATCCGGCCGCGTGGCGAGTCCAACTCGTCGCCCAAGGTCACGAAAGTCGGGCATGTCGCCGTACAGAAACCGCAATGCACGCAGTTCCGCAGGATCTTGTCCGCTTCTTGAATTTCCGGGTCGGCCAGTTGGGCGAGCGTAAAGTTCGTTTGCATCTTCTTGGGAACCCTTCGGCCCTAGAGGCCTTCGTACATCCGTCCCGGATTCAGCACCCGGTTCGGATCGAAGCCGTTCTTGATCTTCTCGGTCAGTTTCTGCAGGCCCGGCGCAAGCGGTTGAAAGACGTTCGCCGATGCCCGCAGAGCCGCGTCGCCTCGGAACAGGGTTGCATGGCCGCCGGCTCTTTCAACGGCTTCACGCACCAGATCCGACCCGCCGAGGTTCGGCATATCCACCGCCAGCCAGATCAGGCCGCCGCCCCAATCCATGAACGCGTCCGCGCCCTTGAGGCCGCTAAGAGCGTTCAGAACAGCCGGTCCGTCGGTTGGCGCGACCGAGATCTTCCAGACGATGCGGCGGTCATCCGCTTGGGCGAACGGCTTCACGTCGCGGACCGCCGCCCAGAAAGTCCGGCTGCGGCTGCTGTGCAACTCCTCGGTCTTGCCGCGTTTGCCGAAGGCGGCGCGCAATTGCTCGCAGCGGTACTCGACCGAGGGGCCGGGACCTTCGACCCGGATCGCCGCAACGCCTGAAGCCGCGTCCCGCACCAGATCGACATCCGTCGATCCCGCGAGGCTGCGCGGCAACCATGCGGCGCCTGAAACGTCATACGGGGAATTCAGACCTTCGGACATGGCTTGAACCGCCTCGGACGGATCGTCGGTGAACAGCATCACCGTCCGTTCCTTTTCTGCCGCGGGCAGCACTTTGACCGTCACCTGCGACATGACCCCCAGCGTGCCCCAGGAACCCGCCATCAGTTTGCACAGGTCGTAACCGGTGACGTTTTTCATCACCCGTCCGCCGGACTTGAACACCTCGCCCCGGCCGGATACGGCCTCGAAACCGAGGAAATGGTCCCGCGCGGCACCGGATTTGATGCGCCGGGGGCCGCTGAGATTTGCGGCCACCACACCGCCAATCGTGCCGGGTGCGCTTTCCCCCTTCAAGAGCGGCCCATAGTCCGGCGGCTCAAACGCCAATTCCTGGTTCTTTGCCTTAAGGGCGGCCTGGATCTCCGACATCGGCGTCCCGGCCCCCGCCTGAAGGATCAGTTCTTCCGGCTCGTAAAGGCCGATACCAGATAGTTTGGATAGGTCGAGCGCATGGCTGGTGTTGATCGGACGGCCCAATCCGTCCTTACTGCCCGCCCCGACCACGCCGAGCGGTTCGGCTTCTCCAACCGCCCAGGCGACCGCGTCCTTAAGCTGTTCGACCGTCTCCGGCACAAACCTGGTCATCATCGTCTCCGCTTTGCCGGTCTAGAACCGGGGAATGTCCGGGAAAGGCATCTGGCCTTTGTGAATGTGCATCCGGCCAAGTTCCGCGCAACGGTGCAGGGTCGGGAAAACCTTGCCCGGGTTCAGCAGACCGTCGGGATCGAAAGCGCATTTCAGGCGCTGCTGTTGGGCCAGATCCTGTTCGTTGAACATGGCGGGCATCAGGTCACGTTTTTCAACGCCAACCCCGTGCTCGCCCGTCAGCACCCCGCCGACTTCGACGCAGAGTTTCAGGATGTCGGACCCGAAGTCTTCCGCCTTCTCCAACTCGCCCGGCACGTTCGCATCGTACAGGATCAGCGGGTGCAGGTTGCCGTCGCCCGCATGGAAGACGTTCGCCACCCGAAGACCGTATTTGTTGGACAGTTCGGACATGCGGGTCAGCACGGTCGGCAATTGATGACGCGGGATCGTCCCGTCCATGCAATAGTAGTCGGGCGAGATGCGGCCCACAGCCGGGAAGGCTGCCTTGCGTCCCGCCCAGAAGCTCATCCGCTCCTGCTCACTCTCCGACGCCCGCAGGGAGACCGCGCCGCACTCCTCGGCGATATCCTTTACCCGGTCCATCAAATAGTCGACTTCCTGCGTCGGCCCATCCAATTCCACGATCAACAGGGCCTCAACATCCAGCGGGTAGCCAGCCTGGACAAAATCCTCGGCCGCGTGGATCGCGGGTTTGTCCATCATTTCCATGCCGCCAGGAATGATCCCGGCGCCAATGACCTTGGCGACGCAGTCGCCGGCGGCCTCGCTCGACTCGAAACCGATCAACAGGGCGCGCGCGGTCTCCGGCGACCTTAGGAGGCGCACCGTTACCTCGGTCACCACGCCCAACAGCCCCTCCGAGCCGGTCATCACGCCGAGCAAGTCATACGCTTCCGAGTCCAGATGCTTGCCGCCGATCCGAATGACTTCACCGTCGATCAGAACGACTTCGAGCCCCAACAGGTTGTTCGTCGTCAACCCGTACTTCAGGCAATGCACGCCGCCGGAGTTCTCGGCCACGTTCCCGCCAATGGAGCAGGCGATCTGACTGGATGGATCAGGCGCATAGTAGAATCCGTCGCCTTCCACCGCCTTGGTGATCGACAGGTTCGTGACGCCGGGTTGGACCCGCGCACAGCGGTTGTCGTAATCGACTTCGAGGATCTGGTTGAATTTCGCCATCCCCAGCAACACGCCGTCTTCCAGCGGCAACGAGCCGCCCGACAGGGATGTCCCCGCCCCGCGCGGAACAACCTTGATGCCATTCTCGTGACAGTACTTCAGAACGGCAGAGACCTGTTCCACGGTCTCCGGCAGCACCACCACCAGCGGCAAGGTGCGATACGCTGTCAGACCGTCGCTTTCATAGGGGCGGCGCTCGTCCTCGTCGACGATAACCCCCTCGCCCGGGACGATTGCGCTGAGATCCTCCGCGATCTTTAGCCGCTTGGCGATCACCGCATCATCGGGCTTCGGCATTTCCATGGTCGTCTCTCCCGCGCGTTGCACTGACAACAGGTCAAGCCTGCTAAGCCACACAACTTACATGCCAATTTAAAATTGGTATTACCAATTTTTATCAGCTTTTGGCGATGAAGGGAACCCCTGTTTCACGGATCTCCCATTACGCTCTAAGGATTTTCGGGACAAACGCGCCTAGATCAACGGGAAAACTGCCCAACAAGTTCCCATTTGCCGCCAAAGGGATCGGAAAACAGCGCGACTTTGCCAAAGTCGGTGACGCGCGGTTCTTCCAGGAAAACCACACCCGCCGCTTTGAAAGCGGCATGGTCCCGGTCGAAATCGTCACTTTCCAGGAACAACAGGACGCGCCCGCCGGCCTGACGCCCAATGGCGGCCACCTGGTCCGGCTTGGTCGCCTTGGCGAGCCGCAGCCGGGTTTCCACGCTGCCCGCGGCCGCCACGACGACAAAGCGCTTTCCTTCTCCCTGGGGTCGGTCCTCAACCAATTCGAATCCCAGTTTCCCGACGAAAAAATCAAGCCCCGCATCGTAGTCGGGAACCAAAATTGTGATTGCGCCTATATGCACGAAATCGCCTCCTCACTCGGTCAGAGGCACGAAACTATGCGCTTGGCATAGGGTCGGAAAGCACCGTGTCTAGGCGCCACTCATCATGAGCCGCGCAACCTGGCTGTCGTAAAAACTTAACCCGGTCTTGCTGCAAGCCCGGTAGGGAATCGTGGCACGGACGCCTTTATGTCTTCTCTGCCGCAAGTGCTGACGCATACCTACAATCCTGCCCCGGGACCGTTCTTGAACCTATGCTCCCTCGACGATACGGCGGCTGAGCAGATCCTAGACGGCATGCGCCGCGATCATGGTCGGTGCCTCGATAGCCGATACTTAGAGCAACGCCGGGCCACCGAAGACTGGCTGATGCGGGAACGCCGCCGGAAAGGCATCGCCGGATCGCTGCAGCGGCCGATCTATTTCTTTTTGGGCAACTATGACGATGGCTTAGACCCGGCCCGACCAGCGGCCTGTGTCGTCCCATTGGACGATATCCCGCCGGAAACCTTAAGCTTTACGTTCCGTGACAGCATGGAATGCTATAGCGCGGCGCAGCGTTTGCCCGATCGTGAGCCGCATGCTCTGCTATACTCCTATCCGGAGATGACGCAGGTCTACGCAGCCCAAGGACAGAGTTGGGTTAAATCCCGCCACATCGACAACCCGGCGGTGGAGTCGACTCTGTCACCCGTGCGGCGCGGATTTGTCGAGGTTCAAGTCTGGTGCGACGTCGCCTTGCGCCCCTACCGCGAAAGGTTGCGGCAGGAAGAACTAGGCCGCTGAAGGCACCGGCAGCAAGGCGTAGCGTTCTAGTATGGCCGCCAGTCTTTCTCTGTTTTCCGGCAGCATTCGGACCAGCGGAGGACGGAAAGTTTCTTCAACAGCTCCGGTCATCGCCAGCATCGTCTTAATCGCCATAGGATTGTTCTCAACGAAACAGGCCCGCATCAGGGGCAGCAGAAGCGCATGTCGGCGCGAAGCCAAGGTCCTGTTTCCCTCCAGCGCCGCCGTTACCAGCGCCTTAAAGTCCGCCGGCACGAGGTTGCTGACGGTCGCGATGACACCATGCCCGCCAAGCGCAATCACCGGATAAGCAACGTGATCGCTACCCGCCAAAACGCTGAATCCTTCGGGCGCATTGCCCGCCACCTGCATCAACTGATCCAGATCGTCACTCGCCTCCTTGACACCGACGATGTTCGGATGTTCCGCCAGGGCAAACAGCGTTTCCGGTTCAACATTGACGCCGGTCCGCCCTTTGATGCTGTAAACGAGTTGCGGGATTTCAACCGCGTCGGCGATGGTTTCGAAATGCAGGCGAAGCCCCTGCTGCGGCGGCTTGCTATAGTACGGACACGTAACCAACAAACCGTCCACGCCCGTTGCGGCAGCGGTCTGCGCCTGTTGGACCGAGTGTGCCGTGTTGTTGCCGCCCGTGCCGGCCAGGACGGGCACCCGGCCCGCCACGCGCTCCACCACCCATTCCAGCGCCCGCGGATATTCGTCAGGCTCGATGGTCGGCACCTCGCCCGCCGTACCGAAGATAAGCAACCCGTCCGCCCCGCCTTGGATTTGGCGCTCCAAATGCCGGGCCCAAGCCTCGAAATCAATGCGGCCGGCGCTGTCGAATGGGGTAATGCAGGCGGTAATCATACCGTGAAAGGAAGGGAGCATGGCGGGATCCTCTGGGGCTGTCGGTGCGAAGCTGATGGCACAGGAGCACAAAGAAGCGCCCGCTCCAAAGAACACAGCGTATATGTCAGAAAAATCCTCTCTATGTTATAAACATAACATGATTACGATTTCGGAAGCCCTTCAGCAAATCGTCCAAGGCAACCCGTTTCTGGAATTCGGGTTTCGGCACGACCTGTTCAATCTTACCAAACTCGCGCGATTCCTCAGACCTCAGGTAGAAGCCAGAACGCAAAAAGACGTACAGGAAACGGCGTTGACCATGGCATTGTCACGGTCCCGGCGCGCCGCGGCGCCCGCCGCAGAGGTGAAGACGCCGCAGATACTCGAAAGCATCACCGTGCAATCGGGGCTCGCCGTCTGTACCTACGCACGCAGTCCCGCACTCCACACCCGTTTGGCGGAGGTTTATCAACGGGTCCACGCACGCAACGAGTTCTGCAATCTGTCGCTGGGCATGCGGCAGGTCACGATCATCCTGGATGCAAGGCTTATCGGCTGGCTGGATAAGGCGGTACCGCAGCCATTCCTATACCGTAATCAGGATGTGGCCGCGGTAACCGTGCGTTTCCCGGAGCATCATATCGACGTGCCCGGCATTCTCTACGCCCTGATGCAGCGCGTCACACTGCAGAACGTGAACATCATCGAAATCAGCTCGACCTATACGGAGATTACGTTCTTCGTCCCCCAGGCCGACGTCCGGCTGGTGTTCGACACGTTCTATGCCTGTTTCTCGTTGGCGGGCGACCGCGATCCGTAGGGAGATCCGAGTTCGAAAACGCGGGCCTTGATCAACCGTTCGAGTACTTCTCGGGCATCGAAGATCCCTGCATCTGCGTCCGCCACATCAGCCGGTTATGGGCCGGGTCGAAACTGTCCCGGCGATGCATGGTGATCCGGTTGTCCCAGAACAGAACGTCGCCGACCTGCCAGACATGCTCGTAGCTGTTCTCCGGCAAGGTCGCATAAGTCCAAAGTTCGTCCAGCAGTTTTTCCGACGCCGCCAGATCCAGCCCTTCCACATAGGCATGCCGCCGCCGCCCGAGATAGAGGGCCGGTTCGCCGCTCCCCGGATGGCGGATGACCGCCGGATGAAACGTGCCCGTGGTTTCCCGCGGATCGTCGCTTTCAACCAATCCCTCGCGCACATACCCGCCCGAATTGTAGGTCGCATCGTGTTTGATACGGATCTGCGCGACCGTCTTCTTCAGCGCGTCGGGCAAGGCCATGTAGGCGGCAATCATCGAACAGACATGGGTGTTTCCGCCGCTCGGCGGCACCTCCCGCGCATACAAAAGCGAGGCCATAGGCGGGGTATCCAGATAGGACATGTCGGTATGCCAGATGGCTTCGCCATTCCCCAACGCACCGATCGGATTGCCCGACCGGTCGGTCAGATTAGAGATCACGTAGATCTCGGGGTAGCCCTCCACCGAGAGACGCCCGGCCTGGGTCAAGGGAGCCAGATCCAAAGACCCGAAGCGCTTGGAAAAGCCGACCAATGCGTCCTGATGCAATGACTGGTTTCGGAACAGCAGGGCACCAAAGCAGGAAAACGCCGCTTCGATCGCCGCGAACTCCGCGTCGGTACACTGCGCGAGGTCGACGCCGCGCACTTCACAGCCCACGCCTTCTGACAGCGGCCTTGCATCCAAGGCCGTTCCGCACTCTTTCCCGGTGGTCTCCATCCGTGATCATTCCCGCCTGGTATCGCCTGAACCGGCAGTATCATCCGATTGAATAGGGCACTCAAGCCGGGAAGCGCCGGTCAGATCTCACCACAGGTCTTGAACGCTTTCAGACGGCCGAGAATGTAGTGGCCGAATGCGGCCAACTCATCGTCCGACATGGACAGTTCCTTGAAGCTGGATTTGCTGTAAACCTTTCCGGTCACAATGGCTTCCAGATTCCAGGCGGACCCGTCCGGATCGTCGCGCACGACATCGTCCAAGTTGACGCGGATACCGCCGTTCTCGGCTTCGGAAAGCGATACGAGGATCGCTCGCTTGGAGACTTTTCTGCTATGTACCACACCCAATTCCCCGCCGTCCGGGCCATCGCCCGACGGTATGCGAACGCCGTCTCCCACCTCCTATTTGGGGTTGTTCGGCTTCAGGCGCGATGTTCTTTAGTTGGCATTTTTCGTAACTTCGCCTAGAAGCCCATCGGTTTCCGGTTCTCTTGGATTACATCATGCTGGACGCGCCGCTACGCAAAGTCATCGACCCGCCCTTGTCTTCCATGGCCGGGCAACTTGTCCGGATGGGGATTTCGGCGAATGTGGTTACGGTCGTCGGCTTTCTACCCGGTCTGGGAGCTGCCGCGGCGATCGCCCTGGGCGAACTCTGGGTGGCGCTGGCCCTTGTTCTGGTAAATCGGCTGGCCGACGGTCTGGACGGCGCAATAGCGCGTCAGACACGAACGACCGACCTGGGCGGTTATCTGGATATCGTGGGCGATTTCATTTTTTACGGCGCTGTGCCTTTTGGCTTTGCCATCCTAGCCCCCGAACAAAACGCCTTGGCCGCTTGTTTCCTGTTATTGAGTTTTATTGGCACCGGATCCAGCTTCCTGGCCTATGCGATCGTGGCGGAGAAACGAAAAATCAGCACGGATATCCGCGGCAAGAAAAGCTTCTACTATCTCGGCGGCTTGACCGAAGGAACGGAAACCATCGGTTTTTTCATCCTGTGCTGTCTGTTTGCCGAACAGTTCGCCCTGTTCGCCTGGATCTTCGGCGCGGCTTGCTGGCTGACAACGGCGACCCGCGTCCTGGCCGCGATACGGACCTTCGAAACATAACAAACCGGTGACCGGTCATCTGGTGGCACCGGGCCACCGTACTACCATTATGAGGATTTCACGACGACAAGCAGCGCTACTGATCTCCGGCACCGCGCTCGCGGGACTTACGGGCTGTTCCCCATTGGACGCTGTCAGTGCACTGACCCCCGGCGGCGACCTGCCGCGCGACATTGGGCTGTCCTTCGGCCCGCATCCTCGGCACAAGCTCGACATCTATTGGCCGGCAACGCCCGACCCGGCCAAGCCGGTCCTGGTGTTTTTCTATGGCGGCAGTTGGCGGCGCGGCAACCGTGACGCCTACAGGTTCGTCGGTCAGGCTTTCGCGGACAAAGGCTTTGTTACCGTGTTGCCCGACTACCGTCTCTATCCGGAAACCGCCTTCCCGGGTTTCGTGGAAGACGGCGCGGCCGCCGTCTCCTGGGTGGCTGCACACCTGACCGGAAAACCGCCCTTCACCGGGACCACGCCCAAGGTCGTCGTTGCCGGGCACTCCGCTGGGGCGCACACCGCGGCCTTATTGCTGTTGGACAGACGCTACCTCACGGCCACCGACGCGCCGATAGAGCCCATGGGCTTGTTGGGCCTTGCGGGCCCTTATTCGTTCGATCCGCAGATTTACGACAGCACCCGGCCGGTTTTCGCCACGGCCGATCCGCCCGCATCGGCGATCCCCTTGAGCTTCGCCCGGGGCGATGCCGGACCGGCGCTGCTGATCCACGGCGCAGACGACAGTCTGGTCCGCCCGATGAACTCGGAACGGCTTGCTGCAAGCATCACCGCCAAAGGGGGACAGGCGGTCTACCGGCCCATACCGGACACCGGTCATTCGGAGGTCCTGCTGGCGCTTTCCACCACTTTCGCGCGGCGGCCGGACGTGTTGGACAGCAGCGTTGCTTTCCTGACAGCACTGTCGTGACCATCGGAAGTGGTGACGGGAATAGGAATGGCGTTTAGCGTGGTCCCATCTACGGGAGAGCGAAGCCATGCACAGCGCACCATTGAGAGACATTACCCCGGAAGAAATTGAGACCTACCGCACCGAAGGTGTCGTTCTGTTGAAGGGCATGTTCGACAAGGACTGGGTCAACTTTCTGCGTGACGCGATCGAGGCGGATATGACGCAGCCCACCGGGATCAACTTTGAACTGGCAAAGGACAAGGATCCCGGACGGTTTTTCGCGGACACCTACATGTGGCATCGCGTTCCGGCCTTCGAGACCGTTATCCGTGAGAGCCCCGCCGGCGAAATCGCCGGCAGGGTCATGGAAGCCCAGCACACAAACGTCGTTTTCGACCAGATCCTGGTCAAGGAACCTGGAACCGAAGAGAAAACCACCTGGCATCAGGACCTTCCCTACTGGCCTATCTTGGGGTCAAAGGTCTGCACCTTGTGGCTGGCGCTCGATGACGTCACCAAGGAGAGCGGGGCGGTGGAATATGTTGCGGGGTCTCACCTTTGGGGCGAACGCTATCACCCCATCGCCTTCATCGATCCGGAGAAATACAAGACCGAGCTGCCGCGGGTGCCGGACATCGAAGCGATGCGGTCCGAGCTGACCATCCGCCAACCGGAGCTGGAACCCGGCGACTGCACCCTGCATCACGGTCTCTTGGTTCATGGGGCACCCGGAAACAGCACGTCTCACAAGCGCCGGCGCGGTTACGTCACGCGCTGGGCGGGAGAAGACGTTGTCTACGACCCCCGCCCGGACATCCAGCCGATGCTGGAGGACCCGGATATCGATCCGGGAGCGCCGTTGGACTGCACCTTGTGGCCCCGGATCTGGGAGCGCCAAGCAGCCTAGTGGATTAGAACTGAGACGACGGGTTGAACGGAATGTCCGTACTGCCGTAGTCCAAGCCCATTCTATGCATCTCCACCGTCACCTGTGACCGGTGGTGCGTTCCATGGTTGAACAGCTGCATCAACAGATACTGACGCGTAAAAGAGCGATCCTTGCCGAACCCGTCGGTCTTGAGGGGCACTGCGCCTGTGAGCCATCCTGGCGGCTTGGTTTCCGGCAGCCGCAAGAGTTTGTCGTCAAACGCGGTTCTTGCCGCCTGGAGAGAGGAGAAGTCCGCACACATTTGCCGGGACGGCAGGAACGGAAGATCCGGTGCGCCGGTCTCCATATAGTCCATCAGCCGTGTTTCGACCAAATAGATATGGTCCAGCGTATTGTGGATGGAGCCGAAGAACATGCCGCGATCGGCCATGTAGTCGGCTTCTTCCATGGCACCGCACAGACCGAACAGCGTTTCGTTCTGCCACTTGTTGTATAAGGCCATCTCCCTGGCCCAGACTTCCGGCTCCATCCTCGCCCCCTTCCCTGCCAATGTGCGTCAGGGTTGCATGAGCGGCCTAAAGTTCACAAGTCAGGCGGCGAAACAGTCGGAAAATTGCTCCCGCAAAGCGTTTTTCTGCACCTTCCCCATCGTGTTGCGGGGAAGTTCGTCCAGCAGAAAGATCCGCTTCGGCTGCTTGAAACGGGCAATCTTGTCCTGCAGGGCGCCCATCACCGCGTCCGGATCGGGCTTTGCGCCCGGCTCCGGAACCAGGACACCCACAACGCCCTCGCCGAAGTCGGGATGCGGCACACCGATCACCGCCGATTCCAGCACCCCCTCCATATCGTCCAGCAGAAGTTCGACTTCTTTTGGATAAATGTTGTAGCCGCCGGAAATGATCAGATCCTTGGAGCGCCCGACAATGTGAAGATAGCCGCGGGCATCCACCCGGCCCAAATCGCCGGTTATGAAAAAGCCGTCCTCGCGCAACTCCTCCTTGGTCTTTTCGGGCATCTGCCAATAGCCCTTGAAGACGTTCGGGCCCCGCACCTCGATCATCCCGGTTTCGCCCTGCGGCAATTCCTCACCCGATTCCGGATCGGTGACCTTCACTTCAACGCCCGGCAGAGGAAATCCGACCGTCCCCGCCCGCCTTTCCCCATCGAGTGGGTTCGACGTATTCATGTTCGTCTCGGTCATGCCGTAGCGTTCGAGAATACGATGTCCGGTCCGTTTCTCGAAGGCGATATGAGTTTCGGCCAGCAAAGGGGCGCTGCCTGAAACGAAGAGCCGCATATGTGAAACCAAGTCGCCCGTGAACCGCGCGTCATCCAACAGACGTGTGTAGAAGGTCGGCACGCCCATCATACTGGTCGACTTGGGCAGATTGGCGATCATGTCGTCGGCATTGAAACTGGGCAGAAAGATCATCGCACTGCCGGCAAGCAGGCAGATGTTGGTCGCGACGAAGAGGCCGTGCGTGTGGAAGATCGGCAGCGCGTGCAGCAGCACGTCGTCTTCAGTGAAGCCCCAATAGTCCTTCAACGTCACCGCGTTGGACAACAGGTTATCCTGCGTCAGCATCGCGCCCTTGGAGCGCCCCGTCGTGCCGGAAGTATAGAGAAAGGCCGCCAAGTCGTCCGGCCCCCGCGCCACGGTTTCGAACTGCGTGGACTGGCGCGCCGCTTCAGTCGCGAAACTGCCGGACCCGTCCTGATTCAAAGTCATTAGGGTCGCGCCGTGCGATGCGGCAACGGGACGAAGCGGTTCGTACGCAGCCTGATCGCATAAAACCAACTTCGCACCGGCATTTCCGACGAAATAGTCCAGCTCATCCGCCGTGTAGGCCGTGTTGAGCGGCAAAACGATGACACCCGATTGAACGCACGCGGCGAAGACAGCGAGCGCCTCCGGCGATTTCTGAAGCTGCGCGGCGACGCGATCTCCGGGCTGCAGATCATGCGCCTTGAATACATGCGCAAACCGCGCCGCCATGGCCAGGAAATCGGCAAAGGTGATGATGCTACCGTCCTTGAGATGCAGGAATGGCCGGTTGCTGCCGGCATGCTTGGCGAACAACGCATCGTAGAGCGTGTTAGGCATGAGCGGTCCTCTTGGTCTTCGCATCCGCCGCCCTAGACCGCAGAATCGTTTGCACGGTGCGGGATTGGGCCACGGTTCGATTGTTTACATATTCCTCGTGGTTCTGCTCAACACTGTCCAACCGGTACAGATAGTTGACCATGGCCCCGCAAGATTGTTGCAAGCCTTTCTTAGAGACGTCGGCGCCCGGGTGCACGTCATAGAGCGATGCCCCATTGCCAAGATGAAAGCGGGCAACGGGATCGATGGGAAAACGATCCGGCCTCTTGGCGCCTGCAAGGTATTTGGCGGCGTATCTGCGCAACGTATCGGCACTCTCAACAAGCCCGCCGTCGCCCGCGCCGTCCGGTGTCGCCGCTGCCAGCAGTCTTTTCGCCGTCTCGTCCGGCCCCTGCTCCGCCTGGACTTCCAACCACCGTCTCAAACCCGGTATGGGAGACAGCGTCACGAAGGTTTTCAGATGCGGCAGTTCAACGGACAGGTCGTGAACCACCTGTTTGATCAGCGAATTGCCGAAGGAGATCCCCTTCAGACCCGATTGGCAGTTGGAAATGGAGTAGAACACCGCGGTGTCGGCTTCCGACGCGGCGATCTTGCGGCGGTCTTCCGCCAGAACAGCCTGAATTGACGACGGTATGCCCGACGTCAACGCGACTTCTACAAAGATCAGCGGTTCATCCGGCATGGAAGGGTGGAAGAAGGCGAAGCAGCGTCTGTCTGCGGGTTGAAGACGGCGCCGCAGATCGTCCCAATCGCCAATCGCATGCACCGCTTCATAGGCGATGACTTTCTCGAGAATGTTCGCCGGGGCGCCCCAGTTGATCCGGCGCAACACCAAGAAGCCGCGATTGAACCAGGACGATAGTAGATGGACGAAGTCGAGGTCCGTGCGGGCATAGGAAGGATGTTCCTTCAGCATCCCGAGCAAATCCAGCCGCATGGCCACCAGCTGCGCGGTGGCCCCCGGAACCTGGTTCAGCCGCCGCAAAAGCTCTTGCCGGCGCGGCTCGGCCGCCGTCAGCAGGGCGCCCAGCGTCTCGCGGTCGGGTGCCGCACCATAGGCCCTTGCCTTTTCTTGCACTTGATCCGGGTCCAGATCGAAGTCCTCCGTCAGGAACCGGAAGAAAGCAGCCTTGCCCGTGGCGTCTAGTGTGCCGTAGCGAGACAAGATTGCCGCCGCAATCTTCGATCCGGAGACTTCGCCTGCCGCTGATAGCAACGCCGTGCACAGCGCCTCCAAAGACCGGCTGTCATCGTCTACCGACGCCGCCGACCGCCGTTCAAAAATCGTCGACAGCAGGTCCGTCAGGAAGGACGAGCGTGTCATACCGCCGTGCCCATGATCGCGTCCGGCAGCCAGGTCGCCAATCCGGGGAAAAGGCAGAGGATGACGATCGCCATGACCATGCAGCCAACATACGGAAGCGACCCTTTGAGGATCGTCTTCAAGGGAATGTCCGGCGCAATTCCATTGATGACGTACAAATTCAATCCAACTGGCGGGGAAATAAGACCGATTTCCATGTTGATGGTCAAAACCACCGCGAACCAATATGGATCGAACCCGGCGGCGGTGACCACCGGCAGCAGGATCGGCGCCGCCATCAAAATGACGGCGACCGGCGGCAGGAAGAACCCGGCGACCAACAGGAACAGGTTGATCGCGCCCATCAACACCCACTTGTTGACCCCCAAGGTACCGATCCATTCGGCGATGGACTGGGTGATGAACAGGCTGGACAGCATATAGGAGAAGGCCCCGGCCGCCCCGATGATGAACAAGATCATCACGCTTTCGCGGGTCGAATCCCGCAGAACGACCCAAAGCTCCTTCGGGTTCCACAGCTTGTAGATGACCATGGCGATGATCACGCACAGCAGAGCGCCGACCGCGGCCGTCTCCGACGGTGTCGCAACGCCGCCGTACATGGCGTAGAGCACACCGATAATGATCAAAATGAAGGGCGCGACGCGCGGCATGATCTCAAACCGTTCGCGCCAGGAGTAGCTTCGGCTGCTCAGCACGTCCGCGGACCCGTTCCGCCAGGTGTCATAGAGAGACCAAGCCATGAAGAGACCAACGAGCAGAAGCCCCGGCAAGACGCCGGCCAGGAACAGGCGACCGATCGAGGTTTCCGTCGCGATCCCGTAGACGATCATGGTCACCGACGGCGGGATCAGAATGCCCAAGGTTCCACCGGCGGCGATCGACCCGGCTGCCACACCTTCGGGATAGCCGCGGCGGCGCATTTCGGGAATGCCCATCTTGCCGATCGCCGCACAGGTCGCCGGACTCGAACCCGACATGGCAGCGAACAAAGCGCAGGCGCCAAGGTTGGAGATTACCAACCCGCCCGGCACACGGGTAAGCCAGCGTTCGAGAGCCTCATAGAGATCGCCGCCGGCCCGCGTCGAGGCGATAGACGCCCCCATGATGATAAACATCGGGATCGAGAGCAGCGCAAAACTGTCGAGCTTCCCGAAGACGATTTCCGGCAACAGTTCAAGAGATCGCAGGCCATCAAAGATCAACAGAAAGACCGCCGCGACGATCAACAGGCCATTCGCCACCGAAATGCCGGAGAAAAGAACCAGGATCGTGAAGATGGCGACGATGCCGCCCAGGATCAGAGGGTCGTTCATCACTTGTCCTCCAGTCCAAACGGCTTATCGATGCCGATGATCACGGCATAGAGGTCGGCAATCAGTTGCAGAAGATAGAGGCCGAAACCAACGGGCAGCGCCAGATAGGGAATCCACAACCGCACGCCCCAAACGGTGTCGGACCGCCAGTTCCGGGACCAGGCGATTTCCCAATAGTCATATCCGTAGAAGGCCATCAACGAAATGACGACAATGCTGGCGGCCAAAACCAGAATGGCCAAAGCCTTGCGCATGGACGGCGGCAGAGCGATGGGAAGCAAATCCACATTCACATGACCGCGCAGGTGCTGGACGTAAGGAAGTCCCAGCAGTGTCGCGGAGATGACCAGATAGATCACCAGCTCGGTTTGCCAGATCGTCGACTCGTTCAACACAAACCGAACGAAAATCATCTGACAGGTGATCAGAACAGCCAGGAAGATCATACTGGCCGCGATCCATCCGCTGACCTTTGAGATCGCCGCCACCGCCTTCAGGAACTTGGAATTTCCCGTGTGGGCGGCCGCCGCAGCACTATGCGTCGCCATCGGTCACTCGCTTGTTTTCGTTGAGGGACTGCCGCCGGATAGGTCGTGATCGACCGGGACCGACCGGGGCAAAACGGGGATGGCCGCAAGGCCATCCCCAAGCGTGTAAGACGTCGTTACTCGACCGACAGAGCCATATCGAGAAGCTTCTGCCCGTTCGGCACGTCCGAGATGAACTTTGCGTAGGACGAGGACTGTGCGATGTCACGCCACGCCTGGAACTCTTCCGCGGTCATCTGGGCGATTTCAACGCCGGCTTCCTTGAAGACTTTGACCGAGTTGGCATCCTGCTTCTTGGCTTCCGCCAGATAGTAAGCCTCCGCCTTTTCAGCCGCGGCATCCAGCGCCGCTTTCTGCGCGTCGGACAGTCCGTCATAGGTCGATTTGTTCATCAGCAGCGGCTGGTACATGAACCACAAGGCCACGTCGCTGGCCGGGGTATAGCACTTCACCTGTTCGTAGATCCGGTACGAAACGAACGAGGAAGAAGAGGTGTTTGCCGCCTGCAAAACGCCGGTTTGCATCGCATTGTAGATTTCGGAAGACGCCATGGAGGCGATCGAGGCCCCGGCCTGCGCCAGCATTTGCTCGAACGCCTTACCGGCCGCGCGGGATTGCAGGCCCTTCACGTCATCCGGCGAGGTAATGCACTTTTCCTTGCCGACAAATCCGCCTGCCAGGTAGCCGTGAACCAGGACCTTTACATCGTCCTCAGCCATCAGCTTTTCCAGCTCGCCCATGAAGGCCGACTCGTTCAGGCGTGCTGCGTGATCGTGATTTTTCACCAGTCCGGGCATCAGGGTCAGGTTGAATTCCGGACGCTGGCCGCCGGCATAGGAGAGCGGATACACGGTCATGTCGAGCTGACCGCGGGACAGGGGCTTGTACTGCTCACGTGGTTTGAACAGGGACTTCGACGGAAAGATCTTGATGGAGAGTCCGACATCGGCCTTCGCCACTTCGTCGGCCACGATCTGTGCAACCTGGTGGCGGACATCCTTCGTCGACCACTGATGGGACAGGCGGAGTTCCTGTGCCACAGCCGTCGTCGCCATGACGCCCGAAAGCGCGATTGCCGCCACGGCGGCGCAAAGAGTTTTCTTCATTTTTTCCTCCCGACAGGCTTGATGCCCGCGTTCTGAATTGTCGCCCTGCCTATCAGGGTTGCGTGCCAGCCTAGCAATTTTGCATCACCAGTCAAGCTTCTTGTATACAAAAATTACATTGTTGTGGGCAGTAACTTATAGTACTGTTCGCGTATGACTGAAGCAGATCGCAGAGGATTTCGCCGTGCCGACGAGGTGCGGGCGGCTTTGGAACAGGCGATCTTCAGCGGTGAATTCGCCGACGGCGACAGGTTGGACGAGGTCAAACTGGCCGAACGGTTCGACGTTTCCCGAACCCCATTACGCGAGGCGTTCCAGGCGTTGGCGGAGGCCGGGCTTCTGGAACTGATCCCGCGGCGCGGCGCATTCGTCCGCCATCCAAGTTTTGTGGAACTGGTGGAAATGTTCGAAGTCATGGCCGAGTTGGAAGCCATGTGCGGACGCCTCGCGGCGCGCCGGATCAGCGACGAGGCGTTGGAAAACATGAAGCAGGCCGAAACCGCCTGCGAAGCGGCGTTGAGGCGCGGGGACACGGACGAGTATTACTGGGAGAACGAGCGTTTCCACAGCCTGTTATACGAAGCCAGCGGGAACAGCTTTCTAGCCGCTGAGGCCCGCAAACTGCACAACCGGCTGCAGACGTTCCGCCGGCTCCAACTTCGCGTTCGGGGACGCATGAACCAGTCAATGTCGGAACACAAGGCGATCCTGAAGGCGCTGGAAGAAGGAGACCCGGTCAAGGCGGAAGCCGAACTCCGCATCCATGTCTCGGTTCAAGGTGAACGGTTCAACGATCTGATGGCCAGTTACGGCCAGTCCGACATCCGCCGCGCCGGCTGACCGGAAGGCGGCTCGTCAAAACGGATGCCGCCCTGCACGGCACCCCCAAATCCCGGCGCGCCAGCGAAAGCCGATGTGCTGGCTTCCGCCTCTCCCCCAACGCCGAGACCGGAACAGACACCGATTTTTCTTCCAACGTGATCATCATCACTGTGGGTGCCGAGCTACCGCGTTAACCTTTTGTTAATGAGTAAGGCTGTTTTGCGGAAGAGGGGTAACTGCAATGACGCACTCAACACATACGACAGTTGTACTGGTTGCCAGCGGACTGATTATCTGGGCCACCTCGATCATGGCTATTCTGCCCTACTAGGACGACAGGCGCTCATCCCGGATCAATAAGGATCGCTTGGAGCGGTCTCCTTGATCCGGAGTGAGGTTAGGCCGCCTTAAACCTTCGCCACGAGCAACCGGGCTCCTAGCGCGACGAAAGCGGCTGCGAAACAGCCCCGCATCCATTTCATCACGGACGGCCGGTTGATGAGGTGCTCTCTGACCCGAGCGGCCAGAACCCCGTAACAGATGAAAACCACGAAGGTCATCAGCATAAAGATCGCGCTGAGCTCCAACATCCGGGCGAGTGGCGCCGCCGCCTCCAGCGGCACGAACTGGGGCAAAAAGGCGAGAAAGAAGATCGACAATTTGGGATTCAAAATGTTGATCAAGAACCCGGTCAACGCAACGCGACTATAGGGTTTCCGTTGCCCTTCGGGCACAATCTCAAGAGCGCCCTTCTCTCGCCAGATCGACCATGCCATGTACAGCAGGTATAGCGCCCCGGCGATTTTGAAGACTTGAAACGCCAAGGCGCTGGCGTGCAGCAACGCGGCCACGCCGAGGATGGCCGCCGCCATGTGCGGGACGATTCCCAGGGTGCAGCCAGCCGCCGCGACGACGCTGGCGCCCGCCCCCCGGGCCAATCCAATCGCCAATGTGTAAATCACACCGGTTCCAGGCGCGATCACCACGACAAAAGACGTTATGAGAAACTCCACCCACACGGCCAACCTCCTTCAAACCTTTTCATGCTTACCGGTCGGCGGTCAGAGTAGCGGGAAGGGTTGTTTCGTGACTTGAAGGATATTGCAGGCCTAACCGGCCCGTGCGGCGAGGAAACGGCCCGGTGTCACACCGATTTGCCGTTGGAAAGCGCGGGTCAGATGACTTTGGTCCGAAAAGCCGGACGATACCGCCGCCTCGGCCACCGGCATGCCGCCGGACATCCATTGCTTGGCCTGCTTCACCCGGTACTGGGTCAAATAGGCATGCGGGGTGGCGCCCACTTCTTTCGTGAAACGGCGCAGGATCTGAAACCGGCTCAAGCCTGAGGTTTCCGCGTAGTCCGACAAGGACAAGGGTTCGGAAAAGGCGTCATGCATACGTTCCAGAACCCTGCGCACCCCGGAAGAATAATCCGTCGCCGTATCGAACGGTTCCCCGTCCCCACCGTCGAACACATCGCGAACCGCGAGCATCACGCGCTCTTCGATATCGGTTGCGTCGGGCCGCGCCTCAGCAATCGCCGCGATGGCGCCTTCGACCAATCCGCGTTGCGCGGGCGTTCGCATCACCGGGTTCTCGAAAACCAAATCATCCGCCCGGCGTTCCGCGTATCGGGGCAGCGCCTCGGGCGCCAGGAACAACATCCGCCAGTGGCGTGGCTTTCCAGCCCGTCCGATACCGTCGTGCATTTCGCCTGGATTGACCGTGATGATGTCTCCGGCTCCGGCCTCGACAAGCCCGCGCCCACTCCAGCTTTCCTGACCGCCGGATACCAGATAGCCGATCCCGAATTCGTCGTGACTGTGACGGGGAAAGCTGCGATCGGACCGGATCGAGATGACGTCGACCCCGGGAAGGACAGCGGGATTGCGGACAAAGCTATGCATGGCTTCGACCTATCACGACTTCGCTGCCGCGGTCCATCAGTGCGCGCTCTGCCCCTCTACCGTACGGTCTCCTACAGGGTTCGGTTCCCGACGGAAAATCAGAAATACCGCGAAATCCGCGCAACAAGATGGCTGTCGTTTTCGAAAGCCGCACTGTTCTCCGACGGGTTCAAGAAAAGCCTCGCCTCTATCTCGGCGAACCACGTCTCCGTAATCCGGCGCTCCCCCTCGATCAGCATCAGCATGTCTTGCTCTCGCTGGTCGACGATCACACCCGCCAGAAACTCGGTCGCCTGCTCGTCGTTCAGCGCGAGCCTGGTGCCAACGAACACGTCGTTATCGAACGTGGTGGCCGGCGCATCATCCCCGCGCCCGTCATAGTGATATTCCAACAGCAGGCCCAGATCCGCCGCCGATTCCGCCACACCGAACAGCGTGTACTCGAAACCGCCCGTTGCGGCGAAGAAAGGGTCGCCATGTCCGGACCGGTGGATGCCTTCAAACTTCCAGAGCCACTCCTCCAACGTTGCCTGAAAATCTATACCGAGCTGATCGATGATCTCATAGCGCGGCCGCAACACGAGGCGCCCGTCGGCTGCTACGGACGGCACCAGTTCCGGTTCCCGGCTGGTGCCGTGAAAATAGCTGGCGCCGAAGTCCCAATCGCCGACCGTGTGAGCATACCGCAGCGCCGCGTCGACACGCGCTTCTTCAGCGCTCGACTCGTAAATGGGATTGCTGGTGTCGATCTGTAACGGGCCGCGCAAACGTGCCGCATCCCCTGGGAAGGTCCGCTCGCGAAAGCCTGGCAGGATGAAGAAACCCACCGTACCCCAGTCGCGCAGCAGGTTCAGGTTGATCATCGGCTGACCGAGTTTGTCCTCTTCGTCGACGTCCTCCACGAGGTCCGACTGGTTGATGATGTCGACCAGGTGCCGGCTCTCGGCAACGCCCCAGAAAACCTTGCCGATCCCCGCGGTCAGATCCCAATCGTCCCGTTCCACATACAGCGACAGCTCCCGAACGTCGCCATGGGTCCGGCCTTCATGATCGGCAGGATCGTAACGCGCAAACGGGATGAAGGTCAGTCGCTCCCGATCCCAATACAGGCGAAACTCCGGCTGGGCGATGAGGGAGGGCTCAAAATAACGATCGTCCTGATCCGCAAATCCCGGATCTTCGACAAAGGCCCGAAACTCTCCAGCGACGAAGCCGGCCACTTCGAGCTCTGCGCCGAAGACGGAAAGCGGTTCCTGTGCGAAGGCCGCCCCGTTAAGCGAGACGGCCATGGCAACAGGAAGAATACGGCTAGCGCAGGCGCGCAAGACGGCTCTTGTTGAAGTTCGACTCATTGACGCCTTCACGGAATACATAGGGTTGGAATTCAAGGACGGTTTCCTTGCCGTTCTGATGGTTCACCATGTGCATCCGGTGCTGCCGCCAGTACTGATCCAGATACTGCACCCAGTCGGTGCTCTCCAAGGTTTTCAGCAAGGAGTCTTTCCGGTCGTAGAAATCCACTTTCACGATGCGGTACTCCTCCTTGTCCACCCAAGAGATCTGCTTGGAATAGCCGGACCGGTCATATTGGGGCACCCGCTCGACGACAAAGCACTCCAATTCACCGCACGGCTCATCCCGCAGCCATTTGTAAGAATACTTCGCCACCTCGAAGGACGTCAGGTCCTCATAAGCGAACTCGCTGCCGACAAAAGGACCCGACTTGTTCGCGGATGAAATCCGCTTCACCCGCTTCAAGGCCGGCAGATAGAGCCACTGGTCGTCCGGATCGAGGATCTTGGTGAAACTGAGGAACGCGGTCCCCTTGATATCACGCGGGTGATTGAAGACGGTCAGGCTCTTGTCACCCACTTCCGGATCCGCGACCTCAAGGGTTTCCAGGCGCAGTTCCCGCGTGCTGGATTCGCCCTGACGGTTCGACAGGATCATTTTCATTTCGACCTTGCTGTCGCCGAAACCGAGATCGCGGCGGTCGATCTCTTTGGCAATCTCCAGCCCCTTCTCTTCTTCCGGTGTCGCCGCCCGGGCGTCACCGGCAAGTACCGCGCCGGTCACCAGGATGGCCGTCATGGCGAAGGAAACACCAACGCCCTTGGCAAAGGATAGATAAGTCATTGCTTTGCTCCTTTCAGAGTCGGTCTATTCCGCGGCCTGGGGAACGGGGTCTGACGGCATCCTCTCCCGCTTCCGACGGTCGACGGTAATCAGCACCGCCGGCAGCAGCAGGAAGTCCGCAATCAGGGCCATCACCAGGGTGATTGCCGTCAATTGCCCCAAGGCCGAGTTGATTTGGAACGGGCTAAGCGACAGGATCGCAAACCCTGCCACCAGGATCGCGGTGGTTACCCACAACGCAGTCCCGACAGTCGAGAACGCATACCGCACCGCACCCTCGGCATCTTGCCCGTTCAGCACCCGGGCGCGTCGGTACTTAGACAGGAAATGCACGGTTGCATCGACGATGATCCCCAGACTTGTCGCCGTCACCACGGAAGACGCCAATCCAATCTCGCCGACCAGCACCGCCCACAAGCCGAACGCCATGATGGGCGGCACCAGGTTCGGTATCAAGCTGACCGCCCCGAGCTTCGGGCTGCGCAAGGCGATCACCAACGACATGGAGATCAGGAAAAAGGCCAGCGCAGTTCCACCCAGCATCCCCTCGATATTGCGTTGAGAGATATAGGCGAACATCACGAACGGGCCGGTGGATTCCAGGGCTTTGCCGCCGGTCAGCCGGGCGTCGAGCCACGCCAACGCCTCCGCGTCCAACACTCTCAACTCCTGGGTCGTCATGTTGTCGACCGTGGCGATGATACGAACGGACGACTTATCGACGTTGATTTGGTTGTTGAGATCGAGGCCGTACGGCAGGGACATCTCGAACAGCAACAGGTACTGCGCAGCCAAATCGTTCTCTTCCGGCAGTCTGTAATAGCTGTCGTCGTCCGAATGCATGTTCATGTTGAGGCGTTTGAAAATGTCGCTCAACGTCGTCACGTGCACCACGTCCTCGCGGGCGCGCAGCCAGTCCGAGAAGTCAGAGATCACTTTCAGGAATTCGGGATCGCTGACGCCGCCCGATTTTCCCGACGGCAGCGACCATTGCGCCTGGTAAATGCCGCTCAAATGTTCGGTCGCATAGTCCGTGTCGCGCCGAAACTCGATCGATTCATCGAAGTATTCGACAAACTGGTCGTTCAGTTCGATTTGCGGAACCAGCACGGCCAGCAACACGATGACGCCGCTGACCCCGTAGAGCAGAGTCTTGCGCCGCCCTATGACGAAATCGGCCAGACGGTCCATGACCGTGGTATGGCCGTTCTCCCGCACCTTCACGCGAACCGGCAGGATCGCCATCATCGCCGGCAGCAGAAAGATCGAGTACAGCCATGCAGCGATAACGCCGATCGCCGTCATGTTGCCCAGGTCGCCGAACGGCGGCGAGTCACTGAAATTCAAACTCAAGAAACCGATCACGGTCGTAAAGCTGGTCAGGAATACCGGCTGGAAATTGACACGAAGGCTTTCGATGATTGCATCACGCTTGGACATGCCGTGCCGCATGGCGCCGAACATGGTGACCAGAATGTGGATCGAGTCGGCGATCGCCAGGGTCAGAATGATCGTCGGCGCGATGGCCGATGGCGGGGTTAGTTGAACCCCCATCCAACCCGCCAGCCCCATAGCGGTCATGGCGGAAAACGCAATCACCAGCAAGGTCGAGAAGGTCCCGCTGACAGACCGCAGCAAAACGGCCATGACCACCAGCAGCATGCCATACATCATGGGCACAAGCGTCACGATATCCGCGAAGCTCGCTTCCGTGAAGGCATGGTTCATGGCGACCGAACCGGTCACCGCGACCGTAACGGTGGGATTTTCGGCGCGAAACTCCTCCACCAAGCCGCGCGCGTATTCCATGGCAGCCGGCACTTCGAACTCGGTTTCCAAGGGCAGCGTCGAGGTAATATTGATGGACGCCGTCAGACCATCCGCCGAGACCAGCCGCTTGACGATGACCGGTTCCGAAAGCGCAACGCCGCGGATGCGTTCCAAGTCGGCCTGATCGAGCGGCGAACCGTCGGGGACAAGATCCTCGACGATGAGGTCGTCTTCCCCCGCCGCATAGCTGTTCTGATAGTTGGTGATGCTGTCGACGCGCGTCGTAAAGGGAATCTTCCAGGATTTCTCGGTCAAATCCCGCATTGCCAGCAACAGTTCCGGCGTGAATACGTCGCCCTGGTTCGGCTTAATGACCAGGGTGATGTTGTCTTCCCGGATATAGGTGTTCTGCAGCGCCTCGAACGCGGTCAGCTGCGGGTTTTCGTCGCTGAAGAAGACCCGGTAATTCGTGGAGAAGCCCAGGAACTGACCCCCGGCACCCGCTCCCATCGCCACCAGAACCGACGCGACCACGATTATCCAGCGCCAACGAACAACCCAATTCGCGAAGGCGATCACTTTCCGATCACCCTCGCTTTTCGCCACTATCGCCGGTCCCGTGCTGGCTTCCGACATCCCGTACCTCCTCGCAAAAAAGCATCCCTGGCGGCTGCGCAACCTTTGCATCAGTCGCCGCCACCCTTGCCGCACATTGAACGCCGCGTTACATCATACACAAAGTATACTACACGGTTTCGTTTCTAAAAACTATACGGTATAGTTTACTTTGCAAGCCTATTTCTCGTCGGTTTGGATTTTTTTAGGCATACGCGATTGTTCGGTTGCGAAATATGCCAAGGATAAGTCAATTTCGGACAAGAATTCGATAAGGTCGAGGGAATGTCAGCTTTAGAGCTACGAGATCTGTCCCCGCGGTCGCAGGAAAAGCGACGCGCGATAATCGACGCTGCCCAAGCTCTATTCTTGGACAGCGGCTTTGGCGCGACCAGCATGGACGCCGTCGCGGAACGGGCGGGCGTGTCCAAAAGGACGGTGTACAGCCACTTCGACTCCAAAGAGTCTCTTTTCGGCAGCGTTATGACGACAATGTGCATGATGCTGGGTGAGGGTGCGCCGGACTACATTGCCGCAAGCCCGGAAGCAGCACAGGCAGGGAAAGTCATTTTGGGCGAAGTACCGGACGGCGACGTCCGGCATGTTCTACACACGCTTGGTTGCCGGTTTCTGAGTCTTGTGACCCAACCGGAAGCCATCGCGCTGTTCCGGGTGGTCATCGCGGAGTCCGGCCGCTTCCCTGAACTAGGCGATGAGTTCTACAAGAATGGTGCGGAACCGCTCGTCGAATGCCTTGCTCATTACCTGTCCCTGCAAGTCGAGCAGGGAAACCTTGTCATCGACGACACCTGCTATGCAGCACACCGATATCTGAGCATGGTCAAAGAACCGATCCATATGTACATCCTACTAGGTCAGGGCACGACTCCGACGGAAGCAGAAGTTGAAGCTGCGGTTTCTTCCGCTGTTTCCGCCTTTCTTCGGATACACGCTCCGTAACGCGCGCGCCGCGCCCTCATGAGCGCGTGTATGAGCCGAGGACGCAACGGCCCCTTTTTTACATTTTTTCTGTCTTAAGACTGCGCAGCACTCCTTTCCTCGGGCATGCTTAAGGATCAGAGCCGCCAAGGCTCTCGGCCAGCGGTCCAGTGCCGGTCGAAGCGATTAACTGCTTCAGTCCACCGTCCCCAGTGAACATATTCGGTGGCATCAGAAACAGCATGATCGAGAGAAGCCTTCCTTAGAGCGATGGCCCATACCCCACCTAGATAAGCCAAGAACATCGGAAGACGGCGGTTTCTTGCAACACGGGGCAATCCCTATTTCGCCCAGTCGACCGGACGTCTCGCCAAAAAGAGACCGCCGGGCGCGCATGCGGCCCGGCGGCTAAAACTCGTCGAGGTTTTGTCAGCTCTTAGTGAACGACCAACTCGTTTCGCAACCCGTCGATCAGTTCCAACACACCGTGGACGGCCATGGCCGGCGCCCGATCGTTCGACAGGATTTCGTTCGCGTGTTTGGCGAGAGCGATGAAGTGGTCGTCATCCAACCCCTCTTCGCGAACCAAGACATCCAAGATGGCTTTCAGTTCGTCGAGGCTGCCTTTCGCGTTCCCACCGGTCGCGGCAATCGAAAGATCGCGGAAACCATCCTTCACGGCCGCACGGTCCTGGCCATCGGCGAAATGACTGACGGTCGAGTCCCCCATGAGCGCGTCGAAGATCTGGTCCGCGTAACCGGAGACCTTAGCAGCACCGCCCAAGTCAGCGAACAACGACCCCGCTGACGCCGGGGCACTGGCCGCCGGTGCCGGAGCCGGCGGGGAAGCGGGTTTTGGTTCCGGGTCGTCATTCGCGGCACTCGCTGCCGAAACAGGAGCCGGGGCCGGTCCCGGCGCGGGGTCCTTCTTGCTCAGCGCAGAAGGCGCCTCGGGCCGCTCCGTTTCGGGCTCGTCATTGGCGGCCTCCGGGGCCGGGTTGCCCTCCCCTTCGGAGTCCGCACTTGCCTTCTTCGCCGCCGCTTTCACGATACGTCGGCGCCGCGTCCGACGCGGCGTCTTCATGATTGTTTCTTCATCGAGAATCCGGTCGACGTCGAGGACAACGAGAAGGTTGTCTTCGAGACGGAAGATGCCGGAACAAAGACGACGCATGTTCTCGTCCAACGTCGCAGGCGGCGTGTCGAAGTCCTTCTTGGGCAAGGACCGCACATCACCGATCGAATCGACCAACAAGGTATACAAATCGCCTTTATGCTCGACGGTGACGCTCATCTGCCGCTGCTGTTGCGATTCGCCAGCGCCAAGCAGTTCACGCAAATCGATCACGGTGACAATGCGACCGCGAAGGTTCAGCACACCAGCGATCGCACTGGGCGCGCAGGGAACGGGCGTAATCTGCTCAGGCTCCACAATATCCTGGACATTCAGGATTGGAATTCCGAACAGCTGTTTGTCCACCATCATCGTTACGAGCTGTTCCTCGTCGATGGTCGTCAGTTCCGTGCTGTCGGCTATGGCCAAACTAGACATTTCGTTTCCCTCGTCGCACCTGATCAATTCGCGGGATGTGGTTGTCACCCGCCGTGGCGTGATATCACGGTTACCCGTAACCTAGTACCGATATTCGTCAGCGGCACCCTAGAGCGGGAAAGGTTAACGGAGCATTTACGCCGATGAAAAAACTAATACTCTCTACGGGTGAGACAATTCGATTGCTCGACAGCGGTCGCAATACGGGGCGCGTCATCCTTCTCGCCCACGGTGCCGGCGCACCAATGGACTCCGATTTCATGAACCAGACAGCCGTAGGACTTGCCACGGCCGGCCATCGTTGCGTTCGTTTTGAGTTTCCCTACATGGCGAAACGCAGAGAAGACGGAAAGCGTCGTCCCCCTGACCGTCAGCCGAAACTGCTGGAAGCATTCCGGCATGTCCTTGCCGCCGTCGCGGACGAGGTCGGTGCTGAAACGCACCTATTCATCGGCGGAAAGTCGATGGGCGGCCGGATGGCATCGCTGCTCGCCGCGGACACGGAGTTTCCCCTGCCCATCGCGGGTGTGATTGCGCTTGGTTATCCGTTTCATCCGCCGGGAAAGCCTTCGGTGTTGCGTACCGATCACTTTTCTGCGATGACCGCGCCGTTCTTAATCTGTCAGGGGGAACGCGACCCCTTCGGCACCAAAGATGAAATCACCACTCTTCACCTACCACAAACGATTGAAATCGCGTGGTTTCCCGATGGCAATCACGACCTCATGCCGCGTCGGAAGTCCGGCATCGCGCCGGAAGAAAATCTGAACGGTGCCATATCCGCGATTTCAGGCTTCATGAACCGCTGAAACAGACTCGTATTTCTCCCAGTCATCCCTAGATAACCGCTTAATGGAGGCCATCGACAAACATGTGATGTGCAGTTTGATCACCTTTCATTAACTTATTTTCCGTAAGACCCATAGAAACGGCGCCGGGAAAAAGGCCGCCTTTCACCTTTCGGGCCGAACGGCCAGAGTACAAGGAAACACGATAGTGAGCATGCATGGAATTGTACGGGAACTGCAGTCAAACGAAGATCCCCTCTCCGTTGACTCCGGTATGGACCCGTCGGAAATCAAGAAACGCTCTGTTGTAATTGCAGGCCATCGCACCAGCGTTTCCCTTGAAAACATCTTTTGGGAACAGTTGCGAGACCTCGCCGCCGATAAGCGACGCTCGGTCAACCAGCTCGTCTCGGAGATCGACAGTAAACGAACCGGCAACCTCTCCAGCGCCATCCGGACCTTTGTCCTGACTGCGAACCTGGCCCGCTAACACCGGTCGGACGTTATGAGGTGATCGTGCCGGGTGCAACGCGCCCGGCACGAATTGTTTCAGGGTCTTGATGACCTAGTTGCTGAGACGGAGATTTGGCGCACTGCTGTTGCCTGTTGCCGACAAACGCGCGCGAACGGCATTTTCGCCGGTAGATTGAAGCGTTGCCTGCGCCGAAATCGAACGCCGCTTCAAATCCACGCTGCCCGAAGCCTCTATGGTCGAGCCCTCGATACCGTTCAGACGGACACCGTCCAGCAGAAGGTTTCCGTTCTCAATCGTGACCCGGCCGGTCAGCGCACCGGGCTTGCTGAAATGCGTGCGCAAGGCCGTTCGCACATCGGTCACGCGCCGAACATTCACAATCGTCGCCCGCGGAGGCCCAACCGATACGGCGAGGCTTCCGGTCAGATCGATGATTCCTGAATTGGCGCTCTCCAGCGCGTACCAGTCACTGCCGCTGGCGCGCACCTTTCCGCCGAGCGTGACCGTGCCGGAGATGCCCAGCGCGCCATCCAAGTCGCCTAGGCCGCGTTCGACGGAAAGCCCTTCGACACGTCCCGTCATCGACAGGTCGCGAATGCCGTCCGGACGCCGGAGAAAGGAAAGATCCAACGTCAGCACGCCGCCATTCACGCGGCCACGACCGCCACGCAGGATCGTTCCTCCCGGGCCAAACTCAAACTCTCCAGAGGCGGATTCCACACGCCACGCCGGTGTCTCGAGCGCCCCCGATTGAAGGTCAACAAGCACGGATCCAGGACCGCTGCCGGAGGAAGCGCGCAAAGCCAGGGTCAATGTGCCCTCCTTCCCCTGCACACCAACCCGGACAGGTCCCTCCCCGCGCAGCGGGTCGTAAGACACATCTACCGAACCTGGCCCGATCGACCGCAAAACGCCCGTGACAAGATCCGGCCCGCCCAGGACCGCGGCCAGCCGGCCAAGGTCATCCGTTTCACCGCGGAACGAAAGGGTATCGCCCTCGCCTTCTGCCTGCAGGTTGAGACGACCGCCAGCCTCACCGGATATACCCGCCGCGTCCGAGACGCTAACCCGGTTAAAGGTCAACGCCCCATCCCGGATCACAAGGTTCGCCGCAAGACCGTTGAGAGGCACGCCCGCGGCAATCACCCGGCCGACCTGAAGATCGAGCGACGCGTCGAAATCATGCCAATCCGGCCCCTTCGCGGTCTCCTTTGACGCGGGTTCCGTGGTCGGGGAAGCAATCTCACGTCGTTTCGCACCGTCGGTCTCCACCGCATCCCGAGATGTCGAACGAAACGCGTCGAAGTTGAACTGGTCCACATCGAGCCGCAGCCCGATCCCCAGACGCTCACGCAGAGCGACGGCGGCAGCGCCGCGCGCGGTGACATCGTCCAATTCTATTGAGGCATCAACGATATCCAACCGTCCCGGCCGCAAAGAAACACCGCTTACAAGGGAGAAACGCCGCAACCTGTCGGCTGCTGCCTCCGGTACGGGAAAACCGGTCCATTCCAGGAATCGCCGCAGATCGTCGGCCCGCAAAGACGCATTGCCTTCCAACGACGGCGGCGACACGGTTAAATCTCCAAAACCGGCGACCGACAGATCCGCGCCGCCCGGTAGACGCGCACTGAACTCTTCCAGAGTCACCGCGCCGTTTTCCAGGGACCCACGGACCGCCAGCCGTTGCACCAATTTGCCGCGAAACCGCGTCCCCGCCGCCGTCAACTCGACGGAGAGATCGACCGGAAACGTTTTTGCACGAGCCAAGAGGTTCGGCAGGCGCGCCTCTTCGGATCCCCCCTCGGTGGCCTCTTCCGCACCCGACTTTGTGTCAGTCAGCTGGGGCAGCGCAGCGGAAAGCGCGGCCTCCAACGCCGCATCCAGGTCAAGCCTCGTAAAGCGCAGAGAAAGATCGATACCCAGGCGGCCCCCAAGATCGACCGCAGCCTCTCCAAGCGCACTGAATTGATCGGCGTTTACAGTCAGCTCAGCCAAGTTCAACTGCTTGGCGGCACCCTGATAGGCGACTTGTGTCTCAAGACGAAGCGGGCCGTCGATCACGGGGATATCTTGAAGGCCTGGGCCGAAGAAGTTCTTTGCCCGGCGGACATCCGCGAGATCTACCGACGCCTCTCCACGCAAACCCAGACCGGTTTCCGCCAGGGTCCAGGTTCCGTTGAAGCGGGCGCGCAGGGTGTCTGTTGGGGAACGAAGCCGAACGGATACCGGAGCGTCCGCCTCTTTTTGCGGCGGCGCGAGCCGCGCCTCTACTTCGATTGTCTCTCCTGCCAACGGCAGCGTACCGGTGATCGTCAGCCTTTGACCGACCGTGGGGGTTTGAAGAGAACCGTCGATCCCGGCTATTTCCAAGGGACCTTGGGCCGTCTCCATGACAAGGGTCGCGTCCCGTACAGCGACGGAAACGCCGGCTGCGCCGTGGCCCGGCCTGCTAACGACTGCGAGTCCGTCTGTTTCTTCTGCGGCCTCTGTTTCCGCCCGCCGGGTCGGCAACATCCCGAAAAGGCCTTCCGGCCCCAGGGTGAGGCGCGGCTCAACCAGCAGCAACTCTACGACCTGGGGCTCCCCGCGCAGAATGTCGGAAAGGCGCAGCTTGGCCTCCAGCCAACGCACGGCGACCAGGGGCCGCTCTTTGTGGCGCAAGCTTACAGCCGCGACTGTGACGCGGGGCGTAGGGAGCAAGGACGCGCCGATATTGCCGTCGACGGTTGCCGCATAGCCGGTCGCCTGCGTGATTTCGCGTTCGAGCGCCGCCTTGTAGCTGTTCCAGTCCACCAGTTGAGGGCCAAGGAAGGCTAGCGCCAACAAGGAAGCGACCAATGCCAGCGGTATGCCTACAATCCATCTCACGCTCTGGGTTCCGGCAATATGGGAAATCTGTTCATTCCCGGTGTGTTAGTCCATGATCGCCCCGGTGAAAAGCGGGAGGCGCGCACAGTGTCGACAGTGGTCAACCTGAGATCCGTCCGAAAGCGCAAGCGGCGCGACGCCAAGGAGAAAGAGGCGGCCGAGAATCGAGTCCGGTTCGGCCGGTCCAAGGCGGAGCGCGAAAGCAGCGCGGCGGACCTTTCCCGCGCGCGAAGGGACCTGGACGGGAACCGCCGGAACCCGATCGGCGCCCCGGGCGACGACGGGCCCGACTCCTAAGTCCTAGACACTCAGCATCTTGCCCGGATTCATGATGTTTTCCGGGTCGAACGCCTTTTTCAGCATCCGCATGTAACTGACCGCATCGCCGTGCTCAGCCTGCAGGAAGTGCATTTTACCCATGCCGATCCCGTGTTCGCCGGTGCACGTCCCGCCCATCGCGATCGCGCGGTGGTTCATGCGCTCGATCAAGTCCTTGCAGCGTTTCAGTTCGGCGCTGTCGGCCTCGTCATAGAGCAGCACGAGATGAAAATTTCCGTCCCCGACATGCCCCACGATGGGCGCCGTTAGACCGCTTTCCTGAATATCGTTCTGGGTTTCCAGAATGGCGTCGGCCAGCCGCGAGATCGGCACGCAGGCATCCGTGGCGATGCCTTTCTTGCCGGGAGCCAGCGCCAGCGCCGCGTACCAGGCGTCGTGCCGGGCCTGCCACAGTTTGTTTCTGTCCTCCGCCTTGTCGGTCCATTGGAAGGCGCTGCCGCCAAAATCGTCCGAAACGGATTTCACATACTCGGCCTGTTCCGCAGCCCAGGCTTCAGTGCCGTGGAATTCGAAGAACAGGGTGGGCTTCGCCTCGTACCCTTCCAGCTTCGAATAGGCGATGCTGGCGGCCATTTGCACTTCGTCCAGGAATTCGATCCGCGCGACGGGGATACCGAGCTGGATGGTGGTGATCACGGTATTCACCGCGGCCGCCATGTCCGGATACTGGCACACCGCGCTGGTGATGGCCTCTGGGATACCATAGAGCCGCAACTGAATCTCCGTCACGATGCCCAACGTGCCTTCGGACCCGACGAAGACGCGGGTCAGGTCATAGCCCGCCGCCGATTTCCGCGCCCGGCCGCCCGTCTTGATGATGCGGCCGTCAGCCGTCACGACCGTCAGACCCAGCACATTCTCCCGCATCGTGCCGTAGCGTACGGCGTTGGTGCCAGACGCACGGGTCGCGGTCATCCCGCCGATGGAGGCATCCGCTCCGGGATCGATCGGAAAGAACAGGCCGGTATCGCGAAGATACTCGTTCAACTGTTTCCGGGTAACGCCCGCCTGAACGCGGCAGTCGAGATCCTCTGCATTGACGCCGAGAACCGCATCCATCTGACTGAGATCGATGCACACGCCGCCTTCAACCGCGGCGACGTGCCCTTCCAAAGAGGTCCCGGTGCCGAACGGAATCACCGGCACATTGTGAAGAGCACAGACTTTGACCGCGTCGGCCACTTCTTCGTTGGTGTGCGGAAAGACGACCAGATCGGGCGCGGCGGTCGGGAAGTAGCCTTCGCCATGCCCGTGATGATCGCGCACCGCCGCCGCCGTAGTGGCGCGATCCCCGAAAAGGCGCTTGAGCGTGGCCACGACCGCTTCGATGTTGGTAGCCCGCTGGTCCGCCGCTTTGTGACCGGTGTCCTCGGCTGAAATCGTCATAATCGTCTCCCGGCTTTGCGCCCGGCGAGAAGCGCGGGGCGCACGCAATCCTGATCTCTTCCCACCTTTATATAATGTGGGGTCGGAAAGAGAAAACCGCGCGGCGGGCAAACTCGTGTTAGCCGGCCGGGAGATTAGGCGGCTTGCGCGGCCTCGGCGGCGATGGTCTTGATCTTTTGAACCATGGAAACCAGGCCGTTCCGGCGGTTCGGACTGAGATGCTGGTCGAGCCCGATGCGGCGCATCACATCCAGCGCGTCGGTCTCCAGGATATAGGCCGGCGGTTGGCCATCGTAGAGTTCCATCAGAACAGCGATGAGCCCCTTGACGATAAAGGCGTCGGAATTCGCCCGGAAACGAACCACCTCCGGGTTGGCGGCCCGGTCCATCTCTGAGACCAGCCAAACCTGGCTCATGCAACCGCGAACCTTATTCTCTTCGACCATTTCCGCTTCGGGCATGGCGGGCAGTTTCTTGCCCAAGTCGATGACATAGGCATAGCGGTCTTCCCATTCGTCGAAGAAATCGAAGTTCTCCACCAACTCGTCGACCGTCATCGTCATGCGAATTCCTATCCCTGCCGTTCATCGCCGTTGACCGGGAGATAGAGACCGACGGGCCGCAAGGCAAGGGCGAGGTTTTCCGGCACAACGGGCTTCCCACCGAAAGATAGCGTCACGGACACCGCCAATTCGCATTGACAGAGGCCCGGCGTCTCATTAATCACCGTGAGCCCGCACGTCGGCCATGGAGAGATGGCAGAGTGGTAATGCAGCGGATTGCTAATCCGTGACCGGGTTAAACCGGTCCCCGGGTTCGAGTCCCGGTCTCTCCGCCATTTTTCCAATCTCACGACAATGCGCTTCGCTCCTGCCTTCGATGGGGCCGCGACCTTTTGCCGGGCCGCGGGCGCCGCCATGTAAAGAACCGGAACTTTGTACCGCCCGAGGAGGATAACGCCGGGCGCTCAGCAGCAGTCGGGATGCGGCCGGCTGCGAGATCTCCGCAGCGTCACCAACCAGGACCCTATCGGCGGTTCCGTATGCTTGCCATTGTCTTCACCGCTGCGCCGGGCAATGCTGTGTCGAAGCAAGAAAGAGGCGAGCAATTCCGATGCTCAAGGACAGCATCCGCCCCGCATCGGCGGCGCAAACGCCGCAGACGGATTTCACGCTGCGCGGGCTGCGCGTGTTCGTTGCCGTGGAGGAGACGGGTTCGATCGGCGGCGCGGCCGAGCGGCTGGGTGCGAGTTCAAGCGGCGTGTCTCAACAGATTTCTTCCCTTGAGGAGGCCATCGGCACCAAGTTGTTCGACAGGCGCGGGCGCCCGGTGACGCTGACACCGGCCGGTCAAGTCTTGCGCGCGCACGCCCACAAGATTCTCGAAGCCGTTGCCGAAGCAAAGGCCGAGTTGGCGGAATTGGATCTTGCCGTACTGCCCCGTCTCACATTGGCGATTATCGATGATCTGGACGCCTCGCTCACCCCAATGCTGGTGTCCGGTCTGCGCGCGCAGTTCCGGAACTGCTTCGTGAATGCCACATCCGGCGGCTCCGATCGTGTGACCCGTTGTTTGCAGAGCCGTGAAGCGGACATCGCGGTCTCCGCCGTTCTTCCCGACGATGTCGAGCAATTCAGCGCGATCCCGCTTTTCCGCGAGGCCTTTATCCTTGTCGCGGCAAAAGGCGTTCTGGACCCGGACAGCGACATGCAACCGCAACTGTTGCAGAAACCATTCATTCAGTATTCGGAGGAACTCCCGATCGGCCGCATGCTCGCTCAGCATTTGCGCCGCATGAAGTTCGAACCACCTCGTCACTACGCGTTCGAAGCGTCCCGGTCCGTTCTGGCGATGGTCCTGCAGGAACACGGCTGGGCCCTCACGACCCCCCTCAATCTGATGGACGCTGAACGGTTTGCCTCGCATCTCGACGTTTTCAAGATGCCCTTCCCGGCCGTATCGCGCCGGATCTGGCTGATTGCCCGGAAAGAGGAACTAGGCGCTTTGCCCGAACGCCTTGCCGATGATTGCCGGAGACTGGTCGCCGCACAGGTCGCCCCCCGCTTCGCGGCGATCGCGCCGAAACTTCGGCATGCGATCGAGGTGGCCTACGAGTAGCTCCGCGGGCCCGCCCTTACAGCTTTTCAAAACCAACCCTTCGAATTCCCTAACCGCCGTGGCGTCTGAAAAAGTCTATTCCTAGACTGTGTAGAGACGCTGCGCCTGACGGCCTTCCGGCGTTCAATGGCAACATCGGGCTGGGGACGACGCTGTACATGAAGACTCAAACCGACGTTGTTGTGATCGGCGGGGGGATTGGCGGATGTTCAACGCTGTATCATCTCACCCAAGAAGGCATTACAGACTGCGTGCTGCTGGAACGCGACGAACTAACGTCCGGCACCACCTGGCATTCCGCCGCACAGGTGACGAATTTCGGGGCCACGCAAACGATGGTTGGCCTGAAGTCGCATTCCATCCGCCTCTACAAGGAACTGGCGGACGATCCGGACTATCCAATCAATTATCACCACGGGACCGGCGGTATCCGTCTGGCTTCCACCCAGGATCATCTGGACGGCTACAAGCATTTCATCAGCTTGGCCAAGGGCGTGGGGGTGGATTTCGATCTTATCGACCCAGAGGAATGCGCGCGGCGGCATCCATTGATCACAACGGACAATCTGTTGGGCGCCCTTTGGGATCCCCTGGACGGGGACATAGACCCGGCGCAGCTATGCCAGGCACTGGTCCGGCGCGCCCGGAAGGCCGGCGCGGAGGTTTACCGTTTCACGCCCGTTACGGGCCTGACGCAGCAACCGGACGACAGTTGGATCGTTCACACCGAGAAGGGCGACATCCGGGCCGGAAAGGTGGTCAATGCGGGCGGCTACCGATGCAACGAAGTCGGCGCAATGATGGGTTCCGTTCTTCCGGTCGCTTCGATGGAGCATCAATACATGCTGACCGAACCCATTGCCGCGATCGAGGCGCTGGATTTCCGCGTCCCGCTGATCCGTTGCCCAACAGACGACTTCTACTCCAGGCAGGAGAAGTACGGCCTGCTGGTGGGGTTCTACGAGCAAGATTGCCGCACATGGGGATTGGATGGCATCGATGCCAACTTCACCATGGCGCTGTGCCCGGACGATCTGGACCGTGTCATCGATACGATGGAAGGCGCCTTCGCGCGGCTGCCCTGTCTGACCGAAACGGGCATTCACTCGGTTATCAACGGTCCGATCACCTATACGCCCGATGGATTGCCGTTGGTGGGCAAAGTTCCGGGTCGCCGAAACGCCTATTGCATCACCGGCCTGCGTGCGGGACTGGGGGAAGGCGGTGGCCATGGCTGGCTGCTGGCCCAGATCATCGCCCATGGTGAGGCTTGTTACGACACCTGGTGCCTGGATCCCCGCCGGTTCAGTAGTTATGCGAATGTGAAATATACCGCCCTGAAAGCGATAGAGGACTATCAGAATGAGTTTCGCTTTCATATGCCGCATGAGCACCGCCCCGCCGGCAGGCCTGCGCGGGCAACACCGCTGACCGCCCGTCTCCAATCCATGAATGCGGAGTTCACAACCGTGAACGGGTGGGAAAGGGCGGACTACTTCAAACCGAACCCCGATTTCAGACAGGCGCTTTCCTTCCGTTTCAATAACACTTTCGATGTGGTCCGCAAGGAAGTCGAAGCAGTCCAGCACAATGTCGGGATCATGGAAGTGTCCGGCTTCAACCGATACGAAATTTCCGGCTACGGCATCCACGACTGGCTGGACGGCATCATGTGCGGCCGCGTACCCCGCAAGGCGGGGAAAGTCGGTCTTACCTATTTCCTGAACGCAGACGGGAATGTGAAGGGCGAGGCCACGCTGGCAAATCTCGGAGAGGATGCGGTTTGGTTTGGGTCTGCGGCGGCGGCGGAACTTCACGATCTGGACTGGCTGCAGGACCGGCTTCCGAAAGACGGGTCCATTCGGATCACGTCGCTGACCGGCAGCCACACAAGTCTGGTCGTCGCCGGTCCGAATTCTCGGGCCGTTTTGACCAAGGCGGCGCCTCGAACCGACTGGTCGAAAGAAGCCTTTCCCTGGCTGTCCGTCCAATCCGTCTTCATCGGCAGCGCTCAAGCGATCGCGATGTCGGTCTCATTTTCCGGGGAGCTTGCCTGGGAGTTGCACATCCCGAATGAACAGCTGTTACTAGCCTATGAGCGCCTGCTCTCGGCAGGGACGGAATTCGGTATCAAACCTTTCGGCCTGCGCGCGACGGACTCGATGCGACTGGAAAAAGGCTACCGACATTGGAAGGCAGACTTGATCACTGAGTTCAACCCGATGGAAACCGGCCTCGATCGGTTTGTCCGGCTGGAAAAAGACTTTGTCGGCAAAGCCGCGTTGGAGAAGGCGATCGCCAAGGGTTCACGGCGCCGGTTCGTCTCCCTGACGGTCGACAGCCCGGACGCTGCAGCACATCCCGGAGACTCGATCCGCCTGGACGGACATGTAGTTGGCACCGTAACGTCCGCTGGTTGGGGATATCGCGTGGGGCGCAATATCGCGATGGGCTTCGTCGAGCCGGCCTGCGCGAAACTGGGGACCGAGTTGACAGTAGACGTGGTCGGAACGCCATCATCTGCCGTGGTCTGCGAGGGCTGCCTATACGACCCCGCCAACGAGCGGGTTCGGAGTTAACCGCGCCGAGGAAACGCTATGAAAACCTTCACCAAATCCTTTACTCAGCAGGAACCGATCCCCGAAGCGGCCATCGAACGCGCGGTCGAGATCATGCGCACGGGCCGGCTCCACCGCTACAACGTGGACGCCGGCGAAACGTCCGAAGCAGCCTTGCTGGAGCGCGACTACGCGGCATGGCAAGGCGCGGAATACTGCCTTGCCTGCACGTCCGGCGGCTACGCCATTCAATTGGCGCTTAGATCCGCCGGCGTAAAGCCTGGCGATACCGTCCTGATGAACGCCTGGACCCTCGCGCCTGTTCCTGGCGCCGTGGAGAATGTTGGAGCCAACCTGCACCTGATCGAAGTTCTCGATGACTGGTGCATCGACCTCCGCGACCTGCGTGAACAGGCCATGAGAACGGGCGCGAAGTTCCTGCTGCTCTCGCACATGCGCGGGCACATGGCGGACATGGATGCCGTGTGCGCGATTTGCAGCGAATTCGGCATTACCCTTGTCGAAGATTGCGCGCATACCATGGGTGCAAAATGGAACGGCCAGCTTGCCGGAAACTTTGGCGCCGTGGCCTGTTTTTCCGCCCAAACCTACAAGCATCTCAACGCGGGCGAAGGCGGGCTCCTTACGACAGATGACGCCGAGATCGCTGCACGGGCAATTGTACACTCCGGCTCATACATGCTCTACGGGCGGCACGGCGCCCGTCCATCCGACGAGGCCTTCGAAAAAGTAAAACTCGAGTCCGCCAACTATTCCGGACGCCTCGATAACATCCGCGCCGCCATCATACGGGTGCAACTCACCCAGTTGGACGCGAACATCCAGCGCTGGAACGAACGCTATCGTGTGCTGGAAGACGGTCTCGGACAGGCCTCGGGGTTGCGTATCGTGGCAAGACCGCAGCATGAGTTTTACGTTGGATCTTCGATTCAGTTCCACGCCGACGCTGTGGGACCCGGAGGAATACCCGACTTCATCGACCGATGCGGAAAGCGTGGTGTCGAAATCAAATGGTTCGGTTCTAAAGAGCCGGTAGCCTTCACCAGCCGCTATGACAGTTGGGCCTATGCAAAGAACCAGCGGAACCTGCCTCAGACCCTCGACGTCGTCTCCACAACGTGCGACATGCGCGTCCCCCTCACCTTCTCGATAGACGACTGCCGCGACATAGCCGAAATTGTAGCCGAGGAGGCAGACGCCGGCATGCGCTGAGCAGGACTGCTGCTGCGCTTCAGCGTCACTATGACGCATATCTGGTTAAGCATCCTTGCCGCTTTCCAAGCCGCCGTCGGTTGTGAGATCGTGGAACCGAATGGTATCTCCGAACGAGTTCGTCGCGTCGGGTCGTCACAGTCCTGTACGTGACATGTCCTTGTGAGGTTCCGTCACTCCAATTGACGAGCAACAGGCAGCAGCGTCGATGCAAAAGGTTCTGGCAGTCGGGTTTGTAATTCTCGTATGCGTCACTGGGCAGGCGCAAGCTGACAGGATAACCATCGTGTCCGCCGAACTACCGCCGATGATGACCCGTGACGGTGAAGGACGCGAGGCCGCCATCATCAGAACGGCATTGGAGCGCTGCGGCCATTCGGTCGAGTTTCTTGTCCAGCCCTTCACACGCCATTGGGGTTTGTATGAAGACGGAACCGGCGACGCCGTCACGACGGTGCCGACCGGTCAAGATATGAGCGGCAGCCTGACGCAGCCCTACATTCAGTATCAGAATGGCGTCAGCTATTTGTCTTCCAGGGGCTACGCCGTTGATGCCCTTGAAGATCTCGCAGGGTTGAAAGTTGTCGCGTTCGAGGATGCGTCCAAGATCCTGCCCGGTCTGAAGGATGCGTCCGAACGTTTTGCGTCATACAGGGAAACGATCGACCAGATCTTCCAAAGCCGGCTTTTGTTCGCAGGATCTGTCGACGCCGTCATCGGCGATGGCATGCTGCTGGCGGAATACAACAGATCCTTGGGAGAAAGAGCCAGCACGCTGCGGTTTGACCCGACTCAACCCGTCACGTTCAGCAGGATTTTCAGACCGTCCGATTATGTGATGGCCTTCCGAGATCCCAGTCACGCCGCAGATTTTAACCGCTGTTTCGCAGAAGCGGCGGCAGACGGAACAATCGATGCCATCAACCGCTCATGGGTGGACAGATATCGGGACGTTCTTGGAAGCGCTTACCTGGACTATTAGCGATTCTTCCGGGGAATTACTCATTTGTGGCTTAAAGTGACTGCGATGCGCCGCATGCATAGCCAAACGCGTCGACGACCTGCTCGACATCGTCATCGGTTACATCCAGGTGAACCACCAGACGGATGGCGCCCGAACGCCCCGAAATCTGCACACCACGCTCTGCCAGGCGATGTTGCAGGCCATTCCGATGCCGGGCGTCGACATCGATGTAAACCATGTTTGTATTCACCGTCGAAACGGTCACCCCGGCGTCCGACAGTGTGGAAAGGCCGTCGGCTAACTGCGCTGCGCGCGCATGATCCTCAGCCAGACGCGCGACATGATTGTCCAACGCGTAAATCCCGCAGGCGGCCAACAAGCCCGCTTGGCGAAGACCGCCGCCGAGCATCTTGCGGACACGCCGCGCCCGGGCGATGAAATCCGCCGGGCCAGCGAGTACCGATCCCGCCGGCGTTCCCAAGCCTTTGGAAAGACAAAGGGACACAGTGTCGATGTCGGCGACGACGCTCGCCGGCGGCACCCCGAGAGCCACAGCGGCATTCATCATCCGCGCCCCGTCCAGGTGCACGTTTAGGCCGACCTCCCGTGCCGCGGCTGCCGCCTCGGCAACATAGGTCAGCGGGATCACCCGCCCGTTGTGGGTATTCTCAAGGCTCAGCAGCCGTGTGACTGGGAAGTGAGCGTCATCCGGCCGGACCGCGGACCGTATCACGTCGACCGGTATCTGGCCGTCCTCATTGGTAGGGAGAACGTTGGCGGCGACGCTGCCCAGAACCGCGGAGCCCATCGCTTCATAAGTGACGATGTGATAGCCCCTGCCGATAATGATTTCTTCGCCCCGCCCACAATGGCTCATCACAGCAGCAAGGTTCGACTGTGTCCCGCTTGGAAACAGCAAGGCCGCTTCTTTCCCGAGCAGGCCGGCTACCTTCTCCTGCAACTGATTGACGGTAGGGTCGTCGCCATAGACGTCGTCACCCAATGGCGCATTGCGCATGGCATCGTACATTCCCGCGGTCGGGCGGGTGACCGTGTCGCTCCGCAAGTCGACAATTCGGTTTGCGCCCGCCGGCGCCGGCGCGACTTCATCAGCAACTGGGTAAGCGTTCATGCGGGGCCTCTCGGAGACAGGGTCTCGCCCCATCGCCGACGCGCGGGGCCTTTACACGGCGATCTTTGTAAGCTGTTCCGGCTTGGGCAGAAAGTCTTCAATCGCCACATCGTCGATTTGGTGCGGCTCCAGATACTGATCGGCGTATTCCTTCCAGACCCCGGAACGCAGGAACAGGTCAAAGAGATCGGGATCGATGTGGCTGTCCTTACACATGAAACTCATGATCCTCAGCGACTCGCTGATGGTCTTTGCTTTCTTGTAGGGCCGGTCGGCGGCGGTAAGCGCTTCGAAGATATCGGCGATCGCCATGACGCGCGCCGGTAGGGACATTTCTGCTTTGACCAAGCCCCGCGGATAGCCGGTACCGTCCATCTTTTCGTGGTGCCCGCCCGCATATTCGGGCACGCGGCGCATCTTCTTCGGAAACGGCAACTGCTCCAGCATCTTGATCGTCACCACGATGTGGTCGTTGATGGTCTCTCGTTCCTCCGCCGTCAGCGTCCCCCTGGCGATGGAAAGATTGTACAGCTCACCATGATTGTACTTGCCCACGCGGTGCTCCGGCAGGTCACCGAGAAGCGGCTCCACATGCGGCGCCGGCGGGGGCATCGTGGATTTCAAATGCGTCTGTTCCATCGGACTCAGACCGAGGGTCTTGTCGAAGGTGCGCGTCCAGGTAAGGGCGCTGATCTGTTTCAGGCGCTCGATATCCTCATCATCCATGAATTCGCCGCCGACATTCGACACGGCGACAAACTCAAAGTCCGCCTCCAACTGACGGCATTTCTCTTCGTAGGCGGCTTCGGCCTCCGCCTTGTCCATCCCGTCCAGTTGCGACTTCAGACATGCGATTTCTGCGTCGCGGCGCAGCACCTCGAACCGGGTGCGCACTTCGTGGATCCGGTTATAGATGGTCTCCAACTTGGAGGCCTTGTCGACCACATACTCCGGCGTGGTCACTTTCCCGCAGTCGTGCAGCCAGGCCGCGACGTGCAGTTCGTACCACTGATCGTCGGTCAGGTCGAAATCGCGGAAGATGCCGTCGTCCGACTTGCATGCCGCATCCACCAGCAGTTTGGTAATGACCGGCACGCGCTGACAGTGCCCGCCCGTGTAGGGCGACTTGTCATCGATCGCGGCCGCAAGCATCTCGATCAAGGAATCCCAAAGCCGGCGCTGTTCGGAAATCAGCATCGAGTTTTCCAGCGCGACCGCGGCTTGGCTGGTCAACGCCTCGATCAACGGCTGCATCTTGCGGTCGAATGAAACTGTCTTTCCGACGTGATCCCGGGCGTTGATCAGCTGCAGGACGCCGATCACCTCGTCGCCCGTATTGATCATCGGTACGGTCAGAAAGGACTCCGAGCGATATCCTGTGCTTTCATCGAATTTCTTTGTGCCGCTGAAGTCAAAGTCTTCCGCCGCATAGGCATCTTCGATGTTGACCGAGCGGCGCCGGTGCCAGACGGCGGAGGCCACATTGTTGCTGTTGGGCGATCCGTCTTCCCGAAAGAGCTGTACCGGCGGGAATGGGATCTCTTTGCCCGTCGTTCCGCCGAGGGACACCTGCAGCGTGTCGTTGCGCATGATTTTAAAGGCCAGACCGCGGGTATCGTCCGTCGTCAGATAGAGCGTGCCGCCGTCCGCGTTGTAGATCTGTTTGGCCTCTAACAGGATCATTTCGAGCAGACGGTCGGTATTGCGTTCGGCGGAGAGCGCGATCCCCAATTCGATCAAACGCCGGACGATGCGGTCGCCTTCGCGCCGCCCACCGAAAACGCCGGAGGTTCTGCGTTCCGCCTTCGCTTGCAAGCCGAACGGATCGTTCTCCAGGTTAATCCCCTGCCCGTACGGGGCGTATCCGTCTGTCATGCTAGTTTTCTAGTCTCCCGGTACTAAGAAATCGTTAAGCGCGGCGGCAATATCAAGGGTGCCAGCCGCAGCGCGCCGAAAAGGGACGCACTGCCGGATGGGCCCTCAAGCCGATCCGGCAGTGCGTATTCATCTCCGAGAGATGGTCGGCAAAGCTACAGGAGATTGATTCTCATGTTTTCCCGCGCAACCACCGCACCTGCCCAGGTTTCGCGCGCCTTGATCTCAAGTTCTTCCATAAACTTGTCCTCATGGGTGGGGTCATGGTGAAAAATCGCCAGCATCTTGGCGTTCGCCATTTTGCACAGGCGCACGCCTTCCTCCCATGTCGAGTGGCCCCAACCGACCTTACTCGGAAACTCTTCTTCGGTGTATGTGCAGTCGTAGATGACCAGATCGGAACCTTCGATAAGTTCCAGCACCGTCTCGTCGGGACGGCCCGGAATATGTTCCGTATCCGTCACATAGCACATTGACTTACCCTTGAATTCAACGCGATAGCCGGTCGCGCCGTTTGGATGGTTCAAAGGTTTGGTCTTCACGACCACGCCGGGCGTCAAACTGAACTGATCGCCGGAATTGAAGTCTTCGAAAGACATGTTCGAGGCCATGGCCTCAAGCGGCACCGGGAAAAACGGCTGCGCCATCTGACCGCCGAGAACCTTGCGCACGCCGCCTTGCTCTTCGAGATGGCCGGCCATGATGTTGAAGCTCTTGCCCGGCACGAAAGCCGGTGTGAAGAACGGAAAGCCGTTGATGTGATCCCAATGCGTGTGGGACAGCATGATATTGGCCCGGTGCACATCCTTGCGCAGCAGCCACGAGCCTAGATTGCGGATGCCGGTTCCGGCGTCGAATATTATTCGTTCGCCGCCGGTCGCCACCTCGATACAACTGGTGTTGCCGCCAAAACCGATATGGCGCGGCGAAGGGCAGGCAATCGAGCCCCGAACACCCCAGAATTTTACTTTGAAGGCCATGCCGGCAGACCCAACAAGCTTGGTCGCATTTTTCCCCTCCACATGAGCATCGCCAGCATGCTCAAGCACCTTCAAATAAAGGTCTAAGCATTTCAAGAAAAAAGCTGTGACAAGGATCACACATTTCCCGCTAATTACTCATATCGTTCTATTTTCGTTGCTTGCTTTGCCAGGTTTCGCTCGTTTCATTAGCACTGATTTATGGGTGAAGCCGGATCGCCATCCTTCGATTGACCCGACGGTTTTCCGGGATCGGCTCGCCGAGAATGTCCTTTGCCGGCAGTTTCGGCCGGCTGTCGGCGTAGCCCGCAGCTTGCAATCGCCCCGCTGGAATCCCCTCTTCGATAAAGTATCGAACGACCGTTGCGGCCTGGGTCGCCGATAGCTCCCAGTTCGATGGAAACTGTTCGTCGCTAAACGGCACGTCGTCCGTATGTCCCTCGACATCGATGAAGTAGAGATCGTAGGGAGGCTCTTCCAACTCGTACCGGATTTGACGCAACACCAGCTTGGCTTCCTTCGTCATGGTCACCGAGCGTGGCTCGAAAAACGACCCGACCACGAAGTCGATGACGATGCCTTCATCGTCGAAACCCACCTGCACGTCGCCGGGGGGCATCTGCGCCACTGTATCGATGATCGTTTGAACCTTGTTGCCAAGCGAGAAGATCGGCCGGCTGCTGGATATAGCCTCGGCGCTGTCGGCTTCGGAACTGCCCGACTCCGCTTCTCCGCCCTCGCCGCCTTCCGTCGGGCCGCTGATCTCCTCCTGAATGCCCGCCTGAACTTCTTCAAACCGCACCAGATCCACTTTCGAGAATGAGATCAGCATGACAAAAAACGCCATCAGCAGAGTAATGGCGTCCGCATAGGTGACGATCCAGTCTTCCTCCTCTTCCTGGATTGCATCGGATCTGCGGCGTTTAGGCATCGCCGGAAGCTCCGATTGTCAGCCGGTTCCGCATCACTTCTCCCGGAGCTGCTTGTCGATGTCGAAGCGGATCGCCGGGTCCAGGAAACTGTTCATCCGATCCTGAATAAAGCGTGGGTTCTTGCGGTCTGCCAAAAGCGCCATCCCCTCCAGCAGCAACTCATGGCGAAACCGGTTTATCTGGTGACGCTGGCTCATCTTATTGGCTGCCGGCAGACAGATCATTCGGGCCAGGATGACACCGTAGAGCGTGGTGTTGAGAGCGACCGCCAACCCTTTGCCCAGTTGAGACGGGTCGCCCTCCAAACCGTCGAGCATAATGATCAGCCCGACAAGGGTCCCGATCATGCCGAAGGCGGGCGCGGTGCTCGCCATGCTTTTACAGATGTTGGCAGGCACCATGTTGCGCTCGAACGTTGAGTTTGCCACCGACAGAAGGTTATCCCGCACCTCCGGTGCCTTGTAACCGGAGAGCACCAATTCCAGGCCAAAGCTTAGAAACGGGTCGGCTTGAACCTTCTGCATCTCTTGATCCAAGGCCTTGATGCCCTGCTGTTGGGAGAGATACCCCCAACGGATGACCCGGCCGACTTCCTGATTGAGAATGCTGCGTCCGATCCGCTGAACGGAAAAGGTCGACATGATCCCGCGCAACGCGAGCATAACGTAACGCGCTTCCTGCCCCAGAAAGGTTGCTGCCAGGGTACCGCCGATCACCATGACAAAGCTGGAGATGCTGACGAAAATCCAGTAATTATCCGTGCTAATGATGATCGACCCGATGAACAGGCTGATGCACAGGATAAAGGCCAGAAATGTGTTGATCGACATCTTGCGCCGGCTACCCGTCCAACAATAAAACAAGCATGCTGGCAGAATTCAGACCATGTAAAACATGGCTGCCGGCAAGACTTGCAAGTAAATCCCCGCTTGAAATTACCGTAGTTTGCCAGATTTTTAAATAATTCTTTGAGATTCCGGACTTTCTGTATGTCTGAAGATGTAACGATCCAGCATTTGGGCGCGCAGGGCGACGGCGTGGCCGAGACCGAACAGGGCCGGCTTTTTGTCCCCGGCGCGGCACCGGGCGACGTTTACCGGATTGTCGAAACAGTGGCGGCCGGCGCCGACAGACGCGCCGTGGCGGCGGAACTGGTCACACCCTCAGCCGATCGGGTCACGCCACCATGTCCTTACTTCGGACGGTGCGGCGGTTGCAGCCTGCAACATGTCGCGCCCCGCCGGATCGCAAGCTTCAAACGAGATCGCCTGATCCAGGCCCTGGCCCATCGCGGGATCGATGACGTGGACGTCGCGCCCACACTGACCGCCCCGGCAGGGACCCGTCGGCGTGCCCGGTTTGCGTGCCAACGCACCGCAAAGGGCTGGATTGTCGGCTTCAACGCGGCGGGGTCGAAAACCATCGTTCCCCTCAACGGGTGCCATGTCCTGGATCCGGCGCTGGCCGCCCTGCCCACTCTGTTGACAGAACTTCTACCGCGCTTGCCGTCTTTCGGCGCAAGAGGCGACATCCAGGCAACAGCGGGCGCGTCGGGACTGGAGATCTGTTTCCACCCCGCCAAAGCATCCGATCTCGCTTTAGAGGAGCGCTATCTATTGGCGGATTGGGCCGAAGAACGGGATCTCGCCCGGATTGCTTGGGAAAGCGGCACCGGTTTGGAACCCGTTGCAGCGCGGCGCGCCTTTACCGTTGCGGCGGGTGGAGCCATCTTGCTCCCCCCGGCGGGCGCGTTCCTGCAAGCCAGTCCGGCTGGGGAAGAGGCCATACTCTCGCTGGTTAAAGACGCCGTGCGGGGCAGTCAGCGCATTGCGGATCTGTACGCCGGATGCGGAACTTTGAGCCTGCCGCTGGCGCTTGCCGGGCACAGGGTGCACGCGGTCGAAATTGCAACGGACATGACGGCTGCAATCCACACGGCGAGCGGCGGGCAGGTCAGCACCGAGACCCGCAACCTGGCGCGCCGGCCGCTCACCGCGGAGGAGTTTTCCGCGTTCGACGGCGTGATCTTCGATCCGCCGCGCGCGGGCGCAAAGGAGCAGGCTCAGGAACTCGCCCAGTCTCAGGTGCCGGTGGCCGTGGCGGTCTCCTGCAATGTCGCGACACTCGCCCGGGATCTGCGTATTCTGCTGGACGGCGGGTATCGTCTGGAAGCCGCCACACCGATCGATCAATTTACCTGGACCGCTCACTTGGAAGCGGTTGCGGTGCTACGGCGGCCCGACTGATCCGCAGGCCCGACGGAGCGCAGTAAACCGGGGTACGCGACCCATAAGGTAAGCGCCCGCAGGATCATGAAGGCGCTGATGGCCGCCCAAAGTCCATGGTTCCCCCATTGCATCATCATCGGCCATAGGATTGCCAAGTACCCTGCCAGCGACACAATCATGGCGTTGCGCAGCGCCGTCGACCGTGTCGCGCCCAAGAAGACCCCGTCCAGCATGAAACACCAGACCGACAAGATCGGCATGAGCACAGGCCAAACGAGATAGACGTAGCTCGCCTCCCGCACGTCGGGAATGCTTGTCAGGAGATTGACGATCGCTACGCCGGACAGCCAGAACACCGCCGTCGTCAGCGCCGCTATGATCGTTCCCCACAGAAAGGTCGCGTTCGCCGCGGCGCGGAAGGCCTGCCGGTCCCGGCGTCCCTTCGCACCGCCGACCAAGGCCTCAGCGGCATGCGCGAAACCGTCGAGGCCATAGGCCGTGAAATTCAGGAAGTTCAGAAGCACCGCGTTCGCCGCCAGAACGACATCGCCGAACCGCGCCCCTTGTGCCGTGAAGATCGCGAACGCTGTCGTGAGACAAAGGGTTCTAATCAGGATATCCGCATTGAGCGCAACCAACGCCTTGAACGCCTGCGCCTGGAACACCGCAGCAAAGTTCGGCGACTTTCCTCCCAAATGCCGCATACGGCGCCACACCAGATACCCGCCAAGCAGCGCGCCGGATACCTCCGCGATCAAGGTCGCCGCCGCGACCCCTTCCACCCCCCAGCCCAGGCCAAGCACGAAGACGATATCCAGGATGATGTTCACGCCATTGATGAAGATCTGCAGGACCAGCGGCGTCCTGGCATCCTGCAGCCCCAGAAACCAGCCCAGCACGACATAGTTCATAAGGGCCGCCGGCGCCCCCCAGATCCGGATCGCGACATAGGCCGCGGCAGAGGTCTCGACCGCGTCGCTGGCATCGAGCACGGAAAAGGCCATGGCAATGATCGGAACCTGCAGCGCCACCAGCCCGCCGCCCAACGCCAACGCGATGACGGAACCTCTGAGGAAGACGAGCCGCATCTCCGTGCCGCTATCGCGGCCCCAAGCCTGGGCCGCCAAACCAGTCGTCCCCATGCGCAGAAAACCGAAACCCCAATAGACGTACGAGAAGACCAGCGCGCCGATGGCCACCGCCCCAAGGTAGGCCGGATTTGGAAGATGGCCGACCACCGCGGTGTCCACCGCACCCAACAGCGGGACGGTTAAGTTGGACAGGATAATCGGGCCCGCGAGACGCCAAACCTGGCGGTGGGAATCACGGTCGGAGAATTGCCGGGCGAGCCAAGTCAAAAGCAAGGTCAGCCTAATTATTGATCAAAAGAAACAATGTGAACATGTGTTAACGCGATATAACGAACTAGTGATTTCGATCACTTTCATTACGCCTAGCACTCCCCATTCTCTTCTTACAGGGTGCAATTCCGAATAGGGGTTGTGCAAACCGTTAACCGCTCAGGAAGGAGGAGGCCCAATGCCGGTTATCGACTATTCGAACTACACCGCCAATCAATCGGAGTGGGCGCACTCCCTGCTCAAGATGGCGACACGTGCCGACGCAGACGCCGCGGAAGAACTCGGCGAGCGCGCCAGCGAGGCCCTCAAGCGCGTCGTGACGCATTTGCCGAAACGCGTTCCTGTCCGATAGCAGGCACCGCATCAATCATCGGCAGGCGCGCCGGGCAAGCCCCAGCGCGCCGCTGCGGGACGCTCCGGCGGCACCTCCATTTGCTCTGAAAACTCCAAGAGCAGGGGCTCGTCCGACAACAGGTAGTCGAGGACGCCGCCTAAAAACCCCGCATCCTCGACCCGTTCGCGTATCTCGCCGGGGCCCACGCCGGTCACCGCCAGAAACCTGCCGATCCGATCCGGATCCCTGGCTAGAAACACCAAAACCTGCCGGGCCAGTTCCACCGCTTCCTGTTCGCTTACCTTCACCACTTCCTCCCGCACGCCACAGCAAATTTGCCAGCCGGTTTATGTCCGCTAGACTGCCCGAAGTTCAACAGAAAGTTCGTTCGCCGCATGGCTTGGGATCCCGCACAGTACCTTCATTTCGAGGGGCATCGTTTACGGCCCGCACTCGATCTATTGGCCCGGGTGCCGGACTCGAGGCCGGCCCGCATCGTCGACCTTGGTTGCGGCCCCGGAAATGTCACTAAGTTTCTCCGGGAGCGCTGGCCCGAAGCTGACATTCTAGGCATCGATTCCTCGCCCGAAATGCTCGACAAAGTTCGGGAAGCGGTCCCCGGCGTGCGGTTTCAAGCCGGCGACATCACCGATTGGGTGCCGGACGAGCCGGTCGATCTGATCTACTCGAATGCAGCGCTGCATTGGCTGCCGGACCACAAAACGCTTTTTCCGCACCTGCTCGAACAGCTGCGGCCCGGTGGTATTCTGGCGGTGCAAATGCCGCGGAATTTCGCCCGGCCGTCCCATGTCAGCGTGGCAGACGCCGCGCAGGACGGATCTTGGAAAGATCGCCTGGTCCCAATGCTGAAACCCGCCCCAACCCATGAGCCGGGCTTCTACTACGATCTGCTATGCGATCGCGCCGGCAGCTTGGACCTTTGGGAAACCGACTACATTCAAGCGCTCGACGGTGAGAACCCGGTGGCGGAGTGGACCAAGGGAACATGGCTAAGGCCCTTCCTGGCGGCGTTGGAGGAGCCCGACAGATCGGCCTTCGAAGCCGCTTATCGCGCCAGGGTCGCCGCCGCCTATCCTAAACAACGGGATGGCAAGACACTGCTGCCGTTCCTGCGGCTTTTCATGATCGCAGCACGCGGGAGCGCCTGAAGCGATGTTGCCGGCGATCCCGGTACACGATATCGGCGCGCAATGCCTGTCCGTACTGGCCAAGCGCGAACCCGATAAACTATTGGCCATCCTTCGCGCAGGCCAACGGCAGTTGGGACGGATGCCCTTGGCGGTCATGGACAGGCGATCACGCGGCTGGGCCGAACGCTGCCGCAACCCGTACTTCGATCAAGTCGAGAGATTGGCGAGGTCCAGCCCCCGCGGCGTCTGGTTCATGAATTTCTGCTACGAATGGGGCTGCACCACCGGGGCATCGACACCCGATGGCGGCGCCGCCCCTGTGGTCAGACGAACCCTGGATTGGCCGTTCCACGAAATCGGCAGAAATGTCATCCTGGTAGAGGCGGACACGCGCAGCGGCCCCGTCAAATACGCGACATGGCCCGGATTTCTCGGCGTTATCAGCGGTCTGGCTCCCCGCCGGTTCGCAATCATGATCAATCAGGCCCCGCTTCCCCGCCGCACCGGGTTGCTTCCCGTCGATTGGCTCGCGGCGCGTTGGAAGACCGGACGGAGCCAGGCGCTGCCCCCGGCCCACCTGCTGCGCCATGTGTTCGAAACATGCGCCAGTTTTGACGATGCGGTCCGCCGTCTCGCGGAAACACCCGTCGCTCTGCCGGTGATCTTCACCATCGCCGGACCGGAGCCCCATCAAGTCGCGACCATAGAGCACACAGGGCTGAGCGCCCAGATCGACCGCCAAAACGCTTTGGCGGCCAATCACTGGCGGCTTGTCTCGCGGCCCGCGCGTTCCCGGGGCCGGGACAGCGAAGAACGGGCACGGCGCATGGCGGAGGCAATGGCGCAGGCTTCGTCGCCTTTTGACTGGCTGCATCCGCCTATCCTGAACAAGGATACCCGGCTCGCCCTGGAAGCCGACATGGCAACCGGCACGTTGCGCGCATTGGGCTATGAAAAGGACGGTCCGGCGACCGCAATCTCGGAATGCTGAGAATTACCTGTTGAGATAGATCGCGAGCCATCATAGGTAAGAAGGGGCGGAAACCGTTTACGGTTTGTGGGCTTTGAGCGTATCGCGTCGCCCCGGGTTCCAGCGGACAAGCGGGCGCAGACAGAGGCTGGAACTGTGATTTTCAAGAATAGACCGACCAGAAGGCAGGTTACGGTAGGACTTGCTGCGTCTCTCATACTCGCCGGCACAGTCGGCCAGGGCCTAGCCGCCGAGCCGATCAAGATCGGAGAGATCAACAGCTACACCCGGTTGCCGGCGTTTACGCTTCCCTACCGGAACGGCTGGGAGCTTGCCGTAGAGGAAGTCAACGCGGCCGGCGGCGTGCTGGGCCGGCAGATAGAAGTGATTTCCCGAGACGACGCCGGCAAACCCGGGGATGCGGTAAAGATCGCCGAAGAAATGGTGACCCGGGACGGCGTCGATCTTCTGGCAGGTACATTCTTTTCGCATATCGGACTGGCTGTCGCGGACTTCGCTAAACGGCGCAAAACCCTGTTTGTCGCCGCCGAGCCGCTGAGCGACGCTTTGGTATGGAGCAAAGGAAACCGCTATACGTTCAGGCTGCGGCCCAGCACCCATATGCAGGCATCCATGCTGGCAGAGGAAGCCGCCAAACTGCCGGCAAAAACCTGGGCCACGATCGCACCGAATTACAAATACGGCCAGGACGCGGTCTCTGCTTTCCAACGATTGCTGAAAGAGCGCCGACCGGATGTAAAATTCGTGCGGGCTCAATGGCCGAAATTGTTCGCCATCGACGCCGGCGCGGAAGCCGAAGCGCTCGCCGCGGCCGCGCCGGATGCTATCTACAACGTCACCTTCGGCAGCGATCTTGCGAAGTTTGTGCGCGAAGGTTCGGTGCGCGGGCTGTTCAAGGACCGCACCGTTGTCAGCTTGCTGACCGGCGAGCCTGAATATCTTGAGCCGCTGAAAGACGAGACACCGGAAGGGTGGATCGTTACCGGCTATCCCTGGTACGCGGTGGACACACCGGCGCACAATGCCTTCGTCGCCGCCTATACGGCGAAGTTCGACGAGAACCCCAAAGTCGGCTCGATAGTCGGCTACAACACATTCAAGGCGATCGCGGCCATCATCGCAAAAGCGGGTTCCACGGATACCGAGGCGATGGTCGACGCGGCCAAGGGTGTCATCGTCGACACGCCACTCGGTCAAATCACGTTCCGCGCCAGCGACCACCAGTCGACAATGGGGGCCTTTGTCGGGCGCACCGCGGTTCGCGACGGCGAAGGGGTCATGGTCGATTGGCGCTATGCGGACGGAGCCGATCATCTGCCCAGCACTGAGGAAGTTCAACATCTTCGTCCCAGCGAGTAACCCTCGGCTGGCGCGCGCCGCGACGGCGCTACTCACGATATGATTGTCGGACAGCTTGTAACCGGACTGGCCGGAGCGTCGATCCTGTTTTTCATCGCCGCCGGGCTTTCCCTGATCTTCGGGGTGACGCGGATTGTCAATTTCGCGCACGGTTCGTTGTATATGTTGGGCGCGTATATCGCGATAAGCCTCACCCAGCCGCCTTTCGCGCTTGGGTTTTGGTTTGCGGTGCCGATCGCGGCAATACTCGTTGGCGGGATCGGCGCCATCATCGAAACAACCTGCCTGAAGCCGGTCTACCGTGCGCCGGCACTTTTCCAGTTATTGGTCACGTTCGGCGTTCTGCTGATCATCCAGGACCTCGCCCTGATGGTCTGGGGCCCGGAGGACCAATTGGGACCACGCGCGCCCGGCCTGGGGGGCGCGGTTGAGGTTCTCGGCGCCCGTGTCCCGGCCTATGACTTTTTTCTGATCCTTGCCGGACCGGTGGTGCTGGGCGTGCTTTGGCTGATCCTGCACCGGACACGATGGGGGGTTCTGGTACGCGCGGCGACAGAGGATCGCGAGATGGCGGCCGCCCTGGGGATCGACCAGCGCATACTCTTCACGGGCATCTTCATCCTCGGCTCGGTTTTGGCCGGCCTAGGCGGCGCGCTTCAGCTTCCCAAGGGCGGCGCCGATCTGTTGATGGATCTTACCGTGATTGCACCCGCCTTCGTGGTGGTGGTGCTGGGCGGCATGGGCAGCCTCGTCGGCGCCTATGTGGCTTCCATCGTGATCGGCTTGGCGAATGCGTTCGGCGTCATCCTGTTGCCGCAGGCAACCCTCGTCCTGATGTTCGTGGTCATGGCATTGGTTCTGGCGGTGCGCCCGCATGGCCTGTTCGGTACGCCGGAGAACGAAGAGCATAATGAAGGGCCCGCCCATGCCTACCGTCCTTGGTCACGGACCGTACAAGCCGTTTGGGCGGCTGTCTTAGCCGCCGCGTTGGCTGTGCCATTCGTCGGCGGCGATTTCGCCGTGGTGCTGGCAACCGATACCCTGATCGCCGTTCTGTTCGCAGCCAGTCTGCATTTCCTAATCGGACCGGGCGGCATCGTGTCCTTCGGCCATGCCGCGTTTTTCGCGATCGGCGCTTATGCCGCCGCCCTTATCGCACAGCGGCTGCCGGCCGGCGGCATGGAGGTCGCCCTTGCGGCGGCGCCGCTGGCCGCAGGCATCGGCGCCCTAATCTTCGGCTGGCTGATCGTTCGGCTAAGCGGCATCTACTTTGCCATGCTCACCCTGGCGGTCGCGCAAATCGTCTGGTCCGCCGCCGTGCAATGGTCCGCGGTTACTGGCGGCGACGACGGATTGCTGGGCCTTTGGCCGTCGGCCTGGGCCGACAACAGAACCGTCTACTATTACCTTGTTCTGACCCTCTGCCTGGCCACCGTGTTGTTTCTGCATCGGGCCGTTCACGCGCCGTTCGGTTTCGTTTTGCGCGCCGGCCGCGACGCCACCCAGCGCGCCGAAGCATTGGGTATCGACACGCGCCGTCAACGCTGGCTGGCTTTCGCGTTGGCGGGGGCCGCCGCGGGCCTGGCCGGTGCGCTGTACGTCTTCGCCAAGGGTAGTATCTTCCCCGATGAGGCGGCCATCGCCCGCTCGGTGGACGGTCTCGTGATGGTCCTCCTCGGCGGGCTCGGCAGCCTTGCCGGTCCGTTTCTAGGGGCCGGTCTTTTCACGCTGTTGCATGATCAATTGGCGCGCATGGAACACTGGCGGCTGTTGCTCGGCGGCGCCATCATCGCGATTTCGATCCTCGTCCCCGGTGGTCTGGCAGGCCTCTCCTCGCTATGGAGACGGCCCCGATGAGCTTGCTCAGCGTAAATGGACTGTCGAAGAACTATGGCGGTTTGCAGGCCGCCGACGCGGTCTCGTTCGACCTGTCGGAACAAGAGTCCCTCGCCATCATCGGCCCGAACGGCGCGGGCAAATCCACCTGCTTCAACATGATCGGCGGGCAGATCAAGCCGGACAACGGGACGGTCCTCTTCAAGGGAACCGACATTACCGGACTGCCGGCGCGCAAGCTTTTCCGCGCGGGCATCGGCAGAACCTTCCAGATCGCCTCGGTCTTCAAGTCGATGACGGTCCGGGAAACCCTTCAGACCGCCATGATGTCGCGGGATGGGGCCGCTTTGTCGGTCCTTCGGCGGGCCCGCCTTTTCGCCCTGGAGGAGGCGCAGGAACTCCTGGATGCCGTGGACCTCGTGCCGCTTGCCGACATCCCCTGCGCACAACTCTCCTACGGCGACTTGAAACGTGTGGAATTGGCGCTGGCGCTTGTAAACCGCCCGGCCCTGCTGCTGATGGATGAACCGACGGCGGGAATGGCGGCGGGTGAACGCCTTGCGATGATGGCGCTTGTACGGGAGGTGGCCAAAGAACGCGGGATCGGCATCCTGTTCACGGAACATGACATGGATGTCGTGTTCGGCCATGCGGACCGGATCGTTGTGATGAACCGCGGTCAGGTGATCGCGGCCGATCGGCCAGAGCGGATCCGGGCGAACGAGACGGTGCAGGCAGTCTATCTGGGGGAAGAGACGTGACGGAGGGTCTTTCGCTCACGGCTGTCTCCGCGTCTTATGGCGCAGCCCTCGCCATTGAGGCGGTTTCGCTCGCGGTCAAGGCGGGAGAGGTTGTAGCGCTTCTCGGTCGGAACGGCGCCGGCAAATCCTCCACCCTTAAGGCCGCAATGGGCATGATTGCGTTGCGCAGCGGCAAGATCGAACTCGACGGCATCGAGATATCGGGCCGGCCGGTGAACCGGATTGCGTTGCACGGGCTTGGCTACGTGCCGGAGGAACGCCGTATTTTCACCGGCCTCACGGTGCGGGAGAACCTTGTCTGCGGCAGGCAAAGCCGCAAATCCGGCTTGTGGAACGAGGAACAACTGTTTCGGCTGTTCCCAAACCTTTCCGAAGCCCGCGACCGGCTCGGCGGGCAGTTGAGTGGCGGCGAGCAACAGATGCTGACAGTGGCCCGCACACTGATGGGGAACCCGAAAATCTTATTGCTGGACGAACCGTCGGAAGGATTGGCGCCCGTTATTGTCGAGGCTATGGGCGACGCCGTGCGGCAGATCCGGGATGCGGGGGTCGGCATTCTATTGTGCGAACAGAACCTTTCCTTCACGCGAAAAGTCGCCGACCGCGCCGTCATTATTGAAAGTGGCTCACTACAGTATGAAGGTACGATTGCCGCGCTGGACCTGGACGAAACCACGCGAAAGCGCTACCTCGCTGTGTAATACACAACGAAGAGGCTTGCTGCCTCTCTGAACGGGAGATCACGGATATGCAGTTGCGGGACTCGTCCCTGTTGCGGACCCAAGCCTATGTAAATGGCGCCTGGATCGACGCCGCCAACGGCGCGACCTATCCGATCACCAATCCAGCCACCGGCGAAAAACTGGCCGATGTCGCCCGCTGCTCCGTGCCCGAGACCAAGGCGGCCATCGACGCTGCCGCAACGGCGCAAGTCAGCTGGTCGAAACGGACGGGCAAGGAACGCGCGCAGATCATGCGCAAGTGGGCCGATCTGATGGCGGAAAATGCCGACGATCTGGCCCAGATCATGACCTTGGAACAGGGGAAACCGCTGGCGGAAGCCAAGGGAGAGGTCGTCTATGCAGCCTCCTTCCTCGAATGGTTCGGCGAGGAAGCAAAGCGGACCTATGGGGATACCATTCCGCAGCACCGGTCCGACAACCGTATCCTGGTGATCAAACAGCCGATCGGCGTGACGGCGGGCATCACACCCTGGAACTTCCCGTCTGCAATGATTACCCGCAAAGCCGCTCCGGCAATCGCTGCGGGCTGCGCCATGGTGGTCAAACCGGCGGAAGCCACACCTCTTTCCGCGCTCGCTTTGGCGGAATTGGCGGAACGGGCGGGCATCCCCGCCGGCATCCTGTCCATCGTCACCGGAGATCGGGACGACGCCCCTGCCATCGGCGGGGAACTCACAGGCAGTTCGACGGTTCGGAAGATCGGCTTCACCGGATCGACCGCCGTCGGCAAGAAACTGATGGAACAGGCGTCCGCGACCGTGAAGAAAGTCAGTCTGGAGCTTGGCGGTAACGCCCCGTTCATCGTGTTCGACGACGCGGATGTCGATGCCGCGGTTGAAGGAACGATCATCTCGAAATACCGGAACGCGGGTCAGACCTGCGTTTGTGCGAACCGGATTTTCGTTCAAGACGGGATCTACGACCGCTATGTCGACAAATTGAGCGCTGCGGTCTCGGCCCTAGAAGTCGGCAACGGGATGGATGACGGCATATCCATCGGACCGCTGATCAACGAAAAGGCGATCGAGAAAGTCGACCGGCTGGTCAACGCCGCGAAAGGCCAAGGCGCGACCGCGGTTCTCGGCGGCGATCCTTCCGGTTTGGGCGGCACATTCTACACCCCGTCGATTTTGACAGGGGTCGATGCGGACATGGACATCGCGAACGAAGAAATCTTCGGACCGGTCGCACCGCTGATCCGCTTCAAGGATGAAAACGACGCCGTACGTATGGCGAACGACACCCCGTACGGGCTTGCTGCGTACTTCTACAGCAAGGACAACGCGCGTACGTGGCGCGTGTCGGAAGGTCTCGAATACGGCATGGTCGGCGTCAACAGCGGCTTGATCTCGACCGAAGTCGCGCCCTTCGGCGGTGTGAAGGAATCGGGCTTGGGACGGGAAGGCTCGCATTACGGCATGGATGAATGGGTGGAGCTGAAATACATTTGCGTGGGCGGTATCTGACAACCGTCCGCGACGCCGTCGCAACGAAGGAGAACAGTCCGTGGGGACCCACACCATCCGCCTCTTTCATGACCGTATCGGGCAAGGTGAAACAGTCACCTACGACGGCGCCGTAAACCGCATCCTCTATTGCCGCTGGGGCGGCATCGCGATCAGCGGTCATCCGGCGGAACTTGTTTGCGACGGGGCAGCCCTGTGCACCGACCCCACATCGGTGACCGGCTCGATCGACGGGGCGATCGTCTGGCGGTTCGAACTGGTGCCGGAGGAGATGGAGGTTCGCGGACCGGCAATCGGCGCCCTCTCATCCGACAATGTCGCCGAAGCGGAAATGACCCTGGACATTCCGCATGGCTACCTGATCCGCTGTGACGCGGTGAATTTTCCGCTCGGCTGCGAGATCTACAAACACACTCATGCCGGCGGCGGTATCCGCTGTATCCATCGGGGTGAGCTCAACCTCGAATTCGGCGGGGAACAAAGGACTTTCGGTCCTGACGATGCGTGGTTCGAACCCGGACCGGATCCGGTCTGCGGCACGGCCTCGACGAAGAAGGGTACGGGTTTCGTGCGGGTAATGGTTCTGCCCCGGACCCTGCTGGGCAAAAGCTCCATTGCCTATCTGAATGAGACCGACTGGAGCAAACCCAAGCGGCAGACCTACAAGACCTACGTCGATAGCTTTATCGAGGTTTAGCCCACGATGCGGTCACCCGGGAGTTAGGCTGTGGCGGGGCCGCAAAACGCGGAAGATCTCGGCCCCTGCCCGCTTTGCGGCCGCCCTATGATCCCCGGCCCCAGCACCGACAGACACCACTGGATCCCGCGCGCCGAAGGCGGCGGCGGCTGGTCCTACATGCATCGGATCTGCCACAAGAAACTGCATTCCCTGTTCACGGAACGGGAACTGGCGCGGGAGTACTTCGACGCCGAGAAACTGCATGCCCATCCCGACATAGCAGCCTTCGTCAAATGGGTCCGCAAACAACCGCTGGAGAAATCCGGCCGTCACCGCGCGCCGGCGCGGCGCTAAAGGATGTTTCAGGCTTTCAATGCCTGTTTCATCGCGTCGGTGAAACCGACCGTCACCTGCGTGCCTGTATCAACCACCGGACGCTTTATCAGGGCCGGATGCTGCAGCATTAACCGCCGCGCTTTGCCCTCGTCGACATCGGACTTTTCCGCTTCGTCCAAGCCGCGCCAGGTCGTTCCGCGCCGGTTCAGCAATGCCTCCCAGCCAACGGCGGCCAGCCAGCGGTCCAACGCCTCTTCCGGCAATCCATCGGCGCGCAAGTCCTTGAAGCTATAGTCGATGCCTTCCGCATCGGCCCATTTCCAGGTCTTGCGGCAGGTGTCGCAGTTCTTCAGTCCATAGATGAGGGTCATGACGCTACTCAGCCGCCTGCGGCATGGTTTGGTCTAAGGCGTATTGCGCGATTTCGCGGGACAGATCGGCCATATCGTCCTTAACCTGCAGAAAGCCCGGTTTAACCTCCAGGCTGGTCTCGTCCATATAAATCGACCGGTTGATCTCGATCTGCAGGCTGCAGCGGCCCCAGCGCGGATCCGCATAGGCTTCAACCAGGTACGCGCCCTTGTAGGGATCGTTCAGACGCACCGCATAGCCCCGGGCTTCCAGCCGTTCACGAACGAAATGGGTAAATTCACCGTCGCTCGACCGGCCGTCGCGATCCCCCAGCACGATATCGGCTCGGTTCGGGCCCCGTTTCCGGGACACGATCGGGCTGCTGCCGTCGGGCATCGAATGGCAGTTGATATGCCAGACCCGCCCGAAGACGCTTTCCATTCGGTCGATCTCGTCGGCCAGGGTCCTGTGATAGGGCGTCCAGTAGGCGCTGATCCGATGTTGCACTTCCGCGACCGTCAGACGGCGATCGTACATCGCCCGGTCGGTCGGACAGCTGCGCCAGACGAGGCCATGTCCCAGACGCGACTTGTCCGTCGGCCGCAGCGGCGCCGGCCACGGTTTAGACAGCAGCCGGCTGTCCAGGTCGTCGGCGGCGCGGTTCGGGTCGATGTAACTCCGCGGGAACAAGGCCCGCAGCAGGCTGGCCCCGCTGTTGACCACATCTTCGAACAGCGTGTCGACATAGCTGTCTTGAACGCGTTTCAGGATTTCGTGCGGAACGATTGTGCCGAAGTCCGACGGGAACTCGCTCCCGCTGTGCGGAGAGTCGTAGACCACCGGAACCTGTCCGACGACAGGCCGCTCCAGTGTCAAAACCCCCGGGATGTAGGTACGCTCCAAGTCACAAACTCCGGCAAACGATGCGGTACAACCAGCCTGTTTTAACGAACTGCGATTGCGAGTCCAGCAGACTCTATGGCGAACGCAACGGGCGTCAAATCCCTAGGGCGTATTTTGCGGCTTCCGCACCGATCACAATCCGGGTACTCGGCCGTTGCGTTTGCACAAGTTCCCGCCGCCGAGGCAATAGACCGCGCCCGTCACTATGGCTACACTCTTCAGCATCGTCCGGTCCCGATCCCAATCGGTAACCATCGCCGGGCCGAATTTCCGCAATTTCAAAACAAACGCGTGAGGAGACCCCCATGGCCGGCCAAATTGACGCCCGTCTCGCCGAACTCGGCATCGAACTGCCGCAAGCCCCGAAGCCTGCTGCCGCCTATATCCCGGCCGTCCGGTCCGGCAATTTGATTTTCGTGTCCGGTCAGGTTCCGTTCGACAATGGCGAACTGGCCTGGAAGGGCAAAGTCGGCGTCGAGTACAGCCTGGAAGAAGGCCAGCAGGCCGCCCGCCTCTGCGCGCTGAACGCCATCGCCGTCGCCAAGGATGTTCTGGACGGCGATCTCGACCGCATCACCCGGGTGGTGAAGCTGGGCGGTTTCGTGAATTGCCCGGCCGATTTCGAACAGCACCCCGCTGTTATCAACGGCGCCAGCAACGTCGTCGGCGAGGTTTTCGGCGATAAGGGTGCGCATGCCCGCTTCGCCGTCGGCGTTGGGTCGCTGCCCTTCAATGTGGCTGTCGAGGTCGAAGCGATCTTCGAAGTCGAGTAGGCCGAACGGCGCTAGCGAATATCCTTCAATATCTCCAGTGCGGCGTTGCGGCCCGGCAGGCCCGTAACGCCGCCGCCGGGATGCGCCCCCGATCCGCAGAGATACAGGCCTTTTACCGGCATCCGATGATCCGAATGGCCCGCGGCGGGTCGTAGCGAGAAGATCTGATCGAGATGCAGGGCCCCGTGGAAAATATCCCCGCCGGGCATGCCGAGCGTCCGTTCGATATCCAACGGAGCGTTAATCTGCCGGCCGACGACAGCCGCTTTGAAATTCGGGGCGTAGGCGTCGACCGTGTCGATGATCATATCGGCCACGGCTTCGCGATGATCGTCCCATGAGGACCCGTCCGGCAGATGCCGCCGGAAATGCTGACAGAACAGACTCATCACATGTCCGCCCGGCGGCGCCAATGTATCGTCCAGCGTGGTCGGCAGGCACATGGAAATGATCGGCTTGCGGGCCCAGCCATGCGCCGCCGCATCGTCATAGGCCGCCTGAATGTAATCCAGCGACGGGCAGATATCGATTGTCCCGTTGAGGTATTCCGCATCCGCGTCCCCCCCAGGCAGGGAGGAAAAGCGCGGCATTTCGCTCAGCGCGACATTCATCCGGAAGGTCGCCGACTCGCTGCGCCAGCCGTCGATACGGCGTTTGAAATCCGGCGGCAGCAGGGCCGGATCCACCATCTTCCCGAACAACAGCGACGGGTTCACGTTTGACGCCACGCCGCGGGCCCGGATGGTCCGTCCGTCTTCCAGCGCGACCCCGACGGCAACGCCCTTTTCTGTGATGACTTCTTGGACCGGCGCATCCACGATGATCTCCGCGCCCGCTTCCCGCGCCGAAGCCGCCAGAGCCTGAGTGATCGCGCCCATGCCGCCCTTGGCGTGCCCCCAGGCCCCGGTTCGACCGTTCACTTCGCCAAAAGCGTGGTGCAGCAGCACATAGGCGGATCCCGTTTGATACGGTCCCGCGAAGTTGCCGATGACCCCTTCGAAACCGAAGATTCCTTTGATCGGATCGCTTTCGAACCAGCGCTCCAAATAGTGCCCCACTGACATGGTCATCAGTTCCGCCAAATCGGCCTGCGCCTTTGCACCCAATCGGCGCACCCGGTTCCCAACGGAGACAAGTCGCAGCAGATCCGACCAGCCGCCGCCAAAATCGGGCGGCGCGTCCTCGGCCACCGCGCGCAAGGCTTCCGCCACCGTCGCGATGCGTTCTTCGAATTCCGGCAGGGCTTCGGCATCCGCCTTGGAGAAGCGGGCGACTTCGCGGCTTGCAACCGCCCCGTCTCGCGGAAGCCAAAGGTGATCCCCTTCAAGGACCGAGAAACTGCCCGATGTACGGTCGATAATCTGCAAACCGTGCCGCTCCAATTCCAGGTCCGCGATGACCTTCGGGTTCAGCAGGCTGACAAGGTAGGAGAAGACGGAGTTGCGGAAACCGGGATGAAACTCTTCGGTCAGGGCCGCGCCGCCGACGACGCCGCGCCGCTCTACCACCGTCACCTTCAGGCCACCGCGCGCCAGATACCCCGCACAGGTCAGGCCGTTGTGACCCGCACCGATAATGACGACATCCGCCGTGTCACTTCGCGACATAAACCTTTTCCCCACATCCAGCGTAAAATCAGGCACAGTGCTTGTTCCGCGGGCCCGGTCAAGGGCGAAATCCCCCTCCCCTCGGCCCCGTGAAACCGCTACCGTCATTCCGACCCACAGTATGGGAAACGTTACATGCCCGATGGCGACAGCCCCGTCCGGATAGACATCGTCCGCGATCTGAGCGCTGTGGCGCGCGCGGACTGGGACGCCTGTGCCGGCGCCGACAATCCGTTTGTCAGTCACGACTTTCTCGCCGCCTTGGAAGAAAGCAAATCTGTTTGCGCCGACGAGGGCTGGCTGCCGCAGCATCTCGTCGTCAAAGACGATGCCGGCGGCTTGCTTGGCGCGGTGCCGCTCTATCTGAAAGGGCACAGCCAAGGCGAGTATATTTTCGATTATAGCTGGGCGCACGCCTACGAACGGGCAGGCGGCCGGTACTATCCGAAGCTGCTGTCAGCGGTTCCGTTTACGCCTGTAACCGGCCCGCGCCTGCTGGTTCGGCCCGACGCGGAAGCCGATGGCATCCGTCAGGCATTGATCGCCGGACTGGTCGAGGTCACACGGCAGCACGGTGTCTCCTCCTTGCACGTGAATTTCCCGACCGAAGGGGAAGCGCATGCGCTGGAAGACATGGGTTTTCTGATCCGGCACGGACATCAATACCACTGGCCCAACGAAGGGTACGACAGCTTCGATGCATTCCTCGATAGTCTCAGCAGCCGCAAACGGAAGAACATCCGAAAGGAACGCCGCCGGGTTAGCGACCTTGGGCTGCGCGTGGACCGCCTGACCGGGGACGATCTGAAGCCGGAGCATTGGAACGCTTTCTATCTCTTCTATCAGGAGACCTATGACCGTAAATGGGGCCACCCTTACCTGACCCGCCGCTTTTTCGACCTTTTACACGAACGGATGCGGGACCGGGTCATGCTGGTGATGGCGTATGAAGGAGACGTCCCGGTAGCGGGCGCGCTGAACCTGATCGGGTCGGACGCTTTGTACGGCCGCAACTGGGGCTCCGACGGCCGCTATCCCTTTCTGCATTTCGAAGCCTGCTACTATCAGGCAATCGATTTCGCGATCGAACGCGGCTTAAGCCGGGTCGAGGCCGGCACTCAGGGAGAGCACAAGATCCAGCGCGGATACCGTCCGGTACGCACATTTTCCGCACACCATATCGTCGACCGCGGCTTCCAGGACGCCGTGGAACGGTTTCTCGAAGCCGAACGCCACGAAGTCAGTCAGGTTATGGATTACCTCGACGAAGCGGCCCCCTACCGCAAGGTGAACACTCGTTAAAACCGCGGTTGTAACAACGGTTCCAATTCGCAATACGAGGCACTAGGCTGGGAGCTTGTCAGTCAAACTTTGGTTTTATCAGGATGAGCCCCGCGCTTAGGAATATGTCATTGGATGAAGCCGTCGCGGACGCAACGGCGCGGTACATCGAAAACAATCCCCGCAGCGTTAAACGGCACGCAGAAGCTTGCGCCAGCATGCCGGGCGGCAACACGCGATCGATATTGCATTACGATCCGGCGCCGCTTGCGATCAGCATGGCCGACGGCTGCATGATCGAAGATTTGGACGGGCACCGTTACGTCGATTTCCTGGGCGAGTATTCCGCCGGTCTCTATGGCCATACCAATCAGACCATCATGGACGCGATCTCGGAAGCGATGCAGTTCGGCGTCGTTTTGGGGGGGCCGAACAACTATGAAGCGAAGCTGTCGGCGGAGATTGTCGACCGGTTCCCCGGCATAGACTTGGTCCGGTTTTGCAATTCCGGCTCTGAAGCCAATCTGATGGCTCTGTCCGTCGCCCGCGCCGTGACGGGACGCAAGCGGGTCGTCGCCTTTCGGGGAGCGTATCACGGCGGTTTCCTGATGTTGGACGACGCGCACGATCAACTGAATGCGCCCTATCCCATCATCTTGGCCGACTACAACGATATCGAGAGCGCCACCGCCGCGATCCAGGAGGCAGGCGACGATCTTGCCGCGGTCATTCTGGAACCGATGATCGGCGCGGGCGGATCCATTCCCGCCACACCGGACTTCCTCAACGACGTGGCGGACGAAGCACGGGCTGCAGGCGCGCTGCTGATCTTCGACGAAGTCATTACCAGCCGGCTCTCGACCGGGGGATTGCAGGCTGTAACCGGCGTGACGCCCGACATCACCACCCTTGGCAAGTATCTGGGCGGCGGTCTGACTTTCGGGGCCTTCGGCGGGGCGCGCGAGATCATGGAGCGCTTCCAACCGGGCCGGGAGAACGGCTTCTATCATGCCGGCACATTCAACAATAACGTCCTGACAATGGCGGCAGGCGTCACGGGCCTGACCAAGATCTATACCAAGCGCGCGGCACACGCCCTGAACGCGGCCGGAGACGACCTGCGCCGCCGGCTCAATGTATGTTTCAAGAAGGCGGGCCTGAAGGCGCAGATGACCGGGTTGGGGTCGATCATGACACTGCACTTCTGCGATGCGGAGATTACCAAACCGCAAGATGTCGCGGGCCTCGATCCGAAACTCAAGAAGCTCTTCCACTTCGCGATGCTGGAGCGCGGCCAGTATCTCGCCCCGCGCGGCATGATCACCCTCTCCCTGCCGATGGGGCATCCGGAATATGATGGGTTGGTCCGGGCGGTAGAGTGTTTCTGCGACGACTACCAACCGCTGCTGAGAGAGATCTCCTGCATGCACTGAACCTTGGCGCCCGCCGCCCTGCGACGGGACGAACGGCCCCGGCATTGCGTTCGCCCGCGCCATGCCTATATTCCGCGCCATGATCGATCTGGGACTGAATAAGGATCCGGCGGACACCCGCGTTGTCGTGGCGATGTCCGGCGGCGTGGATTCCTCGGTGACGGCCGCCCTTCTGAAAGAAGCGGGCTACGATACCGTGGGCATCACACTGCAGCTTTACGACTATGGCAAAGCGGTGGAGCGCAAGGGCGCCTGTTGCGCCGGCCAGGACATTCACGACGCCCGCAACGTGGCCGAGGAAATCGGCATCCCGCACTATGTGCTGGACTATGAAAGTAAGTTCCGGGAAAGCGTGATCGACGACTTCGTCGACGCCTACACCCGCGGTGAAACGCCCATTCCCTGCGTGCGCTGCAATCAGACCGTCAAGTTCCGCGATCTGATGGGGACCGCCCGCGACCTGGGGGCGGAAGCGCTGGCGACAGGCCACTATGTGCAACGTGCCATGGTAGACGGCCGGTCCCGCCTGCAGGCCGCCGTCGACCCGACCAAGGACCAGAGTTACTTCCTGTTCGCCACCACCCAGGAACAGTTGGATTTCCTGCGCTTTCCGCTGGGCGGCCTGAACAAATCGGAAACCCGCGAACACGCGGCTCGTTTCAACCTGCCGGTGGCGGAAAAGCCGGACAGTCAGGATATCTGTTTCGTGCCGAACGGCTCCTATGCCTCTGTCGTTACCAAGTTCCGCCCCGATGCCGCTCTACCCGGCGACATCGTCGATCTGGACGGCTCGGTGATGGGCCGTCACGACGGGGTCGTCAATTACACGATCGGGCAGCGCCGGGGATTGGGCATCGGAGGCCGCAGCGGCGACACCGAACCGCTCTACGTCATCCGGATCGACCCGGACCGAAACCAGGTGATCGTCGGCCCCAGGGACGCACTGGCGGTCGAGACAATCCGGCTTACGGCGGTGAACTGGCTGGGCAGCGAGAAGCTCGACACGGTTCCACGGCCGGTAACGGTCAAGATCCGCAACACCATGGCAGCGGTCCCTGCGACGGTGGCAGCGACACCGTTAGGCGATGTCGCGGTTACCTTCGCGGATCCTCAATTCGGTGTCTCGCCCGGGCAGGCCTGCGTTTTCTACGATGCGGACACGGTCCTGGGCGGCGGCTGGATCCTGCGTGAAGAAACGGCGGCGGCCGCCTAGCTTTCCTGTCTACGGGGTCGCGGTCTCCGGCTGGTGAATGACCACAAGCGCACGGGCTTCTCCGTCGATTGCCCGGCCTCGATGCTTGAGCGACGCGTCGAAATAGAGGCAATCCCCCACCGACAGGACCTTGCACTCACCCTCAATCTCAAATTCCACCATGCCGCTTAGAATGAAGATCATTTCTTCGCCGGCATGAGAGAAATACGTCTCCTCGTCGACGCTTGCCGGGAAGGTGAAAACGAAGGGCTCCATCTTCTTATGGCGTAGTTTGTGGGCGACGCTTTCGTAGGAATACCCAAAGGACGCGCCGCCGCGGATGGCCGGTTTTCGTTCGTGCGCGCGCACGATCGATATCTGACTATCTTGATTGTCCTCGTCGTCCTCTTTTTGAAAGAAGTAGGCGATCTCCGCCTGTAGCGCCGCCGAGATCCGAGACAGGGTTTCGATCGGAGGTACCTTCTTGGCGTTTTCGATTTTGGAAAGATAGCCTTTTGTCAGGCCAGTACGCCCCGCGAGTTCGTCGAGGGTCACGCCGCGCGTCTTGCGTAGGTTTCGAACCTTCATGCCAATCAGGTTTTCGGCCGCCGTGTCGCTCATTCCATGCTCTTTTGAATTATCGGAAAAACTGTTTCCTTTTGGGAAACCATGTTGACTAACTGAGTGTAAGCTCACATTGTTCTTTTTGGGAAACATAGTTTCCTAAGATAACGGAGGAACAACATGACAGCCAAGCGAAAACCAAAGATCGAGCCGACAGTCGGAGGCTCCGTCTATGTCGATCCCAAAGCGACCGACTGGGCCCCCAGCCAGTTCGAGGGCATCCAAATCAAAGTTCTCTACCAAGACAAAGAGGCCGGCGAGATGACCTGTTTGCTGAAATGGGAACCGGGCGCCACGCTGCCATTCCACAAGCACCCGGAAATCGAACAGTCTTTCGTCCTCGAAGGATCGTTCTACGACCATGACGGCATCTGCAGGGCAGGAGAATTCGTTTGGCGGCATCCCGGCTCGTTCCACCAAACTCACACCGATGAAGGCTGCACCCTGCTGGCCGTATATAGAAAACCGAACGTTTTTCAGAACACCGCCGGGTTCTATGAAGACCCGGAAGCAAAAGGGTTTTCGGAAGGCGGTTAAGGCGCAACCCATCCGACCGCAATGCACTCAAAAAAGACCAGGGGCCCCCGAATTACCATGTACGGCATCTTTGTTTATGACGGGGTGGAGCCGATTGACCTCGGCGCGACGGTCGGCGTGCTTTCCATGGCACGCCGTATCGCCCCTACGTTGGACTATGTGACGATCGCAAAAAATCCAGGCGAAGTCGTGTGTGCAAGCGGCTTTCGAATTACCGCGGATTGCGGCTTCGATACAGCACCCCCGGTTCAGGACTTGATCGTGACCGGCGGGCCGGGATGGACAGAGGTCGCCCGCGACACCGCCAGTTTGAATTTTCTGAGAGCATCCAAGGCCCGGGTCTCCTCAATCTGTACCGGCGCCATGATTCTCGATGCGGCCAAACTTACAAAGGGCCACCGCGTTACCACCAAGTCGGCGGTCTTTGCGGGAGAGACCGCGCCCTCCGACCTGTTGTCCCCGGACACAAGTTATTGCCGGGCCGTCCTGGTTGAAGACGGCGGCATCGTCACCGGCGGCGGCGTCTCCATGGGTATGGACACGATGTTTTATTGTTTGGCGCGCAGTCATGGGAAAGAACTCGCCGAGGAAACCGCGCGCGTCATGGAGTATGGACGCGCGCTTGAGGCAAACAGAAACGCCTTGGGGTATATCACGCCGTGACACCCTTGCCGGACCGTCGGACGGCTAAATCCGGCCACCGCCCCCTTTCAGCAGCGACATCTCTTTATCGATGCTTGACAGAATAGGGTCTCGAAAATAAACAACGGGCTCCTCAAACGCGGCACGCGTTACGGCGGATTAGCTCAGTGGTTAGAGCAGTGGAATCATAATCCATGTGTCCGGGGTTCAAATCCCTGATCCGCCACCATTTTTTCCAAGTAAAAACCAAACATATACGTCGCGCCAAGCGAACCGCAGAGGTCTGCAGGTTGTCAGCTTACATCTCCCCATCCTCGTCTCCATAGGCACCGTCGAACCTTATCCAATGGGCCAATAGGGCAAAAGTCCACGCAGGCCCATCTTGATGGCATGAGGATTTTCCAGTGCGTGATCGGGGTTCATTTCCGGATCCTGTTCGTAGGTGAGAACCTGGCTCTGTGAAGCGCGGTGATGCAGCGGCGGGCAAGTACTTCGCTTCAACTGAATCTCGAGGCTTTCTCGGGCGTACTTGTCTACAATCGTCAGCATCGTGAAGGGCTCAGTGCTTTCCCAACAATGCTTCGTTCAGGGTCATCCTCTCCAAAGTCAGATCGGGGAACGCCTTAAGCAGACGTGCACTCTCCCGCTCCAACGCCTTCAAGCGCCCGGCCTTACTCACCTCTAAGCCAACGTGCTCCCGACGTCAGTGGGAGTAAGGTTGCTCCGATGCCCCTAGAAAACACGCTATCTCTGCGACCATCTGACACTGACGCAGACGAACTTCGGATGCTCAAAGCATCCCTCGGATCATCTCTGCTATATCGCGGACCCGTTCCTTCTCGTTCCTTCTGCAAGGTGTGGACGCACCAGATCCGCTCAATCAACATGCATCAATTCCTTAACCCCAGACCACACTCACATAAGCTCTTAGTCGACTTCGGGATACCGTTGCGTGGAATCTGGCTGTTTACATCAGCTGCGAGTGCATCGACAAAGCCTGAGGTTTCATTGAGATCAAAGTGCAGGACGGACGGCCGCCAGACATCCAACAGTCTGAACTTCGGATGCCGTCAAAGCCGAATGGGCCTCAAAGGATCTAGGACCAGCCCAACAAAGGGACTAATCCACCTCTAGGTGACGTGCCGCATGATTTGTTTCGATAACTTCGGACGACGTCCCAAGCAACGAGCGTCAAAGCGGCAAACATCGCACATCGAAACGCAGTGTTCATCACACTGTCAGAGCACCCCATGGCCCACACCACTGAGCAGGCCGAGCGGGAACGACGAAAAGACGGGTAGAGGCGACAGACTAGAAACCCAAGTGTCGCTGCGGCCCCCCATCTGGTCGTGGCTTCAGGCGCTGTCCGACACTTACCCTAGCTGCTCGTATTCAAATGAGCTCAACGCCCCCCTACAACTACAAACGGCGCCCAGAACACTGGATGCGTATAATGGTCACCAAATTGTCCGTTTATCATGGAAGTACGCGCCGCTTTCAGGGCCTTCGCATGTGCCCCGGAAGTTTGAGAATTATGATTGCTGAATATGCTCGTCGTCATTAGAGCTGCCGATCGCGACTCAACAGGCCAGTGCGACACAAGTACTGACTTCGCGCCAGCGTATAGAAACGACTTTGTAAGACCGGAGAACCCTTCCCTAGCAAAACCACCATCGTGACTTGCTGTATTACACGCGGAAAGTATCACCCAGTCCGCATTTAGCTTAACCTGAGAAATCTCCGCGGCTGAGAGATATCCGTCATCGTCCAATGTTCCCTTTTCCGGTGGGGTCAACACCAAGCCCGGCCCTAGACCGTTGCCCATTTCTCCGGCCATTAGCGCATGTGTCGCAAAAACCAGCGTATTTGCTTCTGAAAAGTCGCCGGACCTAAACCTTGTCTCTGTTGCTGAGTCGCCTGTGAAGATTAGGGCTTTTTCATGCTTTAGCTTTTCTGCGATAAGTGAAAGTTCCTTTGCTGTCTCAGGCAAGCGAGGCAGCGATCTCAAGCGATCGGTATCCGCAACTACTCGAGAGTCCAGACCGGTCCGGCTTGCCTTTCCCGCGGTTAGAACCGGCTCACTCCCGCCGATTACTGGATCGCCAAATCCAATGAACGTTCTTTCTGCCTCCTCGGACGGTTTAGCCTGACCTTGAGCGATCTTGAAAGTTGAGGCGCTTGGCATGACCGACACACTGTATTCCTTTGCCAGCCATGGCGCTGTTTTGAAATGCTCCGGAGTTCGATACCTTCCGACTGTTGGATCTTCGACCAAAAGTATGCCAAACGGAATCATGTTGAGCGGTCCGTCTGGAACTACGGTAATTCTCTCTATACCGGCGAGCATGTCCTCAACAGGTTCAATAAGATAACTGTAAAGTTTGTATGCGCTCCGAGCGGGAAAGCTGCGAGGTTGCCGAAATCCGTTTGGCTGCAGAAGTTCACGTATGTAGACGACTTCACTAAAGATATCCGCAAGCGATGCTGGCACAACGGCGTGACGCGCGCTTGTGGCCGTTACCAACCAAACATGACCGCCGTTTTCATTAAGGACATATACAAGTATAGCTTCGCCTAAGGCCAATTGCCCTTGCAACGTTTCCAACTCAATCGGTCTTGGCGACGACAACTCAAAATACGATGGGTACTCCTTGACCAGTCTGGAGTCGCTGAGAGAAATCGCTTCGTCTACTCGTTCTATCGAAAGCTGGAGCTCCTGGGCGAGCGCCAAATCCGATACCCCAACAGCACGCGTTCTCTTTTCACCCAAACGACGCCATTCATTGACCAGGTCTTGTCTTTCCCTGACCAGCCCCGCCAGCTGCTCATTGCCGGTTCGGTTTCGTGCCAAGGCTCGGGCAAAATACTCGGATACTTCGGACATCGTGGCATACTGTGCGGCCAAAAAACCTTCCGCCAAAAGAACCGTTGCCCCGCTGCTCGCTTCTACCAGGTTGTCGATATAGTCGCGAAAGATCACATTGGCCCGACGAAACTCAGACCCTCTGCCTATTGAACGATCTTGAAAATTGGGCATCTGCCTTGACGCATAAACACGCGCCGCAGTCTCCATATGGGGTAGAGCCTCGCCGGGAAGCCGTGCGTTGCGTAACGAACCGGCCAAAAAATACTCCAGCTTCCCGAACATTGGGTGGTTCCTGCCATACAGCCCTTCAAATACCTGCGACCCTTTACGGAAGTAACTGGAAGCACCTATGTAATCTCCTGACGCGGAAGAGATACTGCCAGCAGCGGTATATGTATTTGCTAGTTCCGGTGTGTCCGCCAAGCCGGACTCTTCCTGAAGCTTTAATGCGCTTGATGCCAATGCGCGCGCCTGCTCAAGGCCGCCAAGGTGTGCATGCGCGAACGCGAGATTTGTCTGAGTGGTCAACAGTGCCGGATCGCTTTCCAGCAAGTGTCTTCTTTGAATAGACAGGGCTTCTTCAAATGCCGTCACTGCCAATTCGTACTTCTCGAGGCCCGCAAAGACCAAGCCTTGTTTGTTGAGCGCCTTAGCAATTCCGACAGGATCGACATCGGTTCTTCCCTTGGAAACCGATAAAGCCCTGTCGAACAAGGCAACTGCTTCCTGCCAACGACCTTGCTGGGTATAAATCTCCCCCAAGTTCAGTATCAGACTGTCAAAAAACTGATACGACTCCCCATATGCGTCCATAGCCAAGCTAAGCGCTTCCTGTAAGACTTTTTCAGCCTCATTTGAACGCCCCATCGACTGCAGCATGACGGCAAGATTGTTTCTGTACCCAATCGCCAGCGGATGACCTTTTCCCAAGATCTTGGCACTAGCCTCAACAATCTCAAACGATTGGTTCAATGCGCTTTCGGTGTTTCCTAACTGAAGATCGACATTGGCCAGGTTGTCTGCCGTGGAAAGAAAGGCTGCACTGTGTTCACCGACGGTTGACCGCACAAGCTCTTTAGCTTGGATCAAGACTTCGCGCGCATCCTGCAGCCGCCCCATGCTGAGGTACAGCCCGCCCAACGTATTGTATATATTTGCCAGATCGAGATAGTTCTCGCCCAAGACCCCTTCACTGATCTTCAGCGCCCGAAGAATAAAGTCTTCAGCAACGCCGTAACGCCCAAGCTCGAGGTAGTAAATCGCGACGTTGTTCAACGTCAAAACATGCAGGTTAGGGTCCGGCTCTTGATCTCTGTCGAAGGCCTCAAGCGCCGCCTGGATGGCGCCATCAGCTGCCTCATACTTGTCTTGCGCTGCCAGAGCGCGGGACAGATCGCCGTACACTTTCCCTACAATTGATCCCTCCACGTTGTCTTGACGATTCAAAATCGCCAAGACTTCTCTTAGAGCGAGTTCAGCTTCTGCAAATTGTCCAAGTCGCATTTTGAGCGACGAATACCCGTGAAGTGCCTGCGCATACTGAACGCTATCGGCTCCGGACACTTCCTTTCGGATTTCCAAGCTCAACAGGAGAGGCGACACCGATTCCTCCGGCCTACTCAAATACAGAAGGGAGTAGGCACGTTGTTGCAGTAAAATGGCATCAATCAATGTCTGTTCGATCCCAAGCCTTTTCCGGTAGTCTAAGACTCTGGAGAACAGCATTTCTGCGTCACTATGCTGTCCAAGGTCGAACTTTATGAAAGCGAGGTTTTGCAGAAGCTGGCCTATGCTTGGACCGTCCGGCAGGCTGTTTTCCTCGGCGAACGACAGCGCATCCGTCGCCACACTTTCCGCCTCCTGCAGTTTTCTCTCGGCGAGCAGCTGCTGAAGCCTCGACAAAGCTGTCTCTAACACTGTTTCGGCACTTGCAACGGCTGTCGGCTGCGCCGTAGTTGCCTGATCAGCAGGTGTTTGCGTTTGTCCAGTCGTTGAGAAAAGTAAGGAGAATACCGTCAACAACGCCAGATACCTCATAGTTTTCCCCTATGGACAATTCCTTTTGCAATTTTTGTTTGTATCAGCACCTCGCCGAATTCGACAGACTTAATGTCGTTGGGCCCCATTCGTTACTCACCGCTCTGACGCAGCCGCACATTTTCCCAACCTACAGAATCTTGGCGGCCCAGAACTACCGAGAAACCCTTCGCAAGGTAAACCCCACCGCCAGAATCAGCATGACCGCTGCTTGAAGCAGCACGACCACAACAGCCTTAGACAAGGCCTCCGCTTCAACCTCGACGACCTTTCCGGTCTCCGCATCTAACGCTTGGACCGAACCCGACGCATGAATGACGATGTCCCGGAGCGCTTCGATAAGCCAATAGGCGCCAATTATGTATTGGGACAAGTCAGCCGATACTTCTGGCAGGTTCGGAACAATGATACCGGAGAAGACGAGCTGGGGTACCAGTGTGAGTGGGACGAGAAGATTTGCTTGTTCATTCGTTTCCGCCACTGAGGACAGGATTAAACCCATGGATACCCCCGAGATAACCCCCGAGAACAAAACAAAAAGATGCAGATGGATTGGACCGGGAACGACATCCCCAAGCAGATGAACAAGAAGATATACCACTGCGAACTGGGCGCACGCATACGCACAGCCTACGGTAAACTTCGAGAGCACAAATGCGATTCCAGACAGATTAACGTCGTGCTCTTGTTGGAAAATCTTGAACTCCCCAACGATCTGCTGCGATGCGTAATTGCACCCAAGCCAAATGGAACAAAGTGCCAGAAGCAGGAAAAGAGATGCCCGCGAGTTAGGCACTTCATACCCTGTTCCAAAATCGCTGAATGCGTGTCCGACGACGAAACCAATAACCACGCTTTGCACCGCGGCCATTGCCAGCCCCCGCCTATCTGCGAGGGCTATTTCCAAATTCCTGCTCGTCAATATTCCATACTGGCGGAAACCCCGTCCAAGTTTCGCCAAACCAATCCCAGAAACCTTCGGTTCGACCAGGGTCGGGGGGTCAGAGAACACACCATGATTGGCAGATTGTCGATCGCGCCAGTACTCGACAGACCTGGCCTTCAGGCAGTCGTATATCTGCCCCAATGCACCAACACCGAAGAAATCCAGCGCACGTGACGGCGGACCGTCAAAGGCGACGACCCCGCCTTCCGCCATAACAACGACACGGTCGCAAAACTCTTCAACATTCGCCATCGTGTGCGTCACGCACACAATCGTTGTTCCCGAGCGTGCGCTGGTGTGTAGGGTGCTCATGATCTCGCGGTCGGTCACTTCGTCAAGCCCGCTAGTGACCTCGTCCAAAAACACATAATTCGGTTTGCTGAGCGTTTCGCTTGCTAGGCTCGCGCGTTTCTTTTGACCGCCACTCAAATCCGCGATGCGCGTATCCATGCGCTCCGACAGCCCGACGACCTCAGCGGAACTTTCAATCAGATGCCGAATGTTCTCGGTCGTTGTGTCTTTCGGTAACCGCAATCGCGCCGTGTAACTCAACCCCCGAGCCAGAGTCAGGTCTTCATGCAAGAGATCATGTTGCGGGACAAAGGATATCTGATGCTTGAGGCTCTCGAAATTGAGCGCCAGGTCCATGTTGTCAATTCTTACAGTTCCAAGAGAGGATCTGGACCGGCCCGAAAGTACTTTCATCAAAGTTGACTTGCCTGAACCACTTGGACCAACGATACACACGAACTCGCCCACGCCTATCGAGACCGATGCGTTATCCAATATCCGTACCGATCCGCCCGAACCCTGTTCGACATCGACGCATAACCCAGATGCAAGTATCCCTGCGTGTTCGCGATCCTCAAACAGGTGGAGATATTCGCCGTCGAACCGCATCAAATACGGCCCGATCTCTACACGATCGTTAAACGAAAGCCGGTGTTTGCCGGATACCAGCCGGCCATTACAATAGGTGCCGTTCGTACTTCCCAAATCCTGAATGGCCGGACTATCGCCCCCATGAAACACGGCATGACGCCTGGAAACCGTGGGATGGTCCAAATGCAGGTCTACATTCTCCACGTCTCGGCCAATGACAACTTGATCTTTCCCGGCCGTCGAAGGCACGTGCGGATCAGACGAGCCAGGTTGTACTTCCCGGTACATGGTTCGGAAAACAATTGACTGAGCGCCAAAGGCGATCGACGCCCCCTCGTCAAGTTCGCCTCTATCAAGTAGCTCTCGTCCATTGAGGTAAACCGGTGTGTTCTCCGACAACGGTATCAGAACGCACTTGCCATCAACGCAATCGATCTGCGCTTGATGTCTTGAGCATGAGAGGTCTTCAGGAAACACAATGTCGCACACCCCGGAACGGCCGATAAGTGTCGTCTCGGCATTTACTTCACCGAGATACTCGCCGTTGGCGGTCTCCAAAAATGCCTTGCCCCTGGATATTGCACCCTCCGTCTTCTCTATCTCGTTGGATTAAGTTTGCTTGATTAGGCTTCTTAGTCTCAGCGCGGCAAAAGAGTCCCTAGCGTACGACCCGAACACTTCTCTCGAATACGACCTTGCCCAAAGTATTCGGGTTCGGTTGGTTTGTTGCTTGCTTGAAACCCGTATTGTCAAAGGTGACTTGTTTTTTAGAGACATCTATAAACCCCTTTAGATCATAGACCTTGTCTTTGAGCACGGCACGAACAGTAATCGACCAATCGCCATTGTCTCGAACCCGCGCCGACGTAGGCCGGAACAGAGCCTGGCGGTTCACCGAACTCCGCACAGCCGCACTGGCGGTTGGCGAAATAGGGACTTGGTCCGGCGATGTTAGCGCCCAAACAATGCCGCTCTTTGTGGTAAGATTGTTCAGCCAGAACTGAACGAACTCTTGCGCTTCAGCACTGTTGTCTATGGCCAGCCGGTGCTTGTTAACGACCCTCCGCAACGTGACCGGATCACCATCGAGGATGTCAAACGCGGACGCGTTTCGAACAATTATGAACTTGCCGAACCTTCCATCACTCAAACGGACATCGACCTCCGTCAGTTCTGCATCGCTTTCCAGAAAACGAAGCGGCAACGACCGAATTTTCACAATATCATCGAAGTAGGTTCCTATTTGCGACCGGATTTGCCTGCCGACGTCGCTGAATTCACGTTCAATGAAAGGAACTACGCGCCAATTCCTGCTGACAATGGTCAATAGAGCCGGCTGGCGCTCGAACTCTCTCAGATCTTGAACACGGTCCCTGGCCTGTTTGGCAAGCGCTGCAATCTGCTCCGTGTTCGTTCCGGAGTATCGGGACAAAAACGTCTGGTAGGAGCGACTCGTGTCCGAAGTAGCAGCTGCGTCAAAATCACGACTTGCCTTTGCTACCTCGCGCGCCAGCGCCTCCTCAGCCCTTTTCTTTAAGAGCTCGCCAACGGCCTTGTATTCCGCGTCTTCCAATACGGCTGGATGCTGCTTACCCACGCGTTCAAACAATTCTTCCGTCGGATTTGCTTGTAGTTGGGCTAGGGCCTTCAGTCGGTTTACAGCGCGCTGCGCTTTTGTTGCATGCTGTCCAAAAGGATATTGTCCCAAGTAATCCTCATATCCTTTGAGAGTCCCCGTTTTATCTGCTGCGTCCCAAGCGCTGTTATCCAAAGCCTGTTTCTTTAATGTATCGACATTCGCGGCGGCCTGCTCAATCAAGGCATCAATATGCTTCAATCTCGTTTCGTCACAAAGATAACAAGGAACATCTGAATACTGCTGGATGAAAGACTGATACGCCTCCACGGTACCCTCACTGACGGCATTGGCGTACGATCTGTCCGTTGCCTGCTGGTCGGGCGTCAGTGTCGGCAGAATTACATAGGCGGCGGCGCCTGCGGCAACAGCCGCCCCTATCGCGACGAAGACACCAACCTTCGACTTCTTGTCTGTACCTGTTGAAGATGCTGTCTCTGATGAGGTCACGCCTGCATTAGGCTCTACAATCGGGTCCGACGCTTCGATCGCCTCCCGAAACTCGCGGGCAGATTGGAATCTTTCCGTATAGTTTACTTCTAACGCTTTATCGACGGCTTCCAAAAAAGCCTGCGTGTATTCACTCTTTCCGGCCTCGACGGCCGCCAGCATTTCGTCGTGTATGGCCCTTTGATTGGAGGGTATTGGGCGATTTCCTGTAATAGCCTTGTACGCTACCGCGCCAATGGAGTACACGTCGCTCCAAGGCCCTTGAAACTTCGCGCCGGCCATCTGTTCGTTCGACGAATACCCCAACGCATGGATGTTCGTCATCGATCGATCGGTCTCGGGGCTAGCAGGACGCGCGGCACCAAAATCGATAAGAACAGGCACACCGTCCTTTCTAAGGATAATGTTGTCAGGTTTGATATCCCGATGCAGGATGTTCGCGTTGTGGACGGATTCTAGCCCTTGAAGTACGGGAATGAGGATCTTTTTCAGGTCTTGTTCGGGCACGGTACCGACTTGTTCGAACGCATCTTTGAACATTGTTCCCTCAACATAGTCCATGACTATGTAGCCGGTTCCGTTCATGGCGAAGTACCTGAGAACACGGACGATATTTGGGTGACCGCTAAACTGGGCCAGTACTTTCGCCTCCTCCAGGAACCGGTCTAACCCCCAGTCAAAATCTCCCTGATCGGAGTTGCTTTGCGGTAAGACCGTCGTTCCATCTTCTCTAAAAGAAATCTGTGAGTGGAAGTACTCCTTGATCGCGACCTTTGTGTCCAACGACGTGTCACGGCCCAAGTACGTAATACCGAAGGTCCCCTGGCCCAACGTCTTTTCAATCTTGTAGTCACCGAGCAGGGTGCCTTCAGCCAACGCATTTCGATATTCTACCATGGTCGGTGCCTTCTTAACTCATAATCAGTCTTACAATCGTGAGTGCGTCTATGGATTTGTATGCGAGACGGCCTTGCCCCACAGAAACAAGTTTTCGAAGAAATGGTTCGGCGTCTCTCCGATCTCCAGCGTGCACAGCCGCAATCCGACGGCCTTCCTGAACGGCGATGAAAGCTGACGCGTTTCGTACTGCTGCCTGCTCGCGAAAGGGAAATGGGGGCTGATCCGCAATCACTATGACCACCTGCCGACGTGAGTGTTTCCGCCATGCAAGGGAATAGGCTGCTTGCAGACCTTCATCCATCGCCTCAGGTTCAGTGTAGTTATCTACACTGCCGCCTGCCTTTAGGTTTCGAATAAAGGATCTGAGGTTTCGGAGACTTGGTGTTCCGTTTTCGACTCTAAGTAACGGATAAGACCGCACTCTGGACGAGATCGGTTCCTTGATGTCTTTGTATTCAACTATGCCGACGGCTACGTCGTCGGAGAGGATATTCAACAACTCAACTAAGTTACCTATCTGATTGCCAAGCTCGACTATTTCGTTGCGCATGCTTCCCGTCGTATCCATAACAAATACAACATCAAGAGGCGGCAGCTTGACGCGTGCCCTTTCTTTTTCCAGTTCCTGCTCCGCTTTAGCTTTTTCTTGGTTGGCTTGGTTCAGCCTTCCCCTTTCTTGCGCTAATTCGGTGCTGACTTCGGCAACCCGGTCACTTAACTCCTGCTTCTCCTGTTCCAGTTTCTCCAACTCTTCCATCAATGATTTCGTCGTGTTGGTGAAGTATGGAAACAGGGTTATGGAAATGAAAATGAAAGCGCCAAGAGCTGACGCAAAGAGATCAAGCGCCGACATACTAAAGATATTCACTTCTCTAGATCGGCGTATCATTTAGTCCTCGACATCGCCAACGCGGACTTCAATGGAGAACTTCTGTGAGAGTTGGACTACATCCCGGTTGTGGATTCGTTCGAACACGCCATTCTCTAACCGTCGGCCATTTACAAAAGTACCGTTGGATGACCCTAAATCGGCTATCTGCAACCCTTCCAATGAAACTGCCATTTGGGCATGGCGTCTTGAAATTTGCGGAATGTCGATTGTTACATCGCACTCCTCTGCGTCCCGGCCCAGGATGTATTTCCTCGCAGTCCCGTCGGCCTTGATACGCCAGCCTTCTCCTGAGTTTGACAGGAGCACCACTTGACTATCGTCCAAGCCTTGAGGGGCAGGAGGAATGCCCCCACTGCCTTGATCCGTCGAGTAGACGAATTGGACGACCTGTCCAGCCAATGGCACACCAATTGAGGCATGGATTGGGGTCGACACTGCGGGGGCATTCGGTGCAAAGGAAGCCCCGCTGCCCGTCCATCCTACTGCACTGGACTGTTGCCCGGAACCGGAACCGCTCGCGGTTTGCGTCGCTCCACTGACGCCGCCGACCAATCCCGCACTTTGTGCTGCTTCGGATCGTTGTTTCAGCAGATTTGCAATGATGGCTACGATAACAACAAACCCAAGCACTAAACCTGCAACAATCAGGATCATCGCGGTGTTCTGACCATCATCTTGTTCAACAGGTTCATCCTGCTCTTCCGGCAGCTTTTCTTCCGCATCTTCTTGAGCGTTTTTGGCATCGGCACTCGGGTCGCACGGATCCGCCGCGACTGAAATCTCCACTCCCTTTGAGAGCAGCAGTGGCGCCGCCGCGGAGGAAGAACTGGCAAAAAATATCCCCTGTCCTGATTGGACGTTCACGACCTTTCCACTGCCGTCGTAGACGATTTTCGACCGAGGGCCCGATGTATTCACACCAACGACTTGGCCGCAGGTATTGAAAAGAGGTCCGCCGCTGTTGCCGGGGTTGATTGCGGCGGAGTGTTGTACGATCTGGAAGAGCGTGCTGGCTCGCCGGCTCCAACTTGCCTGCACAAGCTTGCCAATCGATCCTTTTGTTACCGTAGCTTCATGGCCGCCGCCGAAGATATCTGCCATCCCCGGAAATCCAATTGCGATAACATCTTCGCCCTTCTTTAGAGTTCCGGTTTGAAACGTGACTGCGGGGGCGTCGATAGGACCGACATGGATCAGTGCGAGGTCGTATTCAGGCCATGTTTCTTTCACAACCGCCCGCCTGCTTTGCAAATCACCTTTTACCAGAACCGAAAATTCAATCCCGCCATTCACAACGTGATCGTTGGTAAGAATGTGACCTTGCTTGTCCAAGACGAAGCCGGTTCCCGTGCCGCGGCCCTGTGATGTTGTGGTTTGTATCCGAACCACCGAGGATTCCATCTGTTCCACGGTCGCTTTTTGTGCCGCGGATGGCCAAGATACCGTAAACAGGCAAAAAGTAAGCAGAACGCCAAACAACGCCAGGCATGCGCGGCGACACCTCTGCTGTCGCTGATCAACCATCTTGCGTCGAATTTTGAATCTCAATTCTGAAGATGAAGGATCCAAGCATGATCCGGGAAGACGGCGTTATGGCGACCGGTACAAATGGATCCAAGTGGATGCCATCAACGTCCACGCCATTGCTGGATCTCAGGTCTTCGATCTTTAGTACGTCGCCATCCAAAAAAACTCGGGCGTGTTGCCGAGAGATGTCAACACAAGCTTCCCCCAAGACCACATCGTACTCGCCCCCTACACGACCGATGCGCACTCCATCGGGAAACTTTTCCAAGACCTGATGCGATACGTAGTGAGTTTCCAGCCAAGGAGCCTCTTCTTCCTGCTCTTCGGTCATGGCAAAAACATCGATCTTGAACCGCGGATACGTCAGGTTGCTGGGAGGGATCTTGAGCTGATGGACTTCCTGCTGCGCTGCAGATACGGCTTTGCGCGATGAACGGACCCTAATGCCGACAAACAACAACGTGGCAAGAAGCGCGAGGCCGCCGGCGACTCCTCCATAAAGGGAGTATCTTTCGATTTTCTCGCGTTCCTCCCGGCTTTCATCCGCTAGAGCCCTTGCTTTTTCAGCCTCACTTTCCGCTTGCGCAACCTGTTGCGTCAGTTCTTGTTCTTTACTCCGCAGTTGGTCGGCTTCTTCTTTCAACGACGCAACTTCTGTCTGCGTCTTTCTAAGTTGCTCCGCCGCCGTATTCGCTTCGTTCTGTATTTCCTCCAGTTGCTTCTTGTCTTCACTTAGTTGTTTGCGAAGCTCTTCCAACTCGGTTTCGCTGGCCGCCTTTCCAGCCAAAGCCTGCTTTAACTCTTCTTCCGTTTGTTTGATCGCGGACGCGGCCCTATCCATTTGAGTTTTTAGAAGCGCAGACTTAGCTTTTGCAGCATCCGCAGCAGCACGCGCCGCGTTTTCCCGCTCGGCGGCTTGTTTGGCTGCATCTTGGACGCGTTTCGACTCTTCCAAGGCCCTTTCAATCCTTGGCACACATACCGATGTATCCGCCTCTATATTTATGCCGGATCGGCTTGCCGCATCGATGATTGCGTCGACGGGAGAAGCGAAGGCAATGCCATCGGGGGCGTCGTCCAAGGTCGCGAGGATTAAAGTAGATTCAGGGTCGCGGGTGTTCACACCGACGATGCCGCCACACTCGTTGGATAAAGGTCCACCAAATCCCGTTTGTCCGAAGAGCGCGTTGTGGCTGATAAACCTCGCAGTCCGGTCGCCGTTGTTGCTTGGGACCGTGCTTACCGCACCCGTAACCGACAAAGGTTTGCTCGAACCCGGAACCCCCTGAGTGGAGAAACTGTAAACCGTCTGCCCCGAATTCACAGACGCCCCTGACAAGGAAAGACCAACCCCTTTGGGCACCGATCGTAACCGCAATATGGCGATATCGAGCGCGCCATCGTTAAAGATCTTTTCCGCTTCTTGGGAACTACCGTCCCTGAAAGTTACGATGAATCTGTCGCCTCTTCGCAAAGCGTGGGCGGAACTTATCGCCACATTTACTCCCTTGGGAATAAACCCGCTCACCACGGCGGAGATGTCGTCGCCATCAAAGGACACCACGGACACCAGCGAGTTTTCTACCTTGACCAGTTCCGGATCCGATGCGGAGGAGGATTGGGCAAACGCGCCATGACTGGTGCTAACCCAAAGCGAACCAACCAAGAAGGCTATTGTCCCAAGACATGTGACGGTGTGTCGACACCACTGTCGAACGGGATAGAAGGATCTCAGAAGAAAACCCGGCATCTAGCTCTCACACTCCAAAGGAGTTGTTGGCACGCGGCAAAGTATTCGCGCTACGTAGCCCCCACCTCCCAGGCGCCATCGCCCGCTTTGCAGGCTTCGCCCGTTTCGGAAGCGGAGTCACCATCTACCGTGATTGTGGTTTCGACCTCGCGGCACACTGTTCGAACGTCGATCTCCTCAACGACAAATCCGTCTACGTCGGCCCCTTCGTCCGCCGCATCATTCAAGAGATCGGCAATACTGCCCTCGCCGTCCGCAGGCCTAATCGCTGTCTGCCCACCCGCTGTCATCGGAATGACGTCCGAGACGTTCGCTTCCTGGTACTCCGCGTCCACCGTATCTCCAGGGTCAGGCGTCGAATACACTTCGTTCACGTCCGCAAGCATATTTTGGACGTCGCTGAATTCGTCGGCATCCTTGCCCGGGGCTGGAAGCGGTGTGGTCGATCCTGAAGTACCGGACTTGGGGGAAACGTCGGCCTTTTTCAGGAGGTCTTCGCGAATATATCCGACGGACACCCCATTCACACCGACCATGTACCAATTCGTGCCGACCGGCTGGCCCACAACGGTAAGAACATCGCCTTGCTTTACTCGACGGACAACTGCCTTAGACGTTGTCGGCCCAGCACGAACATTAACAAGATTAGGGATCACCTCGTAAGGTTCGCCAATTAGTCTCATCTTTCCGGGTGTATCCACATTCGTGGGCCGGATAATGTTCGTGGTGGTGTCCTTCGTACCTTCACTGGTTTGAACCACCTTGATTTTCGTATTCGTGTCCGGGTTCGTCCACTCAGCTTCCGTGTTCGTGCCGTCTCCCGCAATCACAGCGCCTTGTGCCTGTGCGAGGGCAGCCTTGTCATCATTCGACATGTTATCGATGAGTTTGGATAAGGCAGCGCCGGCCAGCGCTCCTACAAGAACGGCGGCAATCTTGCCTCGACCTTGGCCAAACTGAGCGCCAACGACGCCGCCAAGCACCGCCAAACCAAGGGCTCGAAATTCAGGATTTTCGCTCCAAGCCTTCCCGATTTGGTCGCCTGCCTGCTTCAACTCCTCAACAAACTGCTCCGTCGATTGGCATGCTGTAAGCGCCAAAGAAAGACCCACAACGCTCGCCAACAAGCGGCGACGTAAGGTGTATTTCGTACCAGTTGAACGAGAATGCACCACCAACCCGTCGTGGGTGCTATTAGGAAAAAGAAACACGCCGCAACCCCCTCGATTAACCAAGAACACGGATCGCAATGATCCGTATGTCTGCGGTTAAAATTTCCCCTCATCGCCTTCAAGGACAGCCTGTACAAGACTGTTGGGCCGCCCATCATACTCGGCGTTGACTACATTGTTCGCTATCTTAGCGGGATCTTTAACCAAAAAACAACTTTAGAAAACGATAACGTATGCTTGCAAGACCAATACCTGCTTGAGCGGTTTGGCCGTTTACAAAAGACACGACTGAAACATTATCTTGAGACGGGTTGTCGTTCTTTTTAATCTTATTTATCAATGCCTTTGTGATATCCTCGGCATCCCCACCACCTACAGCAACCGACTTCACCAACTCATCATCAGAGAGCACGTCGATACCATCCGTTGCAAGAATGAGGGTATCTCCAGATTTCAGATTATATGGTGTAGTTGAAATATCGATTAAGGGGATCTCTGTTTCGCCAACGATGGCCGACCGCAGTTGATGACGACGGTTATCCGCTTTCGCCTCCCCAATCGTCATGTCACCCTTCTCAACGCTTTTCATCAACAGTGGCCACATCGAATGGTCCTCGTTGATTTTGAAAAGCGCAGTACCACGAATGACATACAGATGACTGTCGCCGACACTTGCCCAATAGAGATTGCAATTACTTACATAAGCCGCAACCAGCGTGGACCCCATGCCCTTTAGACTGTCTCTTTGCTGGATCGCGGCCCTAACGGCATCATTCGCGGCATTCACACCGTTCAGCATGGCGGCGGGTATATCGGTTGGACGCGTCGACAAGTGCCGCGCAAAAGCATTGACACAAAGGTTGCTCGCTAGCTCTCCCCCCACATGGCCACCCATGCCGTCACAAACAACGAGGAGGTACGACTGGTCGTCATCGAGCTTGGCAATGTGCGCAGCATCTTCTTGTGCTTCGCGAGCACCGATCCATTGCGCCATCGCCACAGACAGTTCGGTTGGATCACGGACCAACCAACTAACTTTCTACGACCAATCGAAATCAGGGCCGCAAAACGGCACAAACACAAGCTCAGTCTTTCCGATGCCAATTCTATCATGATGAGACAGTTCAGCCGGTGTTAAGACAGGCTTGTCATTCAGGTAGGTAAGGTTCGTGCCCGATCCTTGGCTTACATAAAACGCTTTGCCCCGTGGCTCGTAGGTTACAATTGCGTGCCCCTTGCGGGAGATCTCTCCATCGCCGAAGTCAATAGACACACGCTCATCAGGATCACGCCCAACCGCGTTCATACCGGGTCCTAGCTTAACGAAGTTACCTCTGCCGGGACCGTCAACGACAACAAGCCACCCGACAACGGGTTCGATACTGTTTTCCGTCGAGTCTTCGGACTTTGATTGATCTGCTGCATCCGGCTGTTTCTCCGGCAAAATCCGTCCGGCAAGCTGTGTCTTGTCAGCATCCCCTGACTTTACTTTTTGATGCCCACCCGGTTCGGTGTGGCCCGCCATCTTGCCCGGTACAGTCTCTGCTTCCTGATCGTGCTTCTTGCCGCTTGCAATGTCGAAGATGGTCCGCGCACTTCCTGACTTTTTGCCGACAACGGTCGGGTCATGTTGTACACGCCCGTCATCACCCCTCTTAGCAACCATATGCCCGTCCTTATATTGGATTTGTTGAAATCAAGTTGAACACATGAAACTTATCATCGCAATTTTTCTCAAAGCTTCCCCTAAACAAGGCTAACAGTATAGTCGGTTGATCAGGTTATCTATGCAGTATTGGCCGGCGTTGTTTAGGGAACGTTCTTCACGGGATTGCACGACATGATTAAGAAACACCAACATCGCCGATTGCAATAACGCCAAAAGCGTTGTGTAGAACGCCACACCAAGGTTCTGAATTGCTCCGACCAATTTCTGCGGATCTTGGAGTTCGTCGACATTCTGGACCGACCCGATATCGGCAAGAGCGAATGCAATGCCAATCACTGTCCCGATGAAGCCGAGCGTTGGTATCAACCAGGATATGTAACGGTTCATCGTATAGGCGAGATCGATTTCGTGATGTAACAGTTCAATACTTGAAGTTAGCAAACTATTTGTTTGATCGATGGACTGGCTTACCTGAAACTGCAGAATGCAGCGGCTTAACAGCCTTTGAAGGAAGAACTCCTTCTTCACGTCAGTTGCATCGACGTTTTTGTATATGGAGCCCAGATCCTCAACGTTTAGCATCGTGACTTGGTCTTCCGGCAACAGTCCAAGGTTCAATTGCCTTGAGTGCGCACGGCTTCGCCGGTCCGCAACGTAGAGGTCTGCCAGACCAACGAAAAACACCAACCACATTAGGTTTTGAATGGTGAATGGATAGGGAAAAATACTGGAATCGTAGTCAAATAGGAACTTCGCAAAAAATGCGTCGGGATCATCGCTCAAAAGTGTTATACCGTTCCCTGCCAACATAAAGGCAGCAAACAACACGAGCCCCAGCAACGCCGGCCATCTAGAAGACAGGAAGGGTTCCACAGTACGATTTCCCTTAACCGGTGATACAATCTTCTGTTGTTTATACTCTCAAGAGTACGCCTATTGGCAACAGGTTTAGCGGATAAAAAGCTCTGATCTTCACTGGGTACAGTCGTGCGCCCGATGGCGGCACAACTCTTAGACGATGACATCACAGCCTTTCGAATACAATCTTGCGTTTGGTTTTTTTTGCGGCACTACATCATAGAGACGGCGAGGCCTTTCAGGCGTCTGTGCTCGACAAGATTATGGGTGACAATAACTACCCATCACTAAGAAGTTTGCGTTGAAATAGGGTGTCAATGATTCCGATGTTTAGTGCATGTGACCAAATGAATCCCGCTTTCAGCCCTGGAGACAACGCGTATGCTTTCCGCACGACAAAAACCTATATGCGCCGGAATATTGGCTCCAAACTGCCAAGTTTCTTTTTTGACCTCTCCGTTTCTAAGAGGCAATTCCCCGTTCCTTTGTTTAGGGAATTCGCCTGTGTCTAGCCGCATCTTCTGACAGTTATGGCGCGAACTATCCTAAGCAATGACGAAGATTTGTTGTTTCCCTGTATCTTCCTCAACTAGCAGGGAAATCTGCACAGAGGCCACTTCGAACCCGCCTCCTTCCGCCAACACTCCCCATCTTTGGAAGTCATGCCGTGACCAGTCTGATGCTGATTGAAGGCTGAAGACGCCCCTTGTGATCGAGGTTTGGACACGAGAGGAAATCCGCGGCGGCACCTGTCGGACCCAGCCTGCCTTTCATCCTCATTACTGCCACTATGCCCCAATCGTCACGATGACGACGCTCGACCGCGCCGGCGCGCTTCACGTCTCGGACATGGTTGTGCCTTTGAGCTGAACCAAGCCCCCTATGTGATCGGGGTCCACGCGTTCGCCAGCGCACTTGTCAGACTGTCGTCACTCGTCGGCATTTCGGCGAGACTATCGCCGTTGGCCCCTCCATTGGTCGCGGAAAATGACGCCATCGCCTGCACAAGCGACTGTACGTTGGCTTGCACAAGCACCTCGCCGCCCACTTCGATACGGTCCAACCGGGTATCATCAGTCGCGGCGGCAGCAAACCAGCCGGCAACCGTGATACTGTCGGAGGCACCCAACAGATCGATCTCCAGATCGTCGCCGGCCTGCGAGAACCAAAGATCGTTGCTGGTGAGACCACCTTCGAACGCCACCGTGTCGGTGCTTGTCGCATCGTTTCCGTCCGAAAGAATCGTGTCCGCGCCGTCGCCGGCTAGGAAACGGAAGGTGTCGTCGCCCGCGCCGCCGGAAAGCGTGTCGTTCCCGGTCCCGCCAGCGAGCATGTCGTTTCCAACACCGCCGTTCAGCGTGTCGGCGCCCGCGCCGCCCTCCAGAACGTCGTCGCCAGCAGCCCCGTCCAGGGCGTCGGCACCGGCGGCACCGATCAGGACGTCATTGCCGCCCAAGTCCGCGGCCAGGGGCGCCGCATCGACGACGGATACGGAACTCTCGGCCCCGAACCCGTCGGGATCGGTTACCCGGATCACGAAAGAGTCCGTTGTCCCGGTCCCCGAACCTTTTTCATATAGATAGGTTCCACCCGCCACATCCAATGCGACGGTCGCACCGGAGGCAAGGACGAACAGTCCGCTATCCGCATTATACGTCGCACCGACAACGTCGAAAGTCAGCGTGTTCGTGCCATCCGCATCGCTGATGCCCAGGATACCCTCGACGGCTCCGGAATGACCTGCCGGGTACAGGATGACGCCATCCCTTCCTTCGGGGGCGGCCCCACGACCGTTCAGCCAGAACAACTCATCGAAGCTCTTGTAGCCGTCCCCATTCGCATCAAAGTGCAGACCATCCAAACCGGTGACCGTGTCCGTACCACTGTCCCCGTTGCTAAGGTCAATGTCCTGGACGCGGTATCCGCCCGACCCGTCGGACGAAATCAGGTACCCCTCCTTGGCGCCGTCGTACCGGGCGATGTCGGCACCAGAGCCGCCCTGTATAACATCGTCGCCCGCACCGCCTCGGAGTATGTCGTTCCCTTCTCCGCCGAGAAGCGTGTCATCCCCGGCGCCGCCATCCAGAACATCATCCCCGGCCGCACCGTCAAGTGTCTCGCCCGTTGCATCGCCAACGATCGCATCGTCCCCGGTGAGATCGGCCGCTCCGACGGCTACCCCAAGGGTCACGGTAAGGATACGCTCGCTGCTCAACCCAAACGGATCGGTGGCTCTGACCGCGACGGCTTCTGGCGCACCCGCGCCAGGCGCATAGGTATACTCACCGGTGCCGGCGCTGAACGAAACCGTCGCTCCGGAAGCCATTGTGTAGGTTCCGGTATTGGGATCGTAGCTTGCCGCGTTTGTCACTTCATAGCTGAGGAGATCGCCGGCATTGGGGTCGGCGAACCCGACCAAGCCGGTCAAGGCGCCCATGTGACCGCTTGGCAAGACAATGCGGCCCGCCGCCCCAAACGGGGCGTCGTTCACATCGATTGTCTGTGTAAAGGACGATGAAAGCCCGCCCTTGTCCACAACTTGAACTGTGATGGAGTGGGTGTTGGCGGCTGTATAGTCGATCGTCCCAACGGTGGTGATCTCTCCGGTCGTACTATCGATTGCAAATAGCCCGCCCGCATCGTCGGTAAGACTATAGGTGAAAGTATCGCCGGGGTTGGGATCCTGAGCCGATGCGCTTCCAACGACAGTGCCTAGAGCCGCACCGTTATTGACCGATGTCGCGGAGAACGAAACCTCCGTAGGTGCATCATTATTTACGATGACGAACTCGCCGTCACCTTTGAACCGGATCACCTCGACCGAAAGCAACGTATCCGTACCTTCATCCCCATCCGCTGCGTTATTGTCCGTCACCATGACGCTCAGATCGGGTTGGCTTGAATCTATCGTGTAGTCGCCGATAGAGCCGTCGTAGTAGACCGTGTCCAAACCGCCTCCACCATGCAAGAGATCATCACCGGCTCGGCCAGTCAGGACATCGTCGCCGGCTCCCCCGGTGATAACGTCGTCATTGTCCGTTCCAAGCAGGATGTCCGCCCCGGCAGTCCCGAGCGGTACAGACGTTTCCGTCGCCGCCGCGGCAAATCCGGCCGGCGGCGTGTAGCTCCATGAACTCTCTTCCACATAGAGGGTGACGGAATGGCCGGGATAGGCCGAAGCGGTCAGGTAAAGGTCCGACCGACCGGTTGCGTAAGTCGGGTTCAAACCGTTGGATGGATCACCCGTTTCACCGCCGCTGCCGTCGAACCAAACGCCGTTCTGGCCCAGCCAGAGATCCCCGGACGCAGGGTCGTAAGCCAGCATGTAACGATCACTAGGATTGATTGCCTTGCCTGTGTTTATCGGCACACTGTTGGTGTAAACATGCAGCGTGCCCAGGGCGTACAGTCCCCAGCTCTCGGGATCGGTACCCAAAGCATTGCCCGACAACGGGCTGCTCAAGGACGAAAGCCCCAAGCCGCTGTAAAGACCGTTCATCGAAAGCTCGGCATAAAACGGATCGTTGCCCACGTAGTCGCTGCGCGCGCGCTCATAGTCAGCAGTGGGAGCGCTCAGCGTAAGGCCGTCGGCGGACAGAGTACCGCCTGCGATATCGTCCAGACGGGCGTAAACGGTCGGTCCTATTTCCTCAACCGTCATAACGCTGTCCGCGTTGATCCCATCGCTGTCCGTGCCCCGGATCGTGAAACTCTCCGGAGGTGTCGGGCCCGTCCCGCGCTCATAAACGTAGCTTCCGTCCGCGAAGAACCGGATCGTGGAGCCGCCTTGCGTGAACTCGCTTACCGCTCCGTCTGCGGGCGTACCGACAGCCGTCCAACCCATGACCACGAAGGTCAATGCGGTGTCGGACGTCACGCCGACCCGGCCCGTCACCGCGGCTGTGTGGCCCGGTGGCAAGACGATCTTGCCATTACTGAAATTCAGCCCGGTACCCACCGCAGTCAGGTCGACAAGTTCCCCTGCATCCACAAGACCGTCGCCGTCCGCATCGAAGTGGAGAGACTCCACCCCTGTCAGCGTGTCCGTGCCCGTATCCACCGATGACGTATCGCTATCCTGAACCGTGAAACTGCCGTCCCCGTTCGCAATGATCGTGTAGCCCGACTGCGTACCGTCATAAACCGCCATGTCCCAGCCTGCTCCGCCGTCTAGCATGCTGTCGCCAACGCCACCGACGAGCACGTCATCGCCGGCGCCAGCATCGACCGGCCCCACATCCCGTTCCGGACCGTTCGCCGCAATATCCGTGCCGTCGATTCCGACGATGGTAGCGAAGTCATTCCCCAACCCGCTGCCGTCGGCGCCGATGTTGGCCGGGTCGCCGAAGTCGAGGTGATAGCCCGTGGTGCCGTATCCCCCATCGTAACTCTTCGCGACCCACTGCCCGTCCCTTTCCACACCAAACGCCGCGGGGTCGAGGCTTTGACCATCGACAAAATGCACATCCGCCATTTCGCCCTGATGATGGTTGGATTGGCTGTAATAGGCATAGTGCCCAAGGATCTGTTCGCGGCCTTGCGCATTCAGTTGCGTAGATGAGGATGTGCTGCTGGGGTTCACCGCCGTAACGAAGCTGTCTATGCGAATGCCGTCCACATACAGTCGAACACGGTCCGCCGCGTTCGCATTCGTCATATCGACCGTGGCGACGACATGATACCAGTCGCTGGTCGAGGTAAAGGTTTGTGTCGAGGTATACTGGAAATTGTGAGAGCCGGAGTAATCGTACATCCGGACTTGGTCGTTGTAGAATTCCAACGTGGTACGATTTGGCGTGCCGCTTACTGCGTCGCTGCTGAAAATCGGTTGATAATAGTCGCTGCCTTGGTTCGTCGTCCCTAGGGCGTAGGTTGTCCCCCTCCGCACCCAACCTGAGAAGGTCCAGCTTTGCGTATTGCCACCCGCCTGCGTCGTACGGCTGATTTCCGGCGAATCCGCGGCCTCAAAATGTACTGAGGAAACCGGAGCACTCCCAACCTCGATGAAGATGTCATTCCCTGAGGTGTCCGCCGGCGTACCGCCATCGGCGAGCACCGTCACCACGCTGTCCGCGCTGATCCCGCTCGTATCCGTGCCCCGGATCGTGAAGCTCTCAGGCGGTGTCGGACCCGTCCCGCGCTCGTAGGTGTAGCTCCCATCGCTGTAGAACCGCACCGTCGACCCGTCTTTCGTGAACTCACCCACGGTCCCCGCAGGGTCCGTCGCTGTCTTCATCCAGCCGATGACCTCGAAGCTCAGAGTTTCGTCGGAGCTTACGCCGGTCCGGCCTGTCACTGCCGTCGTATGACCTGGCGGCAAGATGATCTTTGCATCCGACGACTGCAACCCCGACCCCACGGACGTCAAGTCCACCAGTTCCCCAGCATCCACAACACCGTCGCCGTCCGCATCGAAGTGGACGGACTCCACCCCTGTGAGCCGATCCGTGCCGGTGTCCACCGACGCTGTGTCAGTATCTTGAACCGTGAAGCTGCCGTCCCCGTTCGCGATGATCGCGTAGCCGGACCGGGCGCCGTCATAGGCCGCCGTGTCCGAACCCACGCCACCGTCCAGTACATCATCACCCGTGCCGCCGGTCAGGTAGTCATTGCCGACTTTGCCATGAAGAACATCGGCGTCGGCGCCTCCAACCAAAACATCGTGCCCATCGCCGCCGACTTTCACCCCTGTGTCGGCCAACGGCCCCGTACCGCTGATCTGGTTGATTGCCGTGTGAGCGCCGATTGCGAAATGATGGTCATTCCCTGAACTGTCTTTCCCAAGATCCGCCGCATCGTCGAACGCCAAGTGGAAGCCGGTTGCCCCGTACGCGCCTTCATAAGGCGCAGCCGCCCATACCGGCGAGCCACCTTCGTTGCGCTCAGCCCCGAATGCAGACGCCCCCAAGGCCTGACCGTCCACGAACTTCACATCCGCAAAATCGCCATCCCAAACCTGTCCTCCGCCAAAAACGCCAAGGCGGCGCGAATAGCCCTGCATATTCGCAATGGTCGCAAAATTCTCGGTCGGGTAACTCGACAGCGCCCGGCCCGTGACCTCAACGCCGTCCACATAGATCTTCACGCGGTCCGTAGACACGGATGCCGTCGAATCGTACGCTACGACGACATGCTTCCAGTCCCCACTTGGACTGAATACCGGCGTCGTCTCGACCTGAAAGACGTAGTTTGGGTGCTGATATTCGAAAACCTGGATACCGCCAGTGGGGCCTATGAGAATGCCGGCCCAGGGATAACCCGAGTTCGACGTTCCAAAGACACTTTGGTAAAGCCCGTCCCCCGCGGTTCCGGACCTTAGCCAACTGGAGAAGGTCCAGGTCTTCGTATTGCCGGTTTGGGAAGCTTGGTTCAGATAGGATGTCGTCGCCGACGCGTCGAAGTCCAATCCGTTAAGCGGCACCAACGTCTCGGCGGTCACCTGAATCACACTGTCCGCGCTGAGGCCCTCTGTATCGGTTCCTCGGATCGTGAAGCTGTCCGGCGGCGCCGGATCCGTCCCGCGCTCGTAGGTGTAGGTTCCATCGCTGTAGAACCGGACCGTCGAGCCGTCCTTGGTGAACTCACCCACCGTCCCCGCCGGGTCCGTCGCCGTCTTCACCCAGCCGACGACTTCGAAGCTCAAAGCCGCATCGGATGTCACGCCGGTCCGGCCCGTCACCGCCGTCGTATGACCTGACGGCAAGACGATCCTTCCGTCCGTTGCCTGCGGTCCCGTCCCCACCGACGTCAAATCGACAAGCTCTCCAGCATCGACAAGACCGTCGCCATCCGCATCGAAATGGATAGACTCCACCCCTGTCAGCGTGTCAGTGCCCGTATCCAACAGCGCCGTGTCGGTATCCTGAACCGTGAAACTGCCGTCCCCGTTCGCGATGATCGCATAGCCCGACCGCGCGCCGTCATAGACTGCCATGTCCGAACCCGCGCCGCCGTCCAGCACATCGTTGCCGGTATTGCCGACAAGAACATCTTCACCGACCCCACCCGAAAGCGTCGACCCGAGGACAGTCGGATTACCGAGATCCCGAGTGTCGTAGACTTCGAACTCGTTCATCTGCCACGTGTCGTTCCACGTGTTGCCGTTCGGATCCTTAACCGGAGAGTTTGCCAACAACCGCACATATTGCGAAAGCTGACTGTCGAAGGTGAGCGTGTTCTCTCCGGAACTGAGCGTCGCCGTCGATACGTCCGTCCAGGTCGTCCCGTCCGACGAGGTCTGAACCTTAACAGAACTCACCCAACGGTAGCTGTTCGAAGATCCCTGGAACACCCGGATCGTGTCGAACTGCGCCGCGCTCCCAAAATCCAGCTGCCAATAGCCGAGGCCCGTCGCGAGCGCCCCCCAGGTATTGTTCCCCAGCGAGGCCGCTCCCGGCCAGTTTCCGTCCGTATCCCCGTCGATAATCTCCGCAAGCGTCCCATCCTTCAGCGAGTAGGACGACGCCGTCGCTCCCAGCGCCAGGTTCGTCGCCCCATCGATAACGCCGGTCGGAACCGTCGAAGCGGCAATGCCCGCTCCCGCTTCGATGACATCGTCACCCGCTTGGCCCTCTAGGGTCTCCACACCGGCCTCGCCGACAATCACGTCGTTGCCGCTGAAGTCCGTGAACGCACTGAGAGCCGGGGCGTGATCGACCGTGTTCAACGAGACGAACCCGGAGGGCGGCGCATAGGACCACTCACTCTCCTCCGTGAAGAGTGTCACGGTGCCCGTCGAATACGAACTCGCAGCGAGGTAAAGGTCCACATCCGTCGGGGTCACATAGGTCGGGTTCGCGCCCGTCTCAGGGTTGCCGGTTTGGCCGCCGTCGCCGTCAAACCAGGTACCGTTCTGGCCGAACCAGAGGTTCCCCGTGGCCGGGTCGAAGGCAACCTGATACCGGTCCGTCGTCGCGGTCGGCGTTCCAAGATCGTGATAGTCGAACCCTCCACCATGGTAGACATGGAGCGTGCTGATATTGTCGAAGAAACCCCAGCTTTCCATCTCCGACCCGACATAGCCGCTCATCGGGCTGGCCGCCGTTTGCAAGCCAAACCCCGCATAGCTGCCTGTAAAGGAAGCCTCGGCGTAGAACGGGCGGGTCCCCGCGAACGTGGTCCGCGCACGCTGGTAGGCGCCGCTACCCGTCAGGACATCGCCAGCCCCATCCAACGTCCCGCCGCCGGAGACGACATCCCATCCGGCATAGGACGCTATCGGGATTGCCTCCCGGATCAAGATGACACTGTCCGCGCTGATGCCGCTTACGTCCGTGCCCCGGATCGTGAAGCTCGACGGCGGCGTCGAGCCCGTCCCGCGCTCGTAGGTGTAGGTCCCATCGCTGTAGAACCGCACCGTCGAGCCGTCTTTGGTGAACTCGCCCACCGTCCCCGCAGGGTCCGTCGCCGTCCTCGTCCAGCCGATGACCTCGAAGTTCAGAGTTCCGTCGGAGGTCACACCGGTCCGGCCCGTCACCGCTGCCGTGTGGCCCGACGGGAGCAGAATCCCGCCGTCGACCGACTGCAGCCCCGTCCCCACCGACGTCAAATCGACAAGCTCGCCTGCATCCACAAGACCGTCGCCATCCGCATCGAAATGGATAGACTCCACCCCTGTCAGCGTGTCAGTGCCCGTATCCAACAGCGCCGTGTCGGTATCCTGAACCGTGAAACTGCCGTCCCCGTTCGCGATGATCGCATAGCCCGACCGCGCGCCGTCATAGACTGCCATGTCCGAACCCGCGCCGCCGTCCAGCACATCGTTGCCGGTATTGCCGACAAGAACATCTTCACCGACCCCACCCGAAAGCGTCGACCCGAGGACAGTCGGATTACCGAGATCCCGAGTGTCGTAGACTTCGAACTCGTTCATCTGCCACGTGTCGTTCCACGTGTTGCCGTTCGGATCCTTAACCGGAGAGTTTGCCAACAACCGCACATATTGCGAAAGCTGACTGTCGAAGGTGAGCGTGTTCTCTCCGGAACTGAGCGTCGCCGTCGATACGTCCGTCCAGGTCGTCCCGTCCGACGAGGTCTGAACCTTAACAGAACTCACCCAACGGTAGCTGTTCGAAGATCCCTGGAACACCCGGATCGTGTCGAACTGCGCCGCGCTCCCAAAATCCAGCTGCCAATAGCCGAGGCCCGTCGCGAGCGCCCCCCAGGTATTGTTCCCCAGCGAGGCCGCTCCCGGCCAGTTTCCGTCCGTATCCCCGTCGATAATCTCCGCAAGCGTCCCATCCTTCAGCGAGTAGGACGACGCCGTCGCTCCCAGCGCCAGGTTCGTCGCCCCATCGATAACGCCGGTCGGAACCGTCGAAGCGGCAATGCCCGCTCCCGCTTCGATGACATCGTCACCCGCTTGGCCCTCTAGGGTCTCCACACCGGCCTCGCCGACAATCACGTCGTTGCCGCTGAAGTCCGTGAACGCACTGAGAGCCGGGGCGTGATCGACCGTGTTCAACGAGACGAACCCGGAGGGCGGCGCATAGGACCACTCACTCTCCTCCGTGAAGAGTGTCACGGTGCCCGTCGAATACGAACTCGCAGCGAGGTAAAGGTCCACATCCGTCGGGGTCACATAGGTCGGGTTCGCGCCCGTCTCAGGGTTGCCGGTTTGGCCGCCGTCGCCGTCAAACCAGGTACCGTTCTGGCCGAACCAGAGGTTCCCCGTGGCCGGGTCGAAGGCAACCTGATACCGGTCCGTCGTCGCGGTCGGCGTTCCAAGATCGTGATAGTCGAACCCTCCACCATGGTAGACATGGAGCGTGCTGATATTGTCGAAGAAACCCCAGCTTTCCATCTCCGACCCGACATAGCCGCTCATCGGGCTCGCCGCCGTTTGCAAGCCAAACCCCGCATAGCTGCCTGTAAAGGAAGCCTCGGCGTAGAACGGGCGGGTCCCCGCGAACGTGGTCCGCGCACGCTGGTAGGTGCCGCTACCCGTTAGGACATCACCAGCCCCATCCAACGTCCCACCGCCGGAGACGACATCCCATCCGGCATAGGACGCTATCGGCAGATCCTCCCGGATCAAGATGACACTGTCCGCGCTGATGCCGCTTACGTCCGTGCCCCGGATCGTGAAGTTCTCCGGCGGCGTCG